>Ga0074197_1000004_pt2 | contig 430811 bp, 416 predicted proteins | sample EPASupsiteSAE305_FD_64526 | JGI IMG/M metagenome (GOLD analysis project Ga0074197, IMG submission 64526) | Bioremediated contaminated groundwater microbial communities from EPA Superfund site, New Mexico - SAE3-05 reassembly with SPADES | ecosystem: Environmental > Aquatic > Deep subsurface >... | reverse complement strand
AACATGGATGACATATAATGATGTTTTCTCTATTAATTCTTACACAATATTACAAAATAATTGGCAAAATTCAGATGGAACAGTAACAATATTTGCAAGAGGAAAAGATACGGCAGGTAATGAGGTTGTTGTTAGTAAAAAGATAGTAAATCTAGATTTAGATTTACCAACAGCACCAGTAATAACATCTAATGCTGGATACCCTGTATTAACATCATATGGTGTTACTGTAGATGCCACAACAACAATAACGTATGCTTCAAGAACAGATATTGACAATTACTATAGTATTGATAATGGAGCAACCTGGAGTTTATATACTGGACCATTTAATATGGTTAGTGGAGTTTTGCAAGCTAAAAGTGTAAAGAAAACAACAGGCTTACAAGTTGTTTCAAGTAAAACAATAGGAATGCCTGCTGATGCATTGAAATATCAAGCATATGATGGAAATGATAGTACATTTGTTGGTGAAGTTGCAAATCAATATATGAAAATAGACCCTGATATGCAAGAGAAGACAATAACTGTAAAATTTAAAGCATCATGTTTAAGTGCTTCATATACCCATGATACATCAACAGTTGAAATTTCATTTTTAGATTCGAGCAAACAATTAATACAAAAAGTAACTAGAATAAGCTGTGCAACTAATGAAATATTAGTGGTTCCAAAAAATTCAGCATATTTAGTATATACAGGAAAAAGAAGTGTAAGTTACTATAGTACTAATATTTATTATCCTTATCTATATGAAATCCAACCAAGCAATGAGCCAACATTTAGCACTGTAAATGGATATATGTTATTACATGCTGATTCGACAAAGGCAATAAAAAAACCATATCAAATGGTAACAGTAAGTTATTTTCCAACCAGTGTACAAAGATTATATCAAATTGGTTCAACAACGGGTGAGTGGTTAACATATAATGATCAATCAATAAAAGTAGAACAGGGCCAAACGCTATATGCAAAAGGTATAGATCAGTATGGAAATGACACTAGAATAATATCAAGTTATACTGCAAATGTACCGGATGCATTAAAAAATGAAGCATTTGATGGAAATGACAGCACATTTGTCAGTGAAGTTGCAAATCAATATATGCAAATAGATCCTAGTATGCAAGAAAAAACTATAATTGTAAAATTTAAAGCATCATGTTTAAGTACTTCATATACTCATGATACATCAACAGTTGAAATTTCATTTTTAGATTCGAATAAACAATTAATACAAAAATTAACTAGAATAAGCTGTGCAACTAATGAAATATTAGTGGTTCCAAAAAATTCAGCATATTTAGTATATACAGGAAAAAGAAGTGTAAGTTACTTTAGTACCAATATTTATTTCCCATATCTATATGAAATTCAACCAAGCAATGAGCCAACATTTAGTGCTACAAATGGATACATGTTATTACATGCTGATCCAACAAAGGCAATAAAAAAACCATATCAAATGGTAGCAGTAAGTTATTTTCCAACCAGTGTACAAAGATTATATCAAATTGGTTCAACAACAGGTGAGTGGTTAACATATAATGATCAATCAATAAAAGTAGAACAGGGCCAAACGCTATATGCAAAAGGTATAGATCAGTATGGAAATGACACTAGAATAATATCAAGTTATACTGCAAATGTGCCTGAGGCATTAAAACCAGAAGCATTTGATGGAAATGATAGCACATATGTTAGCGAAGTTACAAATCAATATATGCAAATAGACCCTGGTATGCAAGAAAAAAGTATAACAGTAAAGTTTAGGGCATCGTGTTTAAGTCCAACATATACTCATGATACATCAACAGTTGAAATTTCATTTTTAGATTCGAATAAACAATTAATACAAAAAGTAACAAGAATAAGTTGTGCTACTAATGAAGTATTAGTAATTCCAAAAAATTCAGTATATTTAATGTATACAGGCAAAAGAAGTGTAAGTTACTTTAGTACTAATATATATTTTCCATATCTATATGAAATTCAACCATAAAACAGTAAAAAAAATACCAGTTTTATTTTTAATATTTATTCAAACAAAAAGCTTAAGTTTTTTACTTAAGCTTTTAATTTGTCATAAACTTCCTTTATGTCCATTAACTCTTGTTTTTCCTTGTAATAAGGTTTTAAATGTAAATGAAAATGTTTTACTTCTTGAACAGCTCCATTATTTTGTACAAAAGTAAACCCATGTGTATTAAATTTACTTTCAATTAAAGTCTTCATTTTCTTTGATACTATCATTATATGATTTAAAGTATCTAAATCAATAGTATCAAAATCTAAAGTATGTTTTTTTGGTACAATAAGACAATGACCATTACAATCAGGGTTAACATCCAAAAAAACTTTTACAATTTCGTCCTCGTATATAGTATAAGATGGTATATCACCACTAATAATTTTACAAAAAATACAGTCCATTTTTTCATCCTCCTCTTATATTATATATATTTTTAAATAAAAATAAAAGTTTTTTTGTTTTTTGTTTATTTTATAGATTATAATGTTTTAATATTATGGTTGCATAATTCCAAAAAATACTAACCAAGCTAAAACACTTTTTGCTACTAGGCTAAGTATTATGTATACTCTTTCGCCATATAAATATTCTTTCCATTTGCCAACTTTTTTATATTGCAAAATCATATTTATAGGGAATAAATTGAAGAATACAAAATATGATCCAAAGACTGCATATACGAACCAAGGTATTTTTGTAGGATCAGAATTACCAAAGGCATACATAATTACCACTACCCAAGGAATAATACCAGCAAAAGCACCATAAATAAAAGGTAACCAATCTGTTTTTTCTCTGTTTTGATTAATTCTTTCCATTAATAATCCAAATAAATTCATTGTAGCATTTAAACCAAAGATTAAGATTAATGCACCAATTTCATAAACTCCAAATAAAACAGCGATTAGAACTATCATTAATGATGAACTAAGTGCATACTCATACCACCTAAACATATTAATTTTGTTTTCTAGTCCTTCAGCATATTTCTTTTTAAACATAGGTGATACTATTAAGAAATGAAAGAAGGCTGATAAGAATAAAAAGACGGCTACTAGAACAGCAAAAGGTAATTCGAATAACACTTTTGTTTCTGTTACTAGTCTCATACTTGTTGGGTCAAATTTTAGGAATGAAGATACTATTTCGGGTTTAAAATTAATCGCTTTATCAAAGTTAAGAGCTACTATAAGCATAAATAAACCTTGAATAAAATGGAATGTTCCCATGACAATATTAAAATTGCAAATTGAATTTAATTTTTTGTTTTTCATTTTTAGTTTCTCCTTCATATTAATATTACTTAATTATCTAATTTTTACCAATAAAAACATACCACCACACTTCCACTATTTTACTGCTATAATAATTATATCATTAAAAATATTATAGTCATAATTCTATTTATTTTTTATGCTATAATTATTGTGGAGGATATTATTATGAATTTAGTAAAAGAAAATTGGACTAAAAAAGATGGTGAAGAATTTACAAAATATTTAGAAACATTTAAAAATTCTGATAAAATTGAATGGTCAAAAAACATATTAAATACAAACATGCCTGTTTTAGCTATTAAAACACCAGTTATAAAAGATATAGTTAAAAAAATTAGTGGGGGAGATTATATTTCTTTCCTAAATTTAGAGTTAAATAAGTATTATGAAAATTCTGCTATTAATGGCTTCTTGATTTGTAAAATAAAAGATTTTCAAATAATGAAAAATCATTTAGATAAATATATGTTGAAAGTAGATAATTGGGCTTCTTGTGACTTGCTTTCTTTTGATGTAAAGAACCAGGAGGAAAAATTTTATAATTTATCTTTAGAATATATAAAAAGCGAAAAACCTTTTGTTAGAAGATTAGGTTTAGGTATTTTATTTAAATTTATTGATAATGATAATTATATTGATCAAATATTTACTATTATGAATATGTTTTACGATGAAGAACATTATTATGTTAATATGATGAATGCCTGGTTATTCTGCGAATGTTTTATAAAAAGAAGAGATGAGACAGTAAAATTTTTAAAAAATCATAAACTTAATAAATTTACGATTAATAAAGGAATAAGTAAATGTCGTGATAGTTATAGGGTTTCTAAAGAAGATAAAGAAATGTTACTTGATTATAAAACTAAGTAATATCTATAAATAAAAAACAACTAATAGAAATATTAGTTTTTTTAATATATGCCATTATATTATGTTATAATAGCAAACATTGGTGGTGATATCATGTTAAAAATAGATATAACTATATTAAAAGCACTTATTAGAAGTAATCATTTATATCAATACATGGATATTTTTGATGTTAATAATAAATTTGTGAGTATTTATCCATTTACTACCGAGAATATTAAGGGATATTTAGATTTAATGAATATTGAAGATAAAGATGTTCTCACGGTAGGCGCTTCGGGTGATCAAACTTTAAATTTGTTAGTTAGAGATGCTAAAAGTGTTGATTATTTTGATATGAATCCATTTACTAAAATGTATTTTAATTTAAAGTGTGCAGCTATAAAAGTTCTTAGTGTCGAAGAGTATTTTGAATTCTTCTGTTATGATGCATTTCCAAGTACTTTTAAGAAGAATAGAAATGCTTTTAGTATAAATATCTATCATAGAATATCGCCTTATTTAGATGCCTCTACACGCTTATTTTGGGATAGTTTATATTTAGAACAAAATGGTATTGATATAAGAAAATCTATGCTATTTTCAACTGATGAAGAGCCATTTAAAGTACTTCCTAAAATAAACGATTATTTAAGTGAAGATTCATTTAAAAAATTAAGAAGAATAATTAGTTTAAAAGAAGAGCCAAGGTTTATTGAAGCAAATGTTACAAAATTATCAAGTAAATTAACAAAAAAATACGATTATATATTGTTATCAAATATAGCCCAATATTTAGATTATATTTATGATAAAGATGAATTAGTTAATTTTAGAAAATTAATATTAAATTTAAGCAATAGTTTAAATCCTAATGGTAAATTAATGATTTCATATTTGTATGACACAAAAGAAAATACTCCATGGAATGAGAACTATGCAGCAATATATAATTTAAAAAAAGTAAGAGAAGTGTTTAAGGAAGATAATTTAGAACTACTAAATTTTAGCGCAATTACTGATTTAAAATGGCAATATCAGGCTGATGTTAAAGATGCGGCATTAATATATACAAAAAAGAACTAATTCTAGTTCTTTTTATTTTGTGAATATCTGCGAATATTCTATTATATAGTGGCAAATATTTTGAAAAATATACAAAAGATGTTATAATAAATTTATCATGATAGTTTAGGGGGAACAACATGGAAAAAAGATTAGGTTATATTGAAGTTTTATTAAGAAATGCTTTGAATATTAAGAAAAGAGATTCTTTACTTATAAGTATTCCAAGTGCTGGAAAAGAAATGGCCCTAGAAATTGAAAAAAAAGCTAAAGAATTAGGTATAGAAGATATTTATATTTTTTATAATAATTTAAGTGGTGCAAGAAATAGAATTGCAGAGTATATAGAAAAGCATGCTAAGTTTTTATTATTTACTACAGAAAATAAGGATAATTTAAATACGCAAATGGTAAATGATATTCTTAATAATGATTTAGGTATTGACTATACTGTAGCATTATTTCCAAGCGACGATTTTATTACAGAAGATGAATTATATTATTATTCTTCTATTACTGAAAAAGATGCTGTAGTAGAGTGGAATAAGAAAATAAGTTCAAATAATAAAATAGTATCACAAATTAAGAATTTCAAATTAAACACATTAAAGGTGGAAAGTTTATTAGATACAGAGCTTACTATGAGATTAAGTCCAGAGGTTTTTGGAAATAGTTATGCAAGTAAAATGCGCTTATTTCCAAATTATAAAGTGGAACTTATTCCAGAAAAGAATACTGTAAATGGGTATATATCTGCTACTGGACCTACTATGATAGGAAATGCTGCTATTGAAGAATTAAGACTAGCAGTTAAAAATGGTCGTGTTGTAGATTATGATTATATAAGTGGAAATGAAGAAATAAGAAAAATATTAGATTCGAATTTTGCTCCTACTATAGAAGCTATTGGACTAATTGATAAAGAATCAGCAACTTATAAAAAATATACTAAATTTAATAATATTGTTCTTGATAGAACTAGCAATCCGTATGTTTTAATAAGTTCATATGATGCTATGAATGATGAAAAAAATTATTTATTTGTTCCGATAGGTAATGGCTCTTTAAAAGTAACTGGTTGTAATGAAAATGGGAAAAACATTCCTATTTATGAAGAAGAAGTTTTTTCTAGAAAAATAATGCCAATTAAAAATAAGTAATTGCTTATTTTTTTTATGTTTTTTGTACTTGTTTTCCTTTTAAAATAAACATAAATAATGTATAATAATTTTTAGGAGATGATACTATGAATAGTTTAAAAATAGATAAATTATGTGTAGAAGTAGATAATAAGCTTATCTTGGATAACTTCTGCCTTGAAATAAGATCAGGTGAAATTCATGCTATAATGGGACCTAATGGAACAGGTAAAAGTACATTAGCTAAAGTAATTATGGGTGATCCTACATACAAAGTAATAAGTGGTAAGATATTATATAATGGTAAAAGTATAACTAATATGCCAACTGATGAAAGAGCAAGATTAGGAATATTTTTAGGAATGCAACTTCCACTTGAGGTAGAAGGAGTCACAAATGCAGACTTTTTAAGAACAGCTTGTTCAATAAAAGAAGGAAATAATTTTAGTCTAATGCCTTTTATTAAAGGAATGGACAGTACTATTAAAAAATTACATATGGATAAAGGGATGATTCATAGAGGTATTAATCAAGGCTTTTCTGGAGGCGAGAGAAAGAAAAATGAAATACTTCAAATGTATATGCTTAAACCAAGCACTGTATTACTTGATGAAATAGATTCAGGTTTAGATGTGGATAGTCTTAAAATTGTAGGAGAAAATGTAATGGATTATTATAATGAAAATAAACCAGGAATGCTTGTCATTACACATTATCAAAGGCTTCTTGATTACATTATTCCTACTCATGTTCACATAATGAAAAGTGGTAAAATAGTTAAAAGTGGTGGTGCCTCATTAGTTAAATTGATTGAAGAAATTGGTTATGAAAAAATAACTGATGAATCTAGTACTTGTATCGTAAGTGAAAAATAAAACTTTGAATAGAATAAAAATAGTAGATGATGTACTAAGTGATGTTAAAGTAGATGATACTATTGAAGTTAATGAAACTTCAAAAAATGAGATATTTGACGTTACTAGTATTTATTTAATAATAAAGAAAGATACAAGTTTAGAAATCGATTACAGTACGAGAAAAGCCACTAAACTAGATGTTAAAATAAAAGTTATGCCAGGCGTTAATTTAGATTTGCGAGAATATCGTTTTGGTAAGAATTTTAAAATTAGATATCAGTATTCACTTATGGAAAATAGTAATACTAAGGTATATAAATTTTACGATGTTGCAGGTATTAAAGAAATGAATATAATACATTTATCAGGAGTAAATGCTAATATTGATTATAATTTTAAAACGATATCTACTGGTTGTGAAAAGTATAACATGACTATATATCATCAAGCATCAAATACCAATAGTGATATTAAAAATAATGGTGTTAATATAAATAAAGGTAGTTTGCAGTTTAATGTATCTAGCTTTGTTACTGCTGGCAATATAGGTTGTAATATTAATCAGGCTAGTAGAATAATTAATTTGACAGAAAATAAATGCCAAATCAATCCTAATTTATTTATTGACGAATATGATGTTAGTGCTAATCATTCGGCTTTAATAGGTAAATTTAGTGATGCAGAGATGTTTTATCTTGAGAGTAGAGGAATAGATGAAAAAACAGCCTTAAATCTTCTTATAAATGGTTTTTTAACTAGTAACATGCCTGTGGAAATAGGCAAGAAGATTACAAAAAATATAAATAAATATTGGAGGTGAAAATATGAATCGTGAAGATTTTACAATGCTTAGTAATAATTTAGTATATCTTGATAATGGTGCAACCACATTAAAGCCTACTTGTTTAGGAGTGGCAACTAGTGATTATTATAATAATTATAGTGCAAATGCTCATAGAGGCGATTATGATATTAGTTTAAAAGTTGATACCATGTATGAAAAAACAAGAGATATTTTAAAAAAAATATTAAATACCAACAGTAATAAAGAAATAATATTTACTAGTGGCGCAACAGATTCTTTAAATAAAATAATTTTTGGATATGCTAAAAATATATTAACTTCTGGTGATGAAGTGTTAATTACTAAAGCAGAACATGCGTCTAATATTCTTCCTTGGTTTGAACTTGCTGATCAAACTGGGATAAAAGTTAATTATATAGATTTAGATAATGAATATAAAGTTACATTAGATAATGTTATTAAAGGTATAACTCAAAAAACTAAAATTATTTCTATAGCACATATTACAAATGTAGTAGGGGATGTAAGACCACTAAAAGAAATAATAGAATACGCACATAAACATGACATTTTAGTTATAGTAGATGGTGCTCAGGGAGTAGCACATAAATTAATTGATGTACAGGATCTGGACATAGACTTTTTAGCTTTCTCAGCACATAAAATGTGTGGGCCTACTGGAGTAGGAGTAATTTATGGAAAAATGAAATTACTTGAAAAAATGGATCCAATTATCTTTGGTGGTGGAATGAATGCTTCATTTGAAGAAGATGCCGCAAGAGTATATAGTGATGTCCCTTATCGTTTTGAGGCAGGGACACCTAATATAGCTGGTGTTATAGGCTTTGGTGCTACTTTAGAGTATTTAAATAATATAGGTATGGAAAATATTGAAAAGTATGAAATGGAACTTAGAAGGTATGCTATAAGCAAACTTAAAGAGAATAAAAACATTGTACTTTATAATGAAAACAGCGAAAGCGGAATCATTACATTTAATTATAAAAATATATTTTCTCAAGATCTTGCTATATACCTAAATAAATATAATATTTGTGTTAGAGCAGGTAATCACTGTGCAAAAATACTTAAAAATGAAATAGGTATCAAAAATACTTGTCGTGCAAGTTTATACTTTTACAATACCAAGAATGATATAGATAAATTAATAGAAGCTTTAAATAATCCTAATATAATGGATGAAATAATATAGACATAACTTGTGTATGTCTTTTTATTTAGTAAAATAGTTCAATAATTTGACAAAATAAGACAATATGCTAAAATACTTCGAACAGAGGTGTTTTATGAATAATATTATAGACTTCAAAACAACTAAAGAGTTGCAAAACTTTTTAGCTTCTAAAAAATTGTCTTATATAGCAGAAGGATCAGAAGGAATTTGTTTTGCATCAAAAGTAGATAACGATGCGTATAAAGTTTTATTTGATGATGAAATGCTTTTGGAAAATGATTATAATCCTAAAGAAATCATAACTACAAATGTAATAGAACTTGATTGTTTTGCATTTCCTAAAGAAATTTATACATTGAATGGTAAATTAAGAGCATACAGAACTAAAAAAATAGATAAAGACTTATTTAAATATGACGAGGAACCTAATATATATTCATTGAATTTTAAAAAGTTAGAAAAAGCATATTTAAAATTAGAAAAAGATATTATTAGTTTATCAAAAGCCGGTATTAAAATATATGATTTGTGCTTTAATATAACTTTTGATGGCGAGTCTTTAATAGCAATTGATACATGTGGATATACAAAGGTAGAATATGATGTGCTAGAAGAAAATATTTCTTTATTAAATTACTCATTAGAAAGTTTATTTAGTTTATGGTTTGAATATGAGGAAATTTATATTAATGAAACTTGTGATGATGCCTGCCAATATATAAGAAGTATTGGTAAGCAAGTTAGAAAAGCAAATCAAAAAATTTATTCAAGATGAAATTTAAACTAATAAAAATTATTGATTTAATACATAAAAAAGAGATTCATTAATTTGAATCTCTTTTATTTTGCTGCTGCTACTTGATACACAATTGTTGATATATAAAGGGCAATAGTAGCTATTAACATAAATATAGTTAATATTTTGGGTAAATTAGTCCTTGGTTTTTTACTTTTGCCTTTACTGACAACTTTAACATTTTCTTTTGCCATTTTAACACCTCTTTATTCATTATAGTATATTTTTAATTATTTTGGAATAAAAATGTTCCTTTTTTAATAAATTTATTTAGGTGATATAGATGAAGAAAAAAATGGACAAGTTAAAAGAGTATTTAAAAATGAATAAAAAAATATTTATTTTTTTATTAGTTTTATTTATTGTAGCTTTAATAGCAGGATCAATATTTAGTGTTACCTTAAACGATAGCGACACTGCTTTAGTAAACACATATCTAGAAAATTATATTAATAGTATTAATGATAATACTATTATTTTTAAAGACACATTAATAAATTCTATTAGTAGTAATTTAATTACAACTGTAATAATTTGGTTATTAGGTATATCAGTAATTGGATTACCTATTATTATTTTTTTGTTCTTTTATAAATGTTTTGTAATAGGTTTTGCAATAAGTTCTATTTTAATGAAATATAAAGTAAAAGGTTTATTACTTAGTATTTTTTATGTTTTTCCGCATCATATAATAAATATTTTACTTACTATGGTATTAATTAGCTATGCTTTTATAATATCTATTAAAATAATAAATGCTGTTATAAAAAGAAGAGAGATAAGTTTTAAGGATATAACTTATAAATATCTAGTTATTTTAGGTTTAACATGCCTTGTTTTAGTCTTTTCTTCTCTATATGAAGCTTTTATAGTACCAAAATTAATTAAGTTAATTATGCCTTTAATAAGCTGAAATGACAATTTTATGATATAATGTTTGCAGGTGATTTTTATGAAAACAGTAGTAATTGGTATGTCAGGTGGTGTTGATTCATCTGTAGCAGCAATATTATTAAAAAAACAAGGATATAATGTAATAGGACTTTTTATGAGAAACTGGGACACATCAGTAAATGGTGATTTTTTAGGCAATCCAAATTTAAACGACAATATTTGCCCACAAGAACAAGATTATAATGATGCGGTAAAAGTATGTGAAAAACTTGGTATTGAACTTCATAGAGTAGATTTTGTAAAAGAATATTGGGATTATGTATTTACTTATTTTTTAGATGAACTAAAAAAAGGTAGAACTCCTAATCCAGATATTATGTGCAATAAATATATTAAATTTGATATGTTTGCTAAAGAAGCTAAGAAAATAGGAGCAGATTATATAGCAACTGGGCATTATGCACGAATGGAAAATGGCAAATTGTTACGAGGAGTAGATTCTAATAAGGATCAAACATATTTTTTATCACAACTATCAAATAAACAACTAGAAAATGTATTATTTCCTGTTGGAGATTTAGAAAAACCAGAAGTCAGAAAAATAGCGGAAGAATATAATTTAATAACAGCTGATAAAAAAGATTCAACTGGTATTTGCTTTATAGGTGAAAGAAACTTTAAACAATTTTTAGAAAATTATTTACCTAATACACCTGGAGATATAATAAATATTGATACTAAAGAATCAGTTGGTAGACATATAGGTCTTATGTATTATACAATTGGACAAAGAAGAGGTCTTGATTTAGGTGGTAATAAAGAAAGATTATTTGTAGTAGGGAAAGATCTAAATAAGAATGTTTTGTATGTTGCATTAGGTGATGATAATGAGTATTTATATAGTACATCTGCTCTAATAGAACAAATGAACTGGATGAATCACGATAAAATAACAAAATGTACTGCTAAGTTTAGATATCGTCAAGAAGACAATGATGTAGAAGTTGAATATATTGATGACAATCATATCCTAGTTAAGTATAGTCAAGGTGTTAAGTCAGTAACACCAGGTCAAGCATGCGTTCTCTATTTAGGAGAAGAGTGCCTTGGTGGCGGCATAATTAAAGAAGTATATAAAAACGAAGAAAAGCTATGGTATTTGTAAGACAAATATCTTGCTTTTTTTTAATTTATTTGTTATTATTTATATATAAGGTAGAGGAGGAAAATTTTGTGAAGAATCTAAAAAAATTTTTAGTTGTTACAGTTGCCTTTGTTTTTGTTTTAGCAGTTTCAGGATGTGAAAAAGTTGAAGAAGGGAATTACAAAGAAGGTACTTATTTTGCAAGTGTAGTTGATGACTATAATGGTGCAAAAAATACCGCTACTGCTGTTATGTATGTAAATGAAGATGGTGTAATTAAATCATTAACACTTGATACTACATATACTAGTGGTGATGTTGGTTCAACAAAGAAAGCTTTAGGTGCTGGTTATAACATGAAAACTTATAATACTGCAGCTGCAGGTGAATGGTATGAACAAGTAGAAAAACTTGAAAATGCTGTAGTAGAAGCACAAGGTATTGATGAAATAACAGTAGGTGAAGATGGTACAACTGATTCAGTAACAGGATGTACAATTAAAGTTAGCGCTTTAATGACAGTTACTGAAGATGTTCTTACTCAAGCAAAAAAATAAGAATAGTTTACTATTCTTTTTTTTGCTTATTTATTATTTTAATCATTTCTTTTTTATGGTATAATTAAGACATAATAAAGGAAGTGTCGTATGAAGAATAAAGGTTTTACATTAGTAGAAGTATTGGCTGTTATTATATTATTAGGTTTAATAGCTGCTATAATAATACCCAACTATAATAAATCAATTGAAAATTCAAAAAAGAAAGCATTTGAAGAATCTTTAAATGGACTTGTTAGAACAATAGAAAACTATGTTGCTAATAATTCAAATGGTTCTAATTATACATCAACATATACAAGTATTAGTTCTGTTGATTTACAAGCTGATAATTTAAATCAAATTAAGTCAGGCGAGTTTATTATTTCAAATGGCACTATTGTATTAAGAAATGTCTATAATGGTAGATATTGTGGTAATGGTAGTAAAAGTAATTTTGTTATTGTTAAAGGAACATGTTAAAAGAGTTAAGTAACTCTTTTTTTTCTAGACTTGTAATAAAAAGGTGTTAAGTTGATTCTTAACACCTTTATTATTTAACAATCCATAATCCAAATTGTATATGTCCTACCTTGGGTAACACTATTCCAAACTCCACCTTTAATTGGAGAATCAGGATGAATTAATCCTGGAACACAGCTATTAGCTGTTTTAGCGACAAAATTAAATGTTACACCAGGGGCACTGTTATTTAAATAGTTTCTTAAACTCGAAACAGTTGAAGAATAACTTCCTCCAAACAATTCTGAATTTAAATAAATAGAGAATGTTTGAGCCGGGCCACTACTTAAGCCAATACTTATGTAAGTTCCACTTACCACTTTAGTACCACTAGAAACATTTTGTGATAAAGCAGTATCTCTAGAATTACTATTATAACCTACATAATAGAATGTACAATTTAATCCTTTATTGTTACATGTTGATTGGATAGAACTTCTTGATGAACCAATAAAATATGGAACAATAACAGCACTACCATAAGAAACAGTGACTGTAATACTTTGATTTTGTGGATCAATCTTTTCCCCACTTTTTATAGATAAACTAATTATTTGGCCTTTACCAACACTAGTACTATATTCATATTTTTCATTATAGCTAACACCGTTATCGCTAGCCCAGCTTCTAAATTCTGCTAAACTATTAACTGTTGCAACTGTAAGCGCACCTTTTGAAGTGGTTATTGTTATTTTTGTCCCTTCAATAATGGAATCACCAGTTTTAACACTTATACTTACTAGTTTATCTTTATCAACTGTAGTACTATATTTTTCTTGAAAAGCTACTTTTAAATTATTTTCAATAATCCATTCAACAACTTCATCAACTGTTGATTTACTAAAGTCAGGAACAATAATTTCTTTACCTTTAGATATTACTAAGTTAACTGTATCACTATTTGGACTTACTGTAGTTCCAGCTTTTGGATTTTGACTTATAACGTATCCAGATTTAACTTTAGAACTAAATTCATAGGTTAAGTTATATTTAACACCATTTCTTTTTAGATAAAAAGTAGCATCAAATAAAGACTTTTTAGCTAGGTTTTCTAATTTTATATCTTTTAGATTAGCTGCATTACCAAGTGATACAACAAAGGAAATACTTGTATTTCTTTTGATTTCACCTTTTGTACTTTGACTAATAACTTGATCTTTTTCTATATCATTATTTGTCGTGAAACTAATATCAACATTGTTTAAATGATTGTCATCAATGTATTCAACTAAATCATCAACATTTCTACCAACCCAACTAGATAACACTAATTCTTTATCATAATTTGGGCCATTTGATACTGTAACCGTTATTTCATCAATAAGTTTTAAAACACTACCAGCTTCAACATCTTGAACAATAACGTTTCCTTCATCAACATTATCACTATATTCATATTCAGTTTTAATGTCTACATTATTAGCTGTTGCCCATTTCATAACATCTGCAATTGAAGTATTAGTAAAATCTTCAAGTACTGCTAAAGTAGGCAATTTAAACAAGTCTTTACTAACTAAAATATTTAAAGCAATTACTCCTATAATAATTATTGAACTAAATACACTAAATATGTTGCGCAATTTTCGATTACCAACTAACGCAATTATGATAAAGAAAAATATTAATAATAAACTAGCCCCATTAATAATATCTTTAATATAATTAACATGATTTAAAGCATCTTTAAAATACAATATAAAATACAATGTGCTTGCTATAAAAGCAATTATTAACATAATTACTTTAAATTTAGAACCAAAAGTATTTTTTTGTTTTGGAGTTGATTCTTCATTCTCTTTCTCTAAAATATTTTCATTTTCATTAATTAATCTTATATCAATTTCATCTTTTTTCTCTCTAATTTTATCAAAAAAATTTTCTAGATCAGGATTAATTTCGCTTTCTTCTTTTAAACCTTGCAGTGTGCGTTCAAGAAGTTCTTTATCTCTGTCTAAATAATTATTCTTTACTTCATTTTTTTGATTTTTTTCAGTAGAAATAATATCTTTTTGTTTTCCTATATTTTTTTTATTCTTACTTCTCATACTATCACCTTAATTAATTATATCTTATTTAGCAAAAAAAAGAAACAAACAAGTGGCTTTTTGTGTAAAGAAAATGTTTCTTTTCAATGATTAAAAAAGATAGAATATAATTAAAAATTTTGATATACTAGTATAGAAAGGTGAATATATGAAAAATATTAATTTAGCAGTTTTATCTAGAAGAAGTAAAAAAAAGAAGAATAGAATAATTATATGTGTCTTATTATTTTTTATACTTGCAATTGCAGCAACTGGGTATTTATATTCTTCATATAATAAAAAACAAAAATCAGAAAAATTAAAAGAGATCATCTTAACTAATGAAGAAAAATTAGTTAATTCTATTAAAACTAATTATGGTAGTAATGTTATTACAACTAAGGAGACTTCAATATATTCACTTATAAATGGTGAATATATTGAAGTTGGAACTTTAGCAGCAGGTGTTAAACTAAAACTAGGGGAAATAGAAATAAATAAAGATACTTTATATTTTCCAATCACTAGCTTTAAAAATACTTATTATATATCTTATAAAGCAGTAGAAGTGATAAATGATGATTCAGGAGAAGAAGATATCAAAATTAGATACAAAAGTTATATACCATTTAATAAAAATATAGTGACTGGAAAATTAACAAAACTTTACAAAGAAGATAAATTAATATATATGCTTCCTGAATCATTAAATACCCCAATATATATTATAGACGGAGATAAATATTATGTTGAGTATAGTAATAATTTATATTATGTATTAAAAAGTGAAATAGATAGTGTTATAGATAATAAGAATAGTGATGTTGAATTTGCAACTGGAATCACTACTTTAGCCTACCATTTTTTCTATAAGGATGATGAAATAAAGGATTGCAATCAAATAATATGTACTTCCGAATCATTATTTAGAAAGCAACTTGACTATTTAAAAGAAAATAATTACCTTACCTTAACAATGAATGAATTTGAAAAATGGATTGATGGTAAAATTAATTTACCAAAAAATTCAATAGTTATCACTATTGATGATGGGTGGCGAGCAGGTTTAGGTATAGAGATACTTAACGAATATAAAATGAATGCCACAGTTTTTTTAATAACAAAGAGTTACTTAAGTTCTGTAGCATGGGGAACAGTAGAAGCTGCTTCACATTCTAATAATTTGCATAATAAAGGTGATTGTCCTACAGGACAAGGTGGTGGAATACAGTGCTTAGACGAAAAAACTTTGCTTGCTGATTTAGCTTTGTCTAGAGAAAAATTGAATAATACAACTGTATTTTGTTATCCATTCTACGAATATAACGAATATGCAATATCAATACTGAAAAAAGCTGGTTTTACAATGGCTTTTGGTGGATTATATGCTGGTGGAAAATACGATATGCATGTTGGTGACAATAAGTACAAAATACCTAGAGTTACAATGTTAAATGACACTTCAGTTGCTGATTTGAAAAAAGTTTTGACTACTAATTAAAGAAATTAATAATAATTTATGGAAAGTAAACACTACTTTTGGTATAATGAATATACACGGTAGTGTTTTTATTATATATATTAGAGGTGAACATAAATGAATACGAAAGAAAAAATTAAAAAAAATGTATTATTTGTTGTTGATGAAAGGAGAATGGGTGGTGTATCTGTTCTTTTAGAAGATATGATGAATATGATTAACCTAAATAAATATAATATAGATATTTTATCATTGCATAACAATGGAGAAATGTTAGAAAATTTACCAAAAGGAGTTAATTTGATATTTGGAACTTCTTACTTTGATGCAGTGGATTATACCTATAAAGAGGTTATAAAAACTTGCAATCCCTTTTTTATTTTAAAGAAAATATGTATTGTACTTGATATGAAATTTGGAACTATTGAAAAGAAAATAAGAAAACAACGCTCTAAAATTTTAAATAAGAAATACGATGTTGAGATAGCATTTAAAGATGGATTTACTGCACTGTTTACAGCCTTTGGAGATAGTAAAAAGAAAATTCATTGGTTACATTATGAGTATAAAAAAACCAACCCTAATGCTAAATATGATGAATTATTTAAAAAAATTTTACCTGAATTTGATGAGATAATATCAGTATCTGAAGGAGTTAAAGATGCATTTAATGATTTATATCATTTAGAAAACAAAACTAAAGTTATTTATAATTTAGTTGATACCAATAAAATATTGTTAAAATCAAAAGAAGAATGTAATATAAAATTGAATAAAAACAATTTAAATATTGTATCTGTTGGAAGATTACATACTGCCAAAGGATATGATAGGTTTTTTAATGTAATAGAAAAACTACAACAAGATGGTTTTACAGATAGACTTAATATAGATATTTATGGTGACGGTCCTGATTATCATTATTTAAAAGAAATTATCAAGACTAAAAAAATCGATAATATTGTTAGTTTAAGAGGTAAAGTATATAATCCATACAAATATATTAAAAAATATCAGTTGTTTGTTTTACCATCAAATTTCGAATCTTTTGGATTAGTGGTAATTGAGTCAATGTCTTTAGGTGTTCCAGTTATTTCTACACTAACTTCTGCTACAAACAGAATTATAGATGATAGAAATAATGGATATATAACTGATAATTCCGAAGAAGGCTTATATGAGGGATTAAAATATTTAATCACTCATCCCGATGAAATCATAAAGTATAAAGAAAATTTGAAAAAATATAAGTATGAAAATAAATTAATAGTTAAACAAATAGAGGATGTGTTAGATAAATGAGACAAAACTTTAAAAATTTTTATATAGAAAATAAAAATATGCTAGGTGTATTATGTTTGTTCATAATTATTCAACCTTTTTTAGATATAAGCTGTTTGTTTAATAATAGTAGTTTAGAAATATTTGGTTTGACTATTCCAACTATAATTAGGTGTGGTTTCATTGGAATTCTTGCTTTAATTTCTTTAAAGCATATAAATAAAAATAGAGATTATTTATTTTTATTTATATATTTTATATTGTTATTCATTTATATAATTTTTCACCATGTTATAGCAAGTAATAATGATATTATAATTCCAGATAACTATACTTACTCACTATTTTCAGAATTATTTTATATAGTACGTATGGTATTGCCTCTTGCACTTATATATTTTACTAGATATTCTGAAATAAATTATAAGAAATTTATTAATTCAATTTTAATAACTTCTCTTATAATTGGATTAATAATTTTTATAGGTAATACTTATTGTATATCCCTTACATCTTATACTACTGATACAAGTATTACCAAACTTAATTGGATTTGTTGGTTTACTAGTTATGTTAGTGGGTATGAATTTGCTGAATTAACTTCTAAAGGGTGGTTTTACATGGCAAATCAAGTAGGCGGTGTTATGATGTTATTACTGCCATTTAACATATATGACATGCTTAAAAAGTCTAATCGCTTGAATGTGACCTCTTCTTTACTACTAATAATATCAATGATTATGGTTGGTTCACGAACTGCTTCATATGGTTGGTTACTAATTGTTATTTGTTTTGTTTTAATTCTTTTATATTTAAGATATATAAAAAAAGAGAAATGGTGGAGTTTAAAAAGAATTTACCCATTCATAATAATTTCTTTAATAGGTTTGATTTTTCTTTCAGTATCACCTATAAATACTCGAAGTTATGGTTATGAATTAGGAGATATAACAACTTTAGAAGATCCACCAACAGATATGACGAAAAATAATATTGATAATGTTTATAAATATATTACTGAAAGTTATGCAGTTTACGGAATACAATCTAATTATATATATGAATTATATAATTATAAGTTTGATACAAAATTTTGGATTGATACATTTAATTATTCTAGGGTTAATGGTGTAATTGAAAATAGAGAAATGCAAACATTTATTTCCAACAGAATAGATGAACTTAATAAAGAACAATTAAAGTATAAATTGTTTGGTTATTCTTTTTCAAGAATGCGCAATGGCGGAGTGTATATGGAACACGATTTTGTTATTCAAATCTTTACTATGGGTTATTTAGGACTATTGTTGCTTATTGGTCCTTATATATATATAATGATATTAGCTTCAATTAAAATTTTAAAAAAGATGAAAAGCCAGCCAAAATTAATTGATTTTGTATTTATGATTTCAATTTGTGCGATGCTAGGAACTTCTCTTTTTACGGGACATTTGCTTGATGAATTATTTGTAATGATATATGCCGGCTTTATTTGTGGTTTTTTCTTAAAAAGAGTTAGTACCAAGGAGGTAAAGATTGATGAAAAAAATTAAAGTTAGTATTATAGTTCCATGCTATAATGTAGAACAATACGTTGAAAAATGTATAATGAGTTTGGTTAATCAAACATTAAGTGAAATAGAAATAATTGCAGTAGATGATGGATCGAAAGATAAAACACCTGAAATACTTGACAAGCTTGCTAAAAAGTATGAAAACTTAAAAGTTATTCATAAAGTAAATGAAGGCGTATCTATAGCACGTAATGTCGCTTTAAAAGAGGTAACGGGTGAATATATCGGATTTTTAGATAGTGATGACTGGGCTAATGAAGATATGTTTCAAAAACTATATATAAAAGCTAAGGAAGAAGATTTTGATATAGTTGCGTGCGATACCAATGCTATATATCCTGACAAAGTAGTTCATATATCTTGTAATATAAAAGAGGATAATGTTAATCCGAAAGAACTTATGATGAACGCATATGCAGTAATTTGGAATAAAATATATAAAAAAGATTTAATAAAAGATATTAAATTCAAAGAACATATGAATTTTTGTGAAGATGTGCAATTTTTATACATGGTTTATTCAAAAACTAAAACTATAGGGGTTATATATGAACCACTGCATAACTATTTGCAAAGACCAGGAAGCCTTACTTATACTTATAATGAAAAATTATACCAACTTGTTGATAGTTTAGATGATATAGTACAATATTATAAAAAAGAAAAAGTATTTACAAAATACAAAGAAGAAATTGAATACTCTTATGTAAGATACTTATATGCAACTTTTATAAAAAGACTTGCTAAAACAAAAAATAAAAAAGAATTTAATAGGGGAGTAAATTATGTTATTCAAAAAGTAACTAATGAATTTCCTGATTTCAAGAAAAATAAATATATTAAAGTATTTAAACCAAAAAATCTATATTTTAAATGCTTTAATAAATTGACAGCTAATTTTATATATATAATAGAAAAAAATAAAATGAATTAATGGAAGGTAACAGTATGAAAATGATTTTAAGCTCATTTAGTAGTAAATTTAAAGAATTATATAAAAAGAGATTATTTAAAATCTGTTTTTGGCTATTTATTATTGGTGTTATATTTGTAGTTTCTGCGTGTCTATACTTTGCATATTTTATAGAACAGAAAATCCCTGTAATAACATATCACAATATAGTTACAGATGAGGAATATGAAAAATATAAGGACGATTTTTTTGCAACAAAAATATCTACTTTTGAAAAACAAATGAAGTTTTTGAAAGATAATAATTTTAAAACTTTGTCATTAGAAGAATATGAGTGCTGGAAAAAAGGAACTTGTAAGCAACCTAGAAAATCAGTATTAATTACATTTGATGATGGTTGGAGTTCAGTATATAAATATGCTTTGCCTGTACTAAAAGAAAATGGTCAAAAGGGGACTTCTTTTGTTTTATATTACAATGTAGAACATAGTAGTGAAATAAATCCTATTTCAGATCCTTATTCTTATTTAACACTTGATATGATTAAAGATTCTGAAAAGGAATATGATGGTCTAGAATATGCATCACATTCATATAAAATGCATGACTCTAAAAGACATGGAAAAAGAAGCAAAGAAGAAATTCAAGAAGATATTGACAGCGTAAAAAAATATAATAATAGTACTTATTATGCTTATCCAAATGGTTATAGTAATAAAATGTATGAGGAAATATTAAAGGATAATGGATATTCTTTAGCTTTTGGATTTGGCCCATATGCCAATTCTTCTAAGAGTGATGATGATTATCACATTTCTAGAACTATTGCAGGGGAGGCAGTTCCTTACTGGAAATTTGTCATAAAAATGTTAGTTAGATATTAATAAAAAACAGGAGGTACTAATCTATGATTTTAGTAACATTAGGTACACAAGACAAAAGTTTTAAAAGACTTCTTGAAGCTATCCAAAATCAAATAAATTTAGGTAACATTAAAGAAAAAGTTGTTGTCCAAGCAGGACATACAAAATTTAAAAGTAATGATATGGAAATTTTTGAACTTATTCCTATGGATGAATTTGACTCCTTAATTAGAGAGTGTGATTTATTAATAACACATGGTGGTGTAGGTTCAATTATAACTGGTTTAAAAAATGATAAGAAAGTTATAGCAGCTGCTAGACTTGAGAAATATGGCGAACATACTAATGACCACCAACTTCAAATAATAGATAACTTTACTAAGGCTGGTTATATATTACCTTTAGACGATTTTGATAAATTGGATGAAGTATTGAAAAATGTCGAAAAATTTAATCCTAATAAATATCAAAGTAATACTAAGAACATGCAAAAATTAGTAGAAGACTATATAAATTTCACACCAGTTGAACTAAATATATGGAAGTATTCAATTTTCTTTGTACTATTTATAGTATTAATAACAGTTCTTATTATATTAATAAATATTTAATTAAATAAAATAGATAAAAACGAATAATTGTAAATCATTATTTGTTTTTTATTGTACAAATATGTTATAATTTTTGTATATGTATTAAATATGTAAAACAGTAAAATGATACAAAACAACTCATTTTAATTAGATGCTGTTTAAGAAAGGTGTTACTTAACATGAAGAATATAATATTAAAAATATGGAAACCTATTAAAAATGTACTAAAAAAAATAAGAGATTTCTTATACAGGAATTTTATTACGGAGATTATTCCCATGAAAGATCAAATTTTATTGGAATCTGTGCCGGATTTTTCGGACAATACTTATAATTTTTATTTAGAATTATTGAAGAATGATTATCAAAAAAAGTATAAAATAATTTGGATAACTCAAAAAGAAGAAATTGCTCCTGAATTTAAAAGAGATGATGTTTTTTATTTTAATGAGTATAAAAAAGGAGTCTTTACTAAAATCAAACTTCATTGGCTAATCAATAGATCAAAATATATTGTAACTTGTAATAGATTTTATAAAAGAAAAAATAGCAAACAGATTATACTATTTTTAAATCACGGTATGCCTTTAAAAGATTGTACAAGATTGAAAATGAATTATAATGATTCAACTGTTTCTATTTGCTCTTCAAAGTTTTTCTTGAATGAATTATCTGCAATTGCAGGTATTGACAAAGAAAAATTAGTTATTATGCAACCACCAAGAAATGATGGCTTATTTGATGATAGTGTAGATGCAAAAAAAATAATGGGATTTAACAATTCTAAAGTAGTTGCATGGTTGCCAACTTTTAGAAAAATGAGTACTTATAATAGAAATGATTCAAAGTTTGATATGCCTTTAGGAATACCAATTTTGTACTCAGAAGAAGAATTAAATAAATTAAACAAGTACCTAAAAAAAATCAATGTAGTTTTAGTCTTAAAACCTCATCCTGCTCAAGATTTAAGTGTTATAAAGGCGAAATTATATAGTAATTTTAAAATATTATATAATTCTGATTTAGATAAAAAGCAAATTACTTTATATCAATTGCTTGGGCAATGTGATGGATTAATTACGGATTACTCATCTGTATATTATGATTTTTTAATAACAAAAAAGCCAATAGGGTTGACTGTTGATGATATAAAAGAATATGGCGAAGGATTAGGACTTGCATATGATTATTTTCAAACTATAAAAGGCCACTATATATATGAGTTAAAAGATTTATATAAGTTTGTTGATAATATATCAAATGAAAACGATGAGTATAAAAATGATAGAATGAAAGCAATCAAGAAATTTGATTTTGATTTAGAAGGTAATTATAGTAAAAAAGTATTTGATTATATGAAAAAGCATTATAAGTTTTAATGAATAGATTAGAGGAATTAAATGACAAAAACGATAACAGATTTTTTAAGCAAAATCATGTGGGCTAGATATAGTTACTATATCGATAATGAATTTAAAAAGATAGTGGTGAATAAGTAATGTCAAGAAAAAAAGTTGTTTTAAATTATATTTATAGTTCTTTTTATCAACTATTTTTAATAATTGTTCCACTAATAACAGCACCATATTTAGCACGAACATTATTGCCTACAGCTGTAGGAATAAATAGCTATGTAAGTTCAATTGTACAAATTTTCTCTTTACTAGGACTTATTGGTCTTAATAATTATTCAATAAGAGAAATAGCATATGTAAGAGAAGATAAAAATAAGTTAAGAAAAACATTTAGCGAATTGTTTTTTTTGCGTTTTTTATGTTTAATTATTACAGTTGTTGTGTATTTAATATATGCCTATTTTTCAGAATATAGATTATACTTTATAGTTCAATTAGTGGCAGTGTTAGGTGCTTTTGTTGATATATCTTGGTTTTATGCCGGTTTAGAAGAATTTAGGATGACCGTCACGCGAAGTTTTATTGTTAAACTGATAAATGTTACGTGTATTTTCACATTTATCCATAGTCCTTCTGATTTATATTTATTTATGATGATTTCATCAGTCTTTTCTTTATTGGGTAACTCTATTTTGTATTTGGGAGTAAAAAAAAGAGCAGGGAAATTGCAAGTAAGAAACTTAGATATAAAAAAACATGTTGTTCCAACTTTAAAATTATTCTTGCCACAAGTAGCATCACTTGTTTATTTGCAATGTGACAAGATAATGATAAACTTTTTAAGTGATAATGTTAGCAATGTGGGATTTTATGATCAAGCTGAAAGAATTATAAAAATGCCACTAGCTTTAATAACAGCACTTAGTACTGTTATGCTTCCTAGAGTAGCTAATGAGTTTAAAAAGAATAATGTAGAAACAGTAAAGAAATACGTGACTTTAGCATTAAAATTTTCTTTGTTTATGTCAATACCACTTATGTTTGGAATTGCATCTATTGCTGGAACTATGATACCTTGGTTTTTGGGTAAGGGATATGAGGATGTAGTCAATATCATGATAACATTGAGCCCAATAGTGTTATTTATATCATTGTCTTCAGTTACAGGTAATCAGTATTTAACAGCAGTTAATAAAACTAAGGTACTTACGATATCCTATATAGTTAGTGCTTTAGTAAATTTAGTTATTAATTTTTTGTTAATTCCAATATATGGGCCTGTAGGAGCTGCAATAGGAACAATTTCAGCAGAAATGTGTGTTATTTTAATTCAGTTGTTATATATTAGAGAAATAGTTACATTTAATGAATTATTTAAAATGGGAATAAAATATTTCGTCGCCGGGTCAATAATGGCTATTAGTTGTTATTATATTGGTAATCATTTTGGTCCAACTATTTTATCAACTATATTACAAATATTGTTTGGTACTTTTATTTATTTTGGAATTTTATTAATTGTAAGAGATGAATTCTTTTTCGATAATATTAACAAAATATATAGTCTTATAAGAAAAAAAATTAAATCTCGTAAAGCATAATTTTATAGATAGCTATATTATATATGGAATTAAATTTAAAAAAATAAAATTAAGTAAAGATAGTAAAGGAGTATGGCATGAAAAAATTATTAAAACAGGCATTTGGATTTTTTGGATTATCAGGTATAGGATGGTTAATGGATATGACCATATATACTATTTTTACTAGTATTGGTTTGCCAACAATTGTTTCAAATATAATTAGTTCAGGAGTTGCCGTTACTTTTGTTTATATAGTTTCTACCAAAAAGATGTTTATTAATAAAAATGAATCTTTTGATTTGAAAAAGAAATATATTATTTATATAGTATATCAAATCATTGTTATATGCGTATTTTCATTTATTATTTCTAAACTTGCTATAAGTCTAGAGAGTGTATTATTCTTAGCAAGTTTTGCTAAAATTAGTGCAAAAATAATTGTAACACCTTTTACAATGCTAATAAATTTTGTGTTTATGAAATTCTTAATTGAAAAAGTATGAAAATTAATTTTAATTAATAAGAAATAAAAGCTATATTCTTTGTCGAATATAGTCTTTTTATGATATAATTTAAGTAGAAGTAAAATGAAATGGAGTGTATTATATGGAAAAAATAATGGCATTTATACCAATGTACAATTGTGAAAAACAAATCACAAGAGTATTAAGCCAATTTGATAGTTCAGTTCTTAAATTTATAAATGAAATTGTTATTGTTAATAATAGAAGTACTGATAATGGGGAAAAGGTTGTCGTAGATTTTATTAAAAAGAAAAAAATAGAAACAAAAATAACACTACTTAGAAATGATAATAATTATGGCTTAGGTGGATCACATAAGGTAGCTTTCAATTATGCCATGAAAAACAAGTATGATTATATTATTGTACTTCATGGTGATGATCAAGGAAATATTCATGATATATTGCCAATTCTTGGAAGTGAAGAGTATAAAAAACATGATTGCATGTTAGGCTCTAGATTTATGAAAGGCTCAACTTTAGGAGGATACTCAAAATTTAGAACATTTGGCAATAGAATTTATAATGTGTTTTTTTCAGTTGCGCTTGGTAAAAAAATATCTGATCTTGGATCAGGTTTGAATATGTATAGTACAAAAATGTTGAAGAATCAATTTTTTCATAAATTTCCAGACAAATTAACATTTAATTGTTATATGCTGCTTGCAGCTAATTATTATAAACATAATATAAAATTTTTTCCAATTAGTTGGCGCGAGGATGATCAAGTTTCTAATGTTAAAATGGTAAGCCAAGCACTAAATACAATAAAATTAGTTGTTTCATATATAAAAGGTAAAAGCAAATATATTAAGTCAGAATTACGCCAAAATATAGTAAAAGAATATGGTGCAGAAGTAATATATGATAGTACAACAAAAGAAAAGAGGAATAAAAATGAAAAATAAGAAAAAAGTTCATTTAGTTATGCCTATGGGCGGAGCAGGTTCGAGATTTTTTAAAAATGGGTTTATTATGCCTAAACCACTAATTGAAATTAAAGGCAAGCCTTTTCTTTATTGGGCTACAAAATGTATATCGAATTATATTGATGTTGAAGATGTAACTTTTGTTGTTCTTCAAGAACATATTGATGAGTTTAAAATAAATGATGTTATTAAAAAACATTTTCCTACAGCTAAAATAACTGTAATTCCTAAAATATTAAAAGGTGCAGTTCTTACTTGTGTAGAAGGAATAAAAAATATTGATGACAGTTTACCAATTATATTTAATGATTGTGATCACATATTTGAATGTAAAGAATTTTATGATTACTGCAATGCCGGAAATTTTGATGAAATTGACGGAGCTTTACTGTCTTTTAAATCGGAAGACCCTAAGTTTAGCTTTTTGAAATTGGATGATAATGGTTATGTTACTGAAACTGTTGAAAAAGTAGTGGTTAGCAACAATGCAATATGCGGAGCTTATTATTTTAAAAATAAAGAAATTTTTATTAGCATGGTTAATGAATATTTAGAAAAATGTTCTTATTCTGAATATTTTGTTAGTGGTGTTTATAATATTATGGCAAGTCACAATAAAAAAATAAGAAATTTTGTTGTAGATAGTCATACACCATTTGGTACTCCAGACGAATATGAAGAGGCTACAAAATCCGACAAATTTGAGGTGTTGGCGTAATGGAAATGGTTTTTCTTGTCCTAGCTATAGTTACACTTACTTTAGGACATTTAATTAAAATTTATCGTTGGAATTTATTTATTAAAATATATGAAAAACCAAATAATCAAGTTTTATTACAGTCTCTTTCGATTGGATATTTAATAAATTCATTTTTCCCATACCACATAGGTGATTTATTTAGAGCATATTTTTCTGGTAAAAAAATGAAAAATGGAATTTCTTTTTCTTTAGCAACAATTATTGTAGATAGGTTTTTAGACCTTATTGTAATTGGAACTATGTTTGTTGCACTTTTTATCTTTGGTTTTAGAATACCAATTATTTTAAATTCTATCTTATTTTATGTAATATGCATAATAGCAATTATTATTTTTGGATTATTTGCTATTAAGTACAATAAATATGTGAAGATAGCTGTAAAAAAAGTTGCTGGAATTTTCAATAATTCAATTGAATTGAAATTTTTGAAAATCACATGGTTTGCTATTAATGCCTTTAAAGACATGCTTCATAAGATAAGTAAAAAGAGCCTGATTTATGGAACAATCGCTATGTGGGCAGTTTATTTCTTATCCTATACTTTTTTTGCTTTATCTCTTAAGAAGTTTGGATATAATATTGGGCTTCTTGATGTATTGTTATCTTTATTTGCAACTGGTAATTTAGAATCTTCTACTATAGTTATGATAACAAAACTTACGACAATAGGTACAATAACTTTAATATATCTAATTGTTCCAGTAATCTTGATTTTTGTAATATCATATTTTGTTAAACATTCAAAATTTAAAGTTTCTGAAGATAAATATATGAACTTATTACCATACATTAATGAAAATGATAAACTTTCGTTTTTAGAAGCTTACTTTGAAGCCAATAATAGAGAATATTTTAAAAATTATTTAAAAATCAATAGTGATGTTTCTATAATTCAAGATTACTCAGCGGGTAGTAATGCTACAACAATGTTATGTACAGATGATGAAAATATGTTTTATAGAAAATATGCTTTTGGTAGCGCAGGCGAAAAATTATATGAGCAAGTTGAATGGATAGAGGCACACCAGAAAGAATTACCACTTACGGATATACTAAATGTAAAAAAAGGCGAGGGATATTGTTGTTATGACATGCCTTATTTAAAAGAAAGTGTTGGGTGCTTTAATTTCGTTCATTCTTCTCCAATTGAAACCAGCTGGAATATATTAGAGACTGTTTTAACTGATTTGAATAAAAAGTTATATAAACAAAATTCTAGAAAAGCTGATAAAGAAACTATTAATAAATATATTTCTTCAAAAGCTATAAAAAACCTAGAAATTATAACTAGTACAAAGGAAGTTAAAGAATTATCTAAATTTGATTACTTGATTATAAATGGACGAAAATATAAAAATTTAAAGTTTTTTGATATGTATTTAGGTTCTAATTATTTGTATGAGATATTTAAAAATGATGAATATTCTGATTTGCATGGAGATTTAACAATTGAGAATATTATTTGTATGCAAAGCGATACTAAGAAAAAGAATAGTTACTATATAATAGATCCAAATACAGGAAATATTCATGATTCAGATAATTTGGATTATGCAAAATTATTACAATCATTGCATGGTGGCTATGAGTTTTTAATGCATACAAAGAGTGTTGAGTTTGAAAAAAATAAAATTAATTTTCTTCAAACAAGGACTTCAACTTATGATGAGCTATTTAAAAGATACAAGAATTTTCTGGAAAAAAATTTTTCTAATGAAAAGGTTAAAAGTATTTTTTATCACGAAATAATCCATTGGTTAAGATTATTACCATATAAAATAAATAAAGATAGAAAAAGATTTGTTATGTTCTATGCTGAATTTATTATTGTATTGAATGAGGTGATTGATTTTTATGAAAAATAAATTAGCTATGTTTGACATGGATGGCACATTATTTGATACAAAAGATGTTAACTATCATTCATACAGGTTGGCTTTAGAAGAACTAGGCTATACTATATCTTATGATTTTTATTGTAAGGAATGTAATGGCAAATTGTATAAGCAATTTTTGCCAGAGATAACTAACGAAGCATCAGATGAAATTATTGAAAAAATACATGAAAGAAAAAAAGAATTATATGATACCTTTCTAGATAAAGCAATAATAAATAAACATTTATTCAATCTTATTGAGTTAATAAGGCCAGAATACAACATTGCTTTGGTAACAACAGCTTCTAGGAAAAATACAATTGATATTTTGAAAAGATTCGGTAAAGAAAATGATTTTGATCTTATTTTGACACACAATGATATTTCAAAAGCAAAACCAGATCCAGAAGGATTTTTAAAAGCAATGGAATATTTCAATGTTCAGGCAGCAGATAGTTTGATTTTTGAAGATTCTAAGCCTGGTATTGTAGCAGCTATAGCTTCTGGTGCGACAGTTTATGTAGCAAAAGGTTTTAATGAATGAAAAAATATATGTTTGTAATTTTTCCAATAATTCATTTTTTATTAACATTCTATACAGATAAACTTATTTTTAATACTCAAAATTTGAATGTCTTTTGGTATACATTTTGTAAAATTATTGCTTTTATATTAATAATGTTTTTTTGGAATGTTATTCGTAAACTTCTAAAAAAAGATCGACAAACAATCAAAAGAATAAAATATTTTTTGGTATATTTTATTCCTTTAATTATATTGTTAATATTTATTTGGCCAGGCTATTGGGCTGGTTCGGATGTTACTAATCTCCTTTCTGTTAATACGAGTGCCAATATGCTATATTTTTTAAATTATCTAACATCTATTTTTAATATAGTAGGATATATTTTGTTCTTTTCGCCAACCGGACCAATAATTTTACAAATAGTTTTGGCAAGTTCTATATTAGCTTATATAGTTGATAATTTATATAGTTTTTATAAAACAAAGTATGTTTATTTTACATATTTACCATTCCTATTGCCAATTACAATTTGTTATATGACATATTGTAATAGGCAAACAATATATGGACTTATATATTTTCTTTTTATAGCTATATTAATTATTGATAAGTTAAAAAAAAACACTTTGAATAAAAATAAATTATTGTTTCTAATGTTTGTTATAGGTATACTTACTACTTTTAGAAGTGAAGGAATTTATTTAAGTCTAATAGGACCAATTTTAATTTTTGCAACATATAATAATAAATTTTCTATAAAAAAGACTATTTTAATTTTTTTGGCAACGTGGATGATTTCTATAGCTGTATATATACCGCAAGGTATTTACAATAAAAACTTGACTTACATAGAAAAAGAAACAAGGAATTTACCATCTATAGTCAATCCACTATCTTATATGCTGACTCAAAATTTAAAAGGGTCCAATATAGAAAATAAAATAGCTATAATTGATAATGTACTTGATGTTGATATTCTTAAAAAATATCCTTCACTATTTGATTCAGCTTCTATTTGGGAAGATGGAGGAGCTTTAAGAGACAACGTTACAACAGAAGAATATGACGCTATGAAAAAAGCTTACTATGATATTGTGAAAAACAACATATTTTTATATTTAAATTGTAAAAAAGTTACTTTTTATAATAGTACAGGCTTAGGAAAAAATTTTCTTTCTTCTTATAATAAATTTAAAAATATTGAAAATATAAATGGATATAAATTATCAACTCCTGTAAATAAGGATTTGCGTAGAAATATTTTGCTTGTTTTAGAAGGAAGAAACAGTGAAAATAACGAAATTTATGGATTATATAAATTATTCAATAATTTAATATTTTCTATACTCACTTTAATATTAGTTTTTCTTTTCTCTGTTTTTAAAAGAAAATTTTTTGATTTTATGATAACAGGCACACTTATAGGTCACATACTCATTGTATTCATAATGGCCCCAGCTAATTATTTTATGTATTATTATTCTATTTACTTAACTGGTTTCTTGATATTAATTGTTTATTTACTTAATATAAAATCTAAAATTGGAGGAGAAATGATTATGAAAAATAAAAAAGTACTATTCATTGCTAGTACAGGTGGACACCTTTCAGAATTATTACAATTAAAAGAAATGTTTAATAATTATAATTATTATTTGATTACCGAAAAAACTGATTCAACTAAAGATTTGATAAAAAAGCATCCAAAAAAGGTTAGTTATTTAACTTTTGGGACAAAAGATCACAAGCTTTCATATCTTTTTAAATTTAGTGGCAATTGTTTAAAAAGCTTATTTTTATATTTTAAAATACGTCCTAGATACATAGTTACAACAGGAACACATACTGCTGTTCCAATGTGCTATATTGGTCATTTTTTTGGGAGTAAGGTTATTTTTATAGAAACTTTTGCTAATAGCAAAACAAAAACGCTATCAGGTAAAATGGTTTACCCAATAGCAGATTATTTCATTGTACAGTGGGAATCTATGCTTGAAAAATATCCGAATGCGAAATATGGTGGATGGATTTACTAATGAAGAAACACTTTAAATTTTTTATTGAAAATAAGATGTTGTATTTTATTCCACTTGTACATTTTGTAATAACTTTTTTTACAGATAAATTATTTATTGATTTTGGAAAATTTAATTTCTTGAATTATGTTTTTTGTAAAATAATATTATTTGTTGTTATATTTGTTTTGTGGACTTTGATATTTAAACTTTTATATAGAAAAGATTATAAAAAATTAATAAAATATTTTTTAATATATTTTATTCCACTTTTTATAATCTTGATTTTAATATTCCCAGGTATTTGGTATTCTGATGATTTTAATTTTTTAGATTATGCTAAGACTGTTGATTTTTTGTATTATCTTAATTATTTAACTTCTGTTTTTTATAGTGTCAGTTTAATGCTAATACCAATTCCAACTGGAGTAATAATAATTCAACTGATAATAATTTCAGTAATTATTGCTTATATAGTATATAGGTTACAAAGAATAACAAATAGCAAACTTAGTTATATTGTATATCCCGTTTTTTTACTGCCAATGACAATCTATTATAATCTATATTGTAATAGGCCAGTTATATATGGAATATTTTATCTTGGCTTTGCCGCAACTATATTTTTAGATTATTTAGAAAAGAAAAAAGCCAATAGATGCAAAATGGTTTTATTATGTTTTTATTCGGCTATATTGGCTATATGGCGTAGTGAGGGAATGTATTTATTTGTATTAGCTCCAATAATTTTGGCATTTATATATTATGAAAAAAATTATATTAAAAATATTTGTAAATATTTTTTAATTATATTAATATTTGGGATGATAGTTAATTTACCACAATATTCTGCTACGAATAATGAAAGCAAAACATACTCATTTAATAGATTCTTGCCTTCAGTAATTAATCCATTACAATGGATGCTTACCCAGGACATTAAAATAACAGATGAACAAATAGATTCTATTAGTAAAGTTTTAGATATCGATGCAATGAAAGAATATCCAACATTACTTGATACACCATGTATTTGGTTAAATAGTTGCATAATCAAACATTCTGATGATGATATAGAGGATTTTAAAAAAGCATATATTAATATAATCTTAAACAATCCCGACCTTTTTGTTAAAGCAAAAATTATTACATTTTATAATTCAACTGGAATAGTCAACAATGTATTTGAAGACTGCTCTATATTTTATTCAAATAATGGAGTTATTTCTAAGTTCTTAGATGAATATCGTTTCAATAACCTTATAAATTATGATGCTAGAAGATACGTAGTTAGGATATTAGAAGGGCGAAATCCGGTGAATCATGCAAGTTCAAGAATTTATTGCTATATCAATAATTTATTAGTTGCTATATTTGCATTAATAGCTTTACTAATATATGGTATTATAAAGAAAAAAAAGGTCTATATTATGTTTCCATTGTTATTTGCAGCTCATACAGGAATGATTGCATTAACAGCACCCGCTAGTTATTTTATGTATTATTATTCTGTGTATTTGGTAGGCTATTTTATACTTGCTATTGAAATAATATATATTATAAAGCACATAAAGATAAGAAAAAATAGTTCTATTAGTATAAAAAAATGAGAATAAAACATTATTAGTATATTAAAAGGTGTTTTAAAATATAATAAAAATGGTTAATATAAGTAATCAATTATTTTCTAAAAATAATATACTAAATTTTTGTTTATTAAATTAATATTTTTAATTTAATCCAATAATATACCGTAATATTAATTTGACATATTGCATATAATATGATAGAATTGTTCTTGTAAATTTTGATTGGCACATTATTCTAGTCAATGAGATTTATTATGAAGATGGGATTAAAAAACCATTAAAGAGCATATCTGTGAAGCCTTTGGTGTCTGCTTCTTACGCCCAGTTTGGGGTGGATGCTGGGGGATAGAATATTGGGCGTCCGCAATGGCATGCGCTCACGACCCTATATTCGTGGAGACCTATTCTTGTAGTAAGCATATACATATATTGCATATTGAAGGACTTACTACGACTTAGGATTGAACCTACTATGTGGCGAAAGTTATGAGTAGTGTAGCTTGTCTTGAGTGGGTTACTTGGAATGATTGATCCATTTTGAATTAGTTTTAGCTAGACTAATTTGAAAATCGCAATTTGAAACTGTACCTGCAAAAAAGAATTAATAATAAATCAGTTGGTGGGGAAATCCCCTAGAGTGCATCATTAAATAGGATTGCAGTGCGTACTAAGTGGTAATCAAGTCGTACGGATAGGAAACGCCGTACCTGTTTCTTTAAAGGGGAACCACATACATGGTAACGTGTATGGAGAAGCTGGTGAAATACAACTTGACCTAAGACGCAAAGTTTACTATTAAAATGGCCATCGATTTCAATATAAAAATAGGACGTAGGTCCTTTTTTTGTACATAATATTTAGAAATGCAAAATATTACATTTTGTTAATTCAATTTGACATTATTAGTGATATAATATTGCTGGTTTAAGGAGAAATATAGTATGAAATTATCGATTATAGTACCTTGTTATAATGAGGCTAAAAATGTTAAATTAATTTACAATTGTATCAGCAAAAACTTTAAAAATATTAAAAGTTATGAAATGATTTTTATTAATGATGGTTCTAAAGACGATACCTATAAAGTTTTAAAAGAACTTTGTGAAAATGCTAAAGAAAATATTAAAGTTATAAATTTTTCGAGAAATTTTGGAAAAGAAGCAGCAATGTATGCTGGACTTGAAAATTCAGTAGGAGAATATGTTTCAATTATTGATGCTGACATGCAGCAAGATCCAAAATTAGTTTTAGATATGGTTGATTACCTTGATAATAATGAAGAATATGATGCAGTCGCAACTTATCAAGAGCAAAGAAAAGAAGGAAAGATATTGGCCTTTTTTAAGTCATGTTTTTATAAAACTATGAATAAGTTGTCAGATACAAAATTTGTTCAAGGTGCAAGCGATTTTAGAACATTTAGGAGAGGTATGGTTGATTCTATTCTTTCTATGAAAGAGTACTTTAGATTTTCTAAAGGTATATTCTCTTGGGTAGGGTATGATACATATTACATGCCGTATACAGTCAATGAAAGAGTGAATGGAACAAGTAGTTGGTCTTTTATTAAACTTTTTAGATACGCAGTTGAAGGAATAGTATCATTTAGCACGGCTCCACTAAAAATTGCTACTTTTGTAGGTATAACTTCGTCTATATTATCTGTTTTTTATTTAATTATTGTAATAATTCAGAAGATTTTCTATGGCATTGCAGTATCTGGATATGCTACAATAGTAGTATTAGTATTACTCCTTGGTGGAATTCAATTATTTTCTCTTGGAATAGTTGGTGAGTATATTGCAAGAACGTATGTAGAAACTAAAAAAAGACCAATATATATTGCTAAAAATATAATTAATAATAAAGATAAATAGAGGTTAGTATGAAAAGAAAATTAGAAAAGAAAAAAGACAAGAAAAAAAGTTCAAATGCTGGTTGGATAATTAAGATAATTATTTTAGCTTTTGTTATATCTATTACATTCTCATTCGCATCAGAGATGATTCTCTCTAATGTTGGAATGGTGGTTGGCATACTTGTTTTACTATTGTTTGTGCTATTAGGAGTTATCTTTGATATGATAGGTGTATCTGTAACTAGTGCTGACATAGGCCCATTTAATTCTATGAGTGCACAAAAAGTAAGAGGAGCCGATATCGCTGTTAAGTTTATAAAGAATGCTGATAAAGTATCTTCTTTCTGTAATGATGTGGTAGGGGATATATGTGGAATTATTTCAGGTTCAGCTGGCATTATAGTCGCTTCATTAGTGGCTAATGAATTTGATTTACCAAAATTTTATGTAACTTTAGTTGTTACTGGCATAGTCGCTTCATTAACGATAGGAGGCAAAGCTTTAGGCAAGGGAATTGCGATAAGCAATAATATTTCTATATTACATGGCTTTGCTGAAATAGTATCTATATTTTATAACGGAAAGAAATAAGTATTATTTCTTTTTTTCTTTTTATGTGTTATATTTATATTAACAATATAAGTATCAGTAACATAGGGAGTGATTTTATGCTAATATTTTTTTTGCTATTAATAATAGATGGACTGTTTTTTTTATCGATAGATTTCAAAAAATTTAATAAAGAATATCTTTCAAAGAACGATACAGCAATAATTAAAGGAATATTTATAATAATAGTGTTTTTTAGTCATATAAATAGTTATGTAATTTATGATGATTTTTTAGACAAGCCTATAATTAAAATTGTCCAATTGTTAGGACAATTAATGGTTACTTTATTTCTTTTTTATTCTGGCTATGGAATATATGAATCAATCAAAAAGAACAAAGATAAATATATAAGTAGTATGCCAAAAAAAAGAATATTCAAAACATTCTTTCAATTTGGCCTTGTTATATTAACTTTTGCTGTAATGAATAATATTTTAAAAATACATTTTAGCGGGTCGATTTTTCTATTATCTTTTATTGGATGGGAGAGTATAGGCAATAGTAATTGGTATATATTTGCCATATTATGTTTATATTCAATTTGTTATGTGTCGTTTAAAATCTTTAAAAAAAATGATTTTCTGGCAATTTTAGGTGTTATGTTTTTAACTTTTATTTATATATATTATATAGGAAGATTTAGAGCTCCTCACTGGGTAGATACTAGTCTTTGCTTTACAGCTGGATTATTTTACTCATATTTTAAAGAAAAAATAGAAAAATTTGTACAAAGATCTAATCAAACCTATTATATATTTTTTGCAATAACTTTTTTAGTTTTTATTTCCTTATTCTTTTATAGAAGTAATGGTGTAGTTGTTTTTAATATTGTATCAATAATTTTTTGCTTTTTAGTTATTTTAATGACTATGAAGATTTCTATTAAAAGTAAAATGTTGCTATGGTTTGGAAATAATTTATTTTGGGTATATATATTACAAAGAATTCCTATGACTGTTTTTGACAAGCTTGGGTTAGCAAGTTATAACAAAGATATATATTTTATAATTTGCCTTTTATCAACCGTAGTATTAGCTCTTATTTACAGCAAAGTTGTTCCTGTCATAGAACAAAGAACATTGTTTAAAATCAAAAAGTAGTAATAATTACTACTTTTTATTGACTTGCTACATTTTAATTGTTATAATTGAAATGTAGTAATAATTACTAGATTAGGAGGGCACTTTGAAAAAATCATATCAAAGAGATATTGTACTTAAAGTTGTTATGGATTCATGTGATCATCCTACAGCTGAAACTATTTATAATAGAGTAAGATTTATTATTCCAAATATTAGTTTAGGAACAGTTTATCGTAATCTAAATGTTTTAGCAGATAATGGTTACATAAAAAGAATAGGGGTGTCAAATAATCAAGATAGATTTGATAAAACAACCATGTCTCATCATCATATAAGATGTATTTTATGTAATAATGTAAATGATATATTTTCTGCTACAGCTATAGAATTTTATGATAAAATAGAATTAGAAACTAAATATAAGATAATATCAAAAGATTTGGTCTTTGATGGTATTTGTCCTAATTGTTTAGAAAAGGAGAATAGATAATATGGAATTAAAAGGAACTAAAACAGAAACTAATTTATTAACTGCATTTGCTGGAGAAAGCCAAGCAAGAAACAAGTATACTTATTATGCTTCAAAAGCTAAAAAAGAGGGATATGAACAAATAGCTTCAATCTTCGAAGAAACAGCGCAAAACGAAAAAGAACATGCTAAACTATGGTTTAAAGAGTTACATGGTGGAGAAATAGGAGATACTATTACTAATTTAAAAGATGCTGCAGCTGGTGAAAATTATGAATGGACAGATATGTATGCTACTTTTGCAAAAGTAGCAGAAGCAGAGGGATTTGGAAGAATTGCAAAATTATTCAATGGTGTAGCTGCTATAGAAAAACGTCATGAAGAAAGATACAGAAAGTTACTAGCTAATATTGAAGGCGAAACAGTATACGAAAAAGATGATGAAAACACTATGTGGATATGTCGCAACTGTGGACATGTACATTTTGGTAAAAATGCACCAAAAGTTTGTCCAGTATGTGCTCATCCACAAGCTTATTTTGAAGTTTTAAAAGAAAATTATTAATATAAGAAAGCACGTTAGTGCTTTTTTTATTGCAATAAATACTTTGTTAACTATAATATTGTTATTCGATTTTATACTTGTATTATAATAAAATTTTAAAAATAGTATAAAAAGTATTGTCAACGATTGATGGATTTGATATAATCATTTTGTCGTTTGACATGGCGATGTAGCTCAGTTGGCTAGAGCAACCGGTTCATACCCGGTAGGTCGTGAGTTCGAATCTCTCCGTCGCTACCAAATAGATAAACTAATCTAAACTTAATTGTTTAGATTTTTTTGTGCATTTATATCTTAGAGAATATGAAGATTTTAAAAAATATGATATAATAATTTATATACGAAAGAGGTGCAGTATGAATATAGCAATAATATTTGCTGGTGGAACAGGTCAAAGAATGGGTAGTTCTATACCTAAACAATTTCTAGAAATTTATGGAAAGCCAATTATTATACATACATTAGAAAAATTTCAATATCATGATGAGATTGATAAAATATATATTGGGTGTAAAGAAGAATTTATACCATATCTTAAAGAACTAGTAGAAAAGTATCATATTACTAAAGTGTTTTCTGATGGTATTTTACCTGGAGGCGAATCTGGGCAAGACACAATATATAAAGTATTAAAAAGAGCATCTGAAAATAATCCGTGTGATTCGATTGTACTTATTCATGATGGGGTTAGACCATTAATTACCAGTGAGGTTATATCAAAAAATATTGAAGGCGTAAAAAATAATGGAACAGCTATTACTTGTACTCCTTGTTTTGAAACTCCAGTAATGAGTTTTGATGGGAAGACAGTTTCTGAAACTCCAGCCAGACAATATATGTATACAGCCCAAGCTCCGCAAAGTTTTATTTTAAAAGATATCTTAGATGTTCATGAACAAGTTCGATTAACTGATCCAAATTATACTGGATCAGGAATAGTCGATTCATGTACTCTTGCTAGAAGTGTTGGAAGAGAAGTTTGTATAATTGAAGGAAATCGTGGGAACATAAAGGTTACTACACCTAATGATTATATTGACTTATTAGCAAGATTGAATGCAGAAGATCAAAAACAAATTTATACTTTATTAGAAGCTGAAAAGGTAAAAAGAAAATAATTTAAGGAGATAATATGAATAGAATAATAGAAGAAGATACAATTCAAATAATTAAAGATAATCCAGAATTACTTAAAATGAGTAATAAAACTTTTATGATAACTGGTGCAAGTGGAATGATTGGTTCATATTTTGTAGAAACTTTATTAAAATTAAATGAAATTTATGCTACAAATATTAATATAGTAGCAGTTGTTAGAAATCCAGACAAATTGTCTGCCGAAATAAAAAGCAACAAAAATGTTGAAGTTTTAATTCATGATGTAACAGATAGTTTTAATTATGAAAATAAAATTGATTATATAATTCATGCAGCTTCTCCTGCCAGCCCAGCTATAATGAGCAAATTTCCTTTTGAAACCAATTTAGCTAATACTGTTGGTACTGCCAATACTTTAAAACTTGCAATCAAGAATAATGTTGATGGATATCTTTTTGTATCTTCACGTGAGATATATGGTCAACCAAGTGCGGGTCAAGAATTCTTTGAAGAAAATGGAAAATATGGAGAAGTAGATCAACTTGTACCTAGAAATGGATATGCTGAAGGAAAAAAAGCTGCTGAAAATATGTGTGTAGGTGTTCATGATGAATATGGTATTAATACAAAGATAGTGCGCTTAGCACATACCTATGGACCTGGAATGTCTATATATGATGGTAGAGTTCAAGCCGATTTTCTGAAAAATATTATGTTTGGAGAAAATATAGTAATGAAGAGCAAAGGAGAAGCTGTTAGAACTTATACTTATATAAGTGATGCTGTAAATGCCATGTTCAAAATACTTTTAAACTCCAATGATATTGTCTACAATATAGCTGATGAAAACTCAAAAGTTTCTATAAAAGAATTGGCAGAAACTCTAGTTAGTATTTCACCGACTAAGGGTACAAAATTAATTATAGATATTCCAAAAGAAGATCCTAATGCTAAAGGTAATGCTTCATTTACTTTAGGAATATTGTCTACAGAAAAGTTAAGAAAAGAATTAAATTGGTCACCAAAATATAACGTAAAAGATGGTTTTAAAAGAACTATGGAATATCTAGCTATAGAGTTGAGAAAGCAAAAAATAGAAGAAGAGCAAAAAAAAATGATAAAAAGTAAGTAGAAATACTTGCTTTTTCTTTTTTTTTACTCGTTTTTTTGTTATAATACATATATAAAGTAGGTGCAACATGAAAGTAGTAGAGAAGAATAGGGACTCAAATTTTGAATTGTTAAGAATAATATCTATGTTTGCGATTACAGTCATTCATGTTATTATTCATGGTTGTGTTATTGAAAATGTTTCTGGAATGACACAAACAGTATTAGTTTTTTTGGAGTGTATTGTATATTTATTTGTTAATACATTTATTTTAATTGCTGGTTATTACCAATGTACCAATACGTTTAAACTGAAAAATTTATTTCGAATTAATAATGCAATGTGGTTTTATAGCGTTGTTATTTTAGGAGTAATTTATATATTTGATTTATGGCCTCTATCAAAAGGTGAATTGGTTGAGGCTGCACTACCAATACAATATGAAGGTGCTTGGTTTGCAAAATTATATTTAATATTATATTGTGTTTCACCGGTGTTAAATATAATTATCGAAAAGGTTAATCAAAAAGAACACACTAAGTTAATTATAGTTGGGCTACTTTTATTTAGCTTTCTGCCCACTTTAACTTATCAAGTTACATATAACAATGCCTTTGGATTTTCGTTAATTAATTTTATTCTTTTATATTTTATAGGAGCATATTTTAGAAAATATTCTATAGATAAAAGTAGGATTATGGAAGTGTACAGTAAGAATAAACAAAAATTTATTATATTTGCTATACTTGTTATTTCAATAATGTTTAATTTTTTGTTAAATCGTTTTGGTAATACTTTTGATAATAGTGGATTGCAAGGGGAACTTAGAAAAATTTTATCTATGGAAACTTTTTCTTATGATAACCCATTGGTTATACTAGGAAGTACATGTATTTTTTTACTATTTTGGTATAAAGATTTTAGTTCAAAATTATGTAACAAAATAGCTGGTTTGACATTTGGAATTTATTTAATTCATGATAATTATACATTAAATAATTTTTTATATAAGTGGTTTGGATTTGCAACTGAAACCAATGTAGGTTATAGTAATGGTAGTGGTTATATGCTTATTATGAAAATATTTTTAACAGCAATGATAGTTTTTGCAGGATGTGCTGTCATTGAATATATTAGACAATTAGTTTTTAAATTTATTTATAACAGGAAATTTTCAGCTTTAATTAGAGAAAAGTTTTATCAATTTATAAGAAGTTTTTAATCAAAAAATAAAAAGAAATCAAAACTTATTGTTTGCTTTCTTTTTTTGTTGTATACTATTTATAGTAGAGTAGTGAGGGTGGACATGAGAATTTTTGGAGTGGAATATAAAAAAATCGACTTTAATGAAAGACGTATTGAAAGTAATAAAATTGTTAACAAAATAATTTTCAAATACAGTTTGGTTTTCTTTTCCTTATATTATCTTTTTATTTTATTTTATGATCCTAAAGGTGCTTATTTTAACTATACTAATTTAAGCTTACTTTATTTTTTTGGATTTTATACTTTGTTAAAATTAGCTATAACTTTGTTTCATTTTAGATATTGTGAAGCTAGTGAAAATATAAATAACAATAAGATGATTTGTTTCATCATGGCGATACTTGATTTGCTTTTGCTTAGTAGTCTAGGATTTATAGGCAAAACAGGTTCTACAGAAGTATTTCTTAATTTTTGCTTATTTGTTATTGCTAATGATGTTGTAATTACATATATTGCTCCTAAGTATAGTTTTTCATCAGTTTTTATATATGTATTATTAACAGAGGTATTATTCTTTATATTACCTATATATCCCGATATACCTTATTATACAAATTCTATTATATTATTACTTCTTCCTTTTAGCATAATGATAGGATTAACTTCCGAAAAAGAAATAATTGAGAAATATGGTAAGGCTAAAGATTTTGGACATTTATTATTATATACTTTTGTTTATATATGGATTATTTTTAGTTTATTAAGTTCAGGTTTAACTAAATATAAACTAAGTATTATGAATAATAATTCTATGGAAGACAAGATTAGCAGAGGGGATTTGCTTATTATAAGGGATATTACTAAGCTTGATGCTAGTAATTTAAATGTAAATGATATAATTCAGTTCAACTATAAAGGTTATACACTTACACATCGTATTATAAAGAAAAATGATGCGGAAATTTTGACTTTTACTACTATGGGAGATAATAATAGTGGTTATGATTATCCAGATACTGAAGTAAATCAATTAATCAGTAAGGTTGAGTATGTTATTCCACATATGGGTAATCTAATTGATAAGGTTTTTGGAATTAACTAAACTAATATTAGTTTAGTTTTTTGTTTATATAATATATCAGACTATTGTAATATATGTCTAAATTTCTCTTAAATGCACCAAATTTTAATAAACCAGGCTAGCATAATCAAATAATAGTATAACTTAGAAAATAGCTTATAATCGGTAATACTACTAAAATAAATATTAGTAGTTTATAAAACCAATAATTTCTTTTATATCGTATATTATATATTAAAAAATTAATAAAAATAGTAAATTTACTCTTGCTCGTAAACTATCTTTTAGTGTATACTATTAATAGTTTACTTGACTCGTTGGTGAAGTGGTTTAACACGCCGCCCTCTCAAGGCGGTATTCATGGGTTCAAAACCCATACGAGTTACCATATAAATATAAATCATTCTAGCAATAGAATGATTTTTTTGTTATAATAATATTATAAATAGGGAGGTTAGGTATGAAATTATTTAGAAATAATAAAATTTATGTTCAAATGAACGATGTAATGTTTGCTATGAATCATAGCAATGCTATTCCAGCAGTTATAGTTAATCAAATTTTTAAAGATGTGGTTATTGTTACAAATGAAAACAGAATGGATTTTGTAAGTTTTGATGATAAAGTCGCTATTGATTATTTTAGAAAACTTGATTTTATTGTAAATTACGATGATTATAAAGATTTGTCTATTGAAGAGCTGGATGCTAAAGCCGAGATAATATTAAAGAAGATTAAGGATATAGTTGATAAATACAATAATTTAAGTTCAAAAAAAATAAAAGAAAACCAAGAACTAATCAATGAATATGAAAAACTTGAGTATGTAATTAATTATTTAGGAGAAATAAGAGGAATAAAATTAGGTACTAATCATATGGATATACCTGGAGAAATTTTAGATAATATACCAGTAGAAATAACTGATGCTGAGTCTACTACTAAAACGAACGAACCTAAGAAAAAAAGTATTAAAACTTTTATTAAAGAAAAAATATTTAATAAACGATAATTTAATTGGGGGGTAAGTATGGCAAATTACATTCTATCTTTAGATAAAGGAAAAGGAAATTATGATGAGATAAACTGGAACAAAATTTCTGATTTTTCTAGTCTTGATAATCACTTACTTAATGATGTTGATAGTTTTACAACGTCTTTTAAAAGCGTAGAGGACTTAAAAGAAACATTAGTTAAGAATGGCCTTATGAGTAAAGATGATTACAATAAAAAATTATGCATTAGATATAAAAGTCGTGGGAAAACAAAAAAAATGGAATATGGTGTTGCTTATAGTGATGATAAGATGTTCTTAGATGAAGTCTATATTGCTTATTATTTGGAATCTAATGCTGATAATTTAGAACTTTTAGATAAGTTATGTAATCATTATCGTAATAGCTATATTCAAGGTTCTAATATAAATGCCATTAGAAACTATATTAATAATGTCATAAATAACGTAGAATTTTGGCCTGAAGATATTGACCATATTCATAGTTGTTTAAAAGATTTTGTTATTAGAGAAGTGTATTCTTATGATGCTTCAACTTATACGTATAAAGTAGATAAGAGTGGCAATCCTATTCTAAAGTACAAAGGTCTTCATGATTTAGGAATGTTCTTTGCTTATGATAAACGCAAAAAAATGAAAAAGGAAGTAGAGAAAGAAACTACAAAACCTGAACCCAAGGTTATGAAAATAATGCCAGTAGAAAAACAAAAAGTTAAAGTAAAAACTTCAAAAAAAGATCCTATCCCAGGACAATTGAGTTTATTCGATTAAAAAAGGACAATTTTATTTTTGTCCTTTTTCTTTTTCGAAATCATTAATTTTTGATTCATATCTAGCTACTCTAGAGTATTCTTTAGTTAAGAATTCTTCATTTTTTAAGAATGTAGTAGGTTTAAATATTTTACTTCGGTTATTTTCTAATTTTTTAATAATATCATTTTTTTCTTGAATGATGACTTCCTTGATTTCATTTATATATTTTTGATCTACTTTTTCAAGAAATTTATTAAAATCAGGAATGCTTAATACCCTAAGAGCTTTATATATCATACTGTTATGACATCTAAGAATACCAGGCAGTCCTTTTTCTATTTCATTTAATTTAATAGTTATGTTATCTTTTATAATATTATTTTCTGTTTCAAACAGTATTTCTTTAAAGTTATTTATTTGACTAGTAAAAAAATTCCTTTGTTCTATTTTGATGTCAATTAACTCTTTAATACTTTTTCTTCTACCTGTACTATTATATTCCATTTGAAGAAGAGGATTATCTTTTAATATACTTGGATTATTTACTAATATACTATCGATATGACTGTCAACTTCTAAATAATCTTTGGTATTTTTATATGCAGCATAATTTTCTTTGACTTGGAACTCTTTTATAAAATCAAACTTACTAAATAGGGGATTATCAACTAAAGCTTTAGCCATATTGTCAGTTTCTTCATTTAAATTTATTTCACTACTAAAATATAATTTGTTTTGATTATAAAAGTTATTATCTTCTTTAAATATAATTCCTTCTTTAATAAAACGATACATTTTGTCATCATAAGTAATAGAGTGCTCATTACTTTTTCTAATGTGTTTTTGTAAAGCTTTAAAGCAAGTATTTAATAAATATATTAAAGCTGTTTCATTACCTTTATCTTTTTTAATTATATTAAACAATCCTAAATTAATATATATGTTATTAGAATAGCTATCTACTATTTCAAAATCGATATATTTTATATAGGGATTATTTTTGATTAATTTTGTTTTCTTTTTATTTACAATAGTAATGCCTTTTACATTAGGCTTTAAACCATGTTCTATAGCTTCTTTTCTAATAATATAGGTGATAAACCATCTTTGCTTATTAAGTGAGTCTAGATAGTCCTTCAATATTAAATTAGCATATATAGAAGATATTTCTAGTTCAATAGGATTCCTATAATCTAAAATATCTATATTATTAGTAGCATATTTTTCGAGAATAGATAGATTTTTTTTAGACGCTATTATTTTTTTTACAGTATTTAGATAGTCTTTAAATAAAAGGTTAGTTAAAACAAAAGCATATTTATCATATAAATCACTTTTCTTAGACAATTTTACTATCATAGGGTGAAGGAGAATAATTTCCTCAGGTTTATTTTTTAATTCTTTTATTAAAATATTGTTTATATAAGCTTCTAATAAATCACCATTTAATTTATTATTAATGTCTTTTATATCACTATTAAGCGCTTTATAAAGACTCTCTTTAAACTCTTTACTGTTATCTTCTGTAAATAAAATGTCATCCATATATATGCCACCTCTAGTATGTATTATAACAAAGATGGGCAGATATATCAAAACTACTTTACAAAAATATACAGAAAAAGGAATATTAAAATATTCCTCTTATTTCATTATCATCAATATACATATTATTAGCTGCAGGCATTTTAGATAAACCTGGCATTGTCATTATACTTCCGAGATATACTACAATAAACCCTGCACCGGTTTGACACTTTATTTTATCTACCGTGATTGAATAAGGAGTAGGATATCCTAGCATACTTGCATCATTGCTAAGTGAATATTGAGTTTTAGCAATACATATTGGATAATTACTAAATCCTAAATCTTCTATACTCTTAATAATTTCTTTAGCGTTATCTGTGAATTCTACACTAGAGGCTCTATATATCTCAGTACATATTTTAGTGATTTTATTTTCAATGCTATCATTTAATTCATATAAGAATTTAAAATCGCTTTCGTTATTACATATATTAATTATTTTTTCTGCAAGACTGATAGAACCGTTACCACCATTTGCGAATGAATCACATATATCAAAAGGAATATTAATACTTTCAATATAATCTTTTACATATTTTATCTCTTCTTCAGTATCTGTATTAAATTTGTTTAAACAAACTATTATATTATTTGTATATTTCATTACATTTTCAATATGTGTTTTTAAATTTATGATTCCTTTTTTAATATAATTTAAATTTGGATTACTAATTTCTTCTTTAGGGCAACAACCATTATATTTTAATGCTTTAATTGTAAAATTAATAACTACACAGTTAGGTTTAAAACCATTTCGACATTTTATATCAAAGAATTTTTCTGCCCCTAAATCTGCTCCAAAACCTGCTTCAGTTACTACATAGTCTGCTAAAGATAAACCAAGCTTGGTTGCAATAACACTATTACAGCCATGAGCTATATTAGCAAAGGGCCCACCATGTATAATAACAGGATTGTTTTCAAGTGTTTGAACTAAATTTGGTTTAATAGCATCTTTAAGCAATATAGCCATTGCATCTACACAGCCTAACTGTCTAGCAAATACTGGCTTTTTATCGAAAGTGTATGCAACCAAAACATTTCCTAGTCTTGTTTTTAAATCAGATAGAGAAGTGGCTAAACAAAATATGGCCATTATTTCACTAGCTGCTGTTATATTAAAATGTTCAGTTCTATTATCTAGTTTAACATTTCTTAGAGCTCTATCATTCATATCCATACATCTATTAAACAAAATACTTTCTGGATCAATGTTTAATTCATTACCTTGAAAAATGTGGTTATCTAATATAGCACATAGTAGGTTATTACTACTTGTTATGGCATGAAAATCACCAGTGAAATGCAAATTTATATCTTCAGATGGTACTACTTGAGCATAACCACCTCCAGTAGCTCCACCTTTAATACCAAAAACAGGTCCTAGAGATGGTTCGCGAAGAACAGCTAAACTATTCACTCCAATTTTGCATAAAGCATCATGAATTCCGATACTAATAGTAGTTTTTCCTTCACCATATGGTGTTGGGTTAATGCTGGTAACAAGTATAAGTTTTCCTTGCTTATTACTTTCGTTTTTATTAATTTTAGCTTTATACTTACCATACATTTCTAAGTTGTCTTCTTCTAAATTTAATTTTAAAGCAATATCTTTGATGTTTTCTAATTTTGATTTATGTGCGATTTCTAAGTCTGTCATATCATCACCTCAAAATAATTATATACAAAAACCATATTAAAAACAACAAGAACACCTGTTTTTTTAAATTATTGGTTCTATAATTAATAAATATAATATAAAAAATGATCTGGGACAAAGTATTAAATTGAATATAGATGAAAAAAGTTATTTTTATTAGACTATATGTAATATATTATATAAAAGGATGGGATAAGATGCATAGTGAATATATTACTTTGAAATGTATTACAGATCAAAAAGACAAGCTACTATTATTGAAGTATGCCGATGTAGATATAACAAAAATTAGTGAATTATTACACAAAACAACGCTTACTTTAATGGGCCAATGTTATGAACATGTTAAAATGTTTGATAAAATCAATAGTAATTCTTATAAGAAATACGCTAAAATTCAAAGTTTAGTCTTAGAAAAACTAAAAGATATGGTTTATGTTAAAACAAAATTCATTGAATATTTTTTACAACCAGGTAAAAAAACAAAAGAAGATCTTTTAACGTATGTTTTGGGTTTTCCTATAACAGTTAATTATTATAATCAATATATATATGCCGTATTAATAGAGTCGCTTAAGAAAGAATTTACAACTGCCTTTTGGAATAAATATGATTTAAGCAGATTTGAAATAGGAACTGATTTTTGTCAGGACTTTTATATTTTTAGAGATACAAAAAACGAATGTAGTACTGGCAGTGTGAATATAGACGTAGATAAAGGCAGAGTTGTATTAGATAAATATGTAAATGATATATCATCAATTAAGAGTATAAAAAAATTAGATATAATTAAACAAGTGGCCCTTACTTTAGACAACTATTATAATAAAGACTTTCCATTTCTGAACAATCCATATAAAGATTCTGCTTTAGATTTGGTCGACCATATAAAAGTTTGTCAAGATTATGAAAAACCTACTCAGTTTATAAAAAGAATCTAAACTGAGTAGTTTTTTTGTAATTATAGGGGGTATAATCAATAAATATAATATAAAATAAGGGCTAAAGTTGGAAAGAACTTGCAAATTTATAAACTTGTGTTATAATAATATAATCTAAATTTGTAGGGAGGTTTTGAAAATGATAGTTAATAAGTTATTAAGTATAAAAAAAGACAATAATATAATATTATATAATATATCTTTTGATGACGAAAAACTATGCGAATTTTTAAACCAATTAGACGAAAGATATACAAAAACAGAAAATGATGTTATAGAAACTACTTTTGTAGGATTAAGACCACTTAATTATGGTAAATATGATTCTATGAGAGATATATGCATAGTAAAAGAACAAGGGCTTCATGAAACAAGAAAAGAAAAAGAAAGTAAAGAGTACTTTAAATCATTAGGCGGATCTACAAAAGAATGGGACTTCTTATCTGAAGAAGAAAAAATGATATTTATGCCAATCGAAGGGGTTCGCAAAGGCAAAATGAAATTAGAAGTACTTTATCCTTCAGTATTATGTAAAACTATTAAGGATACATTTTTACCAGATGATTCAAAGAAAATTATTATAGATGGAACTAGTTTAACTAAACTATCAAATCATATTTTAGGTATACCAAATAGGTTTTATTATGATAAAACAATTGACTTAGAAGAAAATAAAAAAAATTGGGATGACCCAGGTAGAGCATTTTTTTCTAAAGAAGATTATAATAATTATTTAAATCGCTCTGCAAGAAATATAAATAAAAATGATGTTAGAATAAGTCAGAGGGAAGCTAGAAATATTTATAATGATTTAGGTGAAATTCTTTACAAACTTCAAGGCGTGTTATATTGTGAACAAATAGGTATGTTTCCAATGGACTTGAAATTATCACCAGAATTTGAAATTTTAAAAAGATTTGCTATAAGAAATGAAAGATTTGAATGGTTAGATAGAAAACTTGATATGGCACAAATTAATTATGATGGTGGTGCTATAATCAACGAAATGCGCATTCCTATATGTGATAATTATGATTTAGATGGTGCTAGAGCTGAAGAAAGAATATTAAATAGAATTGATAGAAAGTCTAATGAAATAAAAAGATTAGTAGGTATTAACATTACTACTAGTGATGAAGAGGAACCAATTGTTCTTACTGACGATGTTCATGGGCTTACTAAAAAAATAAAAGCAGCTTAGGCTGTTTTTTTCACGCCAAATTCACAACTTTTATGATATAATATTTATAGTAATTAAAAGAGGGTGAAATCTTGAAGAAGTGTGCATTAATAATTAATCCTAATAGTGGTAAGGATTTATCAGAGGATTATATACTTGATTATCAAGAAATATTAAAAAAACATGATTATGAAACGATTGTATATTTTACTGCTCGTGGTAAACATGCAACCGAAATAATTAGTAATCTTGATAATAACATAGATTTAGTTGTATCTGTTGGCGGTGATGGTACTTTTAATGAAGTTGTTACTGGTAACCTTAAAAGAAAAGAGCCATTTTTGTTAGCTCATATACCTCTTGGTACGACAAATGACATTGGGGCTATGTTTGGTTATGGTAGCGATGTACTTGAAAATTTAAAGTTAGCTTTAGAAGGAACAGTTAAAAATATTGATATTTGTACTATAAATAAAAAACCTTTTGTTTATGTAGCAGGTTTTGGAAAATTTATGAATGTTCCTTATGAAACACCACGTACTTTAAAAAGTAGGTATGGTCATTTAGCATATGTTATAGAAGGACTTAAAAATTTTATAATTCCTACTGAACTATACGATTTGTCTTATAAAATAGGTGATAAAGTTTATAATGGTCAGTATTCATTTATGCTTATATCTAATGCTAATAGAATAGCTGGAATAAATAATTTTTATAAAGATGTTAAATTAGATGATGATCAATTTGAAGTAATACTTTGCAATTTAACTAAGAAAGCTGATATTGTTAAATCATTATACATGATAGCAACTTCTAATATAACTGAAGCCAAAGGATTTGAGTTCTATAGGCTTAACGAACTTGAAATTAAATTCAATGAAATACCAGAAAACGCTTGGTGCATTGATGGTGAAAGATTAGATGATGAAACAACAACTTATAAAATAGAAATAGTAAAAGATTTTAGTATTTTAATGCCAAAGAAGAATATAAAGAAGTTATTTGTAAATAAATAATTATTTCTTCTTTTTTGAAAGGGGAATAACATGAATTATCAAGTCAAATTAGATGAAATAATTGAAAAAATATCAAAAGATGGGAAAGTTCCAAAATTACTACTCCATGCGTGCTGTGCTCCCTGTTCTAGCTATTGTATAGAGTATTTGTCAAATTATTTTGATATAACTATATATTATTATAATCCAAATGTTGAACCTGAAACGGAGTTTGAAAAAAGGGCTAATGAAATGCAAAAATTTGTTAGTACTTTTGAAGCTAAAAACCCTGTTAAATGTGTTATAGAACACTATGATAGTAAAGAATTTGAAGATGCTGTAAAAGGACATGAGGAAGATCCAGAAGGTTCTTATAGATGCTTTATTTGCTATAGATTACGTATGGAAGCTGCTGCTAATTATGCAAAAGATCATGATTTTGATTATTTTACTACTACCTTATCTATAAGTCCTTATAAAAATAGCAATAAATTAAATGAAATAGGGCAAGATTTAGAGAAAGAAATAGGTGTTAACTATCTATTTGCTGATTTTAAAAAGAAAAATGGTTATAAAAGAAGTATTGAATTATCAAAAGATTATAACTTATATCGCCAGGATTACTGTGGATGTAAATATTCAAAGGTCGCTCGCGACAAAAGAGAAATTTTAAAAGCTGAAAAAGCCGAAAAAATTAAAGAAGAAATTGCTGAAAAAGAAGATTCTACTCAGGGAATAAACGATAATGAAGTAGTTAGAGACAATATAGCAAATTTATATAATAATTCTTATAATAGAACTGTTATAAAAGCAAAAAAAAGAGACAAGGATCCAAATATGTTCAAGTTTCATGACATTAAGAGAAGGGATTTAAATAAACCTAGTTTATTTAAAGTGGCATGGAATTTAATTAAATTGCTATTTCTTATAGTTATTTTAGCAGCGGGTGTATATTTAATTTTTAGAACTATGCCAAAGAAAAATGATGTTTTGATTCCAACTGAAGAAACTGATGCTACTATTTCTGAATTATATATATATGGTAATCATATGAATTTAAAAGGTAAATTAACTTGTGATAAAGAGGAAATAAGTGATGTTAATCTTGTTATGGTTGGCAGTGATAATACTGTTGAATACGATTTGAAATATGAAATTGGTGCAGACAACAATGTTGATTTTTATATAACAGATACTTTAAATACAGGTTTTTTACTTGATAATATGATAATAGATAATTATGTTCTATTTATCAAAGTAGTAGCTGATGAAAAGAGTTCTTACTATTCATTAGATAACAATAGTGGCTATGAGGATACTACGTATTATGGTATATCAACTGATGATGTAAGTAAAAAAATTGTTATTACTAACGAATCAAAATATGATAGCATGGCTATTAATATTAGCAAATCAACTGATGATGTATACGATATTATAATTGATCCAGGTCATGGCGGATCAGATGTAGGAGCTTGTTATAATAAAAAATGTGAAACTGATTATACGTTTGCACTTTCTAACATATTAAAAGAAGATTTAGAAGATGCAGGTTTTAATGTAACTATAACAAGAGATGAAGATGAATGGGTAGATAAATATGGCGAAGAAGGCAGAGTAACTAAAGCTTATGAAAGTAATGCCAAAATGCTTATATCAATTCACTTAAATTCTAGCGAAGTAACGCAAAATGGTTTTGAATTATATACTTCTAATAATGTAGATTATACATTTGCGAGAAGTTTAGTTTCAGAACTTGATAAGATAAGTGATTTTACTTACTCATATAATCCATTTAAAAAAGTTGAAAATGGTATATATACAAGGACTTTTGCAAATACTGACTTAAATAATTTGCAAGCTGAATCTGAAGAAAAAGAATATGAGCCATTTGATGTCAATTTAAGTACTAATTATTACTTTATGATACGCGAAACTGGTGGTTATATGACCGGAGCATATGTTGATGGCCGTGATGGTGAAGATGCCAATCCTTATGTTAATTCAAATAGAGGACTTGAAAGCTATATACTAGAGCTTGGATACATAACTAGTCAAACCGATTTAGATTATATTGATAAATATAAAAAGGATTTTATGCAAAGTATTAGTGATGTAATAACATCATATTATAATAAATAATTCACGATAAAGACACAAATATATGTAATAATATACCGGAAAAAGAAATTAGTAGGTGATAATTTATGAATATATTAATAGTTGATGATGAAACATTAATTAGAAATGTTATTAAAGAATATTCAAAAAGCGAAGGATATAATATTTTTGAAGCTAGTGATGGAATTGAAGCTATCGATATGGTCAAAAAGAATAATATAGACTTAGTGGTATTAGATGTAATGATGCCTAATTTAGATGGTTTTTCAGCTTGTAAAGAGATTAAAAAAATTAAAAGTATTCCAGTAATTATTTTATCAGCTAGAAAAGAAGAATATGATAAGTTAGCGGGATTTGAACTTGGTATCGATGATTATATTACTAAACCATTTAGTCCAAAAGAATTAATGGCTAGAATTAAAGCTGTTAGTAAAAGAAATGCCATAGCTGATGAGTTTACTTACAAAACACTTGTTATTAATTATGCTGGTCATACTGTAAGTGTTGATGATAAAGAATTAAAATTAACTCCAAAGGAGTATGAAATATTATGTTATTTAGTTCAAAATAAAAATATTGCAGTATCTCGCGAAACGATATTAAGCAAACTTTGGGGATATAGTTTCTTTGGGGATGATCGTACTGTGGATACACATATTAAAAAATTAAGAAATAATTTAGGAAAATATAGAGATTTAATTACTACTGTTCGTGGTATGGGTTATAAATTTGAAATTAGAGATAAATAATATCAAAAATACAATATTAGATAGTTTTGATAAGCTAAAAAAAGTAAAAACAAATAGTTTGAAATTTAAAATATGGTCATATTTAATTATCTTTTCTATTTTGATTTTACTTTTTCTTTGGATATTCCAAATATTATTTCTAAACAGTTTTTATGAGCGAGCTAAAGTTAAGGAAATAGCTAACACAATAACAACAATAAAAGCAACTTATGAAGATAATACTCTATATAATACTATTGATTCTGTTTCAAGAGATAATGGTATATGTATTCAAATAATAACTAATAATGCAACAGTATACGATTCAACTTCTTTTAATAGGGGATGCCTTCCTGATCAGTCAGTTAATGATTACAAGAAAGCTTTTATTAATAGTTTGCTTGATGAGGAAACATATAAACTTATCAATCCTAGATATGACAATGAAGTATTAATAAGAGCTATCAAATTGAATAATAACACTTATGCCTTTGTAAGTACGTCTTTGGAACCATTAGATTCAGCAATAGGAATTTTACAACATCAACTTGTAATTGTAACTTTTGTAGTATTACTCCTTTCTTTTATAGTAGCATTCTTTATATCAAAAAAAATAAGTAAGCCAATTGAAAAAATTAATAAAAGTGCGACTAAAATGAGTAAAGGGGATTATGAAACAAGGTTTTATATTGATGAAGATATTGATGAACTTAATAATCTAGTTGATACTCTAAATTTAACTACTAAAGAGCTTAGTAAAACAGAAGAACTTCGAAGAGAACTTATGGCTAATGTTAGTCATGATTTAAAAACACCACTGACAATGATTAAAGCATATGCTGAAATGGTCAGAGATTTAACTTTTAAAGATAAAAAGAAACGTGATGAAAATTTAAATGTTATCATTGAAGAAACTGACAGACTTAATCTACTTGTTAATGATATTTTAGATTTATCAGTATTACAATCAAGAACTAATAATTTAGATATTACTGTTTTTGATCTTACAGATTTAATAAAAAACATATTAAGACGATATAAAATTCTTGAACAAAATAGTAAGTATAACTTTATATTTAATTATGATAAAGAATTGCTAGTTAAAGCTGATGCTCGCCGTATTGAACAAGTTATATATAATCTACTTAATAATGCTGTAAACTATACTGGTGCTGATAAAAAAGTAACAATAAACATTGTTGATTTAAATAATAACAGTGCTAGAGTGGAAATTATTGATACTGGTAAAGGTATTAAAAAAGAAGAATTGAAACTTATATGGAAAAAATACTACAAAGTAGATAAGACCCATAAAAGAGATAAAATAGGTACTGGTATTGGTTTATCAATAGTCGAAAATATTTTAATTAATCATAAATTAAATTATGGTGTTGACTCTATAATTAATCATGGAACAACATTCTGGTTTGAAGTTAACAAGAGTAATAAATGATATATTATTTAATTTTTGTTAATTTAATTACTTTTATAATATGTGGTTATGATAAGTTAATGGCTATTAAACATCGATATAGAATACCTGAAGATATATTGCTATTTTTGTCGTTTATAGGTGGCTGTTTAGGTTTTATATTAGGAATGATTATCTTTAGACATAAAACTAAAAAAGTTAAATTTACGGTCTTAGAGCCTCTATTTCTAGGTATGTGGATTTACATAGTTATAAGAATGATTTGATCATTCTTTTTTTCACTGAAAATACATTTTAAATCCATTTTGTTTTCACACAATATTTATATTATTAATATGAAGGGAGACAAAGAAATGTATATATTTAAAAATGCTTATTTAAATATTGTTAGAGCAAAAGGAAGAAACGTATTAATAGGACTAATTATTATGGCAATTACAGTAGGAGCCTGTATAACTATTACTATTAATAAGTCTGGAAATGCTTTAGTTAATACTTACAAAGAAAGCAATCCTCTAGAGATATCATTAAACTTAGATGCTATGTCTTATAGAAATGCAACAGACGAAGAAAAAGAAGCTTTTGAATTACTAAATGTAGATACTATTAATAAAATAGGAAATCTAGATATGGTAACAGGTTATTATTACACAATGCAAAGTAGTTTAAATAGTGATGACATTGATGCTATTAGCTACGATGAACTATTTGCAAAACCAAATGACAGCGAACAAGATGATGCTACTAGTGGTGCAACTACTGGCACCACTAAACAAGCACCAACTGGCGGTGGTAATTTTATGTCATCAGGTGATTATACAATAATCGCATATTCTGATATTTCTTATAATGAAGATTTTGTTGATGGAAATAAAAAGATTACTGATGGAACAATGATAGATAAGGATAATACCGATAATTCTATTGTTATTAGTGAAGAACTCGCAACCGAAAATGATTTAGCAGTTGGTGATACCATTACATTTATTAATACTAATGATGACACTGTTACTTATGATTTAAAAATAGTAGGTATTTACGAAATTGTTACTGATACTACTACAAGTGCTGGCCCAGGTAGAATGCAAGGCAATAGCAGTAATCAAATTTATACAAATCTTACTGTGTTAAATCAAATTGTAGAAGATGATGGCACAGATATTGAATCATATTCAATGTCTAGTAGTATTTCATCAAATTTTTATATAGCATATGAAGATCTGAATAAGTTTACTACTGCTGTAAGGGATTTAGGAGTTAGTGATTACTACACTATAAATACAAATGAAGATGAAATAACTGCAACTTTAGAACCAATAAAAAGTATAGCTAGTTTTTCATTAACATTCTTAATTGTCATATTGGTAGTTGGAGGAATAGTTCTTACTATTATTAACCTATTTAATATAAGAGAGAGAAAATATGAAATTGGTGTTTTAAGAGCAATAGGCATGACTAAAACAAAAGTAACTATGCAGTTAGTTTCTGAGATATTTATTGTAGCTTTAGTAGCTTTAATTATTGGAACTACTGCAGGGACTCTTTTATCACAACCAGTAAGCAATTATATGCTTGCAAATGAGATAGAAAGTTATACTACAAGTCAAAATAATATCAGTGAAAACTTTGGTGGTGAAGGCTTCTCTAGACCAGGATTTAATGGTTCAGAAGATCAATCAAGTTCGACTAATAGTTCATCAAAACCAAGTGGAAACATGCCTACAAGTACAGTAAGTGCTGATGATTATGTATCATCACTAGAAGTACATACTGATTTTATTACAATTATAGAATTATTTGGAGTTAGTTTACTTCTTACTATTATAAGTGGAGTAACTGCGGTTATGTTTGTAAATAAATATGAACCAAATAAAATATTGCAGAATAGGGGGTAGATATGATGGCAATACTTGAAGTAAAAGATTTGAATTTTACATATGATGGTGAAAAATTTGTATTGAAAGATATCAATATGGAATTTGAGAATGGTATTATGTATGGCATTTATGGTAAAAGTGGAGCTGGAAAATCTACACTATTATCTCTACTTGCTGGTTTAGAAAAAACAAAAAATGGAACTATCTCATATGATGGTCAAGATGTTGATTTTATAAGCCGTGAAAAATATCGTTCAAGTGCAGTTGGTATAATATTTCAAAGTTACAATTTATTACCACAGTATACGGCCCTTGAAAATGTAATACTTTCCATGAATATTAGTGGTATTAAAGAAGAAAATAAAGAAGAAAAAGCTTTAAAATTACTTGAAAAAGTTGGAATAGATACTGACAAAGCTAAAAGAAGAGTTTTACAGTTATCTGGTGGCGAGCAACAAAGAGTCTCTATAGCTAGAGCACTTTCCTATGATTCTAAAATTATTCTTGCAGATGAACCTACAGGTAATTTGGATAAAGATAATGAAGATGAAATAATAAATATTCTAAAAGACCTTGCTCATAAAGAGAAGAAATGTGTGATTGTTGTCTCACATTCACCTAATGTAAAAAAGCATGTTGATCAGCTATTTATGCTCGATAAAGGCAAATTAAAAGATACTAACTAGTATCTTTTTTGTTATAATATAAATAGGTGATAATATGGAAAAGAAAGATTATAAAAAAGAATATAAAGATTTATATATACCCAAAAACACACCTAGTATAATAGATGTTCCTAAAATGATATTTATTATGGTAGACGGTAAAGGTAATCCTAATACTTCGAAAGAGTATGAGAATGCCATGAATGTCCTTTATGGCCTATCTTATACAATTAAAATGAGTAAGATGGGTAGTAATAGCATTAAAGGATATTTCGAATATGTAGTACCTCCTTTAGAAGGATTTTGGGATGGTGAAGAAGGTTACTTTGATGGACTAAATATTGTTAATAAAGATAAGTTTATATGGACATCTTTTATAAGACAACCAGAGTTTGTTACGAAAGAGGTTTATGAATGGGCTTTAGAACAATTAAAAAAGAAGAAACCAGAACTAGATTATAGTAAAGTTAGATATGAAGTATTAGAGGAAGGTAAATGTGTTCAAATAATGCATGTTGGTCCCTACGATACTGAAAGTGAAAGTATTACAAAAATGAATGATTTTATTGTGGAAAATGGATATGTAAATGATTTTAGTAATGGAAGAAGACATCACGAAATTTATTTAGGTGATCCACGCAAAACAAAACCAGAAAATCTAAAAACAGTTATTAGGCATCCTATTAAAAAGATATAACAATATAAATATATAAAAATACTAAGCACTTCATATATTAATGTATGAGGTGCTTTTATGAATGACTTAGTAAGTATCATATTGGGTATTTTTATTCCTTTTATTGGAACTATACTAGGATCTAGCATGGTATTTTTATTAAAAAGAAATATTAAAGATAAAATAAACAAATTATTACTTGGTTTAGCAAGTGGTCTTATGATTGCAGCTTCTATTTGGTCCCTTATTATTCCATCTACTGAGACTGGCGGAATTATTATTGCAACACTGGGTTTTATAGATGGTATTATTCTAATGATGTTTATTGATAATATTATAAAATTTTATAAATTAGAAGAAAATAAAAAAAACTCTATGTTGCTGCTTGCAGTTATTATTCATAATATACCAGAAGGAATGGCTACTGGAGTAGCTTTGATGGGACTTTTTAATGAAAATAGTGCAATTACATTAGCTGGTGTTTTTTCTCTTGCTATAGGTATTGCATTTCAAAATATACCAGAAGGAACTATTATATCAATGTCCTTAAAGGGATTAGGCCATTCTAAAAGAAAAGCATTTTCTTATGGACTGTTTTCGGGGATAGTAGAACCTATTGCTGGAATAATTACTATATTTCTTGTTAATCTAGTAGGACCTATGCTGCCATTTTTATTAGCACTTGCAGCAGGTTGCATGATTTATGTTGTAATAAATGAACTTTTACCTATATCACAAACTGGTAAAGGAAAGAACTTTGGAACAATTGGTGTTATGGTTGGTTTTACAATAATGATGATATTAGATGTAGTTCTAGGATAAAATAATATTTTTAAATTGTTACTTGACAAATTTTTGCCCACTGTATATACTGTATATATACAGTTAGGAAGTGATGCTATGCAGATAGTTATAAGCAACAGTTGTGATAAACCTATTTATGAACAAATAAAGGAACGTATAAAAGAACTTATAATGAATGGTGAACTGCAAGGTGGTGAAATGTTACCTTCAATAAGAAGCCTTGCTAAAGATTTAAGGATAAGTGTTATAACAACCAAAAAAGCATACGAAGAACTTGAAAAAGATGATTATATTGAAATTATTTCAAGTAAAGGATGCTTTGTTAAAGAAAAAAGTAGTAGTTTATTAAAAGAAGAAATATTAAAAAAAATAGAACTTAATATTAGCAATGCATTAGATATAGCTAATTTGTATAATATTTCTAAAGTTGAAATATTTGAAATAGTAGATTATTTATATAAGGAGAATGAAAATGAAAAATAGTATTGAGATAAAGAATGTAACCAAAGATTATGATAACTTTTCATTAAAAAACATTAATTTAAATATACCAAGTGGTTCTATAGTGGGCTTAATAGGAGAAAATGGTGCTGGTAAAACTACTTTAATTAAGAGTTTACTTAGTATTGTTAAGATAAATGATGGAAGTATTAAGCTATTTAATAAGGATATTAAATTAGATGACAATTCTATAAAAGAAGATATTGGTGTAGTATTAGATAATTGTTTCTTTCCTGAACTTTTAAATGCTTCTGATGTAAGCACTATTATGGCTAATATTTATAAGACATGGGATAATAATTTATATAATAAGTATTTAAAAGATTTTGATATTCCTACTAGGCAAGCTATTAAAACTTTTTCAAAAGGGATGCGTAAAAAATTAGAAATAGCTACTGCTCTAGCACATAAACCAAAACTTTTAATATTGGACGAACCTACTAGTGGATTAGATCCTGTTGTAAGAACTGAAATACTGGATATATTTTTAAACTTTATTCAAGATGAAAATCATACAATCTTACTATCTACTCATATAACTAGTGATTTAGAGCATATAGCAGATTATATAGTATTTATAGATAATGGTAGTATCATTTTAAATGATTCAAGAGATGCAATACTTGATAATTATGGGGTATTAAAAGTAGAGGAAAATGATTTTAATAAAGTAGATAAAGACGACATAATTAAATATAAAAAGAATCGTTATAATTATGAAATACTAGTTGATAATAGAGATAAAATAAGCAAAAAATATAAAAGTATGGTGGTTGATAAAGCTACACTTGAAGATATAATGGTTCTTAATATAAAGGGAGTGAAATAATGAAGGGGTTAATATTAAAAGATTTACTTTTAATTAAAGGAAATCTTAGAACATTATTAATTGTGTTTTTTGGTTTTATGGTAATGGCTCTAAATAATATGGCTACAGTTTCATTCATTATTCCATTTTTTGCCGTAATGATGTGTATATCAACGTTTAGTTATGATGAATATAATAGATGGAATACATATGCTATAACACTTCCAGGGGGAAGAAAAGCTATTGTAAAGAGCAAATATATTGCAACTATATTATTAGTTATATTAAGTTCAATTATATCTATACTAGCATCAATAATTATAGGTAATATAAATGGCGATATTAATTATGAACAGGAATTTAGTACATTATTAGGAGGACTATTTGGTATTTTTCTAATTATGTCTATAATGTATCCATTGATATATAAATTTGGTAATGAAAAAGGACGTTTGTTTCTCTTTATTGGTGTATTTTTAATTACTGCAGTGGGAGGTTTAATATTTAATACTATTGATACTTCTGGAATAGACAAACCTGCTATAATTGATTTTCTTGATAAGTTTGGCTTATATTTATTACCTATAGTATCTTTAGTTATATTATATATATCATACTTGGTATCAATTAAAATATATAAAAGTAAAGAGTTTTAAAAAGTATTTCAATTAAATACTTTTTTTATGTAAATATTTTATTTTTACTTTATCATAACTACGATACATGATATAATATAAAAGAAAATAAAATTGAATATAGAGGGAAGGATTTAAATGATTTATTTACTATACAGCTTAGAAAAATTTCTTCTTAATCGTGAGATAGATAAAATTAAAAATGAACACAATATGGAAGAAATAAATATAAGTCATTTTGATTTAAATAATGACTTAATTGAAGAAGTTTTAGAAGATGCAGAAACTTTTTCTATGTTTGCTGAGAAAAAAATGATTATTGTTAGTAATGCTAATATATTTACAGCCAAAAAAAGCACGCTAGAACAAAATATAGAAAAATTAGAGAAATATCTTGAAAATTTTAATCCTAGTACAATTATTATATTTGTTGTAAATGATAGCAAATTAGATGAAAGAAAAAAGATAGTTAAGTTAATAAAAAAAATAGGTACCGTTAAAGAACTTAACAGTAACAATAGTATTAATGATATAATTATATCTTTGTTTGAAAACTATAAGATAACTTCTAAACAAATTAAACTATTAACTGACAGAGTAGGAAATAACTTAGATTTACTTAGTCAAGAAATAAGCAAAATCAAAATATATAAAGATAAAGATTTAATAATTACTGATGATGATATTAAAGATTTAACTAGTGAGAATATAGAAGCTAATATGTTTCTACTTATTGATAAAATTGTTAATAGAGAACAGGATAAAGCAATTAGTATCTATCATGAAATGCTTAAAATGAATGAAGAACCTATTGCTATAGTAATATCCCTTGCTAACAAAATAAGAAGCTTATACCAAACTAAAGAATTGTTTAGTAAAGGTTATAAAGAAGCTGATATTGCAAACACATTAGGAGTAAAACCAGGTTATTTATATTATATGAGAGATTCATTAAAGAAATATGACAGCAGTACTTTGTTATCATTATTAAAAAAACTAGCAGATTTAGATTATGATATAAAAAGAGGAGCAATAAATAAAGATCTAGGTTTAGAATTATTTATATTAGAAAATTAAACACCAAATGGTGTTTTTTTTATGATATAATTAAACTAGTATAGGAGTATGATTACATGTTTAATTATTTATTTTATTTTATTTTAATTGGAACAATGTTAAATTTTGCTCTAGGTATTATACTGTTCGTATTATATATAATTTCGCTTTTTTTAAAAAATGGCAAATTAGTAAAAATTGTCAGAATATTGAAAAATATTTTTATAATTTCAATAATTATAATGATTGCTATTATTACTTTTAGTCTAATATTTGATAATTTTATAAAAAATGATATTAGTAACAAAGCAAAAAAATATATATCTAATAAATACAATATACCGTTAAATGACATTGAAGTGTTAAGTTATACAAAAGGGGCAGTGACTGGTTTATGTATTGATTCATGTCACTCTAAACCATACCGTATAATGATAAAAACAAATAATTTAAATTATTGCGTAAATGCCTATGACCTAAGTGATAAATATATATATCCAACTAAATTACATTGGAGTAACGAAAAAACTACTAATAATTCTTGTGAGGAAATAGATTATGATTCTTATTATGATTTAGATATAGGTAAATAATATTTTTAATATATAACATAAAAACACATAGAGCAATCTATGTGTTTTTATTTATTTCCTTTATTTTATCATATACTTCTTTTAACCCACGTTCATATTTACTTGTTGTTTTAGGATTATAATATTCTTTATTTTTTAGTTCATCAGGTAAATATTGTTGTTTAACATAACCATTAGGATAATTATGTGGATATAAATATGTATTGCTACTTGTTTTAATATGATTAGGTACATGTCCTGATTTACCACTTCTAATATCATTTAGTGCTATATCTATAGCAGACTCTGCACTATTGGATTTAGGAGATAAAGCTAGTTCTATAATAGTTGCAGATAATATTATTCTAGCTTCAGGTAATCCAACTCTCTCACATGCATTAATACATGCGTCTACTTTAGGACCCATAGTAGGGTTAGCAAGTCCAATATCTTCATAAGCAATAACAGTCATTCGGCGATATATACTATCCAAGTCGTCAGCTTCTATTAATCTTGCTAAGTAGTGGATGGCTGCATTAACGTCTGATCCACGAATAGATTTTTGAAAAGCTGATAATACATCGTAATGACCATCTTCATTCTTGTCATGAAAAAATACTGGCTTACTATTTGTTGCTTTAACTACATCCATGTTTATTTTGCCATCATTAGTACTGTAATAGCAAACCTCAAGTAAATTATAAGCGCTTCTTAAATCCCCACCAGCTATTGTTGCAATAGTATCAATGCTTTTCTTATCTATTTTTAAATTTGGCAAAATTTTCGATTTGATAGCTTTTTTGATCCCATTTACTATATCATCAAAATCTAATTCTTTTAGTTCATATATTTGACATCGACTTCTAATAGCAGGATTTATTGAGTGATATGGATTAGATGATGTAATACCCACAAGTGTTATAAGTCCTGATTCTAAATAGGGAAGAAGTAAATCTTGTTTATCCTTGTTTAAACGATGTATTTCATCCATGATGACAACTATACCTTTGTACATCTTAGCTTCTTCTACTACTATATCAAAGTCTTTTTTATTATTTATAACTGCGTTAAGCATACGATATCTTAAAGATAATTCATTTACAATTGCTAAAGCGATAGTAGTTTTACCAATACCAGGCTTACCATATAATATCATTGAAAATAGTTTGCCGTTTTTAACCATATTACTAATTATTTTGTTTTCACCAACTAAATGTGTTTGACCAATTATTTCACTTGTCTTAGTTGGTCTTAATTTAATTGCTAATGGCTCATTCATACTATCACCTCTGTACTTATATTTTATCATAAAAAAAATCCTTTTAATATAAGGATTTTCTTTATTTATTATTTATTTAATATATTATCTGCTACATATAGTCCCATAGCTGAAGCAAGTGATAACCCTCTAGTCCAAGAAGATGAATCACCAACACTATATAACCCTTTTATACTTGTTTGGCAGTCTTCTCCAATAATAACTTTATTTGAGTAAAATTTAACTTCAACACCATATAAAAGTGTTTCGTTATTAGCAATACCCGGCACTATTTTATCCATAGCTTCAAGCATTTCAATTATATCTTCAAAAATACGGTAGGGGATAACTGCTGATAAGTCTCCGGGAATAGCATCTTTTAAAGTAGGAATTACATTACCTGTTCTAATGCGTTCTGGAGTACTTCTACGATGCTTTTTAAAATCACCATAACTTTGTACTAGTACACCACCACCAGCTAGCATATTAGCTAAAGAGGCGATAGCAACACCATACTCAAGTGGTTCTTTAAAAGGTTCAGTAAAATTCTTTGAAACTAGTAAAGCAAAGTTGGTGTTTTCAGTTTTTAAATTATCACCTTTATAAGCATGCCCATTAACAGTTGTTAAATGTTTACTATTTGCTAAAGTATAGTTTTCAAGTGCAACTTCACCTGAAGGATTTTGACAAAAAGTACGAACTTTATCACTAAAAGTTTTAGTATAATAAACAAGTTTAGACTCGTACATTGCATCGTTTAGTTCTTTCATAATCTCATCACGGCATTCAACTCTAACACCAATATCAACAGTTCCTGGTACTGACTCAATATGATGCTTTTTGCATATGTCTTGGAACCAAGCTGAGCCTTCTCTTCCAGATCCTACAACAACAACATCAGAATAGAATTCATCTTTCTTTGTTGCTACACCTTTGATAATACCATCTTCTTCAATAATATCATTTACCATAGTATCAAACATAATCTTAACACCATGAGCAAGTAAAAATTTTTCTAATTTACCATATATTTCATAGCTGGCCTCAGTTCCTAAATGCCTAATAGGACTCTCAATAAGTTTTAAATCAGCTTGAATAGCTTTTTTTCTAATAGACGCAATAGCTTCTTTATTATCAACACCATGAAGCTTTGTATCTGCACCAAAAGAAAGATATACATCATCAATTTTTTTAATTAATTCTCCAGTTTTATCAGGTCCAATAAGTTCTGATAGATTACCACCAGTCTCTTGTTTAGCAAGTGTAAGTTTTCCATCACTAAAAGCACCGGCACCCGAAAAACCACATGTTATATTACAAGGATTACAATTTATACATTTGCCAGTTTTTCTTTTTGGACAAATTCTTTTTGATATTTCATGACCTTTTTCAAGTAATAAAATATTCATCTTTGGATTTTTATTAATTAGTTCATAGGCACAAAATATTCCAGATGGACCAGCACCTACTATAATAGTATCAAATTTCTTCATAATTATCATCCTCTCATATTATAAACACACTCTAAAAATATCATAAATGACAAACATAGTCAATTATTTTCTTTACATAAGTGATATTGACAATCATCTCTCCAATCGCTATAATTATTGTAGAATAGGAGTGAGTGTATGGCAAAGAAGGTTTCAAAAAAAGCTACTACAAAAAAAACAACACCTAAGAAAACGAGTGCAGCAACACCATCAATTAATAAAATGAGTAGAAAAGATCAAACAGACTGTTCCAAATTAATTTTTATTGGAACTGCTATAGTTATACTATTGGTAATCGGTTATATTTCAATAGAATATTTCTTGGTCTAAAGTGCATCAGCACTTTTTTATTTGTAAAGTTTTGTATGAAATAAGTCAAAAGACAATTTATTTGGTATAATTAATATGGTGATACTATGGAAGAGATAGAAAATAGTTTTTATAAAAAGATAAAACCAATTCTTGAAGATTTTTCTGTTTTTTTATTAGTAGATAAAAAGTATAGTGAAAATACTAAAATATCCTACATAGATGATATAGAAAAGTGTTTATTATATTTAAAAATAGAACCGAGTAGAATAACTGATGATAATATATTTACTTACTTAAAAAGTTTGGATAAAGATAATATTAGTAATAAATCCATAGCAAGAAATATATCATCACTAAAAACATTTTATAAGTATATGAATATTACTAATAAAATGAATTATAATCCAATGGATAAAATAGAACTTCCTAAGATACCTAAATCATTACCTAATATATTATCTTTAGAAGAAGTGGATTTATTACTTAATATAGATATAATAGATGCTTACTCAGCTAGGAATAAGGCTATGTTAGAATTAATGTATGGATCAGGTCTTAGAGTTAGTGAATTAGTTGATTTAAATATAAATGATGTAAATTTAGATGATGACTTGGTAAGAATGATAGGTAAGGGTAACAAAGAAAGAATAGTACCAATTGGTGATTATGCTCATGATTTTATCAAATTATATATTGATGAATATCGCAATAGTATGTTAAAAAAAAGAATATGTGATAAATTATTTTTGAATAATCATGGTCTTGGTATGACAAGACAAGGTTTCTTTAAAATAATACAAAACATCGCTAAAGAAAAGAATATCAAAAAAGATTTATCTCCACATACTTTGAGACATTCATTTGCTTCCCATCTGCTTGATAATGGAGCAGATTTAAGAAGCATTCAGGAGATGCTTGGTCATTCCAATCTATCAACTACACAAATATATACACATGTTGCAACAGAAAAATTAAGGAAAAACTATGATGAATCACATCCTCATAGTAAGGAGGAATAATATGGGATTGTTTAATTTTGGAAGTAAAAAAGATAAATATAGATTTAAAAGAATATTTTTAGTAGTACTTGATTCAGTGGGAGCTGGTGAGGCTAGAGACGCTGCAAACTTTGGTGATGTTGGCGCTAATACATTAAAACATGTTATTGATAATACAACTCATGAATATAAAAACTTATCAAAATTTGGATTATTTAACATTGTAAATAATACTAATTTTCCTACTATGAGTTATTATACAAAAGCTCGTGAAGTTAGTAATGGTAAAGATACTTTAACAGGGCATCTTGAAATGATGGGAATAATTACTAAAGTACCATTTAAAACATATACAAACACTGGCTTTCCTAGTGAGTTAATAACTGCATTAGAAGAAGCAAGTGGCAGAAAAATTATTGGCAACTGTAATGCATCTGGAACTGAGATAATTGAAAGATTAGGCCTAGAGCAAATTCAAACAGGAGCACTTATTGTGTATACTTCAGCTGATTCAGTTTTGCAAATTGCAGCTCACGAAAGTATTATACCCTTAGAAGAATTATATAATATATGTGAAATGGCAAGACAACTTACTTTAAATGAAGAATGGAAAGTCGGCAGGATAATTGCTAGACCTTTTACAGGGCAACCTGGTAGTTTTACAAGAACTGGTAATAGAAAAGACTATGCTCTTGATCCCGTAGAAAATACAGTACTAGATAACTTAAAAAATAAGGATTTGGATGTAATCTCAATTGGTAAAATTGCGGATATATTTAATAATTGTGGTATCACTCAAAGTACTCATACTGGAGACAATGTTGAAGGTATAAGAACCATAATGAAAAAAATCCATGAAGATTTTACGGGGCTATGTTTTACTAATTTAAATGATTTTGATAGTAAATATGGGCATAGGAGAGATGTTAAAGGATATGGTGATGCTTTAAGAGAAGTAGACGAAGCAATACCTCATATGCTAGCCCATCTAAATAGTGATGATCTACTTATAATAACAGCTGATCATGGTAACGATCCAACATTTAAAGGTACAGATCATACTAGAGAAGATGTTCCAGTATTTATATATTCATCAAGCTTGATTAAGCCAAGAAAACTAGAAGAATTACCAACTTTCGCAGATATTGGAGCTACTATAGCAGATAATTTCAAAGTCAACACGCCGGTTGGAACTAGTTTTTTAGATAAATTAAAATAGAATATTTTAATAGATATGGCAAATTCTTGTATAATGCATATAGAAAGATAACCTTACGAACAAGATAAACAGGTATTTATTAAGTTTTACTTACATTTACTTTAAAAAAATGGTATAATATATGTACAACGAGTAGCTATGCAGGCGTAAGTCCAGTTGCATAGCTACTTTTTTTTTATTAAAGGAGGTGTGTACAATGTTCAAACAAAATGAGTATGTAGTATACAAGAAAAATATCTGTAGAGTTAAGGAAATCAAAGAAAATTATTTTAAGGATATAGATTATTATATATTAAGTCCTATTGAAGATGACTCTCTAACTATTTCATTACCTACATCTAATGAAAATGGTATTTTAAGGGCTATAATGAGTAAAGAAGAAGTAGAAAGTTTAATAAACAGTATCCCAGCTATAAAAACAATTGATACTGAAAATAATAGACCAATTCATTATGAATATAAAGATTTAATTACGACTGGAAAGCATGAAGATTTAATTAAAATAATTAAGACAGCATATTTAAGAAACGATGCTAAAATTAATGATGGTAAAAAAGTAGGGACAACAGATACAAATTATCTTAAATTAGCAGAACAGTCTTTATATAATGAAATATCACTTGTACTTGGATTATCTTATAATGAAACAAAAAAATATGTACAAAATAAAGTAAAAGAATTAAATGCAAATAAATAATTGGAGTTGAGATTATGGATAAACATGTAGTAGAAAAAATTGAAAAACTAGATTTAGATAACGATATTGAATTAATATTAAAAAGCAATAATGTTAACACCATGCAAGAAGTATGGAAACTTAAGAGAAATGAATTGAAAAATATGGGATTAAAGGATTCTCAAATAAACCATATTATTATAAAAATGCAATTAAAAGGCTTAGATTTAAATAAAAAAATGTATGAAAAAAATGAATCAAAAAGATAATGATTCATTTTTTTATTAAAATAGTCAGTAGGCTAGGGGAGTATTTATAAAAATAGGTGACAGCGCTTTTTTGAGTAGGTAACTAGATTCTTTAAATATATAAAAACCCCTTTTTCTAAAATTATTAAATTATTAAAAATAAGTATAAGTTAAGTATAAACTAATTATATAGAATTGTTTTTATTTTATAAGTATTAAAAAGAGGGGGAGTTCCCCTTTTTTCACTCTACTACTATCTTTCAATTCACTACTACACTCCCATATAAAAATATATACTTAAATTTCTTTATTTTAAGTATATATAAAAGCAATTTAAGTACTAACTAAGCAAATATATATATAGAACTTAATTTTCCTTAAATAGTAAAAAAACAAGGCGCATTTTGGTGCATCGAGAATATCAAAGATGAATAGTTATTCACCTGGATGTATCTTAAATATATAATAAAAAGAAAAGAGGGCTCTAAGGCCACTCTTTCTGGGTTATCTACAATCAGTTATGTTAAAAGAATGTTCTTCTTCTGGGTCTAAATCGAATGAATTAGCGTTGTCAGTAACGAATCCAACATTCTTCTTGCTTGTAACATTATTATTACTTTTACTTGTAACATTATTGTTATTTTTGTTTGAAACACTGTTGGAATTTCTATTAGTTACTTGGCTATTATTCTTATTAGTGTAATTACCTGAAGTAGATTGTTTTGAATTATTTGAATTATTATTCTTTCTCATTTTAATCACCCAATAATAGTATTAGTAATATTTAAATAAATATACAAAATAATTTGTTTTTAGAAGTTAACATAATATATATTATATTCAGTAAATAAATTCGCTTTTTTATAGGTAAAATGTCTTTTTATATATAATATGCTGTTACAAAAAAATTATAAAATATGTTATATGTATTATAGTTTTTGTATTGTAATGATAATTATAATAATAGTTATTTTTCATGATAAATTTAAACTAATTAATTTTTAAAAAAATTATTTGACGAATCGAGATATTAATATATTTCTTTTAGTTAATGTTATTAATGAAACAAAAAAACATTTTTATATATTTAATATAATGCTTTCCCCTCCTCTAACATAAAATATTAAAACAGATAGTAATTTCCACTATCTGTTTTTTTTATTGTAAAGGAATCGACTAGAAATTTTATCAGAATTAATAAACACAAATACTAACAAAATTAATATACCAACCATACTTGTATATAAGATTGTATTTATATTTAAAGTACTCATTATCTCAGCACTTCTACTAAGTTTGCTAGACGAATCATATTCTGTCGTAGTATATATTGATTCACTTATTAATGGACTAACTTTTGTTTGTGCATCAAATAACCTATATAATATTGCTCCTACATTTAAGAAAAACACAGAAGTTATACCACTTAACACAAGTCTTAGTTTCTTAATTGATGTATTATAACTCCACATAACAGTACCAAGTGGCATATCTAGCATTTTAGATATCTCTTTATGAGTTAAGCCACCAACAATTTTTAAAGTTACGATCTTTCTTTGCTTATCATTTAATTGCATAACTAGCTGTTCATAAGAATCCATATCTACTATTAAATTAATATCATTATTAAGATCTGGTAGTTCTGCTATATCATCGATAGATATTTTTTCTTTTTCTTTTCTGAGCAGTTGTAATGTTTCATTTTTAACTACTTTATAAAGCCAGCTTAACTCACTATTAGTAGGAAACTTATTACAATCTAATTTATATAAATTAAACATTGTATTTTGAATTGCATCCTTACTTGTTTCATCATTCTTACTGATAGAAAAAGCAACACCATACATCAATCTAAAATAATTTTCGTATAGTAATTCAAAACCATAATTATCGCAGTTTCTAAGTAACTCAAAAATTGTATTTAGCTTTATTCTCATTATTAATCACCTACTCTACTCCATTACTGACCTTAATTATAATATTTTCGCTTGTTGTGACAAATTCATTAGATTTAGAAGTTTCAACGACACTACCTTTTTCTTTATCACTATTAACATAAACTATCTCATAAGTAAAATTTACGCCTTTTTGATTATATTCATAAAATATTTTTGCTATTTCACTAACACTTGTTCCTACTAAACTACTAAAATATGGTTTCCCTAGTGAATAAACCAATTCTATTTTGTTATCTGTTTCTAATTTCTTACTACCAGTTTTTACACTTTGAGATATAAGTTTTCCATAGCTAGTTACCATATTATATACAAATTTAAGTTTAATATCAAACTTTGTATTTATACTACTAGCATTTTCACTAGAAACGTTTGTATAATTAGGTACTATTATCCCCACGCCTGCGGATATTTGAAAATTTAATATTTGATCTTTTGAAATAATTTCTTGGGCTTTAACTGATTGAAAAACTATTTTGCCAGTTTCATAAGTATCCGAAAGTACTTCTGTATAATTACATATTAAATTGTTATCAGTACACCACTTAGTGACTTCTTCTTTTGTCTTAGATATTAAATTTATTACTTCTATATTCTTTTCATACTGAATATTCCCTTTAGAAATAATAATATTTAGGACATCACTTCTCTTGAAATTCTCTTTATCTACAGTGACACTACCAAATGTATAACTAATTATTTTACCATTTTCTATTAAAGCAGAGTTTTGCTCAGTAATAGTTGTATTGCTTAACTTATTTTCATTGACCCAATTTTTAATTTCTGCACCTGTCATAGTACTAAAATCAGGTACCTTAACTATTTCATCAGGATTAGGTCCTTTACTAACAACTATTTCTAAACTACTACCTTTAGATATCCTATCACCTTTTTTTATACTTTGATCTATAATATATCCTTCTAAATAATCATCACTATACTCTTCATTTTTAATTATATTAATATCACTATTAGAACACCATTTATCTGCAATAGACACTAACTGATTGTCAAAATTAGGCACTTCTACTTTAGACATATAGATTACAGTGAATATTATAAAAATAATAATAAACGCTATAACTAGTACTTCTATTATTAATCTCTTAGTCTTTTTACTTTTATATTTCTTATCTATATCTACTTCGTATTCGATAGTTTTGATTCCATCTTTATCTTCTTTTTCTTCTTCTGTAAAGTTATCTAAAAAACTACTCATTTTCTTTTAATACACCTTTATATAGTTTTAAAACCATATCTGACTTCTCAGCTATTTCTTTAGAATGTGTAACCATAATAACGCATTTATTATGATCATGTGCTAACGAAGAAAATAATTTAACTATTTCATCAGACATTTGTTCATCTAAGTTACCTGTTGGTTCATCTGCTAGAATAATGTCTACATCAGTAGAAAGTGATCTAGCTATTGCTACTCTTTGCTGTTCACCACCAGAAAGTTTATTAACAACTCTTGTAGCTTTGGTGTTATCTATTCCAACGTATTTTAAGAGGTTTAGAGCAACTGTTTTATAATTGCCAGGTATTTTATTATCTGTTATATACATTGCTGTTAAAACATTCTCTAAAGCTGTCATATAAGGGATTAAATTATAACTTTGAAAAATAATACCAATTTTATTTCTTCTAAAGTTATCTAAGCCAATTTGTCTAATATCAGTACCATCATATTTAATTTTACCTTGTTTTTGTTCATCCAAAGCAGATATTAAAGAAAGAAACGTAGTCTTGCCACTGCCACTTTCTCCTAAAATTGTATAAAATTTACCTTTATCAAAATTTAAATTTATATCTTTTAAAATATATCTTATTGTATCTCCATCTTGATAAAAGTAACTCAAATTATTAACACTTAATATATTTTCCATACTAATTCTCCTTACATAAGTACTTTCTTAGGATTGATCTTTAGAGTATAGTAAATAGGTATTAAAGTTGAAACAGTAATACTACCTATACTAATTAGAAAAATTAAAACAATAGTAAGAGCATCTAAATTAACATTATACTTATCTAGAAGTTGATCTTTACTATAATTTAACTGATATCCAAACTCATCATAGTAATAATCTTCACTACTAGTTTTATTCTCTATTTGTTTTTCTAGCATATTATTAGAAATATTTTTAGCAACCATATTACCAGTAAATATAGAAATAAATACTGCTAATAAAGATATGATGAAAGTTTCAAGTAATATTTGCATAGCAATATTAATCTTATATTCACCAAGCGCTAAATAAATTCCCATTTCATGTCTTCTTTCCCTGAAAAATAATAAAGAAATAAGACCTATTATTATAATAGATGCTATTAAAGCAGCATACATAATAAAATTTGAAATGCCTTCCATACTTGAAATAGGTGCTAAAGTACTATTATAAAGATTGCTATTATCAGTAAACTTATAATCACTAGGTAATAACCTTAGATTATCATTATTAAAATTTTCTATATCATCTATACTATTTAAATAAAAAGAAGCGCTTATTTCAAAATCATCATATTCACTAACATTATATTTATTTAATGTACTAACAACCTCATCGTGGACAGTTTTTACAGTATTATTAGGCATATAGATATAGTTAGCAAGTGGGTTAGATTCATCAATAACCTTACCATTATTATCGGTAATTTTATTCAATTTTGCCTCGAAAATACCAACAATCTTATATTCTTTTTTAATTATACCTAAAGTCTTGGTTTCAGTTTCTACATATGTTTCAATCTTACGGCGCAGATTGATGCTATCACCAACTTTTAACCCATTTTCTTTAGCAAGCTCTTTGGATATTAAAATAACATTATTACCATCATTAACATCTTCATCTGTATATACATTGCCATCTATAATTTTAAAAGTTCCATTAGTAATTTCCTTTATATTACTTGTATTAGTGCCTATTATAGAAAAATAACTATCATAATTATCAGTAATTAATTTAGAATCACTAGATACACTAGTCTCTAAATCTTTATATATAACCATTCCACTTTCAACAGACTTCAAACTTTCACTAGTCAAGTTATATTTAAAAGAATAATAAAAACTCTTTAGATAACTAGACTTACCTATCTTAGTAATAATTTCCTCACTTATACTATCTGGTACATCAACTCCAATATTTTCATAATCAATTTCTGGTTTTAACTCAATTGGAACACTACTTCTAATATTATCCTCAGTTTTAATAAGTGCCTTCTTAACTGAAATAGCTCCTGCTATTACATTACAAACAATTAATATGGCTACAAACAATATAATAGACTTGCCCTTTCTCCTTGCAATACTAACTAAACTTCTCTTGTAAAAATTCATATTTTTACTCCTCCTACTTTCTAAATAGTTACCTACACTATTTAAATGCATCTAACATTACATTTTATTGGTAAAATTTGTAAATAATTAATTTATAATGAAAAAAAAGAACCTTTTGGCTCTAAAAAATATATTTTCTTTCTTTAATTAGTTAAATAATGGAGTATTGAAAACATAAGAAGTTAAACTATCATAAATTATTACTAAAAAAGAGAAAAACATTATTCTCTCTTTTAACTTATGTTAGTAATTTTTCTTGATTGAATTTCAGCTATTTTTTCAAATACTTCAGCAGCATTTGATTCATTAACTGTAGTATAGCCTAATTCTCTTAATGCCTGCACTTTAACAGTATTAAGTTCAAGTGTTCTACTCATTTTATCTTCTATTTTATGTTCAATTTGATTTACGAATCTCTTATGTGATTCAGCAATCTTTGACTTAGAAGCTCCACCATTATTGTATAATACCATAGCAGAATACATTATACTTTCGAATATAAATTGTTCTTCTTCATTAAACACAAATTCAAGAGGTTTAACAAAACCAGTAGCTTTGGCTACATATCCAAGAATGTATTTTAACTCTTTAGAAGAATCGATTGATTGCATAAAATTATACATATATTTGAATGTATAGAAAGCTTCCATATCATTAGGATCTTCAAGTCTTTCCTTCATTAAATCAATAATATTAATAATTAATTCTTTTTGTTTTTTTCCTAAATCATTAAATACTTGCTTTTCACCATTAACTGTAACTTTCTTTTCAGAAGTATTATCAATTAAACTGTTTAATCTTGTTTCAACATCAAGAATATAATCAGTATCTATTTTAATAGAATCCATTTCTTCTGGTGATTTTATTCCTAATAAATTAAGAAGTAAAACTTTTTTGTCTTTAGGCCATTTATTTAAATCATCTAATTCTAAATAATTATATATCATTTGTCTAGAAACTCCTAAAAATTTTGCTAATTTAACTTTAGAAATTCCTAATTCATGTAAAATGTCATTTAATTTATTCATCTCTTACACCACCTATAATAATTATACTATTACTGTGTCAAATGTCAAGTGTAAAGTAGACATATATTAAAAGTTATATATCCCCTCTCCCTTTATTTTTAAAGGGCAAATAGCCAGTTAAAAATTTAAAAATATTTTTAATAAATATTTTGCTTCTATCTGTGTTATAATAACTTTAATACAAAATTGTAAAGGAGATGTTATTTTGAAAGCAAAATATAATAGAATATTGCTTAAACTAAGTGGTGAAACCCTATCAGGAAGTGATGGTAAAGGTATAGACTTTAATTCTGTTCTTAGTATTTGTGACGAAATAAAAGAATGCCATAAACTTGGTGTTGAAATCGGTATTGTTGTAGGTGGTGGTAATTTCTGGCGTGGTAGAAGTAATGCTAATATGGATAGATGTACAGCTGATCATATAGGAATGCTTGCTACAACAATGAATGCTCTAGCACTTCAAGACGCATTCAAACAATTACAAGTCGAATCTAGAGTTCAAACAGGTATTGAAATGCGTCAAATAGCAGAATTTTATATAAAAAATAGAGCAACTCGTCACATGGAAAAAGGTAGAATAGTAATATTTGGTTGTGGAACAGGTAGCCCATTCTTCTCAACTGATACTGCTGCAGCTTTAAGAGCGGCTGAAATAAATGCAAATATTATCTTTAAAGCTACTAATGTTGATGGAGTGTATACTGGTGATCCTAAGAAAGATAAAACGGCTACTAAATTTGATGAAATAACATATATTGAAGTCCTAAATAGAAAATTAAATGTAATGGACTCTACAGCCACATCATTATGTATGGATAATAATATACCTATACTTGTATTTGATATAAACCAAAAAGGAAATTTACTTAAGGCTGTTAAGGGAGAAACAATAGGTACTATAGTAAAATAATAAAAAGAACCTTTTGGTTCTTTTTTAATTTCTACTTATGTTTTATAATATCAGTACTATATATTGCTAACAATTCACCAATAATAAAAGAAATAGGCATAATTGCAATTAGTGTAGAAATATCAAATAATGTATATAAGATTTCTATTTCTATGAAATTAAGTATGCTTTTTAGTATTAAAGCAAAGGCTAGTAAGATTCCAAATGTTTTAAAAATATAATATTTTGGATTTTTTTCTGAAATTATAAATTTTCTTGCATACTTATATCCTAAGAATACTAATAAAAATGCTACTAGAAGAAAATACATATAATAGTTATTTGCTGATAATATATAATAAATGTTTGTTGATACTATAATTAGTGAATATAGCCCTAATACTATGCCGACAAATGTTATTAAATCTCCAACTATTTTTATTCTAGTTTTCTTTGATCCATTTGTATCTTTCATATAATATAATCCTCCTTTTCTATTAAAATTATAGATTTTTGAGTATTATATCATTTATATTATTAATGTCAAATAAGTCAAAAAAAAGAACCGTTATGGTTCTTTTCAGTTTAGAAATACTGTTACCAATATTTCTGCTTTTATCGCCTAATTAAAGCTTTAGAGTTATAGTTACAATACTGCTCTTCTTTAATAGGACACTTCTACTACTCTTATTACGGAGTAAAATCCAAATAAAAGAACTGTGGGTTAAGTTCCGGACAACTACACTATATATAGCCGCCACCCAAGTTCTTATACATAATAACATATATTTAAAATAAATGCAAGTTCTAATGATAACTTTCGGAATTTTTATCTAATTCTTTAAAATTACCTATTAATTCTTTAGTAATTATTCCAGTTATTATACCTGTAGGTATTGAAAATAATAGAAGTAACGGTAAATAATAAAGCATACTTGTCATTTCGACCATAAAACATGCTACTATTATTTGACCTAAACTATGAAAGAAGGATCCTATAATACTTATCCCTATAATTGATAGTTTAGTAAACTTCTTTGCTATATACATCATAATTATGCTTAAAAAGGCTCCTCCTAAAGAAAAGAAGAATGATACACTAAATAATCCGGTTCTAAGGATTCCGACTAAGAAAACCCTTAAAATTGATAGATATAGAGCATCTTTTAAAGAGTAATTATAAAGAACAAATAATATTATAATATTAGCTAGCCCCAATTTTAGACCGGGTATTACACCATTAAATATTGGAATAACAGATTCAATTAAATTAAGTACTACTGAAAGAGCTAATAGAAGTGATAATCTTGTAAATTTTTTTGTTTCCATATACTACCTACTTTACTATTGCATCTAAGGATGAATCATCTTCTAACTTAATTACTATCTTATTGGGAAGACATACAATACTTTCATATGATTTACTAATATATCCTTGTTTAGAACATAAGTGAAGTGGGCTATCCTCATCTTCTACTTTTACTTTACCACTACCTGCTGTAATAGTAACTGGCCCATTATAACCATCAACAACATATTCTTGCTCTTCTAAAGTTAGATCAATAGTCAAAACAAGTTTATCTTCATAATATACTAAAGCATTACTAACATTCTTCTTTTCAGTTAGTTTAAATATTAAACCAATAGAGCCTACTATTAGGAGAATCACGGTTATTAATATAATATCTTGTTTATTCATAATTACTAAATCCATCACTTTTTAAAATAGTATTGGCATCAACATAAATAATAGCTTCAACATTATCTAAACTGTTAACTAAGTCAATTGCTTCTTCAGGTTTCATTAGAAATAGTGTAGTTGATAGTATATCTGCTAATCCAGAATCACTGGCAACTATTGTAACACTAAGCATATTATTAGCAGAAAAAAGTGTATCTGGATCTATTATATGATGATATCTCACACCATTATATTCATAAAATCTTTCATACCCACCGCTTGTTACAACAGCAATATTATTTCCTTTAACAACTTGGTATATATCACTTGTATCTTCAGGATTTTCAATACCAATGCTGTAATAATCTTTAGTAGTGTTTTCACCTACAACAACATTACCACCAGCATTAATAATAAAACTACTAATACCATTTGCTTTTAAATAATCAGCAACTTTACCAGTCGTATAGCCTTTAGAAATCCCTCCTAAATCTATATCGGGTTTAGTATTTTTAATTTTATTATTCCCTAGTAAAACTACATTGTTAATATCAATAGAACCACTAGCTTTTAATTCTTCCAATGTAGGAATGCCAGTTCCAGCATCTCTATATTTTTTCCATACAGCTATTACACTACCCATATTAATATTAAATTTACCATTGCTTTTTTTATACCAATCTAAACTTAACTTTAACATATCATATAAATCACTATCAATAGTTAATTCTTCATCATCACTATTATTATTGTTTATATAATAAATATTACTTTCAGTATTGTAAGTATCAGTAAGTAATTGATATTTATTATATATAGAATCTACACCATCTAATATTTCATTAGCTTTAGTATCACCTATATTACTACTAAATTTAACATTTATATAAGTATCCATATAAAATAAATTTTTGCTATATTCTTTAGTTTTTTTATAAAAAGATAAATAACCACATACTATAAATACTGCTACAAATATAATAGCTAATATATATTTTAAATATTTTTTCATTTTTTACCACCACGTTCTAATTATATCATATACATCTATTTATAATTACAATTATTGTTAAACGTATTAATAATAGATAAAGCATTTTTATATAATTCATTAATATTTCTTTTCCATTTATTCTTACCAAAAATCCATTTTGGTTCTTTGTTTTTTATATCAGTTACTTCTACAATAATATTGACCAAATCTTTATAACTCCCTTTAATACCAGTTATATTATCAAACCAATATTCAATATCTTCTACAGCACCTTTTATTCTTAATTTTGACAATGTTGCCATAAATGTTCGATTAGAAGTTAAATCTTTGGTAAAAAAAGTCTCTAATCTATATGATTCAGAAGAATATTTGTCTTTAATATGATTATCAATGAAATATAAAGCAGTACTAATTTTTTTATTATCAAATTTATAGTTTAAAAAACTATGAATTATATTTATTATCTCTTCTGTTTCTTTAGTATTTAGTATTTCTTCTAATATGTAATTATTATCTTTAGATATAAATTCTAAAGTATCTTTATCATATATAATGTAACTTAGGCCTGTTCTAAGATACATCATATTTTCAATATAGCTTATTTCTTTATTTTCTGAGTTCAAGGCATGATTGTATTCATGAACTAAATTATCAAGTAGTTCAACTAAACTATTATCATGATAATTTTGAAGAACTATAAATTTATGTAATTCTATATCATTATTATCCTTTATGGGAATACTTTTATAGAAAGCTTGTACTCTTTTGTTAGAACCTTCTTTTATGAGTATCCTTACATCTTTAAAAGTATTTAGTATGGTTCTTTCATTATCAAGACCATATTTTAACATGAAAGCAGGCACTATAATATATAAAAGATTTTTAATGTTATCAATATAGTTGTATGGTAAATCATCAACAAATTTAATATATTTTTCAAATATTATATTCATTTGCATTTCATTGTATTTCATATTATCACCGTAGTTTAATTATAACATAATAAAAACTAGTTTTCACTAGTTAGATTAAGATTAACTAAAATAACATCTTCCCCTATTTTTTCAATTTGAATCCATTTAATTTCTATTTCATTGCTCGTGCTAAATCTTGATATTATAAACTTACTTTTTTCAACTATAAGGCTATCTAATTTACCATTATTATCAATATTAATATCAATAATGTTCCCTATTTTTTTACCATCATTAACACATATAATGTCTTTATTTTGTAATTCAGATAGTCTCATATTATCACCTATATAATATTATTCATATCATTAATAATAATACATATAATAAAAAGCAAATTAAAGGATTTGCTTTTTAATTCCATCTATACCACTTTTTTCAAGTCTTGATATTTGGGCTTGAGAAATCCCTAATTCTTCCGCTAATTCTACTTGTGTTTTACCATATATAAATCTTTCTAAAAGAATATATTTTTCTTTTTCTCTAATATTATTTAAGGCATCTTTTAATGATATTTTAGTTTCTATATCATATAACTTATTTTTTTTATCTTCCAATTGATCAGATAAGTATATAGTATCAGATCCATCGTTATAAATAGGTTCGAACATACTTATTGTGTCTTTCATTGAATCAAGAGCATTAGCAAGCTCATACTCAGATATTTCTAAAGCGCTGGCAAGTTCCTTTATAGTAGGTTCTCTTCCTTTAGTAGTTAATAATTCTTCTTTCATACGAAGAATTCTAAAAGCTAAATCTTTTACTGATCTTGAAACTCTAATACTATTATTATCTCTTAAATATCTTTTTATCTCACCTATTATCATTGGTACAGCATAAGTACTAAATTTAACTTCGTGTGATAAATCAAAATTATCTATAGCTTTAATTAAGCCTATGCAACCTACTTGAAACAAGTCATCCATGTTATCACATCTGTTTTGATATTTTCTTAGTATTGATAATACTAATTTTAAATTACCATTAATTAAATCATCTTTAGCAAAAACATCACCATTATGCATAGCTTTAAAAAGTTCAGTCATTTCATCACTGGTAAGTACTTTAATATTCGCAGTATTCACGCCTATAATTTCTACCTTATGGCGTGCCATATAAAAATCTCCTTTCATAGTATATTGCTATAAAAAGAGACTATTTATTCATTTTATTATTAAATTTTTTTCTTTGTTATTTTATTAGATACAATTAGTGAAGTAATTGGTATAACTAAAATACATCCCATACCACTAAATAATATTTTGATAAATTCTGCACAAAAGGTTTTATTATTTATAATATCTAATAAAGAATAATTAACATCTTTAAACCATATTAGTAATGTTAAAAATTCGCCTAAAAACGCAAAAAGCAAAGTATTAGTTGTTGTACCTAATATATCTTTTCCAATGGTAATACCTGATAAAAACAGTTCCCTTTTTGATAAGGTTTTATTATTTTGATAAACTTCATAAAGCGCAGATGAAATTGCTACAGAAGTATCAACTGTTGCACCAATAAGGCCAATTAATATAAGTGCAATAGATACATCCGTAAAATCTAAATCTACATCATAAGAGAACATATTTATTTCTTCATATGATTCATAGCCAAAACCACTTATCTTAGTTATTGTTGCAACTATAAATATTGATACTACTAATATTAATAAAACTATAATCACTGACATTAGTGATGCTTTAGTTTTAATATTTTCGCCATTTACAAAATATAAAATTATATAAGTAATAATTAAGCAACCTATTAATGATATAACTATTGGATTAAATCCTAGAGCTATAAAATAAAAAGCTATCATTAGAATAATAAAATTAATAATAAGTGATATAAAAAGTTTTAATCCTCTTTTACCCCCTATCCATACTAAAAGAATAAACATTAGTAATGTAAGAATACTATTCATTAACATCACCTCTTCTTAAATACTTAATTGCGATAAACTTTGATATTGGAATAGTTAATAGTATTCCAATACTTCCTACTAAGAATCTTGCTATTTCTAGTGAAAAATTAGTAGTTATATAATTATAAAAGGAAAAACCATTTCTAAAGGCCAAAACAAATACTGGAAGTCCACTACATAAATAGGTAAAAAATAGTACATTAATCATTGTACTCATAATATCCTTACCTATATCTTTACCTGACTTTCTTAAAGCATTATCCGATATTTGATTATTTTTTTCGATTAATTCAGATATAGAAGCTGACATTGTTATAGCAACATCCATTATCGCTCCTAAACCACCAATCATTAATTCCACTATGATTATATCTTTAAAAGGTACTGTTAAAAAACTAATCTCATTAAAATTAATACCCTTATAATCAGTAACATTAATTACAAAAATTGACATAATAAATAAAATTGTTAATGATAATAATGTGGAGATAATTGCGGTATATGTTTTTCTATTCCTCCCACCTGCTAATATTAAAGATAGAATTGTAAATACTACTATTTCAATAGTGCATAGAAATAGTAAATTTATTCCTTTAAAATATAAGTCTAAACTGAGACAAAAAATAATTGTATTTAAAAGTACACTAACTAATGCTAATAAACCTCTAAAATTGCCAACTATAAATATAGAAATAACAAATATAGAAATCATAATTGCTATATAGCTATCTCTTTTTAAACCCTCTATGCTATTATTACTTATAAAAACTTTATCACCAATGCTATATTTTTCAGTAACAACTGATGAGTAGCTTTCCTCATATTCTAAGACTTTTGTGTTACCTTTATTTTTACCATTTGTAATAACACCAGTTATCTCTTTTTGATAATACTCTTCTTCTAAACCTAAAGTATTAGTATTACTTGAATTTTCTATCACTTCTATTTTAGTTATTTTCATTATAGTATCTTCATATATATAGTCATTATTATATGAGAAGATAATTAAACTAGTAAATATAACTATTATGAATAATAACACAAATAGTCTTTTCTTTTTGTTTTTCATATTTCACTTCCCTATACAATTATACATCAAAAAAAGAACATCAACGTTCTTTTTAAATACACTTTTTTTATATTTTTAAAGCTAATTGCTTATTTAAATTTTTATCTTTTAATACTTTTTCAAATTTATTAGTCATCTCTAAAATGTAATCTAACTTTAGTAGCTTATTAGTCCAATCTTCAGGGATACTTTCATATCCATACATAATTCCTGAGATAGCACCAGTTAAAGCACCAATAGTATCAGTATCGTCACCTAAATTAATGGCAGCAATTACACCCTGAGCATAACTATTAGACTTAAGAAAACACCATATTGTTGCTTCTAATGTATCAACAATATATTCTGAAGAATTAATTTCATTTAGTTTTAATTTAGAAACATCATTTTTTAAAAGTCTTTCATATGCTTTTACCGATGATTCTTTAAAATAAGAATAATCTAGTTTTTTTATCATACTATAGCTTTTTTCTTTACTTTTACCACCTAATAAACATATAACATACCTGACATATATATAACAGCCAAGTACACTTATTTCGTGCTTATGTGTTATCGCTGAAACATCTTTTACTAATTTCAATATTTCTTTATCTGTTAATTGCTTATAATATGCATAATATGCTATAGGGAGTATACGCATAAGTGAACCATTACTATTATCATTAATTTTTCCTAATCCACATTTAGCAGGATTATCTCCTGTTTCCTTATAAGTAGTTATAGCTTTTAGGCAAGTACTACCTATATCAAAAACATAATTAAATGGCGTATATTTAGCATCCTTAACCCATGAAACAAAATTATCAGCTATATTTTTGTTATCTATTTCATTTTTATTTATTATTGAATCAATGGTAGCCAGAAGCATAGAACTATCATCACTCCATGATCCAGCTGGAACTGGGTGTGATCCAAAGCCTTTCATTTCAGTAACTAAATTTTCTTTTAAATGCTCTCTACTTTTGAATTCATTTGGAACGCCCATGGCATCTCCAATAACAAAACCTATTATTCCGTCTTTTACTTTATTTGTTATCATACTACCACCTAAAAGGTATTATATCACAAAATATTTTTTATGCCTTAGATGTTAAGTGTTTTTCTGCAAATTAAATAATATTCCTCCAAATAAAATGGGAACTATAAAAGTTACAAACCTCCATATTAACAATATAGATTTTAAAGATGCTCCTACTATAAAATATCCAAAAAGCTCAAAGAAGACATATTCTACTCCACCAGTTCCTCCAGGAATTGGTATAAATGAGCCTGATATAAAGACAAAAGAAGAAGTTACTATACATTCTATTAAATTTATATTATTGCCTAAATTAAGGGCATTAAATACAAATAATACTGTTGTAAAAGTAATACATATTCCAACAAAATACAATATAAAGCCTTTTATTATTATTATTTTATTATTCTTAAGAAATTTAAAACTATTATAAAGTTCATACCAAGTATTTTCTAAATTACTTGTGACTTTTTGAATATTTCTAATAATTCTTAGTTTTCCAAGTATACTAGCAATAATAGAAGATGTTCTTTTACTAATAATCTTGCTTGAGCCTATAATATATGTAAATAGGAATATGATAAAATTAAAAGCAAAACCAATCCAAAACAAAAACATTATAATAGGAGAAAAACTTACTATTTTGAAAATTAAATTAATAATATAACATACTATTGATAATAATATTAAAGCTATTTGATATAACAAATAGTTACCTATAACTATACTTGTGGCATCCGATATTTTAATTTTATCTGCATGAAGTTTATATATTTGAAATGGTTGACCACCACTTGCAAGCGGAGTAATACCATTAAAGAATTTAGTGATAATATTTAACTTAAATGTATCTAATAGTGAATAATTTTTATTATATTCATTAATAATTAATTTTAAAGATATTGTTTCAATAAATATACCAAAGTAATAGATAACTATTGCTATTATAATCCATAATAAATTAGCAGTTTTAATTATATTTAATACATCAAAAAAATCATTTCTTAATATATAACAAAGCATAAATATAGTTAATAATAAAACAAGCATACTTTTGCCTTTTAGATTTTTCATATATCGCCCCAAAACTAGCTAAATATAGCACTACTATTTATTATGGCTAATAATCTAAAAAGAAAAAGATAATATTTGTATTATCTTTCTTTGTTAATTAATGTTTCTAAAGAATTAACTAAGTTTTGATCATCTTCTTAGGTATTATATTACAAAATAAAAAACATCTATCATAGATGTTAATTATCTTTTCGTATATTAAATAATATTCCTCCAAAAACAACAGGAAATATAAATGTTATAAATCTCCATAATAATAAGGCTGATTTTAGTGGTGCTCCTGATGTAAAAGTAGTAAAGAATCCAAAAAAACTATATTCCATACCACCTGTACCACCTGGAATTGGCACAATAGAGCCCGCTATAAAAGCAAATAGCGATGCAACCGCACATTCTCCTATAGTCATATTAATATTTAAATCAAGAGCCTTAAAAACAAAAATAGTTGAAGCATAATAAATAGATATACCAATTATTTGAATAAGAATACCTAAAGAAATTACTTTCCTATTCTTTTTCATTTCTTTAAAGCCATTGTAAAATTCATCAAATACAGTTTCAAGTTTATTTATAATTTTACTTTTATCATTAATAATTTTAAATTTAGCCAGTATTTTTGCTAAAAATATAGCAATTGTTTTACCAAAGTTTCTACTTGAACCTAGTACATATAAAAGAACAAGAATTAGTAAATTTAGTAAGAAACCCAAATAAAATAATATTGATAAAGTCATATTAAAATTCACAATATTAAATATATAGTTGAGTAGTAAAGAAACTATAGATAAAAACATTAAAGAAATTTGATAAACTAAGAAATTTTCTATAACAACACTAGTACCATCCGCTACTTTTATCTTTTCCTTATGAAGTTCATATATTTGGAAGGGATGCCCCCCACTTGCAAGTGGCGTAATTCCATTAAAAAAATTAGTAATTATATTTAATCTAAATGTTTTAAGTAAAGAAAAATCCTTTTTATGTTGATTTATAATTGATTTAAAAGATATCGATTGAATAAGAGTCCCAATAAAAGAGACAATTATTGCTATTATAATCCAAAAAAGATTAACAGATTTCATTATATCAATTATATTAGTAAAATCATCTTTTAATATAAAAAATAACATTCCTATTGTAATTAATAAAACTATCAAACTTTTACTTTTTATATTTTTCATATTACACCTCACAACTATTTAATTATATCACTAATGCTAATATTGTTTTATGACCAAAAAGTAATAAAACAATATTGCACAGATATAAATTAATAAAAAGATAATATTTAAATTATCTTTCTTTGTTAATTAATGTTTCTAAAGAATTAACTAAGTTTTGATCATCTTCTTTAGTTCTTTTTTTTGGCCCTTTAGTATGTTTACCACTCTTACGAAGTTTTGAATTTAAATGCCTTTCATATAACAAATTATCAATATTATCATCAGTGTATATCATTCCTTTAGGATGAATAACGTAAGCTTTTTTTGATAATGCAATAGTAGCAAGTCCAAAATCTTGGGTTACTAAAATATCGCCTTTTTTTATGTCATTAGCAATAACCATGTCAACACTTTGAAACCCTTTTGATAATGTTATTACATTAGCATAATTACTTTCTATATTGTGTGTATTATCATTATAAAGTGTGAGTTTTATACTATATTTTATAGCTATATCAGTTATTAAATCAACTCCTGGACAAGCATCAGCATCAACTATTATATTCATTTTATCACCACATTTTTATTATAACATAAAAAGAGAAACTAACTTTCTCATTTTAATTTTATATTAGATTTTTTCTTATTACAAATATTTTGTGTTTCTCAAATACTTTTGCTCTATAAGTTAATTCTTCAACAATAACACAATCTAATTTATTAAATAATTTAAGCCAGTAGTTTTTATTTAAATATCTAGTGTTATTATGATAATTACCACATAATAACTTTGATATAGGGACATCAAATATAACTGCTTCGCCTGCGTTAATAGATGTTTTAAGTATTTTAGTTATGTCTTTGTCATTATAATACTCAAGTAATTCATTAAAGCATACTAGATCAAAACTATCTTTAGGTACTCTAATATTAAATATGGAATTACTTATAACGTCCATATATTTATATTCAGGATGTTTTTTTATATCATCAGTTACTATACTTAACTTATAACGCTTATCTAATAACTTATTTAGTGCTGTTATGTTGCCTAAATTTAGAATTAATCCATTTTTATTCATACTATATTTTTTAATTAGTTTAATAAGTTTTTCTGTTTTACTCATAATTATTTTTTTATAGTTTTAACTACCCTATTAACTTCACTAGAATAAAATGCTACTGTTACTATATCATAAATACCCTCTACTATTAAAATAATTCCTAGTGTTCTTATAATGACTTCTACAGCTGCAAATGGATTGGCAATAAGAAGAAAACCTAATGTAAGTAAAACTAATGCAGATACCAATGTATACCACCATTTATCATAGTTTGCTGCTTTTAATTCAGCAGATTGTTTAACTTTATTTAAAGCATTAACTATTATTATTAAGCCAGAAATAAGAGGAATTATTGAGGTGATGAATTTTGGATTTAGTAGAATATAAATTCCCGCTAATGTTCCTATTATTCCCAGACCCAAAGTTATTTTTATCATGCCACCATAACTACTTTTAGATGTGTATATTGCTAACTGTGATACACCAAATAATAGAATTAATACTCCTACAATTGTACTAAAAAAATCGTTTATAAAGGCTGGAAAAATAATCATTATGATTCCTAAAACTATATAAACTGCTGCTGATGTAATTAATGTTTTTCTCATATTTTTTAATATATTCATTTTATCTCTCCTTTACATAAGTGGGGCAAATAATCTAAATATACGCCCTAAAATTTTTTTAAATATGTTATATTTTTTATTTGCTTCTTTAGTAACTTCATTACATTTTGTTAAAGTCTCTTCAAAATCTTTTTCAATATTTTTAATTTCTTTACATTTATACATGTAAGCAGCGCACTCAAAATGCAAATATAAACTTCTATAATCTAAGTTAATTGAGCCTACTACTGCTTCTAAGCCATCACTAATAAATTCTTTAGCATGTACAAAACCTTTAGAATACTCATATATTTTAACTCCTGCTTCTAATAGTTCACCATAAAAGCTTCTAGCTAATATATAAGTATACCATTTATCTGGGATAGAAGGCATAATTATGATTGTCTCTACTCCCCTTTTAGAAGCATATTTAAGGGCTGACAAAACTTCATAATCAAGTATTAAATAAGGTGTCTTAATATGTAAATACTTGGTAGAAGTGTTAATTAAATCTAGGTAAATGTCTTTGCCTATTTCATATCTATCGAGTGGACTATCACCATATGGCATTACATAACCTGTAGCGTCCTCTACTTTATAGTTTCTTATATATTTTTCATAATTTACACTAAGTTTTTCTGTAACATTCCACATAGATAAAAACATAATCGTAAAACTATTAGTGGCTTCCCCTTTAAGCATTATAGCACTATCTTTCCAGTAACCAAATCTATCTATCTCATTGATATACTCATCTGCTATATTAATCCCACCGGTGAAAGCAACTTTACCATCAATAACCGTTATCTTACGATGGTCTCTATTGTTTTGATGAGTAGATAGAACAGGTACTACTTTATTAAACATTTTACATTTAATACCATATGAAGCAAGTGTTTCAGGATAATTATGAGCAAGTAAGCTCATAGAACACATGCCATCATACATAAAATATACTTCTACGCCTTCTTTTACTTTCTCCTTTAATATTTCAAGAACAGTGTACCAAAATCTACCATGAGCAACAATAAAATACTCCATAAAAATAAATTCTTTAGCTTTTTTAAGCTCTTTTATCAAATTTGGATACATTTCTTCACCTGAACAGAAATACTTAACATCTGTGTTTTTGTATATGGGATAATATCCATAATTATTCATATATCTTACTAAGTTAGCCACATGTCTATCGTCATTGTATATTTCTTCATAGACTTTATGATCTTGTTCTAAATAATTTTTGGTTTTTTTCTTATTATTTTCAAGAATTTTACCAATTCTTTTAGGAATTATTTGGTTATTTAAAATAATGTATATAAGAATTCCAAATACAGGAATTAGTAAAATTGGTATAATCCATGCTAATTTAAACATTGGATTAGATTCGTCATTAAGTATATCAACAATAATAGAAAAACCTAATAGAACAAACAACAAATAAAAATATGTGATGTATTCATTAAAAAAATAGAAAATTCCAAATACAATAAAAACTTGAAGTAATATAGAACCTGTAAATATTACTGCACGGCTAAAAACTATTTTTAATAATCCTCTTACTATTTTCATAATACACCTCGCTTACTTTTATTATATTATATCATAAAAAAATACTAATTATTATCAATTAGTACTTTATTAAAGCATAGCTCAGCAATATTACTTTTTGTATATATTTTAAATGATACAGGCTTTGAAATAAGTACGTCACAATCTGCAATAAATCTTTTTACTTGTTCCAAATTATTTTCTTTTACGATTATACTAGTTTTATAATATTTACTATTAAGTTCATTTTCTAGTGTAAAAGTTATTAAGTTGTCATTAAATACTATTTTGGCTATATTGCACATCCTATTTAGTTCTCTCATAATTCTTACATACCTCTATTTCTACTAGAATGATACTAGTAAATGTAATAAATATTGTAACAGGTATATATTAATATGACTAATACTAATTATATATATGGGATATAACTAAAATTTAAAAAATAAGTAATTAATTATCTCCACTATAACTTATAGTTATAAAAAAAGACTTATTTTAAGTCTTTTTGTCCTAAAAACATTTCAATAAATTTACGTGGAGCTGGAGGTAAAAAGTTCTCAATATAAACTAAATTTATCTCTAAATCAGGTAATTTTTCTTTTGTTTTTATTTTATATAATTGTTTTAGTTCAAGTTCCATTTTAACTGCTTCTTCGGCTACAACACATATACCAAAACCTTTTTTGGCAGCTGAAATAGCCATTTCGGTAGTTTCTATTTCAATAACATTACTTAACTGAATATTACTAGATGAAAGAAGTGATTCAAGTTCTCTTCTTCTACTACTACGGTTAACTGGCAATATAAATGGTTCTTTTTCAAATTCTTTTAATGATTTTGTTTCAGTTCCATATTCCTTTTTAGTTATAAATGAAGTTGGAAATGAAACTAGTTTTTCAATAATAATATTGTTATATTTTGTGCTTATCGGTGAAGAATCTATCATAAAATCTATTTCATGAGATTCAAGTTGTTCTAACATTTCATTAGTAGATCTACTAACTATTTTTATTTGAATATTTGGGTAATCTTTTTTAAATTGTTCTATATATTCAAATAGGAAGAATGATCCAATGTGTGAAGGTACACCAATAGAAATCTTACCTCTTTCTAATGCTTTACTTTCAACCAAAGTTCTTTCCGCAGTTAAAACGCTATTGTATGCATTTTCTACATAGAAAAGTAATGTCTCACCAAATTCTGTTAACTGCACACCTGTAAGTGTACGATAAAATAAATCTACATTAAGCATTTCCTCTAATTTCTTTAAAGATTTAGAAATAGCAGGTTGCGATACATATATTTTTTTAGCAGCTGCAGATATACTACCTTCTTTAGCTACATAATAAAATACACGATATAAATTTAGATTGATGCCATCTTTATATTCTATCATATTATTCACCTTCTTTTAGTATATTAAATAATAAGTTATCTATACCTTGAACCGTCTTAACTAAGTCACCATTTGGCTTAATCATGACATGATTTTCTTCTAAATTAAATGTTGTTACTGCTTCTATTTGAAAACTATTATCATGAAGTTTTATTACTTCATCAATTCTTCTTCTAAATTCATCAGTTGTTGTTGCATATCTATCTTTATTTTTATAAGCTGTTCCTCTAAAACTGACAAACTTAATTAATTTCCATTTAGATAATTCGAAATTTTTTATTTCATTATAAATATCAATTAGCATTCCTTTATTATCTCTTAAAATAACTGTATTTATTTTAATTTTTATACCAGGAAATTCTTTATTTATATAAGCAATCATTTCTTTTAAATGACTATAATAATTATCGCCCCTGCCAAATTTAATATTATCTTCATCTGACAAGAAATCCAAAGAAAAAGTTATGCTATCTAAATTACTAAATTTTTCTTTAAATATGCTTGGTGTTAAAGTACTACCATTAGTAATTAAATTATTGTTAATTCCCATTTTATGAGATTTATCAATAAGTAGTTCTATATTGGAGTACAGTGTTGCTTCTCCACCAGTCCAAGTAATTGATTTAGTCCCGTTAGCTTTCAAAATATTTAATATTTTCATATTATCTTCAAATGAAAGTTCTTCACTATTTCTAAATCTAAAACAGTGTTTGCAATTACGATTACATTTTTCTGTTATGTTCCAACATACTTTGTTTACATTTACTTTTTTCATCTAATCTCAACTCTCTATAATCATAAATATTTATATTATATTTCTTATATACTTCTTCAGTATTACATGAAACTATTTCATAATCCCTTAAGTTTAAAAGATCTATTGTTTCTTTTATTTTTTCGTTGTCAGTACTTTCAATCTCCATATATGGAGGAATTAATGGCCAAAAATCTATTTCAACTTTTATATTATTAACAAAATAAGTAATTCTTCTTTTTTCTTGATAATTACGATATGCAAAGCCTAACTGTTCTAAAAATTCATTTGCTTCTAATATTGAAGCGACATCTATTTCAGCTTCTAAAACCGGTTGCATTTCTTCTTCAATTTTCTTTTCTAAAATATTTTTTGTTGCTACTGTAGTTAAATCATCAGTTTCTCTAAGTCTTATCCATTTATTAGGATTAATACCAAAACTATGTGCAATATCTAAAATAGTTTGATTGTTAACTAATTGCTCTAATTCTAAATTATCACTTGCAGCATCTAAGATTAAGTTTAAATAATTATGATTATACCTATCCATTAACTTTTGTTTCATTTCATCAGTTAACAAATTATCTATTTCAAAAAATAATAACTTAAATTTAGCTTTCATAACTTCAAAGTTATTAGGTTTAAATTGTCTTAAAAGATCATCAAATCTTCCACTAATTGTTCCCAAATCATATGTATATATCTTTTGAATACAGTCTTTTAGGAGTACACCATTATTTTTTTCAATATCAGCTATAGCTTTGTCTACATTTAAATTAAGTACTTTTACTTCATTTTCCATTTGCTTTGCCATACATTATTCCCCCTTTATGCGCCTATGCGTGTTATTATACCATATATAAATATTTTTTCAAGAAAAAAAGTTGTTATATAAACAACTTGTAATTATCTTAAAATGATTCTTTAGTTATTAACTTTAGCTTTCTTAAAAACCTTTATTTCATTATACCACTTACCAAACTCTTCAATAGCAGATGTACTTAAATCGTTTCTATTTTGTCTTTCTTCATCAGTCATTTCAGCAAGAGTTTTACTATTGTTATCAGGAATGAATACATACCATAATTCTGACCATTTTTTGGTACTGTTATTTCCTTTTATTTCCGTACTTAATCTCCCTTTACTAATACCGTAAAAGTATTTTATGTCTTCTCCATCATAATATGCTAGACATTCTTTAAAATAACAATTTCTATCAGTAACATCTTTCATATTTTCTAGTAATCCTACAATTCCAATTGTATCTAATATTTCTCTTTTAGGGAATGCTCCTGGAAAGTTTGGATTATTAGGGTAATTTGGTATGTAAAAGCCTGCATCTAACGCTATACAGGGCTTATTAACGTTTTTATAAGCATCTAGTACTTTCTCTTTAGCAATATATTCAATATTATTTATATTAGGTTCAATAAAATTAAAATCAAGACAAGTTACTACAGTATCTTTAAGATATTTTTCAGCAGATTTTCTTTTACCAGAATTACCTGTTACAAATACTATTTCTTTCATAATTACCTCACATTGTTCCCTTAAAATTATATAATTTATAAACAAGTGGACTATGATCTACACCAGATAGGTCTTCATCCTTATTTTTGGCTAATTTTTTAGTTAAATACATAGCTTGCAAAGTCATATAAAATTCATCAGTTAATTCATCTGGATTAGGATAATAACCATTTAAAGTTATTACCTCAGTATAATATTTCTTTGCTTCGCTAAGTATTAATTTATCAAGTTCCTTATTACGATTACCTAGATATATTAAGCCACTGTTATTTTTATAGGAAAGAGTACTTCTTCCATGGCAAAAATCATATTTATCATGAACTATAGGAACTGCAATACCTGATTCTACCATAGTGCTTTCTAAGTACTTAATAGCAGTACTATTTTCTATACCGCCGATTATTTCATATATATTATTCCATTTAATATTAACTTTCACTTTATCAAACATTTCTTCTATTATACTTATATAATGTGGTTCTCTTAAACCCATATATGTTTTTAAAAGTATTGACATAGGCATTAAAGTAGCAGCTAGCGAAATAAAACTATTTTCTTTTTCTATTCTACTACCATAAGTAATATTAGTTACCCCATCATATTTAATATCATTATTGGATAGTAAATATTTATTTAATTTATTATTGAGTCCTAAGTCAACTGCCTTACCTTTACCACTATAACTTGCTATTAAAACATTATCAAAGTTAGATAAATTAATACGTTCTAAATCTCTTGGCATCATACACAAAACTAGATTACCATTTAATTTAGAAATGACTTTAGATGCATAATTTGCAACAACATTAGAGCCTCCTGCACCAACACAAATAGTATTACCTTTTATACTTTTAATTTTCTCTTTAATTTCTTTTAAATCACTAACTTTATGAGTATCTATTACTCTTCTCTTTAATAGTTCAAAGTTTTCTTGCATAATCTTTTCCATATAAAAATTCCTCCTAAAGTAAATAATACTACTTAAGTAGGAATTATATGGTCTACTCATAATTTTCTTTTAAAAGTTCAAATTCTCTAATTCTTTTAAGTTCAAAATGACGTATATCTTGTCTAAGCTCACAATATGCTGCAACATACCAACCATCACTAAATAAAAATAACTCTATAGGATCAATTATTCTAACATTTTCACCTTTATTATAAGAATAATATGTTATTTTAACTTTTCTTTTTTCTTTTATAGCTCTAGTTAAAACATTATATTTATCACTTACTTCATGGATATCTAATTCTTTAGCTTCTTCTTTAGAGCCTTTAAATACTCCCCTTACCTTATCAGTAAGAATATATAAGTCGTTTTGTAGCTGTTCATCATTTAACTTAGAATTAACCTTATTTAATAGATCAACATCCTTTTTTCTAAATTTTCTAACCGGCATTCTGATGCTTTGATTAAGTACATAGCCACCATATGGCCCCATTATAGTATCAATGTATATACCAGCTTTATCTAATTCTTCTTTATAACTTCTAACCATACGTGGCGTTACTTCTAATATTTTAGATAATTCTTCTACCGTATATTTTTTACCAGTATTTAATAACTGAATCATTGTAATAGTATTAGATAGTTTTCCCATATTCACCACTTCTTAAAATCATTTTTTTTACATTAGGTACTTCTATTTCTTTATCACGTACTTGGACTAATTTATTAAATAGTTTTCTATCGAAAGGCATTCCATAAAGTATTCTTGTAAAATTGTTTTTACTCATTTCTTTATCTAAAGTGTAAAAACGATCTCTTTCTTTAAAATTACTATAAAACGTACTCGCAGGGCATATCATAAAATTCTCTACAGCTTGATAAGGTTTTGTTATTAAACCACACATAAAACTATTATAATGATTAAGTAAATCTTTATCTTCTAACATATTAGTATAATTTAATAAATCAAGTACTTCAAATATTGCCTCCATATTGGCATTATGTTCACTTATAAAATCATCATGATTGCTTAAATAGAACTCATAATATTTGTCATGAACAGTAAAAGCATCTTTTAAAATTTGTATCTGCGGAGTATAACTAAAAGAATGGACTAATTTATTTTGTTTTATATGAGCAAGTTCATGGGTAATATAACTTAAATAAATAGCGTATATAAAGATCATATCACTAGTGCAATACGCATTCTTATCTTTTAAATAAGTCGTTTTAATAATTGAATCAGTTAATCTATCATCATCAATATGAAGGTTTTTTGTTTTAGCATTATAAGCACTTATTAAATTAGCTTTTAATAATTCTGATGGCACACTAGGAATTAAATCTTTATAATAACGTTTTAGTTTATTAATTCTAATGTAATTTTCTACATAACTTTTTATAAAATCAAATTCAACAAGCCTATGTGCTTCTATTTCTTTTTTAAGGAGTCTAGCTATATCTTGCATAATATCACCCTGTTTTTATACCTTTAGTATATCTACTTTCATAATAATTCCATATCTTCTAAATTTTACATCATAGATTTTCATTTATTAATTTATATTATAACATTTATTAATATTTAAGCAAGAAAAAAACCTTATAAAAGGTTTATTCCAGATCATTAATATAAGTATTTAAATTATTATTTAAAGTATTATACTTTTCTTCATAATCACTATAAGTATCATAAGAATTACGACTTAAATAATATAAGTTGTTTAAAGTATCATAAATACTAGTTAAAGTATCATAATCAACACTGTCGTAATAAGCTTCATCAATACTGTTAGATAAATCTTCTAAAGAAGTTATGGCATCAACAGAGTTACCTAAATCACTATGTGCAGTAATAGTGCATAGTACAGCATTAGCTTCGGTATTATAACTTGCTATCCAGCTACACCAAGTATTGGTTAGGTCTTCTTTTTCTAGGCTAGTAACATCTGCGATAGCGTCTAAAGTTATATTGCCGTTTTCAGCATAGTATTTACGAACATTTAAATTATCATCTGCCAGTACGGTTACTTGATTTACAGTACTATCTAAATTATATTTTGAATTAATATGTGTTGACTCAGAAGTTGTATTTACACTTGAAAAAACTGTTAATAGCAAAGGTATGCATGTAGAAATAATAAATATAATTACGATAACAGCTGCTGAGGAAGTATTTTTATTATTAGTATTATTTCCCCATAGATTTATTCTCGGTTGTATAGTACTGTTGTCATGTTCCATATTAGCTTCATTAATTTTTTTAGCTATTTCTGGAGTAACTATTTTAGAATGGGTGCCCCCCACCCCTACTCTTTCACCATATTTATTTTTGATTAAAGAGAAGCCACATCTAGGACAATATAACTGGCCTGGTGTTACTTCTTTATTACATTTAGAACATATTTTCATAAAAACCTCACTTCTATATGTTTGTATTTCTTATATCATCAATAATATTATCTTTATTAATTCTATTCATCATATACATATATATTATAACATTAAATATAACAATAACGATAGCCATATAAAACGTTTCTTTAATAGGATAATCATACTTTATAGGATCGTTTGTGTTAGAGTTTATAGCTGCAAAAAATAGATATATACTGGCATATGATAATATAATTCCTAAAATTAATGCCTTAAAACCAACACCAACGCTTTCTAAAAAAACCATTTTCTTTACTGATTTATTTGTCATGCCAATTGATTTCAAAACGGCAAATTCATTTTTTCTAAGCATTAAACTACTAGCTATAGTATTAATCATAAATGTTATACATATTAAAATTATTAAAGTAAGAATAACATAAATTATGAATTTTAAAGCTATAATCATCATTTTAGCATTAAGATAATAAACGGCAGGACTATTATAGTTAACATCGCTACCTTTCATATTATCAACAATTGTTTGTAAATGCTCATCAATGTCATAAATATCGTCATCAGCATTTATATATATTGAAACAGTTGGATTTTTCTTATAATTAAGACAGATTTCGTTCGTACAACCATCTAGTATTTTATCAAACATTTCTTTTGTTACAATTATGGCGCCATCATTACTTGATTGTCCAATTTGCTTCCAGCCATCATTAATTAAATTAACATCTTTATAATCTAAATAACAATTAGTTATTTTACTTGAAGAAGCTTTAACATCGCTATCTAAAGTATATTCGTAGTTACAAAATTTTATATTAAACTTGCCATCTTTTTTATAAATTGGTTCAGTTCCTATAACTTTAAAATCATTATCATATAGATTTTTATTGTTAATTATAATTGGATAATTTTTATTTAACTTATACTCTTTTATATAAGAATTAAATTCATCATCTGAAACTTGATATATAACTGTACTTTCTATTTCATCAGTATATGCAGGATCAGATGATGTATTATTTTCTAATGAATAGTATTTATTATCATCTGGTTTTTCATATGTCACAAAAATGTTTTTAACTATGTTAATATCGTCAATTTCTTTAACGCTCTTAAACAAAGAAATCTGATTTTCAGCTACTCCAGAAATAGAAAAGTCATATTTTTCTTGTTCAAATGTAGATTCTATATTTTCTTTATTTAAATTAATTATGGCTGTGAAAAATAGATATAGTAATATACTGGTACTTATTGTAATTATTATTACTTTATATTTAGAAGCGTTTCTTTTAGTGTTTTTAGAGGCAAGTATTCCTTCTATTTTAAATATCTTCGCTATCTTACTATTGCTTTTAAATCTTCTTCTTCTAGAATTAAAAGTGTTGTTTTCTTGAATAGATTCTATAGGAGAAACTCTACTTATTTTTCTAGCTGGTGAAAGTACAGCTAGAAAGAGAGTTAACATTCCATAACCAAGTGCAATAAATAGATAAGGCAAATATATACTTATTATATATTTACTAGAGATTATATGCTGAAGTAAATAATTAGTTATACCAAGTACTTGCATTAAAAGTAATATACTTAATATCAAAGCAATAATTATTGAAATAACACCTATATATAACCCTTCTAGTAATACCATAAGTACTATTTGTTTTCTTGTTGTTCCAATACTAGATAATATACCAAATTGCTTTATTCTTTCTTTGACGGATATGCTAAATGAATTAGTTAGAATAAAAAATGTTACTAGTGAAATTACAGAAAGCGTAATAATTAAAATTAATTTAAACATGGCTCCAGCACCACTTTCAGCATATTCACCATATAATTCTAATAATTGATCATTATATTCAATATTCTCATAAGTAACTACGCCACTACCAAGCAACCTCTTAAAACCAAGTTGCCTTGCAATTGTATTAACTTTTCTATGAGAACCAATTACATTTTTATAAGTTATAGAGTAAGAACTGTACTCTGATTTATTATAATTAGTAATTATATAGTTTAATTTCCCACCATAATAGTAATTTTTTTCAGTTCTGAAATTAATTAGTTTACAATCATTATATATTCCAACTACTTTATAAGAATTAATGTAATCACCAATATTAATACTCCATGAATCATATATGAATCTAGATATTATAACTTCGCCGTCTTTAGGATAACTACCTTTATATAGAGTTATATTATCTTCATAATCAGCTTTATAACTTGTTAAAACATAGTTTCTATTTGAGAGATCATCTTTTATACTTTCTCTATTAAAAACAGTATAACTTTTTATATCACTATTTTCTGTAATAAGTTTGCTTTGTGTATCTTTTACATTTGATATTTCATAGTGATATGACCCCGCACTTGCAATAATTTGATTTAAAACACTTTTTCTTAAACTACTTATTCCAAAAGCTATTAAAAACATTAAAGTAAAAGCTAGTGTTGTACCAATTATTGTTGTAAGCGTTCTTGTTTTGTTCTCTTTTAAAGATTTTACTACTAAGTCATTTATTATTTTCATAAAAATTACCTACCCTACAAAAATATTATAGCATAAAAAAAGAGTTTATAACTCTTTTACAAAACTACTAATTATTATTAATGATGATGGTGGTCGTGTGCATGATTGATCAGTACTTTCAACATTACATAATTTATCAGTACATTTTTCATCAGCATACTCGATTTCAATAGTAACATGTTTTATATTTTCATGACCAAGTTCATCTTTTATTGAGCATTTTAAATCAATAATATCTTGAACTTCCGTATTACTATCAATTACTAAATGCATTGTTATGTAGTTATTAATACCATCTATAGTCCAGATATGTATATGATGAATATCTATTATTCTTGTGTACTCATTTTTTAAATGTTTTTTTAGCTCTCTAACATCAATATCATCTGGAATTTTCTCCATTAATACAACTACAATACTCCTTATATTTTGATAAACATTATATAGTATATAAATACTTATACCTATTGATAAAAGGGGATCAATTATAGAAATATCAAATATTTTCATAATTAAACTACCTATTAATACAGCTATCCATCCTAAAACATCTTCAAGCATATGTAAGCTAACTGCTCTTTCGTTTTTACCATGGCCTTTAGATGTTTTATATGCTGCATATCCATTAATGGCAACCCCAAATAGCGCAAATATAAGCATTCCATTATAATTTACCTCTTCAGGATTAAATAGCCTAGGAATGGCATTATATAAGACTAATGTAGACCCTAATAATAAAACAAAAGAAGTAATCAAAGCTCCCATTAATGAATATCTTAAATATCCATAAGTATATTTATTATCTGGTTTTCTTTTAGATTTTTTTTCAAAGAAATATGATATACCAATAGATATACAATCTCCAAAATCATGAACTGAGTCGGAAATAATAGATATACTATTAGTAAATATACCACCAATTAATTCAAAAATGGAAAAACATAAATTTAAAAAAAAGGCAATTTTAATATTCTTACTACTGCTTTCTTTCATAATGTACCTCCTTATGATCTATAACAATTATAACACAATAAGAAAAAAAATTAAATTTTAGATAATATTTTAAGTTTCTTAATTACCTTCTTTTCTATTCTTGATATATATGATTGACTTATACCAAGTAAACTTGCTACATCTTTTTGAGTCATTTCTTCTTTATTATATAGTCCATATCTTAAAATCATTATTTGTCTATCGCGATCATTCAAGTTAGTTATAACTTTATACAAAAGCTTTTTATCATCAGAATCTTCAATACATTTAGTAACTACATCATCTTCAGTACCAAGTATATCTTCTAAATGTAGTTCATTACCCTCACTATCATAACTTAAACTATCTTCAAAACTTATCTCTGTTTTCCTTTTTTTATTTTTTCTTAAAAACATTAGTATTTCATTATCAATACATCTAGATGCATAAGTAGCAAGTTTAATATTCTTATCTAGTTTATAAGTATTAACACCTTTTATTAATCCTATTGTTCCTATACTTACTAAATCTTCTAAATCCACACCAGTATTTTCATATTTCTTTGATAAGAATACAACTAATCTTAAATTATGTTCAATAAGTTTTTTTCTTGCTGATTCATCTCCTAGCATAGATAATTCTACATACTTTACTTCATCTTCTTTAGTTAGTGGTTCAGGTAATTTATCAGCTGAACCTATAAAGAATATATTTAATTCTTCATTAAAAATACTTACTATAAAATCTATTAATTTTTTAAACATTTATTTCCTCCAGTAATTTTGTATTTAATATTAAATCTACACCATTTATTTTTATGTTATCGTCCATAAGCCCAACAAGTACATTATTTTTGCTTCCAATGCCCTTTATAACAACTTTAGTAGCAATAATACAATCTAATACCTTAGACTCGGTTATAGTCTTATAAGGCACTAAAACCATTTGAAATTCATTGATATCATATATTATCTTTTTCCTATTTAAAATAATAACTGGTCTTTTTAAATAAGGATCCACTAATTTATTACCTGTATCTAAAAAAGCATTAACCTTAATAATATAATCATTTAAATGTATGTCTACTTTATAATAATTAGAAAAGTTATTTTTTAACTCTTTTACTTGTTTAGAATATAAATATAATATTATAGGTGAGAAAAGAAGTATAAATATATAGTTAATACTAAGACCATATCTTCTAAAAATAAAACCAATATTTTTATATGAAAATTGAATATTTAAAAAATATATAAATCCCCCTAAAATAATACTTACTATATATAGATAACTAATATTTTTTAAAGTATATTTTATATTTCGATATGAAAAAGTAGTAATAGTCATTAAAATACTTATTACTACTTTTAATAAAAATAATGTTACTGAACTAAGTTTAATAAAAAGAAACAATGTTGTTAATGATCCTACCAAAGCTCCTAGTATGAGTCTAATGCTCTTAACATTTCTTTTGAGTACATACGAAGTAGTAATTAAAACTATTAAATCTATAAGGAAATTAAGTATTAATACTAAGTCTATATATACTTTCATAATATCACCATCTATATTATAAAAAAACGACACCGTATATAGTGTCGTTTTAAGTATTAAAATCCTCTTTTTCTTAAGCTTGAAAAAATATAACCATCATCGTCGTCATCACCTGTTACATCATCTTCAGTTAATGTCTCAATTTTAGCATGACTGCTAGCTGCTGATTGTGCATTTACAGCTGCTAATTTAGCATTTTTTTCTGCATCTTCAAAACCAGTCGCAATTACAGTTACAATTATTTCATCATTTAAATTTTCATTAATAACAGCTCCGAAAATTGTATTAATATCAGTACCACTAGATGTTCTTATAACTTCGGCAGCTTCTTCAACCTCAAATAAAGTTAAATTAGCTCCACCAGTAACGTTAATAATTGCATCAGTTGCACCATTTATACTAGTTTCAAGAAGTGGACTAGATACTGCTTGTTTAGCAGCCTCAGTAGCTCTACCTTCTCCTACTCCAATACCTATACCAATAAGAGCATTACCTCTTTTTTCCATAACTGTTTTAACGTCCGCAAAGTCAAGGTTGATTAACCCAGCAACTGCGATTAAATCAGAAATTGATTGTACGCCTCTGCGAAGAACGTTATCAACTTCTTTAAATGATTCTAATAATGGTGTTGTTTTATCGATTATTTCTCTTAATTTATCGTTTGGTATAACAATTAATGTATCTACATGTTTCTTTAATTCATCTAAACCAGCTTGAGCATGTGTCATTCTTTTTCTTCCTTCGAAAGAGAATGGCTTAGTGACAATACCTACAGTAAGAGCTCCAAGTTGTTGTGCAATGTCAGCTATTACTGGAGCAGCTCCAGTACCAGTTCCACCACCCATACCACATGTAACAAATACCATGTCAGCACCTTCTAGGGCTTTTTCAATCTCACCTTTTGATTCAAGGGCAGCTTCTCTACCAATATCAGGATTAGCTCCTGCTCCTAGACCATTTGTAAGTTTTATTCCTATTTGAATTTTGTTCTCAGCTTTTGAATTATTTAAAACTTGTAAATCAGTATTAACTACTATAAATTCGACACCTTGTACACCAGATTCAATCATACGGTTAACGGCATTATTACCACCGCCACCAACACCAATAACTTTTATTTTTGCTAATTGATCCATTTCTAAACCAAACATAAATTGTCCTCCTTATTCGCCAAAAAAGTAACCAACAACTTTACCAAGCATTGAATCACTTGAAATATTAGCGTTATTTTTCTTCACAGATGATAAATCTTCGCTATCTTTTGTACTTACCATCGAGTAATTTTTTCCTTTTAATTTTAATTTACTTATAAAATAAATTATATTACCAACGGCAGCAGAATATATGTTATTTCTAACTCCTATAATTCTAATACTACCAACGGCAGCTTTCTTACCAAATTTCTCTTCAATTAAATAATTAAAGTGTGCCATTTCACTAACTCCACCTGTAAATATTATATAATCTAAATCTCTATTTGACAAACTGCTTATTTCTTTACTAACTAATTCTAAGATATCATTTAATCTTGAATTAACTATTTCAGAAACTTCATACTGATTTATTTTTATATCTTCGTTTAGTTCATTCTTTGCTTCGTAGAAATCACTAACACTCGCATATTTCTTATAAGCCAAAGCAAAAGTTTCTTTGATTTTTCTTGCTTCATTTTTACTTACCTTATAAGAATATACTAAATCATTGTCTAATACCTTGCCACCAACACCAATAATAGAATTTTTAACTATAACTGCTTTATTGTATAAAGATACTGTAGTAGTTTCAGAACCAATATCAACTATTGCTCCAACCATATTACTAATATCTCTATTTTTGAATGAATGGATATTACCAATACCATTAATCATGATGTCAACAATATCTACTCCAATACTTTCTAAAACACTCACTACAGAATAAATGTTCTTCTTAGGTGTTGTTACCATTATAGCCCTTGTACTAAGGTTTTGTCCAGTGTGACCAAGTGGATTAGAAATTCCTTCTGTCTCATCCAATTTAAAATCAATTGGAATAATGGTAATCATTTCTTTTTCTGCTGTAAGTCTACTATCCATGGCTGCGCCAAGAACATCTACTATTTCATCACTACCAACTATATGCTGTTCGTTTATAACGTTTACATTTCCTTTTATAAAAGAAAACTCAGCAAAATAGCTAGGTATTGAAGCAATAACTTTCTTGATTTTAATACCAAGCATAGACTCAACTTCTTCAAAAACTTTTTTGATAGATTCCGCAGCTTCTTCAGCATTAACTATTATTCCTCTTTTTATTCCTTTTGAAGTTACAGAAGATGCGGCTAATAAGTTTAATTTGTTATTGTGAAGCTCACAAACAACAACTTTTACATTATCAGACCCGATATCGATACTTGTAAATATGTTCTTCAACAATATCATCTCCTATAATCTAAAACAATTATACTATAAATTTGTTAAAAGTAAAAGAGAAAAAGAAAAAAAAGTTCTAAAAGAACTAATTTTCCACAATTTTAAAATAACCACCAGAATTAAGATATAAAATTCCTTTTTTATTATCAAACTCTTTTACTATATCGTTATAATCATTTATCAAATCAAATTTAAGCATTGTTACATAAACATAATTGCCATCCGTCATTGTAAAAAGAATTCTCTCTTTATCAACTTCGTCAGGGTCATACTTAATTTCTGATATTTTTCTAAATACATCAGTATTTATTTCATTCATATTTTTAATGAGTTTATCATAAATATTATCTGTAGTTTCATTAATTAAGACTGGTGTATCATATTTATCAATACTTGTTTGCTTATCTGCAAATACCGTTTTACCTATACTATTATCATAAAATAGAGGTTTGTTTTCTTCTATATTAATATATACTCTAGTAAAAAATTTCTTTTTAACAGTAACATTTCCTATTAAAATATCGTTTTCTAATCTTTTAGCGATAGTACTTCCTGGATTAAGTAGTGATGCTGGATAGTCGGATAAACCAGCCATTTCAATTATATCCCAGTCACTATAATAAGTATTACCACTAATATATATATTAGAAATTGGCTTATTTATTATATAGTATATTAAATAACCAAATAAATATAAAAATAATAAAGCTATTAAAATAGTATGTGTTTTTAGTTTAAATCTCTTCTTCTTAACTTTCTTATATACTACTTTTTTTTCAGTTTTATATTTTGTCTTGGGTTTGGAAATACTATTTATACTGGAATTTGTTTTTGTAACCCCTTTTTTTGCCATTATATCACCATTATTCTACAAATTCTTGTTCAACTTTTAAATCTATATCGTATTTACTTTTAACTTTCTTTTGTATTTCTAAGATGAGTTTCTTTATGTCATCGCCACTAGCATTACCAGTGTTAATTATAAAATTAGCATGTTTGGTGCTTACCATAGCGCCACCAACTTTTTTCCCTTTATATCCAATACCTTCGATTAAGCGCCAAGCTGAATCATCAGGTGGATTTCTAAATACCGATCCAGCACTCGGAGATTCAAGAGGCTGTGTATCTAATCTTCTTTTTTTTCTATCTCTAATAACCTCTAGTATAGCATCTCTATCACCATTACGTAATTTTAGAGTGGCCTCTAAACATATATAATCAGGATTTTGTTTTAAAAATGATGTTCTATAATGATAATTAAGTTCCTTATTTTCCATAACAATAACTTTATTGTCTGGAGTCAAGACTTTAATAGACTTAACTATGTACCCCATATCGCTGCCATAAGCCCCTGCGTTCATATACACAGCACCACCAACAGTACCTGGTATACCACTTGCAAACTCTAATCCAGCTAATCCTTGTCTAGCTACTGCTAAAGAAAGTTTAATCATACTATAACCGGCACCAACAACAACAGTTGTTCCATTAATATCCAAATCATTAAATTCATCTAGTTTTATTAAAATTCCATCATACACTTTATCGCTAAAGATAACATTAGAACCAAAACCTAAAACCTTATGCTTAATTTTATTGGTTTCTATATACTTTAATAGTTTTATTAAACAATCTACATTATCTGGAATAACTAATAACTTAGCAATCCCCCCTATTTTATATGTAGTATATTTCTTTAAATCTACATTTTCTATTAACTTACCTAGTTTTAATTTTTTAATTTCATCTATATTCATTTTATTTCCTACTTACTAACTTCTTGATGTTTTCATATATGATAGTAGCACTACTACCTGTATCTAACTTCTTAAGATTTTCTTTCATGTCATTAATTTTTTTTCTATCAGTAATTATACTATCAATAGATTTAATTAACAAGTCACTATTTAATTCTTTTTCTTCAATTAAAATACAAGCATCATTATTTACTAAATCAAGAGCATTCTTGTACTGATGATTATTTGGCACATAAGGACTAGGTATTAAAATTGATGGTATTTGAAGTGCTATTATCTCACTTAAAGTTGAAGCCCCAGCGCGAGATACTATAACATCTGTTTTCTTTAATAGTCTTGTCATATTTTCTATATAAGGCAATACTTTAACATTACTAGGAAATTTGTTTTGTTTTATTTCTTCATAACTATCTTTACCAGTTACAAAAACTATTTCATAATCTTTGCTTTTAAATTTATCCATAGTGTTGACAAAAAACTCATTCATTTTAGAAGAACCAAGTGATCCCATTACAATTAAAACTAGTTTTTTATTTGGATCAAGTGCAAATTCTTTTTTATCGCATGCCTTTACCTTTAAAGCATTTTCACTACAAGGATTACCAGTAATGACAACTTTGTCTTTTGGAAAATACTTAGCTGATGATGCGAAAGAAACAGCTACCATATCAGCATATCTGGTTAAAAATTTATTAGCCTTACCAGGTATACTATTTTGCTCATGAATCATTGTAGGATAACCTAACTTTTTAGCAGCTTTAATAACTGGAGTTGTTACATACCCGCCTACTCCAACAACAATATCAGGTTTAAAATCTTTAATGATCTTTTCACTAGTTTTTTCTGCCTTTAGTAAAAGCCTAACTACATTAATATTTTTAATCACATTTTTACTATTAAATCCATATACTTCAATGGCTTTATAAGGAATATTATTGTTTGGAACAATATCTTTTTCCATACGATTATGTGTCCCAATATATAAAAATTCACTTTTTGGTTCAATTTCTTTAATCTTGTTTACAATAGCTAGAGCTGGATAAATATGTCCCCCAGTTCCTCCTGCACTAATAATAACTTTCACGCTTCTCACATCCTATATCGATTATACCATAATTATATGCTTTAAAAAAGGGATTATATGTCTATCTATGTCAAGAGACAAAAAAAGAGACTAGCTATAGTCTCTTTAAAATTTGTATTTAATTATTTTTATAAATGTATTACCTTATATATTTTCTTCTCTTATAGCATCAAGAATATTCTCGTTTTTTATTCTCTTTGTAGCGTATATCATAGATAAACCAATTACCGCAAATACACCTAATACTGCTATTAGAACGCTTCCCCATGGAATTAATATATGTCCAAGTTCAACTATATTATTCATAGATAAATACATTAGATATAAAATACCAAATGATACAGGAAGCCCATATAGAAGTGATTTTAATCCAAAGAATAAACTTTCAAAACGAAGTGTTTTATTAAATCCTTTTGGAGTAAGACCAATACTACGAAGTACAGCAAACTCTTTTCTACGAAGAGCTATACTTGTGTTTATAGTGTTAAATACACTAGTAACACCAATTAATGTAACCAAAGTTATAAACCCATAAATTAATATTTTGATAACAAGGATTAAATTTTTCATCATTTTCATTTGTTCAGCTATGTTCATGTAATTGAAATAATCCGTATCTTTTATCTTGTCACCATCAATATAATCGTTTATAACCTTATCAACATTTTTATAACTTGGCGATTTGATAATCAAGATATTATGAGTATCTTCAAGTCCATAATTTTTAGCTTGATCATTATTTAATATAATAATCGGTGTCGTATCAGCTGCAAGAATTTCTACACTTAAGAAACTTTCTGTTGTTACATAATAATCACTTAATGTATCAATAGTTTCAGTAGTAGGTACATAATTATCAGGATCAATAGAAGCTTTTTCTTCATCATAAATTTGTTTTGATATATTTATATCACCAAGTTTACTAGTATCAAATCTGTTATATGTATAACCCTTACGACTATTTGTACTATAAACTATTCCACTATATTTATTATATATAATTGGTTTTGCTTCTTTTTTACCAATATTTTTTAAATATGTATTATAAGAATCATCATCAAGTACAATAACATTTATATTATTTCCTAGTTCAATATTTTTTGAATTTATGAAATCAGTATACTTATCAGTATACATAGTACTTAAATCAGTAGTAGTTTGTAAACTTAGCATTTTATAACTAATACTTTCTTTTACATCTTCATTGTTTTTAATATTATTAATAATATCACTATTAACACCATTAGAATATTCTACCTCTATATCAAATTCAGGTACATTTAAATAACTAGTAGTACCAGCTAAAGTATATGTCATATAGCCTGAAAAAGATATAAACAATACGATACTTATAAATAAAGATGCTACTGTAATACGATATTTCTTCTTATTACGTTTCATATTCTTATAAGCAATTGTTCCTTCAACACCAAACATTTTATTAATCCATTTTGGTGCTTTAACTTTCTTACCTTTTATCTTTATATCATCATTAAGTCTTATAGCTTCTATTGGTGATATTTTACTTGCTTTTTTAGCAGGCAAGAAGGCACTTATAAATATTGTCACAATCATAAATAATATAGGTGCTATTATAAATGTAGGATATGTACATAAATGTATTGATATTCCATTTAGCATATCGCCTAATAAATTATTCATTATAAGAACAACAACGCCTATGCCTAAATATGCGCTTGCTATACCAAGAGGTATACCTATAATACTAACTACTGCTGCTTCAAATAATACAGTTTTTCTTATTTGCTTTTTAGTAGCGCCTATACTTGAAAATAAACCAAATTGTTTTTTTCTTTCCATTACAGATATTGCAAATGAATTATATATAACTATAATACATGCAATTGAAACAAGTCCTAACATAATAGATAACATGCCAATCATGCCACCCATCATATTATCATATTTTGATGCTCCATACATTGAAAGTAGACTATCATTATAACTTATTTCATCATAATTTTCCCCTTCTGCATCAATTGATTTAAAACCAAGTGATGAAGCTATAGAAGCAGATATCTTATATGAATCAGCAGGTTTATTATATTTAACAAAAACTGTTAAACTATTGTCACAATTACTATCTAATTTAGTGAAAATACTATATCCTGGAGAAGAATAATCTTCTTGTAAATCTCTAGATACAATACCTACTATTTTATAAGTTTTTGAAGTTGTTTCGCCTAAAGTTTCGCCTTCAGCATATTCAGGGCTATCTAACTTTTCACCAGCAAGATATCTATCACCTAGATTTAAATTAATGGCATCTCCGACTTTAAGTTCAATACCGCCTTCAGTTTCAATATGTTTTGATATTACTATTTCATTAGAATTTTCAGGAAGTCTTCCATCTAATAATTCTAATGTATCAAAATAAGTATTAGATGCTCCATATAGTTTATAATATGGTTTATATGTATATTCATAGTCAGGATTAGTTATTAGAGAATAACCCATATACTGTCTATAGTATAAACTATCTACATTACTGTTATTTTCTATAACACTTACTTTATCAGTAGCAACATCTACTATTGAGGCATGATAATCACCTTTATACTGAATTATATCATCGATCATTAATTCTCTAAAAGTTGATAAAAGAAGTCCTATACCAACCATTAAAGCAGTTGATAGAACAATACCAACAATAGATACTATTGTTCTTTTTTTGTTCATTGTTAAATGCTTAATTGTAAGTTTATTTAGAATGTTCATTTTATTTTACCTTTTCGTCGCTTACAATTTTACCATCATCAATAGTAATTATACGGTCAGCATTTAACGCTAAATTATGATCATGAGTAATCATAATAATTGTTTGTTTATATTTTTGATTAGATAGTTTTAGTAATTCAATTATATCCTTACTTGATTTACTATCTAGATTTCCTGTAGGCTCATCAGCAAGAACTAATGCTGGTCTATTCATTAGAGCTCTACCAATTGATACTCTTTGTTGTTGTCCTCCTGATAATTCATTAGGTAAATGTTTTACTCTATTTTCAAGTCCTAATGTTTCAATTAATTCTTTTAAATATTCTTCATCAGGTATTTTACCATCTAATAAAATAGGTAATGTTATATTTTCAGTAACATTAAGTATTGGTATTAAATTATAAAACTGATAAATAAGTCCAACTTGACGACGACGGAATATAGCTAAATTAGTTTCATTTAAACTATATACATCTTCCCCATCAATAATAATTTTACCACTTGTTGGTCTATCTACGCCACCAAGTAAATGTAGTAATGTACTTTTACCAGAACCACTTGCTCCGACAATGGCAACAAATTCACCTTTATCAATTTTAAAGCTTACACCATCTAAAGCTTTAACTAAAGTTTCACCTTTGCCATATGTCTTTTTTAAATTTTCTACTCTTAAAATTTCCATAATCTTCCTCCTAAACAATACCATTATATAATCATAAAATGACTATTAAATGACTAAAATACTTACAAATAAGTCATAAAAGAAAAACACTAGTTTTCTCTAGTGTAATTATATCACATTTTTATAAAACTTTATTTCAAAGGCCGTTCCTTTTCCCTCTTCAGACTTCACAACGATATCGCCTGACTGCATATCGACAATTTTTTTAGCCATATTAAGTCCTATTCCAATACTTTCCTTGTTGTTCTTTCCTTTATAAAATCTTTCAAATATATGTGGCTTATCTTGACTACTTATTCCACAACCAGTGTCAGTTATAATAATTCCCACATATATAGGATTTTCAGTACACTGAACTGTAATTTTACCGCCTTCTGGAGTATGTTCGCAAGCATTCTTAATAATGTTAATAAGAGCTTCAGAAGTCCAGTTTAAATCAAGTTTAGCTTTTATTTTACAATCACACGCTACAGTAAAACTAATATTTTTAAGTTCTAAAGGTATTTTAAGGGGTTCCACAGCTTTTTCAATTATTTTATTAAGTTCAATACTTTGTCTTCTTAAAACCTCACTTCCGCTATCTAAACGAGACATTTTAAGCAAACTTGATACAAGCCATTCGATTCTCTCTAACTGATTTCTATTTTTTAAAAGAAGTTCTCTTTTTGTAACTTTTTCAATATTATCATCATACATAAGTTCATTTATAACATACATACTTGTAAGTGGTGTTTTAAGCTGATGGGATATATCAGATAAGGTATCTTCAAGATATTTTTTATCTTTTAAAGAAATTTCACTTTGTTCTTTTAATTTAATTGTCATCTTATATAAGTCATTTTTTAAATTACTTATATCGCCTTCTTCATATTCTCTAATATCCATAGTGTATCTGTTATTTAATATATTGTTAGTATATTTAGATAAATCATTTATTTTTTTATAAGTTCTTTTTATAAATAAACAAAATATTGTAAACATAACAAATATTAAAACAAAAACATAACTTAAGTTAACAAACATTGTCTTATTTCTCAACTGAGTATTATCATTAATATAATCAATATTTTCTAAATCAGTAAGACCATACTTTTTAAGAATAGCAGTACTTTGAGAATATGTTATATCTTGATTAGTTAAACTACTTATAATTTCATCTTCTAAATTTGGATTGTTCTCAATAATCCTATTTACAATATAAGCATTATTTTCTATTAATTTATGCTTATAATTAACATACATACAATTATTAATTATACACATGATTAAAATACCTATAAATCCAATAATAACTTCAATAGTGATAACTTTTGTAACTTCATTATTTTTAAACATTTATATCACCTATTTTATAACCAATACCACGCACTGTAATAATTATTTTAGGGTTAGATGGATCTTCTTCTATTTTTTCTCTTATTCTTTTAATGTATACAGTAAGAGTATTATCGTTTACATATTCTTCATTAACATCCCAAATATCAGCTAATATTTTTTCGCGAGTGAATACTGTATTAGGATTTAGAGCTAGTGCTAATAATATTTTATATTCTAAAGCTGTAAGCATAACATCACTGCTACCTTTAAATACTTTAGCTTGTTTCATATCAATAGAAACCTCACCTAAATTTATTATACTTGAATTATCACTACTACTTGTTCTTCTTAAAACACTATTTATTCTAGATATAAGTTCCCTAGCTTTAAATGGTTTGGTTATATAATCGTCTGCTCCCATATCAATTCCCATTACTATAGACATTTCTAAATCATTAGCTGTTAAAAAAATAATAGGAAAATCTTTTAATTTTTTTATATCTTTAAATAAATCAAATCCACTTTTATCTGGTAAGTTAATATCTAATAATATTATTTCAATATCCAAATTATTTTTAATTTTTGTAATAGCTTCTTCACCACAACCTGCTAAAAGAACATCAAAAGATTCTTGTTCTAAATAGTATTTCAAGCCTATTTTTATTGTTTCATCATCTTCAATTATAAGTATTTTTTTCATAGGGCTCACCTCTTCATATATTATACTATAAAATAAACTTTTATATCTTACAAATAAGTAAGATAAATATCGTATTGGGGCAATTAGTTATATTAAAAACATATATTTACTAGGTACATATAGTTTAGTAAGGTGATAATATGAGATTTCCCGCAAGTAATAATCCTAGAAGTTTTACTTTGTCTGCTGTAATAATAGGATACGTTCTAATAGATGAATTAACAGCAAATGAACAAAATTCTCTAGGAAACTGGTTAATTTTAGTAGGACAAATATTAGAAACTAATTCAGCCCAACAACAAGTAGTTGAAGAAAGAATTGATGGTAATACAATCAATATAAATGGAAATAATTATAAAAATAACGGAGATCCATATATGCATAATCCACCATTATATAACAAAAACAATACTATGAATAATAGTGGTAATGACATTGATTTAATAAAAAAGACACTTGAAAGAATGCAAAAAGAGATAGATAAGATATTAAATAATGAGTAAATTAAATTTGTATTTATAATACAGAATTAGCCTTTAAAAACTTACTTTAAATCACTTTCTTTCATTTAATATTAATTATTAATTATGTCTAGCAAAAGAATTATTTAGTGTGTTTAGTTGACAAAAATAGTTCTTTTCGAATATAATGTAATAAAGTTATTATGTTCGTAGGAGGATAGAACTGAAACATTTTAATTAGCGCATGGGCCTAAGGGCTGACGAGGATAGTAGTTATCGAACTTATATTATAAGGTAATCAGCGGATGCTACTACGGAAGTGTATTCGAAAGATATATTACAAATAGTAAAATCAATATTACGGCAAAAAATATATCACACATATATTTTTATTATGCAAAAAAATGCACAGGAGGAAGTAAAAATGTGTGGTATTATTGGTTATGTAGGCGATAAAAGATGCCTACAAGTTATTATAGATGGTCTTGAAAGACTAGAATATAGAGGCTATGATTCGGCAGGAATTGCCTTTGTTAAAAATGATAAACTTGAAATAGAAAAAGAAAAAGGCAAAATCGCCAATTTAAAAAGCAAATTAAATATTAAAACGGAGTCAAATTTAGGCATAGGACATACTAGATGGGCTACTCATGGGGAACCTAACTATGTTAATAGTCATCCTCATAAAGTAGGTAAAATTTCAATAGTTCATAATGGAATTATAGAAAACTATATGGATATAAAAAAAGATTTAACTGAAGAAGGTTATACTTTTAAATCTTCTACTGATACAGAAGTAGCGTGTGCCCTACTAGATCATATTTATAAAGAAACAGGTAGTATGGAGCAAACTATTGCTATTTTTAAAGAAAGAGCAATTGGAGCATATGCCTTAGGAATAATTTGTGATGATCATCTTCATCATTTATATGCTGTTAAAAAGGATAGCCCACTAATTATTGCAATTGGTGATAAAGAAAATTATATCGCTAGTGATGTTCCAGCAATATTAAAATATACAAATAAATATATTATTCTTGATGATGGTGAATTTGCCAAAATGAGTAATGATAGAGTTGTTGTATATGATAAAAATGCTGATATTATTAAAAAAGATATTAAAATTTTCGAAGGAAGTAGCAATGTAATTGATAAAAACGGTTATGAACATTATATGCTTAAAGAAATATTTGAAGAGCCTGAAATAATTAAAGCTACTGCCCTACCTTATATAGAAAATGGTGTGCAGAGTTTAAAAGAAAATATGCCAAATTTTAGTAAATATGAGCGAATAGATATTGTCGCTTGTGGTAGTGCAATGCATGCTGGTATGGTTGGGAAAAGTATAATTGAAGAATTTGCAAATGTTCCTACTAACGTTGAAGTAGCAAGTGAATATCGTTATAAAAGATTATTTTTAAATAACAAAGTTTTAGTAATTGTAGTGTCTCAATCAGGAGAAACAGCAGATACTTTAGCTGCATTAAAAGTTGCTAAAGAAGCTGGTGCTGATACCCTTGGTATTATCAACGTCGTTGGAAGTACAATTTCTAGAAATGCAGATATGGTTTTATATACAAAAGCTGGTACCGAGATAGCTGTTGCCACTACAAAGGCTTACAGTGCTCAAGTTACTATGTTATCCCTAATCGCTATAAATATAGCGGTTAATAATGGCTCAATGAGTGATAAGGAGGCAAATGATGCTATATCTTGTATCAGAAAATTGCCAACAAATATTCAATCTGTATTAAATGAACATGAAGATTATAAAAATATTGCTAAGAAATTATACAAACATAATGATGTATTCTTTATAGGAAGAAATGTTGATTATGCTCTAGCTATGGAAGGATCATTAAAGCTTAAAGAGATTTCTTATATCAACTCTCAGTGTTATCCTGCTGGAGAATTAAAACATGGTACTATATCTTTAATAGATAAAGGTACACCAGTTATTGCTATTGTAACAGAAGCAAAAATAGCTGAAAAAACCATTAGCAATATTAAAGAATGCAAAGCACGTGGTGCTAATGTGACTTTAATAATTACTGAAGATTTAGATGTCAATGATAACTTTTATGATCAAAAGGTTATTATTCCAAAAACAAATAAATTAATTGAAGCAGTACTAACAGTAGTTCCATTACAGTTAATTTCTTACGAAATTGCAAAATATCGTAAATGTGATATAGATAAACCAAAAAATCTTGCAAAATCAGTTACTGTTGAATAAAAATAAAAAAGTAGAGTAATCTACTTTTTATTTTTTTCTAACTGGTATTTGAATTTCAGTTAACCAATCTTCAATATTATCCTTATTCCACATACCATCTATATATCTTTCCCTAATATTATCTACTATTTCATAATTGTTTTCTTGAACCCATTTTACTCCAAATGCATAAGCTCCACCTAGTTTGCTATAATCTCCCTTATGGTAGATACATACTGCCTTTGCTGGCTGTAATTTCTTGAATTTAATACCATTACCATCTTTTCCTAGCGATGTTACAGCTTGAGCATATATGATATGAATATCACTTTCTTTATATTCCCCATCAAGATAATTAACATAACAATAATCTGGTGAAACGCATTTTATATCTGGATTTAATATACGACATTCATTTGCAGAAGTTACAATAAAATTTGTTATATCTTCATACTTTTTTATTGTTCCTTCCTTATAGTAAACTATATAATCTGGTAATTCTCTTATAACTGCTTCATATTTCATTTCTTTCCCCTCCAATAAATAATTGATTCTAGAGAGTTGATCTTCAAAAATAGATATTTCTGATTCTAATTCCTCTTTTTTTAAAGTTAATATTTTATTAATGTCTCCCCCATTTAAAACTTCCTTAATATTATCAATTGTCATTCCTATTTGTCTAAGCGAAATAATTTTACTTAGTTCTAGCAACTGCGCAGTTTCATAAAATCTATAACCATTATTATTATCGACATAAGATGGTATTAACAATTGTTCTTTTTCATAATATCTTAAAGTTTTAATTGTTGTCTTTGAGAGAACTGAAAATTCACCAATTCTATACATGAAAATCACCTCCTAAATTAACTATACTATTTCCCCTAAGGGGAGAGTCAAGACTTATATCATATATAATATAAAAAATCCTTCTATGGATATATTTTACCATAAAAGGATTTTAAATTTATATTTATTTAGATTTGTTTTCTGAAATAGATGCTTCATTAGAATCTAATGTTTGACATCCTTCAATAATTCTCATCAAATTTGAAACATTATCAGTATTTTCTGAAATTGCTTTTAAATCAGCTGATACTTCACCATATGATGTAGTTGTAACCCATGTTGAATCTTTATTATCTTTATATGTATTTTCTGCATTTATATAATTCTTAAGAGTATTATCACCCATAAGAATACTTGTAATAATTGCATCAGAAATAAAGTCAGCTCCCTCTTCTTGAGAAAGGGTAATTTTGCTTCCATCGTTAAATTCATAACCTACAGTTTTATCAAAATTAGGTGCTACAAATTTATTTTCAACTAAAGCTTGGATTTGTGCAATTTTTTCTTCTTCTTTTAATGTTTCATCAGCAGCTATCTTTTTAGCGCCTTCAACTATATATGCTGCGCCATGAGCAGCTATTTTTCTATCAGTTTCATCCATAAAAACAATTGTCCAGTCAACAGTATCGTCTTTTGTTGTAATTTCATTAGTAACAATTTGTCCAATAATATGTCCAGTTTTACTTATAGTTTCAACTGAATCCATACCATCTAGCACTGTTGCAAGTAATTCAGGATTTGTTTCTTGAATATGTGTAATATTTGCCATTGTTACGTAAGTTAAAGCATCAGATGCTGTAACTGTAATACCATGATCTGCAAGTTCTTTGACAAAATCTTCTGTAGTTTCTACTAGCATAGCTTCAGTTATTTTTGTATATCTAGAATCTGCTTTTAGATCATCAATTGATGTTTCTGTAGATGTTGTTGGTGCTACTGGAGTTTCTACTTTATCGTTTTTGCTACAAGATCTAACACCTGCAGCAATTGCAATAACTACAATAGCTGCTAAAGCTGCATAACCAGCTCTTTTTAACCATTTTTTCTTTTTAGAAGGTTCTACTTCTTCATAGGTAGCTTCTTGTTTATCTTGTTCATCAGCGATTTCTTCGCCTTTTAATATTGTTTCTTCTTCTAAATCAGTTTCAGCTTCAGCATCATCTGGAATCACAACTGGTGTTGATGTTTTACCAAGATTATCTTCTCCCACCATTTGATTTTCTTCAGCTTGAGCTTTTTTTATTTCAGCTATTTCTGTCATTGTTTGTTTAACGCCTTCTATAATAGCATCTAATCTCGGATTTTTTTGACCTAAAACTTTTAAAGGCTCTCTACCTGTTTGAACTTGATCATTTTCATCAATATATCTATAGACTAAATCTTGATTTGGCTCATCTATTTTACAATCCCAAAATCTTTTAATACCCATTTAAATTCCTCCTTTGATAATTATAAAAATTAACAAATAAATATATTCTTTATTTATATAAGCAATATAGTTGCGAACCTAAGGTACGCAACTATACTTCTCTATTAACTACATTTCTTATTTCCAGTTAAAGAATAACCTTGATTAATTAAAGTAGTATCGTTGTCAGATTTACTCCATACAGTTTTTACAGTACCTGAAATATATTCTCTTTCTTTGTATCTATAATATGTAACAGTTTCATAAACGTTTTCTACTCCAAGAACTGGAACAGTTTTTGAACAAGTAGATCCACTTAATGTATAACCACTTGGACATGAATATGAAGTTGATGTTAATAAACTAGTTGTACTAGATACAGTACCATAACATCTTTCACCACTTAATGTGTATCCTGTTGGACAACTTGGTGTCAATGTAACAGTTGATGAATTTGATTTATAACATCTTTCACCACTTAATGAATATCCTGCTGGACATGTAGCACTCTTAGTATCAGTTGTTGTTGTAGTTTTGTAACATACACCATTACTTAATACATAGTTTGTAGCACATGATGCAGCTGTTTTATCACTTGCATCAACAGTCTTATAACATACACCATTACTCAATGTATAATTTGTAGCACATGATGCAGAAGTTGTTAATGTTGTTGTTCCACCACCAGTAGTAGTAGCAACAGCTTTATATACTTTATATGTATAAACAGTTCTCATAGCACATGTACTAGAACAATCGTATACATAATCAGATGATACAGTTTCATAATAGTATGAACTACTATTTGAAGGAACAGAAGTACCTGTTTTTGTTGTTATATAAGCACCTTTAGTATAAGTAGTTGTTCCTCCTGAAGTAACAGTCTTATAACAATTATTACCACTTAATCTATATCCACTTGGACAACTTGGTGTCATTGTTACAGTAGAAGAACCTGTTTTATAACAGTAATTTCCACTTAATGAGTATCCACTTGGACAACTTGGTGTCATTGTTACTTGACTAGTACCTGTTTTATAACATGTAGTACCACTTCTTGTATATCCACTTGCACATACTGGATCAACACTTACTGTTGAAACGTTAGTACCATAACATACACCATTACTTAATGTATATCCATCTGGACATTTAGCCTTGTAGTATGCTGAAGATATTCTAACACATTTAGTACCAGTACTATTTTTTGAATATCCACTTGGACAGTAAGTAGTTGTACTTGAATATGCATTTATTGTTTCTACTTTAGTACCAGTTTGAACTTCTCTTGTACCAGTAATAACTTGTTCTTTCTTCATTTCTACCTGTCTATAATCAGTTGTAGTAACCTTATCTTTAGACCAGCCAGTCCATGAACCATAATTACCCCATTGACCATTAGTTACCAACTTATACTCATAAGTACAAGTTTTTGTAGTTGGGATAATTGGAGTTGTCGGATTATTTGTTGTTATTGTTGTTGTTTCTTCTTTTTCACATACACCTGAAGCAGCACAATAATCGTAGCAACCTAAATGAACGATTATATAAGCATCATTATCAGTACATGATAAATTAATTTTCATTTGATATTCATCTTCAAGTTTAACTACTTCAACATATGAATCTGTTAAACTACATGAATTACCATTAGCATCAGTAAATTCCACTAATAATTTCTCAGCTAACATTTCTTTTAATGTCATTGATTTAACATCATTAATATTTGCTGGTAATCTTTCAATAGTATAGTAACTTACTGCGGCATCTTTCATTGTTTGTAAGTTATCATTAAATATCCCACTAGTTAGAGCATCTAATCTATTGTTTAAATCAGCAAATTGATTATTTACACTAGCTTTAGTTGGAAATAACCAAACTAAAATAAACACAAATAAAATTATGAATAATAGTTGGATAAAAATGTCTCTTACAGAAAACCCATCATTTTTTTCATTATACATATAAACTCTCCCCCTTTAAGTGCCATTATTATAGCACAAAAATCAACTTTGTCAAACTGAAAAAACATTTGTGTCAAATAGATACAATAACAATAAAATAATATTTTTTAATACATATTGCTATACATAAATTATATCATTACTATAATGCAATGTCAAAGTTATATTCACGAAATCTACACATTTAATATTTACAGGAATTTATGAATTCTTTTATTATATTCCCTTGTTTTACATCGTATTCATCCATAAGTTCAGGATGCCACTGAACACCTAAATAAAATCTAGAATTAGGGTCTTCTATGGCCTCAATAATTCCATCCTCACTTATAGCAGTCATTTTTAAGTTTTTGGCTATTCCAATATTATAATTATGTCTACTATTAACTGATAATTCAGTTGTTCCTAGTATATCAAATAACTTAGTTCCTGGTTCGATAGATACTTTATGGACATATTTAACTCCTAAGGCATGATGATCTAATTTAGTATCATTTCTATATGCTTTTTTTTCTTCGTCCTCATCTTCATTTACTTTTCTATCTAAATAACCCATTATCTGCATACCTTGACAAATTCCTAACACTGGAATATCGTGTTCACGCGCATATTCACATATAAATTCTTCATATTCATACCATCTACTACCACCAGGAAGTAATATACCATCACATAATTTTATTACTTCTATTAATTTATCCTTTTCATAAGATGTGAGTTTTGGCACATTTTTTTGTGTTAAATCAGTAAAAAAGATATCTTGAACAGGAAGAATGCCAATTGGTATTCCACCATATTTATTTATTACTTTAAAATATGATTCACCTATTTCTGTTATCTTTGTCATATTCATAAGCATTTTATCTATATCAAATCTACTAACTATACCTATTATAGGATTTTTTTTCATACGTCACTCCTAACAAAATTATTTTCTATTAAATAACTGTATATCTCTTCAGTTGAGCTTGTTATAAAATCAACAACTGAATTTATATCAAATACATAATTTTTTTCTTTTTTAGAATTCTCTATAATTATTCCCATTTTCTCTACTATAAGATTTATTTTATCCATTGGTATTTCTTTTATAATACTCTTAGGATAATCAAACTCTTCATAAAATAATGATAAATCTAAATCATAATAATCAATTAAATCAATATTTAGACTAGTATAATCGTTATATATTATGTCTTTTACTTCTTCTGGTTTAATATTAATAATAGTTCCATCGATTAATTTGATGCTATTATTTAATACTAATTTATCTAAAAAACCATTAAACCATAATTTATCAGTATATAAGTGTACTAAATAACCTAGTTCAAAATCTTTATGTAATTCTTTTTTATATTGATTTATAAATGCCTCTATATTAGGAACATCTTCTTTCAAAGTTCCTTCTAAAAAATGGGAAAACGTTTTAGGTAAACCGACTTGTTTTGTTAAATCAGGAGCAATTGAACCTAAATAAAAGTTTTTTTCACTTTTTTGTAGTTTTTCATTTAATTTTTTTGCAACACAAATATGTATTATTGCTGATGCCATACTATCACCTTTTCTATGTTATTTTATAATTGGATTCCAACAATTAAATTATTTTATATCAATTTATTTATTATAATTCTATTTTATAATAAAGTGTATATATATCCTCATTAATTAATTTGCCGTTGTTTTTTAATATAACATTACTTGAATAAATATTATTCTTAAGACACTGTAAATATACTTCATGCATCTTCAACTTTTTACACTCCTCTAGTGCTAATTTTAATATTATATTACCATAACCTTTATTTCTTTCCGATGGTCTTATTTTATAACCTATATTACCTGAAAAAGTCTCCCAATAATCATTTAATACCGGTCTTATCATAATTTCACCAACTGGATAATCATTAACATACATTATATATGTAATTCGAGGTGTATTTCTCTCATCAAGCTCCGCAAATTCTTCTGAAATACGTTTTTTTATTAAAATATAATAATCTATTAATGTTGCACCTTTTAAATTATTAATTGCGCCATTTTCAGATTGTGGAATTTCTTGATACATCATATACTCTAAATCACCTATATCAATGCTAAGTTTTTTTAAATATGTATTCATATCATCACCATATATATTATATCAAAAAAGAGACATATTGTCTCTTTTATTCATCTACTTATTTTTTTCTATTTAAATGAGCAAAATATATATTTCTAATAAGTGAAACAATAGTCATAGGACCTACCCCACCTGGTACAGGTGTAATATAAGAAGCTTTTTCTTTTACTGCATCAAAATCAACATCTCCAACGATTTTACCATCTATTCTGTTAATTCCAACGTCAATTACAACTGTTCCTTCTTTAACCATATCAGCTGTAATCAAACTGGGTTTGCCTACTGCTACTACAATTATATCTGCAAGCAAAGCAAGCTTTTTAAGATTATCGCTTTTACTATGAGCTATGGTAACTGTTGAATCTCTATTTAAGAACAGAGGCATTAAAGGTTTACCTACAAGATCACTTCGCCCAACTAATAACACATTTTTTCCAGCCAAAGCTATGTTATAGGTATCTAATAAATCTATAACGCCAAGAGCTGTACAAGGCTTCAAAACATTTTGATTATGAATTAGCCCACCAGCATTTGCATCTGTTAATCCATCGACATCTTTAGAAGGGTCTATTTCATTTATAATATCACGAGCATTTAAATGAGAAGGTATTGGCAATTGTAAAAGGATACCATCAATACTATCGTCTACATTTAATTTATGAATAATAGATATTATTTCATCTTGGGAAACTGTTTCCAAAAAAATTTGTTTCTTAAAATCAATTCCCAGTTCTCCGCAAGCTTTTTCTTTTTGATTTATATAAATATTACTTGCTTCACCAGGGTTAACTGTTAGAACTATTAGACTAGGTCTACTTTCTAAATCCTTAATTTTCTCTTTGTAATATTGTCTTTTTTCTTGACTAACTTTTTTGCCGTCTAATATTTCCATACTTTTATAATCTCCTAAAATTGTTTTCTACTAAATAGAACACATTCTCTATTTTCTACTGGTCCTAGTGCAAAATCTTTTTTAGTTTCTGATACAAATCTATCTAATGCTACTTTACGATTGTAATCAAAAGGTTTATCAAATACTATTGTAACTTTATTATCAGGGTCATAATAGTCTTCATCTAAATAATATGAATCCCATATATAGACATATTCATCATCTATATGCGTTACAATAGCATAGTGTTCACCAACTTGGTAAGTTCTTATTAATACAACCCCTTTTTTGGCTAAACATATTCTTATTAAACTTAAAGTGACATCTCTATCAATATATCTTTCACAGTGAATATCAAATAAATTTCTTTTAGCATATCCCTCTATCCAAGTAGTCATTAAATTCATAGCTTCTTTACTAGTACCACCATCGCCTAATTTGCCATCTTCACCATAACAATCTAAAGTATATGTTGAAACTGCTCTAATAAGATCAGCTGGTATAGTTTCTCTTTCATATAAAAAACTTATAGCATTTTGAAGTGCTAATGTACCACAATCAAATTCTGTTATTTGAAATCTTAATGGAATTTTCATAATATTTACCTCTTAAATGTAATTCATTTACCTTCCTTATTTTATATTTTATAATTTTATTATATCAAAAAAAAAGACAAATGTCTTTTACTTTACAAAAAAGATAATAGATATGTAAAATACAATAAATATAATTATAAATCCTTGTTTTTTAAACTATATTTATAAATAGTATTATTATGTAATAAAGTAAATACACCATATCTTGTTGGTATAACTTCATTGAAGGTAATTGGTATTCGAAGTTCCTCTTCCAAGTCAATCATTTCATCAAAATTTTTCACTTCAACTATTTCATATTTTTCTTCCTTAACTGGATTCAAAACCTCTACAATTATACTACCGTATGTTTTTAAAATTTGATCTAATCTTTTTGAATACTTATTTTTACATTTTATATTAAATATTAGTTTAAATAAATATACAAAAAATAGAAAAGAAATAATAAATTCAATTGTTCCCATTATAAAATTAGAATCATTGTAAAACTTCAGACGACTACCAACATCATAAATATATTCTACAGTATTTTCTTTATAATCATCTGTTATAGAAAAAGCTTGTAACCCGATTGGTATATACAAAATTATTTTTTGGGTATTACTAATTTCTTTTTCATTGTAGCTACTTAATACATTAACTGTCATTATAATTTGCAATTTTGTTGAAAGTATCATTCCAAAATTTTTTTTAAATTCATTTACTTCATTTGCATATAAAGAATAATCTAATACAAGAGGAATATTTATTGCAAAACCAGAAGTTTGTTTCTTTGTTTCTGTAACTTCTTCCACTAAATTATATGATTTTTCCCATACCGTTTCAGTAGTTTCGTTAGCATTACTTTGACCAATAAGTTTTCCAACTACATTATAATTATATTTAAAGTCATTATTAGTTGTTCCAGAATATGCATATAAAAACTTAAAATTAATTTGTTTAACTAAATCGGAAATATATACTTTACCAGATTCCATAGTAGTAGTATCAACAAAATTATTGTCATATAATTCTACATTATAATCAGCTTTTTGATTAATATTGTAAGTATATAAAATTTTGTCAGTTTGTTTATTTGCATATGTTATAGCTAGAATAATTTGTAGTAAGGAGATAATTATAGCAGCAATTAAAACAAAACCTAAAGTTAAACGAACGCCAAATCTTAATACGTTTTTTCTTTTGTAATTAGTACATTTCTGCATATGTCATCTCCTTACTTTATTAATCTCCAGTTTCTATTGTGACATTCTTTTTATTAAATAAATCACTTAACCATACTGATGGATAACCAATTTTTGAAACTGTAAATCTTACAACACCTTTTATTTGACTAGGAGAAACTTTTTCTTTATCAATTATATTATTATTATCTCCTTTTGTTGTATATAGAACTGTACCATCATTATGTTTTTCAACGCTTACTATGCGATGTGCTATAAAAATACCATTTAAATTATACTCAATTATATCTTGCTCATTAAGATTATTTAAATCATCTATGTCCATTTTTTCTATAATTATAACATCCCCTCTATTATATAAAGGGTGCATACTATTAGATAAAATAGCAATTGGTTCATACTTAAATACGCCTGTTATAAATAGAAAGGATGATGTTACTATCAAAATTATTGGTATATATCTTACACTATTTTGATATGTCAGACTTTTTCTAGAAACTTGGTTAGTAACTTTATCCTGAATAAATTTTATGGAAATATATGTAATGAAAGGAAGCGTTGTACCTGTTATTGCAATATAATACCAATCTAAATTTGGTAGTAATGGCAAAAATATCATAAATAATTTTTGAGGAATTAAGTAAGTAAGTGTGCTTTTATAACCACTTGTTTTTGTTAAATAAATTAAAATAGCGTTGCTTGCTAGAGCTGGTAGTATAATTGAACAAATATGGGTAAATAATTCTTCTAAACTATATCCAGATTTAATAAAAGTGTATATTGGAATATCGTACAAAGAAAATACTAATATATTTAATATATAAAACCATTTATTACTATTATTCTTTATAAAAATATACAATAAATACTCAATACATATTATAGGAAATATATAAATCCAAATATTTTGAATATAACCAAATAGAGAATGATTATATATACTACGTCCATATCCTGTTATTAATCCCAAAGAAAAATATATCATAAGATAAATTGTTACTATAATAAACACAGTTTGTATTTTGTTATTCTCTTGTTTAATTCTTTGCTTAAAAGTTTTTATAACAAAAAAAGCATATAGAAGCAATAAAATCAAAATCGCAGGATTTATTAAATTTACAACTTTATTAGACAAAATTTCATTACTAAAAACACTATAAAATATTAAATATGATATAAATAATAAATAAAGTATAAGTTTTTTTCCATCAAATTTCATAATATACTCCTTATATTAACCGGTAATAACAGTACCAATAAAATTTCCTATAGTAGGCATGTAACCAGTTGCAATTCCAATATCTACACTAAATTGAACGATTTGAGTTTGCGTTGGACCTAAAGTTGGTGGAGAAGATGGATTAGAAATAGTTAATATACCTGTTTTTCTATCATATGAATATGTACCACCAGAAAAATTGTATATCCTAGAACCGGCTGGATAAGTCATTTTTACTTCCCAATTAGAAAGACTTAAATTAGATGAATTATTTGTTACTACATATTTATAATTGGTAGCCTTTGCTGCTCCTCCTGTTATACTTAATTCGTGGCTTACAAAATCAAGATTAGCTGGTGGATTTGGATCTTCAATAATACTGCCTGAGAAAAAATTCATTCCTATTATCCTATATTCTTCAAAATACGTTGAACTATTAGTAGTTAATTGAAAAGAAAAAACCAAAGTTGAGTTTGTTGACAAATTATGATTATAATTTGTTGGACTTGTTACTGTCATAACATTACCATTTATAGAACAGGACAAAGCATTATAACAACCATTTACTATGCTTGCAACCGGTACATATACATATGCCTTCCAGCTAGTTATATCTTCTTGTCCTAAATATGTAACTGTTGAGGATATTTGATATGAATAAGTCCCCCATTTACTATCTAATGTATACTTATAGCTATAATTATAAGAAGCACTTTTAGAAAAACCAGTTTTTCCTTTTAATGATAAATCAGTATTTAAAAAAGAATAAGCAGTACTTATTGTAACAAGCATTATTATGTATAGTGCTATCATATAAGTAAAGTTATTCTTTTTTCTCTTCTTTAATTTTCTCATATAATCACCCTATTCACGAATGTAAGAATAATTATATTCTTCATTTACTAAGATGTTTTTTGAACGTAATCTAAATAAATTGTCCCTGATTTGGAAGTTGTTCCAGTTGGAACACTAGTTGAAGTAGATGGCCAAGTGATAGTTAATCTAAACTTATTAGTTGTGCCATGTAGTAAATCGCCAGTATCACTTAATATTTCATCGGTTATGGGATTTAATCTATTAAAAGTATAAGTGATAGCAGTTGGTTCAGCTTGATTTATTTCTAATAGCCCTGTAATGGCTGAAAGTGTGGCATCAATAGTACCAGTATTTTGAACAATTATATCATACACAATTGTAGCACCTGGTTCTGAAACAGTTACATCAAATGTAGCTGCCAAACCGGATGCTGTTGGTGCACTAACCTCTGTGGCGCTTGCTGTAGATAACGTTGCATTCTTTGTAATTGACAAGAACGATATATTCCATGAAGCATTTCCTGTACCTGATGTTCCTGTAATAGTTAATTGATTAGCTAACGCTGCATAACCAACTGACATTACTGTAACAGCTATTGCTAATGCAAATATAATAAATATTTTATTGTTATTTCTTTTCATATTGTTATTCCTTTCTTTTATATAATAATTTGTCATACATATGGTATTACCATTTTTTAAATGATAATCTCTATATTAGTTTGCATTTATTTTTATATATTATTTATAAAAACTAAATTATTGATATAAAATAATTTAAAAGTAAACTTTATATAATTAAGCATTTGCAAAAAAAGAGACTTAAAGTCTCTTAATTTTCTGCTTCTTCCAACATATTAGTTATGAATATTCCGTACCCTTTTGTAGGATTTTCAACCACTACGTGTGTTACTGCTCCAATTATGTAGTCACCTTGAATAATCGGAGAACCACTCATTCCTTGCACTATGCCACCAGTTTTTTCTAAAAGCTCAGTATCTGTTATATCAAACACTAAATTTTTAGTATCTCCATTATTATTAATTTTGGTAATATTTATACTATATTCTTTAATTTCAGTACCGGATAAAACTGTCAGTATTTTTGCTTCGCCTTTTTTGATATTTTGCACTTTTGCTACTTTATATAAATTACTACTATCTATATTACTAGAGTAATGACCAAATATACCTTTGGTAGTATTTTCATATATAGTTCCATCTATTTCAGAACTATAATACCTAGCATTCTTTTCACCAGGTGTACCATTGGTACTTTTTTCTACGTTTATAACTTCAGAATCAAATATAGTACCACTTTCTGTATCTACTATTTTACCAGTAGATTGTTCTAATATTTCATGGCCTAATGCACCAAATATTTTAGTATTAGGATCTATAAACGTAAGTGTCCCTATACCAGTAATACTGTCTTTAACATAAAGACCAGTTTTACAAGTATTTTCATCAATAGCTAATTTTAATGTGGTACTATAAGTCTTATTGTCTCTCTTATATTTAATATCTAATTTTTCACAGGTTTTACTATCAATAGTATTCATAAAATCTTCAATAGTAGTTATGCTACTTTCATTACTAGAAACAATAACATCACCAATTTTGATATCTGAGTCAGAAGCAAGTAAATTACCACCTACCATGTATGTTCCTACCACTAATATACCTTCGGTGTTAATTGTAATACCTATTGTGTCTCCACCTACTGCGAGATAGTCTGAATAAGCATAAGTGTTTGATGGAATACTAACTAATAGTGAAAGAAGAAGTACGGGTTTCGCCAGTTTTTTAAAAAACATAAACTCAACTCCTTAAATACAGACTACATTATTAATATGTCCAAATGAGTAAAAATTAGTCGAACCAGAACAATAAAAACGCAAAAAAAAGTGCCAACTTATGGCACTATAATATACTATTATAAAAATCAAAAAAACTACAAAGAATACGTAAGAAAACAAGAATATATAAAGTTCTACTGAACATGAAAATCCGTCATAAATATTTTATTAAAATTATATTATACTATTTGGGTTGCATTTTAAAGACAGATAGATTGGATTTTATCTAAATGCATAGTACTATAATCATTATTACTTTTTAAATTATATAAATTACTTAAACAAGAATGTTGGGCATATCTCGTTTACATATATAATTATACTATATCTTTTTCATTTTTCAATACTTATCATAAAATTTCTTGTCACTTTACACATTTTACATTATTCAGTTATTTCAAAATTTTTTAATGTGCCATCTTCAGCAACTATTTTACTAATTTTTTCTTCTGCTTTTTTTAAAGATTCATCACACTCTTTAATAAGTTTCATAGCTTCTGTGTATTTGCTAATTGAATCGTCTAGATTAATTTCGTCTTTTTCAAGTTCGTTAATTATTGTTTCTACTTTCGCCATTTTTTCTTCAAATTTCATTTATTTTTCCTCCATAACTTCTTTTACTTCCACTAAGGCATTGCCATTATGTAATTTTAAATTTAGATTATCATTTACTTTAATATCTTTTATAGTATTAACTGGTTTGTTATTTTTATAAGTAATTGTATATCCTCTTTTAAGTACATTTAGTGGACTTACTAGTTCAAGTTTGTCAATTAAATGTGACATTATCTTTTTTATATTTTCTAACTTATAATTAATTACATTATTTAATTGTGTATCTACGATAATTAAATCTTTTCTTTTATTAATACAAATCTCTTTTGGACTTACATATCTTATTTTTTCAAGTAAGTGAGTTAAACTATTTTTTCTTAACTCTAATTTATGATTTAATAAAAAATAGATTTTTTCTTGATATTGATCTAACAATATCTTTTTATTTTCATACATTATAACTGGATTTTTAATTATAAACGAATTTTTATAACTATCAAGTAATAATTTATTATAATTAATTTTCTTAACTATATTTTCTTTTAAGCGAATGTTTAGACTATTTAAAGTGCTTTGCACTTCTATAATATTAGGTACTGCTATTTCCGCTGCGCCAGTTGGGGTTGGAGCTCTATGATCTGCCACAAAGTCAGCTATTGTAAAGTCCACTTCGTGACCTACAGCACTTATTGTAGGTATAGAGCAGTTATATATAGCTCTTGCTACTATTTCTTCATTAAAAGCCCATAAGTCTTCTATTGATCCACCACCACGGCCTACAATTAAAACATCAAGATCATAGTTTTCAGCTTTTTTTATATTCTTTACTATATCTGGTGCTGCATTATCCCCCTGCACTAGACTAGGAAAAAGAATTATTTCACATACTGGATATCTTCTTTCAATAGTCGATATTATATCTCTTATAGCTGCCCCAGTAGAAGCTGTTATAACACCAACTCGTTTAGGAAATCTTGGAATGGCTTTCTTATGTTTATCATCGAAAAGTCCTTCTTTAGCAAGATCAGCTTTCAACTTTTCATACGCCACATAAAGATTACCGACGCCATCTTCCATCATATCATCAACATATATTTGATAGTTACCAGTTGCTTCATATACACTAACTCTACCTACTAATAATACCTTGGTTCCATCCATAGGAGTAAAGTTTAATTTTTTAGCACTAGCTCCAAACATAATTGCATTTATTTTACTTTTTTCATCTTTAATAGAAAAATACAAATGACCAGCAGTATGACTCTTAAAGTTAGATATTTCTCCCTTTAAAAAGACGCACTTTAAATGTTCATCTGTATCAAATTTATATTTTAAATAACCAGTTAAAGCACTGACTGTTAAATATTTATTTACATCATTATTCATATTATCACCTATTTATTATGATAAATTTTGTCTAATACTCCATTAATCATTTTTCTAACATCGTCATCACTGTAAGCTTTAGCTAATTCAATAGCTTCATTTATAGCAACTACTTCAGGTGTCTTTGTATATAATAATTCATATATACCCATTCTAAGTATTGCTTGGTCTGTATTACCTAATCTAGTAATCTTCCAACCACTTAAATACTCGTTAGCTTTTTCATCTATAGCAGTTTTATTTTCAAGAACACCATGTACTACTTCTTTTACAAATTCATTTTCTATTTCTAAATTTTCCTTTATTACATCATCGACATTATATTTCATTTTGTTAGCGTCATAAACATTTATTTGATATAAAGCTGTCATTATAATTTTTCTTAATTCACTTCTATTTAGTTGTTCCACTTCAATCACCTAATTCATTATAACATATAAAATAAATAATTAGAATAATTTTAAAAACAAAACTGCTAACTTTTATACAGTTAGCAGTTCATTATTATATATATCTTTCAGCCTTACCACGATTAAGCATTACTATATTCCATAAAGTCAAATAAAACATCATAACACTAAAACAAATCCATCCAATTACTGGTATTATTAAACATAATATCCAAATATATGGTGATAAATATAGTTCACTACCTGGAACCTCTAATTTAGATGCTACTTCACATGTCATTTGAATGATAAAAACACTTATCATGACAAGTCCAGGAATTATGAAAAGTAAAAATCCAAGCGCCCAATTTTTCCAGTCAGCATACCAAGCATCTTTTTTAAAGCAACCTATTAATGCTCCTAGTAATAATGTACTTGCGCTACCTGTAAAAATAGTAAGGATTAACCAAACCCACCAGTTTTCTCTCTTTAATAGATCCATACTAACCTCCTAAAATGTTTCTTATTCTTTCAATCATTGACTCTACATCTAATTCTAATTTCTTTATTATTATATCACATTTGCCTTGTCTTATAAATTTATCATTTATGCCAAATGTATATATTGGAATATTATAGCCTTTATTAGATGCATAAGCACATAGTCTTTCACCTAAAGAACCAATCGCTGCCACTTCTTCATAAACAAATATTGGTTTTCCTTTAGCAAGTAAGCTATCGAATAATGATGTATCAAATGGTTTTATAAATCTAGCATTTACAACACCAATACTATGTCTATGTCTAAATAATTCTTTGCTTATTTCCAAAGCGTTATTTACAAAATCACCATAACTAATTATAGTTCCATCAAGTCCTTTTTTTAATTCATCCCATGATCCTATAGCAATCTTACGATATTCGGATTCTTTATATTCAATTCTATTTCTAGAATATCTTATAGCACATGGTTTATTAGAATTAAAAGCCGTATAAAGCATATTACCACTTTCAATACTATCTTTTGGAGCCATTATAACCATATTCGGAATATGCGATAATAATGACACATCATATATACCTTGATGTGTTTCGCCATCTTCTCCTACAATGCCTGCTCTATCAATACCAATTACTACATTGCCATTCATTCTAGCAATATCTTGTTGTATCTGGTCATATCCCCTTTGCATAAAAGTTGAATATATAGAAATAAATGGTTTTTTACCACATAGTGCCATTGAATTAGCCATAACTAGTCCATGCTCTTCTGCAATACCTACATCAATAAATCTTTTAGGGAATTCTTCTTTAAACTTATTTAGTTTTGAACCATTAGCCATAGCAGGTGTTATAGCAACTATGTCTTCATCTAATTCTGCTAAGTCTATAAGCTGTTTTGATATTGTTTCACTCCAGCTGATTTTGTTATCATCAACACTAACTACAATACCAGTTTCTTTATCAAACTTGCCTATACCATGCCATTTACCATCAGTATCTTCTTCGGCAAACTTGTAACCTTTTCCTTTTTCAGTTATAACATGTAGAAGAACTGGTCTATTTTCTCTTTTTGCCATTTCTAAATATAATTGCATTTCATCGTAGTCATGTCCGTTTATTGGCCCATAATAATTAAAGCCAAATTCTTCAAAAAGATAACCTTCTTTCATATATATCTTTTTGATAGATTCTTTTACAAGTCCTACACCTTTATATAAACCATTGCCTATAAGTGGCGTCTTTTGCAATATACTCTTTGTTTCGTTTTTAGCACGATTATATTTATAGTTACTTCGTATTCTATCTAGACTGTTATGTAAAGCACCAACATTTCTAGAAATACTCATCTCATTATCATTTAATATAACAATTAATTTAGTATCTAGGCTTCCTATATGATTTAAAGCTTCATAGGCAAGACCATTACCAATAGAGCCATCACCAATTACTGCTATTACATTGTATTTCTTTTTATCTAAATCACGAGCAAGGGCAAAACCTAAAGCGGCACTTAAACTTGTTGAAGAATGACCTGCTTCGTAACAATCATGAATAGATTCAGATCTCTTTTGAAAACCAGATAACCCACCATACTGTCTTAAATTTTTAAAATCGCCTGCTCTGCCTGTAAGTATTTTATGAGTATATGCTTGATGACCAACATCAAAAATAATTTTATCTTTTGGACTATCAAAAACTTTATGAATTGCTATTGTTAAATCAACAATACCTAAATTAGACGATAAATGACCACCTGTTTTAGAAACATTATCTACTAAAAACTCTCTTATATCAGTTCCTAATCTCTCTAATTCTTTTTTCTTCATATGTTTAATAAATTTAGGGTTTTTAATTTGGACTATATCCATATACTCATCTCCTTACTTATTATTTATTTTTTCTTTTAATTTATATAATATGTTTAATGCATCAAGAGGAGTAATATCCATTACATTAACTTTTTCTAGTTCTTCTTCTACTTCACTTTTAATATTTATTAAATCATCAAGTGGAAGAGATTCTTGAACCTTAATGTCTCTTCTTATTTCTTTGTCTTCATAAACTTTTAATATTTGATTAGCTCTTTCAATTAAAGATTTTGGCATTTTAGCAAGTCTTGCTACATAAATACCATAACTCTTATCAACACTACCATCTTTTATCTTGTGAAGGAATGTAATGTTACCATTTTCTTCATAAGCACTAACATGAATATTCTTAAGACCTTTTAAATTATCTTCTAAATCGGTAAGTTCATGATAATGTGTTGAAAATAGTGTCTTTGCTTTAATGTTTTCACTTATATACTCAATTATGGCTTGGGCTAAACTCATACCATCGAATGTAGCTGTCCCACGACCTAATTCATCAAATAGAATTAGACTATTTTCTGTAGCATTAGTGATTGCATTGTTAGCTTCAAGCATCTCTACCATGAATGTAGATTCACCACTAACTAAATCATCACTTGCACCTATTCTTGTAAATATTTGGTCAAATATAGGTAAAAATGCCTCTTTAGCAGGCACAAAACAGCCTATTTGAGCCATTATAACAGTAATAGCCATTTGTCGCATGTATGTACTTTTACCAGCCATATTTGGACCAGTTATTAATAGTATGTTTGTACTATTATCCATAATAATATCATTAGGAACAAACTCCCCGCCAGTTACTTTTTCAACAACAGGATGCCTACCATCAGTAACATTGACAATTCTATCTTCTGATAAAATAGGTCTTACATAATTATTAGCCTCTGTTACAGTAGCAAAAGACTGCATAACATCAATTTCACTTATTACTTTAGATATCTCTTGAAGTTTAGGAATATAGTTTTTTATTTGTTCTCTAATACCTGAAAATAATTCATATTCTAAATCAATTATTTTTTCTTCAGCATTAAGTATTAATGCTTCTTTTTCTTTTAATATAGGACTTATATATCTCTCACAGTTTGAAAGAGTTTGTCTTCTTTCATAACCATACTCTTCTTTAACTAGGTTAGTACTACCTTTTGATACTTCTATAAAATAACCAAATACTTTATTATAACCAATCTTTAAATTCTTAATACCTGTTCTTTCTTTTTCTTCAGTTTCAAATCTAGCAACAAAATCTTTGCCACCTTTTCTTAAATCTTTAAGCTCATCAAGTTCAGCATTATATTTTTCTTTTATTAAATATCCTTCTTTTAAAGATATAGGCGGATTTTCATAAATACTTTCTTCAAGTAGTTCAAATAACTCATTAATAGGAGTTATTTCTTTATGAAAGTTAATTTGTTTTAGTATTTCACTTATTTTAGGAAGGACACTTAGGGAAGTTTTTAACTGTAATAAATCTCTAGCATTAGCACTTCCAAAAGCAATGCGCCCAGATAATCTTTCTAAATCATACACCTCGTATAGAAGGTTTTGTAAATCTTCTTTTAATATAAATTCTTTTAATAAAACTTCAACCGTGTCATATCTTCTTTCAATCTCAGCCTTATTAACAAGTGGATTTTCAATCATATTCTTTAGCATACGGCTACCCATAGCTGTTTTTGTTTTATCTAAAAGCCATATCAATGAATAATTACGATCTTTTAATCTAAGTGTTTCTGTAAGTTCAAGATTTCTTTTAGTATGAATATCCATCTTTAAATATTCTTTATTGTCCTTAATAATTACTTTTTGAAGATGTGATAAACTACGCATTTGTGTATTAGTTATATATGTTAGTAAATGTTTAATTGCTTCGACATATCTTACATCACCAACATCTTCATATATATAATCATAATCTTTATTATTAGATACTTCATCAGTAATAGTTGTTGTTATTTTAAATTGATTTTTAAGAAGTGCATTAACACTAACATCAACTTTACTAGTCATAATAATTTCTTTAATATTAGTACTTATTATCTCACTAACAAGTTTTGATACATTATGTTCTACCATACTTACATACATATCGCCAGTTGAAATATCTGTGTACGCTAGAATATAAACGTGATTAAAATCAACTATACTACCAATATAATTATTATCTTTTTCATTTAAACTGTCATTACTTATAACAGTTCCTACACTTACTATTCTAGTTAAATCTCTTTTCAAAAGACCTTTAGTAAATCTAGGATCTTCCATTTGTTCACATATACCTACTTTATAACCTTTTTCAATTAATTTTTCTAGATATATATTAACAGCATGATGCGGAACACCACACATTGGAACTCTTTCATCTAAACCACAATTTTTACCAGTTAAAGTCAGTTCTAATTCTCTAGATACATTTATTGCATCCTCAAAAAACATCTCATAAAAATCACCAATTCTAAACATAACAATTATGTCTGGATTAGCATCTTTTACCTCGATGTATTGACGCATCATCGGCGAAACTTTATTTATGTCTACTTCATTACGTTTCATTTAAATCACCTTTATATATTTTAACATTTTTTACAAAAAAAGACTACAAATTATTACATTTATAGCCTTTTTTCATTAGTATATTATATAGTTTTATTACATATTGTTCTCTAAATACTCAACAGCTTCATTAAATGTGCTTATAGGAACTATTTCAATATCATAGTTTCTTTCTTCTTTTAATTTAACTGCTTCATCATAGTTATCACCAGCTGGTACCAAAAAGATTACTGCTTTTTTCTTAACTGCTCCTGCTAATTTATATTTAATACCTGCAATCTCTCCTATAGTCCCATCTTTTTCAATAGTACCTGTTCCTGCTATTTTCTTACCACCAGTTATATCTTCATCAATTAAATAATTATAAATAGTAAGAGTTGTCATTAAACCACCAGAAGAACCTGATTCTGATGCTTTATATGATAGGGTACATTCTGGATCAGTATCTATGTCTCTTGTTTCAAGTAAAATAATACCTATTCTAGCAGTTCCATCAATATCAATCATTTTGGCATATCGTGTATATTTTTTACTATTATTAGTCACCTCAATGGTTAATTTATCACCAACTTTAAACTTCGTTAAATAATTTGTTAAACTATCAAAGTCTGTCATTTTATTTCCGTTAATACTGTCGATAGTATCCCCTATTTTTAAATCAGTATCAGCTTCTCCATTACGATATATGACAGCTGTTTTTTTATTGGATTCGGTTACTTCTAATCCGGCTTTCTTATATGCTATCTCAACAGCGTCTTTAGCACCTTCACGCATAGAAATTCTTCCATACTCAATTACTTCATCAACAGTCATATCACCATAAGTAATCTCTTCTTCTTTTACAATATCCCAGTTATCATTAAATAGACTGATAAGCCATAATGGAATAGTTGCCCTAACTTCATTAACATAAGCCATATTAAAGCTACCTTCTACTTCTTTTGCTCCTTCTATAGAAACTCTTTTAGAAGTGTCAATAAGTCCACCTGTTGAATCAATATAAAACGGCAATTTATATGTACATATAAATACCGTAATAATAAATATTAATAAATACTTCCAGTTTTCTTTGAAATATTTTTTTAAATTCACATATATTTTATTAATCATAAATTCTCCTTTATATAGAATATGGTGATCAAATGAGAAAAATAATCAAAAGTATCTTAATCATATGCACTCTACTATTTATTGTATCACAAATACTAGTAAATTCTTCATCTATACTTGCTTCAGTTACACTTTCACTTGACATTTGGAAGAACAATCTTTTTCCTTCTTTATTTCCATTTTTTGTTATATCTAGTTTACTGATAAATTATGGTTTTGTAGAATTTGTAAGTGAAATATTTAAGCCAGTCATGGCAATACTGTTTAGAATGAGTGGTAACTCTTCATTTGTTTTTATTATGAGCATTATTTCTGGGATTCCTAGTAATGCTAAATATATAAATGAATTACTTGATAAAAATATGATCGACTTAGAAGAAGCAGAAAAACTACTTATGTTTACACATTTTTCTAATCCGTTATTCATTCTTGGAACTGTTGGAGTATGTTTTTTAAGTAGTTACAAAATTGGATTACTCATATTAATAGCCCATTATATTAGCAATATTATTATTGGCATATGTGTTAGAAATTATCACCCTACTACTAATGATAATTTATTTTCTCTAAAGAAAGCTATTTTAAATATGAATAATAAAAGAATAAAAAGCGAAAGATTTGGAAAAGTTCTAACTAAAACACTAATAGATAGTATAAATACTTTATTACTTATTTTAGGCGTAATAACTTTCTTTCTAATTATCACTACTATTATTAACAATATAGTAAATTTTAGTCCTTTAATAAAAAGCATTGTTAGCGGATTATTTGAAATGACACAAGGTCTTAGTTTTATTAGCGAATTAAATATATCTATAAATATTAAAATAATTTTAACTACAATGATTATATCTTTTGGAGGTTTTAGTTGTCATATGCAGGTAATGAGTATTTTAAGTGAAAAAAAAATAAGGTATTTACCTTATTTTATTGCTAGAATAATTCATGCTTTATTATCTGGACTGATAATATATTTGTTTATTTTATAAATTATTAAATTAATATATTTTTTCTTGTTTACTAAATGTATAGTATGCCGATATTACAAATAGCATTAACTGTAATGAATATACTACAATTCTTTCAGTTAAGCCAAGTATGTTAAATTCCATAATCATACAAATTGGGTTTGCCATGCCAACTATTGTAATTATAATGGCCATGATTAATATAAATTTGCCTAACCATCGTTTTTTTTCTTGTTTTAAATATCCAAATGCTAAAAAATATCCAGACATAACAGTTGTAAGTACTACTACCACAGTAATAATAATATGTATAATATCTTGTGATTTTATAACTGTTTCATCACCAGAAAGTGGAAAAAGACTATATCCTACGAAAGAAACAATTTGCATAATTATCATTATAATATAGCCAATTTTCAAACCCCAATGATATTTTCTAAAAGATTTTATTAATAATCCCACTATAAACAATATCATTAAAATACCATAAATATAAGTTAAGATTGAAAGTAGTTCTCTATTAGGTGCTCCAACTGCTGTAAGTGAACTAATATCCGTAGTGATAGGATTGTATTCGTTCCAAAGAAGTTTGCCTAAAAGTGTGTGTGTCAAATATACAATTATTCCAATCATACCTAGAGGTACTGTATATTTTTCCATTTTTTTAATCACTGTAACTTCTCTCCTATCTTTTTATGAAGACATACTTATTAATGTTATTTTAACATAGCCATCACCTATATGACCAGTTTCATAATTTCTTCCATCAATGGCCGGAAAACTATCTGTTCCAAGTGCTAAGGAATCACATGTAGTTGCTGATGCTGAATCGCAGAAACTTGAACCACCACCACCGCCACCAAAGCGTGAACCACCACCGCCACCGTAGTAACCACCACCACCGCCACCGGCTGAGGAAGTTACAGTAACGTTTTGATAACTTGCACCATTACCGCCTATACCTATTGTTCCAGAAGTTGGTGATGTAATTATGTTTGTATTGTATGTAGCTGCAGCTCCACCTGCAGTTGGTGTTCCTGCACCACCAATATAACTTTCAGCTGAACATGTTCCAATACCAGCAGTTGTTCCACCGCCAGCACCTCCATTACATGTAGCAGTAGAGTCATTTCGTGAACCACCACCGCCACCGCCACCTGCGACAATTATTCTTGAAGAAAGTGAATTTGAGTTTAATCTAACATCACTAGCGCCACCGCCAGATGATGCATAATCAGAAGTACTAACTCCTGAATCACCACCGCCATTATACCCACCAATAGCAGCAGTGTTACTAATACCCGTAGTACCTTGACCACCTACTGCTACATATAGAGTATCTAATGTACTAAATTTAAAAGTACCTGAAGTGTATCCACCTCTACCTTTCATAATAGTTGTTCCGCCACCTGATGCACCCCATGTTTCAATTTTATAAGTACCAGCAATTGGAATATTAAGAGTTTTAACATCTCCTGTCATCTGATACGTATATTCTGACGCAAGGACTGTAACACTTCTTGTAGCCTGACTCATTATACTATTATTCATATCATATATTGTGTAAGTTAAATAATAAGTTTCTCCTAACTCGTTACCTACCTCACCAGTTATCTTAACTAAATTAGAAAGTTCAGTTGCATCAGTTATTACTTGACCAGTTGTGGTATCAACAACAAAGTAACCAGGGTCTATGTAATCAACATTTTGAAATTTAATATCTTCATCAAGTATTAAATAAACTTTCTTTTCAGCATCTACTATGTCACTAACATTGATGTTAGCAAGAGATACAGAATTACTATTATATTGATAATTAATATTTATTCCAAAATCCTCACCTTCTATAAGTTTATGGTAAATTGGAATATTAATGGTAAGAATACCATTTAAAGTTTCGTTATCTTCAGCATGAACTAAAGTTTCCTTATTTATTTTTATATTTCCAAACTCACTACCACTTATTAAAGCAGTTGTTATATTGCCCCAAGTAATAGTTCCATTTTCCCTATCTACTACTAATTGCTTAGTAATATCTTGAAATGCAAAATTAATACATACTTCTTTATCAGCATTAGCATCTGATGAAGCACATTTATCGGCGTATACTAATGTTAACGAAGTAAAATCATCATTAATCATTTCTGATATTACAGCTTGCTTTGTAAGTAATTTTGTCTTTATACCAGATGAAACATATAAATCTTTTAAAACAAAAATTATTTCAAATAAGAAAAATACTATTATAGAAACAAGAGTGAAAGAAACTAACAATTCGACTGTTGTAAAACCTTTTTTATTCATCTTATTACACCTCTTTATAGTATAGATTAACTGTTGTATCTGTACTAGTCATCGTTACTGTTTCTTGCTCTACACTGTCATAATTATATCCAGCAATATTTTTTTTATATTGTTCAACTAATATCTTATTACCACAAAAACTGCTTACTATAGTGGGATCAGAGAGAACTTGCGTAGTACCAACTTTATAATGATTTATAGTTAAATTAGATGCATATTTACTGTAATATATAGTAGCCTTGTTTGCATCTTCATCTATTCCTAAATCAATTGTATTAGATGGGCTTATTTTTGTTAAATAATAGCAACTATTACTTGTTATTGCGTAATTTGTAACTACTATATTAGAACCACAAGCTGATTTTCCAACTGTATCCTCGGCCAAGTTAAAACCTTCTGTAGCACTGGATTCAGGAATAACAATATGATTTATTCTATAAGCAACTTCTTTTGTAGCTGTACAGGCATTGGATATAACAAAATTAAATTTATCACCATTTAATATTCTTATACTAGCATAAGTGCCATCTTTAAACGAACCTATTAATCGATAACCATCAGTAGATTCATAATCTATACTATTTAAAAAGTCATTAAAATCACCGTCAAAATCATTGTCTTCAATTAAACTATACAAGTTTTCATTAGTCATTATTATTTTTGTAATACCAAGTTTCGTAAATAATGTTTCACAGTAATCAGTATTAGTAAAATATGATCCAGGGCAATCTGTCAAATCAATATATTTATTTGTTTTTAATTTTTCCGCAATTAAGCTATAATCAGACTGCTCTATATATAATTTAGCATTATACAAATTATAACTACTACCTACTGTATTATAAGTAAAACTTGCATAAAAACTTCTTGTAACATTTTTAAATTGTACGTATAGTATTATTAGTACTGTTATAAGCATGGTAGAAACAATTAAAGTTTCTGTTAGCATAAACCCCTTTTTACCTAATTTTTTCATAAAAGTCGTCCTTCCTTATTGTTTTTACTTTAAATATATTATATAATATATTCAGGATAAATGCTAGTCCAAAAGTTTAAAAAGGGGATGAATTTTAGTGTTAAAAACATTTGATTTTGAAAAGATGCCGATAGTTGAAATCGTTAACGAAATACTTGTTGATGCATCTAAGAGAGGTGCGAGTGATATTCACTTCGACCCATTAGAAAAATACATGAAGGCAAGGATTCGTATAGATGGAGCATTACAAGACTATGCTGAAATACCTAATGCAGTTAAAAAGAACTTAACTACTCGTATTAAAATAATAGCAGGAATGAACATAACTGAGTCTAGATTACCTCAAGATGGAGCTATCAAGGCTACTCTTCAAGATACAGACCTAGATCTTCGTGTGTCTGTACTACCTGTTAGTAATGGCGAGAAGATCGTTATTCGTATTCTCGACTATACAAAAAGTTTAAATGGACTAGAACAATTAGATTTCAGTGCTGTAAATTTTAATAAAGTATTATATATGATTGGTGTACCAAATGGTATTATTTTAATTACCGGAGCTACTGGTAGTGGTAAATCTACTACAGTGTACTCAATACTTCAAAGATTAAATAAAGAAGACACTAATCTTATAACTGTTGAAGACCCAATAGAAATGGACATTGAAGGTATAAACCAAGTTCAAGTTAATAGTGAAATTGGACTTAACTTTGCCACTGCCCTACGTTCTATTTTACGTCAGGACCCTAACATAATAATGATAGGAGAAATTCGTGATACTGAGACAGCCAAAATAGCAGTTCGTGCTTCTATTACAGGTCACTTAGTATTATCTACAATCCACACCAACAATTCACTTAATACAATTGAACGTTTACTAGATATGGAAGTTGAACGCTACCTTTTATCTAGTGCATTAACTGGTATAATTTCACAAAAATTAGCTCGTAGATTATGTCCAAAGTGTAAAGCGTTAAGAAAAACAAATGAATATGAACAAAGATTATTTAGAAAAGTATTAAATAAGCAAGTTAATGAAATATATGCTGCAGTAGGATGTGAAGAATGTGGAAACGGTTATACTGGCCGTATAGCTATTCATGAAGTTCTTGTTATAAATCAAGATATTCGTGATGCTTTATCAAGTGGTATGTCCAAAGAAAAACTTCGTGGGCTTGTATATGGTTCTGATGTTATAACATTGTTACAAGATGGACTTGAAAAGGTTATCGAAGGACATTCTACATTTGAAGAAGTACTTAAATTAATAGAACTTGAAGATGATGATAAATTAGCTGGTGAATTAGATCTTAAAAAAGCTCTTGAATTCACTGAAATTGCAAACGCAGAAAATAACGGTGAGCAAATACCTGCCCCTGCTACTGCTGGTATCTCAGAGATTACAGGTAACAATTTAGCTGCTACTTTTGATAATACAAACGATATTAACAATAATATCCCATTAGCTGCTAATACGGTTATTCCTTCTGTAGTACCTACTCAAGCTCCAATAGCTTATGAAGCACCAGTTGCTCAAGTAGCACCAGTAAATCCTTATGTTGCAGAAGCAATTCCAAATGCAGTTAATTATGGAACGCAACCAGTGCAACCGGTTACTGATGTTATAAGTGGTGTTCCTACTCCTGGTATAGTTACACCAGAAACATTGAATCCCGGTGTAGTAGATACAAATAATGTAGTAAATAATAATTCTACATCTGGTATACCAGAAATAACTAATTTATAAGATGATAATAAATATCATCTTTTTTTGTATAAAAAAAGCATATTACTGAAGTAATATACTTAATAATTTTGTAATATCAAAATGTGTTAACATTATAATAAGTGCACCTATTGATAGAAATGGTCCAAATGGAATAATATTTGTTTTCTTTGTTTTTAATATTATTAAAGAAACTGGCAAACCAATTAGTGATCCAAGGAATATAGCAAATATTGCCATCTCCCAGCCCAAAACAAATCCAAAGAAGAATAGTAACTTAATATCGCCACCACCCATAGAATCAGTTTTAAATAGTAAATCGCCAAATTTTTTTAATCCGAACATACATCCAAAAGCTATTAATCCATTTAGAATTGAAGTTAATAGTACCATTGGTCCTTGAAATATTGCCGTTTCAATTGCAAGTAAAACTCCAAACACTACAAGTATTTCATCTGGTATTATCATATAGTAATAATCGCTTACTATAAGTATAGCAAGCATTGAAGCAAATGTTAATGCTATTACTAAATTAACACTAAAGCCAAATGAAAGATAGCAAAACATAAATAACAATCCAACAAAAATTTCATATAATGGATGAAATATTGGAACCTTACATTTACATTTTTTACACTTTCCACCTTGAATTATATAAGATAAAATTGGTATCAACTCAATTGGCTTAAGCATATGCCCACATTTAGGGCAATGACTTCCTGGTCTAATTATTGACTTACCATCTGGTAATCTATCGCCTACTACGTTGTAAAAGGAACCAAAGATGGTTCCAAATACAAACATAACTATTGTATAATATAAATTCATAAATACCCCCTTGCTAAGACTAACTTAATTGTGAATACATATCAAACATTGGTATTACTATTGAAAGAACAATAACACCTACTGCCCCGGTAAGAAATAAAATAAGTATTGGTTCAATAAATGCTTTGATTCTACCTACTGCATTCTTATGAAGTTCTTGATAATAATCTGATACTTTTTGCATCATTTCAGGTAACTGACCAGTTCTTTCACCAGTAACAATCATTTCGTAAGCTGGAATTGGTACAGCCCAGTGATCTTGGAAAGCAAGAGATATTTTCTCACCTTTCGCTAGGTTTGTAATTGTGTCCAAAATAATCATTTTCCAAATTTCATTATTCGTAATCTTATTCAAAATTTCCATTGTATCAGTAATGAATACATTATGTTTTAATAAAGAAGCAAATGTTTTAGTAAACATTGTAACTTCATTATATATCATTACATCACCTATAACTGGTAGTTTCATTAAGAACCACTGAATTAATGTTCTAAATAATTTAACATTACGATATAAATAACCAAATATAAATATAACCCCAAATACTACTGCAATTAGATATATCCAATAATTCTTTAAGAAATCACTGACATTCATGATTGCTACTGTTATACCTGGTAATTTAGCATTATCCATATCAGCATATATTCCAGCAAACTGTGGAACTATATATATCATGATGAAGGTAATAGCAGCAATCGCAAGCACAAATACAATTGTTGGATAAGTAAGTGCTGTAATCATTTGTTTTTTTGTTTTTTCTGCTTCTGCAAAATATATTTGCATATCATCAAGTGTTTCTGGAAGTTCTCCAGTCATTTCTGAAGTCTTTACCATGTTTACAAGTAATTTTGGATAAGCATTACCTTGCTTCTCTAAAGCTACGCTAAAGTTATCCCCCATTGTCAAATCATAAATCATAGCCCTAAACACTTTTTGATATCCCTTTTGAGGGAACTGTCTACTTAGTATTCTAAGTGATTCAACAAGTGGTATACCTGCTTTTATATAGGTTGATAATTGGGTTAAGAAAAATATTAAATCCTTATTTTTAAATCTAACAGTTCTTGATTGTTTTGCTCCATGCAAGAATTGAATTAATGGGCTAGTCTTAATACTATATACTTCAAAACCTTCACTAAGTAAGAATGAGTGAACTTCAACCTTAGAAAAAGCTTCGAAATATGCCTTTACTAGTTTTCCTTCAACATTCTTTCCAACATATTCATAAACAATTTTCTTATCACTCTTTTTAGCATCATCACCCGTAAAGTCAATAAGCAATGCTTCACGATGCATATCTTCAACATTACGTTTATTCTTTACAAATGCTGAATTAGAGAAACTGTTTTTAACTTTCTCTTTAACCATTTTAGGAACTTTAATTAATTGTTCTAGTCCAGAGTTAATGTAATCACCAAGATTTTTCTTCTCAATAACAACTTTATCATTAACATATGTATTTTTTTCTTTGAATTTTTTTCGCTCTGCTTCTAATTCTTTCTTACGCTGTATTTTTTCTTGTTTTAATCTTATTTTTTCAGCTTTAGCTTGTTCTTTTTTTGTTTGAGCTAGACTTTTTGGTTTTTCTTTCTTTTCTTTAGTTATTGACTCTTCCAACTTTTTCTTTTCAAATGTTGCAGCAGCTTCTTGCTTACGTTTTTCTTCTCTCATAAGCATTTGTTGTTCTTTTATTTGATTTTCAGCATCTTGTTTTTGTCTAGCTAATTCTTCTGCTTCTTTTTTCTTTGCTATTTTATCTAATTTTATTTTTTCTTTAGCCGCTTTAATTTCTTCTTTTTTATGAAGTTCGTCCATTTTCTTTTGATGAATAGCAGCTTCTTTTTCATTTTGTTTCTTTAACTTTTCAAGTTCTTTATCAACTTTCTCAATCTCAGCTTTACTCATTTCCTTCGCTGGTAATGGCCCAGCATTAAGTACACCTGCACCAACTGCAGCAGCAGCTGTTGCGATTGCTTTTACTGGTTTAGGAAGTTTATTTTTAGTAGGTTCTTTTACATGTTCTGGAATAATAGCTTCTTCATTAATAGCAGTATCTTTGCTACGCTTTAATGTTCTTCCTATTAATACAATAGGTAAAGATATTCCTAAGAACAAATATTTAATAAATTTCCACCAAACAAAAGAAATAAATATTCCCATATCAACGAATATTTCTATTAATGTATATATTGAAAAAAAGAATCCCATTAAAAAGTAATGTATTATAGCTAATGGGAGCTTTAGAATCATTATTACAATTCTATATACTATAATAAATGGCCATAAGTATATAGGTTTATTTTGCATAAGCAGCACCTTCAATTCCCTTTTACTCTATTTTATCTATAATAAATTATACCATACTTTTAATAAATGTAAAAGGGTTTTTAAAAGAAGTTACTAGTAACTAGTAACTTCTTTTACACTCTATTTTTAAACATTTTCCATGGTTTTATTTTATTTATCTCTTTATCATATTTAGTATATAATGCAATTGGATTATTATCCGAGTCAATAAATAGAATATTATCATCGTTATATATATTATCTAGGATTGTTCCATTTAATATGTCTTCTTCTAATTTAATATCTACCACAACTTTTTTATACATATTTAAGCATTCATTTATACTAATTAATTTAGTATTATCTGTTATATCTTTTAATTCTATACTATTATCAATGCTAAAAGTACCTTGTTTTGTTCTTCTTAAATCCGTCATAATAGCATTGGTTCCTAAAATACTTGCTATATCATTACCTAAGCTTCTTATATAGGTGCCTTTTGAAACATGGCATTTAACATTTACTATTGTGTGATTATCTACAATAGTAAAATCTAATAATTCAAGGTTAGAAATAGTCACTTCATGTTTTGGCAGGTCAACTTCTAAGCCTTCTCTTGCATACTCATATAATTTTTTACCATTTATTCTTACTGCAGAATATATAGGAACTTCTTGCATATATGTTCCCTCAATTTTTTTCATAGCATCAATTAAATTTTCTTTTTCAAGTATACATTCTTCGTCTTTTAAAACACTTCCAGTGCTATCTAAAGTATCTGTTAATATTCCAAATTTAAATGTTGCTATATATTCTTTATCATAGCTAGTAAGTAGTTCTACTATCTTAGTGGCTTTATTTACACATATAACAAGCACACCTGTTGCTAGAGGGTCTAAAGTACCGGTGTGACCGACTTTTTTTGTATGATATATTTTACTTATTATATTAACTACATCTCTACTTGTATAATCTTTTGGTTTATCTACTATTATTACTCCGTCCATAGAATCCTCCTATATAGAAAAGATAACATTTAAGTTATCTTTTTATTCTTTGATTTCGTAAGTAGTGCCCTCTCTAGTATCTTTAATAAATATATTTTTACTAGCAAGTTCATCTCTTATTTTATCTGCTAAAGAAAAATCTTTGTTTTTCTTAGCGTCATTTCTTTTTTCAATCATTTCTTCAATGTACTTTTTAGTATCCTCACTAATTTCTGTCACTTCATCATTTAATAAATTTAATGAAAGAACCTTATCAAATTCTGAAACTAAATATAATTTAGAATTATTATTTAAATCACTTTTTAAAGCATCATATAAAACAGTTAACAAAGTAGCAGTATTTAAGTCATCTGCTAGAGAATTCTTGAAACTTTCGATATAATTATCGATTCCTTCGATATCTCCTTCTTTATTTTCTTTTAGGTTTTTAATTTTGCTTAATAATTTGTTGTATGCATTTGTTGCATTATCCAAAGCATCATAAGTAAATAATAATTGTTTACGATAATGTGATTGCATACACATTAAACGATATGCTAGTGGATTGTAACCTTTTTCTTCAAGTAGAGAAACCATAAGAAAATCTCCTTTTGATTTACTCATTTTACCAGTATTATCATTTAAATGTTCAACATGAAACCAATAATTACACCATTTATGACCTAAATAACTTTCTGACTGGGCTATTTCATTGGTATGGTGTGGAAATATATTATCAACTCCACCACAGTGTATATCTAAAAATTCACCTAAATACTTTAACGAAATACCAGAACATTCAATATGCCATCCTGGATAACCATATCCCCATGGGCTTTCCCATTTAAGTTCTTGATCGTCAAACTTGGATTTTGTAAACCAAAGTACGAAATCTGCTTGGTTTCTTTTATTAGTGTCTTCCTCAACACCTTCTCTTACGCCTACTACCATTTCATCTTCTTTATGATTAGTAAGCACATAATAATCTTTTAATTTTGACGTATCAAAATAAACATTACCACCAGCAATATAGGCATAACCTGTCGCTAATAATTCAGTTATTATTTTAATATATTCGTCAATATTAGCAGTAGCTGGAGATACAATTTTTGGCCAAGCTATATTTAACTTTTGACAATCTTTTTTAAAAGCCTCAGTATAATAAGCAGCTATTTGTAAAACTGTTTTATGTTCTCTAATAGCACCCTTAAGCATTTTGTCTTCGCCACTATCTGAATCACTACTTAAATGTCCAACATCCGTAATATTCATACATCTTTTTACATTGTAACCTAAACAATTTAATGCTTTTTCTAATATATCTTCTGATATATATGATCTTAGATTTCCTATATGAGCGTAATGATATACAGTAGGACCACATGTATACATAGTGACTTCTTTATCACTAATTGGTTTAAAATCTTCTATTTCTCTTGATAACGTATTATATAATCTCATAACTTCCTCCTATAATTAAATATATGTTTAATAATTATACTCACAACATCGATTATATATTATTTTATTTAACATAAAATCACTTCCTGTAATTAATTATATCATAATACTAATATAAATAAAAAGAAAAAGGTATTATTCTTCCTTTTTCTATTTTAATAATTTAGTAAAATAGTTAAGCTTATAAACTATATTCTTTTTGATAATTTTTTAATATATGGTTTCCTATCTATATATTCTTTTAAATCTGCGCCTGTACCTAACATAGTTATTGGAACATCTAATTCTCCTTCTAACCATGCTAAATATTCTCTTTGATATTTATCTATATATATATTTCCATAGCCATCATATTTACCAGAAATATTTTCATATTGGCTACCTAGATGCTGAAAGAAATTTAAGTAAATGCTTGTTGGAGTATTAATTGCAGTGTTCTTTTTAAGTAGTTCTAAATCTAAATCAAATATTCTTCGTTTTTGCTTAGTCACTGTTGTATATTCAGCATAATCTTTAACTAAGTCTTTCCACTCTTCGATCATGCTTTCATCAACCATTGTAGGATATATTCCAAGAAAAGCCCCTATATTTATCTGATCCCAAGTTAATTCTTCAGAATGTCCATAATCACCACTATATATTTTTTTACCTATATTAGTTGTATTACTAATTCTAATTGGAAAAGGTCTTATAACCATAATAATTTCTTTAAGACGCATTGGGGATAGTCCCGAATCAGCACACATTTGTGCTACTGAAATTTGTCTACTAGTAACGTATGGATAATGCCCACTATGATTTAGGTCCAAATCACATCCTTGTGATCCTTCAATTAAAACATGTTTTGCTTCTTTTAAACTAGCAATCAACTTTTGATGATAGTCTGGATCAGCTTTTATATTTTTAAACTCCTTAAAAAATTTCAGTTCCGGACTACGCATAACTTTTTCAGCTAAGCATGCTCCACCACCTTTAAAAGTCGATCCCGATCTTAGTTCTTGTTTTTCTCTATCAATATGTCTTTGTTCAATTATTGGAACCATAGGATGGACTATTATTTCTCTACCTTCTAAAATATCTTTATTATCTTCATATTCTTTCTCTAATACTTCCATATCTATAACAGAACCTGCGCCTAAAAATAATTTAGTATTAGGATTAACTGAAGAAACCGGTATATTCCTAAATATCCTTTTCTTGCCAGCACTACTAAAAGTATGACCAGCATTAGGCATGCAGTTAGCTATAGCTACTTCAACTTTTTTTTCTAGAGCATACTGCCCTATTGCCTTGCCTTTCCCACAACTACCAGCTTGTCCATCTATTATTGCACATACATTTCTTTTAATATTCATAAAAATTCCCCCTGAAATTTTCTACTTCTTCTATTATATTGTTTTTGACTTAATTTGTCTACAAAGAAAAAAGACAAATATAATTTATTTGTCTTTTTTATTTTTATTAAAGTAGAACTTTTTATTCAAAATATTCATATAGACTATATTCTTTTCCAGAACTATCTACAGCTACAGTATCCATTCCACCAGTGCTTACACTGTTTTCAACTTTAGCAATGTTCTTTAATTCACCAACTGTTTTTGGAACCAAATTATTTTTTGAAATATTTCCAAAAGATAATATCGCTAAACTACCATCATTTAACACTAAGGCTATTCCTTGCTTAGATGGAGATATTGTTTGACCATTCATTACTGGATAAACTGATTTTACATTTGATATATTTAATTTTAACCCTAAAAATTTAGTATTTAATGAATTACTATATCTATAACTTTTTGCAATTCCAATAGCTTCATAATCGAAATTTTCAAAATTATATTCCTTATATGATTTAGATAAGGCACTTATTGAATTACAATAATCAGTATAACTAGTATTACCAACTTCACAAGGGTCTAAGCTTACATATACTTCACCTTTATATAATACCATTGTGGTTGCACTATCAGAATACTCACCACTTAATACTTTAGTGACTGCTAAATCATTTGTATTTGATGTAGCATCATCGCTATCTGCATCATCTTCATTATTAATTTCTTCACTAGTATTATCTTTATTTTCATCAGTATTATTGTTAATTACATAGTAAGTACCCAAACCAAATAAAAGACCTCCAACAATAAAACCTAATAATACCCCAAGTGCCATATGATTACTTTTTTTAATTACTTGTTCATTTTCCATTTTCTTCAACTCCTATTATTTAAATAGTAGCACTTATTAAACTATATTACAACTTAAATTATGAATTGAGTGTAAACCAAAAATTGTAATCTATTTATTCTCTTTTTTATATGTTTCATTTTTATTAATAAAGTTGACATTTATTGAAGTTATTTTAAAAATAAAATCAAATATTTTATAGCAAAATAAAACCGTTGAAAATCAACGGTATATTTCATATCTGGTGCGAGTGAAGGGACTTGAACCCATATGCCTCACGGCGCTAGATCCTAAGTCTAGTGCGTCTGCCAATTTCGCCACACTCGCAACATAGTGGTGGACCCTGTAGGACTCGGACCTACGACCGCCCGGTTATGAGCCGGATGCTCTAACCAACTGAGCTAAGGGTCCAGTTAGCACTGCCCTTTAAATATACCATATCAAAAATAAATATTCAATACTTTTTTAATTTTTTTTGATTTTTTTAGCATATTTAGGGCAGCTGATTATTTAATTTCTTCTAATTTTACACTTACTAATTTAGATACACCAGATTCTTGCATCGTTATACCATATAATGTATTTACAAATTCCATTGTTTTCTTTTTATGTGTTATAACGATAAATTGTGTCTTAGTTGCTAAATTAGTTAAATACTTGCCAAAACTAACAACATTTACATCATCAAGAGCTGCCTCTACTTCATCTAGTATGCAAAATGGTACTTGGCGACTCTTTAATATCGCAAATAGTAAACTGATGGCAGTAAATGTTTTTTCGCCACCAGATAAAAGTGAAATTGAAGTAAGTTTCTTACCTGGCGGACTAGCGATTATTTCAACACCTGTTTCAAGAATATTACTTGGATCAGTAAGTTTAAGTTCAGCAGTTCCACCATTAAATAATTCCTTAAAAGTAACAGCAAAGTTTTCACTTATAATGTCAAATGTTTTTAAGAAATCATCTTTCATGACATTATCCATCTCTTGAATTATTTCAAGAAGAGTTGTTTCTGCATTTGTAAGATCCTCTTTTTGTTTTATTAAAAATTCATATCTTTCACTTACTTTATCATATTCATCAATAGCCGCTAAGTTTACCATTCCTATATCGCGCATTTTTTTTCTTAAGTTGCTTACTTTGGTTCTAGCTTCATCAACATCCATATAAAGTTTATACTCATTTGATGCTTTTTCATATGTCATATTATATGTTTCACTTAAAGTACCAAGCATATTATCAAGTTTTACATCCATACGGTTTACTTCTATTTCCAAGTTATTTAATTCTTTAGTTTTAGCATTATAAATACTATTTTCTTGTTTAATAGAATGTTCATACTCATCTAATTCTTCTTTATAATTATCGCGTTCATTAGATAATGCTTCTAAATTATTTGTGACCATTTCTTTATCTTTTAAAGCTGCATAGTACTCTTTTATAACCATATCTTCTTCATTAGATAAAGAACCACCTAACATATTATTAATGCTTACTGCTTCATGTTTTAAATCATCAAGTATATCATTAAGTTCTGAAACACCCATTTTTTTACTACTTATTTCATCTTCTAAAACTGTCTTGTTTTTAGTAAGTAAGTATAATTTATCCGATTCTGATGCTATATTTGCATCAGTAATATTCATATTATCTTCTATTTTAGATATATCCTCTAGTACTTTTTTATATTCACTAATTAGATTTTCTAATTCGTATTTTAAAGTAATAACATTACGATTGTTAATCTTGTTACCACCAGTAATAGATCCACCTACATGAAGCATATTACCATCTAAAGTTACTACACGATAACGATAATTTATTCTTTTACTAATCATATTAGCAGAATCTATATCTTTAGCAACAACAACATTTCCAAGCTGATTAACTATTATATTATAATATGTTTTATCATATGAAACTAAATCACTTGCTATTGCAATAAAGCCATTAGAACTACGAAGTACATTCATAGTTTCAGTATCAATACCTTTTGGTTTAATTATGTTAAGTGGGAAGAATGTTGCTCTACCTAAATTATTGTTTTTTAGATAGTTTATGGCCTCTTTTGCAACCAATTCATTATCTACTACTATATTAGCACTTGCTGCTCCTAAAGCCGTAGAAATGGCTGTAGAATAAGTTTCATCAAGTTCAAATAACTTACCAATAACATTATGAATACCAGTAATTTTCGGATTATCCAATACTGCTTTAGTACTACTAGGTAATATACTATTATTTTCAATATTATCTTTAATAATTTCAATTTTACTTTTTAAAATATTTTGTTTTCGATAATTATCACCAATAGCAGTATCTAATTTAGTACGAAGAAGTTTTAAATCATTAACATCTTTTTCTTTTAAACTACATTTTTCCTTTAAATCATTAACTTCATCACTCTTAATAATAATCAAATTATTAGTACTAGCTATATCAGTTTCTATTTTTAATATCTTTTCTTTTATATCTACTAAACTAGTATGTAATTTACTATCCTCAACTTGATACTTTTGTCTCTCTAAAATAATATTCTTACGACTATTAATCTTTTCTACTTTTGTAGTAATTTCAAGTAATTCTCTTTGTTTAGCGCTTATTTCATTATTAAGATTATCTATTTTTAATTTAAGTTCACTAGTTCTAGCCTCATTACCAGTATTGCTAGTTGATATTGATAATATCTCTGCATTAAGTTTCTCTATTAAAATTTTCTTTTCTTTATAGCTTTCATTTATTTCAGTAATATCACTTGCAATAACTGCTACTTCAATACCTTCTAATTCTTCTTTAACTTCTAAATATTCCAAAGCTTTTTCTTTTTGTTGTTTTAAAGGCATAACTTGTACTTCAAGTTCACCAATAATATCTTCAACTCTACTCATATTATCATGAGTACGTTCTAATTTTCTTAAAGCTTCTTCTTTTCTTCTTTTATATTTAAGTACACCTGCAGCTTCTTCAAATATTACTCTTCTATCTTGTGGTCTATTAGATAATATATCATCTATTTTACCTTGAGATATAATATTAAAACTTTCTTTAGCAATACCACTATCTAAAAGAATATCCGTAATATCTTTAAGTCTACATTTTTCATTATTTATAAAATATTCATTAGTACCATCTCTATACACTCTTCTTTTAATGGCAACTTCATTAAATTCAATTGGTAAATAATGATCATTATTATCAAATACTAGAGTTACACTAGCAACATTTAATGGATTTCTTGATTTAGAACCAGAAAATATTACATCTGTCATATTATCACTACCACGTAATGATTTTACTGATTGTTCACCTAGTACCCAACGTACTGCATCTACAACGTTACTTTTTCCTGATCCATTAGGTCCTACTATACCAGTAATATTACCTTCTAAATCTATTACTATTTTATCTGCAAAAGATTTAAACCCATGAGCCTTTATTTCTTTTAAATACATACTATCACCCTAAACTAACTCTAATTGTACCAAAAATTGTTATAAAAAACAATAAAAGAAACTAGTATTTGCTAGTTTCTTTTATATTATTTTGTCTTATTATTAATAGGTTTAATTAATACTAAAACTTTGGGCTTAGAAATACTATTTTCTTTCTTAATAGTTTCTTCAATTTTTTGTCTTCTTTGATATCTACTTTCAAAAGCAGGTTCGTTATTTAATATACTTCTATCATAAGAAGCCATTCTTCTTTCATATGCACTCATCTTTATTTCTCACTTTCTAATTAATTTATTTACATGATTAACCACCGTAATATAATAAACTCATAATAAATCATAAAGTTCACCTTCTTTAAATAAAAAAACGCCCTAGATATTTTCATATCTAGAGACGTCATATACGCGGTACCACTCTAGTTGTTTAAGTAACAATTACTTAAACCACTCTTTTTCTATAACGCGAAAAACGTATTATTATACTTATTATTTCCAATAATAACTCTTAAGTTCTCTTCATATATATTCTTTTTTCAGGCTCACACCATCCCTAATTCGCTTTAAAATACATATATATTACTCGCTTAATCACTGCTTTAAATTAATATTTGTAATAATACATTTTTTTATAGTGTTTGTCAAATTAACCAATTAAAATATTTCCTATAAATTCAACAAAATCATAACCAATATCTTTAAACCAATATCTAAATGATTTATAGAAAGGCACTTTAACATTATTAACTTTTATTTCAAACAGATATTCTTCTTTAACACCAGATTTAAAAACTTTCGCACCATATCTTTCGTAGCGATAAAAAATTTGTTCATGATCATAGTCTGTACCTTCTACATATAAATAAATCTTTTCTTTTGCGAGTAAAATACTATTTTTTATAAAACTTCGAAAGAACGGAGTTACAGTATCAAAGGCACAAATAATATAATCAAATGTTTGTTTCTTAAATTCTTTTTTTAGTTTCTTAATATCAATGTTTCTTTCACCATTAAGTTTCTTTTTCTTTTTTTTAGTCTTTTTATTTTTTCCTTTTGTATTGTTTGTTAGCGTATAGACTATATTTAAATTCTTGTTGTTTTTTAAATCTTTAACAATTTTAGAATCATCATCAAAACCAATTACAAGTACAGAACCTTTTAATTTTTTCCCTATTTCATTTAATTCTTGCATTTTACTCACCCACTATATCATTAATTATAAAACTAGCACACATAAGTCCTGATGTAGCTGGCACAAATGAAGTAGAACCGATTGTTTTTCCTTCTACTTTAACAGGTTGTTCTTTTGAACATATAACCATTACTTTACCTTTAATTCTCTCATCTTTAACCATCTTACGGAGTATTTTAGCTATAGGGTCATAACTTGTTTTTCTTATATCTATTATTTCTAATTTGGTTGGATCTAATTTATTTCCTGTTCCCATCGATGAGATAAGCTTTATATTTTTAGAACTACATATTCTAATTAATTGCTTTTTTACTGCAATAGTATCACAGGCATCAACCACATAATCTATTTTAGTATTAAATATATCTATAGTATTTTCTTCAGTTAGGTATTCTTTATATTTAATTACTTCACAGTTTGGATTAATATCTAGTATTCTTTTTTCACAAACATCAACTTTAGGCAATCCAATATTAGAATGAAGGGATATAATTTGTCGATTTAAATTACTAATATCAACAATATCCTTATCAACGATAATGATTTTTCCTATACCTGCTCTAACTAAAGCTTCAACAGCATAGCCACCTACTCCACCAATTCCTACAACAAGAACTGTCTTGTTAAAAATATTATTAATTTTATCTCCAATTAATAGTTTTAATCTACTATATTGCATACTATCACCTTTATACATTATATATTAAAATAAACAAAAAAGATAGATTTACTACCTTTTATTTAATGAAAGTTCTTATAAATTTTTTGTTATTTTATTTTTTTGTAAATAATCTATTATGTTTAAATACAGGTAATTTAAAACCGGTATAACAAAACATACATTCTCTAACATTTTTCTTCTTCTCCATCATATTTAAATTAATATTTTTAAAATATTTTATACTATTCTTCCTGCTCGATGAGATATTATAGCACAAGTAAGAGATTGTGTAAAATTGATATGGAAGCACAAAAAAACCTAGGAAACAGTAGCATAACGAGTAAAACCTGATCTCCCAGGTGGGCATCACATTATAAATTTTAGGATTCTTAACGTAGTAAGCATTCAACACCATCTATAAATTAGATTCCCAATTCGTTATATTAGTAGGTTTTTCATAATTGCTACTATATGTTTCTTAGGTACTTATATTATATCATATATTTTCTTTTTTGAGAACATCGAAATACTATATATATTACAGTAATGTACAGTATTAAGAACAATCACCATCAGTTATTATTAAATTATCTATTTTACCATTAGCACAATATTTTCCATTTGATACATCTACTACTACAAAATCATCATTAACTAGTTTTACAATTCCACTTTTAAATTGATTCTTATTATCGACTTTTAAATCCTTTATATCCATACCTTCACTTGGAAAATTAGTATAATTACTCTCACCATAATACTGACTAGTAAATGTAATTAAGTTTTTTACAGATTCAATATAAACAGATTTAGTAGAAGCTTTTTTTATATTGATCATAGAAAATACTGTAATACTCGCTATTATGGCAAGTATTACAAATGCTGCGAGTAATTCTACAAGTGTAAAACCATTTCTTCTTTTCATACTAATCTAAAACCCGCCAACTAAACAAGCATTTCCTAATTGATAACTAGGTAGGTTTGTCAAATTAGATGTTAATGGATAGTTGTTATTGTAATTAAATGGATTATCACAAAAAGCGTCATGTCCTAATGAAGATAATCTTGTTAAATTATTAATTATTATATTATTAATTTGGTTATCCTCAAAAGATTCACTACCAATATGAACAATATTATTAGAACCAGTAAAATTAACACTGGTAATTTGATTATAGTTAAATGCACTAGCTCTTATTTCTTTTAAATTAGGGATATTGGTTAAGTTAACGCTCTCTACTCCGCTCATTGCAAATGAGTAGAAGCCAATAGTTTGCAATTTTGATAATCCTCTTAAGTCAACACTACTTAAATTAGTAAATATAAAACTACTGTCACCGATGGAAGTTAAATTACTTAAAGCAGCAAAATTAGCTGAAGATAAGCCGGTTTTAGCAAAAGCTAAATTACCAATTGAAGTAACAGTAGAAGGGATTGTAATGCCCGTTAAGTGATATCCTCTATCACCAACATAACTAAACTGTAAATCATAATCTTCATCGCACTCACAATGTATATCTTCATAAGCATAAGATACAGTATATGGTATACAGTTTCTCATAAAGTCACCTTCACGTACTGCTAGTGCTGCTAGTGTTACTTTTGATTTATCGGATGAATTTGATAATAAAGAATACGTCCTTGATTTAATTTGGTCGTTATCATAAAAATAGCCCATTTCTCGTGAATTACAAGTTAATGACTGAGTATTATCTATATCAGCAAAAGCACCAAAACCAATTTTAGTAACTGGATATCCTTCTATTACACTTGGGATAATAACATCTCCGTAGCAAGCTGTATTATTATAATCATAGCCGGTAATAGTTACTTTATTTGATACAACAGTATAATTAAAACATGCTATATCAGTTGAAGGACACTCACCTTCAATTATCGTAAGATTATCAATAGGACCATTAGCACAATATGAGCCATCTGATATGTTTTTTGCTTCAAGCTTTCCAGTAGTATCATTATATACAATACTACCACTTTTATATTTATTTTTATTTTCGATGCTTAAATCATCACTAAAAATAGAAATACCGCTTTTTAACGTTGGGCTATCTCCATTCTCACTATAATAGTTTTGGGCTGCATTTATTGCGTTTTTTACGGATTGTTTGTAAACATTAACTGTAACATTCTCTTTTACATTATCCATAGATGATATAACTATTCCTGCTATTATAGCAAGTATTACAAAAACAGCTAATAATTCTACTAAAGTAAAACCTTTTTTCTTTTTTTTATTTCGATCTTTTAATTCTTTTTTAAACTTATCAATTTCTTTTACCATACATATCCCTACTCTTCATATTATCAATAGTATATCATATTTGACAGAAAGTGACAAAAAAAAGAATAAAACTATTTAACTAGTTTTATTCCTAATTCTTTTAGTTGCTTTTCATCAACTATATTAGGTGCTTCACTCATTAAGCATGATGCACTAGCTGTTTTAGGGAATGCTATTACATCTCTAATATTATTTGTTTTTGTAAGCATCATTACAAGTCTTTCAAGACCTATTGCTAGACCACCATGAGGTGGAGTACCATATTTTAAAGCATTAACAAAGAAACCAAATTTAGTTTGAATTTGTTCTGGAGTAAGTTCAAGAGCTTCAAACATTTTTTGTTGAACTTCTTGATTATGGATTCTTATAGATCCACCACCTACTTCATAACCATTTATTACTATGTCATATGCCTTAGAGTAACAATTTGCTTTATCAGTTAATAATTTATCCTCATCACCATCTTTTGGAGCAGTAAATGGATGATGGCAAGCCATAAATCTATTTTCTTCTTCACTCCACTCAAATGATGGAAAATCAGTTACCCATAAAATAGCATACTTATTCTTATCAATTAAATTTAATTCATTAGCAACTTTAATACGTAGAGCTCCTAAAGAATCTTTAACAACTTTAAACTTATCTGCTATTACTAAAATTAAATCATTATTTTCAAGATTTAATACTTTTATTAATTCTTTACCTTCTGCTTCACTAATTCCTTTTAAAGAACCAGATATTTCATTATCAGTATATTTTATATAACCTAATCCTTTTGCACGATAAGTTTTAACAAACTCAGTAAGCTTATCCAAATCTTTTCTAGAATACTTATCTGTCGCGTTTTTAACTACAATAGCATTAATTATACCATTTTCTTCTAAAACGCTTTTAAACATCATGAAATCAGTATTTTTAAATATATTTGTAATATTATTTATCTTCATTTCAAAACGCATATCAGGTTTATCAGAACCATAGTTTTCCATAGCTTCATTATAAGGCATTCTTAATATATCTGTAGGTAAATCTACATTAATAATATCTTTAAATACTTTTCTAAGAAGACCTTCAGTCATATTCATAATATCGTTTTCAGCAATAAAACTCATTTCCATATCTATTTGTGTAAATTCTGGTTGACGATCTGCTCTTAAGTCTTCATCTCTAAAACATTTAGCAATTTGATAATATCTTTCAAAACCACTTACCATAAGTAATTGTTTAAATAATTGTGGTGATTGTGGTAAAGCATAAAATGTTCCGTTATTTACTCTAGATGGCACTAGATAATCTCTAGCACCCTCTGGTGTAGACTTGCAAAGAATTGGAGTTTCCATTTCTAAAAAGTCATTATTATCTAAATATTCTCTTACACTTCTTACTATTTTAGTTCTAGTAATCATGTTATTTTTTAAAGTTTCTCTTCTTAAATCTAAATACCTATATTTTAGTCTTGTATCTTCTAATGCAGTAGTATCATCAGTTATTTCAAATGGAATATCTAAAGATTTATTTAATAATTCCAAAGAAGATACGTCTACTTCTATTTCACCAGTAGGTATTCTAGTATTTTTACTTTCTCTTTCAACTATAGTTCCTGTTATTTTAATAACATATTCTTTACCTAAAGTACTTGCAAGTTCATAACAAGAATTTTCAGGTCTGATAGCAAGTTGCATTATACCACTTCTATCTCTTAAATCGATAAATATAAGACCACCTAAGTCTCTTTTTTTACTTACCCAACCATGTAGTTCTACTGTTTCTCCTACATTTTTTATACTATATGAGGTATTACTAATCATGATGTTCCTCCTCTATCTGTTCATCAAAGAAATCTACTATTTCTTCAGTATTAATTTTAAATTCTTCTTTTGTTACATTATTTTTTATTGTTAGTATATTGCTACTAACTTCCTCATCACCAATTATAATTACATATTTAGCATTATATCTATCTGCTTGTTTAAAATTACCAGCAATCTTACGGTTCATATAATCTATGTCAACAGTAAAACCAGACATTCTTAAACTTTGTGTAAGCGCAAAAGCATAAGTCTTTTGATTTTCACTCATTGGTATCACATAAATATCTAAACCTTTATCATATGGAAGCACTATATTTTCTGCTTCTAAAGCATTAAGTAATCTTTCAAGTCCTAAAGCAAAACCAACCCCACTAGTAGCAGGTCCACCTAATGTTTCAATTAAACCATTATATCTACCACCACCGCAAAGAACGTTTTGAGAACCAAATGATTCAATAGAAGCTTCTACTTCAAATACTGTATGAGTATAATAATCTAATCCTCTAACTATACTAGGATTAACTATATATTCAATACCAAGTGCATCTAAACATTCTTTAACTTTTTCAAAGTGGTTTCTACTTGTTTCATTTAGATATTCAATTGTCGTTGGAGCACTTTTCATTTCCGGTTTCTCATGATCAACTTTACAATCTAATATTCTAAGTGGATTTTTCTTAAATCTTTCTTTACAATCTTCACAATATGTATCTATTACAGGTGCAAAATGATTTACTAAAGCTTCTCTATAATTATCACGTGATTCTTTATCACCTAAACTATTAATATTTACTTTAATTCCTTTTAAACCTAGCATCTTATAAATATTAACTGGAATACTTATAACTTCGGCATCAGTCATTGGATCATCACTACCAAATACTTCTACACCAAATTGATTAAACTCTCTATATCTACCAGATTGTGGTCTTTCATATCTAAACATCGGCCCAAAATACCATGCTTTAACAGGCATAGTAGGATTACCAAACATTTTATTTTCAACATAGCTTCTTACTACACCAGCTGTTCCTTCTGGTCTCAAAGTCATATCTCTATCGCCACGATCTTTAAAATCATAAGTTTCTTTTGTTACAATATCAGTAGTTTCACCTACTCCTCTATGGAACAACTCACTCGCTTCAAATATAGGTGTTTTAAAATATTCATAGTTATACTTGCTCATAAGTGACTTTAATAAATCATCAATATATGAAATTTGTTTTCCCTTTTCACCATATACATCATATGTTCCTTTTGGTTTTTGTATCATAATATACCTTCTTTCTTTTTAATAAAAAAGCCTATAAATGTAAGGACGTACATTACGTGGTGCCACCTTACTTTATAGACTTTATCTACCTTATTATTCCTTAACGCAGAAATACGATTATCTTAAGTTTTAGTGTCATTCGTTATATTCTTTTATTAACTTCCACCAGCCGTTAACTCTCTTTTTAAAAGTAATATAATTACTAATCTAAAACAATAATTACCATATAATTATAATGTTTCTTTCAAAAATAGTCAAGTATTTTCATTTTCAAAATTAACATATTAATAATTTTATAAATTATAATGATAAACTTATTGGATGTTATAAAATAATATGTTAAAATCCAATTCTCTTAACTTTAGGTTTATCCATTAAATTTTCTGAAATATCTTTAGAAGATATAGTTACTAATTCTTCTAAATCATCAGACATATAAACATTTGATACATGATTAAGATAAATCTTCATGTATAGATTGTCTATAAATCTACCATTTCCAAAATTCTTTGATTGTTTAGCATCATGAATCATTTTCATTATAGTTTCCTTTGCACTTGCGTCAAATTTATACTTTCCTTTTTTAAATTTATTTTCTAACATTTGATATAATTGTTCTTCTGTATAATCAACAAAGTCCATATTATATCCTATACGTGATTCAATTCCTGGATTTAATTCAATAAACTCATCCATTTCTTTACTGTATCCTGCAAAAATAAAAGCTGTTTTATTTGTTTCTAGTTCCTTCATTATTTCTGCAAGTGCTTCTTGAGCAAACTGTTGGGCTGGTCCAGCAAAAACATAAGCTTCATCAATAAATATAAGTCCACCGCGGTTTTCCTCAATTAATTTGCTCGATTTTGGCGCCGTTTGTCCAACGTATTGGCCAATAAAATCTTTTGCTGTGCATTCTTTTATCTTATTGCTCTTAATATATCCCAAATCACATAATAATTTAGATATAATATGTGCAACAGTCGTTTTTCCTGTTCCTGGATTACCTTTAAAAACCATATTTAAATTTAGTGTTGGAACTTCTACTTTGTTTTTTATTTTTTCTCTAAAAATAATACTTTTTATTAACTCTTCAAATACTTTTTTAACGTTATCAAGACCAATTAATTCATTAAGTTCATTCATCGCATTTTTTGCCTTATTTATTATTTCGTTAGGATCAATTTTTTGGCTCTCACTAACAACTTCTTTTACTTCTTCTTCAGCAAAGTCTGTAGTAAAATCAGGTTTTGTTAGTTGATCAGCAACTTGATTTATATTTTCAATATTTTTTATATAAGTTGCGGCATAATATTTCTTAGCTTCTTGCAAGTTATCCATAGTAGAAATATCATCAAGCGTCTTTATTTCGTCTTGTATAAAACTTTTTGCTAACGAAATACTTTCATCATCATATTCTGCTAATTCATGTAAAGCTATTCTATAATATGATAAAGCTTCTTCAGCATATTGATTTAGAATTTTTATATCTTCAGAAGACATCAATTGTTTATATATAGCTTTATAAGAAGCTATAAATTCTTCTGAAGTTACAGGATTCTTATTTTCATCATATGCATCTAACTCACTATAAGTTTGCATAATTAAATTTAATATTTCTTTTAAAGAATTAATGTTATCTATTTTTAAAAACTCATCGATTGAAGAATCAGGAATTATATAAACAATAGTAGCACTATTACGTAAATATTCTTCATAACTTTTCTTATTATTTTTAGCATTTATTAATTCTGTTTTTATTTCTTCGACGTTATTTAAACTTAAAATATGTTGCAATAATGCCATTGGAATTACTGTTATTTCTTGTTGATTTAAGGATTTTTTTAAATTTTCATAAAAAGATTCTTCTTTTTGTATTAATTTATTATCACTTCTTGCTCTATCATCATTTGAATCAACTTTATAATCAATTATTGAATTTGTCATTTCATTTAAATCAAATTTTATTACTCTTACATCATCTTTTTCATGATCATATATACCCATTATCATATAATCTAGTAAATCATTATTAAACATAACTTTTGCATCTTCAATGCCCCTAGCGTTTGGATATAATTTTAATATTTCTTCTTCTGTCATTATATATCCAACACATTCTTCAGCATCACTTAAAAGCAAACCAGAATCAGTAAATATGCCCCTTTCAATGTTTAGAGCATCTAGAAAAACACCATTTTCTATATCTGAAATGCCTTCTATTATAGTTACTGGTTTAAATAAGTATATATTATAATCTAAGCTTATAGCTTCTTTTGTAAATAAAACCGCATATTCTCTACTATCCATGTTGAAAACCTCCTAAATACGCAAAAAGTCTATAAATACAAGGGCGTAGTTCACGCTGTGCCACCTTGTTTTATAGACTTTAATCTACCTTTAATTCTTTAACGCAGAATTACGATTATTTAACTCATAGTGTTTTTCCTTATAAACATTAGTATGTTTACACCATCCACATTTTCTCTAGACTATAGTTTATAAGTACTTGTCTATGAAAATAATTATTGATATTACCTTATAGTATAAAGTGATTTAAAGAATTAGTCAATACAATAAACTGTTTTTCGAAGTTTATTTAGTATCAAACTATTTAAATATTTTAATTTTTACCCATTTGTTTTACTTTAGATTGATCATTTGATATTTCCATGCCTATGCTTTCTTCTTTACATAAACTACTTTTATATTTCAAAACTTCTTGTAAAGCATCTTGGTTAAAAGAAATCTTTTTTAGTTTTCTAATATTACTTGCTTCTTGTAAATTTCTTTCAAGAACATCTTGCATTAATACATGATCACCATTTGTTTTTAAAAGGAAAACTTTACCTGGGTCTTTAATTGTCTCCTTTGATAAAAATAAAATTTTATATTCTTTTTGTTTTCTATTAATTTCATCACCAGCATCACCTAAGCAGCGTGAAATAATATTACTAAGACCACGTCCACCTGTCTTAAGTTTAATAGCTTCTGCAGCTGCTTCTTCAATAAAACCATCTTCCCATACAAGTTCGACACCTTTTGTTTGAAAATATTTTCTTTCAACACCAAGATTTGAAGTAGCTTCTGTAGTTTCAAGTTCTACTAAAGATTCTAATGTATGAGGTGGGTATAAAATTACATATTGAAATCTGCCAATAAACTGATTATCAAGTCCGTATTCTACTAAATCTTCTGGTTTAACTTCAAAATATTTTTTAAATTCATCAGTTTCCTTTACTTCTTCAACAGCAAAGCCAGGACGTCTAGTGTTTTTCTCCTTTTTATCAAAATATTCTTGAAAAGCACCACTTGCCATAACTCCAATCTTTGATGTATCAAATGGAATATTTTGTTTTCCCACTTCTGCTATATAAGTTGTACCATCCATAAATTTTAATAATTGATCTATAACAGCACTACAGTTAACATTATCTTTTTGACCTTTTTCAGCTCTTTTATCAATCTCATCAAGTATTACTATTCCTGATTCTGCTAATTCCAAGTCAGCTTGTGTTATGGTTCCATTATCCTTTTTACCCTTATTATTTATAGTATGAGCTTCTGTTAATAATGTACCTAAGATATTTTTTTCTATTGTACCACCAACATATCCCTCCTGTGTAAGCTGATTTGTATCAACAACAACAATTGGTCTTTTGGACATTGCTTTCTTTAATTCATTAAATGTTTGTGTCTTACCTGTTCCAGTAGTACCCGCAATAAGAATCGAATGTTTTTTTCCTGTTCCAATCGAAATATCCATTTTATCTATTGCTGTTAAAATTCTTCCTATTTGCTTATCCCTACCAATAATTCTTTCAATCATTTGATTATAAACTTGACTATAATTAAATGATGAATTTGCTTTCTTTTTGTCATTAAAGGATTCTTCTAATTCATTTTGCTTTTCTTCGTGTTTTTGTTCTACTACCATTAATTCATTTTTTTTATTTGCATCATCATAGAGATTAGCTATAGCTGTAATATTATTAACTTCTGTCTTCTTAATTTCTTTTATTCCTTTTTTTATTAAATCTATATCAGTTAATTTTAATAGTTCTTCATATTTATCAACTAAACAATATATACAATCTTCAGCTGCATCAATATTGTAACCTTCTTTTTCAAAATTATCTAAAGCTAAACTCAAATCAGTATATAATTCTACTACTTGTCCTATCGCTTTTTTCATTTCTTCAATATTATCATTTGCTATTAAAGTATCATAAGTTGCATTAAATAAATCTATAATGTGTTTTCCAGTAATTTCATTTTTTGAAAAAGCTCCTATTTCAATTTTAGGCAATTTTTCTTGCTGCTTTTTTTCATCATCAAAGGCTGAGTTAATACCTTCATGGTCTTTCTTGATTTTAGCCAGTTTCTTTTTTATTTCATCAAGCGTTTTAGAAGCAATTAAATCCTTAAAAATTTCCTTACTCATAACAACTAATTCTTGACCACCAAATTCATCAATAGCCTTACTTAAAGCTTCCTTAGAGTTCTCATGTTCACTTATATTAGACTGTTTTATTGTATCTAGTGGTATTTTTGCTAAATTTGAATTTGGCGCTATATCCAAACCATTAAGAGTTTCTGACATAGTCATTAAATCAAATGAAGTTACTGCTATCTTATCTTTACCAGCTAAATAAAAACCAATATGTGCTAGATCACGAATACTATTAAAATATTCAATCTTAGCTTCTGGTATAGATAATTTAGGATATTTTTTAGTCAGTTCTTCATCAGAAATAATATACCCAATTGCTGTTTCTTGATCACTGTATAAAGTTTCACTATTATGAATAGTTAAATATTCATTTGCCATTGTATCAGTAAAATAAACTTCTTTATCTTCTTCTTCAATAGTCCCTTCAATCAAATATTCTGGTTTAAATAAATAAATACCAGTACTAATTAAATTTCTATTCATCAGTACTCCAAAATAAGTTAAATCGTTGTGATTGTCATTCGCCATATTAAAACCTCCTAAATACGCAAAAAGTCTATAAATACAAGGGCGTAGTTCACGCTGTGCCACCTTGTTTTATAGACTTCAATCTACCTCTAATTCTTTAACGCAGAATTACGATTATTTTACTCATAGTGTTCTTCTTTATAAACGTTATTATGTTTACACCAGCCACATTTTCTCTAGACTACAGTTTATAAGTACTTGTCTATGAAAATAATTATTGATATTACATTATAGTATAAAGTGATTTAAAGAATTAGTCAATAATATATGAAAAAGTTATATTATTATTTTTAACGAAGCCAGTTTATTGTAGCGTTTGTAGCCCCCCATGGAGAACCTGTAATGCTACCACTTGTTTTGTCTATATTAATTGTGGTTAGTGAGTATGGCAAAGCATTAGTTCCAATTCCTGTTACACTATTTGGTATGGTAATGCTTGTCAATGTATTTCCATAGAAAGAAGAATTGCCAATTGTTTGTAATGTGTTATTTAAAGTAACACTAGTTAATCCACAGCTATAAAAAGTAATATCACTAATATCTGTTGCAGTTGACGGAACAGTTACTGTTTTATTTGAACCCCCATAACTTATTAGTCTTGTCCCGGCACTATTATACATAAATGCTGTACTATCAGAAATAAGATTGTTATTGATTATACCATCTCCACGTATTGTTACCGTACTAGGTAGTGTAAAAGTAGTAAAACTATTGCTAGCTAATACATAATTTCTAAAAGTTGTTACTGATGAAGGAATAGTTAAACTTGCTAGCTTATTACCATAAAACGCTCTATCTCCTATTTCAGTTAACCCACTTGGAAGAACTACTTGGGTTAATAGATTACTTTCAAATGCACCAGTACAACCTAATGCTTCATTCCAAGAGTTACAATTATATCTAGTATTGCTTGGAATATCATAATAACCACTAAGAGTTTTCAAACCAGTTAGTGGCGATAAATCGACACTTGCTAATTTATTACCCAAAAAAGCAGCTGAGGAAATTTTAGTTAGTTTGTTGTTTGCAGCAAAAGTTACACTTGTCAAATCATTTCCTTCAAATGCACCAGTTCCAATGGAAGAAACATTACTTGGAATAACTATGCTAGTTAAATTATTATTTTCAAAACCTTTTATATCTATAGAAACATTTGGTAAAATTACAACATCAATATTAGTACGTTCAAAAGCTCTTTCTGAAATATATGTTAAATTAACATTTGGAGATAAATCTACCTTTCTAATTGTGTTATTAAGTAGGATTTGTGAGCCTATCGATCTCAAACTAATAGGAAATACTATTTCATTCTGGTTTAACAGATTGTCTCTAAAGGCAAAATTATCAATCACTTGTATGTTGTTGCCAAGACTTAGTGAGGAAATATTGTTGGTCTCAAACGACTCCCATCCTACATATGTTGTACTATTTGGTATATTTAAACTTGAAATAAAATTCTTTTGAAAAGCTCTATAACCTATTGATTGCAATTTAGAGTTTGTTCCAAAATTAACACTAGTTATTAAATTATCTCTAAAAGGTCCATATTGTTCCATATATCCGCCATCTTTTATTTGTAAAAGTTCTGTCGCAGCGCTAAAATCTACACTCGTTAATTTATTTGGTTTTCCAGTTCCATCAAAAGCGTTACCCGCTATATATTTTACTGGAACCCCACCTATGTCAGTAGGTATAACTAGATCCATAGGACATTTTGAGGTATTATTCCAAGTATAACCTGTTATGGTTCCTGTAGAAGAATTGAATGCAAAACAACTAGAGTATACCGTAATAATTCTAGTAACGGTTGCAGTATTACCTGATGAATCAGTAGCTATATAAGTAATAGTATATTTTCCTATTACTCCTAATGATAAATTTCCTTTAGCTACTACGTTAACTGCTTCACCACTGTTATCAGTAGCGCTAACTCCTGCCATTAAATCATAACTTGTTACAGTATCTATCAAAGCAGTATTATTAGCTCCTGTTATTACAGGTGCAGTACTATCCACTACATTTATTTTTCTTGTTATTGTTTTAGTAATTCCATCCGATAAAACTGTATATTTATATTTAAAATTATCTATAGGTGTGCTTGTATCAACTGTGCCCGTTGTAATTATTTTATTTGATATATCATTTCCATCGGTATCTGTTGCAACTGCACCGGGATCAGTGAAAACAGAGTTTATTTCAACATTAAGAGGATTGCTACCTAATAAATAAATTGATGGTGTTCTGCCTACTGCTTCGCAATCAGTTGCTGTTCCATCTACTAGTTCATCATCTAAAATTGCGTAATTATATTTTTTACCATCCCTAGTAACTGCTACTTCCATTGTATTATCTAAACAAGTGCTACTGCTTGGATTCTTTATATTAAAGTCCAAATACCCTTGTTCTTTTAAATCAGCAAGGGTTAATGTTAAAGTATCTCCATCATCAAACAAAGACTTATTATCAGTAAGCCAGTTTTTAGCTGCATTTATGATAGTATCTTTAGTCATATCATAAGCTTTTTGTTTTCCTCTTTTAATTACTGTATCAACAGCAGGCACAGTAATTAATGCAAGAATTCCTATTAGTACTATAACTCCTAAAAGTTCAATTAATGTAAAACCATTTTTCTTCATATTTATACCTCTACTTATACATCGGTTATACTACAATACTACTATATATTGATTATAACATATTATATAGCATATAAAAAGAAGAAAATATTAACTATTTTCTTCTTTCATTTCTTCTATTTTTTCAGTTATATCACTTTTATAATAATTATAAGTTGTTATAATTATAATTGCCACTGGCAAGGAAATAATAATTCCAAGTAATCCAAATAGAATACCGCCTGCAAAAACAGAGAATATTACTACTATTGGAGATGCATCAGTAGATTTACCATATACAAATGGGTTAATAATATAACTATCAACAAGTGAAAGGATAGCAAATACTATTAAAGCTTTAACAAATAATGATGGACTGATAACAAAAGCTGTAATTAATGCTACAAGATTTGTTGCAATACCACCAAAATATGGTATTAAATTTGCCAATGCTGCTAAGCAACCCAAAAGGACTGCATCTGGATGACCTATAATAGTAAATGCCACAGTATATTCTACTACAGTAATTAATACAATTTTAGTAAAACCTTCTAAGTAACCCTTCATAGCATTATCAAGAGCAACAACATAACCATAAGTTTTCTTGCCTTTTTTCTTATAGTATTTCTTTACTCTTGCTCTTATTCTATCCATATCTACAAGTAAATATATAGCCGCAGCAAGCCCTACTATAAAGTTTCCTACATAACCTAAACTAGTTGATATTAAAGATATTGCGCCATCACTAATATATTTACCTGTGCTTTTTATGATATCATCAAATGATGTAGAAAGCGTATCTTGAAGAGGACCAAAATCAATGTCATATTTAATAGATATATCTTTTATAAAAGCAATTATACCATTAAATAAATTACCTAGTTGTTCAATTAGTAGAGGTACAGCTAGTGTTCCCACTAAAATAAACACACCAAAGAATATAATTAGTACTATAAAAATACTAAGACCTTTTGGTATTTTATGTTCTCTAAGCCTTAAAGTAAATGGATATAAAGCATACGCTATAGCAAAAGCTACAAGAAAAGGAAATAGCACACTAAACATTTTTGTTACAGCAATACTCCACAATCCACCTGATTGGTAAATAAGCCATATTATTAATACTATAATTGCTGTATTAATAAGTTTAAAATCTAGTCTATTTTTAATCATATTATTCCCCACTATCCATAACTATAGTTATCGGGCCATCATTTATAAGTGATACTTGCATATCAGCTCCAAATATCCCGGTTTCAATAGTTATACCAGTCTTTCTTAAATTTTGATTCCATCTATCATAAAGAATAGTTGATTCTTCACCTCGTAAAGCCTTTATGTAACTAGGTCTACGACCTTTTCTAGTATCAGCATATAAAGTAAACTGTGAGATACTAAGAATACTACCATCAACATCTAATAATGACTTGTTCATAACGCCATCTTCATCATCAAATATTCGAAGATTAATTACTTTATTAATCATTTTATCAATTATTTCTTCAGTATCTCCCTCAGTAAAACCAACAAGTATTACAAGACCACTTTTTATTTTTCCGACTACTTTATTATCAACTGTAACAGAAGCGTCTTTGCTTCTTTGAATAACTAAACGCATTATTTAATTATCCTTTCAACTTCAACAACGCTAGAAATAATTAGTAAATCGTTCATAAATTTCATCAGTCTTTCTTTTGAATCTACTAAGATTGTTATTTCAAATAAGAATCCTTCTTTAGAATTCATCGAATTAATACTTTGTACTGTTACATCACTATTAGCAGTTTTAGAAATTATATCTACTAGAACATTTTTGTTATTATCTGCTCTTATAAGTAGTGCTGTAGGATATTTTTTATTAATTTGTTCATTCCATTTAACATCAATTAATCTCTCTTCAAGTTCACTGACATTAGGACAAACAGCTCTATGAACAGTTATACCATTTCCTTTAGTAATATATCCTATTATTCGATCTCCAGGTATTGGTTTACAGCAAGAAGCTACATTTACTTTAATTTCATCAATACCTTCAACTACTATATCATTTTTAATGATTGGTGCAATTATTTCAGAAGCAGTAGTTGCTTTCTTCAATATTAAATCAACTTTACTTACATTGTCACCTGTTACTATATTTAAAATATTAGTTGTTGTGACTTTACCATTACCTAAATTGATATATAGTTCTTCGATACCAGAAAATTTTAATTCTTTAATTATTTTATCTAAATTTTCTGGGGATAGGAAATCATTAAAGACGATTTTTTTCTTACGTAAATCTTCTTTTAATACTTCCTCACCTTTCTTCATATAACCTTCTTTATCTATTTTATTAAAGAAGGCTTTAATCTTATTCTTAGCTTGAGAAGTATAAGCCATATTAATCCATTCTCTAGATGGACCAGCACTATTTTTATTAGTGTTTATTTTTATTATGTCATTATCTTTTAATTTATAATCAAGTGGCACTATATTATTGTTAACTATGGCCCCTATCATTTTATCGCCAACACCGCTATGAACACGATATGCAAAGTCAATTGGAGTTGCCCCATCAGGTAATTCTATAACATCGCCTTTTGGTGTGAACACATAGATGTTTTCTTTTAGAATATCTTCACTTACTGCTTGAACAAATTCAGCATCATCTGCTTCTTCATTTTTAAGATCCATAATATTTCTAAAGAATTGCAACTTTTGTTCCATTGCATTTTGCATATTAGCTCTGACATTAGATCCTTTTTCTTTATAAGACCAGTGAGAAGCAATACCAAGTTCAGCTATTTGATCCATCTCATATGTTCGTATTTGAATTTCATATAATTGTCCACCTTCGCCAAAGACAGTAGTATGTAGTGATTGATACATATTAGTTTTTGGCATTGCTATATAGTCTTTGAATCTTTTAGGGATAGGTCTATATTTTGAGTGAATAATACCTAGTGCTTGATAACACTCAGCTTCACTCTCAACATATACCCTAAGAGCAAGTAAATCATATATATCACTAAATTTCTTTCCCTTATCGAGTTTCTTAAAAATGCTATATATACTTTTTGCTCTACCTTTTATTTCATGTTTAATACCATGATCATTTAAAGATTCTGTTACACTATCCATCATGCTTTCAACTAAATCTTCACGCTCAGTTTTTGATTGATTTAATTTTTCAACTATTTCAAAATAAACATCAGGTTTGTAATAACGAAGGGATAAATCCTCAAGTTCACTTTTTATACTTCCAATACCTAATCTATGTGCAATGGGTGTTAATATATCTAAAGTTTCTTTAGCTTTCAATTTTTGTTTCTTTTCAGGTAAAACCCAAAGTGTACGCATATTATGAAGCCTATCCGCTAATTTTATTATAATAACGCGAACGTCTTCAGAAAGACCTACAATAATTTTACGATGATTTGCAAGCATTGCTTCATTATCACCATTAAAATTAAGTCTATTTATTTTAGTTACTCCATCAACAAGAAGAGCAATTTCAGATCCAAACTTGTCTTCTATTTCTTCCTTTGTAACATCGCAATCTTCAACAACATCATGTAAAAGTGCTGCACAAATAGTTGGAGCATCAGCATATATTTCAGTTAAAATATATGCAACATTAAGAGGATGAATAATATAATCTTCACCTGTTAATCTTTTTACACCAAAATGTTTTTCAAATGCAAACATATATGCGCTTCTTACTAAATCTAGATCACTTTCTTCAGTCATATATGTACATAATCTATCTCTTAATTCATCAAATGTTATATTTGGTTTATCTTTTCTCATACTATTCACCGTACTTCCAATAAAACAATTATATAATAATTAATATTCTTTATCAAGAATATTTAGGTATATAACTATTTATTTCATATTTCTATTTTTATTATAAGAAAAAGAAAACTATTTAGTTTTCTTCTTACTTGTATTAGTCTTTTTATTTGTCACTAATTTTTTATTTTCTACTTTCTTTTTAGGCTTTTCATCTGGTTCTTCATACCATTTTTTCTTTACTGGTTTGCCAATTTTATGAATTTCTATTTCATAGAATAATTGACATGCAATAAAGACAGTAGATAAAACACCAGCAATTAAACCAAAGAACATAGCCATATTAAAGTTAATTATTTCATGTGATCCAAATAATATTAACATTACTACAGGAACTAAAGTTGTAAGTGTAGTAATTATAGATCTTACTAAAGTTAAATTAATTGCTTCATTAATTGCATCTTCGAGATCTTTTGGAGATTTAACTACACCATCATTTTTATTACGTAAAGTTTCTCTTACACGGTCAAATGAAACTATTGTATCATTAACAGAGAATCCTATAATTGATAGAATTGCTGCAATAAAGATACTTGTTACTTCTAATTTTAATAAGCTAAATGCTACTATTATAACAAAGGCATCATGTAATAAGGCAATAATAGCTGTTATAGCATAACTAAATCTGAATCTAGCTGATACATATAAAAGAATACCCATTATTGCTACAATAACTGCCATTATAGCATTTTTCACTAAGTCTTTTTTAACCATATTTGATACAACGCCTATTGTTGTAGTTGCGTCATATTCATCATTGAAATGTGTTTCTGTTTTTAATACTTCTGTTTCATCAAAAGATTCTTCAACTTTTAATATTACATTATTATCACTAATAACCTCAGTATTATATAAAGTATAACCCATATCTTCAAGTTCTGTACCAAGTTTATCAGCATCTAGTTTTTTGTCACTAGTAATACTAACTGAAGAACCACCCTTGAAGTCAATTCCTAATGTTAATTTGTTTGTAAATAATGACACCGCGCCTACTAGAACAAGTAATGCCATATAAACATATACAAACTTACGAATCTTGATAAAATTAAATGGTCTTAATTTTTTACTATTTTTCTTAAATCCAATAAAGAAGTTTAATTTTTCATCAAACATGCCAGTCTTAACAAATAATCCAAGTAAATTTCTTGTTAAGAAAACCATTATAACCATTGTTACTATAGTACTTATAATTAACATAGTAGCAAAGCCTTTTACACTACTTTCACCAAGTATGAATAGAACAATTGCTGATATAAGTGTAGTTACGTTTGAGTCTAGAATAGCCATAAATGAGTTTTCGTTACCCTTTTTATAAGCACCCTCTAATCTTATATTTTCTCTAAGTTCATCTTTAATTCTAGCAAATGATATAACACAAGAATCAACTGCCATACCTATACCAATAACTAAAGCAGCAATACCTGGAAGAGTTAGAACTCCACCAAATAACCAGAATGATAAAAATGTTAAGAATGTATAAATCAATATACCAATACTAGCTATAAAACCAGCAAAGCGATATATAACAATCATAACTAACATAATACCTATTACACCTAAAATTCCAGCTTTAGCTGTAAGATCAAGTGAATTAGCTCCAAATGAAGCTTCTACTGTTTTAGAAGATATTTCAGATAATTTTGTTGGTAATGAACCAGAGTTAATTAAACTAACTAATTCTGTTACTTCATCAGTTGTAAAATTTCCTTGAATAATAACATCACTAGCAAAGCCTTGAGATACTGTAGCCGCACTTAAACATCCGGCAGTGTTATCTCCCCCACATTTACCAGCTTGTTTTTCATATGATGATGTTCCATCATAATCAAGCCATATTACGATAAGTTTGTCTTTTGATTCACTAATCTCTTTAGTGACTTTATAAAATTCATCTTTATCAGATACAGTAAGTGATACAGCTGGATTACCAGATGCATCTTGTCCTACTTTGGCACTTCCTGCCTTAAGTACATCACTACTCATAAGTAGTTTATCTGATGAGTCACGGAATGATAAACTCGCAACTGAACTAAGTGTTTTACGAGCTTCAGCTGGATCTGTAACTCCGGCTAATTGAACACGGATACGGTCTTCACCTTCAACTACTATTTCAGGTTCACTAACACCTAGGGCATCAATTCTCTTAGAAATGGTTTTATATGTATTAGTTACCATATCAGTAGTAACCTTATCACCATTTAAACTTTCAACTTGATATAAAACTTCAAAACCACCTTGTAAATCTAGCCCAAATTTTAAATTCTTTAATAATGTTGGAGTAACAAGTCCCATAGCCATTAAAATAACAGCAATTATAAATGTACTCTTTATAAAGTTAAAATTCTTATTTTTGTCTCTCTTCACCATGTAAATTCCTCCTACTCAAAATAAACTTTTCTATCTTCTAAGCTAAGTTTATCTTTCAAATAACTATCAATTAAAATATTATCAATATTAAGTACATCACTTACCATTTGATATAAATTTAAATTTTTAGATGTTTTCCATTTTACTTCCTGTAAATAATTCCATACATCTTTTTCTTTGATATACTCAAATCCATTTCGACGCATTTCCTCAGTTTTTGTTTTTAAAGCTGGTTTTAATCTTGTATAAAGTTCTTCTAATGAACCAAATTCAATGTCCATAAAATTACCTCCATGTTTATGCCTAGATACATTATATATTAAATTCTTAAGTTTTTAAAGCATTTTCTATATTTTTGTTTATTTATATTGCATTTTTACCTGCTAAATTATATAATTATAAAGACGTTTTGCAAAAACCACATAATGTATAAAGCATAACTACATGAAAGTGTGGTTTTTTGCGTTGTCTAGAGGAGGTAACAAGCTAATGGATGACTTTAGAGAAGAAAAAGAATACTTAAACCAAGTGGTACATAACATTGAAGGCAAGATTGAAGATACTACCATTACAACAGAAAAACTAAGAAGAGAAGTAGAAAGTATTGGTGTACCTAATTGGGATGAAAGAAAGTACTTTCAAAACTGTAAAAACAAGATTTATCAGTCAGGCAAAAATTTAAAAGATTTAAATGATACTAAAAACAACCCTTATTTTGGGCGAATGGATTTAAAAATTATTGAAGAAGATAATATTGAAAACCTAATCATGTATGTGGGCGAAAAAAGTATCCTAAATAAAGAAAAGAAAAATTTAGTATACGATTGGCGTAGCCCTGTTGCAAATTTATATTATATGAATAATCAAGATGACTTTTCATATGGTGATACTAAATTTGAATTAAATTTAAAAAGACAAATTGAAATTGATAAGGCTATTTTAATGAATATCTACGATTCTTATAAAAAAGGTTCAGATTTAAATGTCCAGGATATCTTCTTACAAAAAGTTCTAGAAGCCAAGAAAAATAGGAATGAATTTACCGATATTATAAGAACAATACAGTCTAATCAAAATTCAATTATTAGAGATGATTTATTTACCAATAGTATTGTTCAAGGTGTGGCAGGATCAGGAAAAACAGTTGTTCTACTCCACAGACTTTCATATCTTTTATACAATTATAAAGATATGAATAAAAACAAATTAATATTTATTACCCCATCTAGAATATTTCAATCAAAACTAGCTAATATAAATAGAAGTTTATCGCTTACTACATTAAAGATGCTCCCTATGGAAGAATATTATTTAGAAAAAATAAAGATTTATATCCCCTCTTTTAAAATAAATATGGTTACTAAAGACGATGATAATGAAAACATGCTTAAATTTATTTACAGTAACGATTATTTAAATTATCTAGATAATATATTTAATGATTATTTTAAAGAATACATTGAACTAATAAAAACTAATAATAAACTGATATTTGACAAAAATAAGATTCTCTCATCGCTAACAAGTAACGATAATATGCTAAAAAAAATACTTACTAATTATAATTATAAAACACTAGAAGAAAAGGAAAAGCTTCTAGAATTACAAACTATAACAAAAAAGTATTTAAAGAAAGACAATTTAAAGAAAATACTTGATATTATACATCATGATTTAATTCGAAAATACAGTATAAATGATAAAGAATATATTAAGAAAAATAAATGTAATAAGTGTTATGTTTATTCTATACTTTGGTTATATATGAAATATGGTTTTACAACTTATAATGATTATAAATATATGTTTATTGATGAAATGCAAGACTATAGCGATAACGAATTTAGGTTAATAGCTAAAATGGAAAGAAATCCACATTTAAATCTATATGGTGATATTAATCAAGACATTTTAAAATATATTGATAAAAAAAGTATTATAGGTTTAAATAACTTAGTAAAAGAAATTCTATCTACTGATAAAGTACTAAATTACAAATTGGAAGAAAATTATCGTAATAGTAAACAAATAACTAACTATTGTAATGAATTTCTATCTAATAAAATGATATCTATGGGTATTAATAGTGATGAAGTTAATATAATTAATATTAATAAAAAAGAAGTATATAATAATATACTTAAAATATTCAATAATAATGATATTGTTATTATTACAAAAGATAATGATTTAGAAGAAAAACTTAGAAGTAATAATTATGAAGTATATAGCGTTAAAACTGCTAAAGGGTTAGAATTTTCTAAAGTCCTTGTTATTGAAGAAGATTTTAATTTAACCGAAAAATATGTAGCGTATACCAGAACTCTTGATAAGTTATTTATATATAAAATAAACGAGTAATTTACTCGTTTTTTTATGGTTTTTCTGTTAATTCAGTAGTTTTTAACACTTCAAAATCTTCGCCATCATAACTTATATAAACATAATCACTACCACTGGGTTCTTTAAACATTCCTTCAGTTACTTTATTGTCAGTAATTACAATCCAACTGTCATCAGTAGGAACTGAACCACTTAATGTAACACTAATATCTTCCACATAATAGCTGCCATTACCTTTTTCGTGAAAAGTTAAATTTTGGTCTATCTGATTAACATAAGTCTTAACATTAGTTATTGCAACTTCCAATATTGCACTATTATTTCTTTCTTCTTTTTTATGACTTATATATGATTGGATTTTAGGCATAGTTAAATCAACAATGAAAGCAAGTATAGCAATTACGATCATTAATTCAACTAAGCCAAATCCTCTTTCGCCTTCATTGTTGATAATTTTCTTAATGCTCTTTTTCTTCTTATTACTCTTCATATTATCACCCTACTATTATCTATTATTATTTTACTAGACAAAAACAGAAAATACAATCTTGTTTACATTGTGTGTATTTTTTGTATACACTTTTTTTAACATAAAATATTGTGTTTTAACATAAAATATCGTTAATTTTATTATCTACCATAAATAATATTTTTTAAGCATATAAATAATTAGGTGAATCATGAAAAATAAGTTTATAAAATCAACATTAATATTACTAATAGGCGGACTAGTTACTAAAATATTAGGTATGGTTATTAAAATAATTATGACTAGAATACTTGGTACTGAAGGAATAGGAACATATATGCTTATTATGCCGACCTTTAGTTTGCTTATTGCTTTTGCACAATTAGGTTTTCCTGTAGCAATTTCTAAACTGGTAGCAGAAGAAACTAAGAATAATAAGAACTTGGTTTTCTCTACCATCCCAATATCATTAGTATTAAATTTAATTATAATATTTATACTGATATTCTCTAGTAATTTTATATCTAATGATTTACTTCATGAAAGTAATACTAAATTCGGCCTTATGTGTATAGGTTTTGTTTTGCCATTTATAAGTATATCTAGTATACTTAGAGGATATTTTTTTGGAAAACAAAAAATGTTTCCACATGTTATTTCAAACATTATAGAAGATGTTGTGAGACTGATTATAATCTTTATTGGTGTACCTATTTTCTTATTGAAGGGATTGGAATATGCAATTGCTTTCATAATACTTTCAAATATTGTAAGCGAATTTACTTCAATACTCGTGTTATTTTTCTTTCTTCCCAAAAATTTTAAAATAGAGAAAAAAGATATAATGCCAAACAAAAAGAATTTAATAGATGTTTTTAGTATAAGTATACCAACTACTATAAGTAGATTAATAGGAAACATAGGATATTTTTTTGAACCAATTATACTTACTAATATATTATTATACTTAAATTATAGTAGTTCATTTATAACTAGAGAATATGGTATTATTAATGGATATGTTCTCCCTATGCTGCTTTTACCATCATTCTTTACGATGGCTATTAGCCAGGCATTGATACCAGTTATATCAAAAAGTTATGTTTTAAAAGATATGAACAATGTAAAAAGAAAAATAAAACAAGCTATATATTTTTCACTATTGGTTGGAATTCCTGTAACAGTAATCCTATTTATATATCCAGATGTATTTTTAAAACTTATTTATAATACTGATGAAGGTATTAACTACGTCAAAATACTTGCCCCTATATTTTTACTTCAATACATTCAGTCACCATTATCTGCAAGCTTACAAGCCATGGGTAAAGCTAAAATAAGTATGTATGGAACACTTATTGGTATTCTTATAAAAACTTCTACACTTGCTTTATTTACATCATTTAGAATTGGAATGTGGGGACTTGTTATCTCAACTATTTTTGGTATAATTTTTGTCACATGCTATGATTTATGGAATATAAAAAAGTTAGATAGAATCTAACTTTTTCTTTTAACCCATAATTGATTTTGAAATAGTTATAACTGGACGTACACCATAGTATATTGCATGGTCTACGAAGTCATTCCCCATTAATCCAAGTTTATATATAGTCCAAGTATTTATGGAATCACCAGATACTGCTGTAGCTGACCAATATCCTGAGGTACTACTATCTGCAATATTACATCCAGAGCCTGTGCAAACGTCTGTATAATCATATAACCAGGCATATTTGCTTGTACCGGGAGAAGTTGCAGTCGGCGTTTGTGTATTAGTATCAAAATAAAACCAAGATGACCAAATTGTTGTTGCTTCATTAAATCCTGTATTACCTGTAATTGTAGCAATATCTCCTGCTGTTATCAGTCTTGCTTTATATGTACTATAGTTGATTGTATAAGTAGCAGTGCCATTATTTACAGTATAACTATCTGTTCTTGTTGGTACTCCTGCCCATGAACTAGTATCTGATGCAAGTTGTGTTAGCAAAGTTGTAGGACCGGCTACATTGCTTCTTGAAGAATACCATTCCACCTGAGCAGTTGTATTATGGTCCAATATTAAATTTATATTTGTTGAAGCAGCACTATCATTAAATATATACCATTTCATACAACCTGTTTTTGTACCGGGTATACTTACTGCTTCACCTGCCGTACAGTTAGTTCCTGTATCAGGATTAAAATATACAGCTGTACCATTTGCAAAATGCGTAATATTGACAGTGCGGCTCTCACTGTAAACAACATTATCTTTAACTATGCTATATGTAAAATGATATGTACCAATATTTTTTGTGTTTGGGACAATAACACCATTTTTTATTATAGTTGTAGTTAATTCATTAGTAAGATCGTTATTTTGTGAATCTACTGCGGTGGCCCCTTGATCTATATAGTTAGAATCCGAATCAATTGTTTTATTTCCAACTAAAGTTATATTAACAAGTGAACTATTAGATATAATTACTGTTCTTTTAGCTGTCTTTTTATTACCACTAGAATCAGTAGCAGTATATGTTACAGTATAAGTTCCTGCTTGACCTAAACTTAAATTAGTACTTGCTTTAATAGTTGGTATGTCACCGCTGTTATCTGATGCAGTTACACCGCTAAGTACATTATAAGTATCATTAGTTATTGCTATTGTTTCTGATATAGGATTAACTGTAATTGTTGGAGCAGTAGTATCTACTACTTTTACAATTCTTTCAATCAAATAATCTTTACCATCAATATTAGCACTATACTTAACTGCATAGATATCCACTTTTGTAGTGTCTATATATGCTACTGTTTCTTTTTTGGAATTGGTTATAGTTGTTGTGTAGCTCACTGTTTGACCAGCTTTATTTAAAGCCGTTGCGCCTGGTTCAACATACTGACCACCAACACCTACTTGAAATGACATATTGCTTTCACCAATTAAAGTAAAATCAACATCGACTGCTACAGTAGTACAAGTTTTAGTCAAAACATATACTGGTTTTCTATCTACAAATGTTGTTTTAACAATCATAGCAGTATCAGGTAATGTTGCAATTTGTTTTTCTGTCAAATTAGCATTATCTATCAATTGTGATAATGCTATACAATATGTATAATCATCACCTTTTGGATATACATCACTTTTCTCGGCTAAAAAATCTGCTGTTGCTCCTTCAATTACAGAAACAGTAGCAGCATCTATCTCATCATTAGTATCCTTTATCATCTTTGTAAGTGATGGGAATACTATCATAAATACCATTATTAATATTATTAGTACACCTAACATTTCTACTAGAGTAAATCCTCGACTATTCTTCATATACGCACCTCTATTATTATTATCATTATATCATATTAATATCAAAAAAGAGGTATTAAAATTTAATAACCTATTATTTTTATAATACATTTTTATAAAACAGTATTTTAAATAGTAAATATTATATGTAATTAAAGAAATAAAAAAGCCGAACAATACTAGTTCAGCTTTAAAATATTTTAATAAAAATTTGATTAATTTAAATATTATTTTTTAAAGAATTTTTGACTTAGGAATTGTTATAACTGGTCTCACACCATATGCTAATAAAGCAACAGATATAATATCTAAATGTCCTAAATTATCAACTTTCCAAGCATACAATACACTACCTGGAACAGCTGTAGATGTCCAGTATCCATATGTTGTTGCATCAGCTATTGTACAGCCATAAAGTAAGCATGTGATTGTATGGTCAAATAGCCAATAATATGAACCCATCCCATGCCCAAAATTGTTGATATAAAATACTGCAGTTGTTAATGTTGTTTTTTCATTAAATGCTGTATTACCTTGTATAGTTGCTATCTCTTTTGCTGTTATTAGCCTTGCTTTATAAGTTGAATAATTAATTGTATAATTGGATAGCCCATTACTTAAGACATAACTATCCGTTCTTGTTGCTACCCCTGTCCAAGTACTTGTATCTGATTTTAAAGTAGTTAGCACTTGATTAGGGCCAGACATATTAAATCCACCAGAATTCCACTGCACTATAGCAGTTGTATTATGATCTAAAATCATATTTAGAGTGGTTGATGGAACAGTATCTCCGAATGTGTACCATTTCATACAACCTGATTTATTACCAGTCATACTTGCATTAGGATTTGCACGATATTCCGCCCTTGTGCATTCAGTTCCACTTACAGGATTAAAGTACACTGCTGTACCATTAGCAAACATAGTACGCACTATATCTACAGTTCTAGTTTCATTATATATTACATTATCTTTATTAATATTATAAGTAATATAATACCTTCCAGGTTTATCTATCTCTTCTTCATCAATAGTATTACCATTTTTAAATATCATTTTAGTAAGTAGTGATGTAAGACTATTTGCTTTATTATCTCGTGCAGTAGCTCCAGCATCTATATACCTGCCTAATGCTAAGTCGTATGTTATATTTTTTGTTCCAATATCAATTGTAACAAAAGTTGCGTCAATTATCTTAACTATTCTTTTAGCAGTTTTTGTGTTTCCACTAGAATCTGTAGCTGTATATGTTACAGTATAAGTCCCTGCTTGACCTAAGCTTAAATTAGTACTTGCTTTGATAGTTGGTATAACACCGCTATTATCTGATGCAGTTACACCACCAAGTACATTATATGTACTATTCGTTATTGCTATTGTTTCTGTAGTAGGATTAACTACAATGGTTGGAGAAGTAGTATCAATAACTTTAACTATTCTCTCAATTGAGCAACTTTTACCATCTATAGTTGCACTATATTTAACTGTATATATATCTATTTTTGTAGTATCTACATAAGATAATGTTTCTTTTTTTGAATTAGTTATAGTCGCTGTATAGCTGACTGATTCACCAGCTTTATTTAAAGCAGTAGCACCTGGTTCAACATACTGTCCACCAACACCAACTTCAAACGACATATTATTTTCACCAATCAAAGTAAAATGAGCATCCATTACAACAGAAGTACAACTTTTTGTTATTGAATATACAGGTATGTTGTTTTTGAAAGTTGTTTTGACAACCATTTCTTTATCATCTAATGATGCAATTTGTTTTTCCGTTAAATTAGCATTATCTATTAGTTCAGACAAAGATATACAATATGTATAATCGTCATCTCTAGGATAAAGGTTATTTTGGTCAGTTAAAAAAGTTGCTGTTGCATCTTCAATTATTGATAGAGTTGCAGCATCAATGTCGCTATTAGTATTTTTTAGCATCCGAGTGAGTGAAGGAAACATTATCATAAAAACTATAATTAGTAATACAAGTACTCCTAGCATCTCTACCAATGTAAATCCTTTGTTTTTTTTCATAACTTCACATCCTATTTTATGAATTTACTACTACTACATTTTAATATTTGAATTTACTACTGCTTTAAATTTTACTACCTAACTTATTATTTTCTAGATATATTATAGCACAAAAAAAGAAAAGTCTACAATTTATTAAACTTTCTTTCTTATTCTTGATCTATAAACATGACTTTTGCTGATGACAACTGTCCTGCTTCAAGTTTATCAATCTTTAAATTGTTTCTTTGTAAAAATGCTAAATCCGCAAAAGACCACATAATAAACCAGAATACTAATGATCCAATTTCAAGTATAGTCGCTATAATGTTTGCCATAAATAAAAGGTAAAACATTACAAAACTTAAAACTCCAAATATTAGAAGTATTGTATATTTATTACGATTTTCATTTAAAAGAAGCATTGTATCACCAAGTTTAAGCCCAAAGTAAGTCTTGATAACTTTTTCAATCACTTTTTTTTGCTCAGCTGTAAACTTCTTGCCAGTAATTTCAATAACTATAGGTTCTTCAACTGGAATATAGTATGCCATAAGTTCTAAATGATCAGCAAATTCTTTGTTAATCCATTCATAATTATCAACCGAGTATTTGGATACAATATCACTATAATCGTTAACTTTGACAGTCATATACGCACTATTTTGATCCATATAATAATCATTAATAAAATTATTTAAATTAAATTCTTTTTTTCTAAACATTTGAATATTTTTGGCTTTTGTTGAATTTTTTCTTAAGAAATGCATATTATCTCTCCTTTCTAAAACAGTAATTTTTTTGCTATTCTTCTATTTCTGTGACTTTTGTACCAACTAAATCATATGTGATTTGGAAGCCATCTACATAAAAAACTGCTTCACTTACTTTTCCTTTTTCGGTAATATATACCATACTATCTAGATTTGGTGATTCTTCCCCAAAATCAACATTTGATATTGTAGCACCATCATTTAAAACTTCTAAAGTTGTTTCATCAACTTGTTTTAAAGTTCCTTCTTCTTTTAGCATGTACATGCCGGCTTTAATTTCATATTTATCATCATTTTCTTTTAAAGTTGCCATTTTATTTTCAACAGTATCTACATAATTATATACAGTATTTTTTAATGTTAATTTTTTTATTTCTAAAGTCAATTTTTCTGTAATGGTAAGTTTTTCACTTTGATATTCTTCTTTTTGTTTAGTTTCACCTGTTTTCATTATAAAATATGTTGCTAGCGCACCTATTGTTATTCCTATTGCAATTCCCATTATAAGTGCTAAAACTAATTTGTTATTCTTCATAAAATAATCTCCTTCTTAGTCTACTATAATTCCATCCATACTCCATGTTTTAACATCGATGATTTTTACATTAACTATTTCACCTAAATATTTAGGGTCAGCCTTAACATTAACAAGTTTCATTGTATCAGTATACCCCATTAACATAGTATTATCTTTTTCACTATAGTTTTCTAAAAGTACTGGCACAATTTTATCTTTGTACATGTCATTAGCTTCCTTAGCATATTTATTAACTAAATCATTTAATTCATATAATCTGCTATTTTTTTCTGCCATAGATACATCATCTTGCATACGACAAGCTGGTGTACCAATTCTTGGTGAAAATATAAAAGTAAAGGCTGAGTCATACTTACATGTATTTACTACATCAAGCGTTTCTACAAAGTCCTCTTTAGTTTCTCCGGGAAAACCTACTATAATGTCTGTTGTTATTGAACTATGTGGAAGTACTTTTCTTAATTTACTATATAAAGTCAAGTAATCTTCCTTAGTATATCTTCTACCCATCAGTTTAAGTATTTTAGATGATCCTGACTGAAGTGGCAGATGGATATAAGGCATTATATTATCATATTTACTTATTACTTCAATCATGTCATCATTAAAGTCCCAGGGATGGCTAGTTACAAATCTAATACGAGAAATACCTGTTTTTGCTACATCCTCAAGTAAATTAGTCATTGTATAGCCAAGTTCTAAATCTTTTCCATAAGCGTTAACATTTTGCCCTAAAAGTGTAACTTCTTTATAACCATCAGCTACTAGTTTTTTTACTTCGTCTATAATAAATTTTGGTTCTCTACTTCTTTGTTTACCCCTCGTATAAGGAACTATACAGTAAGTACAAAACTTATCACAACCATACATTATATTAACCCATGCTTTATATTTACTATCTCTTTTTACTGGAATATTCTCTAGAACATCCCCTTCAATACTCTGTACTTCTACTTCTAAAGCATTTTTTGACAAAGCAGTATTTAAAATATTTGGTAAATTATGAATATTATGTGTACCAAATACAACGTCCATCCACTTAAATTTCTTTACTATTTCTTCTACTACTGCTTCTTCTTGCATCATGCATCCACAAACGCCTGTAATAATATTAGGTTTAGTTTCTTTAAGATGCTTTATTCTACCAAGCATACCAAATACTTTATTATGAGCATTTTCTCTTATTGCACAGGTGTTTAATAATATGAAATCGGCATCTTCCATTATCTCAGTTCCTGTAAAACTCATATCTTCAAGAATAGCTTTTATATTTTCTGAATCATGTTCATTCATTTGGCATCCATAAGTTTTAATAAAATATTTTTTATCTTTACCTAAAACTTTAAGATTATCATTAAGAACATATTCATTTTCTTTTATCTCTACTTTTCTACTAGTTCTTTTTTGTGCTTCCTTTAAACTAGGTGTTTGCATATAAATCACTCATTTCCACCTAAAGATAATATCATAAATAGATGTTTTTTTCAAGGTGATAATAAAAGTAGATAGAATAATCTATCTACTTTTATATGTTGTTATTTTATTTCTCCTGCTTTTTTAAGACTTATTTTAACTAAGAAAGGTCCGATCATATCAAATATAAAACTTGCTGCGATCGTAATTGCTATCAAGGTTTCACCATCATTTGGAAATACTTCTTTAGCTAGCAAAGCCAGACCAATAGCAATACCTGTTTCAGAAAGTAAAGTAGGACCTAAATAATTTTTTACATTATTAGAACTCTTTCCTATCGTTGCTCCTAAATAAGCACCAAATATTTTACCAAAGGCTCTGGATAATATAAATATTATTCCAATTACTCCTACTGCTGGAAGAACCTTAAAATCTAAACTAGCTCCACTTATTACGAAAAATACTATCATGAGTGGTGATGATATATTGTCCATTACATCAAGCACTTTATCGGTAAAAGTCCTATTATATGCATTAACAAATACCATTCCTGTAATCATACACATAAGTAATGATGGTATTTCTGCATAATCTGCAATTAATATAGCTGTAAAAACTGTTACTAGTATCATACATAAAATATTATTTTTAGTTTTAAATAATTTAGCTGTTATTCCTAGAAAAAGTCCTAAAACTGTTCCCATTACTAAAGAAATACCTATTTCTGAAAAAGGCTCTAATAATCCTGACAATGTAGTATTACCTGATTCTAAGTACTGGGCAAATACTATTGTAAAGCCAAAGATTACAACAGAGCTAACATCCTCTATAGCTATAACACTAAGCATAGTATCAGTTACTTCTCCTCTTGCTTTATATTCTTTAACAATCATCATTATAGCAGCAGGAGCTGTAGCAGCTGCAATTGCTCCCATAATTAAAGCAAAGCTTACAGTAGTTCCTGCTAAATATAAGCAAACAGTTACTACAAGCATAGTAAATAGTGAACATGTCAAGCCAATAATAAAAGGCTTTTTGCCAAGTCTTTTAACGTAATTCCATTTAAATTCAGCACCTATTAAAAATGAAACAAAAGATAATGCAATAGTAGAAAACAGTTCCATGCTATTTAAACTATCTATTGTAACTAAATTAAGAACATAAGGCCCTATAAAAATACCAGCTATTAAATATCCCATTACTTCTGGCAATTTTGCTTTTTTAAGGACTTGTCCAATTAGTAAACCAAAGATAAATATTATTGATAAATCAAATAAAATTTCCATTACTTTTCAAGTCCTATTATTTCTTCTAAATTAACAACCATTAAAGTATACTGTTCACTTGGCACTAAACTTTTAATAATACTCTTTAATTCTTCTAACTTTTCATCATTAACTGGAACTAATATAGTTCTGCTTTCATCATTATAATAATCAAGCATATATCTTATAGAATTAAGAATATGAGAATCGTGTTTTCTTTTACTACCAATTTTTTCTGTTTCATATGAATTACTTTCAAGAACAGTTATATTTTTTATATTGTTACTAGTACATTTTTTTATAAATGTATCTAATAGTTCTTCATCTTTTAAAATTAATACGACTAATTTCATTTTACTTTCCTACTTTCTATTTTTATTATATATCTTTTTATATTTTATATCAATAAAAAAGAGGAATGCATCCTCAAATTTAAACAAAACCTAATGTATGAATTATAATATATCCTGATAAAATTAAACCAATAAGAGCAAGTACTTTTCTTATAATGCCACCACTACCAAATCCTGTAAGACAAAGTAGAAATGCAAGACATGCTACTAATGGAAAATTCATATAAATATAGTCATATACAAAGTATGATACCAATGATAAAATAAAGCCTATAAACGAAGCTGAAAATAATGCTCTAAAAAAACGTAATACAATGAATAAAATTAATATTATAATAGCTCCTGGTATAAGCAGACCAGAATTACCTAAATTTGTTATAATTATATCTCTCATTTTAACACCTCTATTATAAGTATATCACATTTGCACAAAAAAAGAGGTATTAAACCTCTTGCATAACAAGTAAAACCATTGGTTTACATTCTGTTTCAGAATATAAATATCTTCCAACTTTATCTCTAATACCTGCTTTTATTTTATTAAAATCTACGTAGTTTTCTTTTATATTATCATTAATAACTTCTAATGAAATTCTTTCAGCTTCTTTAATTATATCTATATTATCTTTTATATAAATAAAACCACGTGTTAATATTTCAGGTCCAGCTAGAACTTTCTTTGTTACCCTATCGATAGTGGCAGTTACAACTACAATACCATTATCACTAAGTGCTTCACGATCTTTTAATACTGCTTCACCAATATCGCCTATTGTTTTACCATCTATTAAAATATCATCTATTTTTACTTTTTCGTTATTATTAACTAAATTACCATTTTCAAAAGTAATTACATCGCCATCTAATCTAAGTAAGATGTTTTCTTCCTTCATCCCAATTTGCTTAGCAACTTCAGCATTAGCAACTTGATGTCTATATTCACCAATTACTGGGAAATAGTATTTTGGTTGCATTAAATCAAGCATAAGCATTAAATCTTCACTTGATGCATGAAGTGATAAATACTTTTTAGTAGATAAAATAACTAAGTTACATCCTAATTTAGCTAAACTGTCATATGTAGCTGTAGCTGTTTTTTCCATTCCATCATATACTTGAGAAGCGAATACAACAGTGTCAGCAGGAGTAATCTTAATAAATTTATCAGTACCTCTTATTATTCTCTTAATATTTGAGAATGGTTTTTCTCTTTCATCAGAGATAATTACTATTGTACCTCTATCGTTTACATCATGAATATTACCAATTCTTGATTTATCAAATTTTATATAACCATTATCTATACAATTATAAATAAGTGTCTCTAAAGTTTTTCCCATAATAACAACTTTACGATTTGTTCTCTCTATTTCAGCTAATAATTCTTGGATTCTATAAACTTGAGAATCGTAGATATTAAATAAAACTCTTCCTTCATTCTTTCCAAGCATTTCACGAAATATAGAAGAACAACGATGTTGTGGTGAAGTATACCCCTTCTTGTCAGCATATAATGACTCGCTAAGTAAACAAAGCACTCCTTGTTTACCTACATAAGCAAGTTTACCTATATCAGTTTTATAAGGTCCTACCATTGTAGGATCAAAGGCAAAGTTTCCAGTATAGAATATAGCTCCATCTGGTGTATATAATACATACCCTACTGTATCTGGTACAGAGTGAGTAAGACTAATTGGAAATATAGAATTACTTCCAAAATTAACTTTACGATGTGGTTTTAATTCAAATAGATTATCCGTTTTCATACCTTCGTTAGTTAATTCTTCTTTTAACATATTTAAAGTAAAAGCAGTACCATAAATTTTTAAAGTTGGTAATTCCGTTAATATATCCGCTACTGCTCCCATTTGTAATTGATGCCCGTGAGTAATAAATAACCCCTGTATTCTTGCAATATTCTCTTTTAAATAATCAAAGTTAGGAATTATATAATCCACTCCTAACATTTTGTCATCCGCATATTTTAATCCTGCATCAAATAAGAAGATATCTTTATCAACTTCAACAACATACATGTTTTTGCCGATGTCATTTAATCCTCCTAATGCAAATATTCTTATTTTACTCATAAATCTCCTTTCTTTTCATTAAAAAAGCCTAACTAATTATAACACAATATAATCAATTAGGCAATGAAGTTTAACTACAATTTCCATTAGTAATTGTCAAACTATTTTTCTTACCATTAGCACAGTAGTTACCATCAGTTACATTTTGGGCAGTTATTGTTCCATTATTATTATATAAAGTTCCACTTATGAAATTATCAATATTCTTAACTTCAAATAAATTATTTGTTTTAATATAACTTATTGTTAGACCATCCGGCCATTCAACAAAATCACTTTCCCCCATATAATTAGTCGCAGATGTTATTAAGCCAACAACACTATTTTCAAAAGCTTGTTTTTTTGAATTTTCTAAAGTTTTTAATGCTGACGGTACAATTATTAATGAAATAATACCTAACAATATTATAACTGCTAGTAATTCTACTAATGAAAAACCATTTCTTTTCTTATACATATGACACTTCCTTATTATCTATACATAGTATACCATTTTTTTTATAAGAAAAAAAGAGCCAAAACTCTTTTACTTCAAAATATTACTTTATTCCAAAAACACCTAAATCACTATCTACAGTATTTATATTGTAAAGAATTAAACAATCATTAATAGCTTTATTTTCCAATATATACTTACTAATACTAGTTTTATAATATCTAGGATCAATAATATGTATTTTTTTGTAATGATTTATTAAAAAAGGAATTATACTATTAGCAAAACTATCTTTTATTACTATTAATTCTTTATTAGTATTGATATTATTATTTGTAACTAATATTAATGGGTGGTTATTATCTAGAAAGTAAGAATATTTATCTTTCTTGTCTAAATAACTATCATCATATAGTGTAGTTGTTTTTGTATCACTAAAAACATAATCAACTGTGTAACTAGTATTAGGTAAGGTAAATGTATATATTGAATCAGCTTTTCTAGTATAGTCATTAGTTTTTGAATATAAAGTTCCATTAAAATCATTTGTAACTTCTTTAATATCAAAACTATTTAAACTATATGCTTTTAAATTATTAGCTTTTGCATATTCTACGTAAGCATAATAAGCACCATAACTAGTCCAGTGATGATCCAGTCTATAGAACATTTGATAATCACTATTATGTGTAAGAAGAGTATCGTAAACATTAATAGTATCAAAATGAATCTTATTATAAATATAATTTATACTATCTAATTCGCTATATGTAGGAGCATTATTTGGTAGTAATTCATTATTAATACTTATACTAGTAGGAACTAACATTAGATTTGTATTAACGTAATTAATAGTATCATTAAAATTATTAAGAACCTTTACTAAACGATTGTTATTTTTAGGTTCATTATATTTTTCGAGTAGGTAATCATCATCTGATAAATATACTTCATTAATGTCTTCTTTACCAAGTATTTTATCTGTTTTTGTTTTTATACTCATAAAATTATCTCTATAAGGGAATTGATCAGTTAAATAGTTTTCTAACTCATTTATGTACTTACCATTAAATAATTTTTTAAAAGTAAAACTTGGAAAGTTTTGAAGTACCCTATTTTCATTTTCAGAAAACTCTTTTTTGGGTTCGGTGAAAAAAATTACAGGCAAACTAAAAATCATTAATACTAATATACATGCAATAATTTTATTATAACCTTTTTTCATAACTCACCTCAAAATCTAAAATATAAAAATGGATTGTATGTATCGTTTACTAAGTAACTTATAGTCACTATAAATAACAATACATATGTAACAAGGACTACAACAAATAATGTTTTTGGAAATCTAATTTTCTTTAAATATTCTTTTATCTTAGAGTATATTGGCATTGAGAATAATGCACTAATTACCAATATAACAAAATAATTTTCAAAGTAATATATAAAATCACTATTTATGAAAGGTACATTACCAAAACCAAACATTATTTTAGCAAAACTTTGTAGTTTGCTAATATCATCAAATGCAAATATTAACCAGCCCATTAAAATTAATATTAAAGTATAAACATGCTTTAAGCTGTTTGGAAGTTTATCTATATACTTCTTTAAAATAAACTTCTCTAGTATTAAAACAATACCATAATATAATCCCCATAAAACAAAGTTTAAACTAGCTCCATGCCATAAACCTGTAAGCATCCATACTATTAGGATATTTCTAATATTAACGATTCTTGATACTTTAGAACCTCCTAGTGGGATATATACATAGTCTTTAAACCAAGTTGATAAAGACATATGCCATCTACGCCAAAACTCAGTTATACTTTTTGAAACATATGGATGATCAAAGTTTTCAAGATAAGTAAAACCAATCATTTTGCCCATACCAATTGCCATATCACTATAACCACTAAAATCAAAATAAATTTGGAAAGTAAAAGCTATTATTCCAAGCCATGCAGATAATACTGACATTTCTCCGGTAGTCATTGTACTAATAATAGCAAATAAGTAACCAACATTATTAGCTATTAAAACCTTTTTAAATAAACCTCGCATAAATCTAAGCAAACCTTCACAAAATTTAGAGAATGTTATTTCTTTATGTTTAAGTTCCTTTGCTACATCTTCATATCTTACGATAGGACCTGCTATAAGTTGAGGAAACATTGAAACATAAGCCATATAATTAGAATAACTATGTTCAGCCTTTACTGTTCCCCTATAAACATCAATAACATAACTCATTGTCTGAAAAGTATAAAAACTTATTCCTATTGGAAGACCTAACTTAAGAAGTGGGATATCAACATTAAGAATAGAATTAATGATATCTATAAGAAAATCTGCGTACTTAAAAAAGCCAAGTAAGCCTAGATTTATCATTATTGATAAGACTAAGAAAAATCTCTTTTTCTTTATATCATTTTGATGTTTTTCAATATTTTTTCCATTAATGTAATCAACTAATGAAGAAAATATCATTAATAATATATATATTGGTTCCCCCCAAGCATAAAATATTAAACTAAATATTAAAAGTATAATATTTTTATATTTGTATGGTGATGCATAATATAAAATTAAAAATAAAGGAAAAAAGAAGAACAAAAATGGAATGCTACTAAAAACCATTACAATCTCCTCCTAATTACTACCTTTTATTTTAGAAATTACACTATCGACATCTTCATTTACAACATAGATAATGTAATTGCCGTATTTTTCAACTGTACCTTCATTAACTAGTTTTGTTTCATCAGGAAAATAACCATTATCCCAACTCTCAACATACTTATCTACAAAATATGTAACTTCATCTTCAGCATCTTCATAAGAATCACCTGCTTCAAATATAGCATACATCTTGCTTGTAGTACCAGCCTCACTCATAACTACTAAATAATCTTTAAATACACTTAAATCAATTCCATAATTACCATTTAGTGTGTCATCATCTATTTCTATAAAACCAGTATAATCACTTTCTAAATTAGCATATGCCTTATCTAAATCTATATTTTTCGAAGATCCACATCCTGCTAATAAAAATATTAGACTAATACTAATAGCTCCCAAAAAAATCTTTTTCATATTGTCATTCTCCTATCTAGAAATATGATATCAAAAAAGGCGTATATTGTCAAAAAAAGAGTAATTAAATACTCATATTTTTTATTATTTATTTTTAGGATGTTTGCTTAGTAAATTTTCGTAATTCCACCCTATTAAAGTAATATAACATTTATATAGAAGCTTCAATTTTTTTTAATAAAATAAGTTTCTTGATTCATATAAAAAGCATAAAAAACATTTTCTAGTTCTAAATGATTTTTCTCCATATTATTTATTAGCCAAAAAGAATTCTTTTTAATTTGTTTTAATGATTCATACTTAATATCTCCAGAAATTATTAATGGTACTGGCATACCAGAATATATAGGTTGTGTTATCTTTATCTTCTTTACTTTATAGAAATAGTTATTGATAGCATATCTAGTCAAAATTAATAAAGTAATAGTAAACGTTATGTCAAAAATATTAATTATTTCTAATAGAAAAAAACTGCCAACACTAATCATAAGTATAAGAAAAATTAGATTATTATATAATCTCTTTTTATCCAATGTATCAAATATTATCACTAATGTAGCGTATAACAAGCATAGCTTTATACTTATAATCATAATATCACCATTAAATTATGTACATGGAATATAAATTTATACAAAGAAATATATTATATTAGGTGAGAATATGAACTATTTTAAAAAAATTGGCAAAAGTCTATTATATACTTTTAGTACAGTATTAATTGGTATTTTAATTATAACAGTTTTAAATTACTTAAATGTATTTAGTATTAAACTTGTTAGCATATCAAAAATATTTATTCTTGTTCTATCAATATTTGTAGGAAGCTTTTTACTAGGAATTAAATCTGATAAGAAAGGATATCTTGAAGGAATAAAATATGGAATTATAGTAAGTATAATTTTAGCAATATTAAATATGATTATATATCATAATTTTGAGCTTAAAGATTTGATCTTATATACAATTATTATTATATGTAGTTGCCTTGGTAGCATGGTAGGAATAACTAAGCATAAAGACGAATCTTTGACATAAAAAGATAATTCCTTTATAATAAGCAAAGTTATAAAGGAGGTGCATCCATGGAAAAGATATTTATTAATGACAATAAATTACAAGAACTAAATATAATTGGTGGCGGAAAAGAAGGTATTGTTTATGAATATGATGAACATACAGCCATAAAAATATTTAATAGTGAAATTGATTTGGATAGTAAAATGAGAAAGATATCTCTTCTCCATGATACACCTATCCAGTTTTTTGCGACTATTCCAGAAAAAATAGTAACCACTCCTAATAGCAGTGGTTATTCTATGGAATATAAAAAAGATTATCTTGCCTTATCTGAACTAAAAGAACTAAAAAACAGAAAAAAGATTGAACTTTTAAAACAAGCAAAAACTGTACTAGAAGTTCTTCATAAACAATACAGTATTATTGTTGGTGATGTTCGATGTGAGAATATTTTAGTTAAGGATGATAATATAGTTTTTTGTGATACGGATGATTTCAAAATTAATAATATAAATCCTGAATTATTAAACATTTATGGTAAATATTATGTAAGAAAATATGATAATTTTGATGAAGGTTTAGATGTTTTTTCATTTAATATTATGAGTCTACTTTTTTTACTTAAAAGTTCAAAGGAAAATATTGTAGACTACATATTAAATACTGAAAGGATAGAAAATGTAAGTATTAGAAATATGTTTACTCGTGTTCTTAATGAAGAAATATTTACAAAAAACTACATTGTTGATGATTTACTTGTAAATAAAACAAAAAGAAAACTATTTTAGTTTTCTTTTTTATTGTATTTATTTAAAAACTCTTCTCGATATGCAAGCAAATTATCATTTTCAATTGCAATTCTTAATTCTTCTGTTAGTTTAATTAAAAATCTAATATTATGAATTGATAATAAGGTACCACCTAAGCCTTCTGTGCATGTAATAAGATGTCTTATATATGCTTTTGTATAATGCTTACAAGCATAGCAGTCACAATTTTCTTCTATAGGAGAAAAATCTTCTTTATATTTTGCATTCTTGATATTAATCTTACCATTTCTAGTAAATGCATTGCCATGTCTTGCAATTCTAGTAGGTAAAACACAATCAAACATATCTACTCCCCTAATAACACCTTCAATAATATCGATTGGATCTCCAACTCCCATTAAATATCTTGGTTTATCAGTTGGTAAATATCTAATACCATCTTCAATCATTTTATACATAGTTGGTTTATCTTCACCGACACTGGTACCACCAATACTATATCCATCAAAATCCATTTTAACTATTTCTTTGGCACTATATTCTCTAAGATCAGTATATTCTCCGCCTTGAACGATTCCAAATAAAGATTGACGAGGATTATTGAATACATCTTTTCCTCTTTTAGCCCATCTTAACGTTCTTTCAGTACTTGCTTTAGTGTATTCATAATCAGCTGGATAAGGAATACATTCATCAAAACTCATAGCAATATCACTATCTAATTTATTCTGAATTTGTATAGAAAGTTCAGGTGTTAAAAACAGTTTAGAACCATCTATATGACTTTTGAAAGAAACGCCTTCTTCTTTTATGTCTTTTGGTTTTGCTAAAGAAAACACTTGAAATCCACCGCTATCAGTAAGTATTGGTCCATCATAATTCATAAATTTATGAAGCCCACCAGCATGATCAACAACATCTTCTCCAGGTCTTAACCATAAATGATATGTATTTGATAATATAACAGCCGATCCGGCTTCTTTTACTTGTTCAGGAGTTAATGTTTTAACTGTAGCAAGAGTTCCTACTGGCATAAACATAGGTGTATCAAATGTACCATAATTAGTTGCTAGTTTTCCTCTTCTTGCATTTGTATTTTTTTCGTTATGTAATAATTCATATTTTATTTTCATAAATTTTCCTCCTGTTTCACCATACCATTATATATGAAAAAAGACTATTTTTCAATAGTCTTTTCTTTTGAAGCTTTTGTATGTATTTTATTAACGACACCATTAAAAACATTTTCTTTTACTTTATATGAAAAATTTTCATTTTCCTTTTTTCCTAATACTGAATCTCCAAATGGTGAAGCAAGTGAAATTATATTTTTTCCATCTACTTTTTCACAATTTTCAGCAAGTACATAAGTTCCTGTTTCTTCTTCACCAAAGAAATTAGTAGTTGCTGTAAATTCACTACCAATTTGAATAGTATCACTTGCTACTTCATCAATAACTGTGCAAGTTTCTAAAAGACGTTCTAACTCATGTATTCTATTAGCTACATCATTAATTTCATAAGCTAATTCATGATCAGGTAAATCAGTAAAACCATCAATAGTATAGTTACTGTTTTTAACATCACTTTTTCTTGATTCTTTTAAATTATTGTATGTAACAATTAATTTTTCTAAACTCTCTTTTAGTTTAGCAACTTGTTCTGGTAATAACTTCATAATATCCCTCCGAGTACATTTTATACTACTCAAATATCAATTCAAAGTCAATAGATTGTGACATGAATATATATTAATGATTATATAACTGCAAGTTATTTCAAAAAAATATATGGACTATTAATCCATATATTTTGTCATAGATTTCATCATTTGATTAACTTGCTTTTGACTTGGTGTTCTTCCCATTTGTGTCATCATAGCTTTAATCATTTGTTCATTAATTGGTGGGTTCTTCTTCATATATTTTTGCATATATCTTCTAGCTAAAAAGAATCCAATAACAGCACCTAATATTAGGCCACATAATACTTGTAATACATCTATCAAAAATGCTCCCATTTTATCAATTCCTCTCTAAATAGTATTTTACTAAATAATCCTTTGTTTTTCAAGTAAATATTATATTATTTGTCAATATCCTCACTCGTTAAAATCTTAACAGAGTCTATAAGACTTAATATTTCTTTAAATTTCTTACCATCTTCAACTTTGTTAATATCGACATTTGATTTATCATCAATTACTGTTGTTATAATAACACATATATTTTTTAAACTTAGAAAACAAAATAATTCAATTTTATCATTATCATTATAATCTACGACTAAAAAGTTTGCCGTGTAATCATTAGTTTCATAATCAATAGTTTTTAATACTTCGTAATCCTCACTGTCTCTTATATTATTAATTATTTTTGTTACTATATCACTTCTCAAATTAATATATTCAAAAGTAACAAAATTTTGACTACTATCTTTAAAAACTAAAACAGGTGTTGAACTAGATAATAAACAATACTTATTTAAATCTGTTGGAACTTTATCCCAATTACTTGGATACTCAAAAGTAAAATCTAATTCAATATTTTCATAGCTTTTTTTTAAGTCTAATATATTAGCAATTTCAAAAACAAAGCGGTCATAAAACATTGATGTTTCATCTTCAATATCATTTCTAAATAGTGTGTATTTTTCCCCCTCTATTTCAAATTGCAACATATTATTATTTTTATGATTAAGATTACTTTCTTTCTTAGCAGCATCTTTTATTTTATCTAAATTTTCCTCAATAAAAATGGCCATTTCATCCGTTTTATTAAAATCTTCATATTCTTCTCTAGACATACTTTTATTAATAATAATTTTCCCATTACTATTCGCAGTAAGTGTGAAAGAATAATCATTAACACCAAAATTAATACATAATAAATTATATTTTTTACAATTTGAGTTATTGTTTTTTTGTGGCTGTTGTTTTACAACAGTTTCTTCTATCTTATTTTCTTCTAATTCTTTCTTTTTACCAAAATTAAATAATCCCATATTAAGCCTCCTACTTTTGTATTTTACCATATTAATTATATCATATTATTAGTACAAAGTTAAATTAAAAAAGAGATTAATTAAATAATCTCTTTACTCTCTCTTTTATTTGCTCATATGAAAAATTACAATACTCATCTACTTCACCTTTTGTTCCGCTTACGCCAAACATATCAATGGTAACTAAATATTTCTCGTTATAAACATATTTGTGCCATCCAAATGATGATCCAGCTTCAATAACTATGGTTTTGTATCCAAGTGGAATCAAAGCTTGTTTATATTTATCAGATTGTTTCTCATATACTTCCATACAAGGCATACTTATTACCCTTAGATCAATTTTTGATTCTTTATATAATTGATCTGCTAAAAGAAGTGCTGTATGTACTTCACTACCTGTAGCTATTATAATACCGTGCATTTTTTCTTGCTCTTTGCGTACAGGATACGCTCCATATTTAACGTATTCACTACTTGTAGTTGATAAAAGTTTTGTATCTTGCCTTGAAAGGGCAATAACATTGGGATTTTGGCTATTTAACATCAAGTTCCAACAACCAACTATTTCATTAGCATCTGCAGGTCTATAAACATTTAAGTTTGGTATACTCCTAAGCATAGCAAGTTGTTCGATTGGTTGATGTGTTGGCCCATCTTGACCAATGCTTATTGAATCATGTGTAAATATGTAATTTACAGGGATGTTCATAAGCGCAGCAAGTCTAATTGCTGGCTTCATATAATCCGAAAACGTCAAGAATGTTGAACCAAAAACTTTAAAATTAGACAAACTAAGACCATTTAAAATAGCTCCCATAGAATGTTCTCTTACACCAAACCAAATATTTTTGCCTAAATAATGATTATCTTTTATGTCATCGCCATTTTTAATATAAGCTTTTGTAGAACTCGCCAAATCAGCACTACCACCTATAAAGTTTGGAACTATTTTAGCAATTTCTTGCATTATTTCACCATTTAGTTCTCTAGTACTTTTTTTAACTTCATGATCAAAAGTCCATGTGGAATTTAACAAATCATAATCTTTACCACGAAGTATTACCTCAAGACAGTTATCTTCTCTTATATCCAAGTTATTCTTGTATTCATTATATGCTCTACCCCATATTTCATATTTTCTTTGACTACGTGTAGTAATTTGATTTCTAAAATTACGAACAGCTTCACTATCAATATAAAATGGTGTTTCCGGCATGCCTAAAGTTCTTTTTAACAGTTTAATATCATCTTTTAATAAGCATTTACCATGTACTTCATTAGTACCTGCCATCATAGAACCGTTGCCTATAATAGTTTTCACTTCAATTAATGAAGGTTTTCCCGATTTTTTAGCAGTGATAATTGCCTTATCAATTTCTTCTACATTAGTGCCATTTAAAACTTTAGTTGTAAACCATCCCATAGCCTTAAAACGATCTTGAACATTTTCAGTGAATGTATTAGATGTATCACCATCTAAACTAATATTATTTGAATCATATAAAACAATTAGGTTGTCTAGATTTAATGTTCCAGCTAATGAAGCCGCTTCATAACTAATGCCTTCCATTAAATCTCCATCGCCACATAAAACATATACATTATAATTAATTAATGCTTTATCAGCTAGCATTGAACTAGTACTTGGGATGATAAACTTGTTTTCTAATATTTTTTCTCCTATTGCCATACCTACAGCACTAGCAAATCCTTGGCCAAGTGGTCCAGTAGACATATCCACACCTGGTGTTACACCTATCTCTGGATGTCCAGGAGTTTTAAATCCTACTCTTCTAAAATGTTTTAAATCATCTTCTGAAATATCAAAACCAGCCATAAACAATGTTGCATATAATAATGCTGAACCATGCCCAGCTGACATAACAAATCTATCTCTAGAAATCCATTTATCATCGTTACTATTTATGTTCATATGCCTAGCATATAAAGTGTATATTATTGGTGCAGCACCAAGAACAATTCCAGGATGTCCTGATCCAGCTGCATCAATCATGTCAATACCTAATGTTTTTAAATTTGCAATTGTTTTATTATCCATATTTGCACCCCTCTATTATAATTATATTATATCAAAACTAAATAATTTAATAAAGAGATATTATAAACTTACTACATATTAATTGATGTAGTATCATTTATAGAATTACTAACATCCATATTTTTTGTCATTAAACCTCCTACAAAAAATAGGAAAACTAGGAAAACTACTGTACCTACCATTAATTTGTTTTCAATAACTTTTTCCATTTTATTTCCTCCTCTACTGTATTAAGTTTATCACGAACACTTGTTCGTGTCAATATCAAAAACAAACAAATGTTTGACATTGGATGTAAAGTATGTTAAGATGTATATGTAATGTAAAAAGGAGGTTAAAGATGGATAGTTTAACTAAAAGACAAGATGAAATACTTACATATGTTAAGGAATATATAGTGTCACATGGATATCCACCTACAGTTAGAGAAATTGGAAAAGACTTAGGTGTTTCATCCCCTGCTACTATTCATACACATTTGAATAAATTAGTCGAAAAAGGTTTTATAAAGAAAGATGGTTCTAAAAATAGAGCTATTGAATTATTAGTTGAAAATGAATTTAATAAAAAAGATGAAGATGTTATTGAAGTACCTTTACTTGGCAAAATAACAGCAGGTTCACCTATTGAAGCAATAGAAATGCCTGATGAATATTTTTCTTTACCAGCTTATTTAGTACCTAATAATAAAGATGTGTTTACTTTAAGAGTTAGTGGAACTAGTATGATTAATGCTGGAATATTAGATGATGACATAGTTATTGTTCAAAGACAAAATGTTGCGAGAAATGGTGAAATTATAGTTGCCATGACTGATGAAAATGAAGTAACTTTAAAAACTTATTATAAAGAAGATGGTTATTTTAGATTGCAACCTGAGAATGATACTATGGAGCCTATTATTCTTGATAATGTAACTATACTTGGTAAAGCTATAGGATTATATAGAAAATTTTAACTTAAAAGAACTAGAAATTATTTCTAGTTCTTTTTATATGTAAATATCAATTTACTAATTATTATCTTGGTATAAATATGGATTTATTAATAGTTATGACTGGGCGTACACCGTAGTAACCCGCAAGGTTTACGCCATCACAGATCAATGAGCCATTTCTATCCACATACCACGAACTGTAAGTAAAAGCTGCGACAGCTGTAGATGTCCAGTAACCATTGTTACTAGCATCAGCAATATTACATCCATAACTTGTACAGCTATTTGTATAATCAAATAGCCAGTAATAATTACTTGCTCCGGTAGTAGTAGCAGTTTGCGTTTGATTATTACTGTCTAAATAAAACCAACTTGTATATGACGTTGTTGATTCTACAAAACTGCTATTCCCTGTAATTGTAGCAATTTCTGCAGCGGTTATTAATCTAGCCTTATATGTACTATAATCTATTGTATATGTTGCCGTACCGTTATTTACACTGTAATTATCGCTTCTTGTAGATACACCTGCCCAGCTAGATGTATCAGATTTTAATTGTGTTAACACTTCATTTGGTCCACTTACATTGCTTCCGGCAGAGTTCCAGCCAACTAAAGCAGTCGTATTATGGTCTAGTATTAAATTTACTGTAGCAGTAGAAGCTCCAACATCATTAAATGCATACCACTTCATACATCCTGTTTTAGTTCCGGTTGTACTCACAGAATCTTCTGGGGCACATGCACTTCCGGTTACCGGATTAAAATATAGTGCAGTTCCATTTGTATATACAGTATACGTGTTTGTTGGTTCTTCCACTGGATCTCCTACACAAGATACAGAATATTCAATTGTTTTATCTTCTTTTTTTGTTGCCACTACAAAAGTATTAGTTAAACTACAGTTACTTGGATTATCAATATTTTTATCTAAATATCCTTTTGAAATCAAAGTGGCAGTAGTTATTTGAACACTTCCACCAACATTATCTAGTTGGGAAAAATCACTAAGATTTGTTTCTATATATATTTGAGCAGCTGTTTTTAAATTTGTTTCAAATACTTCTATTTCTTTAATTTGACTATTTTTTATTGTCTTAGTCATACTTGCAAAAGACATTATAGCAATAACCGATATTATAACAATAATTGCAATTAATTCTACTAATGTAAAACCTTTATTTAGAGATTTCTTATCTTGATTCTTCTTTTTCAATTTACTCACCCTATCATCTATAAATAGTATACATTTTTTTTAATACTTTAGCAATTAAAAAGATTAAGTTATACTTAATCTTTAAATTTAAAATCATCTAAGAAATCATCAATAGTTAATATTTTTTCATCTATACTATTTAGATCAACAGATTTTTCATGCACTTCTTCAGGTTCTGATAAGTTCTCTAATATAGTCTCCGATTGACTGCTTTCTTTAACTACTTCTCTTTTTAAGAAAACATCATCAATATTAGCTTTGGTTAAAACTGTACCAGTTGAGTATCTATCAGTTATAGGAAGTTCAGTTAATTTAATTTCTTTAAAATCCATTCCTAATTTTAATAGAACTAAATTTTTAGAAGGAAGAATAAAGGTTTTAATTATGCTATATGGATTAGTCTTAACATCCCTAACCATAAGAACACCTTTTCTTGCTCTTGACATTACCTCAAATTCAGATATTTTAATTCTCTTGCCGGTACCTTTATCAGTTATTACTGATAAATATTCCATGTCACTAAATACGTGAGCACATCTAACTTCATCATTCTTAAGAGTAATTGCTTTTACACCAGCCGCTCTTAATCCTATTGGTGAAACTTCTTCAGTATTATATCTTAATCCATAACCTTTTTTAGTAGTTATAAATATTTCATTACCTGTATTTGCTGTAACTGTAACTACTTCATCATTATCTTTTATTTTCATACAAGTAATTGGTTTAGAATATCTTTGTACTTTAAATTCGGATAATTTTGTTCTTTTTACCATACCGTTTTTTGTAAAAATTGTAACATACTCATCTTTTTCAAAATCAAACACTGGTATACTTCCAGCTATAACTTCTTCAGCATCTATTTTGATGACATTACTTATATGTTTTCCAAGTTCTTTCCACTTTAATTCTGGAATTTCATATACTGGAATATATAAATAGTTACCTAAATTAGTAAACATTAAAAGTGTATTTAATGTATTCATTTGATATAAACCTATAATATAATCGCCATCTTTTGTAAGTGTTTCTTCTTCTGGATTATAACTACGAAGTGAAACGCGTTTAACATAACCTTCATTAGTTACTACAACCATACAATCTTCTTTTGGAATCATTTCTGTTGTATCAATCTTAATTTCAGTTATTTCATCTTTGATTTCTGTTTTTCTTGGAGTAGCATATTCTTTTTTAACTTTGCGAAGTTCTTCTTTCATAACTTCTTTTAGTTTTTCTTCATCAGCAAGTATTGCTTTTAAACCAGCAATAACTAACTTTAATTGTTCAAACTCTTCTTGTAATGCTACTATATCCATATTAGTTAATCTATATAATTGTAATACTAATATAGCTTCAGCTTGTTTTTCAGTAAAACCATACTTATTTACTAAATTAATTTTAGCATCAGCTTTATCTTTACTTGATCTAATTGTTTTTATAACATCATCTAGTATAGATAATGCTTTTATTAAACCTTCAACAATATGCATTCTAGTTTCTGCAAAATTTAAATCAAATTCAGTTCTCCTAGTAACTACTTCTTTTTGATGCGCTATAAAAGCATCTAGTATAGGAAGAATTCCTAAAGTCATTGGTCTACGATTAACAATTGCTACCATATTATAGTTATAAGCTATTTGCAAATCACTATTCTTAAGTAAATAATTAACAACTAATTCTTTTGAAGCACCAGCTTTTAAATCAATAGCAATTCGAAGACCTTCTCTATCTGATTCATCTCTAACTTCTAAAATACCATCTATTTTTTTATCAATTCTAATATCGTCTATTCTCTTAACCATAACTGCTTTATTAACTTCAAAAGGAATTTCTGTAATAATAATTTGTTCTTTACCTTTTTCTTTAACAAAATCAATTTTGGATCTAATGATAACTTTACCACGACCAGTAGTAAAAGCTTCTCTTATTCCTTGTTTTCCTTCAACTATACCACCAGTTGGGAAATCAGGGCCTTTTACTATGTCTAAAATTGTATCTAAATAACAATTTGGGCTATCAATTCTTTTAATTGTCGCATCTATTACTTCACCTAGATTATGAGTTGGGATATTAGTTGCATAACCAGCACTAATACCACTTGCCCCATTTACTAAAAGATTAGGAAATTTAGCAGGAAGAACCGTTGGTTCTAACTCAGTATCATCAAAGTTTGGAGCCCAAGTTACTGTATTTTTATCTATATCTTTTAATAGTTCATTGCTTATTTTTGATAGTCTTGCTTCAGTATAACGCATCGCAGCAGCACTATCTCCATCCATTGAACCATTATTACCTTGCATATCTATATAAGGTGTATTTTGTTTCCACCACTGGCTCATACGAACCATAGCGTCATATATACTTGAATCACCATGTGGGTGATAATTACCCATAATACTCCCTACTGTTTTAGCACTTTTACGATATGCTTTGTCATAAGTATTATGTTCATGATACATACCATACAGAATTCTTCTTTGAACAGGTTTTAATCCATCACGCACATCTGGTATAGCACGATCTTGAATAATAGATTTAGCATATCTACCAAACCTGTCACCCATTATTTCTTCTAAAGCATAATCATGTATTCTTGTTACTACATCTTGCATCTCATCACCTACTATTATTTTCTTATTAAATTCTTTACTTTTTCTTGCAAATAGTTATCTGCTTCTTCTTTGCCTATGCTTTCTTCTTTAAAATCAATAGCTTCGCCAAACTCAATGGTTGGTTTACTTCGAAATTTATAATCTCCAGAAATACCAAAAGGTACTACTTTAGAATTGCCTATCATAGATATAGAAGCAACACCTTTTTTAAAAGGTAGCATCTCTTCTTTATTATTTCTTGTTCCTTCTGGAAATATAACTACTATATTATTATCTTTTAATAATCTAATAGCTTTTTTTACTGCTGTTAAATCTAAGCTTTGGCGATCTATTGGAAAAGCTCCAACTTTTTCAAAAAGCCATTTTGAAATTGAATTTTTAAAAAATTCTTTTTTTGCCATAAATCTGGGATTATATTTTCTTAAAGCATATGCTACAAGTAAAATATCTAAACCAGATTTATGGTTTCCTACTAATAAATATCCAGTGTCTGGCAAATTTTCTTTTCCTACTATTTTAGGATTATAAAATTTATCTAAATAAAAATCTGTAAGCAGTCTACATCCTTTATAAAATTTAATTGAATATCTATCTTTTTTCATATTATTTATCTTCTATTTTATAGTTGTCTTCTAGTGAGAAAACAACATTCTCCTCTATCCATTCTTTACGTGGTTCAACTTTATCACCCATAAGAACACTAACTCTTTTTTCAGCTAAAGCCCCATCGTTTATATTAACTCTAATTAAACTTCTAGTTTCTGGATTCATTGTTGTTTCCCATAATTGACTAGCGTTCATCTCACCAAGTCCTTTATATCTTGAAATAGTTGGTTTCCCTGCATTTTTAGTCTTTATTTCTTCTAGTTCTCTATCTTCCCATGCATAGAAATGTTTTTTACCATAATCAACTTTATAAAGTGGTGGTAACGCTATAAATAACTTGCCATTTTCAATTAATGGTTTCATATATCTATAAAAGAAAGTAATTAATAATATTTGAATATGTGCTCCATCATCATCGGCATCGGTCATGATAATAACTTTATCATAATTAGAATCTTCAACTGTAAAATCTGATCCTACTCCTGCACCAATAGCATGTATCATTGTATTAATTTCTTCATTCTTGAATATTTCTTCCATACGTACTTTTTCAGTATTTAATACTTTACCACGCAATGGAAGAATAGCTTGGAATTTCCTATCTCGTCCACCTTTAGCTGAACCTCCCGCAGAATCTCCTTCGACTAAATATAATTCATTTTTCTTAGGATTTTTACTTTGTGCTGGAGCAAGTTTTCCAGATAAAGCTCTTTCTTTTTTGTTCTTATCTTTACCTTGTCTAGCTTCATCTCTAGCTTTTCTAGCAGCTTCCCTAACCATTTTACTTTTAACCATTTTTTCAATAATACTTGTTGCAATGGCTTTATTTTCTTCTAAGTAAAATTGTAGTTTTTCTGATACAACACTTTCAACTACATTTCTAGCAATAGGAGTACCTAATTTACCTTTTGTTTGGCCTTCAAATTGTAGTAAATTTTCTGGTATTTGAAGAGAAAGAATAGCTGTTATACCTTCTCTAGTATCAGGGCCTTCTAAATTTTTATCCTTTGCTTTTAAATATCCATTTGTTCGTGCATAGTCATTAAATACACGTGTTAAAGCAGTCTTAAAACCTACTTCATGAGAACCCCCATCATTTGTTTTTACATTGTTAACAAATGATACTACATTTTCAGAATAACCATCTGTATACTGAAATGCTACTTCAACATTTATATCATTTTTAGTTCCATTAAAGGATACTACTTTATGTAACTCTTTTTTATCGTCATTAAGATATTCTACAAAAGCACATAATCCATTTTCATAATGGAATGTTTCACTTCTAGATTCTATTTCATCAACTACCTCAATAGTTAAATCTTTGAGTAAAAAAGCACTTTCTTGCATTCTTTCAATAATTGTTGAATAAGAAAAATTTGATACTTGAAATATTTCAGGATCCGGTTTAAATGTTACTGTTGTTCCTGTTTTACTAGTCTTTTCTAGTTTTTGAAGTGGTACTGCTACATGTCCACCTTTTTCAAAGCGAATGTAGTACTCAAAACCATCTCTTTTAATGTTTACTTCCATCCATTCACTTAAAGCATTAACAACTGATCCACCTACACCATGAAGTCCACCTGAAACTTTATATCCCCCTGTTTCAAATTTACCACCTGCATGAAGTACTGTATAAATTACTTCTGGAGTACTTTTTCCAGATGAATGCATACCAACTGGAACTCCGCGGCCTTCATCAGTTACTGATAAAGAACCATTTTTATGTAATGTTATTTTTATTTTTTTACCAAAACCATTAATAACTTCATCTATAGAGTTATCAACAATTTCCCATACCAAGTGATGTAATCCTCTTTTATCTGTAGACCCGATATACATACCCGGTCTTTTTCTAACCGCATCTAATCCTTCAAGGATTTTAATTGAGCTCTCGTCATATTTTGCCATCTCTATCACCCATATCATTATAACATAAAAAGTACAAATAAACAAAAGAAAATCCTTAATAAATAAGGATTTTAGTTAAATTTTCCTAACTGAAATTACTTTTTTTATGATAAAAATTATAGCAAAAGTTAAAACAATTACTAAACTAATAACAAAAAGTAAATTTCCTGTTTTTGTTGATGATGAAGCTTCATCATCAATTTTATATATATTATTAGATACATCATATGCAATATCAATACTAGTTATTTTTTTATTTTCTAAATTAAATATTATACGCATGCCTGTATCATCATATAGAGAATTATAATAAGAAACAATAGCATTATTATATGTTGCTGTGCCTCTATAAGAATATAAATACTTTGAATTAGCAACTGTATCATCATATAAAATTGGAATTATATCTTTTGTTATATTAAGTATACGGCCATTATAATAAATAGTTGTTGCATAATAAATGTATTCATCTGGGCTATCTCCTGAATCATCATTTTTTTCAAATATAATATCAGAATACTTTATATAATAAATACCATTTTCTTCATAAACACCATTACTATCTTCATGCTTTTCAGAATCCAAATCAGAATAAGCACCTAATGAATTTAAATTAATAATTTTATTATTAGCTTTTTCTTTAGTTATAAAGTCATCAATTAATTTTATTTCATTTTTACTTAATCCTTTTGTTTCATAGGTTCTATTTTTCAATAATGATAAAACAACATTGTCCATTTTTTCAGCTGAACTTAAGTTATTAGAACAACCACATAACATAAATGAAATACCAAGTAGTAAAATTAATAATATTCTTTTTTTCATATTAACAGCTCCCTGACACTCGTCTAATTGTAAGTGATTCGCCTGCTCTTAAGGCTAATACGCTAGTGTCCTTCTTTACTTGACATCCAGTGGCTGTTTTACCACGACAATCTGGGCCACCAGAAGCATGAACTCTCCATCTACTTCCATTAGTATCCTTACCTAAATATATTGCTACGTGTCTTGTACCATATATTAAAAGATCCCCTGGTTTAGCTGCTTCAATACTGCTTATACTACATCCTAAACTTCTATAACTAGAGGCTGTACTTCTAGTCATACTATAACCTGTATCAGTTAATACTCTATATACAAAACCTGAACAATCAACACCACCTGACCAACTTTCGCCACCCCAAACATAAACTGTTCCTAAATGTTTTAAAGCGGTTGTTGTTATGGCATTAGACTCTACAAAGGTAACACTACCTGATGTTGTAGGGCCATCATTATCATAATCACCTGAATTTTTTGGAGGTATAGTACGTTCAGTACTACCATATTGTGTCTTAGCATTTTTTTCTTTTATAGCTTCAAAAACTATTTTTAGTCTCTCTTTAAGAGTCGCCTTAATTTGTTCATCTTTTACTTTGTTAGTTAATAAAGATGCTTTTTCATAATCAAGTCTCTTCTGTGATGTTTCTGCTAAACTAACTGCTTCATATGCATTTGATGTATAAGCATCTTGGACAAATTCTTCAGTTGCATTTTCAAAACATGAAGCATACTCAAATGTATTATCAGCAACATTCATTACTAAATCAATAATTACCGGGACAAAAAAGACAATTATTGCAGCAAATAATCTTTTTGGAATCATATGCAATTTTTTATATATTTCGTCTTGTTTATTAGAAATGACTGCTTTAATAATATCAATACTTGCGAAAACTATTAATCCTATTGGAGCAATTATTTGTAACAAATCCAATATTTTTCTTACAATTACCATTACTGATAGTAGATCAGCATTACTACATACTGTTAGTATCATAAAATCACAACCTTGCTTTTATTATATCATATAAAAAATGAGAATTTAATAAGTTCGAATTAAAAATTATTCTATATAACTATTTACATCAGTAACATCAGTATGGATACTTGTAATAGTTTTATTTTTTACAATAAGTGTAACTTTCATACCTGTTCCATCATAAGTAGACCTATATACGAATTCATATCCATCTTCAGTTTTATTGCCATCTAAATAAATATAGTTATATCTTAAATTAGACTTTGTTGTAGCATAGTCTGGATAAAAAGATGATGCATATAAAATAGTATAGTAATTGTTACATATAACTTTTTTAGATAATTCTTCTTCATCATTACCTTCTGGAATATACGTATCAATTTTATTTAAACCTAAATCATCATACTTTATATAACAAATATTATTTTTAATCCAAACACCTTCAGTATTATCTTCGTCAGTGTAAAACTCGTCTGTTTTAATTAAATAGTCATTGATATTTACTACCTGATTTGCATGAGTTAACTGCGATAAATATGCTTCTATAGCGGGTATATCATTATCAGAATATTTATTTTGCTCGTATTTATCCGTATTGTAAAATGATAAGACAGTATCCGATACATTTTTATAATATTTAAAATTTTTCATAGTACATCCTGTTAACAAAAACATCGTTACTAAGCCTAGTATTATTATCTTTTTCATTTTATCCACCTGCCTGAATTTTATAATTTTTTGAACCAACAGGTATTGTGTATAGTGATTCAATTTTTGAAGTAGGTAGTCCTGCACTCTCATCAGCATTATAAAAAGTCATATGAAGATGTGGAGCCCAAGCAACAGAAGATGAAGAACCAGCTGCAGTTCCAACAAAACCTATCAGTTCGCCTTTTTTAATTGTTCTATTGCAAGCTGTTGTAGAATTACATCTATATATAATTCCACTAAAATGTGTCATAAAAATGCGGTCAACTTTCATATTTTGAACTGTTACAGGTTTACTTAATTTTATTTTAACAGAATATGAGGTTTCATCACCACCCATATTACTAGTATGTCCCCATGTAGAATACATTAATGTACCTTCTACTGGTGAATATACTGGTGTGCCAAAATAAGCTCCAAAATCGATTCCACCATCTGGTAAATTATGTGTATAACTACCAGTATAAACACCGTTGACTGGAGTTACTGGAAATATAAATGTTCCAGCATATGTACTGTAACCAGATATTTGTGTAGAAATAGATGCATAATTTTTGGGCCATGAACCAAGTGGTAAACCAGTTTTTGGATCTTTTGGATACACAAAATTGCTAGATTTCACTAAGCTTGGCCAGCAATTAATGGCAGCTGAAGGATCGGGCTCGGAAGTTATTGTTACACCCTTTTTACATACACCATTACCATTTGAAGAATAACTACCTACAACATTCAAATTACCTGTACCACTAACTGATGATGATGAAGGAGTATTGCTAACAATAGTTTTGCTTTCTTCTTTATCTTTAATTGTTTTTAATACAACTTCTAATCTGGATTTATAATTTTCTTTAGCAACACTGTCTTCTAATTTAAACACAATTAATGAAGCATTATCATAATCAATTTTACTTAATGATGTTTCTGCTTTAGCAACAGCATTATCTGCCCTATTAAAATAAGCTGCTTTAATTGTTTCTTTTGTAGCATTTGTAAAACAAGAATTGTATTCAAATGTACTATCTGCAATATTCATAACTAGACCAATAAAACTTGGAACTAGAAAAATCATTACTGCCGCAAAAATTCTTTTAGGGATTGCTTTCTTTTTTTTAGTTATGCCTTCTTGGTCAGTTGCCATAACTGCCCTAAGAAGATCAATACTAGAGAATATGATTAAGCCGATTGGAACTAATATTGTTAATAATTTTATTATCTGATTTACAAGTAACATTACAGATAATAAATCAGGATTAGAACATACTGATAAAACCATAATACACCCACTATCTTATAAGGATATTATAACATATATATTTTCAAGAAAAAAGACCTTAAAATGGTCTTTATCTATCATCATCTTGAAGTTCTACTAATACTTCACGAGGTTTTGAACCATTTTGTGGTCCAACTATGCCTCGTTCTTCTAATTTATCAATTAAATTAGCAGCTCTATTATAGCCTATTCTAAATCTTCTTTGAACAAGAGAAGTACTAGCTTTTTTACTTGTTACAACAAATTCAACCACTTGATCATATAGTGGATCTTCACCAGCATCATAATCTTGACCTTCAGATTTGCCACCTTCAACCATAGTTGTAGCGCCCATTTCTTCTTCATCCATTGTAAGAGTTTCATCATAACGAGCTTTTTGTTGTTTAATTGTATAATCTACAACACTCTTTATTTCATCATCTGAAATAAAAGTTCCTTGAATACGAATTGGAGTATTTTCTCCTTGTGGAAGAAATAACATATCCCCTTTACCAAGAAGTTTTTCCGCACCAATTGAGTCAAGTATTGTTCTAGAATCAATACCACTTGATACTGCGAAAGCAATACGTGATGGAATATTCGCTTTAACTACACCGGTTATAACATCTGTTGATGGTCTTTGAGTAGCTACAATTAAATGTATACCAGCTGCACGAGCCATTTGTGTAATACGCATAATTGAATCTTGAACATCTTTAGCAGCTACTAACATAAGATCAGCAAGTTCATCAATAATAATAACGATATATGGCAATCTATTTAATTTTTCGCCATCTGATAATTTTTCATTCTTTTTATCGATATAAGTATTATAACCTGCTATATTCTTAGTGCCACTATCTTCAAATAAATCATATCTTCGTTCCATTTCAGCAACCATCTTTTTTAAAGCGATATTTGCCTTCTTTGGATCTGTTACTACAGGAGCAATTAAATGTGGAACCCCATTGTATACTGAAAGTTCAACTTTCTTAGGATCAACTAAAATAAGTTTGACTTCATCTGGTCTAGTACGCATAAGAATAGAAACAATCATACTATTAATACAAACTGATTTACCACTACCCGTAGCACCTGCTACTAATAAATGCGGAGTTTTATTTATTTCACAGTATTGCGGATTGCCCATTATATCTCTACCTAATGTTACCGCAAGCTTACTTTCAGCCATAGAACTTGGCATTCTTTCTAAAACTTCACGAACACTTACCATGGCGTTTTTCTTATTAGGAAGCTCTATCCCAACTGTTCCTTTGCCTGGAATTGGTGCTTGAATACGAACATCTTTAGCAGCAAGTGCTAAAGCAAGTTCTCTATTGATAGCAGTTATTCTACTAAGTTTAGTTCCAGTTTTAACTTCAAGTTCATATTGTGTTACTGATGGTCCAACATGAGCTGATACAACCTTGCTTTCAATATCAAAATCTTTTAAAACTGTTTCTATTAGAGGAACATTTGTCTTAATTGAATCTTCGTTTTCTTTATTATTGTTTTTAGATGGTTTAGTTAATAATGTTATTGGGGGATAATAATATACTTTATTAGTATCTTCAATAACTTCTTCTTTAACTTCACCAGTTTCTGGATCTATTACCGGAACTGGAACTGAAGCTTTATCATCTTTTTTACCACCAAAACGTGTTAATTCTTCCATACTTGATACAACAACTTTATCATCAGCTTCATATTCATCTTCAGCTTTTGATATAGCTACCTTATCTTTATCCTTAGATTTAGATGTTACATTACCAGCTTTATTTTTCATCCATTTAATTACATCATATATAGATAAACCTGTAAACATAATTGTACCTACTGATATAAGTACCCAGCTTACTACCATTGTGCCTTCTTTATCAAATAGTAAAATAAATAAGGCACTGAATGCTGCACCAATTATTCCGCCACCATACAATTTAATATCAGGATTTTTTATAAATGCCCAAGAATTTTCAAATGTCTTTTCAATTATTTCAAATCCTTTAAACTGAGAATAATCTAAATGACTAAGTACTAATATTGCTAATATTAATATATATAATCCGATTAAATTAGAATTAAAAAAGTTAGGTTTCTCTCTTTTTACCATCATGTATATACCAACTGCCGCTAATATAACAAATAGAACAGAATACCACTCACCTACTAAAAAAGCTGCAAATCCCTTAAAAAAAGTTCCTACTATGCCAAATTCACATAATCCTATAAGTGAAATTAATATTAATAGAAGACCTTTTAGTTCTACTCCATAAGAACTACTCTTTTTTTCTTCTTTCCTTTTCTTTTTTTTTGCCATACCTTCAACCTACTTTCACTATATTAATTATATCATGTTTAAATTTTTTATCAAATAAAAAAACGCTTTATCAGCATTTTATTATTAGTTTAATTACATGTTTCCTCTAAAGCTTGTCTTTTAATATTAAAATTGTTCTTTAAATTATCTTCAGAAATTTCGACAAGTGATCTATAACCATCACTAACATTATGAATAATAATAGTATCATCAACAAGTTCCCAACTACCTGTAAAAGAAATACCGATTTTTTCAATATCTTTTAAACAGCCGCTTGTTTCACCTTTTTCAATAACATTTATCGTTCTAACAACAGAAATAGCATTTCTAACATTATCTCTAAATAATTCATCTTTATTTTCTTTAGTTATCTCAGTATATATAGGATAACCAATGCCAGCAATTATTGCCATTACTATTATAGAAGCTAATAATTCTATTAATGTAAATCCTTTATTATTTTTCACATTATCACCTACTGTTTAAATTATATAATATATATTTTTTATAGTCAATCAAATAAAAAGATAGTATGTAAACTATCTATTTTATATTATTAACCACTGCTTTGAATTCGTCACCGCGATCTTCAAAACGTTTATATTGGTCCCATGAAGCACAGGCTGGTGATAAAAGAATAATGTCCTTTTCTTTAGAAATGTGCCATGCTTCATTAGTAGCCTCTATTAATGTGTTTTTAACAATACATTTTATATTATTTTCATCACACCATAGTTTAATTCTATCTTTTGTTTCACCATAGCATATTACTAATTTCACATTTTTTATATGACCTCTTAAATCATCAAATAAATGTCCTCTATCAAGACCACCCATTATTAATATAGTTGGTCTTTTGAAAGAATCTAAAGCAATAATAGTCGAATCAACATTAGTAGATTTACTATCATTATAAAAATCTCTTTCTTTATAAGTTCTGACAAATTCAATTCTATGTTCAACACCACCAAATGTAGTAAGAATAGAATTTATTATTTCGTTAGAGATATTATATTTTTTAGCTACTATAATAGCACACATTATGTTCTCATAATTATGTACACCTTGTAGTTTAATATCTTTAGTATTAATGATTTTTTCATCATTATATACTATATAGTCTCCATCTATACAACACTCGCACTTTATAGCTGCAGAAAAATAGGTTTTGTTACTAATTATATCTTTAGTAAGTTCAAGGCTTTCATTAGACCCTTTATTTATTATAGCTATATCCTTTTTTGTATGATTATTAAATATCTTTTTCTTAGTTGCTTTATATGCATCATAACTACCATGGAAATCTAAATGATTTTGATATAGATTAGTAAGAACACTTATATCTGTTTTGAAATCATACATATCAATAAGCTGATGATCAGATATTTCAATTACTAAAGTATCACCAATTTTAACTTTATCTACTAACGAAGATAAAGGGAATCCAATATTCCCCCCTAAATGGACAGGAATACCACCTTTTTTAAGAATTTCATAAATTAATGTAGTTGTAGTTGTTTTTCCGTTTGAACCCGTAATACCCACTATTTTAACCTTAGGCAGGAATGTATATGCAACCTCTAATTCATTAACCACTTTTATATTTAGTTCCTTTGCTTTCACAACACAAGGATGTGTCTTAATAATACCAGGATTTTTTATAAGTACATCAAAAGTATTATCAAGTAAATCCTCAGGTGAATTGGTTATAATATATTTAACATCTAAGTTAATAAGTTCAGTAACTTGTGTAGGGTCTTGTTCTTTCATATCAGTTATAGTTATATCATTATTATATTTACTTAAAAGTTTCGCAACTTCATACCCACTCCTCGCCATACCGAGAATAAATATTTTCTTATCATTATACATAAAAAAACCTCCTATTTAATTATATCATTAAATAGAAAGTTTTTTCATCTTTTACTTTTATTTATTCATTTCTAATATATTAACAGTATATGTGTCATCATCAGTACTAACTACATAATTGCCTGTATCTAATACTAAAACATCATCATTATAAACCATATTATTCACATAAACATTTATATCATCATTACTTCTAATTACCTTAAAAGGATTACTATTTGACAAGTAATTATGAATTATATTTCCTTCTTTATCAACTAAATAGAAGTCAGGATTAGTATTTACTTCAATAGTAATTAAATAGTTCTTCAATAGCTTGCGAAGACTTAAAGTATAAGTACCATCTTCATCAATAGTAATATTGTTTTTAAAATTATCACCATTTAATTTAGTTGTATAGCCACTACCAACAAAATCTAAATTCACTGCATCATTAAAATATAAAGTTTCTCCATCAAAGAAGTTTAATTCTTCATTATTAAACTTAAGATCGAATGAATAATCAGCTTTAACTATGGTTAAAGTAAATGCAACTGAAAATATTAATATCGTTGCAAAGACCGTTAATATTATATTTTTTACATTAAAAAATTTCTTCATAATACACTCCTTTTATTATAAATTAATTATATCATAAGTAGAAAAAAAAGATAAGACTAAATCTTATCTTCTTACTATTTTAACGTTACTGTTGATGTTCCACAACCAGTAAACATATTTGTTGTTGTTGCTCCTGCCGTAGTCCAGTTACTACCCACATAAATTAAATTCAAACTTGAAGCATAATTAAACATATAATCCATATTTGTTACAAGAGCTGTATTAAAACTACTTAAATCTAAATTCACCAAATGATTTGCATATTGAAACATGTTAGCCATATTTGTTACATTTGATGTATTAAAATTACTCAAGTTCAAATTTGTTAGTGAGTACGCATAAGAAAACATATAAGACATGTCCACAACATTTGCTGTATTAAAATTACTCAAATTCAAATTTATTAAAGCATCTGATTGTTGAAACATAATACTCATATTGGTAACTTTTGAAGTGTCAAATCCACTTAAGTCTAGGGAAACTAAAGCATGGCATCTCCTAAACATTCCTGTCATGTCAGTTATATTTGATGTATTAAAACTACTTAGATTAATGCTTTGAACTTTATCCATGCTATTAAACATTTGATTTACACTTACTAAATTTGGTGTATTAAAATTACTTAAATCTAATGATGTAATACTATTACAATTATAAAACATCGAGTTCATATTTGTTACTTTCATAGTATTAAAATTGCTTAAGTTTAAGCTAGTTAGACTTGCAAATCCTCTAAACATTCCAGCCATATTAGTTACATTAGATGTATTGAAACTAGTTAGATTTAAACTTTTTAAAGCAATATCTGAAGCTTTAGTTGTTTCATATCCCATTGCAAACATATTGGACATATCTGTTACTTTTGTTGTGTCAAGACCACTTAAATTTAAGCTTGGCAGTGATAACAAGTATCCAAACATTCCTGCCATATTTGTTACTTTTGATGTGTTAAAAGTGTCTATATCCAAATTTGTTAAATTAGATAAATTAAAAAACATATAACTCATATCTGTTACATTTGTTGTGTCAAAAACAGTCAAATCTAAATTGTTCAAACTTGTGGCATTATTAAACATATAACTCATATTTGTTACATTTGATGTATTAAAATTATCAAAGGCTATTGAAAAAAGACTAGTTAATCCGGAAAATAAACTGGAAGAATTTGGATTAGCATATATATAATTTTTGCTACCTATGTACATTTTGTAATATGATGGGTTATCCGAATCAGTCATAAGCCATCCTGTTACTGAGCCATCATTAGCCAATGATAAATCCCATGAAACTACCGAGTTTGTAGTATTCACATATTCGACAAAGTCAATTGATTCAATTTTAGTGTTATAAGCATCATTCCAAAAATAATTTCCATATGAATATGATTTTAGTACAGATATACCTTTTCGAACTGTTATTTTTCTCGTAACAGTTGTTGTGTTTCCAGAAGAATCCGTTGCTATATAAGTTACATTATATACTCCTTTTACACCTAAAGATAAATTTGATTTTGTCTTTATAGTAATTGTTTCGCCACTATTATCTATTGCACTTACACCATTCATAATATTGAATGTTGTATCAGTAGTATAAATTGTTATATCATCAGTTCCAGTAATAACTGGACTTGTAGTATCTATTACATTTATTTTTCTGGTTATTGTCTTAGTAATTCCATCTGATAAAATTGTGTATTTATATTTTATATTATCCGCAAGTATACTTGTATCTACTATACCATTAGTAATTATATTACCAGAAATATCATTGCCTTCCGCAGAAATTGCCTTTGCTCCCGGGTCAGTAAATGATGTATTAATTTCAATGTTAAGTGGATTAGCACCTAACAAATAAATGGAAGGAGTAATACTTACTGCTTCGCAATCATTTGATGCACCATCTACTAAATTTCCATCAATAATTACATAACTATATTTTTTTTCATTTCTTGTAATTGATACTTCCATCCTATTATCCAAACAAACACCACTACTAGGATTTTTAATATCAAAATCCAAGTAGCCTTGTTCCTTTAAATCGGAAAGTGTTAGGGTTAAAGTATCACCATCCGCAAATAAATTTTTATTATCAGTTAACCAGTTTTTAGCAGCATCTATAATAGTGTCTTTGGTCATATCATAAGCTCTTTGCTTACCTTTTTTTACAACACTATCAACTGCAGGTACTGTTATTAAAGCAAGAACTCCTATTATAACTATAACTCCTAGTAATTCAATTAATGTAAAACCTTTTTTCACTATTCAACCTCACAGTTTTCAGTAAAGTTGATATTTTCTTCATCAGCAAATGTATATGTATAATTACTATTGGTTCTTGTTACTACAAGTATTGTAGCATTACTAAAACATAAATCATTTACAGGGTTTTTTGTTTCTACTTCAAGAAATCCTGCTGTTTTTAATTCCCCAATTGTAGTAGTTAAAGTTTCACCATTTACAACAGGAAGACTAAGTGTTTTAGATGCTGCCCAGTTTTTAAGCCCCATTAAAATAGCTGATTTTTGAACCTCGTAAGCATCTTCTTTACTACTTTTAATTATTGAATCGACAGTAGGAATAGTTATTAATGCAAGAATTCCTATTATTGTTATTACTGCTAAAATTTCTACTAATGTAAAACCTTTTTGTTTCATACTATCACCTAGTATAATTATAACATAAAAAAAATATTTTTATAAAAAAAGAAGCAATTAAGCTTCTTTTGCATTTACATATTTATCAATTATCATAGCTGAAGAAACATCACCTGTTACATTAAGCAAAGTTGCTGGTGGATCTATAAGCCATCCAATTGTTGCTATTAGTGCAAAAGCCTCTGGTGGAAATCCATAAAGAGATACAATAAGCATTTCGCCTATTAGGCCTCCACCAGGTATACCAGACATAACCACACCGCTAAGTACAGCTATAAGAATTGCGATTGTATAAGTGTCTAGTCCTGTAAAACTATAATTAAATATACTGAATAGGAAAACAATCTTTAAGATAGATCCCATACAAGAGCCTTCCATATGAACTGTTGCGCCTATAGGAAGAGCAACTTTACTAACATCGCTATCTATTTTCATATTATCAGCTGTATTTAAATTAGTTGGTAAAGTAGCAAGTGAAGATTGTGTTGCCAAACTAGTTATTACAGATGGGAATATGTTTCTATAAAAATTTTTTATTCCGGCTTTACCTTTAGCAAAATAAGCATATAGAGTATAGAATATTAAGAAATATATAACTGTTAGTACATAATAAAGAATCATACTTTTAGCATAACTTCCAATAAGTTCTGGACCAAATTCTGATATTAAAGCAGCAAAATAAGCAAATATTCCTACTGGAGCATAATACATAATTATTTTAACAAATTTCATTAAAGCATCGGATATTATTTCAAAAATATGACCAACTTTTTTCTCTTTTCTTTCAACTAGGCATAAAGATATACCAAATATAACTGAGAATATTATTAATGCTAACATATGACTTCTAGAAAGTAAATTAGTAAAATCAGTTACAGTAACTGCTGCTACTATTTGATCAATAACACTTACACTTTCTACTTCGCTTGCAACTAAATCAATATAAGTGTTGCCAACTGGATTAATAAATAACATTACAAATAGCATTACTAAAGCAGAAATTACACATGTTATTACAAATACAACAAAGGTGACTTTTAATACTTTACTAAGTTTCTTTATACTACTCATATTACTAATGCTACTTACTATAGTAAAAAATACAAGTGGTACAACAACAGTAAACATCATATTTAGAAATATATCACCAAATGGTTTTAGATATGTAGCTGAATCTGGGAAGAATATTCCTACTAAACTACCTAATATCATAGATAATAATAGTATTATTGGAAATTTATAACTTTTAATTATTTTTTTCATTTAACCTCCTATATAATTATATTAGATTATATGAAAAAAATGCCTAACTTTAGAAGTTAAGCATAATCCATTCTGGTTTTAATATTAGTAGTAAACCAATTATAACCATTATAATACCACCTATTAAATGAGATAATCTATTATATTTAGTAGTAATACCACTAACTTTTAAAGTAGTCATTGCTATTACAAATATTACTATATCATCTATCAAGAAGAAAACTATATAAAGTAATATGTATAGTATACTACCAATACCACTTATTCCATTTAAGTCTAACATTGATATAAAGATTGTAGGAAAGCCTGCAGAACAAGCAAGTTCTACTAAATTAACACTTGCAGCAAGGGCAATTACACCTATTATTGCTAAAAATAGATTTTGTTCATTTGTAAATTTCTTTATCTTTGTAAAATATTTTTTTCTTTTCTTTTCATCAACAACATGACAACCATCTTTAGGTGTTTTTAAATAACTATTTAAATTAATTATTCCACCCACAATTGCTACTAAAGCAATTAAAGTTCTTACCCAAACAACTGCTGTCATTCCAATTACTACAGAAAGACCTAACATTGCTAAAAAATATACAAAAGCTGAAGTAAATAAGAATATCAATCCAAGTAACCACATCTTTTTTCTATCTTTCATGTTAAATAACATATTTATTAAAAATAATAAAATCCACATAGCACATGGATTAAAACCATCTATTGTACCTAAAATAACCGCTACTAATGGAAGAGAAACTTGTTTAGCATTTACTTCACCTAATAATGGAAGGTCAATATTATCTTTATCTTCATTAACTACATCACCACTATCGTCATCAGAATCATCAGAGTCATTATCAGGAGTTTGACCATTCATACTTTCAATATAAGAATTGATTGTATTCTCCATAGTACTACCAATAGTATTACTATAACCTATATAATATTTCTCGCCAATCACAGTAAAAGGAACACCTGAAGATGTTGAACCAACTCTTTCTTTAACTAATTTCAAGTAATTATTATTTGTTGCATTTTGAGTTACTTCATATCTTTTTATATCAATTGTATCACCATACTGTTCCTGAAGATCATCTAAAAAAGCATTTTCAGCCTTACAGTGAACACAGCTGCTACTATAAAATAAATATACCGTTACTTTGGTACTTTCAGTTTCTCCTACTATATCATATACTTGATCTGTATAATTAAATGTTGATGCATTTGCTATACAAGGAATTAAAATCATTATAAAAGAAAATAAAAATAATTTTAAATATTTTCCCATTACTTATTCCTCATTTCTAAGATAACATCTGCAATATCATTATATTTTTTCTCACCGATTAGTCTTTTATATTCGACATCATCTTTATAAAAAATAATAACAGGAAGAGTAGAACCTACTTCATACTTCTCCACTTCTTCGCTATCCATATCTAAATCATATGTAACTATTTCTATGCCATCATATTCTTTTTCTATTTGGGCCCACACTTTATGCATTACTATGCATCCTGGACACCACATTGCCCCTATTTTAACTATTTTCATCTATACCACCTATTTTATTTTTAAGCCAAGTAATTTTGATAATTCAACTGCTTGATATGTATTTACTATGCATCCTTTTACTAGAGCTATGTTAATTACTATACCATCTATTTGTGAATTTGAAAAGTCAATATTATTTAGATTAGTATTTAAAAATTCTACTTCTTCTAAATCACAATCATCGAAAATAATATCTTTAAACTTAACATTTATAAAACTACTATTACTAGCTTCAACTTCTTTAAATATAATATTTTGTAACTTGCTATCAGAAAAATTAGAATAGCCTAGTTTACAATTATTAAATTCTACATTTTTAAAAGATGAACTGCTTAAATCAGTTCCAATTAGTTTGCAATCTTCAAAAATAACACGTACAAAAGTTGAAGACTCAAATACAGTATTTGATAAATCACAATTTATAAATTTAACATCTACAAAAGTAGTTTTTGCCATATTTAAATTATTAATCGTTAATTTATTAAAAATACATTCATTAAACTCTAAAAAACGATATTTTAAAGTTTTTACTATTTCATCGTTAAAAATACCACTTATTTTTTGGTCGGTAATTTCTAACTTTTTTTCTTCAAGTTCTCCTATTATAGGTTCTAATATTTTCATTATTTTAATTTAAGTTCCTTATAGCACTTATCGAATATCTCCAAGAACTTATAAATTTCTTCTTTAGTAGTTATATAAGATAAACTAATTCTTATACTAGACTTAGCTCTTTCTTCATCGTTAGTGAGAGCTAAAACACTTCCTGATATTGCCTTTTCAGAAGAACATGCTGTTTGAGTTGAAATATAAACTTCATTTTTTTCGAGTGCATGTAAAAAAGTTTCAGGCTTGATTCCTACTACACTTACATTTAACACATGAGGTAAACATTTATCATTACTGTTTATATAGACTTCAGGATATTTTTTTAATCCTTCAACAACAATTTGATTTAGTTCTTTTACATAATTATATCTACTATCTAAATCCATGACAGCTATTCTTAAAGCCTTAGAAATTGATACTATTAATGGATGAGCTGGAGTACCACTTCTAAATACTGTAGTACTTTTGCCTCCATGAATAAGTGGTTCTAATGCTATTTTTTCTTTCTTTATTAAAACACCGATACCTTTTAATCCAAAAAACTTGTGGGCTGAGAATGAAGCTAAATCTATATTAGATAAATCAATATCTACTTTGCTTATTGCTTGAGTTAAATCAACATGATAAAAGCATCTTGGAAATTTGTGAACTATTTTACCAATTTCATTTATTGGTTGAATAATTCCTATTTCACTATTTATGGCATTGATACTAACAAGTATAGTATCATCAGTTAATAAAGAATTTAAATGCTCTAAATCAACTGTACCATCTGCCTTTGAATTAACAAAATCAACTTCGTAACCTAATGTCTGTAAATAACCTAAAGGACCATATACAGAAGAATGTTCATAGTGAGTTGTTATGATATGTTTTCCTCTATTTTTATATTTATTACAAATTCCTTTAATAGCCAAATTATTTGATTCGCTTGAACCACTAGTATATACAATTTCACTTGATTTTACTTTTAAAATGTCGGCAATTTGTTTTGTTGCCATTTCTATTAATTCATTTGCCTTAATACCTAAACTATGAAGGGAATTGGAATTGCCTGGAAAATCTAAACAAGCTTTATTAAAACTATCAAGTACTTCTTTATTAACAGGAGTACTTGCTGAGTAATCTAAATATATCATTTTATCACCTAATCCTCTATGTAATTATATCATGATATAAAGTTAAAAAAAAGAATTATGTTAGTTATTCACCTAAAAAACAAAAAGGACTTAGTCCTTTGAAAAGTAAAGTTTGTCTCCAACATTTAAATGTAAATAGTAATTATCCTCTACTGTACATGTATATATTAATTTTGGATTAACTGGAGTATTATTATCAGGCGTATTATTATCAGGCGTATTATTATCAGGCGTATTATTATCAGGCGTATTATTATCGTCTGGAAGTGGATCAGGTTCTGGATTGCTTACAATAATACTAGAGTTTCCAAATATGTAATTTGTTGGATCTATATGAACATTATCTTTAATAATTTCAAAATGCAAATGGCCTCCAAAAGCATATCCTGTAGCCCCCATATAACCAATAATTTGTCCCTTCGTTACACGATCACCCTTAGATACAGTTATTGTATTATACGCCAGATGAGCATATCTTGTTTTACATCCATTTTCATGATTTATTAATATGTAATTGCCATAACTACCATTCTCTTCAAAACCAGTTGCATTTATTCTTAAATCTTCTACTACCCCGGCTTCTATAGGAGTTATGTAATCAAGAACATGAACATTGTTATTGTTACCTACCAAATCAATGCCATAGTGGCTTACTTGATTATAACCCTGTGTTAATATTTCATTATAGTTTTTTAAAACCTTCATTTTATCACCTACTATATAATACTTAATTCTAAGTATAATAGTTAAATAAAAAAACCAAAAGTTTAACTTTTAGTTTAGTTTATACCGCAAGTACCAGCATCGCCTGTTCCTAGAATATTAAATAATCCTAGAATAAATGTTATAACAGCTGGTATTAAGAATAATAAAGCTACTGCAATTAGTCTTGTTGAGAAATTTTTATTTGCTTTTGACATTGTTTGTTTCTCATCAGTACCAAATATTACTTTAATATAATCAAGTATTCCTAATATTACTGCAAGCACAATACCCGCAATTCTTATATAATCAATAATTGTTTGTAAGAATTCTTGTAAATCTTTTGAGATAACACCACAAGTTGCACCTGCTATTTCACCAATATTAAATTTTTGGTCTGATAAAAAGCTAGCACGAGCTTTTGCAGATACAGAAGTAATATCTGATGCCACAGTTTGTGCATTTGTTATGTATCCATCAACTTCTGCAGCTTTATCTGTTTCACCTAATGCCGTTAATCTTTCTTTAATCTTAGTTAAAGTATCTTGTAAAACAGTTACTTTTGCAGCTTTTTTAGCAGCTAAATCAGAATATGAAGATAAAATAGTTTTTACTTGTTCTTCAGCGTCTGTACATAAAGTTTTACCAGAAATAAGACCGTTTAAATAGTCTATATAAGAAGTAGAAGTAGCAGAAAATGTTGAATCTTTTAATGCTTTATTTATTTCACTAGCTGTATTAGATAACGTTGTTACATCTGTTACAGTTGAATATGATTTAGAACTATATGTATCACTAGTTCTGTTAAAAGTTAAATATTTGTTTGCAACATCATCTATACTTTTTGATGACCCTAAAGCTTCATCTTGTTTTGCTACTACAGTTGCTTTGACTTCATCGTAAGTTTTACAACTCTTAGCGCCTGTTGGCATACCATCTGTTAAATGACAATAATCAGTACCTAAGGAAGTTCCAAATGAAACACCTTGTTTTTGTAAGCTACCACCTTCGTTAGGATTTATATAAATATCAGGATTTTTACCATTTGCTATATTATATATGTCCTCAAAATCAACGTTCTTTACAGTTTCACCTTTTACTGCTAAAGAAGTATACCCAGATCCTAAAGCATTGTCATAATCTGCCTTAAATTGTTTTCCAGCTATATAAATTTTAACATGTAATTTATCGCAAGTTTTATCACCAGAATAAGTATATTCCCAGAAATCTTCTTCTTCATAGTATGTTACTTTCTTAACTGTTCCTGAAGATTCACCTAAAATTTTACATTTAGCATCATTTGCAACACAAATATCTGGTTTTGTATCAGAAAATACCATCTTGTAATATTTATCTCCAAAAAAATCTTGGCTAGTAAATTCAGCATATAAGTACTTTGGACATTGTTTCGTTGATGTATATATAGATTTGAAACTTGTTACTGGTTTACTAGTTTCACCATTAAAAAAGTCATACCATTTACCATAATTGGCTTCTACACCAAACTCAGTTGCTCCTCCAGGTACATCTTTATATTCATAAGCAACTAATCCAATTTCATCCCCATCACTGTCTTTCATTCCGCTATAATATACGGTTGTACTATCATTATCATATCTCGTCTGATCAGCATGCATTGTATATTTATAGTTACACTCAACATAAAAATCGACATTTGTCGCAGCATCTGCCTTTTGTATGCCAATAAAAATTGTTGATAACATAAAAATTAATATTAACACTGTTTTTTTCATATTTTTTCCCCCTACGTTACTCTGTCTCATAACCACTATAATTTGTTGGTTCATCTTCTGCTTGATCAGTATTAGCAAAATTCAACTTACAATCAGTAGTAACTTCAACTTTATAATCCGATTTTGTGTATGGATAAACTGGATATATTTCAACATACGTGTAGTCCACATCACAGTTTGTTTTTTTCTTGGCATTAAAAAATATGTCTCCATTGATATCAGTAACATTTTCTAAGAATGTTCGTAGTGATATTTTAATTCCTGTTTTAGAATAATTTTCGTATGTAAGTTGCTTAGCTTCTAAACTCATTTTTTCTATAGTAGGATATATTCTGTTTTCATAATATAATTTTGCTATCGAATTCAAAGCTTCTTTAGGCGTTTTTTCTTCCGATTTATTAGTCATAATACCTGTAACAACTATAATAACAATTGTTATTATAATAATCAAACCTGCCATTTTTAATGCACCCTTATTTGCATCATAAAAATCTCTCATATACTTTACCTCACTATTTTACTAATTAAATTATAACATAATAAAATAACAAAAAAAAGATAATTTACATTATCTTTATATTTTTAATAAATACCACAAGTACCATTATCACCAGTACCTTGAATATTAAATAATTTTAATACAAAAGTTAAAACGGCTGGTATTAAGAATAATAGTGCCAGTACTATTAGTCTTGTACTAAAACGCTTATTAGTTTTTGAATTGCTATTATCATCATTACTAAATATAGCTTTTGTATAATCCATAACACTTAATACTACTGTTAGTACAAGTCCTGCTATTCTAATATAGTTTAACATTAATTGCATAAATTCTATAAATTCATTTGAAAAAATTGAACAACCTGTTTTACCTATTGTTGAATCTTCTGCTTGATTATTAGCATCATTATTACTGCTAGTACCGCCTGTTATTGTTTTATTATTATCAGTTGATGAAGTTGATAGTACCGCTTTTACACTATTATCTTTTTCCTCGCTGTATAATTTAGCAAGAATTTTAGTGCCAGACATACCATATACTACATATATATTTGATGGGCATACAATCTCATCACCTTTTTTAAAATCCTTTTTCTCTAAATTATTAGTGAAGTTATATGTTGCAGTCGTAGACCCAGTTTTACTATTTTTGAAGTCTACAGTTATGTCACTACCATTACTTGTAACATCATATTTAACTTCATAATTACTAATAGCATATATACATGTAGCACACCCATATTTATCACATGATGCGGCGTTTACATTATTTGCTCCTATGAACAATGCAAATAATATAAAACCAATCATTAATATTTTATTTTTCATACTATCTACTCACAATCTAAATAAGTTTTGATTTTATAACTACCTTCTTTATAAGGTTTTTTAGGATATATTACTATATAACTACTTTCTAAATCACATGTTTTACCATCAATAACAAAATAAGAAACATAATCTTCATTATCTTCAAGTAATGTTTGTAAATTTACTTTGTAACCATCATTTTTTAATAAACCTAGTAAACTTGTTCCATTACTAGATAGTGTATCATAAAGATCTTTTGTATAATATTTTTGGCCTAGCTCCTTAGCAATTTTATCTACTGCACCATTACCACTATTATTACCTAAAAATACCGAAATAACACTTATAATAACTGAAATAATTATAAGACTAAATGCTATCTTCATCTTTTTTTTGTCTTCTTCAGTAAAATTCATAAATATCACATCCCCTTAAAAATATTGTTCTATTATAACATAAAAAAAAGATAATTCAAATTATCTTTTTATCTGATTCATCATTAATTCATATAATTGCTTATGTTTTTTAACTATAACTTCAAGGATAATTCCTGTTATCCAAAGTAGAAGTGTTATTGTTAAGAATACGCCTGCTACTATAAGACTAGGAAATTTAGGAACTAAACCAGTTTGAAAATATTCAACAAAAACTGGAAGTCCTAATATTAAAGCTACGATTAAGAATAAACTTGCAAATATATTAAAGAAGAAAGCAGGTTTGTATTCTTTAAATAAAGTTGCTATAGTCTTTAATACTTTAAAACCATCACTATATGTATTTAATTTAGAAACACTTCCTACTGGTCTATCTCTATATGAAACAGGCACTTCTACTAACATATAGTTTTTATCAACTGCATGAATAGTCATTTCTGTTTCTATTTCAAATCCCTTAGATAGTACTGGAAAACCTTTAACAAATTCATAGCTAAAAGCTCTATAACCAGTCATGATATCTTTAACATTATTATTAAATAATTTATTAATTAATAATCTTACTATTTTATTTCCAAAATTATGGAAAGCTCTTTTATTCTCAGTAAAATATGTACTAGATAATCTATCACCTATTACCATATCAGCTTTTCCTTCAAGAACTAAATCTACCATTGTCCTGGCATCTTCAGATGGATAGGTATCATCCCCATCGATCATTAAATAGCAATCAGCATCAATATCTCTAAACATACTTCTAATAACATTACCTTTTCCTTGACGATATTCATATTTAACAATAGCGCCGGCTTTTCTAGCTATTTCATCAGTATGATCTTTAGAATTGTTGTCATATACATAGATATCAGCTTCAGGAAGGACTTCTCTATAATCTTTTACTACCTTTTCAATTGTTTTGCTTTCGTTGTAGCAAGGTATTAAAACCGCTACTGTCTTTTTTTCTTTTTTACCAAACATATTAACACTCCTCTTTTTTATTTATTATATCTATAAATATTGCTATCATAACTGGCATAGCAAAGATATATGGCATTGCGTACCTAAAGTATGTATTAGCTGGTGATGCTATACACACAAGTACAAGCGATACTACTGGGGCTAAGTATATTAAATACTTATATTTTTTATCTTTTATTAAGATAACAAACATGTACATATATAACCAAACACTAAATCCAATATTAACAATTATTCCTAATATTGGAAGATAAGGGAAAGCTAAGGCATAACTACTTAGTATATCTCTTGGTATACTTAAACCATTAAAACTGTAATTAAATGTATTGCCTTCCTGACTAAGTCTTTTATCATAATTATAATATACATACCAGTTTGAAGTATTTGGATCAAAATAACCATATACATTATTAATAGTAGCTTGAATATAAGAATCAGGATGCTTTAATAATCCTTTATACCACTCTTTAAAATATGTTTTTAATTCTTCATCAGTCGTATACTTATTAAATTCATTTTTCACAGGATCTGCTAATTCAGGCTTATATCTACTTGCTAAAGTATCTATTCCTAGAACATTATCTATAGCAGATATTTCATCTTTATCTAAATCATCACCATACTCTTTAACATATCTTGCTGATTGCTGAAATGGTATCGATAACATTTCTCTTATACTTCCTTCAGTTACTTTTAAATATGGAAGAAGCACATCATTATACCTATTATATAAAACAACAGGAAGTACTAGTATCATAACTAGTTTTATTCTATTTTTTTTCTCTATTAAAAATAATAACGGAAATGATAATATAACTAAATATAATCCATTATTTCTCATAAGCATTATTGCTAATAATAATAGAGTAAGTAATATACACTTTTTATTACTGTATTTAACCGTATTACGATATTTTATAAGATCGTATACATTAATCATATATACTATGACTAAAGCTGTAAATATAGTGTCTTTAACAGCACTCATAGCATATAGTGGAAATACTGGTACTAAACTGTAAATAATTAAAGTCATAAACCTTATATAATAAGGTGTTTCTAATTTTTTCATATACTTTATTGTAAAAGCAAGCGCTGATAACAATATAATTATTTGAATAATACTGTATAGAAATAATCCTATATTAGTAGAATCAAATAAAGTCATACCTATCTTTGTACATCCACCAAGAAGTACTGTATGAAGTATAGGATGATGGTTAGTAATAGTTACACTCTCATCTATTAAATCCACACTATCCATATATTTAGTATGAATACCAAAAAACTGTTTAATTTGATTAGATGGATCTGGTGAAAGAATAGCTGGATAAAAACTAATTATATAAGGTAACCAGCATATAAGCATAATAACTACACTTGCAACAAAAGGTTTATTATCAAATAGTTCCTTTATTTTTTTAGGAATAGGCAAATCTTTTTTAGAATTATTTGTAATAAATTCATAAAACTTATGCATACCACAGTTAAATAATAAATAGTAACCAGTTAGTTTAACAAAAGTTAAGAATATTAATATAGGTTTACTAAAACATAAATCCCAGCTACTAACTTGGTCATAACTATATCCTAAAACAACAAATATCGAAAATAATAATGATAAAAATCTAAACCAGCCATTATCTTTCTTACTGTTTAAATAATAGTTATTAAATAATTTATATATAAATAAACCAAGGACTAATAATAATATAATATTATCATTTTTCTTATCAACAATAATATTATTTATATCTACGTTAACAACTAAAGAAAAAGTCGTTAATATTGTGAAGATAAGAATTATAAAATATCTTAATAATTTTTTCTTTTTCATAATATACACCATCAACATTATAACACTAATTTACAAAAAAAAGAATTACTGTTTTGTAATTCTTATTTCATATCAATACCAGCTTTAACAAAGGCATCAAATAATGGATGTGGTCTTGTCGGTCTACTTTTAAATTCCGGATGAAATTGACCTGCTATAAAGAATGGATGTGATGGTAATTCTACTATTTCTACTAGATTAGCTGCATCATTCTTACCAGAAAAGACTAAACCTTTCTTTTCTAACATTTCTTTATATTTATTATTAAACTCATAACGATGTCTATGTCTTTCAAGAATTTTATCTTCTTTATAGATTTTATGAGCAAGTGTTCCTGGTTTTAATGAACATTCATAATTACCAAGTCTAAGTGTTCCACCCATATTAATAATGGCTTTTTGATCAGACATTAAATCTATTATTGGATTTTCACACATACTATCAAACTCAGTAGAATTAACATCGTTTAAACCTACAACATTTTTAGCAAATTCAATAACTGCAAGTTGCATACCTAAGCAGATACCTAAAAAAGGCACTTTATTAACTCTAGCATAGTTAACTGCTTTTATTTTGCCATTTATACCACGAGAACCAAATCCTCCTGGAACAAGTATTCCTTTAGAATTTTTAAATACTTTTTTAAGATCTACTGATGGGTCTTCTAAAGCTTCAGAGTCAACCCAATTAATAGAAATTTTACGATTGTACTTATATCCTGCTGCTTTTAAAGCTTCGGCTACAGATATATAAGCATCATGAAGTTCAATATATTTACCTACTAAAGCTATTTCAACTTCTTCTTTTAAATTATCTACTGTTTTAATTAAATTTTCCCAGTATGTTAAATTAGCTTTCTTAATAGGCATACCAAATTGTTTAAGTACTATTTCATCAAAATGTTGTGCATAGTAATTCATTGGAATTTGATATATATTAGTAACATCAATTGAATCAATAACATTTTCTTCAGGTACAGAACAGAACATAGATAATTTCTTTTTAATGCTTTCACCTGTATTAAAAGGTGCTCTACATACAAGTGCATCTGGTCTAATACCCATATTTCTTAAATCTCTAACACTATTCTGTGTCGGTTTTGTTTTTAATTCATTTGAGCCATATATATAAGGAATCAATGTAGTATGAACAAAGAATGTATCTTTACTACCCTTTTCATATTGAATTTGTCTTAAAGCTTCAATAAATGATTGTGATTCGATATCTCCTACCGTACCACCAATTTCAGTAATAACTATATCTGCTTTAGAAGTTATTCCTGCTTCATATACTTTATTCTTTATTTCATTAGTAATATGTGGAACCATTTGGACAGTAGCCCCTAGATAATCCCCTTTTCTTTCCTTCTCAATGACAGAAGAATAGATTTTACCACTTGTAATATTAGAAGTATAGTTAAGTTCTTCATCGATAAATCTTTCATAGTGACCTAAATCTAGGTCCGTTTCAGAACCATCATAGGTAACAAATACTTCTCCATGTTGAATAGGATTCATAGTTCCTGGGTCAACATTAATATAAGGGTCAAATTTTTGCATAAAAACCTTATATCCACGTGACTTTAATAAAAGAGCTAGTGATGATGCTGTAATACCTTTTCCTAAGCCAGATACTACTCCACCTGTCACAAATACATATTTTGTCATACTTTTACCTCCCCTAACAAAAAACAAAAAAACTATCAGTCCGAGAACTGATAGGCTCTTTTTAATTATAGCACTACTTTTTAGATTAGAAAAGGGATTATAGTAAATTTATGTTTTTTTCTTTTTTTAGTTTGAATATACTATATATTGAAAATACTTTGGCCTTAATTTGCATTTTTTTTTAGCATGGTGTAAAATGGAACCTGTCAAGTGAAGAAAACTGTGCGATTTTTATGATAAAAATTTTATTACAGTGATATAATATAGTAAACTACTGAGGTGAAACAAAGTGAATCAAATTACTGAAAATAAAGAATACTATATATTAGTTAAAGATATATTAGATAATAAAGAATTTAATGAAATAGATAGAATAGAACATCATGGTACATCTAGAATGCTTCATTCTATGCGAGTTTCATATTATTCTTATTTAGTATCAAAAGCATTAAAACTTCACACTAGTGAAGTTGCTCGTGCTGGATTACTACATGATTTTTTTATGAGTGAAGATGATAGAACTAATAAAGATCGTTTCTTATCTACTTTCACACATCCTAAATATGCAGTAAGAAATGCTGAGAGTCTATTTGAACTTAATAAACTGGAACATGATATTATTAAAACACACATGTTCCCAGTTAATATAGCTGTTCCAAAATATTTAGAAAGTTGGATAGTAAGCATAGTAGATAAATGTGTTGCAACTTATGAATTTAGTACATCATATAGATTTAGATTAAGTTATGCTACTAATTATTTGTATTTATTCTTAATATTAAGTTTAAATTTAATTAAGTTACGTTAAGTAACTTTTTTATTTTAAAAAATACTTAATTGTGCTAAAATATATTTATGTCCTTGTAGCTCAGCAGGATAGAGCAATCCCCTCCTAAGGGATAGATGCGGGTCCGAGTCCTGCCAGGGACACCATATTGATATCAAACTCTATTATTTTAGAGTATAAGAAAACCACTAACTAGAATAGTTGGTGGTTTTTTATTTAAATTAAATTACAAAAATAAACTAATAGCAAAACATAGTAATATAATGATACCTAAAGCAATTCTATAGTATCCAAATATCTTAAAGTCATGTTTTCTTATATATGCAAGAAGATATTTAATTACATATAGTGATACTAGAAATGCTACTACTGAACCTATTAGCAATATAGTCCATTCTTCAAAACTAAATGCTAAACCATGTTTCATTAATTTTAATCCACTAGCTCCAAACATAGCTGGAATTGCTAAAAAGAATGAAAACTCTGATGCTGTGTATCTAGATGTCCCTAGAAGAATAGCTCCAATTATTGTAGCGCCTGATCTAGATGTTCCAGGTACTAAGGCTAACATTTGAAATAATCCTATTTTAAATGCTGTTTTATAATCTAATTCATTCATATTTTCGATTTTTGGTTTCCTATTCTTATTCTCTATAACTATGAATAGAATACCATATAAAATTAAAACAATTGCAACTACTACTGAATTATATAGAACAGAATCAATAAGATCATCAAAAAGGAACCCTACTATTACAGCCGGAATAGTCGCTACTATTATTTTTAACCATAAATTAACAATATCTTTCTTTAATTTAAATCCTTTTGTAAAAGGATTTAGTTTTTGGAAAAATATTACAACTACTGCCATAATAGAGCCAAGCTGTATTATTACCAAAAATATATTTTGAAAATCCTCTGATAAACTTAGTTTTAAAAGATCCTGTAATAAAATTAGATGTCCCGTACTACTAATTGGTAACCACTCAGTAATTCCTTGAACAATTCCAAACATAATTGCTTTTATAATATTAATAACTTCCATAAAGCCCTCCATTTTTTATACAACATTAACATTTTATAATTTTTTGACTAAAAAGTAAATGTGTTTTACAAATTAAAATAATTTTATTATTCTTTACTATAATTGTTTATGTCACAAATTTCTTTTTCATACCAATATTTTATATTTTAATAAAACATAATAAAAAACACTTTATAAGTGTTTTTATTCTGAAATATATTTTTCTAAGACTTTAGTAACTTTAAAGTATCCTAAATCAGTAAGATGTAAGCCTTCTTTAGAATATGCTGATTTTAAATTACCATTATCATCTGTTAGTGAACTATATACATCTACATATGTAATGTCATTCTCTTTGCATATAGTTTTAATTTTTGAATTAATCTCTTTTATCTTATCATTAGTTACATCTTTGTTAAAACCATATTTTATATCATCAAACATATCTCTATTAATTGGGTAAATAGATTCAATATATATTTTTGTGTATTTTCTATTTATTTTTATACCATTAACAGTTTTTTGGATATTGTTTAAAATTTCTTCTTCTGGTATACCACCATTCATATCATTAATGCCTATAAGTATAAAAACTTTTGATGGGTTATAAGCATATACATCATTTTCAATTCTTTCAAGTAATTGATTAGATCTATTGCCACCTATTCCACTATTAATAACAAATGTATCTGGAAAAAATTCTTCTACTTTGTATCCTGCTGTTATAGAATCACCAAAAAACACAATGTTTTGATCAGTTACATATTTAACTGTTTCTTTTTCTTTATTACCAAACAATATTAAATCAAAAATAATAGATACTAATAAGACCGCTACTAAAGCATAAAACCAAACATTAAACTCAAATTTTATTTTCTTCTTAAGCATATTACTCCCCCACTTTATTAGTTATTATAGCACATTTATTTTAAAAAGAAAGAGATAAATTATTATTTAAGAGCATCTATGTTATAATATATAGGAAGGTGATAATATGAAATATAAAAAGTTTGATAATACTTATGTAGTAAGAATAGAAAAAGGCGAAGAAGTAATAAGTAAATTAACAGATTTGTGTAATAAGGAAAGTATTAAATTAGGAAGCATTATAGGAATTGGTGCTACTGATAAATTGGTTATAGGACTATTTGATACTACTTCAAAACAGTATCATAAAACCACTTTAACTGGACCTATGGAGATAACTTCTTTAATAGGTAATATAAGTACTAAAGATGGTGATACATACTTACATATCCATATAAATGTATGTAATACTGATATGCAAGTATATGGTGGACACTTAAATGAATGTTATATATCAGCTACTTGTGAATTGCATATAACTAAAATTGATGGTAAAGTTGATAGATTTTTTGATGAAAGCATAGGTTTAAACCTATATAAATTATAATATGGAATATAAAACAAATGTCATGCGCATACTTGATAAAAGTAAAATTAACTATAAGCATTATGAATATGTAAATACTAAAGCAATTAGTGGAATGGATGTAGCTTCTATTTTAAATCAAGATCCTAATCAAGTATTTAAGACTTTAGTTACTATTAGTAAAAGTAAAAAATATTATGTATTTGTTATACCTGTTAATAATGAACTTGATTTAAAAAAAGCTGCAAGTAGTGTTAATGAAAAAAATATAGAAATGATAAAATCAAAAGATTTACTTACCATAACTGGTTATATACATGGTGGGTGCTCCCCCATTGGTATGAAAAAAAACTTTACTACTGTTATTAATGATACAGCTGATAATTTCAATACTATTATTTTTAGTGCTGGAAAAATAGGATATCAAATAGAATTATCCTTAAAAGAATTACATAAAATTATTGATTTTCAGTTGAATGATTTAATTGTAAAATAAACGTTTTTTTACATATATTGTCGATTTTTATTTTGGATACATGGACATATGTGGTATAATTATTACAGAATTGAGGTCCAAATATGAATAGAATAAATATTGATGATAATTATATCAAAACATCATTAAAAGAATTAGATAATAATTTATCAGTAGTTCAAATGATATTGCTGTTTGTTGCTACTATTTTAGTAAGCATGACCATTGGACTAAATTTTTATGTAACTGATTTAACTAGAATTGTAGTTGCTATTGTAGTAAGCATCATAGCTGTTATATATGTTTATATTGAATTAAAAAGAAATAATTTAATTGAAAATTGGAACATAAAAGAATTAAAAATAAATTTAAACAAAAAAAATGATAAGATTAAGAATGAATATAAAGTAAATGTTGATGGTTATAAAGGAACAGCAACTGTACCATATGAAGAATATAAAGATTTAAATAATGAAAGCATAGGATATGCTATTGTTATTGAAAAACAAAAAAAATTACTATTATGGTTTGATAAAAATAAGTATGATTACAATAAAAAGTGTTAGGCTACATGCCTAACACTTTCTTTTGATTTACTATTAATATACTCTAATATTTCATCTGTTATTTCTTCTTTATCTCTACCACACATATATACAGTATATGTAGCTAAACTACTATTACATGGACTACTTACTAAATGCCAATTTAATTTAGATAAATCGGAACCTACTGGTACTTTACAAGTCCTATTTATTTGTTGCCAACAATCCTGTAAATCAATATCAGGAAGTAGCAATATTACATTTGCAAATTTGCTTATGCAATTATAAACTTTGGCAAAAAGTTCTGGTTGCTCATAAACCGTTTGCGTAGATTCAAATTTAATTATTGAACTTTCACTTAAATCGTCAAGAAAATTAGATATGTAATGAGCCTCAAATGGCTTATTGTATTCATATCTTGCTAATTCACCATTTTCTCTTTTTAGTTTATTAGCATATTCTCTATCATATTTTAAATCGCAATAATACTTTTCTCTAGAGGTATCAAGAGAAAGCGTAGGCATATTTGTTTTTTCACTAAGTAAATTAGCAACTATACTCTTATTGCTATTCGCTGGTCCTATTAATAATATACTCTTTTCATGTACTTCATCCATATTATCACCTCTACCATAACTCTAAGTTAATTATAGCATAACAATTTACATCTTGTATACAAAAATAATAATTTTTATACGAAAAAATGCTTTAAAATGCTCATTTAATATGTTTCTTGGTTGGTTTTTGAATATTCATTAAATATTTCTTTGCATTCATCTTTATCTATTTGATTTAAAGTAATTAGTTTATCATCTCGATCTTTTAGATAATCATATATTACATCATCTCTAAATCCAATTTTTTCAGCATCTTTTCTAGTCATGCCATAATACACTACTTTTATATTTGACCATATTATTGCTGAAAGACACATAGGACATGGTTCGCATGTGGTATATAAAATTAAATTAGATAAATCATAATTATTTAATGATTTTGAAGCTTCTCTAATAGCAACTATTTCCGCATGGGCTGTTGGATCATTATCAATAAGTACTCTATTGTTACCTTTACTTATTATATTACCTAAACTATCTACAATAACTGCTCCAAACGGTCCGCCTTCTTTATTAGATATTCCGTTATGTGCACATTCACATGCAAATTTCATATACTCATTCATATTTTACCTCTTCTATATTACATATTAATTATAACATAAAAAGAAACAGATTATTCTGTTTCTTTCCAGTTATTTATACTGCCTAAATCATAAATACTAGTATAACCTAAAGTAATTAATTCTTTAGCTGCTGTTGCGCTTCTATTACCACTTCTACAGTAAACGATTATGGCAGTATCTTTATTATAATTAATATTGCCTTTTTCAATTTCTGCAAGTGGTATATTAACTGCCCCGGTAATATGTTTTTCATCATATTCTTCTTTTGTACGAACATCAATAAGTATTGCACCTTCTTTGATTAATGAAGATGCTTCACTACTTGTTACTGTTTTAGAATTTGTAGTTATTGCCTCTTTTATTGAAGTTTTAGCACAACCGGTAATAGTTAATAAAACGACTAGATAAACTATTAATTTACGCATTAGTTCTTCATTGCTTTAAACATTTTCTTCCATAGTTTATTAGAAGAATAATTTAAAATACCTACCTTATATATTTTAAGACCATACTTAATTAATAAGTATATAGCACCTATCATAAGAACTATTGATATGCACACATCAAATATACCTATCTGACCAAGTACAAGTAATGATGGGGCTAATATAGCGGATATAAATGGTACAAAAGATAATACTTTAATAAATATTGCACCTTTAAATGTACCAGCAAGTATAGATAAATAGTATCCAATTAATAATACAATCATAATTGGTGTTTGTATTTGTTGGAAATCTTCTATGTTAGTAGTCATACTAGCAAGTACTCCTGCAAGAAGTGAATATGCTAAGAATGTTAATAACATAAGAATTAAAGTAAGTGGAATTATATAAACTAATTTATCAACGAAAGCTGTATCCAATACTTTACCAAGCATATCACTTAGTGTACTATATACACCACCAGATATTATATCTCCACCTATTAGTTTTCTAACAAGTAAACCTGCTGCTCCATAAATAAATAATAAAGTTCCTTGAATAATAACAAATAAATTACTTGCTACTATTTTAGAGAAGAAATGTGTTGCTGGTGATACACTAGAAATAATTATTTCCATACCACGAGTTGTTTTTTCTTCATTAACCTCAGCACCTATCATTTGAACTAAGAATATAACAAGCATAAAGAATGGTAATATAACTACAGGAAATACTGTAGACATAACTACTTCCATACTCTCATCTTCTGTACTCTTTGATTCATCTAATATAACTCTTTCTACATCAACAGTAGAATAAATGTTTGCAAGTTCCTCAGCTGAAATATTAGAATTTGCAATAGCAAGCATTACTTTTGTATTATATATTGAGTTACTTAAATATTGATTATCTAGAATATCAATATATTCTTCTGATATAAGTTTGACAGCTAAAACTTTTTTCTCATCGTTACTGAAAACTACAACTAAATCTTTTTTATTTTCACTAATCATTTCTTTAGCTGCTTCTTCATCATCATCATAAAGTTTTATTTCATAATCTAAGTCTTCTTCTGTTTTACTTGATGTTGTAAGCATCATTTGCTCTTTAAATATATCAAATGATACTCCTGTATTATCTATAACATATATCTTTTGCTTTTCATCGAAATCACCGCCAAAGAAATTAATGACACTATCAATATTACATATAGTAACAATAGCTAAAGCTAATAAAATGTTTACTATTTTAAACCATTTAGTGTTTACTTTACGTCCTAAACTATTACCTATTAAAAATTTTAATTTACTTTTCATAACTTTCACCTACCTTAGTTACGAAGATTTCATTTAATGATGGCTCTTCAACTGCATATTTAGTAATATCTTTTGATTTAGATATTAGCTTAAAGACGTCTTTAGCAATCTCATTAGATTCTATTTTAACTTCTGTTTCTTCTGCCCCTACCGTTACTCCAACGACACCATCAATTTTCTTAATGGCATCTATATCAATATCACCTTTTATTTTGATATTCTTCTTACGATAAGATTCTTTAATATCTTTTAAATATCCTTCTAAAACAGATTTACCATTCATTAGTATAACTAGTTTTTTACAGAATAATTCAACATGTTCCATACGATGTGATGAGAAAATTATCATGCTTCCATTACTAGCCATTTCTTCTATTTCATTTTCAAACAATTCGACATTAAATGGATCAAGTCCAGAAAAAGGTTCATCAAGAATAACTAGTTTTGGTTTATGCATAATAGCTGTAATAAACTGAATCTTCTGTTGATTACCTTTTGACAATTCTTTAATTTTTTTGTTTTTAAATTTTTCCAAGTCAAATTTATCTTCATTTTTATAGAATTTTTTCAATAACTCATCTAATCTTTTTAAGATATCTTCTTCTTTCATACCTTTTAAAATACCATAATATAAGCATTGCTCTTTAATAGTCATTTTAGTAAGAAGGCTTCTTTCTTCAGTAAGAAATCCTATTTCATTAGTAACATCATAATTGATATTTTTACCATTTAATGTTATCTTACCTTCAGTTGGATCTAATAATCCCATAATCATACGAAAAGTTGTTGTTTTACCTGCTCCATTAACACCAAGAAGACCAAATATTTCTCCTGGTTTAACTTCAAAAGATAAATCATCAACTGCTTTGAATTTATCATAATATTTTGTTACATGATCTACTTTTAACATATACACTCCTTATAACCACTTTGTTTTGGCTATATTTTCTTCTCTATAATATAAATAATTTTTAAAAAGTTTTGATAATATCATATCCATATCATAATAATAATCTATGCCATATTCTTTTGTATTAAATTCATTTATGTGGGTTTTTACATATACTCTAAAATTATCATCATTTATATAATTATCTAAAATATTATCTAAACTTCTTATTTTTCTATTCGATTCCTTTTCGTTTAATACGTAATTTTTATAATATTCAATTATTTTGTTTGTTACAAAGTCTTTGTCATCATATAGAAAGTTTACTACTTTATCATAATTTACAGCATACTTCATAACTGTTTTAATCATGTTATCCTCCAAAAAATATATTTACTATATCATTGTATGTTATAACTACCATTAAAGCCATTAAGAACACTAATCCAACACCATGAACGGTGTTTTCAAATTTAGCACTTACTGGACTTCTTTTAATTTTTTCAATAATTAAGAATAATAATCTTCCACCATCAAAGGCTGGTATTGGAAGCAAATTCATAAATCCAACATTAGCAGATATATATCCAAGTAAATAAACAAGGTTTATAAAACCGGTTTTAGCTGTCTCACCAACAACATTATAAATGCCTACTGGACCTGATAAACTAGTAAGTGATAGTTTACCTGTTATTAAGTAACCTATAATATAAGCCATTTGCTCAATTAAGGTATAAAGTTTAGTAAAAGCATATTTTATTGATGCTAATAACCCATGTTCTGTTTCATTACCTAAACCAAAACCAAACTTATAAGATTCTTTACCATCATCATCTACTTTAACTGGTGTAATAACTATATTATCATATTCACCAGTTTCATGTTTTACAGTAAGTCTTACTGCATTATCACCATTAACCATAAGCTTTAGTAAAAGCATATCTGAAGATATATTCTCACCATTTAATTTAGTAATCTCATCACCAGCAACCAAACCACTATCATAAGCTGGCATGTCTTCATCTAAATAATTAATATAAGCATGAGATTTAGGAGCTCCTGCTATTAAAGAAATTATAAAGAATATAATAATAGCTAAAATAAAATTATTCATAATACCTGCTATTATAGTCATAAATCTTTGACCCCAAGTTTTACTTTGAAGTCTTTTACTAACTGGTACTTTTTCATCCACTTCAACAGCTTCACCAGCCATACTAACAAAACCACCAATTGGAAGTAATCTTATTGAATACTCAGTTTCGTCATTTTTTCTTTTCCACTTTTTTAATACTGGCCCCATACCAATTGAGAATTCATAAACATAAATACCTGCTCTTTTAGCAAATATAAAATGTCCTAATTCATGAACAAATACAGTAATTCCTAATATTAATACAAAATATATAACTGTCATCTAACCACCCTTTACAATATTGAAATGAAAAACATAAAACCTAACAATACAAATATTATGCTATCCATTCTGTCTAATATTCCACCATGTCCAGGGATTAGGTTCGAAAAATCTTTTTTTCCATAATATCTTTTAATAGCTGAGAAGAATAAATCTCCAAACTGACCTAATATAGACAAAAATATACCAGCAAATATTACCTTATATAATTCTATTTCAGGATTAATTGTTGTTGTGTAGAACATAGTACTTATAAATACTGCAAGTACTGTTCCACCTATTGTTCCTTCCCAAGTTTTCTTTGGTGAAATAGATTCTAATAATTTATTTTTACCAATAAGCATACCTGTTAAATATGCAAATGTATCTGTCATAACTGTGATTAAAAGTAAGTAAATTACCATCATCAAACTATAACTTCTAACATTAATAAGAAGTATCATAGATAGAGCTAAAAAGAATAATCCTCCTATTAAATAAAATGCATCATTAATACTATATTTTTCCCTATCATGATATAAAATAGTAGGTACTAAGAAAGTTAAAAGTAAACCACTTATTACTCTATAATCCATCTGAAAAGTTAATACTTCACTACTTACATTAATAGCTATTAGCATAACTAAGAATGCGTAAGAAATAACTTTTACAAAACTAGGTACTCTTTTTTTAGTCTCTTTAATATCCAAAAATTCTTTTAAAGCTAACATTGCAAGTATAAATACTCCAATATTAAAATATAGTCCACCTAATATTAAAAGTGGAACACATATAATGATCATAATAAGTGCACTAATTGCTCTTTGTTTCATAGTTTATTCCTCCAAAACGTCTATCTCTTTTATTATATTTAAGTATAGCTAAATCAAATTCTTCTTTATGAAAATCCGGAAAATAAGTATCTGGAAAATAAAATTCTGAATAAGAACATTGCCATAGCATAAAATTACTTATCCTTTGTTCTCCACTTGTCCTTATCATTAAATCAATTGGTGGTAGATCTTGATACATATAATGATTAAATGTTTCTATATCTAATTTATCTATATCAAAATTATCCTTTTTAAGTTTTTTTATAGCATCAATTATTTCTGACTGTCCACCATAGTTTAGACAAAAATTAATTATACCGCCTGTATTATCTTTTGTCATGTTTGTCATATTATCAATAGTATCTAGTACATTTTGATTTAAGGGTTCTCTTCTACCAGAAAATATAACTTTAATATTTTCCTTATTGTATTTTTTAGCATCTTTCTTAAATTTATTCGTAAATAAATTCATTAGATAATCAACTTCTTCTTTACTTCTTTTAAAGTTTTCAGTTGAAAAAACATATAGACTAAGAACTTTAACTCCACATTTAAAAGCATACTTGCTTATTTTTTCTAAATTATCAGCACCGGCCTTGTGACCCATGCTTCTAGATAAACCTCTTTCTTTAGCCCATCTTCCATTACCGTCTACTATAATACCTACATGAGTTGGTACCCTAAGTATTTCTTCACTCATATCTTAGCCTCACTTCTACATATACATTATAATATAAATTATGCTTGATTTCAAGGAAAAAGGATTGTCAATTACTGATAATCCTTTTCTCCTTGTATTTTATTTTAAGGAATATATAAAACAACTCTAAATCCGGCATCTGGAACTAAATATCCAGAAATAGGTATTGCGTATGATGGGCTTCCTGATTTACCAGCTCCGCTATAACTATTTGATCTTAATAGAGCATCGCCATTAGTGTTTAGTTCACTTGTCCACTCTCTTAGATTTCCTGCTACATCATAAACATTTTTTGCTTTCCATCCTTCGTTACTTCCTGTTCCTTTTAAAACACCTGACTCATAGTTTCCACTAGCAGCTAATCCTGTTGAATCAGTATAATTGCCCCATTGTGAACCATCATATGATTTATATATATGATAGTCTTCCAATTCACTCCAACGTAACATTGAATCCCATTGTGTTCCTGTTGGAATTCCCGTTTTAATACCCGATAAATATCCATAATCTGATGCCATTTTTTCTGCAAAAGCTTTTGCTTCAGAATATTTTATATTAAGCATTAATTTGCCATCATATGCTGATGAATCAGCAAATACTGGCCAAAAATTATCAGATGCATTAATGTCTGTAGTTTTCTTGATAGCAATACTATTTTTACCACCATTATTATTATAACTGGCTTCATATCTTCCAATATAGAATCCAAAATATTTAATTATTTGTCCATATTCACTTGCTACACCTGAAGGTAATGTATCAGCATGTACAGTATTTAAATCTGATAAACCATTACCAAGAAATCGACTATAGGCAGCATTGTGTCCTTCATTTACTCTATAGACATGATTTTGATCTTTTATTCCTAGATATGTTGGTATAAAAACAAATTCATTACCATAAGTGTCTTTGATAACCAAACCATTTTTTATAACTCTTTCTGATGCAACATTAGAGACTGTAAATCCTGCTGGAATTGGTGCTTCATCACCATTTGCATCAACATAAACATACCCGCCTGCTGGAGCAGTACTTGCAAGAATCATTGATGTATCTGAAGTATCAAATCCAAGCATATTACGATAATTTATATCGTATTGGTTACCATTCATTCCTTTACCTGTTGGACTCATTTGATATGGATTATAATAATGCAAGTAAGAAAACGATGTAAATCCATCAGCATAAAATTTTCCAATATCTAATTGTTTAATTAATCTTGCAATTTCAGCTGATTTTGTTCCGCCATTTAGAATTTCACTAGCATAGTTTTCAACATTTAAATAAAATTTAACATATGACTTATTTGCTTTAATAGAATTTCTAATTATACTTATAAAATCATTGATTTCACTTTCGCCATACTCTGCATTTCCGTACCCATCTTGAAAGGCAATTATATCACCTGATTTAAAATTAGTATTGTTTACTATATAAGTCCACTGGTTAGCAACATCACTGTTATCTGCTCCTGTTATAGAACTTATAAAAGGCGAAACTAAAAGTGGTAAAGATGAATTAATAGTATTTATATGATCAATAAAATTATTTAAATAATTTACCCAATAATTTTCCATTCCATCTGGTGAAGTGTACATTTCATTCGCCCAGTACCAACCTTTTATATTACCAAAGTCTTTATACTTATTATAAACTTCCGTTTGTATATCATTAGTTATTTCAGTAAGTTTATTATAAAAGTCATTACTCTTTAAATTATCAGTATCCCACCAAAGACTTGTTACTGCTGATCCCATATATACATCTATTCCAGCATTAATAGCTGCCTGCATCATTTTATCAATAGTCTCATCATACATAACAGTATCTTCATCGATATACTGATTAAGTTTAGAGGTATAAAAAACCTCTCCTAGTTTTAAATTTCCATCAGTATCTTCAACAACAGAAGCCGGATACTGAATTATAACGTTTTTATAACCTGCTCTTTTTAAAGCTTTAAATTTACGTGTTAAAATTAACAAATTATCTTCAACATATGTCCAAGGTTGTACAAAATCTGTTTCAATTACAGAAGAAGTTGAAACTTGTGGTGTATTATTACTTACAAGAGTATTATATAAATCTGTAAGTTTTTTAATACGAACTTTTTCATCAATTACAACATGTACGCTAGTAGAAACAGATTCTGTTTTAGTAGTACCATCATCTATTAATAAATGTACAAAAAAAGTTCCCGGAATAATTGTATCACCTGAATATTCTAATTTTGCCGATTTATCACTTAATGTACTTGCTGAATCCCATTTACTACTATTAGTACCAAATTTTTGTTCTACTCTACTGGTAATATATTTTACTTCAATATCGGTATTGGTACTATTGTTATATATAATAGTACTATAATTAGAATTAGTTGCAACTAGTTTTTTCGAACTAATTACATAAACATCTAAGCCTGTATCCAAATCACATTTTCCATCAGTAACAGTTACTTCTGAATCGTTACTTCCAGTTGCACAATACTTACCATCAGATACAACTACTGTATATGAATCATCTGGATAAACAACAACAATCCCAAAATCAATATTTTTCTTAATTTTTATATTTAAGTCATTATTGTCAATTTTTCCATCTTGAATAATGTATATTTTTTCTTCATCATCAAGAACGGTTTTTTCTTCAGCCGCATTCAAAATTTTGCCAGCTGTATCTTTTAAGGCACCCTTTTTGGCATCTTTAATTATGTTTAAAACCATCGGTATGGCAATAAGGGCAATGATTCCAAGAATTAAAATTACTGCTAAAAGTTCAATTAAGGTAAAAGCTTTGTTTTTACTAGACATATACATACCTCTTTACTTATACTACTACTACCTTTTTACTATGATAATAATAACATAGTGATAATCAATAATCAATATAATAAGTAAAAAAAAAAGAAGTATCAACTTCTTAAAATGAATCTATATCGATTCTTACTCTTTTCTGACCAGTAGCATATGCAGATGCTTGAACAAGTACTCTTATAGCTTTAGCTATATTACCACTTCTTCCTATAACAGCACCCATATCATTATTGTCAACTAAAACTTGTATAACTGTAGAGTCATCCTCATCGGCTAATTGTTTAACTGATACCATGTCTGGTTCTTTTACTAAATTCTTAATTAAGAATTCAGTTAATTCTACTGCGTTCATTTATTATTTGCTTTCTTTTTTAGAATTATGGAATTTTTCCATGATTCCTTGACTTCTGAATAAATCTCTTACAGTATCAGTTGGAATAGCTCCTTCGCTAAGCCATTTCATAGCTTTTTCTTCATCTAATTTTATTTCAGCTGGTTCTACGATTGGATTGTATGTACCAACAACTTCAATAAAACGTCCGTCTCTTGGACTTCTTGAATCAGCTGCTATAACACGGTAAAATGGTCTCTTTTTAGTTCCCATTCTTTTAAGTCTTAATTTTACTGCCATCTAGTTCCCTCCATTCACTGTTACTAATTTTAACATAATAAAAAAACAGTGTCAACCTTTTATTGTTGACAAATTGTTTTTTATTATTATTTACCAGTTTTTTCTAAATATTCTGGATTAACGTTTTCATCAATATCTTTTAGAGCATCTTCATCGACATCATCTAGTATTTCTTCCCATGGTTCTTCATCCTCTTCAATAGATATTTTCATTTTTGTTTCGCCAACTATTTCTACACCTAATTCTTTTTCAATATCAAAACTAATTATACCATTACTAATATTTACGCCTGAACAAGTAGGTTGTTTTAAAGTTCTTACAATTATTTCAGTATCACCTGATAAATCTGCATCTTCTCTAACTTTAACATTGAATAAATCATTATACTTAATGTTTTTATTTATTACAGCTGTTTTAGAGTCATTTTCATAACTATACCAAATATTTACATCAAAAGAACCATCTACTCCTACTTTATCACCACTTTTATATCCTTTAAATTTATGGTTTATAACCCAGCATCCTAAAACATTTGTAGGACCACTTGCTTCGATACTGTAATTATTTTTAAAATATTTTTTCCCTTTCCCTACTATTGCTTTAGTAACAATTTCTTTATATGAAGCCATATTATCACCTCTTACTTTAGTTTATGCGAGGACTTACAAAAATGCACAAAAATATGCGTTTGTTTATATTTTTAAAAGAAACATTATTTTCCAAATAAAATTAAACAAAATTCCTTGATTTACTTGTCTTTTAGTGATAAATTGAAGTTATGTTACATAGGAGGTATAAAATGATAACATCACAATTAACAGAAGATAACATTGAAGAAGCACTTAATAGTTTGATCCAAACAATGTTTGGTAAAACTGCTAGAGAAGCAACTGACGAAGAATTATACTATACTGTATTACAGCTAACAAAGAGCTTAATTAATAATGAAGCTAGTATTCATGGTAATAAAAAAGTATATTATGTATCAGCTGAATTTTTAATAGGTAAATTGTTATCAAATAATTTAATTAATCTAGGAATTTATGAAAAACTAGATGATGTCTTAAAAAAGGAAGGCAAATCTCTTTCTGTAATTGAAGAAATAGAACCTGAACCTTCTCTTGGAAATGGTGGGTTAGGAAGATTAGCTGCATGTTTCTTAGATTCAATAGCTACATTACAACTTTCTGGCGATGGTTGTGGTCTAAATTATCATCTTGGTTTATTTAAACAAAAATTTGATAACAAGAAACAGTGTACTGAAAAGAATAACTGGATTGAAGAAAAATCATGGTTAAATAAAACTGACACTACTTTTGATATTGATTTTGGATATGGTAAAGTAAAATCAAGAATGTATGATATAGATGTTGTAGGATATAATGGTGGTAAAAACAAACTACATCTATTTGATATTGAAACAGTTGATGAAAATATTGTATATGATGGCATTAATTTTCCAAAGTGGGATGTCAATAAAAACTTAACCTTATTTTTATATCCTGATGACTCAACTAAACAAGGACAATTACTTCGTGTTTATCAACAATATTTTATGGTAAGCAGTACTGCACAGCTTATTTTAAAAGAACTAAAAGAGAAAAATACTAATTTACATGAAATGAACGAACATGTAGTAATTCAAATCAATGATACGCATCCATCAATGATAATACCCGAACTAATAAGATTATTAACACAAAATGAAGGATTTTCTATGGATGAAGCCATTGATGTAGTAAGTAAGACTTGTGCTTATACAAATCACACTATTCTAGCTGAAGCCCTTGAAAAATGGCCAGTAGAATTCTTAGAGACTGCTTGCCCACAATTAATGCCTATTATTAGAGAATTAGATGGTCGAGTTAAAAACAAATATAATAATGATAAAGTTAATATTATAGATGATCAAGGAAGAGTACATATGGCACATATGGATATTCATTATGGTTTCTCTATTAATGGTGTTGCTGGATTACATACAGACATTTTAAAAAATACTGAACTTAATGAATTCTATAAAATATATCCTGAAAAATTTAATAATAAAACTAACGGAATTACTTTTAGAAGATGGTTATTATCTTGTAATAAAGAATTAGCTAGTATGATTAGTAATACTATTGGTGATGATTATAAAAAAGATGCTAGTAAATTAAATGATTTAATGGAATATGTCAACGATGAAACTGTTTTAGAACAACTAGCAAAAATTAAACATGTTAAAAAAGTACAACTTTCTAATTATTTAAAAGAAAAAAAGAATATTGATATTAATCCTGATTCTATTTTTGATATTCAGGTAAAAAGATTACATGAGTATAAAAGACAGCAAATGAATTTATTATATATAATTAATAAATATCAGGAAATCAAAGCTGGAAAGATACCTTCTAAACCAATTACATTTATATTTGGTGCTAAAGCCGCACCTGCTTATACAACTGCTCAAGATATAATTCATGCCATATTAGTTATGCAAGAGATTATTAAAAATGATCCAGAAGTAGCTCCTTATATAAATTTAGTTATGCTTGAAAACTACAATGTGGCACTAGCTGAAAAAGTTATACCAGCTTGTGATATATCTGAGCAAATATCACTTGCTAGCAAAGAAGCAAGTGGAACTGGGAATATGAAATTTATGTTAAATGGTGCATTAACTCTTGGAACTGAAGATGGAGCAAATGTTGAAATGCATGAACTTGTTGGTGATGATAATATTTATATCTTTGGTAAGGAGTCAGATGAAGTTATTAAACTTTATCAAGATAAAACTTATAATCCAAGAAATTATTATGAAAATAATCAAGACATAAAAAATGCCATAGACTTTTTAACTAGCGAGAAAGCTCTTAATGTTGGAGATTCTGTTTGTTTAAATAGACTTAAAAATGAGCTTTTAAACAAAGATTGGTTTATGACTTTATTGGACTTCGAAGATTATAAAAAATCTAAAGAAAAAATACTACATGATTATGAAAATAAAAAAGAATGGAATAAAAAAGCACTTATCAATATTGCTAAAGCTGGATATTTTTCTTCCGATAGAACAATAGAAGAGTATGATAGAGATATTTGGCAATTAACTAAGAAGAAAAAATAAAGCTATATGCTTTATTTTTTTATTGATGAATAATAAAAAAGATAAGTATCTCTACTTACCTAATTCTTTTCTATTATATATTAAATATGTTGTAATAATCATTATTACACTTACTACTGTCGTTAAAATCAATCCAAATGTACCAATATGATTATCAGTTAATATTTGTCTTGAATCCATATAATTAAATATAGAAAAGTATTTTAAGATTTCTATTTTATCAGATAATGTACCTAATAAATTTAATAAGTACATTATAAATACAGTACCTATTCCAATACTTATACCTTTACTTGTTTTCTTAAAAAATAAACTTAATAATAAAGATATTAAAAAGAAGAACATGTCTAAGAAGAAAGGTGCAATAGTAATTAATATCCATTTAGTAGAATCAAAATCATTGTTAGCTTTTAATCCTATAAAAGTAGTTAACCCTACTACCACATTAAATATAATTAAGTATATAAAACCACATAATATTTTACTGGTTAATATTTTATTCTTTGATACTGGTTTGGAATATAAAAAATCTATTGTATGATCGTTTTGTTCTTTTAAAAGTATTGTTCCGCCAAGTATGGCAAAATAGCAACCACCAAGTAAAGTTATGAACATATAACCTTCTGAAGCAAGCCATCCAAATACTGAACTTATACTTACAACATCCATATTAAAGGCTTCTAACATGCTTTTAGGAAACATTTCCATCATAGCATCTATATCAACACTTGAATTCATTATACTAGGATAAATTGCACATACAGTGCCTAACATCGTCACTAATATAAGAAGAAAAATTAATAATGATTTTATATTTACTTTTATTTCTCTTTTTAACATATTAATCCTCCTTATAATAATGCATGAATATTTCTTCAATAGTAGGTTCTTCTATTAATAATTCATCAACATTTATATATTTTATTAAACTAATAATTTTATTAATATCATCTTGATATACAAAAGTTATTGTATCCTTTTTCATTTCCTTTATCTTCATATCTTTAAGAGGGAAATTAATTTTCTTAATATCTTTAGCTTTAACAGTTACAATAACAAATTTATTCTTAACTATATTTTTAACTTCATTTATTTCTATTATTTTACCTTTACGAATAATAGCTACCCTATCACATATTTTTTTAACTTCATTTAAATTATGTGATGAGAAAAATATAGAAGTTCCATTTTTCTTTTCTTCTAACATTATTTCAAAAAACACTTCTTGCATAAGCGGATCTAAACCACTTGTTGGTTCATCTAAAATAACTAGTTTAGGTTCATGCATTAAAGCAAGCACTATACCTACTTTTTTTAAGTTTCCTAAAGATAATTCATCCGTCTTTTTAGTTACATCAATTTCTAATTTTTTTACTAAATAATCTGCTCTTTCAAGACAATTCTTTTTATAAAAGCTATTGTTATACTCAATCATTTGTTTTACAGTTAAATCATCATATAAACTTATTTCACTAGGCAAATAACCTATTACTTCTTTTAATTTATCATCAACCTCTTTATTATCCACTAGAATAGTGCCTGAATCCTTATTTAAGAAGTTTAGTACACATTTTATAGTAGTAGACTTTCCAGCCCCATTAGGGCCTATAAAGCCAAATATTTCGCCATCTTTAATATCAAGGCTAATATCCTCTACTCCTAATATATCACCATAGTATTTTGTCAAGTTCTCTATTTTCAACATTCTATCACCTTGTCTAATTATAACACCTATTGTAAAAAAAATACAATAATATATTACATTATATTATTGTACCTTATGTTTATATAACTCTTTTTGAAATTCTATTTCTTTATATAATAAATCTATACCATTTTTAATATTATTTCTATCAATAATGGATTCAATATCTAAATCTCTACATCCATTAATAGTTTGCTTATAGCCTGTAGGATTATTAGTAACTACAATACTTGCAAAAATATCAGGATCATATTTTTTATTAAATAAAGGTTTTAAATTTTCAAATGTTGTAATTTGATTAGAAGTTAACCTTTCTGGCAAAACCCAAGTTCCATAAAACTTGCCATCAACTGGCCTTCCTGAATTAATAAAAACAGCCATGCCTAAATCAGCTAAATTCTTGGCAAATATAACATCAGTTTCAGTAGAAGCTAATTCTATTTTATTTTCTTCATAAAACTTATGAAGATAATCTAAATGTGTAATAGAAGTTGATGCTGGATACGTAGCTATTTCTCCATCATTATACCCATAATCATTTCCACCTAATATTATCCATAATAAGTTGTTTTCTAAATTCATATTATCACCTATTAAATTATAACATAAAAAAGAGAATATAATTATATTCTCCTTATCTGTTTTTCCAAAAACCTTTTGTTTTTGGTGGTTCTGGTTTCATGGATTCAAGTATTTTTTTAGCTTCTTCTGTTGAATAAGCCCCTGTTTGTAATCCTAGTTCTAACTCTTTTAAATCGTTAGCTCTTTCCATTTCTTTTTTTAAATCCTTTAAAACATAAATTTTATTATTTAAATCTCTAATATTGTAACTTAATGATTGCATTACGTCTTCTGAATAACCCATACTATTCCCCCTAAGTGAGTGTTATTATATCACTATAAATAACTTTGTCAAATTTAAGTTATCTTTTATACTGGTAATATAAACAATCGGGATAATCGGTTATATAGTTTACATTATCATTATATTTGCCAATTTCATTAGTTATATCATCAAAATCTTCTAAATCATTAACTGTCCATATTGAAATTTCTTTACCTTCATTTATTTTTTGTTTAACCATATCATAATCTATTAAATCATATTTTATTGAATAACCATCAAAATTATCGTTTAAATATATAAGTTCATATTTTCTATTAATAATTATTTGATACTTATAATCAGGATACATTTGTTGCATTCTTTTTAATAGTTCATAATCATTACACTGAATAATAAAATCAGTATTTTGATGTTTCTTTAATACTTCGACCACTTTACTAGATAACTGATTATAATTATTATTAAATTTAAGTTCTATATACATTCTTTTCTTATTATCAACTATATCCATTGTCTCATCGAGTGTAATTATTGTCCCCGTCTTTTTACCAAGTTCGTGTGCTCTTTGAATTCTTATACATGACATATCAGTAAAAGAAAATAGATCCTCTATTGTAGCTAATATATTTTTGTTTACTAATTTCAATTTCATTTCTTTAAGTTCTTCTAGAGTACTATTACTGATACTTCTTACTTCGTTATTTTCGTCTTTAACACTATCGCCATGTGATAAAACAACTTCACCATCATTAGTAAGTCTAACATCAAATTCAACACCCGATAAATAATCTTTATCAGTACTTTGTGTAATAGATTCTTTTGTGTTACCTACTTCAAGAGAAGATAATCCCCTATGGGCAACAATACTGACTCTAGGCATACTACTTTGTTCAATACTTATATCTGATGCAGAAATATATTCAACATCTTTATTTAGTTTATACTCGTATAGTGTGCCTAATGAAAGAAAAACAACTCCTGCATAAATTGCTAATTTTTTCTTCTTCATAAACAACACCACCTAAAAAATATTAGGTTAGTATAACATGTTTAAAAAGATATGTAAAGTTTCATTAAGGGTTGATTTAGACCATATAATGTGTTATAACATTAAAAAGGTGGTGCAAGCATGGGCATTATTAAAACCAAATCAAGGGGGATTTTAATTGTTGTATCTGGCCCTTCTGGAGCAGGAAAAGGAACTATTTGTTCGAAATTAAAAGAAAGAAATAGTAATATTTGGTTATCAACTTCTATGACTACAAGAAGCCCTAGAGGTGAAGAAAAAAATGGTGTTGAATACTTTTTTGTTTCAAAGGAAGAGTTTGAACAAAAAATAAAAGAAGATGGATTCTTAGAATATGCTGTAGTCCATAGTGGACAATATTACGGTACTCCTAAAGATAAAATAACAGATATGCTTAATAAAGGTAAAGATGTTGTTTTAGAAATAGATATTCAAGGAGCTATTGAAATACAAAATAAAATTAGTGATGCATTATTTATTTTTATTATGCCTCCTACTATGCAAATACTAAAAGATAGATTAATTAAACGTAATACTGAAAGCGAAGAAAAAGTTTTAGAAAGATTTAAAACAGCTTATAGAGAAATAAATGAAGTTACTAAATATAATTATGTCGTTGTTAATGATGAAATAGAATTTGCCACAAAAAAAGTTGAAGCTATTATAATGGCTGAAAAATGTCGTGTCGATAGAATAGAACAAGTAGAGCTTAATAATACTGAAGAAGATATACATGAATCTTTAGTTGAAGATTAAAAAAGATATAACAATAGTTATATCTTTTTTTATACTTTTATTATTTTAAGATTTAAAATAATTTTTTTTATAATAAAGAGTAGTAAAACTAATCATTACTTTTTATTTTTTGTTCATAATATTTCGTATACCTATAATCATAATCTAAAGGTGCATCTTCTACAATTCTATTTTCTAGATCCATAGTTTTCATTTTTAACGCATCAGAATCAGGTTTTTCTTCCGCAAGGCCTTTCAAAAATCCAAGATATATTACCCCTTCAGAAACTCTACCTCTAATGGTAGGGAAATATTTAAATCCAGCGTCTTTATAATCTAGTAATTCCTTATAGTCTCCTTTATTATATGACATTACTTTATAGTCAGTAAAGTAAATATAATCATCGTTATAAGGCATAATATTTTCAGTGTCTATACTAGCAATACCAAATCCAACTTCAGGTGACAAAATTTCCTTTTCGCCAGTTGCTATATCATAATAATAATATGTCACTTTAGCATATCCTGTTTTTCCGTATTTAAAGTATACTATTTTACCATTATATACGAAAGATAATATACCATTGTTCTCAATTAATTTTGTTTCGTTAGTAGAAGTATCTAATAAATACAAATCCCATCCGATATTGTATACTAAATAATCACTTCCATCTTTTGTTGAATCTAATTTTACAATCATGTCTTTTCCTATTATATTCGTATCTTCAAATTTATTATCAATTAATGAATATTTTTTTACTATCATGTCATCTGAAGAAACGATATATAATGCATTAGAAGTTGCTGCGATATTTTCAAGCGAGCTAGCATCATTTATTTCTCTAATAATATTAATTTTATAATTGCCATTACCTTTATTTAAATCAATATATGCCAAATATATATCATCTACAGGTTGAATAATAGTAACACCATTAACCTGTTTTCCTATAGTACGTTTGTACAAGTATAGGTATATTTTATCATTGTAAAAATCGTAGTTAGCGCCAGCGTTATATTCAGTTAAATCTGCTAATAATATTTCTTTGCCATCTTTTGTAACAGCTACAAGTTTACTATTTGCTGCAACATCTTTTGAAATATTAAAAGTTAATACATTTTTAAGTTCAGAATTTAAATTAGTATATTCTGTTTCTTCTTCCTCTTTATCTTTATCGATGACACTATTTTTAATTACTTTATTATATACAAGGTAACCTACTAATCCTAATATAATTAAAACTAAAATTGTTATTATAAAATTTTTACCTTTTTTATTAGATTTAATATTTAGTAAATTTTGTTCATTATCCATTTAATTCAACCTTTCACTACTATAAATAAACTATACAATACTATAATAAAATATGTGTAATCTATTTATATAAACAAAAAACAATGGTTGAATTGTTGCATTAAATATCATGAATACTACTACCGTACTCAACCTATATTTATAATATCATATTTCGACAATATTTTCCATAACTTATATTACAATAAAAAGCAGAAGGTATTATAAAGGCTAAAAAATGTCGTGTCGATAGAATAAAACAAATAGTACTTAATAATATATACATGAATATTTAGTTGAAGATTAAAAAAAGATATAGCAAATGTTATATCTTTTTTTGATATTTTTTATTATTTTCTTCGTTCAATAAATATTTAGGAATAACGTTAATTGGAATATTAATATCTTTTACTCTATTTGCCATATTCTTCAAATCATCTTTGTTACCAGTAGGATTACTTACCCCTACCGGGATCAAATTAGAATCTAAAAATATATAATTAACCATTCCCTGATTATTGCCAAAATAAATTGTAACTTTACCAGTATCAACTTCAAAAATTAAACTAGTAAGGAAACCTTCTTTTGATTCCTTTGTATGATGAAAATTATTTTTTTCCATAAATAACAAACTATTATCGCCTATGTATTGTATTAAAATGTCTAAACCAGTTTTATTAATAGATAATGTATGATAAAACATGCTAGGATTAGGAATCTCTCTTTCATCGAAATTATCAATAAAGAATTTTTCACCAAAAGGTAATAGATCCTCTTCAAAATCCACTGATTTTTTATTTTTTAAATCAATGCATAAATAAGACCAAATATTTATTTGCATAATCAAATATTCTACATTATTATACATAATTTTTTTAATTTTTCGTATAGTTGAATAATCATCAAAATCTTCACTATTTTCTTTTAGGATATTATAAAGTTCTTGCCATTTGATATTAAATGGCTTTATCAAATTCATTAACTGACTTATTTCAATATAATCTTCAGCTTTTGAATTAACGAAGAATAATTCAAATAATTCTTTTTGCTTACTATTCCATTTTTCTATTTCCATACTTTTCCTTCTTTTTAAGTATGTTATCATAATATCATTTAGAAAACAATAAAAACACATAACGTAATATCTTTTAGAGCAAAACTATGCTATTTGCATACAAAAAAACTAACATTTCTGTTAGTTAATTTCTTAAATGGTGTCCTGGGGGGGATTCGAACCCTCGACCGCTGCCTTAGAAGGGCATTGCTCTATCCAGCTGAGCTACCAAGACAATCTTGCTCACGTGAACAAGATAAATTATACTACACATCTAATAATTATTCAATACTTTTTGTTAAAATTTCTTCTTTATCATTTATAAATACTACTTTTGTGGCATCATAATTATCAAAAACAGATAAGCTAATTGTATAAATAACCTCTTCTAATATATTTTTTTCATCAATATTACTAAATATTGCATCGTTAAATTCTAACCTTAATGTTTTATCAACATTTTCACTAGTAATAAGTTCTACATCACTACTTAAGAAGCTCATGAGATTACTTGTATATGAACTGTTACTTGATAATTCATCCACTATAATAGATATTTTTTCTCTATTATCATTTATATAACTTGTTACTGGTACATAATAAAATTCATCATTATACTCATTTATATAATATATAGTTAAACTTAATAAATTATCTAAACACATAAAGTCATATTTTTTATTTATACCATAACTTCTATCTAAAACAGATGGTAAAATAGTTTTAGAGTTTGGTAATCTTGAAAGAACTGTTCCATCAATAAAGATCATTATTTTCTTTACATCTTTAATACTTGTTAGAGTATAAATAATACTCTCTAATACTTTTTCTTCCATATCGTCTTTGGTGTTAAACGCTTCACTTGATAGATCCACTTTAAGTAATCCTTCTTCATATGTTACATTATTTATTTTAGTATCTTCGGGGATGGTACTTTTAAATCCAGATGGTATTTTACTTTCTCCTGCGCCTTCAGTTATAAGAACTTCAAGTAATTCTCTAGCAAGACTAGCAGTTTCTGTTTTTTCTACTAATACATTAGTCATGGCAACATAATTATTACTGTCTAATAAAAATATAGTATGCGTATTAACTTCTTTTGAAGTATATTCTAATTTTTGGTTTACTTCTAACTCTCTACTATTTTTAGGTATTACATATAATAAGACAAGCGCGAAGATAACACAGGTAGTTACAATTACTCTTTTAATAATCATTTTTTTTAACATGGTTCACCTCTATTTAAATATATAAAATAAATCGCAATAATATGCGATTTATAATGAAATTTCATTTAATTTTAATAGTTCTACTACTGCAGCTGCCCTACCCTTTACTCCTAACTTTTGCATTGCGTTAGAAATATGATTGCGAACGGTTTTTTCACTTATTTCTAAAATAGCTGCTATTTCAGTTGTTGCTTTATTAGCAATAAGTAAATTGAATACTTCTTTTTCTCTTTTTGTTAATATACCTTTACTCATTTTTCCTTCCTTCCCAAAGGGCGATTATATATTCTCATATTATTTTATGAATAAAGGTTATATGTGTGAGATAAAAAGCCTATGTTGTTTGAAATTTTACCGAAATATACATTTTATTTTTGTAATCACTCTGAACAAGACGCATTATATCATTTGCAAGTGCTGTATCATGTTTATCACTGTCTATTACAACTCGCACTTGATCACCATCTATTTTAACAAAAGATTTTAAATCATACTCTGCTTCTATTTTAGTTTCTATTTCTTCTTGTTCTCCTTTGGTACTGTTTAGATTCTTAATTTGTTCAAAAGCATTATTTTTTTCTTCTATAGAAGTAGCTTTATCGTTAAGAATATTTTTTAGACTTTCCATTTCTTCTAAGTATTCTTCCTCTGCTGATACTCTAAGAGCTACTAAAACAGTACTTTCTGATACTTCGGCTACTACTTCATCACTATCCGCATCTTCTTCCTCGTCTTCCGTAGAAGTTATGTTAGTTAGTAATAAATCATTTGGCATAGTTATGTAATATACACTTAAAACTAAAATTAAACTAAACAATGTTAAAAACCAAATACTTTTTTTATTAATCATCTTATTCCTCCATTATCAATTTAATTATATTAAGTTTGTACTTTTTTAGAACAAAAAAAAGGATTTTTACAATCCTTTTTGTTTGCTAGCTTCTGTTGTCTCTAAGATTATACTTTTAGCTCTAAGATGTTTTAACTTTGTCAGTTTAGCTTTTAGGTCAGCTGTTTTTGTTTCGTCAAACTTATTGGTCATAAGTTCCATATGTATTTGACTAGCTAGCTTACTAAACTGTTCTTTTGAAATATATTCTTCCATTATTTATTGTACTCTTTTGTTGTTATTTCTTTATTAATTAGTTCAATAAAATCTTTTTGACTTACAGTAGTTGTTTCTTGTGAACCAAATTTACGATAACTAACTTCTTTGTTATCTCTTTCTTTGTCACCAATAATTAAAGTATAAGGTACTTTTGTAGTTTGACTTTCTCTCATACGATAACCTAATTTTTCTTCTCTATCATCTAGTTTTACTCTTATTTCTTGTTCTTTTAATAATTCAAATAATTCTTTAGCATACTCTAAATGATATTCATTATTAACAGGAATTATACACACTTCTGTTGGAGCAAGCCAAAGTGGTAAGGCTCCTTTTGTCTCTTCAAGTAAGAAGGCAGTAAATCTATCTAAAGTACCTAATATTGCTCTGTGGATTACTACTGGGCGCTTTTTAGAACCATCTTTATCTACATAAGTTAAATCGAATTTTTCAGGTAATAAGAAATCTAATTGACAAGTTGATAATGTTATTTCATGGCCTATTGCAGTTTTTACCTCAACGTCAAGTTTTGGTCCATAGAATGCAGCTTCTCCTACTGCTTCAAAATAATCAGCACCCATATCATTAAGAACTTTTCTTAATTTATCTTCTGCTTTATTCCACATCTCATCATCTTGAAAATATTTTTCTTTATCTTCTGGATCTCTAAGTGATAATCTAAACTTATAATTTTCCATTTTGAAATCTTTATAAACATCACGAATAAGTTCTACTACTTTTTTAAATTCTTCTTCAATTTGGTCAGGTCTTACAAAAAGGTGAGCATCATTTTGACACATAGCTCTAACTCTTTCTAAACCACATACAGCACCACTTGCTTCATATCTAAAATCAGGAGCAAGTTCTCCTATTCTTATTGGTAAATCTCTATAAGAATGTAGTTCATTTTTAAATATTAACATATGATGAGGACAATTCATTGGACGAAGAACAAATTCTTCTTCATCAATCTTCATAGCAGGAAACATATTTTCTTTATAATGATCCCAGTGTCCTGAAGTCTTATATAATTCTGTTGAAGCTATACAAGGAGTATAAACATGACTATAACCTAGTCTTCTTTCTTTTCCTAAAATATAGTTTTCTAATTCTCTTCTTATAATAGAACCATTTGGAAGCCATAATGGGAATCCAGGTCCTACTAATTCATGAGTCATATAAACACCTAAGTCTTTACCTATTTTTCTATGGTCTCTTTGTTTTGCATCTTCTATAGCATCTAAATGTTTTTTTAAATCTTCTTCATTTTCAAAACATACACCATAGATTCTTTGAAGCATTTTGTTTTTAGCGTCACCTTTCCAGTATGCGCCACTAAATTTTAGTAATTTAAAATATTTAATTTCTTTAACAGTTTCTACGTGTGGTCCTCTACAAAGATCAGTAAAATCTCCCTGAGTATAACAAGTTATAACTGTTTCATTTTCATCCATACGATTTATTAAATCAAGTTTATATGGATCTTCTTTAAACATATCTAAAGCTTCTTGTTTAGAAAGTTCTCTTCTAACAATTCTTTTACCATCTTTAGATATTTTTTTCATTTCTTTTTCAAGTTTTTCTAGATCTTCATCTTTAATAACATCGTCTCCAAGATCTATATCATAGTAAAATCCTTCTTCAATTACTGGGCCTACCCAAAACATAGCATTTGGATATAAATGTTTTACAGCTTGTGCAAGTAAATGTGCACAGCTATGATTAAGTACATTTAAATTTTCATTTTCTTTTACATTTATCATTTTCTATTCCTCCTCAAAATCTTTTAAATAATAATTATTTCTTTCTTTTCTCTTAACTTTTTGTTTTGCTGGCATTGCACCTCTATTTTTTAATTCTTCTCTAGCTTTTTTAGCAATAGAATAACCATTTCTTGATGTATTTAATAAACATTTAAGTTCATAATTATTCATTTCATTATAATCCAAAACTTCTTGTTTTTTTACTTTTTCAGCTCTCTCTGCAAAAACTGTTATCTCATCTAGTTTCATTTCTTCACTAGGTTTGAAATATGGGACAATTATCCCTTTGGCATCTGAAACAATAATAATTTCACCTCTTAAAACAAGTGCACTATTATCATAAGCATACTCATATGAGCATCTTTTCAAATTAGGTAATAAAATTTTGATATCGTTATGCGTCATATGGCATAACACTTCATTGGTTATTCCTAGATATAGATTTAAAAACTTTACAAGCGATATAGATTTTAGTTGCATAATACTACCCCCACAAAAAAACTCCATACATATAAAAATATATGTAAGGAGCGTATATACGCGGTACCATCCTACCTTGTAACTTAATTTATGATAACGGTATTACCGGAAATCTCTTTCGAGTTCAGCTTGTGAGTAGTAATTTATTTACTTGTATACTAGGCTTCCATCAACCCTAGCTTGCTTTAATACCATTAAATAAATCGTGTCTCAGTCATTGCCTTATGACTAATTGTATCACTTTTTAACTTTTTGTCAACACTTTATTACTTTTTATAAAGTTGTTTTACTTCTTCAACATAATCTGTATTTAGATTCATTCTAGTATTCATATATTCACACATACCATCTAAATAATCTCTACTTTGTTCTAAATTGACATGTTTACCATCATTAATCATATGATCAACTATTATTCTTTCAATTTCCAAAGAACTATAGTTTCTAAGCGGATTAGTCGAGTGACAATATGCTGGTAAAACAAGACCATTATGACCTAAATTTACAGTAGAATATATTGAAGGTGGACATATATAATTTAAGTAATTAAGCATATCTTCAAAAGATATTTCTTTACCACTTATATCTTTTATTTTCTTTATTGTATCTATACCATAACTAGATAAGTTTATACGATATATAAAAGGTATTTCAGGATGTTTATTAAAATAATCTGCTACATAAGCATTAGTCTGAGTCATAAAATCAGCAATCATTGCAGCAGCAATATTAGTAGTAACATCCGTTGTAGGAGAATTAGATTTTATAGCTTTTTTCATACTTTTTAATGTACGATATTGCATTCTTAAATTACTATTTTCATGAAATTTACAGGAAATATAATACATATTTTTCATATTTTTAATTTCCTCTATATTTTTTGAATCAGTAAGCATTGAGTTTACTTTATCATAGCTATAATTATTATTTACGTTAATTAAACATCTTCTAACAGAAAAATTAAGACAATTAATATTTTCATCAAGCTCAAAAAAATATCCAATAGCATTTCTATCTTTATTTTGTTGAAGCGTTAATTTTTGTGTTAAATCTATTGGAAGCATTGTTATAACTGAACCGCCCAAATATATAGATTCTGCTCTCTTCCTAGCTTCTAAATCTATCAAACTATTTCTTGGTACAGCCATTGTAGCATCTGCTACATATATTCCTAATAAATAGTGTCCATTATCAAGTTTTTCTAAAGAACAAGCATCGTCATAAGTCCAAGTAGTTTCTCCATCTACTGTAACAGTGTATTTATCTCTACAATCTAAAACCTGTTCCTTGTTATCAAGTGTAATCATTCTTTTTGATTCTTCTAGTACATCAGCTGAGAATCTTGGATTTACATCATATTTGTAATTTAACTGAGCAATATTTCTTTCTTCATCTTCATCTATTTTAATATCACTTATTACTTCTTTTATAAAGAAACTAGATTTATCTTTATCCTTGTGTTCTGATTCACTACTACCTATTTCATCAAGCACACCTTCTAATTTACACACAAGTTTATTTTTTAATTCAGGTTCAATATTAAATTTTGGATCAGTAATAAATAAATTTATAACTTTCTCATAATAAATAATTTCTGAATTAGAATTGTTATTTTGAACACTTTCTATATATTTCATTATTAATTCATCAATTAAATAAACACCTTGTTTGTTTTTTAATGCTAAGTTTTTAGGAAACATTTTTAATAACTCAAATAAATAATTATAGTTACGAACATCATATATTAAGTAATTTAATAAATTATAAGATACTTCATTAGCCGACAAATCTGCCTTCTTAACAATCTCTTTATATTTCAAGTTGATTAAGGCAACATTTATAGTGTCAAGAAACTTTTGAAGAATAATTGGTTCTTCACAACATTTTTTCTTTTCTTTATTAATTCTCTTAATACGCCTAGTACATAAATCGGCTGCTGTTTCTAAATTTTGAATGGTATGTCTTTTTTCATTTTCGTTCTCTATATCATCAAAATACTTAAATACTTTGAACAAATATTTATACCTATCAAAATCAGCATCAGCTGGCAAACGACCTACTTCATTAGAAAAGTATTGAAGTAATAACTGTCTTGATTTTAAGTCACTACAATTAAGTTTTTTACTTACTTCTCCAATTGGCATAGTACCTTTTTCTTTTAATACATTTTGTACTCTATCAAAATCTTTATTTGGCATAAAACGTCCTCCTAGCAGTCGTTAACTTCTTAAATTTTTGCTTATTAACTGAGCATCCTCAGTTAATTGTTTTATGCGCTCGGTTATTCTACGAGCTGTGACAATTTCATATCCTTCCTTAGTTATGCTTAGATGTTTTTCTAAGTCATTTATATCAAAGTTAGAACTAAAAAATGTACACAATTTATTATCCATACGATACTGTAATATCGTACTTAATATTTCGTCACGTCCCCATGGCGTAACATTTTCAGCTCCTATATCATCGATGAATAGAAGTGGTGTGTTTTTAATTCTACTTATTATTGATTTGTATTCTAAATCATTTCCAAAGTATGATTTTAAATCTCGCAAAAACTCAGGCCAAAAAACAATAGTACTTTTATAGCCTTTTTTAGCAAGTTCGCAGAAAGCAGCATTTATTAGATAACTCTTTCCTGAACCGAAATTTCCATGTAAATAAAGTCCTTTTGTTACCTTAGGATAACTATTTACAAATTTTGTTAGCCATTCGATTGTATCAAATCGTGCTGCATCTTTTAAATTGATTTTTTTCATATCTGCTTCTAATATACCTTCAGGTGTTTGATATAAAGTAATATTATTCTTAAAAGCAGTATCTGCCATTATTTTTTCTTGATATTTGCATGCTTTAAATTTAAATGCTAATTTATCATTTTGTATTTTCGGTAAATATGCATAACCTTTTGATTTATTTTTACATTCAAAAATATTTTTACAATTTTGACAATTATCATATTCACAAGCACTTTCTTCTAAAAGAGAAGTATATTTCATTAGAATTTCTACTGGTAAATCAATTTTTTTAACAAGGTTTCTAAATTTTTCATCCTTAAGCGATGCTGCAAATTCCTTTTCCAAAGTATTACTATTGTTTACACGTAATCCCATTTGCATTGTTGCTTCTTTTATGTTATTCATTTTACCACCTACATTCTGCCTAACATTTCTTCTAATTTTTTTTGTTTTTCTAAATCTTCTTTTTCTTCAATATTTTTATCAAACCATGCTGGTTTATCTTCTGCTCTTATTGATCTATTAACAGTTTTTGGAATATATGTACTTTTTTGTTTATGTTCTTGCTTAGATATTTCCATTGCTGCTTCAACAGTTTCAATATTACTTCGTTTCCACTGACTTGCTATCGCTTCGACAAAATTCTTTGATAATTTATTATTATTAATTCTAAGTACATAATCAATTAGTACATTAGCAACTCCAGGTTTCATATTCATATCAACAAGTAACATTTCAAGAATAGAAATTTCAACTTTTGTTGGCTTGCATGTTTTACTTTTAGCACATATATAATTATATGGAGTAGTGTTTTCAAACTGATATATTATTTTAGATTTTTTAGAATTATCCGTTATTTCTTTTGTTAAGTGTTCTGGCTGACATTTAAAGACAACTTTTGGCATACTACCATTATTCTCAAATTGATAATATGTACGATAATTATTTTTAAGTTTATCTTTATCAATATTATGTTTATCATTAATAGAATTCTTTACTACATTTACAGTTGTATCAAAATCAAATCCATATACAAAAGATAATTTTATAATTAAATCTTTTATTGCATCGGATACTTTAGTATGATTTAGCATGATATCTGGAATCATACTAAGAAGTTCATCAACATCTAAATCTGAATCAATACTAACCTTTTCATAATTCTTTCTTCGTATTTCACTAGCATCTGTATCCATCATTTTAACTGATGTAAATACGTTACCAAAATTTTCTGTTATATTCGTATAATCTTTTATATTAATATGTGGAGTTTTAAAATATTCTTTTGTTTTTTTGTAATTAACACTTCCTAAACTAGTATATAAAATACTGCTTAAAAGTGGATTACTAAAAAAATCATATGCTGGAAGTGGAGAGTACAATTCATATAAATAATTATTAATTTCTCCCTCTTTCAAATATGTTTTAACAAGTCCAATGCCTTCTAGTTTTTCTCTAGCTTCTGCTATTTCACCTAAAGTCACTCCCATAATATTAAGTAAAGTATTATGGTTATTTGTTTCTGACAAAGCAATTTCTTTATCTAAAAAAGTCCATAAATTAAAATATAAGTTAATACCAATTGCTCCGACAATAGGTTGGTATAACATTATAAGTAACTTACGGTCACTATCGTTAAGATATGCGTAGTTAATGACGTTAAAAGTATCTAGTGGCATTAAACTAAATTTGCTCATAACATCATCTCCCCTAACTATTTCCATTTTATCACAAATGGAGGCGAAATTTAAAGAAAAAAAGACCACTTTTTAACTATTTTTGATCTTTCATTATTCTTGAAAATAATATTCTTAATTCTGACTTATCAGAAGCACTCATTTTTACGAAATTAAGGCGTAGTTGATACCCACTTGTAAATGATATAAGAAGAGCTGCTGCGCCTATGTTATATTCGATTGCAGCTGTATCAATTGACTTATAAGGAAGGATATGAACCTTCTTTTTCTTTGTAAATGGAGTAACATCAAAAAGAATCATTCTTTTATCTGTAAATACAGATTTATCTCTAGAAGTTCTGTACGCACTTATTATTTTTTCATCAGTATCAACATAATCAAGTACATACTTTGGTAAACTTTCTATTTCTAAACGTTTATTAAAATTAAAATATTTTGTAAGTTCTTTATATTTGATATATGCCATACAATCACCCTATTATCATTTTAACACATTATAAAAAAAAAGAGAATATATATTCTCTATTTTATAAGTCCAAATTTTGTAAAAGGCCATATTCTAAGTGTTGTTTTTCCTATAATGTCATCTTTTTTAATAACACCTATATCTCTACTATCCATAGAGTCAGTTCTATTATCACCTAAAACTAAATATGTATTTGCGGGAATAGTGCCATCTTCACAACCTATAATATCTTCCATTTTAAAATCTTTTGTTGAAACATCATCACTTAAAAAGTTTTCATTATAAGCTTTACCATCAATGTAAAGAACATTATCTTTATAATCTATTCTTTCGCCTGGAAGTCCTATAACTCTTTTAACTAAGTATTTTGTTCCGTCATAAAGAAAAGCTATTACATCATTTCTTTTTACTTCACCTAATTTATAAGCTGTTTTATTTAATATTAATGCATCGCCATTATTTAAAGTTGGTTGCATTGAAGGTCCCACATTTTGTTGTAATGTAACTACATAATTTGCTATTAAAATAACTACTATAATAACTAATATATAACCAAATGTGTCCTTTATAAACTCTTTTATACCCCTAAAATCCATATTTATTCTCCCTCAAATGTTATTATAAATTTACATTATGATAAACATTTTGTACATCTTCTACTTCATCAAGTAAAGATAATAATTTATTAAATAATTCTAAATCTTCTCCTGTTATATCAATAGTTTCTTTTGGTACCATAGCAATTTCTTCTACAGCAAAGTCTACTGTAGGTAGAGCTTTTGATATAGCATCTTTGATTTTATATAAATCTTGTGGATCCCCATAAATGACTGTTAATCCTTGATCAGTTTCAATATCTTGTAAATCAACATCAGCTTCAATCAAAGCTTCCATTGCTTGTTCTTCTGATAGTCCCTTAAATCCAACTATTGCATAATTATCATACATAAAAGCTACACTACCCATAGCTCCCATTTTAATATGACATTTATTAACTACTGCTCTTAGATCACTTACTGTTCTATTAACATTGTCAGTTAAACACTGAATCATAAGTGTTGATCCAGCTGGACCAAACATTTCATACATAGCACTTTGATATGAATCATCAATACCACTATTAACTTTATCAATTGCTCTTTTTATAATATCGGCTGGAACTTGTTCTTTTTTAGCTCTATCAATCATTCTTTTTAAACTTGAATTGCTTTCTGGTTCAGTTCCACCACTCTTTGCAGCTAAATATATTTCTCTAGCATACATTGAATATAATTTACCTTTAGCAGCACCTGTTTTTGCTTTACTTGCTGCTATATTTGGAAATCTACCCATTTTCTCACTCCTTTTTTAATAAATATATTTTATAGCATTTTATTGTATTTTTCAACTATAAGTAGAAGTCTTTATCTACTTTTAAATAAATTGCTTCTCCTCCAAATATATTTTTGTATATGTATTTAGAAAACTTTGTATCTTTGTAGGCTGGATAACATATTAACTGAATAATTTGTTCATCAGCAAGTTCTACATTAATTTCTGGACTATGAAATCCACCACCTACTATTTTTACTTTGTAGGAATTAGATCTTAAATTAAAATCTTTCTTTTCTCCATCCATAATAGTACCTAGTTCCATATCATTAAGAAATATCTTGTAAGGACACTTTTTATCTACTTGGCTTGATTTTCTATAAATTTTCATCATGCTTAAGTTCACCTGTTTTTTCTATTATTTTATTTAAAAATCGAATATACGATAAAGTAAATTTATTTGTTAATCTATCCGTTTTGGGCTTTCTTTAAAGCATCTTTAGCAGCTTCTTGTTCTGCCTCTTTTTTACTATGTGCAGTTCCTCTACCATATAAAATATTATCTATTTTAACATCAACAGTAAATGTTTTATTATGGGAAGGTCCTTCTTCATTTACTACAAAATATTCTAAACTACGTTTATCGGTTTGAACTAGTTCTTGAAGAACTGATTTATAATCACTAAAAGCATCTATTTTATGTCCCTCTATTAAAGGTATAACATTATCATAAATAAACTTTTTAACAGTATCTAAACCTTTATCTAAGAACATGGCTCCTATAAATGATTCAAAAACATCAGCAACGATAGCTTTTCTAAATTTACCGCCACTTTCTTCTTCACCTCTACCAAGTAGTAAAGCTTCATTTAAACCTAATCTAATTGAATATTCATATAAAGCATTTTCACATACATAATGTGAGCGAAGTTTTGTCATTTCGCCTTCTTCTTGTTCTGTATTTTTATATAAATATTCACTCATAATAAGTTCTAAGACAGCATCTCCTAAATATTCTAAACGTTCATAACTTGTAGTATTTGTTTCGTTAGCATAAGAAGTATGCGTAAAAGCTCTTTGATATAAAGACTCTTTATTTGTTTCTATTCCGAATTTTTTTAAAATTTCCATACTATCACCTATTTCATTATATCAAATTTTTACAAAGTATTATAATTTATTTTACTTTTAGTGTATTTTATCGTATAATTATTGTGGTGTTAATATGAAGAATATCTTAATAAAAATGATAAGATCATACCAAAAAATACCAGGAGATTTTCATAATAACTGTAGGTTTATTCCTACGTGTTCTAATTATGCGATTGAAGCTATAACATTACATGGTAGTGTTAAAGGAAGCTTTCTAGCCATAAAAAGAATTTTAAGATGCAATCCCTTCTGTAAACCTGGATATGATCCTGTTCCAAAAAAAGGAGTGAAATAATGAATTTCAAAAAAATATTATGTGTTATGCTTTTAGCTGTTATATCACTATCAAGTACTGGGTGCTTTAAGAGTGATACAATGGAAGATATAGATATATATACTACTGTATACCCTATTGAATATATAGTTAATAGATTATATGGCGAGTATGGAAATGTAACAAGTATTTATCCAGATGGTGTTATACCAACTGAATACGAACTTACTAGAAAACAAATAAAAGATTATAGTGCAGCAGACTTATTCATATTTAATGGATTAGTAGATGAAAAAAACTATGTCACTGAATTCTTTGAGTATAATAAAAATATAATGATTATTGATTCTACTGCTAGTATGGAAATTAATAATCGTACTGAAGAACTATGGATTAATCCTTCTAACTTACTAATGATAGCGCAAAATATTAAAAATGGTTTTGATGAATATGTTACAAACCATTATATTAAAAATGATATTGAAGAAAATTATGATGCTTTAAAAATAGAATTATCTAATTTAGATGCTAATATTAGTTTAGTAGTAAACAATGCAGCAAGTAAAAACTTGATTGTTACTGATGATTTATTCTTATTCTTAAGTAAATTTGGTTTCAATGTTATATCTCTTGATAGTGATACAGCTACTGAAAAGACAATTTCACAAGCCAAGGCATTAATTAATAGTGGTTCATCCACTACTATATTTGCTCCTAAGAATGAAGAACTTAATGATGTAGTAAAAAGTATTATTGATGATACTGGAGTAAAAGTATCTTACTTACATACATTATCTAATATTACTGAGCAAGAAAGAAGTAATAAAAAAGATTATATAAGTATTATGAAAGATAATATTGAAGCTATAAAAGACGAAGTATATAAATAATAGATATATATAATAAAAACTGATTCAAGTAATAATGAATCAGTTTTTTATTTAGTTATTTTCCCTATTCTTGGATAATTTATAAAATTGTCTAGGTGTGGTTGTTTCAAAAACCATTTCTTTTTTAGTAATTGGGTTGTTTACTATTAATTTATAAGCATGTAATCCTAATCTTTTTAAAGATTTATCATTTGAACCATACTTGTAATCACCTACTACAGGATGATTTATATGTTGCATGGCTACTCTTATTTGGTTTTTTCTTCCAGTTTCAATTTCAACATCAAGAAGAGAATACTTTTCATTTCTTGATATCACTTTATATTTAGTAACAGCCTTTTTACCTATTTCTTTTTTAACAGCATAAACTTTAAAGCCATCTTCGCTTTCTTTTAAATACTGTGTTATATTTCCTTTATAGTCTTCTACATAGCCTTCTACTAGAGCCATGTAACCACGATATATTACTAGTTCATCCCATGAATCTTGATATAATTTTTTAACTTTTTCGTTTTTTGCAAACATTACTATACCAGATGTTTCTTTATCCAGCCTATGAATAACAAAGATTCTAGCATTCTTGTTTTTCACTTTAACATATTCACTTACCATGTGATATAATGTCTTTTCTTTTTCATTTTCTGTTGATATTGTAAGTAACCCATTTGCTTTATTAACCACTACTATATCTTTATCTTCATAAAGTATTTCTACACGTGGGTCTATATTGCTTGAATTAAATCCTTTAATAGAAACAACATCTCCTTTAAAAAGTGGTCTATTAAATTTAGTTACTGTACTGTTATTAACAAGCACTGCTTCATTTGTAAGTAATTGTTTGGCTTTTTTACGAGGCTTATCCATCTTTTCAATTAAGAAATCCATTAGGATAATTGGTTCTTCTACTACATATTTATCTTTCATTTTCTCACGTCCTTATACAATAATACACTAAAATAGATAAAAGAAAAAGTCTTTTATCTATTTTAATATTTATATCTTTTAACAAATCCATCTAAGTGCTCATCAATATCTATTTCATTTTTATCTTTCTCAAGTTCTGAAGATAAAGAGCGCCATGAAAAAATATTATTTTTATCAAATAATTTTTCAACTGTACCATTACCAAGAACAAGAAGTTCTAGCATTTTTTCTTTACCAATATATTTAAACATTTGTCTTGCTACTTCAACAGCATGATTATAAACATATAAATCTTTTGATCTTTTAAAATCAGGATTATATATATGCATTATTTGACCAGCAATATACTCAATCATTCCTTCATTAGCTTGATCATTTATTAATTCGTTAGTTCGTTTTCTTTCAAAACTTATACCATTACGGAAACATGGATGATAATCATTTGTAACAACACTATTATAAGTAGCACATACCGCATGCCCGTATAGTTCATGTGCAATTGTAGCGCGCATCTCATCTTTGTTAGATAAATTCCTAACAACAACATAATGCTCAATACCAACAAAAAGCCTTTTAGCAAAATAGTGAAAACCCAAAGTTGTTTTTTCTTTTTCAATTTGCTTTTGAACTTGGGAAGCTTTAAGATTTGGGCCAACTATTTGACGCATAATATCTAAAAATGATTGATTTGTCCATTCAAATAAATAAGTTCTTTGTAACGTTTCATCAATTATTTTTTTATATTTGTCATCATAGTAATCTAAAGCAGACGGGTATAATTCTAGCGACATATCACTTAAAAGTGTTGTCCCATGGGCTACTTTTAATTTATCCACATGAATCATCCCCCTTTTTTATTGGGGTTTATTATAACATAAATTATTAAAAATAGAAACTTTTGCTATTCATACAAAGAAAAAAACCTTATAAAAGGTTTTGTTTTTTTAGTGGCGAAGCAGGAGGGATTTGAACCCTCGCACCAGTTACCCGATCTACATCCTTAGCAGGGACGCCTCTTCAGCCTCTTGAGTACTGCTTCAAACAACTACAAATTAATTCTACATTATTATGCTAGATGTGTCAATAGATAAAAGGAAAAAAAGAAAGTTAATACTTTTACTTATTTAGAATAAGCTCTTTTATTTATATGACCGAATTACACGATTTAAACCGTTTTTAAGCAAGAAAAAAGAAAGGTGATTATTTATCAATCTTTCTTTTAATAAGCATTTTAGGGGCGCCTTCAAGCTCTTTATAGCCAAGTGCAAGAATACTGCAGTATCCTTTATATTTTTCATACATTTCTTCTGGAAAATGAAATCTTTCATTTTGTCTTACTTCTATAAAATCAAGTAAGTCCGTACCATACTGCATACTTCTAGCACTACAGTCACAAGCCATCTCCATTAAGTCTAAATCTGTCATCATAGTGACATCACTAAAATGTTCAGGGTGATGACTATTGTTTTGCCAGTGTAACCTTAAAGCTGCTTTTTGCTTTTCATCCAAAGTAACTCTAGGATTCATCATACTTTCTTTATTATCAAGCATTATGAAAGCTTCTACTTCAGCTGCCATAAATTTTGAATCATCATGAACAGAGCACCTTTTAATAAGTGCTAAAGCTTGATCTAACTGACCATTTTCAATTAAACTTTTACTAAGAATTCTTGCACTTTGTAAAACGTATTGCTTGTGTATTAATGTATCTTCAATATGATTAATAATTCTTTCAATCACAAGAATTCACCCCTTTTGTTTCAAATGAATTATTATTATAGCACTTTTTAAAAAAAGTGCAATTTATTTCGTTTTTTTGATAAAAAAAACCACCTATATAAGTGGTTTAAATTATTATAGTGTCTTTGATTAATCATTATCTAATTTTTTTCTTTTGAAAACCCACTCTTGGTGTCAGTCCATAAGTATTTCTATTAACTAATTTAATATGGCCATCTTTAATAAGTGAAACTAGATCACTAAAATAATAATTTTTGTATGCATAGTCGATTCTTTTATCTTCATCTGCAGCTTCTAGTGTTACTTTATAACTCCAATCATATTTTTCATATCTTCTTTCGGTTGGCACGCATAAACATTCTTTCGTATTACCAGTTGAACTTGTTAAACCTATTCCAAAACATCTAGCAAATTTATCATATTCATCTAATTTATCAATTAATCCAACATTATCTGTATCCTTTAAGAATGTTGCTATAAAATCATCTTCTCTAACTTCACTTTTGTCTTCACTTAAAGATAATTTTTCAATCAGTTGATCAACAGTCATAAATTCGAAATCTTCAAACTTTATTTTTTCACCGTTAAATTCAAAAAATAATTTTTCATTTTCATCTTTTTTAATATAGACATTTAGTTCATTAGAAATATCTATATTTCCCTCTTCTATCATTGGATAACATGAAGTATAATCTCTAAACTGTTCACCTTTAATTATATCGCTCCATAAAAATACTGATATTTTTTGCCCGTTTTTTAATTTATATTTTGCATACATATACAAAACCTCCATTAACTAACTCCATTTTATCACAAATCTAGTTTTTGGTATATATTTTAGATATAGAAATACCTAAAGTGTACAATTCATTAATTTTAGCAAAATAAAAACTACTCGCATAGTGAGCAGTTAATATAAATAATTAATTAGGTTTATTTATGACTGTTATATTCTATCTTTAACCATTTACTAAGACTAGCAATTTTACTTACATTTATTGCTTCCTCTTCAATTACACTTATAAAAGTCCCATCATTAGAAGTACCATATTCATAATCAATAATAATACTTATTTGTTTTCTTATCTTTTCTGAAGTATCTTCATCATCACTTAAAGTTAAAGTATTATATTTATCAAAATCTTTTAAACAATTCTCATTTTTTGAAAGACTTAATAAATCCTTTTCAGATATACTTCTTTTATTTTTAAAACTTAATACTTTTTTATTATCATATACTTTATTTTTCAAATCAGTAGATACTAAATAACATTTCGTTATGTCCTCTACTAATAGATTATAGGTTTTCTTTAACTGTTTATCGTCAAGATCAGTTTCCTTTAATTCTAACCAATTTGAATCATCATCACTAATGGTTATTTCATCCATATTATCTTCAATCACATTAAGATTTTTTTCTATTGAGGCATAATAATCTTGATATAGCACACCTAATTTTGTTTTATTGGGAGTAAAAATATAGTATAAAGACATAATTAGAACAAAAGCAAGAATAGCATAGACTACGACTATAGAGTATTTCCTTTTCATATACTTCACCTATTTTAATTATAACATATATTAATTATTTTTAAAATTTTATATTTAATTTGACAAATACCTATATACGCATTAAAATACAAAATGTATTAAAAAGGAGAAAAGTTAAATGGAATTACTAATTATATGGATTTTAACCATAATAGCGAGTGTAGCTATGGAATTATCAAGTGAATTAAGAATATTTAAAGATGTCGCTGATAATGGCTATAAAATTGATGTTAAAAGAATATCAGAGCTCGCTAATCAAATTAACCCTAATGCTTCAAAAGTTACACTTATGTCACTTCTTATACCTATTGTTAACATTATGGGGGTACTTCAAAGAACTATGATTTATAATAATGCTAGAAACATGATTATAGATCAACTAAGTGTTCTTGATTCTCTAATACCTATGACTAAAGAAGAAGAGGAAGAATACAAGAAAAATCCTTCTACTATGAATGCATTATTTTTAAATATTAAGTCTCAGGTAGAGAACGAACCAACATCTATAAGTTATACTGATGGAGAAGAGAACAATACTATTTGGTTTAGAAAAGAAAATGAAAGATATATAATCATCAAATCAGAAGGACCTATTTCTAAATTATCAGTTTTTGAACAACGTGCAAAATTAGAAGAAAAACTTAATGAAGAAAAATTAAAAACTATAACTTCCCCATTGGACTTAAAAGAAAATGATGATATACCAAATGAATTATCAACAGAAGATAAAATACAAGAATTAAAAGATTTAAAAGGTTCTATTTTAAACAAAGATGCTGAAGCAAATAAAGAAAAACAACCTACAAGTTTACAAAAAATAATAAAAAAACATGACAATAATAAAAACAGTTAATATACTAATTAACTGTTTTTTTATGTAAGTCGTTTATAATGTTAAGATTGAAATTATAAATTTTGACAAAAAAAATCAACTAAAATAGTTGATATTTTATTAACTCGAATATTCGAGATTATTATTTAATGGTGACCCGTACGAGGTTCGAACTCGTGAATGCATGCGTGAAAGGCATGTGTGTTAAGCCGCTTCACCAACGGGCCATATTATATAAAAAATTAAATGGTGGGCCTGAATGGACTTGAACCATCGACCTCACGCTTATCAGGCGTGCGCTCTAACCAGCTGAGCTACAAGCCCATCTAATTTTTCAAGGACTATTTCATTATATATTATTTTACATACTTTGACAAGTACTTTTCAAAAATTTTGTTTATTTTTGAAAACATATAATAAAACGTTTTTTTTGCACATCGCTTTTGTATTATACTATATATTTTTATTTAAAACAATAATAAAATAATATTTTTTATTATTTTATGTATTAATAAGAAAAAAGTTTAGTATTACACTAAACTTTTATTAACTTTGCTTTACTTTAAGTTTTATAATTACATTAGTAACTATAAAAAATATTATAGCAAATCCTAGAACCACCGCCATATTAATTAAGATAGTCATCACTGAACTGTTATCAAAAACCTCTACTGTTTTGATAAAGTTATTATTTTGAACATACCAATAAGACGGCAAAATTTTTGAAAAATTAACTACTGAACTAGGCATAAACTCTACTGGAACAAAACAACCACATAAGAAGCTTGATCCTAGAGCTATAACATTCATAATACCATTTATAGCATTCTTACCTTTTAAAACAGTTCCAATTAAAAAACCAATTCCTAAAGCTGAAACCATAAATATAAAAGAATTAAGTATTAAGAATAGTCCATTAGTAGTGAACATTATCTCACCTACTACGAAGAAACTAGTTATTACAACAAATAACCAAACTAACATAGCAAATGCCATATTTCCTAAATAAAGTTCTCTTGTAATAGAACTTAACTTCTTACTACTAACAATACTTCTTTTTCTAACAATATCTTTATTAAATGTATTCATAATAGTAGCTATTATATATATACAAACTGCTAACATACTATAATTAGCAAAATTAAAGTAGAAACTTGCTACATCTAAACTATCTGTATCTATAGTATTATCTACTTCAACTGTTGCAGTTTTACTTAATGAATAATTAATCGTATTTATTATACTAGTCATATCAGTTATATCATCATTAGTTATACTTGCAATTTTTAAATACTTTTCAATAACCATTTTAGCGTAAGAAGAGTTTGAACTCATTCCATATTTAATATCCAACTGTTTTTCATTATTATTTAAGTAATCTTGTGTGTAACCATCATATATAAATAAAACAGCATCAATTTGCTCATAAAATAAAGCATCATCAATTACACTTTCATCGTTTTCCATATCGACTAAGTCAGCATTTTCTTTAACGTAATTAGTAAAATTATCTACTATTACACTATTAGTATCATTATTAATAATTGCAATATTAGGTTTAAAAGCCTTAAACTGATTTTCATTATTACCACTTGTAGTATTAAATACAGTAAAGAATAATAGCATGGCAGTATACATAATAATTATGCCTCTATTTGCCCATAATATCTTAAAATAATTTTTAAATACTATCATATTTTTTCCTCCTCATCAAGAAGCAAGATATAACTAATAAAATGGATGAAAAAATAATTAAACTCATAATATCAAAATAAAATCTATTAAGTGTATCATAATAATATAATGAATAAAATCCATCTGTTATCATACTAGCCGGATTAACTATATTAATAAATGGAATATTTTTATCAATTACATATTTCATAGTTACTCCCATCATTCCAGAAAAGAAGCAACCTAACATTGTTACAGCCATAACAATACCTTGTCTTGTATTATCACTTTTAAAAGTCATTGATCCGGCAGCTAGTCCAAGAGAATTACCTGCTAGACATCCTGCAAAAGACAATAATACAATTAAATCAAATCTATTTCCATAATCTACCCCTAAAATAACATTAGTATAAAATAAAATTATACCTATAGCAAATATTTGTACTATAAAAGTAGCAAGTAAGCCTCCTAGTAAAAGGGAAAGTCTATTAACAGGTGCTAAAGTTAATCTAGCTCCTTTTCTATTTATATTAGCTAAATAATTACTAATAACTGATGTGGTCATCATTGCGCCAAATAAGCATGTCATAGCTATTAAAGTATAAAACTCTATAACCATAAAATCCATATTTTGTTTAGAAATGTTATTAGTATATTCCTTATCACTATTTAATTTTTGAATAACATCACTATATATTTTATTAATATCAACCCCATTACCACTACTCATAGCATTTTCTACATTGTAGTTTATAATGTCTGTTGTTAATCTCTCATATTCAAAAGCTTGATCAATTACATATTTAATAATAGTTTGGTTTATACCATTTTCTTTAACTATTATTTTTACATCATCATTATTATCAAAATAAATATAACCATCTATTTCCTTATCTTCCAAAAGTTGTTTTTGCTTATCTAAATCTCCATAACTTATGTCAAACATATAGTTATCACTATCTTTATCACTTAACTGATTTAAAGTAGTCACTAATGCTTGATCTTCAAGATAGCTTTCATCATTAATAACACCTAAATTTATAGTTGAAAGTTTTTCAGCTTCACCTATATTAGAAAAAGCTAAATAAAACATTGTTCCTAAAATAAGTGGCCAAAAAATAGTCCAAAAAATTAAAGCTCTATCTCTAATTAATACCTTAAAAGTATATATAAAATTATGTAAAAACATTAATCCCTTAATTCCTTCCCTGTTAGATTTAAGAAGACATCATTCAAGGTTGGAAGTTCAGAATATATACGATTATAGCCTATTTTATTTTCTTTCATGTAATCAACAAGATTACTTAAATTTCGTGTACCCTTGCAGTAAGAAATAACAAGATTTCTATCTTCAATTAATACTTCATCAACATACTTCATACTTGATAAGTCATTAATAACATTATCACTTAAAGTTTGCTCTAGTTCAACAGTTATCTTTTCTTCAATATTAACTAAAGACTTAAGTTCTTCTTTAGTTCCTTCAGCAATAATTTTACCTTTATCAATTATGATAATTCTATTGCAAAGTTGTTCTACTTCTTCCATATAATGAGTTGTATAAACAACTGTTGCACCAGTACTGTTAAGTTTTTTAATTCCTTCAAGAATATTATTTCTACTTTGAGGGTCAACTGCAACAGTTGGTTCATCTAAAAATATTAAACTTGGTTTATGGGCTATACCACAAGCGATATTAAGTCTTCTTAATAATCCTCCTGATAATTGTTTTGGTTTAAAATCTTTAAACTCATTTAAAGAAACTAAATCAAGAGCATCAATTACATACTGTTTTCTTTTTTTCTTATCATTTATATATAGACCGCAGAAATAATCAACATTTTCATATACTGTTAATTCTTCAAATACAGCTACATCTTGAAATACTACTCCTATTTTTTCTTTTATATCATAAGCATCAGGTTGCATTTCTTTACCAAATATTTTAATTGTTCCTTTATCAAAATTTAATAATGATAATAAACAATTAATAGTAGTAGATTTACCACTACCATTAGGCCCTAATAAGCCTATTATCTCCCCTTCATTTACATCAAAAGATATTCCGTCCAAAGCTTTTAATTTCTTATAGCTTTTTTCTAAATCTTTTATTTCAATAACTTTTTTCATAATTCCTCCATACTAAAATATATTTGTACATTTATAATTATATATTACTTAATTATCTAATACAAGAATAATAGTATTTTTGTGTAAAGAAAAAGATAATATTAAAAAAAAGCGTTAAGAATAACACTTTTTGATTATTTATTTCTTAATACTGGGTAAGTTTTATCACTAAATAATTTACCAGTAAAAGTCATCTGTTTAATTTTTTCAAATGGTCCGTTTCCTTCTTTTGCTATATAATCATTTAGTAATCCAAATTGCTCATCATAATCTAAACTTTTTGGCTCAATTAATAATGCATTATCGCTAGCATTATATTCTTGTCTAACTTCTGTTTTTAAATAATCTGACATTGCTTTTAAATAGTCTAAAACATCCTTTGGTAAACACTCTTTAACGCACCACATAGTGTCTCCATGTCTTTCACCAAGAAAAGCATAAGCTATTTTCATGTAACCAACTGCTCCTACTTCATTGTAATGGTCTATCCAAGAAATAGACTGTAAGCTATTTTCCAAAGCAAATTTTTGGCCCTCTAATAAAACTTCTTCGTATCTTTCTTTTTGAACATCAAGTACATCTCTACCACAATATGACCATACTCTAATTGGTGATACTCCCATCTTTTTTTCAACAAAAGACTTAGTTAAAATCGCTGACTTATCACATCCAAAAATAAAAGTACTTTTTAAATCGATTTTGCTCATTATATTTTCCCCCTAACAAGTAATAATACCTTTATATTACACCAGTTATATCAGAAAAACAATATGTATTAAAAGGTATATTGATAAAATATACCTTTTAATATTACATTAGCATTTATATTTTCAATTATCTACTAACTTTTTTTGATGGTAACTTATCACAAGTAACTTTTACTATTTTACATAAGTATTCTTTGTCATCAATATCATTAATTAAAAAACTTGGTTTTGCTCCATCGTACATTGGCTGTTCAATAATTTCTTTAAGTAATGGTTTAACATCCACTACTAGTTTTAAAAACATTTGATTATCACAAATACCAACACAGTATTTGCCATTAACATAAATCAAATACTCACCCATCATTGGACGATATGTTATTTCACCTAAACCCGATAACTGTTCACATATATATTTAACTAATTCTTTATTGCTAGCCATAATTAATCTCCTAAAATTAATAATTTTATTTGTTTTATCTTATATATTTAAAAAACAGTAGTCTATTGAGAACTTCTGTTTTTTATATACTTTTTTTCAGTATTGTTGATTAATGCTTAATACTTTTTTGCATCATTTTATTGATAAACTTTATAGCTGATTTATCATTAAACTTATACATTAAGTTCATCATTTTGGAATCAGATCCTACATAAAGTTTAAATTTATTTTTTTCTATACCTTTTATTATTTGTGATGCTGCTTTATCTGGAGCAAGCATTTTTATTTTACTACTGCTAGCATCCATTCCTAAATCGACATTTGAGTTTTTGGCTATATTAGTTGCAATAGCTCCTGGGAATATTACAGTTACATGCACATTAGTATTTAATAGTTCTGCATATAAACCTTCTGTAAATAGTTTCAAGGCTGCTTTTGAAGCTCCATATATTGTTTGTCCAGGAAATGGAAAGAATCCTCCCATACTAGATACATTAGCAATATGAGCTTCTGGTCTTTTTAATAACTCTGGTAAAAATAATTTAGTTAATTTAAGTGGACCATAGAAATTGACATTCATTACTTTGTTAATCATATTCATATCAAGCTTATCAACATTAATAAATGGTTGAATAATACCCGCATTATTAATCAAACCGTCTACTACAGAATATTTTAAAAAGTATTCTTCTTTAAATTTATTAAGTGAATCGTCACTAGAAATATCTACTACATGTAATGATAAACGATCACTATTATTTGCTTTTTCTTTTGTAATATTAAGTTCTTGTTCGTTTATATCAAGTGCCGCAACATAAGCTCCTTTGGCAATTAATTGAAGAGTAATTTCTCTTCCCATGCCTCCACCAGCGCCTGTTACTATTATTCTTTTATCGTACACTTTCATATTATCACCTATTTTTATTATAGCATATTGATTAATAAAAACCGCTCAATTTTACAACGATTGACAGTTACCTATATATTAATATAAATAAGTTTATATAACTATTTATGAGATGCTTTCCAAAAATTGTATTCTTTCTTCATACACTTTGCACATGGACGATATCCAGCACTTATAGCAGTATCTTCATCTGCAAAAAACACTCTACATTTAACGTACTGTCCCTTTGATAAATAATAATTAGCTGATGGGCAATCTAATCTTCCATATATCTTTAATCTTTTATTACCACCTAATAATCCTTTTGTAGAACTAAGATATTCATTACCATCTCTATCTATTAGCTTATACTTTTTTGAATCTACACTTATATCTTCTATCATAACATCACCTTATTATTTAAATTATATCATAAGCATTATTAAAAATTATAATTATTGATAAAATTACCATTAAGTAATATAATAAATAATATAGAAGAGGAATACAATATGGAGAAAAAAATTAAAAAAAGCTTATTAAAAGGATTTCTAATAACAATAAGTGCAATTGTATTAGTTGTAGTAGTATTAGGTTTTGCTTTTCCAGGGCTAATATGGACAAAAAGTTTGGGAGTTACTTATACCCAGACTGATTATAATAGCATTATGGATAAGCTTAATTATACAAAAGATGATGCACCTACTGGAGATTCAAAAGATTTATATAATTATATCTATGGACCTGCAAATAGCGTAGATACAGAGTTTACTAGTGAAGAATTAACTGCGTTCTTTAATGAGAATAGACCAAGTTACTATCCTCTTAAAAATGTTCAGGTTAAAATAAATGAAGATGGCACAATAGAGCTTTCTGCATCTGCTAATGTTGATTATTTTCTAAACGATGTTCTAGGCGGTAAGTACACTAGAGAACAAATAGAAAGTGAAATACCAACTCTTGGAATATTACCTGATAATGTTAACATATATGTAAAATTTGCTGGATCTGTAACTCAAAATATTTCATATATCAATGTAAAAGCACTTGCTGTTCAAGGAGTAACAATATCAGAAAGTTACTTTAGTACAACTTCAGCTGCTAACATAATATCAGCAGGAGTTAATGATTTTATAACAAAATCCAATGCTGAAACTGGCTCAAGTTATGAAAGCATTAAAGTAGAAAACGGAGTACTTAAATTTAAAGGTAGTGTTCCTTCTTCACTTGAAAGAGTAGCTAAATAGAATTTAAAGTATAAATAAAAGATATAAATTCATAATATTAAAACACAAATGTTGTATTATTATAAATGGAATATATCTTTTTAATTTATTTTTCTATATTTAATTGCTATAAAACCAATTTTCCTATATAATTGCTATGAAAGAGATGGAAACAAATATGAATTTTAAATTAGGCGAAATTAATACATTAGAAGTGAAATATAAAAGTGATATTGGATATACACTAAAAAACAAATTTGATAATGAGGTTTTCTTACCTTTTGATCAAACAACAAGAGAATTTGAAATTGGCGAAACTATCGATGTTTTTATATTATTAGATTCAAAAAAAAGATTAGTAGCAAGCTATAATACACCATTTATTAAAGTTGATTGTCCAGGTTTTGTTAAAGTAACAAATGTTGTAAAAGGACTTGGTATCTTTATAGACAATAATGTTTTAAAAGATCCACTTATATCATGCGATGATTTACCATTTGATGAAGACCTTTGGCCTATTATAGGTGATACTGTTCTTTGTAAGTTAAAAGCAACTCCAACACAACTTATTGCGAAACTTGTAACACCAGAAGAAGCTAAAGGTATCTTCAAACCAGAAACCAAACTAGAAAAATTTCAAAAAGTTGATGCTTTTGTTTTAAAAAATGGTAATGAAGGTGTAAACTTAATAACTTTAGAAGGTCATAATATATTTGTATACTACAAGCATAAAAGAAGAGATTACCGTATAGGAGAAGAAACACTAGTTACAATTAATAACGTTGGTGAAGCTTACAATAGTTATAATGGTACATTATTAAGTTCCAAAGTTCCTTTAATGCAAGAAGATGCAGATATTATTTTAAACTATCTTGAAGAGAATGATGGCGTAATGAAGATAAATACTAAATCAGATGTAGAAGTAATTCAAAACGTTTTCAATATGAGTAAAGCATCATTTAAAAGAGCACTAGGAAACTTATATAAAAAAAGACTTATTGAATTTAAAGACGATAAAACTTATTTAGTTAAATAAAATCAAAAGATAGCATAAGCTATCTTTTGATTTTACATAAATGTTCCAAATAGTTCTTTTAGTTATGACTACCTTCAGCCATTTCAGCAATCGCTTTAGTCTGATGAATAGTACCCCAAGGATGATTTGGTGGTGCATAAATAGAATATAATTTAAGTGGTGTATTTCCAGTATTGATGACATTATGCCAAGTACCCGCAGGAATAAAAATAGCAAAATCATCATATACAGGTTGACTTATATATAAGTTTTCTTTAGTATTACCCATTTGGGATAATCCTTGGCCTTCTTCAATACGTAAAAACTGATCAACATTTGGATGCATTTCTAAACCTATATCTCCTCCAACAGGAATACTCATTAAAGTAAGTTGTAAATTATTTCCTGTCCAAAGTGCCGTACGAAATATATCATTATTTATTGTAGCTTTATTTATATCAATTATAAAAGGTCTTGGACCAAAGTCTGTAATTATATTTTGATTAGCTGATTGATTACAATTATTATACATATATACCTCCTTTTAGATTTTATGTGTTATGTATTTTTAAAATTACAAAAGAAGATAGATAAAGTAAATGATAATAGTATTTCTGTGATAAAGATATTTTATAAAAGAAGCATCATAAAATGTATGAAGTTTTTTAATATAACAAAAATAAAAGATAGCCAAAGCTATCTTTTATTATAATATAAAGTGAATATAGTATAGTCTATTTTATTCTTTAATATTTTTTATTAATAATATAAGTGGATATATCATTAATAAGTTAAATAGACCAAAGATTCCTATTACTACATAGTTAACATCAACACCTACAATCATCTGCCCTACTATCATAGCAGTAATAGAAATTAAAAGGGCTGAACCTTTTATTATCATAATACTAGATAATAAATATCCAAAACGATTTCTCTTAATTAATAATATTCCAGATAATATTGCAAGTGGCATTACAAAAGCTAAATCCATAGCTTGAATAACTAACGTTGTATAGTGTTCAAGACCTACTGGAACACTATTATTAGTAATACTAGGTACTATTTTAGCAAGCCACATTAAACCAATCATTATACCAATAAATATTTGAACACCACCAATAAACTTACGTGGTAGTTTATCATTAAACTGATTTTTTAAATCATCAATATTAATATTCATAATTGTAAGTACTAATGCAAAGGCACTAAGTGACATAAGAGCAACATATAGTAAAAAGAATGAATTATAATTCCATAAAAAACTATAAGACATATATGTATATAAGAAATATCCAAGAGCTCCACTTAATAATAATTTTCCTTTTGTCTTTCCTTTATTAAAAAGAAATAAAGCACATCCTAGTAATGGAATACCCATTATTAGTGATACAAGATCTTGAGCTAAACCCTGAGCAACAACTGCTACTGAATCATTTTTATAAATTCCACTTCCAAAAATTTTAACAGTTTCATTATTTATAGAAATATATTCATAATTATTTCCACCTTTACTCGATATAATACCAACTAATGATACTGTAATTGTAAATAAAATTATAAGTATAACTAAAATATTAATAACTTTTTTATTCTTCATAAAACACCTCTACAATAATTATATCAAAAACATGTAAAAATAAAAGATTATTTTAAAAAATTGTATATTATTATTTTTAAAAAACATACTAAATATAGAAAGAAGGCAATAATATGGATGAAAAGAATAACGAAGAATTTGAGCTATTAAAACATATAAACCAAGATGCAGGAATGGCGTCATACACGATTGAAAATCTATTAAAAGATTTGAAAGAAAAAGATAATAAAATAAAAGAAATATCCGAAGATATTTTAAAAGAATATCAACATTTCTTCAAGAAGACTAAAGAAATATTAAATGATAATGGAATATCAATTGATGAAAAAAATTTAGTAGACAAAATGGGTGCTAAAATGGGCATCAAAATGAATGTTATGGATGATAATAGTGATTCTAGCATTGCAGATATGCTAATAAAAGGAATATCTATGGGAAGCATAGATATGGAGAAGAAAATCAAAGACTACAAGGATTCAGTAGATAATGAAAGTTTAAAAATTGCAAAAGATTTTTTAAAGTTTCAGACTAATAGTATTGATAAATTAAAAACTTATTTATAAGAAAAGAACACCATAAAATTATGGTGTTTTTTTTATAATACAACAAAATAAACGAATAATAATCTATCTCTAGTATTATATAAATGGTGTCCTAGCTTAGTCTGAATCACAAAACAAATGATTAAGCTAAACTGTTAGTACTGTTATATTACCTTATAATAATAATATTACAAATAACAAATGAATTTATTATTATAGAATTATAAAAATGCCTTATATTTAAAAAAGTTAATTAGATAATTACTTTTGCATTATTTAACTATACTTTCTTTATAATCAGTTTTTTCTTTGTGTCTTGACTCTTTTAGTTTCAACTCGGCAATACATAATATAAAGCACTCTTTAACTTTTAGACTACTTGTACTATTAGAAGCATCATTAAAAATTTCCCATAATTTGGAATTATATTTTCCCATATATTTTATTTTATTGTTTTTAAGAATATCTAATATTTTAATAATTAAATTTTCATTAGATAAATCTTCGAAAACCAATTCTAGATATTTTATTAGATTATCCTTATCTTGTCTTTCAATTAAAATATTTAGATTGTTTAATTTGTAATTATCATTATTCTGATTAAAAAATTCTGTTTTTATAGTATCAATTATATTAGAAAATTCAATCAATTCTTGATTTTTAAATAAAGAAACTATTTTTTTAATTTCATTTTGCTCAAACAGGTTGCGATTCAAAATAATATTTATTATGTTTTTTTGTTTTTCTCTAACCTCGGCATTTAATAGTTTAATTAGTAATCTTTCAAAGTTGTTTTTTACATCTTCAGTATCAAAATCAATTTTTATATACTTTTCAAAAAGTATACCTACATTTGTGATTTTTTCGAAAATATTAGAGATTAAATTAATAGTATTATTAATATCGTTTGATAAATCAATATAATTTACCAAAAAATTTTCCAATTGTTCTTTAGTTTCTTCATTATCTATCATTGTTTGATAATTTGATTCGTATAATTCGAATATATATTGATAAAGGTTTTTATCATTCAATATTTCAACGTACGATTTTATCTTTTTAATATTTTCTATAGAAATATTCGATTTATATTTGCAAACTATTTTCATCGTATTTAATGAGTTTGTTGATATATTTTTTTCTATTAAATTGCTAATAAATAAATTAATAAAATCTAGACTAATACTTGTTTTTACTATTTCCAAAATATCACAAAATTCTGTTAGTATTTTCTCATTAGTGATTAAGTTTTTATCTAAAAAATTATTTAAAAAGTCTTGTATTTTAGAAACATTTTTATCACAACTAATAATTATTTTAAAAAGAAAAGGCAGCCTGTTGTATTGATAATTTTCAATACTTAATTTTTCACTAATCTTTCCAAACAAATATTTTCTTTGGCTTTCAGAAAATTTGTCCTGTAACGCATTTATAATTGAATCATATTTGTCACCATATATGTCATCCAGTATTTTATTAACCGTTTCATCAAGTTGTGAAAAATCCTCAAAACTATACCTTTGCAATATTTTTTGAATAGGATAATCATTATCCAAAAGAGTATTTAATGTTATTGATAGAGCATGGCTATTATCAGCAGTAATATCATAATTAAATTTCTCTAATATTTTCACAATTTCTTCATATTGTGTAGTTTCTTCATAACTAACCACAATGTTAAATACTTTATTCATTAAATCTTTATTCATTGTTATCCCCCCTATACTTAAAAACTAAATTATTTAGAATTTTTATGTTTGATTGCTCACTATACAATTCGGACAATTCCTCAAATACTATATCTTTATTATCTTCATTTATCATTAAGCTGTCTACTGATAAAATAAGCCATTTAGTTTGATTTTCAGTAAAAGAACCATTTTCACTAATTGATGAACAAAGCATTTTATAAAAATCAATTCCTAAATAATATATATATTGATCGTCAGAAATTAAATTGATTTTTTCCACAAAATAATTAATATCTATTACTTTAATATCAATAATTGTATACCTTATCACTGAAAGAAATTTTTCCTTAAGTTTATTAGTAAATATGTTCTCACTTTTAAATACTATATTAATGATATTTGCTAATTTGTCTTTAGTCTGTTTACCATTTCTAAAGGCAGTATCTAAGAATTCAGAGAGAAGTGATTCCATACCATTTCTTTTATTGTAGTTTATAGATGTATAAATGTACATAATATTTTCTATCTGTAGCATTTCTATATTAGAAATTTTTTTGGAAACCTTATATAAATCCGCAGTCTTTTCAGACAATAGTTCTAATAATCTATTATCAATATTTTTAATTAAATCAATTATCCCACATAAAGATATTATTGTATTATTTATATTCTCTGGTTGAGTATCCTCTAAAACTTCAATTAACAATTCATTCAAATCATTCTTGCTTTCATTTATTAATTCAGCTGAAGTTTTGATATTAGCGCTTTCTATGGCGTTTGTTATTCTAGTATTAAATTCAGATCCATATTTAACACTTAGTTTATCTTGATTTAAATATAAATATGCCCTAATATTTTTACTATCAACACTTCTAGTTTGAGAAAGAAAGTTAACTAACATCTCATTTTCTTTCTTAATTTTAGACATTCCTTTATTTATTTTGTTTTTTCCTTCAAATAAAAATTTGAGTTCATATGGTATGTCATCCCATATAATTGGTTTTTCATGAATATTCAACAAATTTTCTATATTTGAATTGTCAATATATAAAGTATCATAAAAATCATTAAAATCTGCTTGTAATACTGATAGTTTTGATAATAAATGTAGACCATCTCGATTCAACAAACTATTTTCTGTTACTTTATACTTGCATCTCTCGTTCAAAATCAAAAGATTATTTGATAATACATTAACTATTTTTTTTATTTGTCTTGGTGTTTCCAAACCATTATAAATAATTGTTTTCTTTATTATTTCGTCAAAATAGCTAACTTCGTTTATAGTAAATAAAGATACAAAATCAGGTGCTTCTCTTTTTATCATATCAATTGTATAATCTTTAATATCTGATTTTATTAAAGGTGGCATATAAAATTTGAATTGAAATAACTTATCTAATATTAATTCACTTTTGATTGTTTGATGTTCGCTATCAACTTGGGAAATAACCTTTTTTTCTAATGCATTTTTTATTAGTGTGTCATCAAATGGCACTATAAATATGCAATTCTTTATTTCCATTAAAGATTTTAAAGTTTCTAATGCTTCTACTATTTTAGTTGTAGACAATCTATCCAAATCATCTATTATAACAACTACTTTATCTTTTTTCTTTTTTTGGAGTAAAGCATCTATTTCAGCTATTAATATTATTTCATAATCGTCTGCATCGCTTATTGGCAATTGAATATTTATGGGGGTCTTCACTTTATCAAGTATACTCGTTAAGTATAAACCTATAATAGTTACTAATAGTGGTAAAAGAAAATTTGCCGATAAATTTTCAAAGTAATAGTTGCCGCCTTTAAAAATCACATCCCTAAATCCACCACTAAAAACTTCTGCATAATCTGCATGTTTAGAGAGTAAGTACAAATTGGCTGTAATAAAAGAATAAATTAGTGAAATAACAAAAAGACAAATCAAAAATTTACCGAATTTTTTTAAGAAAATTTCTATAGTTTCCTTTAATGGAATTGGTTTTACTTGCTGTTTTTTTAATATCTTACTTATAAGATTTAAAAAATTATCAAAAGAACTAATTTTCTTTTTTGTTATTTCTTCACAAATACTTTTGAGAAATTTCTTTTTTAATGATTCTTTTTCATATTTCCAAGCATTTATTGTAAAAACTTCACATTTCTTACTAATTTGCGGTTCTATAAATTTCAATAGTGACGATTTTCCCAACCCCCATTTACCTATTAAAGCAATATTGTAAGGTGTTTTGTAGTTATCATTATTAATAACATTGGCGATATTTTTAGATAAGTCTTTATGTCTAAAAAAATCTTCATCTGAGTTAATTAATACAGCATCTTGTATAAAATAATTTTGATTCTTTTTTTTCATAATTCGCCTCTTTCGTAAAGAAAAGCAGCACTAAAATCTTTAAAGATTCTAACACTGCTAAATCTAATTACATTATAGCACAATACGACATGGTTCGACATAATTATTTTAAAGCAAAGAAAAAAGATTGCATTTCTACAATCTTTATTATCATATAAATGGTGTCCCCGCACGGGCTTGAACCGTGGACCCACTGATTAAGAGTCAGTTGCTCTACCAACTGAGCTACGGAGACATAACAAACTAATACCAATATATTATATCATAAAATAATAAATGTGAACAATATTTTTTTGAAAAATAAAAAAAGAATAAAAATTAAGTTTATTCTTTTTATTTTAATATTTATTTTTGTTTACAAATACTAGCTACATTATAATGATCATCAGTGTCTTCAGCTAATATACCTGTATAGTAAACTCCTAGACATTCTTTGTTATCTATATATAGTGATACTTCATTTAGTTCTAATATGCTAGATACTATTTCATCATGATCTAGTACACCATAACTACCATCTGTACGGTTAGCTATAGCATTTTTTACTAGTTCTTCTTTTGTTGTACCATATAAATTAAGTAAACTATTATCAGTATATATAATACCTTCTTTTTTATCTATTACATATGTAGTAGTTGTTTTATTAAGTACATATCCACATATATCAATAATGTTATCTCTTACTGCAACAGTTATGTAATTATCAGTTTCATATACTATGTAATCACGATACATAAAGTCATCTTTGTTTTTTGATAATTCCTCACTTGTAGGTATTGCACACTCATAAGTTCCTTTTTCTTCTACATAATCTTTTGCGTATGCTGTATTTTCTGCTTTTAATCTTGCATTTAGACTATTTATAGAATCGGTATTAATATTAATTACTATATCTTTGTAAGTATATTCCTCTATCATATCTGTTGATAAATTAATAGCTTTTTCATTTTCATAGTAAATATAGTCTTTAGTATCATCTATTTTAGTTGCTGTCATATCTACATCTGTATCAACTAAATCTACAGTTTCTTTTTCATTTATAAACTGATCATATATAACATAGAATCCTAATACTAATATTATTATCATAAAGATAGTAGCTGGTTTTTTAGACCCTGTTGCTGGCACTACTCCTTTTGTTACTTTTTCAGTATTTTCACCTGCTATTTTAGGTTTTATTACTGGTGCTACATTCATACTAGCCCCTGCTAAAGAGGAACCTATAACAGGTACTACATGGTCTATTTTAATAGGTTCTTTTTTTACTACTTCTTTAGAAAATATTATTTTTCTTCCTCGTAACATATTATTACCTCTTAACTTGCCATACATTAAATACATCACAGTTGCTACTGTATGGTTCTGGATTTGGTTTTTCCATTTTAACTATCATTGGTATTTTAAATGCTTTACCAAACGCTACGCAAGTTCCTGGTTGTAATGTTTTTTGTTTTTCTACTACTTCTTTACTAATATTTGGAAGCATCTTTTCAATATATTCAAGGTCTCTTGGATGATTCATCTTGAATATTAAGAAGTTACTACACTGTGAAATAACTGTATCAGATATTTCAACTGGTCTTTGAGATATAAGATTAAAGATAAGTCCATATTTACGACCTTCTTTTGCTACACGTTCAAATATATTATATCCTAGTAAGAATTTATCACCATCTGCTTGAACATAACGGTGTGATTCTTCTAAAAGGATATGGAATGGTATTGATGCTCTAGCACTAAGTCTCTTAGTAAAATCGAATAACATTCTTGTATATATTTTAGTTACTGTTTTAGCAAATGTATCATCAATATCTTCAAGATTGAAGTTTATTATTTGGGCTTTACGTCCATTTACTGATATTAAACTTGCTACATAGTTTTCAAGTGTTATGAACTGTGGATATCTTAAGTATAGTGAATTCTCACCTATTGTTAAAGCATGTAATCTAACTTTTAAAGTTACTGCTTCATTATACATTTTTTCATTCTTAAGTAATCCTTCACTTATTAAAGTAAATGCAAGAGCTCTCTCTAGATCTTCAAGAGTGAAATACTTAATTAGTCTTGGTTCATATGTATCTAGTCCTTCATCAATAAATGATGAAATATATTCAACCATTAAATTACTTTCTGGAAATTGTCCAGCTGTATCAATAATGAATAAATCTCTAAATTTACGTGTATATCCTACTCCATGAACTACTGCTTCTAAGTTAAACTCAGTTGTAGTACAAGTAGCTAATACTGAAAATACATCGTTCTTTTTACTTGCTGATGTTTGATTAGTAAATAATATAGCCATCATTGCTTTAGCAATAACATGGTTACAGTATCTTCTAGATACATCATCATCACTAACAAATATATTAACTAATTTTAACATTCTTTCAATAATAGTTAATTGTGAATGTGTTTCTGCTTGTAATAATAAAGCATAGTCATCATTATTTAATAACCATAATGGAAGTGATAATAAGTTTTCTTTTGCAGCAGTTTTTGATGTTGTATAGTATTTAAAGTTATAATTAGGATTTATTTTATTAATATCTTGAAATGCATTATGATATTCACCATAAGCATCGAATATTAAGAAATTTGATTTAAATGGCATAAAGTTTGGATCACTAAATACATTTTGAAGTAATCTTGCTACTCCATATGATTTACCTGAACCAGTATTACCAAATATAGCCATATGGTTACTAAAGAAATCATTAATATCCATTCTAATTGGACAATCATCATATAGTGGTGATACTCCAAGTTGCATACTTCCTGGACCTTCTTCACCTACAATAATACCTAATTCTTCTTTACTTATAACTCTAAGTCTAGCTTGTAAAGTGGGTTTTCTAATAACACCACCTATAAACTTGCCATCTACTACTTCACCTAAAAATCTAACTTTAACAATCTTTGTATCAATATCAGCAACTTCACCAACAATTTTCTTGTTGTTATCCTCAAAAATAACATGCATATTCATTAAGTTTTCAGCTACCGGAGTACCTTCTGGTATTTCAATATGCGCTAAAGTATCAGTTAAATAAACTATCTTACCAAACATTAAACATCATCCCCTTATATTAATTCTTCAATTTGCTGTTTTATATCTTCATCTAAATCTTTTATTACTTCTCTAAGTTCATTATATTTTTGACATAATTTTAATTTGTCTTCATACATTAATAACTTATTTTCCGTATCTTTTATTTGTTTATGAATTGCATTTCTACTTGTTTCTTGATTTTCTGCTATTTCAGCTAAACTTAAATTATTAAAATAATAATCTTCGAAGTATAATTTTTGTTTATCTGTTAATAATTCACTATAGTAATCATATAAACCTGTTAAGTATATTTCCTTATCCATTTCCATTTAAATCACCCTAAATCCTTAAATAAACCATAGATATATTTTTCTATATCAAATACTCTTAGATCATCTAATTTTTCGCCCATTCCAACATATTTTACTGGAAGATTAACGCTTTCTTTAATAGCTAGAACTATACCACCTTTAGCAGTACCATCAAGTTTAGATAATACAATACCTGTTATATTAGTTATTTCTTTAAAACTTTTAGCTTGACTAATACCATTTTGACCAGTAGTAGCATCAATTACTAAAAGTGTTTCATGTGGAGCATCAGGAATAATATTTCCAATTACTTTATTTATTTTTTCAAGTTCTCTCATTAAATTTTCTTTATTTTGAAGTCTACCTGCTGTATCAACAAGTACTACATCGTAATTTTCTTCTTTAGCTTTTGTTAAACCATCAAAGATAACACTAGCAGCATCTGAAGTATCTTTAAATACTACTTCACAGTCTACCCTTTTACCCCACTGTTTTATTTGCTCAACAGCGCCAGCTCTAAAAGTATCTCCTGCTATCATCATAACTTTTTTTCCTTCTTTTTTAAGTTTATAAGCAAGTTTACCAATAGTTGTTGTTTTACCTGCTCCATTAACTCCTACAAATAGGATAACAGTTGGGCCTTCTTTTGAATAGTTTATCTTATTAACTAAGATATCTTTACCTACATAGATAACAAACATCTCATCAACTATAATTTCCATTAAGTCTTTAGAATCAACTATATTTTCATGTTTAACACGATATTTTAGTTTATTAATAAACTCCATTACTGTATTAACACCAATATCAGCCATAATAAGTATTTCTTCTAAATCTTCAAAATATTCTTCACTTACTTTTTTATATTTACTGTTTAATAAGTTTAATTTGTTTACAAAAACATTTCTTGTTTTCTCTAAACCTTCTTCATAACTTATTAAATCTTCTTTTTCTTCTTTTATTTCTTTTGTCTCTTTGCTTTCTTTAGCATTAAATAGGTTTTTAAATTTGTCAAATAACCCCATGTGTTTCACCTTCTCTATCTATAAACATTTTACACTATCTAAGGCTAAAATGCTAGACAAAAGGCAAAAAAAAAGATATAATTATATAGTTGATTTTTCAAAACAAAAATGAAAGGAGCGTTTATGAAAATTTTTGATGATGCAGACACAAAAATCTTTGCACTAGGCGGTCTAGGTGAAGTTGGTAAAAATATGTATTGTGTTATGCATGGAAACGAAATTATAATTACGGATGCAGGAGTCATATTTCCTGCAGGAGAATTAATGGGAATCGATTACGTTATTCCAGATTATACTTTCTTAAAGAGAAACGAAAGTAAAATTAAGGGATTGTTTATTACACATGGACATGAGGATCATATAGGAGGTATTCCATTCTTGTTGCAACAAGTTAATATACCTGTTATATATGCTCCTAATCAGGCAGTCGGATTAATAAGAAAAAAATTGGAAGAAAGAAATATCCAATATAAGAATTTAATTGTTTATACGGAAGAAACGGTTGTTAAGTTTAAGAATATGAGTGTTGAGTTTTTTAGAACTACTCACTCTATTCCAGATTCACATGGTATGTGCATACATACACCTAATGGTAATGTTGTTACTACCGGGGACTTTAAATTTGATTTAACTCCAATTGGACCAATGGCTAATTTATATAAGATGTCTAAAATTGGTAAAGAAGGAGTTAGTTTACTTTTATCAGATTCAACTAATGCACTAAATGAAGGTTTTTCAACTAGTGAAACAAAGGTTGATGAAGCGTTACAAGATATATTTATTAGACATGCAGGTAGTAGAATTATAATTGCTACATTTGCTTCTAACATATATAGATTAAAACATATTGTTGATACTTGTAAAAAGAACGATAGAAAAATTGCTGTATTTGGGCGTAGTATGGATAACAACTTAGAAATATCAATTCAAGGTGGTTATATAAAGAATAAAGATTTATTTATTACACCTGATGAAGCTGTTCATTTACCACCTCACAAAGTATGTTTACTTTGTACAGGTAGTCAAGGTGAACCACTTGCTGCTCTATCTAGAATAGCTAATGGTACACATAGACAAATTAAAGTACAGCCTTCTGATATAGTTGTCTTTTCATCAAGCGCTATACCAGGAAATGCTTTAAGTATTTCTAGAACTATAAATAAATTATATTTAAAAGGTGTAAGAGTTTATACTAATACACTACTTTCAGATATACATACTTCTGGGCATGCTAGTCAAGAAGAATTAAAACTTATGATAAGACTTATTAATCCAAAATACTTTATGCCATTCCATGGTGAATATCGTATGCTTAAGACTCATGCTGATTTAGCAGTTGATTGTGGTATTCCAAGAGAGAATACTTTTGTTCTAGGTAATGGTGATGTATTATCACTTTATAAGGGCAATATAACAAAAGCAGGAACTGTTCAAGCTGGAGATATATATGTAGATGGTAATCGTATTGGTGATGTATCTAATGCTGTTATGAAAGACCGTAAGATAATGGCTAATGATGGTATCGTTGTTGTTATATCAAATATTGATGTAATAAATGGCAAACTACTTACTAATCCAAACATTACAACAAGAGGCTTTGTTCAAGTTAATGAAAATATTGCAATGCTTAAGAAATTAGAAGAAGTAGCAAGACATGCTATTAACGCTAAGATAAGTACAAATATTAATTATACTGAAATAAAGAGTCAAATTATTACTGAATTATCAGAATACATATATGAACTAACAGGAAGAAAACCTATTATATTACCCGTAATTATGAATATAAAAAGAGAAACTAAAGTTGCAAACTAGTTTCTCTTTTTTATGTAATTATATACTTCATCAATAGTTTTATTGAAATCATCAAAATTAACATTAAACCATGTTACTTCCATTTGATTATTAAACCATGTATACTGCCTTTTAGCGTATCTTCTACTATCTTGTTTAATCTTATTTAAACAAGTCTCTAATGACTCCTTACACTCAAAATATGGGAATAGTTCTTTATAACCAATTGGCGTTGTAATAGCCTTAGTTCTACAACCTGATTCAAATACCCACTTAGCTTCATTAAGTAGTCCACTATCTATCATAGCATCTACCCTTTTGTTAATTCTATCATATAGAACTTCTCTATCCGTAGTAAGTCCTATAAATAAAGTATCGTATAAAAGTTTATCGCTTTTTTCTTTACTAGGAAGTTTACCTGTTTCATTATAGTAATCAAGTACTCTTTCTATTCTTTGACGATTATTTAAATGAATAGTAGTATTTGGATCAATAGTAAGTAACTTATTATATAATTCCTCAGTTGAAAATACACTGTAGTCACTTCTAGATTGTTGCTCTTCAAATTCATAATTATATAAAGCTGCTTTTATATATAAACCAGTACCCCCTACTAAAATAGGTGTTTTACCTCTTTTTAAGATATCATCTATTTTTTCTCTACAATCTTTTTGATATTCATATACTGTATAATTATCTTCCTTTGCTTTTATATCAAATAAATGATGTGGAATACCTTCTTTTTCTTCTTCAGTTATTTTTGCTGTAGCAATATTAAGTTCTTTAAAAATCTGTGTACTGTCAGCATTAATAATTTCACCATTAAGATTTTTAGCAAGTTCAACACTCATTTTAGTTTTACCCACTGCTGTTGGACCTAATATAACTATAACCTTCTTCATATATTATAACCTTCTTCTTTTTATCTCTTTTATATAAGCTTTTTCTAATACTTTCAAAGAATTATCCTCTACTTTTAAAATGGTACCATCTTCACTAATTAATGAAAGATTAAACATATTAAATACTTCATCTAATTCTAATTTATTAATATTTTCATTTAAAGTAATAAAATCATTTATTTTATTTGGATTATTTAAGATATTTTGATGCATTAGTGAAGCTAATAATATACCAATTATATATCTTTGTTCCGTATCAATATCAAGTTCACCCTTTTTTATTATATCGGTAAATACTTCATTACCAATTTTAATATCCCTATCAGTTCTGCTTTCTGCTATATCACAAAAATTATCATAGCATATTTCGTTTTCAATTAAATATTTTTCTATTACATCAATTTGATATTGAACACTTACAGCCTTATATAAAATAGCTGCCATATCATTAGGCATGTTTTTCTTATATTCCATAGGTGTTGCAGGAATTCTAGCAAAATAGTCTTCTTGTAACATCTCAGCACATATAGAAATAGCTTCTGTTATAAGATTTCTTGTCATCGTTTGATTTTTTATATCCATATTATAATCATGCATTATTTCATGCGTTATAGCATAACTATCTTCAATAGTATTGCAAATTGGAAAAATGATTTCTTTTTTGCCAGTTTGATTATTTAATCCCGAAGTAGCTCTACTTGGAATTTTATTACTTTTAAAATTAAATGTATGATTATACCATGCTTCTTTTAAATGATCAGCATATGCTCCTTTTATTGACCCCAGAAAATCATATGCATAATTATAGTTAGTGTTTAAATCTCTAGTAACACGATATCTTCTATTAATTATAGGAAAATTATGAGCAAGCACAATTTTATTTAAACCCTTTATAAACTCTAAGTCACTTATATTATAATCACCAAAATACGCTAAATAACTAGCCGTAATATCACTTATTTTTTGATATGGATTAACCATTATTTTATAAACATACAATCTCCAAATGAGAAGAAACGGTATTTTTCTTCTACTGCTTCTTTATAAGCGTTTAGTATGTGTTCCCTTCCAGCTAGAGCACTGACTAGCATAACAAGCGTTGATTTTGGTAAATGAAAATTAGTTATTAGACAGTCTATTGCTTTAAATTGATAACCTGGATAAATAAATATATCTGTCCAGCCACTACATTCTTTAAATGTCCCATATAAATTCATAATAGTTTCTAGAGTTCTTGTTGATGTTGTTCCAACACTTATAATTCTGTTACCACTTGCTTTAGCATCATTTAAAACATCAGCAGTTTCTTTACTCATTGTATAATATTCTGAATGCATTTTATGATTATTTATGTCTTCAACGCTTACTGGTCTAAATGTACCAAGTCCTACGTGAAGTGTTACATATTCAATTTTTACACCCTTTGCTTTTATTTCTTTTAAAAGATCTAAAGTAAAATGTAAGCCAGCTGTTGGAGCTGCTGCACTACCTATATTCTTCGCATATACGGTTTGATATCTGTCCTTATCCTCTAGTTTTTCATGTATATATGGAGGAAGTGGCATTTCGCCTAAACTATCTAGTATTTCATAAAATATACCTGTGAAAATGAATTTAAATATTCTAATTCCCTCTTCACCAAGTCCTATACACTCTGCTTTAAGTTTACCTTCACCAAAATCGACAATAGTTCCAATCTTAATTCTTTTAGCAGGTTTAGATAAACATTCCCATGTATTTTCTTCTTTTTCTTTTAACATTAACACTTCTATTACCGCATTAGTTTCTTCTTTAACACCAAGAAGTCTAGCAGGAATAACTTTAGTATCATTAAGTACTAAAACATCACCACTACGTAAATAACTTGTTATATTATTAAAATGTTTATGTTCTAATTCTCCAGTTTCTTTATCAAGAACAAGCATTCTTGAAGTATCTCTTTTCTTTAGCGGAGTTTGCGCTATTAATTCTTCTGGTAAATAGTAATCAAAATCATCTGTTTTCATATATAAATGCACCTCTTTAACTCGTTATATTATATCATATAAATAATATTTTGAACTTGTAAACTAAGGAATTTTTTCTATAAATTCTTCTTAGCAAGTTTAGACATTAAAAACCACCTAATTTTAATAGATGGTTTTATTTTTTGACAATTAATAGATGAAAAATGTTTGCGAATAAAATATAGATAAAATCACGTTGTTTTGTTTAAGGTTTTATTTTCCAATATTAGCCATAAACAGAATATAATTTCAAACAATACCATAACTGCTGAAATTACTGTAGTATTAAATAAAATACCAACAAAAAGAGCAGTGAAAGATATAATTACAGCCATTGCGGAATATGCTTTTGAATTATACAACCATCCAAATGGTAATAAATGTGCTCCAAAAATAATTGCTAAAACCATAACCATTTTATCTGGTACTGTTGGATATACCCACATAGCAATTAATATATATAAAAATTGGTTAGTAGAAAACAAAAGTCCTAACTTATTTAAAGGATTATCCTTAGTCGAAAAATCTGCCTTAATTATCTTTGAAACCATATAAGCCAGTGGTAGTAGTGGTGCGGTAAAACAGAATGTCAGCAAATTTTTTGTTAGAACATCTTCTATTGGCAATAGTGAAATCACCAATACAGCGCACCATATAAATACAGAGGCAATAATAAAATGTAGTCCTTTTTTACTTTTTATTGAAATATCTTTTCTTAATTCTTCTAAATTCATTTACATTTACTCTCCTATATACAATTACTTTGCAATTCATAGATTCGTCTATACGTTTGTATTTGTTATAATATGATTTGTCTAGTATTATACCTTTTTTTATATTATCATAATATTCAAAAAAAGTAAACAAATCACACTTATCATAAATTGTGCAACCTTCTAAAAAATAAAGAATTAACATAGTCATTTTATTTATGCAAGTATATAAATTAGAAACATGTTTAAATAAACATATTTACTTTAAAATAAAATTAAAAAATGTAATTTCTTCCAGTTCATTAATTCCTCCATAAGCTAAATTATATTATAAAACATTCACACGATTTATAAAAAATTATAGCAAAAAAAACAATCCATAAGGATTGTTATTTTGTTTTAGTCGGATTTTCAATTTCATAACTGTTAGCCATGCGAATGCAGTCACCAATAGCATTTTTATATTCTGCTTGTGACATATCTTCATATGCTACTGCATCACAGTAGTCAAACATATTATAAATCATATTTCTTCTATCTTTCATATCACTTGATTTAGCTTTAACACTTTCAAGTAATATAGAATTAGAAACTATTTGACCATGAGATTCATAATCACTTAAGGGAAGTGATGTCATAGTAGTCGCTAAAAGAAAAGCACTTTCATTATCTAAGAATTCAACATGTGTTGGTACTTTACTTATTACAGCTCCAAAAGTTAATATAGCATCAAGACTATTGCCTTTATTAATATCCATATCATCTATATATAAAGCCATTTCAGTAAATTTTCTTTGAATCATGGCATCTCTACCAGCTAATTCAGGTATAAAATCTAATTTTTCTAAATTAAAATCAAAGTCACGTTCAATTTGATCAACTTTATCTTCAAGTTCTCCACCTACATATTTTTGGTTAACTATTGCCAAGTCCTCTAGGCGTTGTTTTTTAAGACGTTCATATAAAACATCTCTCATATTTAATTCTTTGTCTTCTAAATTGAATATTCTTTCCATAAACCCTCCTAAAACATGGAATCTTGTCTGTTAATTTTCAAATGTTTGTATGCTTTATCCGTAACCATTCTACCACGATTTGTTCTTTTTAGGAAGCCATTTTGTAATAAATATGGTTCGTATACATCTTCGATTGTTGTTTGTTCTTCACCAATTGAAGATGCTATCGCATCAATGCCAACAGGACCACCATTAAATTTTTCTATAATAGCTTTTAATAAGTTATAATCTGTTTCATCTAATCCAAATGAATCAACCTTTAATTTATTAAGGGCCATGTTTGCTACTTCAAAATCTATTATACCACTACCCATGACAAGTGCATAGTCTCTAACTCGTTTAAATAAACGATTTGCTATTCTAGGTGTACCTCTGCTTCTCCTAGCAAGTTCAACTGCTGCATCATCAGTAATTGGACAATCAAGTACTCTACTTGTCCTTTTTACAATTGTTGTAAGTTCTTCAATTGTATAATAATTTAATTTTGAGATAATTCCAAACCTATCACGAAGTGGACCAGTAAGATCCCCCGCTCTAGTAGTGGCCCCTACTAATGTGAATGGCGGTAAATCTATTTTAATATTACGACTGCTAGAATCACTTCCAACAATTATATTTAAACTAAAATCCTCCATAGCTGAATATAGAATTTCTTCAATAAATCTAGGTATACGATGTATTTCATCAATGAAAAGTACATCCCCTGGTTCAAGAGTAGATAAGACTGCAGCTAAATCGCCACTTTTTTCAATAGCTGGACCACTTGTTGTTTTTATACCATTATCTAACTCATTGGCTATTATATATGCTAAAGTTGTTTTACCTAGTCCCGGAGGACCATATAATAAAACATGATCAAGTGGCTCATCACGCATCTTAGCTGCTTTTATAAATATACTAAGATTATCTTTAACTTCACTTTGCCCAATATATTCGTCTAAATGTTCAGGTCTTATGCTACCTTCAAATTTATCATCTTCTAATTTTGCTTCACTAACTATTCTGTCTTCCACTTAATCACCTCATTTACTTTAATAAAAGTTTTAATGCCTCTTTTATTTGTTCTTCGATTGCTTTACTTTTATCTATATTAGGTAGAACTCTTTTGATATCAGGATTTTTATATCCTAAACCTTTTAATACTTCTACAAGTTCATCTAATTCAAGGGCATTATTAACTCCTGTCTGGGAATTAACTAGTTTGCCTTTTAAATCTAAAATTATTTGTCTTGCTACTTTATCACCTATTTTAGGGAATTTTTTTAAATACAGAATATTTTCTCTTTCGATAGCATCAATAATTCCTGAACTAGAACCAGTTGCAAGCATAGGTAAAGCCATCTTACATCCTAGTCCTTTGACACTAATTAGTTTTAAGAATAATTCTTTATCTTCAATAGTTTTAAAACCATATAAGCTAAGTTCATCTTCTCTAATTAACTGATATATATATATTTTATATTCATTATCGATTTCAAATTGATATGGATTAGCAGTATAGATCAAATAACCAATACCACCAATTTCAAGAGTTATATGATTGCTTTCTATTTCAGTAACTTTACCTTTTAAATATGTATACATGTTATTTCTTCCTAAAGAAAGTTCTTAAAATATAAAATTCAAAAATAATGAAAGCAACAACATATAACCACACTAATATAGTATATAAAAGTCCGCTAGAATAATTTCCAATTATTGCAGGAATATTAGATGGAATATACTTATTCATAAAAGCATATACATCCCCTGAAGCAAGTTGTTCTTTGGCAAAAGTTACTATTCTAAGTAAAATATCTGCTATAGCTATAAAGTATATAAAATTACTAAATCTCTTAAAGACAAATATAACTAAACCCATTAATACTAATAAAATCACTAAATCCATACTAAACCGTCCTTCTTTATTTGTAATCTATTTCAACATTGTAATTCATAATTTGATCATTTATTAATACGTAATAAGTACTTAAATTAATCTTTACTTTTACAATTTTATTTTCTGTTTTTGTTGTTATGATTTCGATGTTTTTACCATCCAACATTGAAGTATTTTCTATAGCAAGTACATTGCCATCATAATTACTAGCAAAGTACTCAAGTGGTACTAAATAAGATGTTTCTACACTACCATTTGAATAATTTGTAGTATATGATTCTTCACCATTTTCTATTAAATCATAAATAAACGATGGAGTTAAATACCAAAATTTAAATTCAAAAGTTGGAGCTACTAAAGTTGCATCTAGGTCATTAACTAAATTTTGTCCTTCAGCAAAATAATAATAATCTCCTATTTTAATAATTTGTTTGGTAGCTGATGTAAAAGTATATTTATTATCACCTATTGTATAACTTCCTGCATAGCCACTTAAATTTTTATATGCAGTCATCGCATCAACTGGAGTGTTATCATGCTTATCATTATCAGCATTATTAATTCTGTAAGTTGCAGTTGCTGTAAATACAGCGAACACAGCAAATAGTATATATAAACCTAATTTGATTAATGCTTTTCCTCTTTGATCTGCCCAGACTTTCTTGAAATTAGCGATAAAGTTGTCAAACTTATTTTTCATTTATATCACTACTCCAATACTTTTCCAACTAAATTTTGATATCCTCGCACAAATTCTTCTCCTGTTACTCTTCTTTTGCCTTCCATTTGTACTTCTGTTAATACAACTTCACCATTAGAAGTTTTAACACCAAATCCATCTTCATATATGGCTGTTACCTTGCCATTAAATAGATTAGAAAAACTATTGTCTGTTTCACGACATTTCCATACTTTTAGTATTTTTCCATCTAAAACCGCATAACTTCCAGGCCATGAATATAACCCTCTAACCTTGTTATAAACTTCTCTTTTAGTTTTACTAAAATCAAGATGTTCATCTTCTCTTTTTATATTAAAGCCATATGTTACTTTTGATTCATCTTGTGCAGTCCTTGTATTGGTTTTATTTATAATACTAGGAAGTGTTTCAATTAATAAATCTCTACCTAATATAGCAAGTTTATTATGAAGTGATTCAGCTGTATCGTTATGATCAATTTCTATTTCTCTTTGACAAATTATGTCACCTGCATCCATCTTACTACCCATATACATTATGGTAATACCAGTTTTACTATGTCCTTCTATAATTGCTCTATGGATAGGTGCTCCTCCCCTTAGTTTAGGAAGTAACGATGCATGAACATTAATACAACCTAATCTTGGAAAGAATAGTAACTCATCTGGTATAAATTGTCCATATGCACAAGTAATTACTAAATCCGGTTGAAAGGCTAAAACTTCAGCATATTGCTGTTTTAATTTTTCTGGTTGAATAGTTAAAATAGTATGTTTGGTAGCCATTTCTTTAACAGCAGTTGTTTTAACTTCACCATTTCTACCAACTGGTCTATCTGGCTGAGATACTACTGCTCTTACCTTATAATTTGCAATTAAACCTTCTAGTACAGTTGCACTAAATTCTGGCGTACCCATGTAAACTATTTTTAATTCTTTTTCAACATTTAATTCTTCTAAATTCATATTATCACCTACCATAATTTTATCATATTTTTTATTAAATAACTACATTCTAAGTGGATTTATATCAATTTGAACAGTTATCTTATTAACTGTTTTATAATGATTAACTAAATAATCTAATTCTTTATAAATATCTTTTAATTTTTTATATTTTATTATTATTTGCATATTATAAATGTTATTAAGTTTAGGTATACTTGCCATACTAGGACCAAGTATTACAGTATTTGATAACTTATCCTTTAAAAATTTAACCATCTTATTTGACTCAGTTTGCGCTAAAGACAAGTCTGCTGAACTAATCTTAATAAAAGCTAAATTACTAAATGGTGGATATTTTAATACTTTTCTAATGCGTAATTCTTCATTATAGAAACCTAGATAATCATGATGACTTGCCATTACTATGCTATAGTGGTCTATATTAAATCCTTGAATTATAACATTTCCTTTTTTCTCTGCTCTTCCAGCTCTTCCAGCCACTTGATTTAATAGTTGAAAAGTTCTTTCAGCATTTCGAAAATCTGGTATATTTAAAGATGCATCACCATTAACAACGCCTACTAAAGTAACATTAGCAAAGTCTAGTCCTTTAGAAATCATTTGTGTACCTATTAAAATATCATACTTTCCTTCACTAAAAGCGTTTATTATTTTCTCATGACTTCCTTTGAGTGAAGTTGTATCGACATCCATTCTCACCGTTCTGATACCAGGAAACATTTTAATTATTTCTTGTTCCAATTTTTCAGTTCCTATTCCAAACTGGTTAATATTTTTACTCTTACACTCCGGACATACATCAAGTAAATCAAACTGCATATCACAGTAATGACATTTCATTTTATTAATTCCTTTATGATAAGTAAGTGGTATATCACAGTTAGGACATTTATATGTATATCCACAGTCATGACAAGATATTACAGTTGAATAACCTCGTCTATTTAGAAGTAATATTGTTTGTTCTTTTTTATCTAATCTATCTTGGATGCTATTATATAATATCCCACTAATTAGTTTATTTCCTTTTTTTATTTCATCTCGCATATTAACAAGTTCTACTTTTGGAAGATTTTTATTAACTCTTTCTTTCATCGTAAGAAGTGTGTATATACCTGATACTGCCCTAGTATAACTTTCTATTGAAGGCGTTGCACTTCCTAGTACTACTGGACAGTTATATCTCTTTGCTCGCCACAAAGCGACATCTATAGCGCTATATCTAGGGTTATTTTCTTGCTTATAAGTAGTCGTATGTTCCTCATCTATAATTATTATTCCTAAGTTAGTAAATGGTGCAAAGATAGCACTTCTTGCCCCAATAGCAATTGATACTTCTTTTCGTTCAATTTTACGCCATTCATCATACTTTTCACCATTACTAAGTCTACTATGTAGTATGGCAATTTTACTACCAAATCTTTTTTTAAAAGTATTAACTAGCTGCGGTGTTAAACTAATTTCTGGAACAAGAACAATAGCCTCTTTACCAGTATTTAAAACCTCATCAATAATATGCATATATACTTCTGTTTTACCTGATCCCGTTACACCATGAAGTAAAAATGATTCAAACTTATTCAAACTATTTTTAACTGCATTTACCGCATTACTTTGTTCACTATTTAATACAATATCACAATTTTCCTTGCAATCTTCATCATTAATACGATACATTTCTTCTTGAGTTTCTTTAAGTATACCTTTTTCAATTAATGTTTTTACTGCACTAATAGATACTTTTGTAGCATCACTTTTTAACACTTTATTGTTATTTTCAAATAATTTCAATACATTTCTAGCTGCTATAGTTTTACCTTCATAAGTATTATCAACAAGTTCTAGAAAAGACACATATTTTTTATTAACAACTAGTCCATTCTTAGCTTTTAAAGCGCTAGGAAGCATTGTTTGATATGCAAATATTAAATTGGTAAAAGTATTTTTACTAATGAATTTGCCTAGTTCTGACATTTCACTATTAATAACAGGTTCATCATCTATTACATCATTAATATCTTTTATTTCATAATCTATATCTTTATCATTACTTATTTCTAAAACAAAACCTTCTACCATTTGTCTACCAAATGGAACAAGTACTCTAATACCAACTTTTACTTTATCTTCTAAAGTACTAGGAATACTGTATGTAAAAGTTTTATCTATTCTACCAGCTTTAATTTCTACTAATACCTTTGCAACCATATTCCGCCTACTTTCTAATTACTTTTTATGATACCACAAACATTTGTTCTTGTAAATAAAATCTACAAAAAAAACATAGTCTAACTATATTTCTTATCTAATTAATTGCTTTGCCTCTTCACATTCTTTAGCATACTCATCTATAGTAAGAACATGAAATTTAAAATAATAATTATCAGTAGTAGTCATTTCATAATTATTTGGTCCATTATGAAATTTAACCCAGTTTATTTGAGGACTCTTTTTATGATCAGTTACTTCTAATATCTCTGCTGGTGTTTTTAATAAATAATTACGTACTTTTAAATAGTTTTCTATTTCATGTGAATACATACTACCACTCCATAATACCATTTTAACACAAAATTAATAAAGTGATACCTTGTTTTTACTGTTATATAAGGGTATAATTATACTAGGTGATAATATGGAAAAGGAAAATAGTACTGACAATATGCAAACTGATGAAGAAACAGTAAAAGATACTAAAAGAGAAGTATCTAAAAAGAAGTATAAAATGAAAAAAGGAATACTTAAATTATTTATAGTTTTAATTATCCTTATGCTTATTGTATTAGCAGGATACCTTTATTATAAGTATATAAATAGTGATAAGTATTTACTTACTAAAAAAGGATATACTGAAGAGCAAGTAACAACTATTTTAAAGAATAACGATATGACTGATATTTTACTTAAAAGAGATTATAATGAGTATATTATTGATATAATGAGTTCTAAATATTATTTAAGTAAAAATTTAGATGCCTACTTAGATTACAAAGCTGAAAATGATGATAAAAAAATTGACGATGTAATTGCGATTATAAATGTAGGGGCAGATAAAGAATGGTATGACGATCCTAAAGAAACTGATACTACTAAAGGCGTATTAATGCTTGTTAATAAGTTTAATTATCTAACTGAAGATTATGAAGTAGATGATTTAATGGATATGAGTATTTTATATGCATTTAATGGTAAGCAAATAAAAGAAGAAGTTTATGAAGCATTTAAAAAGATGGCAATAGATGCTGCCGAAGAAAAATTAAAGTTAGTAGCAAATTCTGCTTATAGAACATATACTTATCAAAAAAGTATTTATACTTCTTATAAAAATAGTAAAGGTACTGAATATGCAGATAGTTACGCAGCTAGAGCTGGTCATTCAGAACATCAAACTGGTCTTTCAATAGACATTAGTACTTTAACTAGTACAGCTGATAACTTTGCTGAAACTGAAGAATTTACTTGGCTTATAAATAACGCCTACAAATATGGCTTTATATTAAGATATCCAGAAGGAAAAGAATATTTAACTGGATATAGTTATGAATCTTGGCACTATAGATATGTAGGAAAAGAGGTTGCGCAGAAAATTCACGATGAAGATATTACATTTGATGAATATTATGCTTATTATATAGACGGAGAGTAATATGAAAAAAAAGAGAGCACGAATGAAAAAAGCACCAATTTTATTTATTTGTATTATTTTAATTGGTTGTATCATATATTTTACTATGAAAAGTGGAAAATTAAATGATTTTAATAATAGTAAGAAGTTAGAAGACTTAGGTTATACTACTTCTGAAGTAAGTCTTATTGAAGACAGTGAAGATTATCTAGAGTATGCTTTAGAAAATCCTTACGACAGTAATTTTACTAAATTTATTCAAGGTAAGGATTTTATGCTTGAAAATTTAGATGCCTATTATGACTATATGAATGATAATAATACTGCAAGTATTGATGATATTATTTTTCTTGTAAATAACGGTATTGATTATGAATATAGCAATTTACTTATGAGTATAACTAAAGAAAAATATTTTTTAAAACCAAGATTAGAAAGATATATGAATTATGCGAAAGACTATCCTAGTCTAACTACAAAAAAAATAGTTACTAATGTAAACTGTAACTTAGATTATGACTATTATTCTAATGTATCTCCTAGTAATACTAGTTATGGTATATTAATGATAGCTAATAAATACTATTATTTAAATAGTGATTATAGTAATGATTTAGTTACTATGGAAAGTGGTTATACTAAAAGAGCTGGTGCGCAACTTAATAGAGAAGCTTATGAAGCTTTTAAGAAATTAAGTGATGAAGCTAAATCTAAAGGTCTTAGTATTTTAAATCAATCTGCTTACCGTAGCTATAGTACTCAAGCTGATATATATAGTGATTATGTAAGTGAAAGCGGTATTGAATGGACAGATAGATGGTCAGCAAGAGCTGGTTACTCTGAACATCAAACAGGGCTTGCACTTGATGTCCTTACTGATTCAAGTACTGCTTTAGGAGATTTTGCTAGTACTGATGAATTTGCTTGGATGAAAGATAATAGTTATAAATATGGTTTCATCTTAAGATACAAAGAAGACACTACATTACAAACTGGTTATGGTTATGAACCTTGGCACTATAGATATGTAGGCATAGATGCTGCAAAAGTTATCTATGATGAAAATATAACTTTTGATGAATATTATGCTTATTATGTATTAAAGAAATAAAAAAGAAGAATTACTTTCTTCTTTTTTTTCTTCGCCTATTTTTAATTACTTTTATTCTGATAAATACTAACAGTGCTATTAAAGCAAGACTAATTAGAACGGCTACAATATTTTCTTTTAGGAATACACCTAATGAAAAATCAACTTTTTCTGTAAGTAAAACATCAAATGTCTTTAATACTTCACCATTATATATAACATCTATAGTACCTAGTTTATCGCCAACATTCATACCTGTTTTAACTATATCTACACCATTATAGTCTAGTGTTACATCTTCTTTATTAAAAGTATTATCTAAATAATATTTTATATCTTCAGATGCATAAATGTTAACTTCACTTGCTTTGCCATATTTGGTAGGAAGTGTAAGAATTAAATCACCTTTGTCTACTAGATTGTGATATTTATAATTTTCAAAATAATAATCATAAGTATTTATAGCATCTTCTATATTATAAGCTCTTGAGCTATCAATTGGAGCATAAATCGTAACAAGCAAGTATTCAATATTATTTTCGCTATCTAAAGCAACAGAAGCTAAACATTTACCTGCATCAAGAGTATAACCTGTTTTAGCTCCTTCGAAATAACTTATATCTAAACCATATGTCTTAGCATTTGATACTAAACTACTATAAAGTGTCATAGAATTATCACTTAAAACATAAGACTTTGTTGTAAAAACTTCTTTAAACTTTTTATTTTTTAAAGCCTCGATTAACAACTTAGCTACTTCATCTGTTGTAGAATAATGACGGTTTTGATCTAAACCAATACTGTTTTGATAATATGTATTATCTAAGCCTAATTCTTTAGCTTTATCATTCATCATCTTAACAAATTCTTCTTCTGAACCTGCTATGCTTACAGCAAGTGCTCTAGCACAGTCAGCACCACTTGGCAAAAGTGTTCCATATAATAAATCGTTATATGTAACTTTTTGATTAACTTTTAAACCTATTACATAAGCATTATATTCATCTAAAAATCTAAGCATATCACTAGTAATAGTTACCTTTTCATCAAAATTCTTTATGTTATCTATTGCAACTAAAGCTGTCATTATTTTTGTTAAGCTAGCTATACTAACCTTCTCATCTTTATTTTTCTCATAAATAACTTTATCTTCATTTAAATTATATAATACAGCATACTTACTGTTTAATTCTAAAGCATGAGTATGCATTACCATAATAAACATTACAAATATTCCAAATACTATCTTTTTCATAAAATCACCTACTTTTAAAGTATACCACAAAAAAAAGAATATTTAGTTATCTAAATACTCATTTTGTAAAGCTTTTTCTATCATGTCTTGAAACATTAGATTAATATGGGGTATTTTTTCTATAGGAATCTCTACTGGTTCATAATAATTTTCTTTACAGTTTCTATCTTTTTCTTCACCATTAAGTTTAATATCGCCAGATAACTTTTCACAGTGGTAGAAATACTGAATTGCCTTTTCATCTTCTACCATACCAACATATCCAAGAACTATTACTTTTAGGTTAAACTCTTCATATACTTCCCTAATAACTGTGTCATATAAAGTTTCATTTGGTTCTTGACCACCACCAGGAAGTGAATAATACTCAATATATTTACCATCTTCTTTTTTTCTTCTTCTAAACATTAGTACAATATTATCATCTTCAAATATAATAGCTCTTGCGCTAACTCTTTTTCCCATCTTATCACCTACGCTAATTATAACATAAACAATAAAAAAAACAGATAAATAATTATCTGTTTGGAAAGTTGTTACATCTACCACATTCATTGTTTATAACTTGACATTCCTCTGAACAAGTATATTCAGGTCTATATGTATGATTATAAATATGTTTATTTATTATATGAGTGTGAACTGGTATTACATGAGGAACCTCATGATAGAATTCTTTTTCTATACAATTTGTTACTCCTGGGTCCATAACTGGACACTCTCTTTTAGGTTCACAACATACTCTAGGTTCACAACACATATTTTGTCTTGGACAGCAATTTCTATTAAACATTGTATATCCCCCTTACCTACTTTATATTATGAGAGGGATAAATGCTGGTGTATGTAATATGCCTTATTATAAAGCAAAATAACTTAGATTAATGTTCTTATTTGTGCAATTATTTCTTCTGGTATATTCACTATATTAGCACTTGAATCTCTAAAACTAATTACTACAAATTCATTATTTTTAAGATTTTTGTATACTTCTTCATTTTTATTCTTATCAAATACAGTATCATATATTTTATCTAGGTTAACATAAGTACTATGATCTATTACTTCTACTTCTTTATCATAGTATAAACATTCTAAAATACTTGATAGAACTGTTACTAAATCTTTTGGACTAATATTAGATTTAATGTTTCTAACCTCTATTAACTTGCTTTTTAAATAATTAATCCATAGGTATTTATCACCTATTTCTGTTTGATATTTAGTATATTTATCATAGTCCCAAATAAACTTAAATTGTTTGTACATATTCTCATCAAAAAATCTTCTATTTTCACTTACAAAAGTAGTGACTTTTTTATGAGCAATATTTAAATCTGTTACATCAAATTTATTAAAGTTTAAGTGTATTCCGCATTTTTTTTCTTTTGATATTTCAATTGCACCATTAGAAAATTCAATTATTTCTAATAGTTGTGTATATATTCTATTAATTTCTTCGACTTTCATAGGATCTAAAACTATTTCAAAAGAATAGTCTCCTAGAATAGTTCCGTCTTTAACAAAATAACCATTGTCTCCTACTAAATCTTTTACTTTTAAAAGCATTTTTTTGATAAAAGAGTAACTATTTCTATCGAAGTTAACTGAAACTTCTATTTCAAGACCTACTTGATTGTATTCAATAGTACCTAGTTCTCTTTTGTATCCATATGATGGTTTAATATCTAAAACAGCATCATATTTTTCTTCATAATTTATATCTTCCATTTTATTCCTTCTTTCTAAATAACGAATAGTATCTAGAAGAGCATTCATAAGTCTAGTATGTCTTAGTTTATTATTTTCTAAGTTACGATGTTGTCTACTTATTTCGAGTTGAATAGTTTTAATGTTTGTTTCCATATTAACTATTTTACACACAGTATTCCTACTACTTTTGAACCTCTTATCTATTCTAATTTTTTTAATTTTATCTTTATGCAATATTTCAATTATGTCTGTTATAAGTTGTTTGTCACCATTTACGTTTTTATAATCGTTGGTTCCTATTTCAATATCAAAAGTTCTGACTGCTTTAGAGCCATGTATATCTATTAAATATTCAATATTATTATCTTTTATATACTGTACAAGTTCTTTTTGATATATGTTATTTACATTATAATTAGGATCAAAATTTATTTCCTTATTAGTATAAATAACATGGACCTGGGAGAGCTCCTTAAGAAGTTTTACTATCGTTAAGGTACCTGCATCTTTAGGCTTTCGCTTACCAAAGCGCATATGACTATATGCATGTGGCGCTGAAATCATTACATTTGAAGTTCCTGGAATTATTGAGTAATATTGTTTTACTACTTTAGCAGGATTACTATCACAATTTAACAAATATCTTTTTACTTTCTTCATATTTATTACCCCTTTTAAACAAAAAAACAATCTCATTACACTAGGATTGTTTTTATGTGATTGTACTATACTACTATATATTATACATAATTAATAATTAGTAATCAATATTATATATATTTTTGGAAATTAAGCAAGTGTTTTTTTGATATTTTTTAAAAATTAGATTTTATTAAATAAAGGAAAAGATCCTAATTTATCATAAAATACTGTTTTGCCCTTTGTTTATTTAGATTTTTATATAATTTAATATTATTATAGATTGTTTATTTTTAATGCTAATTCTAGTGCTAATAGAACTATTTTTTCTTTTTCAGATAATTTTGCGTCATTACCTAAACTTCTAGAATCCCATTTAACACTATCTAAATTATCAGCAGCATAAAAGAATTGGAAAAAGTCTTTTGATCTAAATTTAGCAACTGCACTCATAGAAGCACATTCCATTTCGACACAAATGCATCCGTTTTCTTTTCTTTTTAATACCTTATCTCGTGTTTCTCTATATGGAGCATCAGTAGTCCAAGTTCTACCTTCAATATAACTATAATTATGCTCTTTTAAAATTTCTTTAAATTCATTTTTATATTTTGTATTTACTTCTATTTCATCACTAGCTTCTAAATAGTGATAACTAGTACCTTCATCTCTCATAGCACTAGTTGGTATAATAATTGCTAAGTCATCTATTTCTCTACTTAAAACACCACAAGAACCAAACATAATTAGTTTTTCTAATCCCATTGCTAATACTTCCTCATATCCAACAGTACAAGCAGGCGCACCTACTCTCGACATGAAGAAGGCAATATCGATTCCTTTATAATTTAGCTTATAAACAGGTACTTTACCATTAGCATTACTTATTAATGCAATTTGCTCGGGATTATGTATTTCAACAATTTTATCAATTATTTTTTTAGAAAAGCAAGTTACACCAATTTTAGGAAAATCTGGTATAACGTTTTCAACTTCATCAGGTTCAAAAGTCGATATTTTACATTTATCAAAATCATTTAATAGCATATTTTTCATCTCCTATATTAAATATTATAACATATGCCAAAATTAAAAGGTTTGTAATTTTTTACAAACCTTTATTTTAGAAAATGCTATATTTTGAATGTATTTATAAAATCACTATATTCTTTATTTTTAATAGCAATTTTCATTTTCAAACCATACACATAAGTATAATTTATATCTTTAATTTCATTATTTAGAGTTTTAATTTTAAAGTCATCTAATTGATATATTATATCTTGTTGCAACTTATTTATATAATGTGATGTTGTTTTAATAAAATATATATTAGTTACAACTAATAATGGATACATAAATGCAAATAGTGCCATAGTAATATGAAATATTATATAGTCAATGCTTGATAAATTTTGCCATATGTAGAAAGCTATAATAGAAGTAATTACTGATGGTATTATAATTAATATATGCTTTTTTAAAGTATACTTAATCATTGTATGTTTAAGTAAATTAGATATTATTAGAGTAATAAATGTAAGTGGTATTGATAGTAATAATATTTGGCTAGTACTAAAATTAACATCAAAGAAATATAATACTTGCACTGCATATATATAAGTTAATATAGTAGATTCTTCAAATATTGAAATTTTATCTAAGATACCATATGTTTTAATAGATTCTTTTTTTAATTCAACAGTAAAACTATTTGAAACACTTTGATAACTCCAATCACTAGATACTTGTTTCTGTAACTGTTCTAGTGATATATAATTTTTTTCACTATCTTTGTAAATCAAAGTATTAATATATGTTACTACTTTAATTTCAAATTCTTTTAACTTTAAGTCATCTACTTTAAGAATATCTTTTTTATTCCATTTAATATAACTTATATCTTTTTCACTATATAATTTGTAATAATCTCTATCAATCAAATCGAGTAACGTTACCCAAAAAAGTTTGTTAGCGTTACCATTATTATAACAATATATGGCCAGTGCCGGCTCTATATCTTCTAATTTTATTTGATGTTGCTTATTCTTTCTAGGTCTAATATTTCTATAATAATTTATTAAAAACATTGTTAATAAATATAATAATATTAGAACTATGGGAATTATACTATCAATCATAATTACAACTCCTTAGAATGGTAATTTTAAATTACCACTTTTTAATTGTTTCATCATTACTTTCATTTGTTCAAATTGTTTTAGAAGTCTATTCAATTCTTCAACAGATCTTCCTGATCCTTTAGCTATTCTTTGTTTTCTAGTTGCTTTAAGACATTCTGGATGTTTTCTTTCATAAGGTGTCATTGAAAGAATTAAAGCTTCAACATGAGCCATATCTTTAGGATTAACTTTTACATCATTAAGGCCCATCTTTTTAGCTCCTGGTATCATTTTAATTAGATTTTCAAGTGGCCCCAATTTTTTGATTTGTTTTAACTGACTTAAGAAATCTTCTAAGTCAAATTTGCCACTTTGCATTTTCTTAGCAGCTTCCATAGCTTCATCTTGATCAATTACTGATTCAGCTTTTTCTAACATACTCATTATGTCTCCCATACCAAGTATACGAGTAGCCATTCTTTCTGGATAGAATTCTTCTAGTCCATCCATCTTTTCACTAACACCAATAAACTTAATTGGAATATTTGTTAAATGCCTAATAGAAAGAGCTGCTCCTCCACGAGTATCACCATCTAATTTGGTTAATACTGCCCCTGTAAGAGGTAATTTATCATTAAATCCTGTTATTACATTAATAGCATCTTGACCTGTCATAGAGTCTATAACAAGTAATATTTCGTTAGGTTTAACTGCTTCATTAATATTTTGAAGTTCTTCCATTAACTTTTCATCAATGTGAAGACGTCCAGCTGTATCTATTAATACATAATTAAAACCATTTTCTTTGGCATATTTTATAGCATTAGTAGCAATCTCTACTGGATTATTTTGGCCTTCATCATATACTTCAATATTAAGTTCTTTACCTAATTGCTTTAATTGATCAATAGCAGCTGGTCTATAAATATCACAAGCTACAAGTAAAGGTTTCTTGTTATACTTCTTACGAAGTAATAAAGCAAGTTTACCTGCTGTAGTTGTTTTACCAGATCCTTGAAGACCAGCCATCATAAGTATACTAGGATTTCCACCAGTATATAAATCAGCTTTTTCACCACCAAGAAGTTCTACTAATTCATCTTTTAAGATTTTAACAAAAACTTCACCAGGTTTTAAACTTTTAGTTACTTCTTCCCCAAGAGCCTTATCTTTAACTTTACTTATAAATTCTTTTACTACGACATAATTAACATCCGCTTCTAATAGAGCAAGTCTAATTTCACGTACTACATCACTGATATTATCTTCAGTAATTTTTCCATATCCTTTAATCTTATCTACTGCGCTTTGTAATCTGTCACCTAAATTTTCAAACATGTTCTATCACCTACTTAATTATACCTAAAAACAGTTAAAAAATCTAGGGTATTAATATATTTGTTTTAAATTAAAAGAAAAAGAAAATATTTTAATTAATTTTCTTTTACTATATATTTTCCATAGTATACATTATTAGCACTACCTCTTAATATAACTTCATCATCATATGTAATATATAATGTACCACCTTTTAAGTGAACTTCTATTTCATTTTTAACTAAATAACCATTTATAGTACCTGCAATAACACTTGCACATGCCCCAGTACCGCAGGATAATGTTTCTCCGCATCCTCGTTCCCAAACTCTAACTTTAATGGTTTTATTATCTATTATCTGAACAAATTCTACATTAGTTCTATCAGGAAAAATCTCGCTATTTTCTATCTGTTTGCCTATAATATTTAAATCAAGTTCATCTATATAATCGCAAAATATAACAGTATGTGGATTACCTAAAGATAAACATGTGACGTCATACTGATTTTCATTAACATATATTTTTTCATTTATAAAGATGTCTTTATCACTAATAACCGGTATTAATGAAGGATTAAATACTGGAGTCCCCATATTAACTATTATGTCTTTTATTTGATTATTTTCTACATTTAATTTAATATTCTTTATACCTGATTTTGTTTCAATAGCAATTTCATCTTTCTTTAATATATTTTCATATACATATCTTGCAACGCATCTTATGCCATTACCACACATTGCTCCTTCACTACCATCAATATTATACATAACCATCTTAGCATCAGCTACTTTAGAAGGACATATTAATATTACACCATCAGAACCTATTCCATAATTTCTATTACACATATTAATTATTGTTTGTTTAAAGTTTTTAATATTTCTAATATCATTTGCAAAACAATCTACATATACGTAGTCATTTCCTGTACCTTCCATTTTGATAAAATCTATCATACTATCACCAATTAAGTATATTAAAATAAGTCAAAAAAAGAAAACTTATTAGTTAAGTTTTCCTCCTTTAGCACCTTTTAATCCCTTTGATCCTTTTACTCCACCAAAATTAGCAAGTACATTAGTATCAAATGAATATGTTTTCTTACTTCTATTTTTGTAATCTCTTATAGCAATAGTAATTGCTTCATCAAGAAGTTCAGAATATTTCTTTCCTGATGGCTCCCATAAATAGAATGCTAGTGAACCAGGAATTGTATTTGGCTCATTTATATATACTTTATTAGCTTTCTTATCAATTAAGAAATCTATTCTACAAATACCACCTAAATTAAGTACTTTAAATGCCTCTTTTGATATTTGTTGTACTTCATCAGTCATATCTTTTGTAAGTCTAGCTGGTACTATTCTAGAAGTTGATGCCATACCTTTACTAGCACCTGTTTTCTTACCATTACCAAGATATTTATCTTTGTAAGTTAGGAATTCATCAGCACTCATTACTTCTTCAAGAACTGAAGTTTGTTGATATTCATAATCTCCTAAAACACTGCAGTTAACTTCAACTAAATTGTCTACCATTTTTTCAACTACTATCTTATTATCATAAGTAATTGCATCCATAATAGCATCGTCTAAGTTTTTAATATCTTTTACTACAGTTATACCAACACTACTACCAAGCGTAGCTGGTTTAACAATAACTGGAAGACCTAATTTCTTAATTCTTTTAGTCATTTCTTCTGTATCATTTAAATATTCATTATCATAAAACCAAGTATATGGTACTATTGGTAAATTACAAGATTCAAATACTTGTTTCATAACTACTTTATCTTGTCCAAGTGCAGATCCTAGTACTCTACTTCCTACATAAGGAACACCTACAGTATCTAAATAACCTGCTAAAGTTCCATCTTCTACATTAGCTCCATGTACTATTGGAAATACTACATCAAGTTCTGCAATAGTTCTCTTAAAGAATCCCATTGATTGTAAATAGAAACTATTATCTTTCTTGTACATTGTTACTTTTGTTGCAAATCTTTTTAAATCATTAAAATCCTTATAAATATCTATATCCATAAGCATTTTCCCTGTATACCAAGTTCTGTCTTTTGTTATGTATATAGGGATAACCTCATACTTATTTTCATCAATAGCGTTCATAGCTTGAACAGCTGAAATTATACTTATTTCATGTTCAACACTAACTCCCCCAAATATTACACCTAATTTTGTTTTCATTCTACCACTCCTTATTTTATTTCTGCGCCACCAAATATCGATACACAGTTTATGTATATTGTCTTTTTACTATCATCAAATTTTCTATCAATCTTGTTATCATTGCCACCAAAGACAGCAAATGAATTAACAACTACATTGTAGTCTTCTGGCATTACTAAGTCAACACCGCCAAAGATACTGTTAGCATCAATTATAGCATCATCTTTTATCTTGATATCTCTTAAGTCTAATTCTACACCACCAAATATTGCATTAGCAATGCATCCTTTAAAATCGTTATTTTTAACTCTTTCAGTAACACCACCAAAGACACCATTAAAATTTAATCTGCCATCTTTTCCTTTAGTAGCGCATGTACTACTGATTTCACTTACTTTCTTATTCCAAGAAGCCTTATTAGCTATTATAGCAAAACCTAAAATAATAAGGACAACTGGCCAGAAATAATTTTCTAAACTTGCAGTTATTATATCGAAATAATATAAAACATACCAAGCTCCAATAAAACCCATGATTGAATACCAAAAGCTAAATTTCTTATTTTTAATCATCATATAAACTGAGAATATAATCATTAACATTGGCCAAACTAAATCATACTCAATTTGAAAACCTAAATTCATTTCATTTATTAAAGCAATTAAGCCTATAAATATAATTAATATTCCTATAAACATTATTATTTTCTCCTACTTCTCATTAAATATATCAGGTAAATCATTTTCTAAAAGAACATAAGTTTCTTTACCTTTTAATTCTTGCATTAATTTAAATGCTACTTTAACATCATTAATTACATGGATGTTTTTTTCATTATAATTTTTACTCATTAGACCTTCATAAATAGGTTTAGTTTGTTCTTTACCTACTAATATAACTTCATCACATACTTCTGCAATATGCTGACCAAATTTCATGTTTAACTCGTATTCTTTTTCGCCAAGTTCAATCATACCTGGTGTTACAATAATCTTCTTACCTGGCATAAGTCCTAAAACATCAACTGCCATTTTAGAACCAACCGGATTTGAATTATAAGCATCATCGATAATATTAATATCTAAGTATTTTTTAAGTTCTAATCTATGTTCAATAGATTTCACTTTTTTAACACCAAGTTTTAGCTGTTCAATATTTATTCCTAAATATTTACCTAAAGCGATACCTGCTAAGATATTATAAACATTTGGTGTGCCAAGTAATTTTGTTTCAAATCTATACTTAGTCTTATCACCTTTAAAGATAACATCAAATGACATACCTTTATAAGTCATTTCGATGTTTTCTGCTCTAACATCTACATCTTTATTATCTATACCTATCCACAAAATATTACATTTGTTCTTAAGTTTATAATTAGTTTGTAATTCATCATCACCATTAAGTACACCACATCCATCTTTTGGTAAACTTTCAATAAGTTCAAATTTACCATTTTGAATGTTCTCTTGTGATCCAAAACTATCCATATGTGCAGTACCTATTTTAGTAAGTATGCCATATTTTGGATGCACGAAATCACATAATTCTTTAATTTCTCCTTGTTTAAATGCGCCCATTTCAGCTATAAAAATATTAGCAAATTTATCTAAATGATTATTTATTGTAATCATTAAACCATTTGGAGTATTAAAGTTTTTTGGAGATGGACAAGTATAAAATTTAATACTTAATATATCATTTAAGATATTCTTACTACTTGTTTTCCCATAACTACCTGTAACTCCAATAACATCTAAATTATTCATATTAGCAAGTTTATTTTTAGCTTTTTGCATATAGTAATTATAAACTTGTTTTTCTACCGGTTTATTTATAGTATTTGCTATTAATAAAACAATATAATTTAAATAAATAATTGTTCCTAAGATCATATACATAACCCATAGATTAGTTTCATCCACAATATAGGTCATTATAATAACAGGAATAACATAAAGTAATATTTCAGTTATTACTAATCTTTTAACTCTTTTGGTAAAAACAAGAGGTTTCTTAACTTGTTCTTTTTTTCTTCTATCTAGCATTTCTAAAGAGCAAACTGTATAAAACACTACAAATAATACCATTAAAGCTCTAGTAGGTAAAAATAAACCTATTACAAATACTATAAAAAACATATCTATAGAAATAAATACTTTATAGATATTACCTAAAATCCAAGTAATATAACGATTACCTTCGTTATACCAGTTTTGCTGTAACATATGAAGAGATTTATTACTTTTAATTATATAATACATAAAACTAGATATAATCGATACTATAAATAACAATCTCATAAACTACCTACTTTCTAGGAAACTATTAAGTACATTAATAGTTTGACCTAATCTTTCTAAATATGCATAATGACTACATCCTTCATAAACAACTACACCAGAACCTTTTATTAATTTTTCTAGTTCATAGGCATCTTCTAAAGGAACAGCTTCATCATATGTACCCCATACTATTAAAGTTGGACATTTAATTTTTTTAACATCTTCTGTTATATCAAGATTAACTGTATTAACTAATATTTTACGCATCATTTCTGAAGCATTACGATAATCAGTTGATCCAATGTGTTTTTTAGCAAAATTTTCTAATTTATTTAAAACAGGTATTTTTTTTGCTGTCTTTAAAATCTTTGTTTTTAAAGATAATTTTTGAACACCTTTTCTAAATGGACTACCAAACAAAATTAATTTTTTCACTTTATATTTACTAGCATAAAGTAAACTTATTTTTCCGCCAAATGAATGACCTATTAAGATAGGATTTTCTATATTTAAACTATCAAGTAAACTTTTAATAGCTTCCATATAATCATTTAACATCCATGGATATGTTGGTTCTGATGACTGTCCATAACCAGGTAAATCGATAATTATAATATTAAAACTTTTCGAAAGTGGATTACCTAATGGTTGCATCATTTCAATATTTTGTCCCCATCCATGAAGTAAAACAATAGTATCTTTTCCTGTTTCACCATAATTTATATAATTAATTTCTACATCATTAAACTTATATTTCAATTTTCTCACCTGCCCCAATTATACTATAAAAAGCCATATAAAACAATAAACTACTGTATATTAACTGTATATATACAAAATAAAAAAATAATATTTAATATTATTTTTTAGGTTCAACTTTTAATTTAACACCATCTACTGATAAAACTACAACTTTAGTGTTTTTAATAATTGGCACGTCAGCATATGCTGTCCATCTTTTTTTATTAACTCTAACTTCACCATATTGTTTTTTAGAAATAGACATTGTTACTATTCCTTTTTCACCAACTATTTTATCAACAGAAGTTATTATGGATTTTGCTTTTAAAAATTCAATAGTTATGTTCCTTAAAATCATCATAAGTAATGACCCTACAATTACAAATACTGTAAATTGTAAAGCAAAATTATCACTTGTGAAAGATACGATTAAAGAGGTAATAGCAGCTAGTGCATACCATATTGCCACAATATCTACTGTCATAAGTTCTAAAAAGATAAGTAAAACTATTATTATTCCCCATATTAAACTCATACAATCACCTATAAACATTATACTATAATTTGAAGATAATTCAATAAAATTTTAAGCATTCACTCTAATTTCACACAGTAAAACGAACTATTCTCACATTCCTTGATAACTTTATTGCTATATTTATATTTTAGTTCTTCTAAATTACTATATATAACTACACCATTTATTTTTATCGGATTATAAGAATACTTATTCGCTTCTGCATAATAACCTAAATTTTCTAATTTATTTATATAATATTCTTTAAACTTATCAATGCTTTTATAAACATAGACCATACTAATCTTATCTTCGTATACTGGATTAATATATGGATATATTAATAAAACTTTCATATTACTAAAATAGTCTTTAAAATTTTCAGTATTTAAATTATCTATTTGAATTAGGATTTGTTCATAACTACTTGTATCTGTTTCATTAAAAGAAAAAGCAGCTACAACTTCTTTTTCTTTTTGTCTCTCTGTCAAATATATTAATACAAAAGCCATTACTACTACTACTGCTACAACTATCATAAATATCATTACAAAAGTTGCAATTATTGTAAACAATCTTTTCATACAATTCACCACACACTATTATTCTTTACAAAAAGTGGCAAATATAAACAAAAAAAGAGTTATTTCTAACTCTTATAATTTTCTTTTACTATTTATAAATTTTTCATCATCTATTTCTTCAAAATTTATAAAATTCTTATCATATTCATTTATCATTTTTTTAATTTGCTCGCTGTCATTAATTATCTTTGTATCATCAAGTATTTTTTCATAACTTCTAAAATATCCTAGATTAACGATATTAAAATAACGCATATTCTCATAACTATCATCAGAATAGTCTCCTTCAGTTTCTTCAAGATAATATTTAGTAATTACTCTAGCATTTGTTAAATCTACTTCTTTAGAAAGCTTTGTTCTATTTATACTTCTTCTTGATGTAATAATTTCTCCATCAACATCGTAAAAAGTAATTATTCTTCTTTTAATTCTTTTTCCAATGTTTTTAACGGAAAAGTATTTTAAATCATAAAAATCCTTAGTAATAAGTTCATAGTTATAGGTTTCATCAAATAACATATATTATCCTCCCAAGATTATTTCTTATAACTAATTTTATTATATCATATAAAACTAATAACCTTACATTATATTATTTTTAACATAATAAAAAGACTAAATAAATTTAGTCTTTTCTTAATTTATTTATTAATTTTACTATTTCATACCAAAATACTGCTGCAAAAGCAATTATAATAACTAATAACAATTGTATTGATGAAAGTGGTGCTAGTTTAAGATATGTATTAAGTGGAGAATATAATATGACTCCTACACCTAATATAGTTCCTACAATTATTGCTATCATTACTTTATCTTTAATTAATTTTCCAAATGTCTTATAAACAAACTCACTATCTGAGCTATTTACTTGTACTAGGAATAAATTACCAATCATTATAATAACTAATCCCATTGATCTAGCTATTTCTGGTGTTAAAGCACTGTCTTTAAGAGCTAAATAGTATGTTGTGAATGATGCTCCAAACATAACTAAACCTTGAATAATACTCTTTATCAAAACTTTAAATGTTAATAATTTTGCATTTGGATTACGTGGACATCTTTCCATTATATCCTCTTCAGCAGGTTGTCTTTCAAGTACTATTGAACATGTTGGATCTATTATTAATTCTAAAAGAACAACATGTAGAGGGAGTAATAATAAACAATCTGGGCTTATTTTTAATAATGGTGCAAGAAGTGAGGCAAAAGCTATTGGTATATGTATTACAAATATATACCCTACTGCTTTTCTAATATTGTCATATATTCTTCTACCATCTTTGATAGTATCTACTATTGTAGAAAAGTTGTCATCTAGCAATATCAAATCGGCAGCTTCCCTAGATACTTCTGATCCTCTTTTACCCATAGCAATACCAATATCCGCAAATTTAAGAGCTGGTGCATCATTAACACCATCACCTGTCATAGCAACTATTTCGCCATTTTGTTTAAATGCTTTTACAATACGCATTTTATGTTCTGGTATAACTCTGGAAAAAATACTAACATCTTTTACTTTTTCTTGAAGTTCACTATCTGACATTTCATTTAACATATCGCCTGTTATAATGTGATCACAATTTTGCATACCAATTTTCTTAGCTATTGATGATGCCGTAATGCCATTATCACCTGTTATCATAACAACTCTAATACCAGCTTTATTACATAATGCTATATCTCTAGCTACTGTTTCTCTTGGAGGATCTATTAGTCCTACTAATCCACATAGTTCAAGTTCATTTTCGGCTAGTGTCTCTGGAATATTATTTTTGTCTTCAAATATTCTTTTACCTACAGCTATAACTCTTAAACCTGCTTTAGACATCTCTAGTATTTCTTCTTCAATATCGGCTTTTTCACTTTCAGTTAGTTTGCATAGTTTTAAAATACTTTCTGAAGAACCTTTAGCTGCTAATATATACATATCATCATGATGCCAAGTATGTCCCATCATTTTTGTTTCGTTGGTAAAAGCATATTCTTTTAATTTTTCACCAGCAAATAAATGTTTTTTTGTTATATCTAAAGATTTACAGTATTTAAGCATAGCTTTTTCCATAGGGTCATATGTTTCTTCTTCACAACATAATCCCATTACTTCACATAAATCTTTCTCATCTTCTTCAAAAGACCATACTTTTTCAACTGTCATTTCATTTTTTGTTATTGTACCAGTTTTATCAACGCATAGTACTGATACTGCTCCTAAAGTTTCTACTGATGGAAGTTTTTTAACTAAAGAGTTTTTCTTGGCTAAACGCCATGCTCCCATTGATAAAAATACAGTAAGAACTACAGGAAACTCTTCTGGTATCATTGCCATAGCAAGTGTTATACCAGATAATACACTTTCAATTAATCTATCTTTTAGAGCATGATCTGGAATATTAAAATAAGTTATAATTGCTACCACTACAAATAATACTCCAGCTAAAATTGCACAAGTTTTAACAAGTAAACCAGTTTGTTTTTGAAGTGGTGAATTTTCACCTTTTGCTGATGCTACATTAAGACCTATTTTACCATATTCTGTTTCACTACCTATTTTGTCTACAAGTACTGTAGCTGTTCCTTGTGTAACTAAAGTTCCAGCATAGCAATAATCTTTTTTCCAGTAATCTGGCGTAGTATCTTCACTTACTCTTGGATGTTTCCATACGCCTTCTGCTTCACCAGTAAGAGAGGATTCATCAACGCTTATACCACTACACTTTATTACAATACCGTCAGCAGGTATTTTAACACCTTCATATATAAGCATTAAATCCCCAGGTACTAAGTCTTCACTATTTATTTCAATCTTTTTACCATCTCTCATAACAGTTACTTTAGGAGCTGATAAATCTTTTAATGCTTCGAGTGTTTTATCTGTTTTCCACTCCTGAATAACATCAATACTTATAATACCAACTACAAATACTAACATTATAATTCCGTCTCTTGGCTCTCCTAAAACAAAGTATATTATTGCTGCTATTAACAGTAATAAAAACATTGGTTCTAGTATTATATGGAATATTTTCATAACCATATTTTCTTTTATTTCATGGACAAGTTCATTCTTGCCATATTTTTCTTGTAATTCTAGTGCTTGGTCGGATGTAAGACCCTTTAATTCATAATTTTCTTCTTTCATAATAACTCCTCATTCTAAACAAAAAACACCTGCAGAACATTTTTTTGTCCCACAGATGCTTGCATCCGTTGCCATAGGCCCGGTATCAAATATAATACCTGAATAATGTATAACGCATTTATTCTTTTAGTCTATTTACTAATCACAATATAATATGTAATCCAGTAAGATAATGATACCATATTTTAAATTTTTTTCAAGTATTTTTTACATTTTTTCAATATCTTTTATTTTGAAAATTTTAGCTTTGCCCACAAGTTCATTATTTTCCCAAGCTAAACAATTATATCCTGCTTGATTATTATTTTCATCTATTGTATATCTAGATGCTATATCAGCTTCACATTTTATATTATTACAATTTAAACATGTTTTATTTCTTAGGCATTTAATAATATAATCCCTTTCAATAGAAGTTAGTGATGTTGCAATAGCTTCATAGAATGTTTTTGGATTATCTAATACTTTTTCAATTAAAGTATTAATACTTGTAGTATTTTGTTTTAAAATATATTGCTCTTCAGCAAGAGAAATACTTCTTTTTAATAGATCAGTTAAGTTATTATATGGTTCTTCCATATAATCAATATCGTATAACCAATCTAAATACTTTGTTTTTCTAGCATTATCAGGTCTTCCATAAACTATTTTATTACGATTAATCCAATAACCAAATTCGACATTAGTTGTAAAAGCTGGCATTTTTTCTAATTCTCTTGGAACCCAAAATACTATAGTACTAGCTTCAGCTAAAGCTTCTCTTTCCCATAAGGCTTGATCAGTATAATCTTCCCTACCTTGTAATCCTTCATACTCTGGAACATATATAACACCATCAAATCCAAACCCGTTTAGTGTCTCTATAGCATCATTTCTCCATGAAACAGTATCCTTATCCCTTGGTGTTGGACCTGCTAAGAATATTCCTTTTTTACCATGAATAACTTCTTGATTTGAATAATTAACTATAATTTTACTTTCCATAAATTCACCTACTTCAATATAATTGCAATCATATTGATAATTTCATTTTTCATTTGAAGATAGTCTACATTATCATGTTTATGATAAATTACTTCATGACAGTACTGATCAATCATGTTATAAATAATGTGAACTTTTTCATTAATATTAGTAGAAGAAAAACCATTTGCTACAAGAATATCAGCAATTTTTATAGTCAAGTTTTCTTCGTCTTGATGAAAGATTTCAGAAGTAGTTCTATCTGAATGGCTCATTGCTAATAACTCTTCGTGAGCTTTTTTACTCATTTTATGTGTCTTAATAAACTTATCAATTATTTCATTAAATATCTCTTTAACATTACTGTGATTAATGCTGTTTTTTTCTAGAATATTTATCATTGGAAACATAATGTCAGCAGAATATTTTTTTACACCTTCAATAAAAATAGCATTCTTATCATCAAAGTACTGATATATTAAACCAGTCGAAACGCTAGCCTCTTTAGCTATATCAATTGAATTAACATTATGATAGCCTTTCTCACATATAAGATTAAAGCCTTTTTCAATAATTCTTTGCTTTTTCTCGATAGAAGTTTTCTTTATTGGTTCTCTTATTGTTCCCACTATATCACCTCATTAAATAGATATATATATTATAACATAATTATTTTTTTTTAGAGCAACTGTTAGCATAAGGACAAGCAAGACATTTGTTTTCTTTTTTACTTTTTCTCATTGATAATATTATTAGTGCAATAATTAATCCTAATATCCCTATTATAACTATATCTGCTAAACTCATATAAATAAACTCCCTATTTGGAATATTAAGGTCCCTAGTATCCAAGCTAAAATCATTTGAAAAGCAACTGCTTTTAGCATGTATTTAACTGATCCTAATTCTTTACGCATAGCTCCAATTGCACCAAAGCAAGGCGCTGAAAATAAATTAAATACCATAAAAGCATAGGCTGATAATGGTGTGAAAAAACCAAAAGCTGAACCATGATTAAAAAGAACGCTACTTGTATTAACTTCATCCGAAAAACCAGCAATTACAGCCATTGATGATACCACCTGTTCTTTAGCAACTAATCCTTGCATAGCTGAAACAGTAGCAGCCCAACTATTAGTTCCAAGTAAAGGATAAAAGATCCAGGATATTTTCTTGCCTATTGTTGCTAAAATAGATTCATCTATTGAAACGTTATAATGTAGATTAAAAGAGAATGAAAGAAGGAACCAAATTATAATAGAACATAGTAATATTATAGTTCCTGCACGTTTAACAAAAGCCATAATTTTATCTAGAACATCCTTTGAAACATATTTTAAATCAGGTATTTTATAATCAGGAAGTTCTGATACATAAGCGGCTGGATTCCCTTTATAAATAAACTTTTTCATAATAAATGCACTCACCATAATTATTATAATAGCAAAGAAATATAAAGAAGCTGAAACAAGACCTGAATATTTGTCAAAGAAATATCCACTAAACAAGGCAATTATTGGCAGTTTTGCTGAACATGGAATAAAAGGTGTTAAGATAGAAGTCATTTTTCTTTCATTTTCATCTTCTAATATTCTTGTTGTCATTATCCCAGGAACTGAGCAACCACACCCAACTATAAAAGGAATTAATGCTTTTCCTGATAAACCTATTTTTCTAAACATTCTATCAAGTAGTAGTGAAATTCTACTCATATAACCACTTACTTCTAAAAGAGAAATAAGTAGAAAGAGAATAAATAGCTGAGGAATAAAACCTATTACCGCGCCTACTCCTGCTAGAATTCCATTTTTTATTAAGCTTATAAGCCAGTTACTAACATTCAAACTAAATAATAATTCTCCTGTATATTTAGTTAAACTATCTATTAATTGACTTAAAATTTCAGTCGTATATGTTCCAACAACGCCTACTGATAAAAAGTATATTAAAAACATAATTATTATAAATATTGGGATAGCTAACCATTTATTTAAAAATATTTTATCTAGTTTATCAGTGATATTATCATAGTTCTTACGTTCATAGCATTTCATAGTTATATTCTCAATAAATGTGTATCTTTCTGTTGCTATTTCTTCTTCTAAAGAAACATCATATTTTTTAGATAATTTGTTTGTAATCTTCTGAATTTTTTTTGATAACAGTCCAATATTTTTATCTTCTTCCAAGACTTTAACTGCAAAAAATCTTTTATGATTATCAAAATTTGCAGATATCTCTTTAATAACATTTTCAATATTTTCATTATATATTTCTATAAAACTTTTGCTTTTTTGTTTATCAATTCCTTTTATCAATTCTTCAATACCACTTTCTTTGTATGCTGATATTGAATAAACTGGAGTTTTAAGTAAATTTGATAACTTTTTAATATCAATCTTTATATGTTTTTTCTCAAGCAAATCCTCCATATTTAAGGCAATTATTATTTTAGTATCTAATTCTAATAATTGTGTAGTTAAATATAAAGATCTTTCTAAATTAGTAGCATCTAGTATATTAATAATAACATCTGGTTTTTCATTTAAAATAAAATCACGCGAAACACATTCTTCGGAAGTGTATGGCGAAAGTGAATAAATTCCTGGTAAATCAACTAATTCATAGTTAGTTCCTTTAATTATACCTATTTTTCTTTCCAATGTTACTCCCGGCCAGTTACCAATTTTTTGGTTTAGACCAGTTAACGAATTAAATAAAGTTGTCTTACCACAGTTTTGATTGCCTACTAAAGCTATTTTCACTTAATCACCTCACATTTTATCTTGCTTAGTTCTTTTCTTCTAACACATAAGTCATAACCTCTTAAATAGATTCCAACAGGATCACCCATTGGTGAAATCTTCTTAATTTTCACAATTACTCCTCTTGTTAAACCCATATCAAGTAAATGTCTTTTCATTTCTTTGTCATTTATATCAATAGATAGAATTTTTGCTTCTTCACCTATTTTCAATTCATTTAAACTCATATATTACCTCTTTTCCAATATGAAACATATTTCATATTAATTTTATAAGAAATAAGATAAATAGTCAATAAAAATAATTAAATTCATAAAAAAAACAGTAAATTATTACTGTTTATATATTATTAGATAATGATATAACGCATCCATTTCTCTTAGATGTTTTATCTGCCCTATAAGAATGATATTTGTTATTTTCACATACTGTACATTTCTTTGATAAATATATATTTTCTTTGTTTAAACCATATTCAATTAATAATTCTTTATTTAAATTTGCTAGGTCTAAATAATATTTTTGCTTACCATCTTTTATTTTGCCTTCTAATAAGAAATCATTAATTAAAATTCCAAACTTTTCTTTAAATATATTTAATACATCTTCTTCTATTTCAAAGTGGCAACCTTGTATACAGGGATTTATACATACTATTATATCTTTTAGATTACTACCATATTCTGAAACCATTCTATCAATAGCTTTTATTATTATTTTATCAGCAGTACCTTTCCAACCTGAATGAATGTTTCCTATTACTTCTTTTACTGGATCATATAGAAATATACCTTGGCAGTCTGCTACTTTAATTAATAATGTAACTCCTTTAACATTAGTTAATAAGCCATCTACATTATTAAATTTATCACTATTTAAACCATCGCTTTCTAGGACTGTTTCTATATTTGATGAGTGTGTTTGATAAGCTTGATATACTTTATTAGAATCTATATTTAATAATTTAGTTATATTATTAACTCTTTCATTATTGTTATCACTAAGATCAAAAGGTTTGCCAATGAAAGCATTTTTTATACCTAAATTATCTAAAACTTCAAATTTCATAAAATTATTCACTTTAATCACTCCTAATTAAATTATATCATATTGACAAATTAATATAATTACAAAATAACACATGTTTAATACATGTGTTATTTTTACTTTAAAATCAAAAACTTTTATATTGTTATTTACTGTTTTTATTAAAATCATCTAAGAATGAATATTCTTGGTCATCCTTATGTCCACCTAAAATGCAATTTAAATTAACATTCTCCATTGCTTTATAAATATTATTGTCAACATTTGGATTTACTTTCTTCATATTCTTTATTAGTTCTTTCATCTCTTTACGTTTGCTTGTACCATCGTTTATTAATGAACATCCCTCAGTAAATCTACATGCACAGTTTATGAAAGTTAAGTCATTATGCTTTTTCCAAGCTATTATATCTGCTTCTTTAACTAGGCAAAGCGGCCTAATTAAATCTACTCCTTCAAAATTATCACTATGTAGTTTTGGAAGCATTGTTTTAACTTCTGAACCATAGAACATTGATAATAATGTTGTTTCTATAACATCATCAAAGTGATGTCCTAAAGCAATTTTGTTGCATCCTAGTTCTTGAGCTTTAGAATATAAATGCCCTCTTCTCATTCTTGCACACAAATAGCAAGGACTTTTACCTCTGTCATTTGCAACTACATCAAAGATGTCAGTTTCAAACATTTTTATTGGTACATTTAATGTTTTTGCATTATCAATTATGAACTGTTTATTGTACTCATTATATCCAGGATCCATAACAACATATTCTACTTCAAACGGAATATTACCATGAATATGTAATTCCTGAATACACTTAGCAAGTAAAAATGAATCTTTACCTCCTGATATACAAACCATTACTTTATCGCCTTCTTGGATTAATTCATAATCTTTAATTGCTTTAACAACTCTGGCATAAATACTTTTACGATAAGTAGTGATTATGCTTCTTTCAATTTCTTTATGCTTTTCCATTTGTCAACTCCTTATAAGCTTTATCAAATTCATTTAAGAAATATTCTATTTCTTCTTTTTTAGTTAAATGAGATAGACTAATTCTTAATGAAGAACTAGCTAAAGATTTATCTTTAGTAAGTGCATACACTAATTTTGATGGTGATTCACTTGGGCAACAAGAAGTTTTAGTAGAAACATAAATATCTGATTCTTCTAATCTTTTAGCTAAGTCTAAACTTCTAACACCTTTAACACTTATATTAATTGTTGAAGGTATTGAATTTTCTGTATTATTTATATGTACTAAAGGATATTTTTTAAGTCCTTCAATTATTATTTCTTGTAAAAACTTAACATGTTCTAATCTTTCTTTTTGATGTTTTATAGCTTTATCTAATGCTATATCTAAAGATATAATATTTGCAAGTTCTGGAGTTCCTGCTCTATAAACCGTTGTTGATTTTCCACCATTAATAATTGGTTTTAATTGAACGCTTTTCTTTTTTATTAATAATCCGGTCCCAGTCATACCAAAGAACTTATGTGGAGTTATTGTTATTAAATCCACATCACTAAAATCAATATTTACTTTTCCTATAGCTTGAGAAGCATCAGTATGAAAATGACAATTAGAATGTTCTTTAACAATTTTGGCAATTTCTTCAATAGGTTGTCTTATTCCAATTTCACTATCAACTGAGCATACACTAACTAATATTGTGTCTTCTCTTATCATTTTCTTTAATTCATCTATATTTACTAAGCCATTTGCAAGAACTGGTAATACATCTACATCAAAGCCTATTTCCTGCATAACAGCCGCTGGTGCAATAATTGAATTATGTTCTAATGTACTTACTATTATATGTTTACCATTACTTTTATATCTTTCACAAATTCCTTTAATAGCTAGATTATTTGACTCACTTGCACCGCTTGTATAAATTATTTCATTTGGCTCTATATTTAAATTTTTTGCTATATTATTTGTAGCACCATCAATCATTTTTTTAGTTTCTAAGCCTAGTTTATGAATAGAGTTAGGATTAGCATAATATTTTTTAGTAATATCATAAAACAAATCCAAAACTTCTTCATCAACTGGACTATTTGCTGCATAGTCTAAATAAACCATTTTGACCTCCTATAAAATGTATATATTGTAACATAATAATTAATTTTTTATATATTTATTTAATCAATTTTAATTATTATTATATAAATGTAATTATCTTTCTATTCTAGAAATTAAATCCATTACATCATCTATTATCTCTAAGTTATCATTCTTAATATCTTCTACTACACAAGTAGATAAATGACTTTTTAGAATACTATTACCAATGCTTTTTAAAGATTTATTAACTGCTGCTACCTGAATTAGAATATCACTGCAAAGTCTATCATCATCTAACATTTGTTTTATTCCTCTTACTTGGCCTTCAATTATACTTAATCTTTTTGAAAGCTGTTTTTTTTCTGCTTCTGTTCTGTGCTTACTGTGCTGACAGTTTTTACATTTTTCGTTCATAAATAAAACCTCCAATGAGTACATTATACACCCCTATAGGGTCTTTTAGATAGGCAAATTAAAATTTATTTATTATAGTAATAAAAAAACTACATTTTTTTTAAATGCAGTTTTTAACTTATTAATTTTGTTTATTTATTATTTTTTGTGTTAGTACTACAATATACATAATTGCAAAGTATATATAGTTTTGAATGACATAAACATAACTATACTGAGCTCCTTCATTTCCATCAATTAAATTATTAGCAAAATTAGGATCAAAATAGTATCGTAAATGTACTAACAGAACTATTATACATACAACTATAGTCAAAATATAGTTTGTTTTATTTGTCTTATTAAAGATATCACTAAAACTAAAGAAAAGCATTAAAAATAATACTGCTGGATATAGTATTATAAAAAATGCGCTACTTTCCATTGAACAGTTAATTGAAACAAGACAGCTTATTGAAGAATATATGAAGAAGAAAATCCATGCTGCCGAAAGTATCATTAATAGCATCAAAGTAACATCGTAAATAAATTTATGTCGTTTGATCTTTTTCATATTACAGAACATAAATATAGTCAAAGCAAAGAAAAAATCGATAACATTTACTATATTAAACATAGAATCTAATCCAACTTCTTCTATGATAAGCATGAAATTAAAAGAACATACTACTGTTAAAAGAACAAATACAAATTTAATTATTTCTTTTTTATTCATTCATTTCACCTACTTCTACAATATCATTAAGTAAACTGTTATCTCTATAATATTCATAATGTATAAAACCTGTAACATTATATGCTACATTATCACTTACCTCTTTATCATAATAATAAGGATTTTTTATTTGTTCATATATTTCATTTTCACAGTTTGCTATACTGTCACTATAATTAAAATAACTTAAAATATTTTTAACTGTTTCTGGATTATATTTATGAACTATATCATATATAGTATCAGTAAAAGTTAAAGTAATTGATAAGTTTCTATAGTCTTTCTTACTTTCATAAAATTCCAGTATTTCTTTATATGTATAAGTATCTTTAGATGCATAATACTTATCTTTTTCTATATCTAATTTTTTTTCTAAATTTGTTGTAAAAGTTAAAATTTTTTTGTATTCTTCGTCAGAATATATGCCTTGATTGTTTTTAATAGTATTAATATTTTGCTGAACTTTATCAAATAACTTTTCATCTTCTACATTTCCTAAATCACTAATATATGTTTTATTCATATAATATATGCTTTTTAAGTTTAAAAATAAAATTATTAAACTTATCATTATAATTATTGTTATAGATATAATATTACAATATCTTTTTATTTTGTTTTTAATACTCTCTTTAGAATAGTTCATCGATTCAATAATATTCTTATTATTAGCAATCTCATCTTTATCTAGTCGTCTGCCTTTTAATATCTCTAATATTGAAACATCTAGTATTCTTGATAAATCATCAAGGAGTGATACATCAGGGCATCCAAGCCCCCTCTCCCATTTAGATACTGCTCTATCTGTTATTCTTAATTTGTCTGCTAATTCTTTTTGCGTTAATCCTTTTTCTTTTCTTAAAGTCGCAATTAATAATCCCACTTTTTGATAATCCATAATACAACTCCTCCTATTATTTTCATTATATAGCCTAAAAATACTAAAAGCAACAAACTAATCGTTGAGTTCGCTTTTTTACTTTATTATTGATGCCTAAAACTAGCAACAAAAAAGACTACTATTTAGTAGCCAAAATTCCAGCATATTTAAATGATAATTTTTTTTAAAACCATAAGTACATACTCTTGCGCATTACCTATTGTATCTTCAGTTATGAACTCACCATTTATCTTAAATCCAACTTTTTCATAGCACTTTATCGCATTTACATTTTCTTTTAAAGGACACATAACTATTAAATTTGCATTTTTTTCTTTAAATAAATAATTTGTCATAAGTCTAACAGCCTTATTTCCAATACCTTTGTTATGTAAGTTTAATTCTCCTACAAAAATATCCACCTCATAAGAGTTACTATTATCTAAATTATATAGTTCACTATTTTCTTCATTAACAATTTGATATTGAATAATACCTACTGGTTCACAATCATATTCAATTATAAAAACAGGCACTTTAGCATTAATTAAAGTTCTTGGATAATACTTTTTTACTATCTCTTCATAATTTAAAATTCTTTGTTCAAAATGAGAGTATATTTCTTTCTCTTTATACCATTTTTCTAATAACTTGTAATCCTCTTCAATGTTACGCAATCTTCTTAAACTAACATTATCGTTAGTTAGAGCATCTTTAGTATAAGTTTCGTTCAATGATTCTTCACTTTTCATTTTTCACCTTTTCAAAACCTTAATGTTTGTATCTTTACTAATTCTAGTTGCTATTTCTGGAAAAAGATTATAAATATTTTTCTCTAATTTTTGTTCTATTTCTTCTTTTAAGCTTTTTGCTTCAATAATATGATACTGAGTATTTTTATGAGCACCTTTACGTGTTATCAAATCTACTAATCTTTCTTCTAACATTAGAAATTCATTAGTACACATTAAATCACATAAATTCACGATTTTTTCATAGATAGTATATTTATGATTCTTGATAAATTCTTTCCTAAATTCATATCTATAACTATTTGGGTCAATGTAACCACCCGCAACACAATCAATATCATTGTTTAAATAAGAATGTGTTAAGCATATGTTTGCATACTCTTCATCCATACCTAAACTTAATAAATATTCATATCCTTGTATATCATGTAAATCAAAAGGAAAACCGTTTCTTTTACCAATATCATGTATATAGCCAAGTGTTTTTGCTTTATCACCATCTAGATTTAGTTCCTGGGCAATACGTGAAGCAGCTTCACCTACTACAAGTGAGTGGTCTATATAACCGCCATCACTTTTTTCTTTTGCTTTCATTAAAAGCTCATAAGCTTCATTACTATTTAACTTCATTTTTATCACATCCCGTTTTTATAAATTACTTATTCATTAATAATTATATCTTTATATTTTTCGTCAGATAATTTTACTTTAGCATAAGAGCAAACAGGCAAAATTTTCTTATTCTTTTGTTTAGAATATTCAATAACTTTACTTAATAAATCCCACGCTATTCCTTGTCCTCTTAAAGACTCGCTTACATGTGTATGATCTATAGTTATTATATCAGTTTCCTTAAAAGTTATTTCAGCTTCCGGGTTATCTATATCCCCAATGTAAAAACCATTTTCCTTTTGTTTAATCATATAATATCCCTCTTCTTATTTCATAATAAGTGTATCATATCTTTTATGATAATTCCAGCCTGAAAAAGTATGACAAAAAATCATTTGTATAAAAAGAATTATTTAAAATCATTAAATAAAATAATTAACTTAAATAAAAAAGTGACATTTTAGTCTATATAAGTCTAAAATGTTACTTTCAATTCATCATACTTTTATTAATAATTTTAATAATGTTTAAGATCATTAATTTTCTTTTGCATTTTTTGCTTTTGATCATTTAAACGCTCTTTTAAATCTAGTATAAATTCTTCTTTAAAATTATTAGGTAAACTTCTTTTATTAATATATTTAATAATTCTTTTTGTTTCGTTACTAAAAATTTTATTTTTATAATTTAATTTTTTTATAATATTTTTTTTATTATTGCTGTTTAGCTTGGTTAAACTATTATCATACTGCAAGTAATGATATCCAACATAACTAATCACTTTTATTGATGATGCATTTAACAAAATCATAGGTAGTACTGAATAATCTTCATGTACTCTAACATTTCTAAATGTTATGTTATTGTCTATAAATAAACTTTTCTTGAAACAATATGACCATAATTCAGCATTAATATATATTAAACCCATATCCCATTTTTTTATCGCATCAATACCAGAGTTAATATTCTCAACTTTACAACAAAAGCGGGAAGAATCTTTAACATTCTCAATGATAATTTGATCTTTTGTAACAGGATTAACAATATTTTGATATCTTATTATATCAATATCTTTCTCTGCGTATTTTATGACATTTTTTAATAAATCTAATTCAACATAGTCATCTGGATCAATAAATATTATATACTTTCCACTAGCTCTTTTTAATAATTTATTTCTAGTAAAGCCTACACCTTTATTTATAAAATTTTTATAAAACTTAATTCTGTTATCTTTTGATGCAAAGTCTTTAATTATTTGATAACTTTTGTCATTTGAATTATCATCAACAATAATTACTTCAAAATTATTATATGTTTGATTTAAGATGCTGTTAAGACTTTTATTTAAACATTTTTCCTGATTATAAACAGGAAGAAGAATACTGAACATTACATTGCTCATTTTATAAAAAATATCTTTCAATTAAACTAACAACATCTAAATTTACAAAATAATTAGTTTTATTCTTGATTTCATTAACAATTTCTTCAGCAGTGGAGATAGCTTTATCAAACTGCTCCTTAGTAATCTTATTTTCTTTTAACGCTTCTTCAAGTTCATCCATATCATCATACTCAATTAAATTGTTTTGATTAGGATAATATAAAACATCTAAATATAAATCATCATAATAAGGTATTTTATCTTCTAAACCATTTTCACTACTTATATCGAAATAGTAATCAATTATTTTCTTATTATTATCTATATATACTCTTGCATTATATAATTTATCAATTGAAGTATATTCAACTATATAATAACCATTATCTATATGTGTAATATCTTTATCAAATTCATGTAAAACAAATGGTGGGTTTATTTTATTAATTTTTTTAATACATAAGTAATAATTGTTACTCTCATTATTTATTATAACCATTTCATAATCAGTTACTTCTCGCATATATGTTTTGCTAACTAGTTTTCTTCTCATATTATTTCTCCTTTTGGCAGATATAAATTATTTCACTATTATAACCTAAAATTTCGTTGTTAGTACAAGTTTTAAGATGGTAATCAACCCAAATATCAAATTCCTCTTTTGTTAAATTATTAACATAATCACTTAGTACAATGGATAAACCACTTACACCAACATTTTCAAGAAATTTGACATCATAATCTTTCATAATATTTTCAAATTGTTCTAATTTCCAAACAGAAAAACATTCTTCAGGATTATTCTTACAATTATAGTCTTTATCAAAAAAATTACTTGCTTGTAAAATTTTATTTTTCTTTAATAACCAGTTTATCATGACTACATCATTTGGAATATATGCTAAAAAAATCACTCCATTTGTTTTAGTTACCCTAATACATTCACTGATTGCCTTCTTCATTTCATCAATGTCAAATAAATGATATAAAGGTCCTAAGCATAAAGTTACATCAAATGTATTGTCGGCAAACATATCTAACTTAACAGCATTGCCCTGAAAAGTATTAATGTGCATATTTGGTTCGATTTTATTGTTTAGAACAGCTAAATTACTATCTACAAGTTCAACGGATGAAACATCATAACCTTTTTTGGCATAATAAATAGAATAAGCTCCCGTTCCAGCTCCAATTTCCAATATTTTAGAATCCTTACTTAAATACTTTTCAATAAAATGTATTGTAGTAAGAAACTCTAATTCATGAGATTTATCCTTGAATAAACGTTGTTCTTCGTCATATTCATGATACTTATTAGTTATTATTTTTTCAATGTTATTCATCTAATGCCTCCACTGCTTTTCTAAAACCTGTTTTTTCAAATTTTTCCCAGAAAATTTTATTTTTATAACCTTCAGGTGTTGGCGCAATTAAATTAGGCTGTAAACAATCTTTGGTGTTACTTTCAATAACATAAAATTTATCTTTTATTTGTTTGAAAATAGCAATTGCTTTATCAGTATTATTTAATAATAAACTCACACCTAAACCATCATCAAAACCAGTTATACTCTTTTCAATACCCCAAAAATCACCTATTGTTATATCAGAAATTCTTTTAATATCCGAAAATTGACAATTATAGCAACTATCACGATAACCTACATTTTTAAAAAAGATTTTATAAAAATCATCCTGTTTATTTAGTCCTATGTACTCACTCTCATTTTCAAAAACAGCTTTGATATTTTGTGTTCTATTACCGCACTTGTATCTAAATGTAAAATTTTTTAATTTAGAATGATATAATTCCTCTAACATGAGTTTGTATTTATCAAATATCAGTGGACTAACAACACCATGACAAACATTATCACAGGTTAATAGTTTTTCTGTATTAAATCCTTTTAAATATTTATTCAGTCCATTTATCTGACAAGGAGTTCCTGTATATAAAACATTTATTTCTTTCTCCAAGTATTCTTTTACTTGTTCGAATGTATTTCCTGTATCACTTTCAGTATACTTTGACCCCTGCATTTTATATATGTCATTTATATTATCAATTAGCATGTGTTTAACTTTAAAATCTTCTGTAAAACATACTCCAAAGACTACACCACCATTATCTATAATATGTTTTGATAGTTCGTAAATAAAGCCACCCGAAGAAGAATTACTACGTATGTCATCATTTTTATTTTTTAGAGCATAGATATTTAATGGCTGTTTTGATTCTATTTTATCATTGCATATCAATTGGCATTTGTTACATTTAATACAATTATCATTATTAAATTCAGCATATTTGAAACCATGTTTGTTAATTTTCATTTGTATGCCTGCAAATTCACACGCATGGTAACATGCACCACAGCCGTAACAATTACTACTTACCATCATATATTACTCCTTTATACTATCCTTTATAAATTGCTTTGATGCTAAGGTATCTGGCATAATACTATGGACTTTATCTAATGATTTATCCAAATTATCAACATTATCAATAATAGCATCTTCGAGTTTCATATCACTAATAAATTCTCTTACTTTAATATTTTCATTAACAAACACACCAAATTTTTTCTTAAAAATAACAGAAAAAACACATCCATGAAATGTCGTAGTAATAAAGTAATCGCAACTATTAATATAAGATAAAAAATCAAAAGCATCGCCATATACATTTTTATCACACCATGATTGATATTGACCAATAGAAATTATTTTCAAATTTTTCTTTGCTGCAAATTTTTTTGTTTTTTCAATTTGTTCTTTTGTAAAATGATAACCATAAATTAAAATATAGTTTTTTAATTTAACATTTTTTAAATAATCATTATATGAAATTAAGAACGTTGGATCTAATACCTTTTCTATATTATTTTTTTGAAATCTTTTTACAACCTTTAAAGTATTATCATCCCTGACAGAAATTTTATCAAATCTATTAAAGGCATTTTTACCATATATTTTAAAAATGTCATCATAAGTAGCCTCATTACAGCTGCAAGCATAAGATATGGATTTTTTGTTATCAATACCAAAAAACTCATTAATATGTATAAAGTAATTATTCTTTACATTCCAAATTTCATCACTACCAAAAATAAAAGTATTAATCTTATTATAAATATCATCATCTTTTTTTATAATTTTAAAATATTTATAACTTCTATTAAATTTATAATTTTGAATAGAATAATAGATATTTTTTTTAATCTTTTTAAAATTTAATAAGTCAATCTTTGATTTGTCGACATTGTTTTCTATAAAATATACTTTGCAATTATTATGATCTTCTAAAAATGTTTTTAATGCAAAGGCTTGTAAGAATGCTCCAAAGTTTTTAGAATTATATAATGTATAAATACCTATATTTTTCACTTTGTAATCTCTTTTAAAATTTGTTCAAAAGCTTTTGCTGCACCTTCATCATTATTACTACTTGTGACAATATCAACCATTTGTTTTATATCTTGTGGTGAGTTTTCTAAGCAAATGCTTATCCCTGCACTACTAAACATTGGAACATCGTTATAATCATTACCCATGGCATAAACATTTTCTTTTGGAATTTCTAATAACTTAACCAAGTAATTTAGAGCATCCCCTTTTGAAGTAGTTGTATTTGCTATTGAAAACCATGCACCTTTTTCATATTTAGATTTACTATCAGAGTTGAAACTAGACGACTCATTTACAATCTTAATATCGTCTAATTTCAGTACATAATTTCTTAAATCATTTATTTTGTCAAAACTATTATTTGTAATGAAAATTTGCTTTATGTCTTTATTTTTAATTGTTTCCTTATAGTCTTCCATTATTTTTTGATGTTCTGAGTGAGCAACTTCTGTTACATACTCATAATTGTCAGATACTAAAACTATTCTAGAATCACAAGCAAGTGCTTTTGTGCAAACGTCTAAACATACGTCTTTTTGTATAATATTTTGCAGTATTATTTCGTGTTTATCAGCATCATAAATTTCAGCGCCATTTGAAGAAACAATGTATTTACTGGCTGATACTCTTTCTTTTATCCAATTTGCTGAATATCTTGGTCTACCAGAACAAATTACAACATGACAATTATTATTCATTAAGTTTTGAATAGAATTGATAGTTCTCTCAGTAATATTACTATTATCATCTGTAATAGTGCCATCACAATCAACAAAAATAATATATTTCATATACTTACTCCCTTTTTAATTTCTTTTCTAAATACTTTCCTTCATATATTTCTTTATCACAAATTATTTTAAAACTCTTATCCAGATTAGGACATATACTTGTATCAGATTTTTTAGAATAATCCATTAACATATTTATATATAAGTCATACATTTCATTTTCACTTAGTTTAAGACTTTGTTTTTTAATTTTAATTAACAATTGCTCTTCAAATTTTAAGAAATTTAGCAACTGGCTATCAGATTCATTAAATGTGTATTTTAAAGAATCAAGAAATTGATAATTACTTAAAATCTGGGCATTCTTTATAGAACCGTCAGTATTAATTATTTTGGTAATTGCTTCTTCGCCTTGTTCATTGGAATTATCAATAAAATAGCCATTGAAGTCATAAAGATATTCAAAATTTTCCTTATGCATTCTATCAAATAAACTGCTTTTAGCTTCATTTCTTTTCTTTATACGTTCAAATCTTTTATCAATATCAGAATGTATATATACTATTTCTAATGGATTAGTACCATCAGAATTTAACAAATTAGTATTACCGGCAATAGTTATAGAGTCACTACGTAATTTAGATATAGGAGTCCCATAATATGAACCAGCAAATTCTTTATACTCTACAAAAAAACCATCTTTAACTAATTTTAGAAATTGTTTTTCATTAATAAAAACGTAATCAATTCCATCTATCTCATCTACTCTTTTTGGACGTGTCGTATAATTTGGAGTATAATTATATCCTAATTCTTTCAAAATTTTTGCCAAATATGTTTTACCAGAGCCATTTTTTCCTAATAATACTATCATATTTCTACCTTAAGTCTTTAAAATATTCAAAGCAACTCATACAAGTTCCTTGACATTCCTTAATTTTTTTATATTTTGGATAATTTTCACTTCTTTTAATTATGTTGTCAATTTCACCAACAAGTATTTCTTTTTGAATTCCACTATGAAGATTATTTTCAATTTTCAAAAAAGAATCTTTATATATGTTACCTAAAGAAGGAGTGCATTTCCAAGCACATGAATATACCTCACCATTAATATCAATAAACAAATATGGATTGTTATATGTTTTAGCAGTATTCATACATTCTCTTTTACCTTGAAATTCTTCAGATAAATTGCTAGCTTTTCCTATAGGTAAAGCATCACTTTGAACTAGGTATTCTATATTAACGTTTGTATTTTCTTTATAATTCTTTATTTTTCTAACCTTTTCTAAATCAATGCCACCTTCAGCATGAAATATATCATCTGAGAATTTAATAAATGAAACACCATAATTTTCAAGTTTCTTTAATTCTTTACTTATTGAACTTTCATTTTCATAAAGGTATTTTCCATTAGATTCAATTCCAATAATTATATCAGTAAATTTTTTGTTTATTTGATCTAACGTGTAGAATAACAAATCTTTAACTAAATATACTTCCCCACCAGTTAGTACAATACTTTTAGTATTATCTGGCAATTTTTTTATTAATAAATCAATATCATTTTTTGATAGACTTTTGTTTTGCATATTTCCATTCTTCATATAACAATGTGAACAATTTGCATTGCATAACTCGGTCAATATTATATTAAAACAATACATAAATCACCTAATATGTTAATAAAAACTCTATATTTTCAATATCTTTTACCATCAATAATTGATTTTTTATCATTTCCATTAACAAATTATCATATATAGAGCAACATGAACTACATTTATTTGGAACACTTTCTCTAATATGACAAGCCCTTTCATCACACATTATTTTTTCCAATTGATTTTCTTCACCAGTCATTTTTCCATAATGTGATTCTTCAATGTCTTTTATTTTTTCCCAGTGAGTACAAACTACTAAATTAGGTCCATATAATATTGGCGATAAATATGAACTATAGCAATAACTTGGTTTTTCTGATTTTTCTAATTTACGATCATAATATATATAATCTAATTTAAAAGGGACTTGAACATGCATTAAATTATATTTTTGATAATTAAGATTTAGTTCTTCTAATTCTGCAATTGTCTTTTCACTTAGCACGTATTTTTCGATATCTTCACCGATAGGAATTAAAATCTTAACTATTTGAAAACTATCTATGCCAATTTTTCCCATAGCTTTAGCAGCCTCTAAATAACTACCTTCATTTTCAGAACGCATACAAGTACGAGCTCCAATAATCAATTCGCCTTCTCTATTATATTCTTTTCTCTTTTGAACTAATTTTTCCATTAATTTAAGAGCATCGTGAAAAGTAAATTTATTATTTTCTGAACATTTTTGATTTGAATATATATCATAAGCATTATCATTTAGTCCAGGTAAACTAATACGTATATAATAAGCATACTTTGCTAAAGCATCTATTGTCTCTTCATTTAATTTACTACCTGAAGAAATATAAACACACTTCATATTTAATTTTTCCTTAGCAAATTTTATTATTCTAGCGCGGTATGGATACATGTCAGGGTTTCCCTCTCCAGACATTTCAAATCTTACTGAATCGCATCCTCTTTTTTTAGAATATCTAGCAATTTCAGTTAAAGACTTTTCATAATCATCTGGATCAAAATTAGTAAACCCTAATTCTTTGGCTGCCCAGTTTCTTGTATCAACTGCTAAACAATCCTTACAATGGAAATCACAAAAATTATAATCATGTGAATCTAGAGATAATATAGGTAAAGATTCTATTTTGCCTAAAAGCAAATTCTTCATAGTATTAGCATAATCAACTATGCTTAAAGGGTAAAAATGCTGTGCATGAATTAAATTTAACTCAAACATTATTTTATTAGTAGGCTTATATACCATTATCATACTTTTTGCTTTTAATAATTTTTCTTTCATTGGTATATTATCGCAACATTTACTTATTACATTATTTCCTACATCTTCAAGAACAAGTTCATTAAACTGATATGTTTTCCCATTTTTATCTAATGCTAGTTTCATTTAAAAATCACTCCTTTTAATTAAATCTGTAACATTGTTAACAATTTCATTAGAATTATTTTTTATATCATATAAAATTTTATTGGCTACTTTATAAATATCTTCATATTCTGTTATATTTATTATAGCATCGTCTAACATCTTTTTAGCAACATCTTGGTTATATAATTTACAAATACCATTACAGTACACTACAGACAGTTTAGCATCTCTATATATTGGCATATTATTCTCAAACCTATTATCCAGAGATACAATAAAGAAATATTCTATAATATTTAATTGGTTATCTAGATGAATACGACATATATAATTTTCATTTAATGGCATATATTCAAGAATACTATATCCGTTATTTAGAATACATATATTTTCACCATTCTCATTTAAGTAGAATGGTTTATCAATATCAATTACTTTTTTCAAAATACAAATACTTTTCGAATCCACATTGACTTTAAGAGTATACTTATTAACACCTTTTAAGTAAGTTTCAAACAAATTCTTCATAATTAACCTATATTATATTCCTTTCTCTATACCAATCATGTAATTTTAATACTTTTGCTTTATCTTCTGAATTAGTATTATTTTCATAATTATCAAATAAACCTCTCAAATAATCTTTCATATTTAAAAAATCACTTTCACTATAATAATCACGTAGCATTGGTGAATTTTCATGTTGCATATTATCTAAATATTGAAATACTATATTCATTTTTTCTTCTATCTTATCAGTTGCTGGAATAATATGATGATTAGGATTTTCCTGCCATATTTTTCTTAAATCATGTTCCAAAGATAATCCGTTTTCCATGGCATAAGGACGCTGCTGGTTAAAGAAATCTATATCCTTACAACACATTGAAGTTAAATGTAAAACTGTTCCATATGTTTTTAATATCAATGCTTCGCATTTATTTAATTTTTGAAGAATAGTATCATATTCCTCACTACTTGTATAAACTTTACCATCCAGTAATCCACGATCACAAATTATTATAGACTTATCATCTCTATTAGTTTGCAACTCAGCACTATATTCTTTAAGATACTGAGTAATAAAAATCATTGTTTGGAAATCAATTTTAGGAAGACTTTGTCCATTTATCTTTATGCTATTAAAACCACTAATAAACAATAGTTTAACGGTTTCATTTATAGGATATATATGACATCCCTTTTTATCATACTTGTTTTCTATTGATTCTAAAATAGAGCTTTTTCCTCCACAAGGTCCACCCGTTAATACAATTTTATTCGTAAAAATCACCCCTACTTGTTACATAAGATATAATATTTAACATCTTTATCTTTAGCTATTTGTTCTACTTTAAATAAAAAATCATTTTCAAAAATAGAAGCACAGTCATCACACTCTTTGCCACATATACATTTGATTTTTGAGTAATCAATGTTCTTAGTACTACCAAAATTCCAGTATTCTTGATTATTTATTTTATTTAATACCTTACATGGTAATAAAACATCTTTAATTAAATATGGCTTCATAAATGATGCATAACATTTACGACTATTTGTGTCATTTAATTCAAAACGTAAATAGTATAATTCACTAAGATTTTTCACACTTATAAATCTTGTTTTGCTATTTTCTTTATATTTATTTTCTAAATATCGGATTTTTTCTTGATATTTGATATCTATTGCAATATTTTCTTTTACTTGTAATGGTATCAATTCTTTTGAAACATGGAATATATCAACTTTATATTTACTAAATAATGTAATTAATTTTTCATAGTTATCTATCATGTTAATACATAAATAAGTTTTTAATAAAAATAGAGCTTTGTTATTTTTATTAATACTAATAATGTTTAAGTATTTCCTTAACAAATCATAATTTTCTATCTCTTGTGGTATAAATAAGCGAATATAATTAGCATAAGAAACAATTTTCCCAATATCTATATCAATGCTTAAATCACTTATGTTAATTAAAATTTTTATATTATTTCTTTTGATTTCTTCTATTAAACTTATATCAATATCTTTTGTTATTGTAAACTCTACTAATTTTATTTCATTTTTTAAAATAAATGATAAATAATCGGCACTTTTACTATAATCATATATGTTTATAGCAAGCATCTTCTCTTTTTTTAAATTATTACAATAATCTAAAACACTTAATGGGTATAGATACAATGGTTGTATATCATCAATCTCAGCAATTATATTATCATCAGAATCTGTAATAACTAAATATGGAGAACTAAATATTATATCTTTGCTAAGCTCATACGGTTTTTTAGTTATCTTATTATTAACAATCGAATATTTATAATCTAGGTCATATATATATTTACTTTTTAATAATTCAAATACTTTCATATCAATCTCTTCTTCTTACTTGAAAAATCATCATTGGGATAATTTTTACATATATTAATAGCATCGATCATTTCTTGAAGTAATACTAGTTTATCTTTATTCGTGTTCTTTAATAAGTGATCCTCTACCGTATCAAAATCTACATATTCTAAAGAAAAATTATTATTTTTCTCATCGTCGTCTAATGTTTGTTTACTTAAATCAAATTCATCGTTAATGTATACTTTATAATAATATATATTTAATAAACACTTTTTATTAGTGCCAAAATAATTTGCACTATATCTTTTTAATAATAAAAATGGACTTACTGTTTCGATATTAATACTAATACCGGTTTCTTCCAATAATTCCCTTTTTAAACATTCAATTGGTGTTTCATCAGAATTTATATGACCACCAATAAAGTGATAAATTCCATTAACTTTACATAATAAAATTTGGTTTGATAAAGTTATTGGCAAAATTTTCACTCTTGAAATTTCATTTTCAATCATATCATCTTTTAAGTTATAAGGATTAATTATTTTCTCTATCATAAATATACCCTCTACTGGTTACGTATTATAGCATACTTATTTTTTTAATTCAACTAATCACTTAAATTATTTAAAAATGTAAATTTATTAATATAATCAAATATTTAAAGACTTGATTAACAGATATATTATTATTTAGTAGTGCAAATAAAAAGAGCTTTTCAGCTCTGTAATTAATGATAACATTATTTAATAGAAAAGAGATTATATATAAACCTCTTATGGATAATTTAAATTGTTATTATTTACAATAGTTTTCATTGTATTCCAATTTGTCGCTTATATAAATATCTTTATTTCCATTTTGGGTATCACATTTTAATAATGAAAAATCAGCATTTTTGTAAAGTGCTATTTCTTTATTTGAATAATAACTTTTAGTAGCTTTACCATTTTCAACCTGATATTCAAGAAAATTTATAAGATCATCCATTGATATATAACTACTCTGAAGCATATTTTCAAAAGAATCATTATAGCCCATACCCTTTTTTATAGATAAACACATATTGCAGTCAGTATAGACATCATATTTATTTCCATTACTATTTAAATATTGATAAGGCGCACTCATTTGCTCTCTTTGATCATCATCTACATGATAATAATTGTACTCTATTTTTGTCGGGTCAGTTATAACATTGCATTCATCATTGCTTATATTAACTTTATCATAATTTATATAATATGTATTAAATGGAAAACCTCTTTTTACACCGTATTCATAAATTGTAATTTCATTTGCAGAATCATAATAAATTGTTTTATTATTGCAAGTTTTCTTTTCATATTTTGCTATTATTTTATCTAATTCTTTTTGTAACGAATTCTTACTTCTAAAAGATTTAAAAGTTGCTGAAAACATGCAACATTCTTCTTTGAAAAATGATAGACGTGGAATAGTTAATGTTGTTGATAATTTTTGATTTGAATAACTTTTACTACCAAATGGTATAAACTTTATTCCTAGCATAATTAATAGTAAACATATAATCACAATAAGCCAAACTATTTTTTTCTTCATCACTGATTCTCCTCACATAAATATAAACTATTTTACTATCTCCATATATTTATTTGGTTTAATTATATGAATAAGCAAAAGCACCTAAACTAAATGGCAAAATTTTCACTTTCTCATTGCAAGTTACATTCTCACTGCAAATAATTATCTTATAACCAAAACCTTTATATTCAGTAAAAGCTAGTTTATTTTCCTCTAGCATATCTCCGTTTTCTGTATAAGTAATAAAATCATTATAAATTGGTTCTTTTTTAAAAGTAAATACTGGTTCGTCGCCATTTGAAGCCATATCATAATCAATTGTTGCCATTGCAACACCAATGAACATTGTTAAAGCAATAATGATTGAAATAACAAATACTATTTTATTGGTATAGATTTTCGTTTTCTCTTTTAATATTTTATTAATAAGTTCAACCAATATATAGGTAATACCAAATAAGAAAAAGCCAATTACGCCATCCGCAAAGAAATCCACTTGTATAAATATAAACAAAATCAAACTTAGAATAGTAAACATAAGTAACTTATAAAATACTTCTTTAATAAATAATTTCATTACATTACCTCCTATGATAATTATATCACAGTTTGTCAATTATTGATTAAACGGTTAGATTTTGTAATACTCCTACCTTCACTTTAAATAAATGTTAATAATTCTTTTTGTCTAATATATATATAGTAATTAAAAAAGTATTATTAAATATTCTTAATAATACTTTCAATGTCTTTTCTAATTAATGGTTGCATATTTTCTTTATGCTTTGATAAATCTATATTCCTTAATTTCTCTTCAACTATATCATTTAATTCTTGTTTGTATATTAAAATCAAATTCAATTTACGTAAGCAGTCTCTTACTGATGTTCCTTTATCATCATCTAACTCTTTTAATATATTATCTATATTATCATTTATTTTATTTTCATTATCATATTTTGCCAAACTACATATTAGTCTGAATCCACGAACTCTAACAAAAGTCTTTTCACTATCTAACATTGTTAAAAGTTCATCAAAATAATCGTACAATTCATTTGACTCTGTAGTAATTGTTTCAAGTTCTAAAAGTGTTTTATAAGCTTTGTTATTATCAGTACTATATAAATCATTAATAAGTTCTCTCATATAAATTCTTCTTTCTACACCTCTTAAATTTTTTTAGTCAATTCTACCATTCTTGTATGATAACCTTGTTTATTATAAAATTCTAATGCTAAATCATTATATCCAAATACACCTATTATAATGTCCTGACAACCAGTTGCTCTTAAATGTTCTTCCATCGCTTGTAAAAGTTTTCTACCTGTTCCATTTGTTCTACTATTTTTAGAAACGATTAGTTCGGATATTCTTCCTCTTTTTTGGGCTTTAAAATCATATTCATAAGTCTCATCATTGTTAATAAGCCCTATTATCATTCCAATTATTTTTTCATTTTCTTTAGCTAACAATATTAGTCCTTGATATTTATTTACCTCTTCTATTGTCTTATCAAAATATTTTTCTCTATATTCTGGAGTAATAATATTATATTTTTCTTTGTCAATTGAAACAATATATTCTTGTAATTCAACTAATAAATCTTTAACTTCTTCTTTATACTTTTGTTCATATCTAATTATCATACAATCACCTTAAGGATATTATACTATAAATTTGGTTTTGATAAAAATTATAAGTAATAGCTAGTGATTGTTTATGTTTACTACCTAAATATTTACCATTATCAAATCAAAATTTAATATTCTTTAAACAAAAAAAAGCGGAGCCTCTCGGCTCCATCAGGGGGTTTTGGTTGCATTACTATACCAGTTGAGTATAGTAACACTCGCGTGATATTATCACGCTATAATCATTATAAATGCTAAAGTGTAAAATGTCAAGTTTATTTCCCTAATCTAAATTAACAGATTCGTTTAACATTTTGTTTACTATTTCATTTGTGTAAATATCACTCTTAATATAATTTTCTGCTTCTTCTTTTGCTTTAAGTAGTAAATTAAAATCATTCTTAATGGTGGCTATTTTAAAGACCATATCACCACTTTGTCTAGCACCAAATAAATCACCACTACCACGTAATTTGAAATCTTCTTCACTTACTTTAAATCCATCTGTAGTTTCTGTTAAAATGTCTAATCTTTTGGAATCTTTATCACTTATAAGAAGACAATAAGATTGTAAACTATTTCTTCCTACTCTACCTCTTAATTGGTGAAGAGCAGACAACCCAAAACGGTATGAATCAAAGATAACCATCATAGTGGCATTTTTAACATCTACCCCTACTTCAATGACTGTTGTACTTATTAATATTTGAATATCATTATTTTTAAATTTAGTCATCATAAGATCTTTTTCTTCTGGTTTCATTTTTCCATGTAATACACCTATGTTGTATTTAGCTCCGAAAGCTTTATTCATTTTTTCTTCTAGTTTAGCAACATTTTCTAAATCTATTTTTTCACTTTCTTCAATAAGTGGCGCTACTACATAAATTTGATGATTTTGAAGTAGTTCATTATACATCTTTAGTAATACTTCTTTGATTTCATCATTCTTATATAACTTAGTTATTACTGGCTTTCTACCACCAGGCATTGTTTTAATACTTGATACATCCATATCACCATAAATAGTTAATGCATATGTCCTAGGTATTGGTGTAGCACTCATATACAATATATCTGGTGTTATACCTTTGTTTTTTAAACAACTTCTTTGATTAACTCCAAATCTATGTTGTTCATCAGTTATTACTAGACCTAGACTTTTATATTCTATTTCATCTTGAAATAAAGCATGTGTACCAATAATAATATCTATCTTACCTTCTTTTAATTCTTTATAAATATTTTTCTTTTCAGATGCTTTTAGTTTGCCAGTTAATAGTTCTACTTTAATATCATAGTCTTTGAATATCTCTATTATATTTATTAAGTGCTGACTTGCTAAAATTTCAGTTGGAGCCATAAGAGCTCCTTGATAACCACTTAAATAATTAATATATAAGGCTATAAATGAAAGAATTGTCTTTCCTGACCCAACATCACCTTGAAGAAGCCTATTCATCCTAGAAGGGCTTATTAAGTCATTATATATATCATCTATACTAGTTAACTGATCCTCTGTTAGTCTAAAAGGAAGTTTATTTATAAAACTATCTACTTCTTCTCTACTAACATCTCTCTTTAATCCATCCTGACTTTTTCTATTTTTTTTAAGATAACTCATTTTTAGCATAAAGACAAATAGTTCTTCGAACTTTAACCTAGTTAATGCTTTTTTAAAACTAACTGTGCTAGTTGGGTTATGAACTTCTTTAATACTTATTAGTTTATCTTCAAAATCATATTTATCTACTAACACATTAGGTAAATAATCAGTTACTTCTATTACATAAGGATAAGAAAGTTTAACACATTCATTTACTTGCTTGCTAACAATACCTGGTGTTATATGATAAATAGGTTCAATTACTGTACGTTCACCAAGTAATCCAAATTTTATATCACTTGCTACTATACTATTATGGTTTAAATCTAATTTGCCTAAAATAGTTACTTTAGTTCCTATGATAAGTTTACTTTTAAGAAAACCTCTATTAAAAATAGAAACATTAAATAAATTAGATCCAGTGTTAAATCTAAAAGTCATTTTATCCATATGACCATTAAATCTAAACATCTTCGCATCTTCTTCTAAGTAACCATCTATAATAACTTTATCTCCATCTTTTATATTAGTCATATCTGTTCTTTTTAAAACATCATATCTAAATGGATAATATGTTATTAAATCATCTATATTATTTATGCCTAATTTATTTAATATCTTGGTTGTTTTAGGCCCAATTCCTTTTATTTCTTCTATCTGCATAATTCACCTATCTTTTACTAATCTATTTTAAATTATATCAAACAAGTGTTCGTGTGTCAAATTTTAATAATATGGTATAATAAATCTAGGTGATTATATGAAAAAATTTTTATTAATATCGCATATTGCAGATATGGATGGTTTAGGTTGTGTAATATTAGGAAAAATTGTATTTCCTAAAATGGATGTTATATTAATTGAACCTGATGAACTTAAAGAAAAAATTGAAGATATTTTAAAAACTAAAAAGTATATTAAGTATGAAAAGATATTTATTACTGATTTAGGGATGAATATTAATGTTGGTAAAATTATTGATGATAGCCCAATAAAAAAGATAGTTACTCACTTAGATCATCATCAAAGTAATATGGAAGTTAGTATTTATCCTTGGAGTACTGTTATAAGTGAAATAGATGGTTTTAAACCTAGTGGAACTAGTTTATTTTATGAATACTTATTAAATAATTATTCTGATAATGAAGTTTTAAAAAGTAATAGTTTAAAAGAACTTGTTGAGGGTATAAGAAGTAATGATACTTATCAGTTTCAGGAAACAGGTAATAAACTTGGTTACTATTTAACTCAAATTTTAGCTAGAAACGGCAAAGAAAAAGTAATTGATGATTTTTATGATAGAATCATTCATGGTGATAAAAGACACTTTAAATTAACTGATGAAGAAGTAAATATATGTACTGAGATGCAGAAGGAACTAGATTACTACTTAAAGTGGTGTGATGATACTTTAATAAGAATGAATTTTATGGGATATAATGTTGGATTATCTATTTCAACTAAGTTTAGATCTAGTGTAGGTAATTTACTTAGTGAAAAGTATAAAGATGAACTAGATTTTATTCTTATTGCTAATTATGAAAGAGAAAGTTTTTCAGTCAGAACAGTTAATGAAATAAACGTTGGAAATATATGCAAAGAACTTGGTGGAGGCGGTCATGAAAAAGCTGGGGGCTTTCCTATGACTGATGAAAATTTGAAGTTAACAAGCCCCTATTTCGACAAAAATAAGTTAGAAACGCTAAAAAAAGAAGTTTTTTAAATATTTTTATTTTAAATACTTGACAAAATAAACTTTTTGCATTAGTATAGACAGTACCAATTCGGATTAGACGGATTGGATGCTAGTATCACACTAGCCAACCCCTTTTTATTCTTTTATAAGGACAGTTCGCAGGGGGACTGTTCTTTTTGTTTACTATTATGATATAATTTAATTGGTGATATACATGGAAAAAATTGAATTTATACCAAATGGTGTGTGTGCTAAAAAGATGATTATTGAAATAGATAATAATATAGTAAAACGCTATCATGTTATAGGTGGATGTGCTGGTAATTCCTTAGGTCTTGGGGCTTTAATTAAAGATATGCCTGTTGATGAAGCTATAAGTAGATTATCAGGTATTAGATGTGGCATGAAAGCAACATCTTGCCCTGATCAGTTATCTAAAGCATTAGTTAAATATAAAGAAAAAAATAAAATAAGTAATTTACTTTAAATAAAAAGAGAGATTTGAATATCTCTCTTTTTTGTATTTAATACAAGTAATATTTTATGATTCTTTTTTATTCTTGTACTCTGCGTTTTTTAATTTTAAATCCATCCCTTTTTTTACTATCTTTTCAAGAAGTGAAGTAGATACTATAATCACTGATGAAATAAAGATAATAATTATTGGAAAACCTATAATTCCAGGTGCATCATCACATTCTGCTATAGGATATAAAAGTGGTAAAAGTATTACATATATAATACTTATTGTAAATGCACAATATTTTATATAATTTAAAGAATTTATAGCTAACTTAGTAAAAGTTTTATTCTTTTCTATATATCCTAAAAGTTTTAAAGTTTGATATAGTGCAAAGAAGAATACAATTGCTGTTAAATATACACCAATTATAACTATATATGGTAAATAGCCAATAAATGATGGCAACCAAAATATACTAGGAACAAGTATAATTAGTCCAATGAGTATAACAACTGCTTTTAGAAAAAATGTTTCTTTTTTCATTTAAGTTACCTCTCTTATCTATATTTTAATTATCTTTATTTGCAAGTTTCATATAATGTTCGTATCTTTTTTTAGCGTTTTCTTTATTACTGTTTAATAAAGTTTCTGCTCTACTTGGATTAATAGTTTTAAGCATGCTGAATCTTATTTGAGATTCTAAGAACTCATCATATTTATCGAAATCAGCTTTACTATCTAAACTAAATACTTCTGTTTCTGGATTATACCTAAATATTGGGAAGAAACCACTATTTGAAGCAAGTTTTTCTGTTTCTATAGTATTTAATAATCCACCTTTAATTCCGTGTGAAATACATGTAGAATAAGCAATAATAATAGATGGCCCTTTATGTGCTTCTGCTTCTTTGAAAGCTTTTAATGCTTGATTAGGATTAGCACCTAAAGATATTGTTGCTACATATACATGTGGATATGCTAAAGCAACTGCTGCTAAATCTTTCTTACTTTGGTTTTTACCAATTGATGTAAATGAAGCTATACTTCCTTCTGGACTAGCCTTAGAAGATTGACCACCAGTATTAGAATAAACCTGAGTATCAAGAACTAAGATATTAACATCTTCATTACTTGCTAGAACATGGTCAATTCCACCATAACCAATATCATAAGCCCAGCCATCGCCACCAATAGTCCAAATACTTCTCTTAACTAAATAATCTTTTAAATCTTTTATTTCTTTAGGTAAAGTATCATAATCTAATGACTCATATACTTCTTTAGTAATGTCATAATTATCAACATTACTTATCCATTTAGTAAATAATTCTTTATTTGGATTATCCATATTATTATCCATAATATTTTTAATTCTTGTTTTAATGGTTTTATTAGCAAGTAACATACCATAACCGTATTCTGCGTTATCTTCAAATAAAGATGATGCCCAAGGAATAGTGTATGGCATTGATGGAGTACTTGCTCCATATATAGAAGAACATCCTGTTGCATTAGCAATTATTAAATAATCACCAAATAACTGTGTAAGTAATTTTAGATATGGCGTTTCTCCACAACCAGCACATGCGCCTGAGAACGCAAATTTTGGTGTTTTGAACTGACTATTTATAATTGTATTTGTCTCAACTTTCTTTTCTTTAATATTTTCAAGTAAATAATCAAATATTTCTTGTTCATGATTTTTTAATGAATCATCTAGTTCATTGAACATAAGAGCTTTTTCACCCTTTTTACCAGGACAATTTTGAATACAAATACCACAACCAGTACAGTCTTTAGCAGATATACTAATAATATACTTATACTCTTTTATAGCTGGCATAATAGGATCTATACATCTTTCTTTGATATATTCAGGAGCTTGATCAAATTCCTCTTTACTTAATAAGAATGGTCTTATTACAGCATGAGGACAGAAAGTACTACACTGATTACACATAATGCAATTTTCATTTATCCATTTTGGAACTTTATCACTTATACCTCTTTTATCTCGATAACTAGTTCCAACTTCGAAACTACCATTAGCATTATTTAAGAAAGCTGATGTTGGAAGATCATCCCCTCTTCTTTCATCTATCTCAGTATATAAATCCTTCTCTTTTATTTCAACTACATGTTCTACATTGCTATCTAATGATACTTCTTCTAAATGAGTACTTGCTTCTTCAATAGCTTTATAATTAGCATTAAGAATATCCTCACCTTTTTTAAAGTATCTCTTTTTAGCAAATTTTTTCATTTCTTCTTTAGCCATATTATAGTCAACAATATTAGTTATATATAAAATAACACTTTGCATAATGGTACTTATTTTATTCTCTAAACCTATTTTTTCAGCTACATCATGAGCATTAATAGTATAGAATTTTATATTTCTATTTTTAAGTATTTCATAATCAGAATTACTCATAACTTCAAATATTTCTTCTTTTGTTCTTTTAGTATTTAAAATAAATATACCATTTTCTTTAATATTATAAAGCATATTATATTTAGATAGGTATTCATCTTTAGTACATACTACCAAAGATGGATTTTCTACATAATAAGTTGATCTTATAACATCATTATTAAATCTTAAATGTGATACTGTAACACCACCGGATTTTTTAGAGTCATATTCAAAATATCCTTGAACATATTTGCTAGTAGATTCACCAACTAATTTCATAATTGATTTTGAGGCACTAACCATACCATCTGATCCATAACCATATACTAAGAATTCTAAAGAATTATCAATCTTAAAGTTTCTATTTACTGGCAAACTTAAATTAGTTACATCATCAGTAATACCTATAGTAAAGACATCCTTAATTTCCCCTTTTAACATGTCATATACAGCTTTTATTTGGCTTGGATTAGTATCTTTACTAGATAATCCATATCTACCACCAACAATCTTAATATTACTGTTTTGAAGGGCATTAACTATATCTAGATATAATGGTTCTCCATTACTTCCAGGTTCTTTAGTACGATCTAAAACTGCAATTCTTTCTACAGACTTAGGCAATACATTTAGTAAATATTTAACACTAAATGGTCTATATAAATGGACTTCAATTAAACCAACATTGTAACCTTCTTTATTAAGTACATCGATTGTTTCCTTTATAGTCTCACAAACTGATCCCATAGCAATAATTATTTCTTTAGCATTTATATCTCCGTAATAATTAAATGGCTTATAATCCATACCCATTTCTTTGCCTAATTTTTCCATATAATCATTTACTATTTCTGGAACATTTTCATAATATTTATTTCTTACTTCTGTAGCTTGAAAATAAACATCACCATTTTGTGCTGTCCCCATAATTTTTGGATGCATAGGATTTAAAGCTCTACTTCTAAAATTATATAATGCATTTTTATCTAAATATTTTTCAAAATCTTCTTTTTCAAGCACTTCTATTTTATTAATTTCATGACTTGTTCTAAAGCCATCAAAGAAATGCATAAATGGTAAACTAGCCTTGATTGCTGATAAATGTGCTACCCCAGAAAGTATAGCTGCATCTTGTACTGAAGATGATGCAAGCATACAAAAACCTGTTTGACGAGCAGCATATATATCTTGATGATCACCAAATATAGATAATGCATGAGTAGATAATGATCTAGCTGCTACATGAAATACAGCAGGTAACATTTCGCCAGCCATTTTATACATGTTAGGAATCATTAATAATAATCCCTGACTAGCTGTAAATGTAGTAGTTAAACATCCTGCTTGAAGTGAACCATGCACCATACCAGCTGCTCCAGCTTCACTTTGCATCTCAACAACTTTAACTGTATCATTAAAGATATTTAATTTACCTTTATTACCCCAGTCATCTGCAAGTTCAGCCATTGGGCTTGAGGGAGTTATTGGATAAATACCCGCAAGTTCGGTAAACATATAAGCGGTTCTTGCTGCAGCTTCATTACCATCTACTGTTATATATTTTTTCATATTATTCCTCCATATCATTTTATAGTAATATTATAACATATTTTATTACTTCCTTACTTCTTTTTAACTTAAATATTGAATCATTATATTACTCAATAAATATAATGATTACATTAGTAAATTTTATGCTTATTTAATTAAAAGGTACAAAAAAAGTCTAAATGCTAGACTTTAATTCATTTATTTTTTCTTCATAATTGTCACTACCAGTAACATAAGTCCCTACTACAAACATATCAGCATTGGAACACTCTTTGATAGTTTCATTTGTTATTCCACCGTCAACTTCTATAATGTAATTATATTTGTAAGCTTTTCTAACTAATTCTAATTCATCAATTTTTTCATTAGCACTAGGTAAGTATTTTTGTCCACCTTTGCCAGGCTCAACACTCATAACTAACACTAAATCAGCAATTGATAAATAAGGTAGTAATTCTTCTACTTCTGTATTTGGTTTAATTGATATTCCAGCTTTTATACCTTTACTTTGAATATAAGTTATTACATTAGCTGGATCTACTGTAGCTTCAAAATGAAATGTTATATAATCAGGATTTATTTTACTAAAATCATCTATATATTTTTTTATATCACTAACCATTAGATGAACATCTAGTGGTTTTTTATGTTCTACAATAAGTTCCTGTAGTTCATTTAAATCCCATGTTTTATTTGGTACAAAGTTTCCATCCATAATATCTAGATGAATATAATCTATATCAAGATTATCTAGCAAATTAATATTTTCTTTGATATTTTCAGTAATGGATAATATTGACATCGATATTTTTTTCATAACACTACTCCTTAATTTGTAATAAATTTTATGTAATTATTATATCTACTTTTTATAATGTTACCTTTTTGGACTTCTTCTTTTATTTTGCATTTATCATCATGATAGTGCATGCAATCCTTATATTTACATTCATCTCTAAGTTGTTGAAACTCAATAAAATTATCTCGTATATCACTTTTAGACATACCAACCATATCAAATTCAAGTGATGAAAATCCAGGAGTATCTGCTACCCAACCACCACAAGTGTGTAAAAGTTCTGTATGTCTTGTTGTATGTTTTCCTCTACCTAAAGCTATTGATATTTCATTAGTTCTTATGTTAAAATCGTCATCAATTTTATTAAGTAAAGTTGATTTACCTGCCCCTGATTGTCCTGTAAACACAGTTACTTTATCTTTAAGTAATTCTTTAATACGTTCTAGTTCTGTATTTATAACAACTTCATAACCTATTTTTTGATAATACTCAATAACTGGCTTTAACTGTTCAAATTTTTCTTCAGTTAATAAGTCAATTTTAGTTAAACAAATAATAGGCTCAATTTGATTAAATTCTGAAATAACTAAGAGTTTATCAAGCAAATTTGAATCAAACTCCGGTTTAGTTGTTGCAGCAATTATAAATACTCTATCTATATTGCAAATAGCTGGTCTTACAAGTTCATTTTTTCTTGGAAATATTTCCATTATGTAATTGTTTTCTGCATCAATTTGAACATAATCGCCTACTAGAGGAATAATTTTCATATTACGAAATTTTCCTCTAGCCTTGCATATATGTTCTAGACCATCTGTGCATAATACTGTAAAGTCATTACTTATTATCTTTATTATCTGTCCTTCCACTAATTAACACCAGTTGTAGTATCATCAGGTGTGGTAGTTGTTGGCATTGCTTTTGCAACCCCTATTTTTAAAGTGGCATTAGCTACTACAGTATCACCAGCATCTCTTGACTGATACATAATAGTTCCAACAGGATAATTAGGGTTTTCTTGATATTCTACTGTTAAAATAACTTTATTTTGATTACACCAAGTTGTTATTTGTTCAACTGTATATGTAGTAAAATCAGGATATTTAACAAGAACATTTGGTGTATAAAGTATAATTTCAGTATCTTTTTCTACTTTCTCACCTTTTTTAATAGACTGAGCAATAATTATATTAGAATCGTATTCTTTTCCTTCAGTCTGTTCAACATCTTTCTTTTCGATAGTTACTTTTAAACCTAATGTTTCAAGAGCACCTTTAACTTCTAAATAGTTTTTATTTGTATAATCTTCTATTTCGATTTTCACTTCTCCAAGTGATACAGTAAGTTTTATTGTTTGTCCTTCTTTTACAGTTCGGTTAGCTTTAGGACTCGTTTCAATAACTAGTCCTTCTTCTAATTCATCTGATTCTTCTTCATTTACGTCTACATCAACTTCTAAACCAGCTTTTATTAAAGCAGCCTCAGCCTTTTCAACTGTCATTCCAGATACATCAGGAATCTTAACGTCTTTGGTCTTAGTTAAAGCAGGAATTATGAATATTACTGCTACCATCGTCATACCAATAATTGCAACTATAATACCACTTATCCAAAGAGCAATATTTAGTTTCTTACTTTGTTTCTTTTCTTGTAAGTCTTCAATATCATCTTCTTTAGTTTCTTGATTTTCTTCTCTTTCCATTTTTCTACGTTTTTCGCTACGTGAAACTTCTCTTAGGTTAGTAAGGGTTTTAGTTTCTTCTAATTCATCTTCTGGATATTTATAAACTACTCTTTGTTGTATAGGAGTTTCTTCATCTAGGCAATCTTTTAAATCACTATACATTTCTCTAGCAGAATCATATCTATTTTTAGGATTCTTTGCGCAAGCTTTTAGTATAATATTTTCCATACTTTGAGGAACACCATCTACTAGTTTGCAAACATTAGGAAGTGGTTCTTTCATCTGTTTTAAAGCTATTTCTACAGCATTATCGCCTTTAAATGGCACATGTCCTGTAATAAGTTCAAACATAAGAATACCTAAAGAATATATATCACTTTTTATTGTTGCTCCTTGACCATTGGCTTGTTCAGGAGGTAAATAATGTACTGATCCCATAACTGAATTTGTTTGTGTAAGTTCTGTTGCATTACTAGCAATAGCTATACCAAAATCTGTTATTTTCACTCTTCCATCATCTAATATCATAACATTTTGTGGTTTAATATCTCTATGAATAATATAACTGTCATGAGCACAAGATATTGCTGAAGTAAGTTGTAACATAATATCTATTACTTCTGGTAAAGTTAGTGCTTCACGTCTTTTAATTAAACTTTTTAATGTTTTGCCATCAATGTATTCCATTACAATAAAGTAATTCCCATCATCTTCACCTACATCGTACATTTCAACAATGTTAGGATGACTTAAAGAACTAGCTGAGATAGCTTCTCTCTGAAAACGTCTTACAAATTTTTCATCTGTTGCAAGATCACCACGAAGAATCTTAACAGCTACATTACGATCTAAGATAGTGTCGTATGCTAAATAAACGTTAGCCATGCCACCTTCGCCTATAGATCTAATTATTTGATATCTATTGTTTATTTTTTGACCTTTTATAATCATAATACTTTCCCACCTTTATTCAAATACGCAATTGATATATTATCAGTTCCCCCACGATTGTTACTTTTTATTACTAACTTTTCAAGTTTTTGTTCTCCGGTATGTTCTTCGTTAAGTACTTTAGCTATTTGATCATCAGTAAGCATATTTGTTAAACCATCACTACATAAGAATATACCTTCTACATCGTCAGTTATATCAAATACATCCATTTCGACATCTTGAATAGCACCTAGTGCTCTCATAAGAACATTTTTTCTTGGATGAGCTTTTGCTTCTTCAAGAGTAAGTTCACCTGACTTAACAAGTAAATTAACTAATGTATGGTCAGTTGTAATTTTATGTAATTTCTTATTTTTAATTACATAACCGGAACTATCTCCTATATTGCCAAATAACAAATAATTCTTTGTAAGTATAGCAAGTACAACAGTTGTTCCCATTCCTTCACTTTCAGGATGTTCTTCTGTATATTTATAAATAGCCTTATTAGCTTCACCTACTATATTTTGTATCCAAGAAATTGCTTCTTCTTTTGTTCCAAGTGATGTTGTTTCAGAAAATCTTCTAGCTATAATATTAATAGCTATAGATGATGCTATTTCACCACCACGATGTCCTCCCATACCATCAGCAACAGACATAAGTATTTCCTCGTTTATATTTTTAACGATTGTTACACTATCTTCATTATGATCTCTTACTTTTCCGGGATCAGTTAAATAACAGTATTCCATTATTTCCCCTCCTCATATTTTGATCTAAGCTGTCCACATGCTGCATCAACTTTAGAACCAAATTCTCTTCTTATCGTTACATTAATTTTATTTTTTTTAAGTACATCGTAGAACGATAAAATTTGTTCTTTTGCACTTTTCTTAAAATCTATTTGACTTGTTTCATTATATGGTATTAAATTTACATAGCAATTAATACCTTTTAATAGTTTAGCAAGTTCCTCAGCTAGTTCATCCGAATCATTAACATCCTTTATCATTATATATTCAAATGTTACTCTTCTATTTGTTTTATCTACATATTCTTTAATGCTTTTTATTAATTCTTCTATTTTATAAGCTTTATTAATAGGCATTATTTTATTTCTTATTTCATCATTAGGTGCATGAAGAGACACCGCTAAATTAACTTGTTTATCTTGATTAGTAAACTCTTTTATTTTAGGTACTAATCCACTCGTTGATATAGTTATATGTCTTGCGCCTAATTCAATACCCTTAGGATCATTTATTATATCTATAAAATTCATTACATTAGCATAATTATCAAATGGCTCACCAATACCCATAAGTACTAGGTGTGTTATTCTGAATCCTAAATCTTCTTCAATCTTTAGAATTTGCTCAACCATTTCAGCACTTTCTAAGTCTCTAACTTTTTTTAGTCTGCCACTTTCACAAAAAGCACATGACATATTACAACCAACTTGAGTTGAAATACATAAACTATGTCCGTAATCATGATGCATATAAACAGCTTCTATTTTTTGATTATCAAAAAGTCTAAATAAATATTTTGATACATCTTTATCTTCCTGTTTATTTATTATTTCTATACCACCAATTACATAGTTTTCTTTAAGATAACTTACTAATTCTTTTCTTATATTAGTCATTTCATCGAAACTTTTTACTCTTTTCTTATAAAGCCAGTCAAACACTTGATTAGCCGCGAACTTTTTATAACCAAGTTCTATAAGAATTAAGGTAAGTTCTTGAAGACTATAATTATATATATTTTTCATTATTTCACCTATACTTCACCTATACTACATTATACCAAAAAGACAAAAAAAATAATAGATATATCTATTATTTTAATATATTAAATTAAAATCCCATTACTAAACATAAAATAAAGAATATGGCACCTAAGATAATAGTAATACGAGTTATTACTAATTCTCCGCCTCTTTCTTTACGATTAGCAAATAGACTATCGTTACCACCACTTATTACATTTGATGCACTTTCAGCTTTACCACTTTGTAAAAGGACAATAGCTATTAATAAAATTGAAACTATAATTAAAGCAATTTCCACTATGTTCCCTCCTTTTTTATAACTGTTACTAATTTACCATAAACTCGCACTTTAATCAAGTAATATATGATAAATCACAAAAATTACATTATTTTTCTTGAGAAAGTGGTTTTATTGTAAATACTGTATAATTATCTAAAGATATTCTGGCAAGTACACTCTCAACTTCTTTGATAGTTGTTTTTTTAATACCATCTATTGGATTATAATCAATATACCCTAATGCTATTAAATCTGCCATAAGCTTATTATTAGTTCTAAAAACATTATCACTAGTTAAAACAAGATCACTTATACCAGTTCTTTTTCTTCTTTCAAGTTCTTCTTCTTTAATAGTAAAATCTTTTAGTTCTTCTTTAATAAGTTCAATAACTTTTTCAGGATTTTTACTTTCAGCATCTATAATCGCTAATATATGATCATCAGCTTTCAATCCTGTTATATCAATAGAACCAGTTATTAGTCCATCATTTCTTAATCTTTCATTAAATAATGAAGTTGTGCTTAATTTTAAATCTAAAGCATTCATTATATCAGAATAAACCTGATTATATTCAACATCTTTTATATGAGATATTCTTATTTTATAAGTAATAGATGTTTTAGGAATAGTAACATCCATATAAATGGTTTCTTCTTTTTTATCTACCATGTCAGGTTCTTTATATTTTTTAAGTTTAATTTTTTTATTAGATGTTAGATTTCTTTTTTCTTCATGTTCAGTTATTACTTTTAATACTTCTTTTGGATCAACATTACCTGTTACTACAACAAACATATTTGATGGATGATAAAAAGTATTATAGCAATGATATAAATTTTCTTTTGTAATACTATTAACACTATCTATTGTACCAATAACAGGATATTTCATTGGATGATTAATAAATGTATTATAAAGAATGCCCTCATACATTCTTGAAAATGGTTTATCTTGATACATTTTTATTTCTTGAATAATTATGCCTTTTTCCTTTTCGACATTTTCATCAGTAAAATAAGGTTTTTCTACATAATCAAGCAAAAATTCTAAATTTTCATAAAAACTATTTGGGCCGGAAAATAAGTATGTTGTTTTTCTAACGTTAGTGTTAGCATTAGCGTCACTACCTCTTTCTGAAAAGAAGTTAAAAACATCGCTACCATCTTCTTGTTCAAACATTTTATGCTCTAAAAAATGAGCTATCCCTTTTGGAACACTAACCATTTTAGTACCATCACTTGGAACAAAATCATTATGAATCCCGCCATATCTAGTACTATAAGTTGCATAAGTATTATTAACATTGTTAAAAGGTACTATATATACTTCTAAACCATTTTCTAATTTATCAAAATAAACATTTAAATCTAGTCCGTTAAGCTTCTTCTTCTTCATGTCTATCTCCTTTTAATAAATATATAGTATCTAAATGAATCTTTTTACTTACATTAATAATATCTTCTCTAGTTACTTTTACTATTTCTTTAGTTCTATCTTCAATTAAACCATAATCTAAATATTCATGGGCTTCATAGATATTTATTATACCATTTGTTGAATCCTCTAACTCTTTTAAAGACGCTAAATATGTTGTCTTTGCTTGAATAAGTTCTTCATCAGTAAAATCTCCTTGAGCCATCTTTTTAATTTCTTTTTTAACTAGTTTAATTGTTTTATCAAAATTCTTTTCATCGATACCAGCACTAATATATTGTAAATTCGCAATACCTGAGTGTGATGAAGAAATGGAATAACATAGGCTATTTTTTTCTCTTACTTCTTTAAATAATTTTGAATCAGGTCCACCACCTAATACAGAATTATATAATGCCAAAACATACTCTCTCTCAAATGGAGTAATATTTTTTAATTTAGATGCAGCTATAAGGATACTTTGATTAATCTCTTTTGAATCTTTAACTATTTGGGGAATTCTTCTAAATTTATCCTGTTTTATAAAATGATCAGCATTGGCTTTTTTCAAAGTATTTATAATAAAATTATCTTTTATTATTTTTTCCATATTATTAAAATCAATATTACCTACTATAAATATATCAATTAAGTTTGTTCTAAGAAGTTCTTTATAATATGTATATAAATTCTCAGGTGTTATTTTTTCTAAATCTTCCATATAGCCTGTATTATGAAATTTCAATACTGAATCAGGACACATATTTTCATAAAGTCTAGAAAAAGCATATCTTCCTGGATTATCGTTAAAAGATTCTATATCTTCCTTTAATATGTTTTTAGCATTATTGAATGTTTGAGTATCAAATTTGCCATTTTCAACATTAGGATTAAAAATGAAGTCCAAAAAGAACTGAAAAGATTTTTCAGTCATTCCACTTTCAGTATACTTCTCATTTAAGAATGTTGTATCTAGTCTTAATAATTGATAATTACCAGATTGACTAGTGCTAGCACCTATGTTTATATTATATAGATATTCACACTCAATATCTAGTAATCTTCTTGTAGTATATTTTTTTGTAGCCTCAAGTAAAATTAAAGAAAGCATATTTCTATATGCAATCTTTTCTTTTTCAATTGGTTCTTTAAAGTTTATTCTAACTTTAATTTTTTTGAATTTATCGGTTTTTACAAAATGAATATTATAAGCCTGTTCATTTATTTTTTTGTATTCCATTTCTTCACCTCGTTTTATAATAAACTATTAAATTTATTTAACAATTCTTTCTTTTCGATTTCACTAATAAAAGCATGTGCAATAGCCATTTTATTTATTTTAATAAAATCCTCTATAGTAAATCCAAGGCTATTTTCTAGATATTGATATTCTTTTTTTAAAGTTGTATTTGACACTGTTCTATTATCTGTATTAATTGATATAGGAACGTCCATATCATATAACTTTTTAATAGGATGATTTTTATAACTATCTACTACTTTAGTTTGAATATTACTTGTAGGACATACTTCAAGTAATATGTTTTTACTTATTACTTCTTTAATTAAATCCTCTTCTGTAATTATATTAACACCATGGCCTATTCTTGAAGTTCCAAAATCTATGGCTGACTTAATACTTTCCCTACCATCGGCTTCACCAGCGTGAATAGTAAATGGCACTTTTTTTTCTTTAGAATATTCAAATAATTCTCTAAAATCCTCTGTTTTATATATTGCTTCTGCGCCTGCTAAATCTACAGCACATACACCACTGTTTAAATAATGTCTAGCTACATCAATGATTTTCATATTAGCTTCTAGATTGTCACCACGCATCATACAAAGAATTACATTGGTTTTTAAATCTACTCTTCTTAATCCCATAATAACGCTTTCAACAACATCATATAAGGATAATCCTTCTAATGTGTGTTTACTTGGTGCAAACCTAACTTCAGCATATAAAACACCATCATTTTTCATATCAACAGCAAGTTCATATGCCACTCTTTCCAAATTTCTACTTGTCTGCATAACCATAACAGGCAACTTAAATTTAATTAAATAAGCATTTAAATCTTCACACTTTTCTTTGGCAATCATCTCATATTTAACTTCATTAATATTTCTATCAAGTAACTCTGCAGCAGTCTCTAATCTAACTGAACCATCTAGATGAACATGAAGCTCAATCTTAGGTAATCTAGTATAATCTGTCATAATTTTAATGAACTTTCTAATGCTAGTTCAATCATTTTAGTAAAACTATTTTGTCTTTCTAAAGATGTTGTTTCTTCATTTGTAACTAAATTATTAGAAACCGTAAGTAAACATGCTGCTTTTTTGCCTAATACATTAGCGTTGTGAAATAATGCGAATGATTCCATCTCACTAGCTAAACATCCATATTTATTATATATTTCTTTAAAGTTATCATTCTCTTTATAAAACACATCAGAACTATGAATATTAGCTATTGTTATATGCTCATTTAACTGTTCAGCTGTCTCCTTTATGTAAAAGTTTAAATAATCAGAAGCATACATCATATTATCTTCACATCCATTTTGTGTTTTGGCATATGAAGATTCTGAATAGCAGGCATTTACTAAAACTAAATCATATAAATTTAAATCAGGAGTATATGCGCCACAGCTACCTACTCTAATTATTTTTTCAACATTATAAAATTTAAATAATTCATATGAATATATTCCAATACTTGGCATGCCCATACCTGAAGCCATTACTGTTATTGTTTTGCCTTTATACTCACCAGTAAAAGCAAGTATTCCTCTTATATTATTAACTAATTTATAATTTTCTAAATATGTTTCTGCAATAAATTTAGCACGTAATGGATCACCTGGCATAATTACTATTTTAGCTATTTCATTTTCTTTTGCTTCAATATGTGGTGTCATAATTATTTCTCCTTTTTATTTTATGCATTTTTTTATTTTTTATTTTGTTTTGGTAAATTTTTTTTAATAAAGTCTACCGCTTTATCAAAATCTTCTGTTTTTTCAAATAATTGTTTATTAAATACAACTATCATTTTACTGGTTAACACTTCATAACTACTTTGAGTTTCTTTTGTTTTAATAATATCTTTTAATAGTATAGATATTTCTGAATCATCTAATTTTTCAGTAAATTTTTCTGTGGTTAAAGTACAGTTATAAGTACCATATTTTATTCCTAAACTCTTTTCATTCATTTTGACAAGTAATTTTGAAGTTAATATAGTCACTAATTCAACTGCAATATAAATTATTATTACTGCAATTAAATAGAAACATAACATTAATAAAAAATTATCTAATATTAAATTTCTAACAAAAAATAGATAGATTAATGAGCTTATCAATACATAATAAACATTATTCTTTGAGTTTGTCTTTCTTACAATTTTTTCATAATTTTTTTTACTTAAGTTATACTTAAATTTCATATTATCATCTTCCTAACATATATATTATAGCAAATTTATCATAAATCATAAACACTTTGTTTAAAGTTAGTTAATAAAAACCAATCTATTAATAGATTGGCTCAGTAATTATACAAGTTGTTAGAATTTTTTGTAATTTTATAAATCTGTTATTGTTAGTTCAGTATCTGATGAAACTTTAGTAGCAGTAAATCTACTACTTGATATAGACACGGTTGAATTACATAGATTATCCAATGCTATTGTACCACTCAATGGTAATTCACCTTGAATATTTACAGCCGGTGTTGCAACGCCATCAGTAAATGAATATGGTGTAACAATTGTTTCACCTTTAATAAGTTGAAGTTGACATGCATCTTCTACAGCTCCTACTATATTGTTAGCACTTGCTTCAAATGTTCCTCTTCTACTTTCTTTAATGATAGTATTAACTACAGGAATAGCAATTAATGCAATTATTCCTAGTATTAGAATTACAGCTAGTAATTCAATTAATGTAAACCCTTTTCTACTCATTTCTAAACTCCTTCTATTTTATTAATTTTATTTTATCATGAATTCTATTTAGTTTTCAAGATATTTCAAAAAATTGTCGATTTTTGTTTACATATAAAAAACACTTTAGATTTTTATTCTAAAATGTTCTTTTTTTATAATAATGGTTTTAAAAATTTGCCCGTATAGCTTTCATCTATTTTTATTATATCTTCTGGAGTTCCTGTCGCAATAATAGTTCCACCACCATCGCCACCTTCTGGCCCCAAATCAATAATATAGTCAGCAACTTTAATAACATCTAAGTTATGTTCAATGACAACAACAGTATCACCATTATCAACTATTCTTTGTAATATTACTAACAATTTCTTAATATCATCAGTATGTAAACCAGTTGTTGGCTCATCTAATATAAATAAACTCTTACCAGTTGGTTTCTTTTGTAACTCTTTGGCAAGTTTAACTCTTGCTGCTTCACCACCTGAAAGTGTAGGAGCACTTTGACCTAATTTAACATAAGAAAGTCCAACATCTAAAAGCATTTGTAATTTTGTCTTAACTTTTGGCACATTTTCAAAAAATTCTAATGCTTCATCAACGCGCATTTCTAAAACATCATATATATTTTTGTCTTTATATTTAATTTGAAGTGTTTCAGTGTTATACCTTGTGCCACCACATACATCACAAGGAACATATACATCTGGTAAAAAGTGCATTTCTATTCTTTTTACGCCATCTCCCCAACAAGCCTCACAACGTCCACCTTTAACATTAAATGAAAATCTACCTTTATCATACCCACGTATTTTTGCTTCTTTTGTTTGTGTAAACACATCCCTAATATCATCAAATACACCTACATACGTTGCAGGGTTACTTCTTGGAGTTCTTCCAATTGGCGATTGTGATATGTCGACAACTTTATCAATATTTTCTAAACCTTTTATTGACTTAAATTTACCTGGTTTCTCTTTAGTTCTATATAAGTTACCTGCAACAGCCTTGTATAAAATTTCATTTATTAAACTACTCTTCCCAGAACCAGAAACACCGGTTACACAAGTAAATGTTCCAAGAGGAAATTTTGCATCAATATTCTTTAAATTATTTTCAGTAGCACCTTTAATTTCAATAAATTTCTTATTCCCTTTTCTTCTAATTTCTGGCACTTCTATCTTAAGTTCTCCTGTTAAATATTTACCAGTTAAACTATTAGGATTTTTCATTACTTCCTCTGGTGTACCTTCTGCTACAACTTCTCCACCATGTAATCCAGCTCCTGGACCAATATCTACTAAATAATCAGCAGCTAACATTGTATCCGTGTCATGTTCAACAACTACTAATGTATTACCTAAGTCACGCATTTCAACTAGAGAATTGATTAATCTTTGGTTGTCTCTTTGATGTAGACCAATACTTGGTTCATCAAGGACATATAAAACGCCAGTTAATCTTGATCCAATTTGTGTTGCAAGTCTGATTCTCTGAGCCTCACCACCACTTAAAGTACCAGCAGTTCTTGCAAGTGTTAGATACTCAAGACCAACGTTTATTAGAAAGTTTAATCTTGATTCTATTTCTTTTATAATTAGTTTTGCTATCTCAGCTTGCTGGTTCGTCAAATCTAGATTAGTTATAAACTTATATAAATCTCTAATACTTAAAAGAGTTGCCTCATATATATTTTTACTATTTATTTTAACAGAAAGAACAGAATCATCTAATCTTGCACCATTACAAGTTTGACATGGAAGTTCAGTCATATACTGTTCTATCCACTCTCTTATCCAACCACTTTTAGTTTCTATATATCTTCTTTCTAGATTTGTTATTATTCCTTCATAAAAATCTCTAGATGTTCTTGTATTACCATTTTTAGCTACATAATTAAACTCAAGAACATCAGGAGTACCATATAGTAATATATCTAATTTTTCTTTACTTATTTTTTTGATTGGAATGTCCATATTTATATTATAACGTTTACATACAGTGTCAATTTGAGTATATATGATATTGGTTGTGTCATTTAAATTTATAGCAACTATGCCGCCATCATTAATGCTCTTATCTCTATCTGGTATTACTAAATCCTCATCTATCTTCATTTTAATTCCTAAACCTTTACAGTCTGGACATGCTCCATATGGGGCATTAAATGAAAACATTCTAGGTTCTAATTCTGGTAAACTAAAATCACAATCTGGACAAGCATATTTTTCACTCATTATAATAAGATCTTTTCCTATAACATCAATAACAACTTTACCATTTGAAAGTTTACTAGCTATTTCAATTGCCTCATAAAGTCTACTTCTTATATCAGCTTTAATTATTAATCTATCAACAATAGCTTCAATATTATGTTTTTTAGTTTTTTCAAGACTAATTTCTTCACTCAAATCATAATCTTCGCCATCAATCCTAACTCTTGCATAACCATCTTTTCTAAGATCATCAAGAACATCTTTTTGTGTACCTTTTTCACCATATACAATTGGACTAAGTACTCTTATTTTAGTTCCTTCTTCTAAAGATAATATTTGGTTGGTCATTTCTTCTACACTTTGACTAGATATAGGTCTATGATGTGTTGGACAATAAGGTATACCTATTCTAGCATATAGTAGTCTTAAATAATCATATATTTCTGTTACAGTTCCTACAGTACTTCTTGGGTTTTTATTAGTAGTCTTTTGATCAATACTTATAGCTGGTGATAATCCTTCAATAGAATCAACATCAGGCTTTTCTGAGCCACCTAAAAACTGTCTAGCATAGGCACTTAGACTTTCAACATATCTTCTTTGTCCTTCAGCATATATTGTATCAAAAGCAAGAGAAGATTTTCCTGAACCTGATACACCTGTCATAACAATTAGTTTATTTTTTGGTAACGTTATATTAATATTTTTTAAATTATTTTCACGTGCACCTTTAATTATTATATTCTCCATGAGCCACCTCTTAATTTCATAATTATAATAAAAACATCAGTAGTTATTATACCACGATTTTGTATTTTTAATAACAAACATTCACATTATATCAAACGAACAAATGTTTGTACAGTATTTTTTTAAAATAAAATGAATTTTTTATACTTTCTAATGTTAATATTATAAAAAAAATAGGTTTTTTAACCTATTTTTTCTGATAAAATGCTCATCACATTATTATATATTTCTTGTTGTTGTTCCTCTGTTAATTCATTATATTTAACTGAACCGGTAGTAGTTTCTTCAATAGATGCTGAAGTTTTTACAGTACCATTAATATTTACAGAAATACTATTTGTTTTTTCTTTTCCTGTATATTCTTCGTAAGTTATAATACTATCTAAATTATATTCTTCACCTACTGTTACTTCTTCTATGTTAGTACTGAAAGTTAATTTGTATTCATTTTGTTCATCCTTAAAGTCAGCAGTTACTTCATATAATGTTTTTGTAGAATTTATCTTAATATAACCTAATTTTTCTGCTTCTGACTTATATATATTGATTGTTAAAATTTGGTCTTCTTTTACTAATTCAGCGAATCCTTTTAGATTATTATCTTCACTTATATAAATTCGTGGATTAGTATCTTTTCTATACTGAATACTAACTGTTTTTGCATTATATGTTACTTCTGAACAATCTTGATATTCAGTTGTTGTATAATCCTCAGTTGTATAATCATCTGTTGTATAGTCATATGTAGTATCATCATTTCCTTCATAATCGTATATTGTGTAATCATCAACTTGATTATCACTTGTTGTAGTATCATCATCTACTGAAGTTACTTTATAATTTTCAGTATTTGATTTCATATTTTCTAAAGCCCCATCTGATGTATCTTCTAAACCATCTTCTGATGTGCTATCATAACAATTATCATAACTATATTCTTTATTATAATACTTATAGTCAAAATCAATACCTTGTACAATGTTTGTTAGTCTACTTGTATATACAGTATATGTATATGTACTCATATGTTCTTCATCGATATTATCTATACTAGAAGTCATATTATAACTAGCAAAATCTTCATATATATTAGTTACAATTTCATTTGCACGTTCGTCAGCTTTAATATCAGTAATTATTAGATCTAATAATTCAAGAATTTGTTTATCATTATATTCTAATTTTAAAGAATTAACTTGCTTCTTCTCACCATCAATAGTTATTTCAGCTGTATCTTTAACAAAATCTTTTTCATTTACATTGTTTATAAAACTTTTTTGTACAAAATTATATAAATAATTATAATCTTCTATATCATTATAATTAGTTGAAGATAAAGCATCTTTAAGTTCTGCAACTTCTATATATTTGTCAAATATTTTATTTAAAAATACATATCCAGTTTCTGATGTTGTTAGTAATTTTACTCCTGCTATTTCTTCTTTTGTATCACTTATATTTAATTCTAATAATGTTTTTTCTGCAGTCTTACTAAAATTATAGTCAAATTTCATACTATTTAAGATGTCAATTACTTTGTTAGTATTTATATCATCTGTTTTGTTCATTTGAATATTAAAAGTGCCTTTTTCTGAATATTCATCAGAATCACTTAATGAAAGTGGTGTTAGAAAATATTCTTTAAAGTTTTCTAATTGTTTAACACTATTATTTATAATAACTTTTTCATTTGTACTATAAACAAAATATGCACCACTGCCTATTAAACACAAAGTTAATAATATAAGAATAAGTAATAAGGCTTTTATACCCTTCTTTTTCTTCATCGGTGGCTCAGTTTGGACCATTTCATTATTTGAGACAGGTTGTTCCATTTGAACTGGTGATTGTGTTACTGTTGGTTCTTCCACTGGATATACGCTTGGCATACTTGTGGGTTGCTCAAATTGAGCTGATTCTGATGTTACTGTAGGTTGCTCTACTGGATATACACTTGGCATACTTACAGGTTGTTCCATTTGAACTGGTGCTTGTGTTACCGTTGGTTCTTCCACTGGATATACGCTTGGCATACTTACAGGTTGTTCAAATTGAATTGATTCCGATGTTACTGTAGGTTGCTCTACTGGATATACATTTGGCATACTTACAGGTTGTTCAAATTGAATTGATTCCGATGTTACTGTAGGTTGCTCTACTGGATATACATTTGGCATACTTACAGGTTGTTCCATTTGAACTGGTGTTTGTGTTACTGTTGGTTCTTCCACTGGATATACGCTTGGCATACTTACAGGTTGTTCAAATTTAATAGGTTGAGGCATTCCAGTAGGTTCTTCTACTGAAGGTATAGTTGGCATTTCTTTTGGAACAGTATTGTTATTTTCATTGCTCCCTAAATTGTTATTCATTTTCTTCACTCCGTCCTATTATAAATTATAGCAAAATTAGACAAAAAAAGAAACAAAAAATGTTTCTTTTTAAAATGCTTATAATTAAGCTTCTATTTATTACATAAAGAAATATGTATAAATAGAGAAAGCAATTACCAAAATAAGTACAACTCCAAGTACAATAATCATTAACTTTTTGCTTGAACTGTTTTTTGCTGGAGCTACTGGAGCTTCTGCTGTAACAGGAGCATTTGCATCAGCAGTCACAGTTGGCTCAGTTACAGGAGTAACAGGTGCTACTGGAGTAATAGTTGGTACTACTACTGGAGTTACTGGTGCTACTGCTGGAGCTACTGGAGCTACTGGAGCTACCGTTGGTGCCACAGGAGCTACTGGGGCTACTGTTGGAGCAACTGGTGCTACTGTTGGAGCTACTGGAGCAACTGGAGTAACAGTTGGTGTTACTACTGGAGTTACTGGAGTAACTGGAGTGTTGTTTATATTTGGTATTTCTTTATTATCCATTCTAATCACCTATCCTATAAATACATTATAGCAAATAAAATGGAAAAATACAAAATTATTTTTAATCTTTAGGTTGAAATATTAAAGAAAGGTAAAATGAAAAGATAATTGCCGAACAAATTCCTGATGCAGTAAGATTAAACATTCCCATTATTAGACCCATTATTCCATAAGTTCCAGCTGATTCTAAAGCACCATGAATTAATAAATGGCCAAAACTTGTTATTGGTACTAAAGCACCACCACCACACCATAAAATTATTTTATCGTAAAAACTAAAAATATCTAGAAAAGAACCTAATACTACAAATATTGTAGTTATATGCCCTGGTGTAAGTTTAGTATTATCTAATATTAATTCGCCTATTAAACATATCAATCCAGCAAATAAAAACGAGTTTAAATAAATCACTCTATGACCTCCAAACTTATAGCATGAGCAATAGATGGTATCGAAAGTTTTTGATTTACTGTTGTTGGATTCATCAAAGCTCCTGTTGCTACTAATAATACTTTTTTCATTTTTCCTTCTGTCATCTTTTTAAATACATATCCATATGCAACTAATGGCAAACATGCTGGACCACTTCCACCTGCATAAACATCTTGTTTTTCTCTATCATATATCATACATGCAGAATCATCACAGTTATCTAAATTTATTTTATACATTTTCTTCATATATTCTTTTAAAACAGCTTTACCATATACCCCTAAATCGCCTGTTAAAATTAAATCATAATAATCGCTTTTTCGGTTTGTTTGTTCAAGATGATCATGAATTGTTTGAGCAGCAGCTATTGCCATTACCCCACCCATATTAAATACTTCTTTCACCCCTGAATCAACCGCTTTGCCTATAGTGGCACTTTCTATTTTAAAACCAGTTTTTTTATTCGATAATAAGGCTGTAGCAGCTCCTGTTACGGTAAAAGTCGTGGTTTTAGGTTTAGGTCCACCATATTCTACTGGATACCTAAATTGTTTTTCAGCACTGTTATTGTGCGAAGAAGTCCCAACAATAACATTATTTGATTGCTTAGCTTCTATCATATTAGAGGCTATAATAAGCCCTTCAACACTTGTTGCACAGGCATTGTATATTCCTAAATAAGGAATGTCATATCTACTAGCAACATAATTAGAAGATACTAATTGATTTAGTAAGTCGCCAGAAATAAATAATCCTATATCTTTAACTTGCTTTTTTTCTTTTTTTAACAATAAATTAACTGCTTCATCTAATAATTTCATTTCGGCTTGTTCCCATGTTTTTTCACCAAAATAAAATTCGTCATACTTCTTATCATAATATTTTGATAATGGTCCTTCTTTTTCAAATGGTCCTGCAATAATTTCGGTATTATTAATGTAAACATTATTATATTTTAAAGTCATTATCCACCAAAAATAATATACCTTATAATACCAAATGTATACGCACTTACAACACCAAAAATAATTACCGAACCAGCAAGTTTGGTCATATTAGCACCAATTCCTGTTACCATGCCTTCCTTGCGATACTCTAAAGTAGCACTCATCATGGCATGCGCAAATCCAGTAATAGGAACAATTAAACCACACCTTGCTTTATGAACCCATTTATCAAAAAAGCCTAAACACGTAAATAAACATCCTAAAAATATAAGAGTCACAATCATAAAAATAGATGCTTGAGCTGTTGGAATATTGAAATAATATGAATATAAGTCAATCAGTAATTGACCTATTAAACCTAATAATCCACCAACAAAAAATGCCACTACTGCATTTTTAAATCTATCTTCTGTTGGGGTATGTTTTTCTACAATTTCTTTATAAATATTTTTATTCATAATAACCTCCTAAAATTATTATGAATAAATTATTTTTTTATATACGAATTAATTATTAATATTAGATATAAAAAAAATTAATTCAAAAGTGAATTAATTTCTTTTTCAATATCTAAATTAAATTTAGCCTTGTTGTTTTTGTATATAGAAAATTGGTAATCCTCTATTATATTAATACTGTTATCAAGTTGTTCTTTTGTTAAGGCCATTAATGCATAATTATTTTCTGCTACATATCTAGTCACCTCTAATTGATGATCATTAATATGTTCTTTATATTCTTTTAGTCTTGGTACTACTATTATCTTTTTTCCTTTTTCTAAAGCTCTAAATATAGTTCCGCCACCACCATGAGTTATAATTATTCTTGCTTTCTCAATTTTATCATCCATTTCATCTTGACAAAAGAAATCATGATATTCAATATTTAAATTAGTAAAATGGTAGTTACTTTTACCACCTTGAACAATTATTTTTTCATCAGTATTAAGTTCATTAATATAATTAAACAATCTTTTAAAAGATTGTTTTTGTGTTCCAATAGTTACTAATATCATTAATATACCCCCTTAATATATCTAGCTACAGGATATATTTCTTTATAATTATCATGCTGAACTATAAAAGTATCAGCTATAGGATAAATTAACTTTCCTGATAATGTAGGAGTATTAGTTCTATCAAATACTTCTACAAATATAATTTTTCGGTCAAAAATATATCCTAAATAGCAAATCATTAAAGAAGTATGAGCACCTGTTGTATAAATAACATCCGGATTATATCTAATAAAATAATAAACATTTTTAAATACATTAATTATACTTGTAAACACATATTTTATCGGATAGTATCTTGATCCATACAATAAGTACCTAACATTATATTTATCCTTTATTTTTTTTGAGATCATATTCTTTTCGGTTATTAAAACATAATCATAATTTTTATAAATACTATCTATAGCTAATAACTCAGTAAGATGACCACCTGCACTTGAAATAAAAACGACTTTGTTTTTGTTTTTTAAGTTTCTATAATTATAGTCTAAAAATACTAAATTTAAAAGTAGTAAGAAGTGAATAAACTCATAACTCATAGTTATATCAACTATTGATGAACCAACCAATAATAGAAACAATATAATTGCAATTGTTGACTTTTCATCTTTTAATAATCTAATTGAAAATACAAGACCATATAAAATTAAAAGAAAATAATACATTACTCCTATAATACCTACTTCCATTAACATCCTTGCTATAAAACTATGTTCATCTGTTGGCAAAGAATGAAAATAATGAATAGATGAATAATGTCTTAATGCTCTAAAGCCTTGACCTGTTAGAAAGCTTTCTTTAGATAGTTCTAAAACATGTTTATATGTTGCCATTCTATCATCATAACTATACTTATCATACTTCACTTGCTCTTTAGAATGAAGATATATATAAGGTGTCCAAATGTAGTCTAGAGAATATATATTGATGCTATTATTGTTTAAATCAAATACCTCTACACTACTTATTTCAACAGAGTTATAAATATCGATATTTTGCAAATCTAAATAATAAAAATCAAAATTTTTAAGTGTATTTAAATTAAAGTAATATGTGCTAGTCCCGTCGTTTACCGCATGCGATGATACTAATTTTTTTATTATATGTTCATTTTTTATATATAAAACTTTTAGATTTAAAATTGGATTATTTAACTCTGTTTTGCTTTTTATTTCTAACTTTATTATATAATTGTTTTCCGGTTTCAAATTCATGAAATCGGCAAAAATTATATTATCATTATTCCTTGAACTACTTGTTGATGTTACATTAGATATTTTCAAAGTTTGACTTTTAGGATATAAAAATAATATACAAGTTATGGTAGAAATAATAATAATTAAAATTATATAAGCTATTTTACTTTTTTTACTAATATAAGATAATGTTATATAACTTAGATAGTAAATAATGAACATTAAACTAATAATAAGCAAGTAAATTATTAAATTGTTATTATATATAAATATATGTGTTTTATTAACTGCATATAGTATAGGTAAAATTATACTAAAGTATATAGTTAATAAAGATGTAAGATGTTTATAATTTTTTTGTATTAAATAATATACAACCATAAGAATATTAATAATTAAAAATATTATAGTTGTTATTTTAGAAATAGTTAATAAAAATGCTAAGAATAATATAAATAAACAAAAATGTATAATAACATTTTTATTATTATTTTTTAATAAATAATTATATGAAATAAAAAATCCAACTAGTACAAACACAGCATATGTGTTTGGATAAAACAGTGTTCCATATAATCTATCTACACTACTTGCATAATAATCTCCAAACAAAGAAGATATTTGAAAAAAGTTTGTTATGTCATGATTGCTATCAGTAATAAAACAAAATAATACTGAGATTACGCAAGATAATACGATAGTCTTTAAAATATAATCAAGTCTTTTTTTATTAAGTATTCTTCTAAGCACTATTACATGAACTGCTAGTAACAAACTAACAAACATGTATTCTAAATTTAGCCTTATAGACTCTACATTTTTATCACATAAGATAGGAATAAAATATAAGATTGGGAAAATTAGTATTAGGAAGTCTAACCTATTAAATTTCACTTTACAATCTCTATAAACAAAAAGATACCCTAAAGATATGAATAAAGTTATTGTTATCCAAAATATCTTTATGTATCTAGTTACTTCTGAAGTTTCAGCAAACAAATTTGAATAGTTAAAATATAGCGGACTTATCATTATATATATTAAAGTTAAAAATATTGTAATTTCTTCATATTTCTTTTTCATAATACACCTGGTTATAATATACTTTCTAAGTAGATTATACTATATGTATTATTTAGTTGCAATGTACTTAACTTAAATTATTTCTTAGTTTTGTTAAAACCTTTTGTTCTTTTCTTGATACTTGAACTTGTGTCATGCCTAAATCGTTAGCTGTTTCTGTTTGAGTCTTATCATTAAAATATCTATTTTTTAATATTTCTAGTTCTGCTGAATCTAACTTTGTTAATTCTTGTTTTAAAGCAATTAAAGTATTAATGTCTAAAATTCTATCAGGAATAGTCTCGTGAAGTGTTACTTCTTTTGAATCACTTGCAATAGGTTCATCAATGCTTTTAACTTCCCTTTTACTATTTAATGCTTCATTAACTAACATTTCTGGTATTCCAAGAAATTCAGATAGTTCTAGTGTTGTCGGCATTCTATATAACTTTTGTGATAACATATTTGAGGCTTGCTCTATCTTAGCATTTAAAGAAGAAATATTTCTACTTACTTTAATAGATTTATCCTCTCTTATATATTTTTTCATTTCACCTAAAATATAAGTATATGCATAAGTTGTAAACTTAATATTAAAATTTTCATCATAATTATGATAAGCTTTCATAATTCCTATTACTCCCACTTGAAATAAATCTTCCTTATTTTTATAATTACTAAAATAGTTAGTAATTGAATATATCAAATTTTGATTTTCTAGTATTATTTGCTCAATTGGTTTCATTTTTTATCTCCTTAAATATTAAATATATTTAATGCTGTTAATTCGTTATTCGTTATAGGAATGTAACTTTGTGTGCTTCTAGCCAGTGCTCTTTTCACATTACCATTTATATTACATATAATAGACTCTCCTTTATTTTGCTTACATAATTTATAATTATATATTAATGAATTTATACCATTAATATCTATTTCATTTACATTTTCTAAATTAAAAACAATGTTCCGTATGCCATTATCAAAAACCATTTCTGCAACTTCTTCGTACAATTTATTACAAGTATCACCATTTAATTTTCCATCTAATCTAATAAATAAAATTCCTTTTATAAATTCCATTTCTATTCCAAGCATCTAATCACCTTCCTATATAATTTAGCACATCTTTTTTATTTATTATTCACATTCGACAAAACTAGATTATTTTTTTACAATTCTTTTTTCGACAAGTTTATTCCCTACAAAAATAATTGTCAAACATAATAATATTAGAAATATATTAGTTGATTGGTTATTTATTTTAGACTCTTCTTTAAGATCTTGTCTTTCTTCCAAAATTTTAATTTTTGTTTTGTAATTATTTACTTCTTCTTTTAATCTATTTATTTCATTAGTACTATCAATTATATTTTCTTTTATCTCTAAGTTTTTCTGATTAACGCTATAGTTTGCAGTCTCAGCAGCATCTAGTAAATAATCAACATATTGTTCTTGTAATTTCAAAGCATTTAAATAATTTTCTTTAATATCAACTTTTACATTAGTTGATATTGTTTTAAAAGGAAGTATAAAATTAATATCATAAATTCCATTAACATTAAGATTCAAATTACTTGTTATTTTTATACCGTTTAAAGTACTTTCTAAAATAAAATTATTTAGATTAACATTTTTGTTTTCTATAGTCATATCGTCATTTAGTACTACTTTATCGCGAATTTTGTATCTGTAATATGTTTTATAATCATTATAATCTATCTTATAACTAGTACTTGCTTCATCAACATATAAATCTAAGTATTCTTTTGTAATTATTTTATATTCGTATTTGATAAAAATATTGCGGTATATAGGATCTTCATTTACTATTTTGCCATTAACATTTTCATCACAATATGATTTAGTAGTGCTATTTAAAAGTAGTTCATCAACATTACTAAAGTCTCCTATTCCTAAATCTATGTTGTTATTATCACTATTATCTTCCAAAGTTTTTACGAGAATTTTATCACCAAAAGGATTGTTTTCATTATTCATAGATAAAGTGAGTTTTACATCTTTAGCGCTTTGTTTATCAATAGATATATATATTTTTAAATTAGCTAAATTATATTCTTCGTCAATATAAAAAATAAATGTATCATTGCTATACATATAAAAATCGTCATTGTGCATTAATATCTTTTCATTTTTTATATCATAAACTTTAATAGATTCAATATGTATATTTTGACTCAGATTTTTCAAATAAAAATACTTCAATTCTTTAAAAGGCTTGTATGTGTAAGAAGTACATTCTTCAATTTCAACATTTGAATCTAATAAATTTATATTTGTATTCCAATTGGAATATTTAATAGAATAATTACCTGTTTTTTCATATAAGGAATCTTCTAAATATTCGTAACTTATTTTTTCTGTATATGCATGATAAAAATTTTTACTTTCTACTTTTAAAATTTCACTTGAGTTAATTTTTTCCTCACTATAATCTGTATAATCACCATATTCACTATAATAAGTTTTAGCGTGTACTGGTTTAACACAAATCCATAGCACAAGAAAAAAAACAAAAAATTTTTTCACTTATTTCACCTCCTCATTTATATGTTATAAGAAGGTAGAGTCATTTCCTTTTTAGATTGACATTTATTTGGATACAACAATCAATTTAACCATCTTAATAAAAAAATGTGCATAATGCACATTATTTCTATGATTCAGTAACAGCTAAAGTTACACGAAATGCATAATTGGCTGCTGTTCCAGATGAACCACTAAATGTAAAAATTCCTGCTCCTGCCCCTGCAGACCAATTGCCACTTCTAATTACCCAAGGAAATCCATTATATGCAAAATGAGCATAATCATGATACCAGGAACTTTCATATCTACTTGTTGCATCTGTATCAATTGTACTTTGAGCGAAACTTCCCATTTCTTTAGTTGCATCTCCTAAAGAACCTCGTGAATATGCAGTTATATCTTTCCAAGTTATTCCATAATTATATAAATCAAAGTACTTACTTATAGGAAAAGCTGTTCCTGTTGTAAGAGTACCAGTAGTACCATAAAGCCCATTAAATCCAGAATTACTTGCATCACTATTTCCTGATAGTGGAGCATTTGTCCCAGTACTATCTTGAACTACTCCCATTACATACTCCCAAGCTCCGCCAGCCATATCATATATTCCAGTAATATTGCCTGTTGTGCTAGCTATGTATCCGTTAGTTGTATTATAAGCATTTTCACACCCTGCATAACCAGATGTAGTTGTTGCCGTTGTAGGCTCAGTACTTGCTGCACATCCTGTAATATAATCACTACTATTATTGTAACGCATATTACTATTTAATCCATATATTGAATGAGAAAGATACGCTACCGCACCCCACTCTATGTTTTTCATAAGATGAGTATCAACTTTACTAGCTTCTATTCCATAAATATTACCATTACTTTCCATACCTCTTACATTTGCAAATATTTCTGATACATTCATATTTCTTAAACTTGCTATGTTTGGTTTAATTGTAGTTGTTGTTGTATTGCCAGTAGTTTCAAATTTTCCTACCCAAAATCCATTTAAATCTTCAGTGCCAAATTTAAATGCTGGGTGTGTCAAATACTGGCCAGTAGTAGTACCTGTTGATGTAGTAGTATTTTTATTTTCAAATACAATATTAATTGTTTTAATATTACTACTATTAGTTGCAGTTACATCAATACTTGTTCCATCATTAAATAATTCATATCGATATCTAGGTATCCATACCAAATATGTTAATATATCATTTTCTGTAATTGTAGTACCACTTTTATAAGTTCCATCACCATTTACATAATTACTTCTGCTAGAAGAAGTAACAGTTACAGCATTAGCCCATTTTTTACTTGAATAGCTGTACCAGTTAGAATAAATATCCGCTACTGCTACAGTTCCATCATCGGATATTAATACTGGTATTATTCCTGTTTCTAGCTCTGGATCAGTACCATTTAAAGTAGTATCTTTGTAAACAACAGGCGTTACTTCCGAACCTTCTACTACTGTTATTTTATCTTCATCAAATGTTTTAGTCGCAGTGAAAGTTCCATTAGTTAAATTCGCGGCTGTTTTACAATTGCTATCGACATTTATTGTACCAGTAGTTGGTAATTTTCCTTTAATATTTAGTGAAGGAGATATGTCTCCATCAGTAAATGTATATGTTGTCGTGAGTTCTTCTTCTCTTAATAATTCTAGTTCACAAGCATTTTCAGCTGCTGTTAAAACATTTTCAACTGTCGTTGTAAATGCCCCTTTTTTACTAGTTTTAATAATGTTATTTACAACAGGTACTGCTATTAGGGCAATTATTCCTAATACTAAAATTACTGCTAATAATTCTATTAAAGTAAAACCTTTTTCATTTATCATAATTATGCATCCCTTTTTATTAAGTCTATTTTACATATTAACAATAATAAGAAAATTATACATAAGTATAATTTTCTATTGATTTTATATTCACTTTATTATTACCCTCTATTACTTCACTAATTATAATATTTTCAAAAACATCGCGTATTATTTTATCTATTTTACGGGCACCATATTCTTTATAATTAGACCTACTTATTATTTCATCTATTATCTTTCGATCATATGTAACTTTAATATTTTTTTTCAAATATTTAGTTTTTATTTTTAGTAATTTTTCACTAACTATTTTATTTATAGCCTTTATATCTAAATAATTAAAAGATATTGTGTCATCTATACGATTAATAAATGATGTTGAAAACGATTCTTTTTGTTTGGTTAATAAATTATTTTCATCTTTTATAAATCCAATTGGATTGTTTTCAAAACCTACATTAGTAGTCATTATAATAATTACATTATTAAAAAATATCTCACGTCCAGTAGAATCCTTAATTTTACTATCTTCAAGTATTTGAAAGAAAAGGTTTAATACATCATGATGCGCTTTTTCTATTTCATCTAGTATTAGAACAGTATTAGGTTTATTTCTTATATCATCTAGTATATTATGATTATCACTATAGCCTACATAACCAGGAGGAGCTCCTACTATTTTGCTTATAGAATGTGGTTCCCTATACTCACTCATATCAAGCTTAACTACGTTCTTTTTACCAACCATATATTCTCCAAATAATGTAGCTAGATATGTTTTTCCCACTCCAGAAGGTCCTGAAAATAAGAATGAATAGCATTTATTGTCTTCCTTCAAACCTAATTTAATTCTTTTGCCTATTCTTACAATTTGATTAATTGCATACTGCTGACCAATAATATTTTCTTTTAGCTTTGATTCCAGTTTATTAATACTTTTGGTATCAGTAGATATAATTTCATATACTGGCACTTTAGTACGTGTTGAAATGACTTTGGCAACATCTTCTTTATTTACTTTATTTAGTGTCTTTTTCTTATTTAATTTTAATTCTGTTAAATTTATCTTATTTTGAATTAAATTTTCTTTATTCTTAAGTTCCTTTGCTAAAACATAATCATCATCCAAAATGCTTCTTCTTTTGTCTAATTTAACAGTTTCAACTTCTAGTAATAAATCATTATATTCTTTAAGCAATCTATTTTCTTTTAAACTAGCCTTAGCACAAACTTCGTCAAGTACATCAATTGCTTTATCCGGTTGCTTTCGATCATAAATGTATTTTTCTGATAACTCAATTATAAGATCTATTATTTCATCACTTAATCTAACCATATGATAATTCTCATATATAGGTTTTAATTTTAGTAATATCTTTTTTGTATCCTCTTTACTTGGAGATTCTATAAATACTTTTTGAAATCTTCGTTCTAATGCTGCATCATTTTCAATATATTTTTTATATTCTTCTGTTGTAGTAGCTCCAATACATTTTAATTTATTTCTAGCTAGAGATGGTTTAAATATGTTTGATGCGTCTATGGCTCCTTCAGCACCACCTGCGCCGACCAAAGTATGAATTTCATCTATAAAAAGAATTATTTCCTCATTATCCTCTACTTCTTTTAATATTTTTTTTAAACGCTCTTCGAATTCACCACGATATTTAGTTCCTGCTACTGTACTTGCCATATCAACACTTATAATTCTTTTATTTTTAAGACTATTTGGCACTTGTTTATTTACTATACGTTTACTAAGTTCTTCTACTATGGCTGTTTTACCTACTCCAGCATCGCCTATTAATAATGGGTTATTCTTTGTTCTACGCATAAGGATTTCAATAACTCTATTTATTTCTTCTTCTCTACCTATTACTGGATCTAATTCATTATTTAAAGCCTTTTTATTTAAATCAATTCCAATTTCTTCTAGTAAAAGTTTTTTACTTTTTTTCTTTTTATCTACTTTGTTCGTGTAAAATTCCTTATATAAACTGTCTATATCAACTTCCATTGATAAAAGTATTCTTATTGCAATACCTTCACCCTCATCTAGTAAGTTTAAAAATAAGTGTTCTATCATAACTTCACTATTTGAATCTTTACTATCAACAATAGAGTTTTCAATAATTCTTCTAAGCATAGGTGTGTATAAGAACCATTCGCTTTGCTTGCTACCTACTCCTATAATACTTATTATCTCTTTTTTAACTTTTTCATAGTCTATATCAAATTCTGTCAGTTTTTTACTAACATTATTTTTTCCCTTTAGTATAGCAAGTAAAAGATGTTCACTTCCTATATAGGGATGCTTTAAATTACTCATCTCTTCCTTGGCAGTTACTATAACTATTCTTGCTTCTTCTGAAAAGTTACCAAACATAATAATCATCTCCTCTATAATATTCTATGACTATTATGATAAATATTTTGTCTTTTAAACACATGAAACAAAAAAAAGAAGTAATTAATTTTTACTTCCCTTTTTTATCTCTTTGTATGTAACTATTCCAATTAATACTAAACCTATTAATAACAAGTATGACCAAAGTGGTATAACTTCCCATAAATTTCTTAATTGATATAGTATATTTATAATTGTAAAACAAATTCCAGTTACAAATAAACTTCTATAATCATCGTTTATTAAGCCTATTAGTATTAGTACTAGTGATACTATTGCTGCATATAAACCAATTAGTGCACTACCATTAAATATAATCATTAAAAGTACTGCTATGGATACTGCTGTTGCTAATAAGTTTGCTTTCTTTATATCCTTTATAACATTCTTACATGTTATAAAAGTTATATAGAAAATTAATGTCGATGTTAACATAGTTACAAAATCTTGATCTTTTATAATATCATCTATTAAGTTAAAGACAGGTATAGTAACTGCATAACCAGTTATTACATAAGAAAGTTTATCTTTTCTAGTAAATATCATTATTGCAATAAATGATAACAGTACTATTAACGAAAGATAAGCTTCGCCATATGGAAACATATTCCTATTAAATGTTAGATAAATAACTGTAAGCATAAACATTAATAATGGTGTTTTAACTTGCTTTAATATACTAGCTTTTGATTTTATTGAATAGAAATAAGCAAATATTGATGTAGACATAATAACTATTCCAGGAAATAGCTCTCCATCGTTATAATTTGTAAAAGCAGCTAGGAACAAAATTATTAAAGTAATAATTATATTTTCTTCATGCAACTTCGTTTTTTTTGAAAAATGTGCCATTAAACCATATATTAAAAAGGCAGTTACCATAATTTGAACTCTTGTTAAATTACATATGCATAAACCCACTGCTAATATAATCGGTGCAACTTTTATTGGTATTAAATAATACTCATATCTTAATTTATCACCTTTTTTCATAAGCATTTGATAAATAATAGATGTCATTAGTATTATTATAGCACATCCAAATATTGTATAAATATCTGGTAATTCTAAAGATGTATACGCAATATTTGGTACATAAGACATCTCTAAATTAATTACAAATGATAAAAGCATTAAAGAGTTTGCTATTATAATGAATGTTTTAGCAAATTCATTATGTTTAATTAAAAATTTTGTATACATAAGTACACTGTATAAAACAGCAATTGTTGCTATGACAGTTATAACTGTCACATAGAAAGCACAATTAAGAGAATAACTTCCAATTAAAATTACTAAATTGATTAATAAGCCATTTGATAAATCTAATTTATCATATTCTTTCTTACTAACAATAAATAATATTGCCGCTATCAATGCTAAACAGTTTAAGGCAATAAAAATATTATTCATTTCCGCAAAACTTAGTAAAGTAAACATACCTATAATATAAGTTGCAATTATCGAAAAACTTTTTAGACTCTTAAATAATTTTGTGTTTTTCAATGATACATTATTTAAAACTAATAACACTACATTTATTATTAATAAATTCATTCCAATATTTAATTTAAAATAATTAAGAAGGAAAATAACACCTAAGGCCATTAATAAATATGTTGGTGTTAACAAACTATTATTTTCATATTTCTTATATGAAATATATAGTAAGAAGGCTCCTATAAATGCATTTGATGCATAATATAAACTTTCTCCAGCTCCGCCTATTGATAAATAATCACCAAATAATCCAAAATAACCTATTGAATAATAAGAAAACCATATAAAACACATACCTAGTAAATAATAAACTATTGAAGATCTTTTTAAACCAAATGTTTCTCCTGTTAAGTATGCAAGTCCAAAAAATAATATTCCACCAAATACTAAAAATAAAGTTTTAGCTAAATCTGGCATACCACTCCAAGATGTTGTTGCAAATATAAAACCTGCTAGCACTACCATGAATACACCTAACTTTAATAAAATATCTAATTTTCTTTTTTCTGGATCTAATTGTTCTTTAATAATTTTAGGTTCTGGAGAACCTCTATAATTATTAGAACTAAGTAAGTTTATTTTATCAACAGTCAATAATAGTACTACTGCTGATATTGGATTAGCAAATAACAATAACACTCCTATTAATATTAATAAAGATTTACTTCTTTTAATCTCTTGATCTGATTTGCTAGCTAAGTTATATAAATATATACCTGTAACTAATAATAATATAATTCTAAGAAGACCAAAACCTATAAAATTATATAATAGACTTAACATTATAAATATAAAATTCATTATTGCGCAAAACTTAAATTTATCTCGCATACACTCCCTACTTTCTTTATAATAATTATATCACTATATAGAAAAAAATATAAGATATTATCTTATATTTCTGTTTCTTCAAATTGAGAATTATATAGGTTTGCGTAGAATCCACCTTTTTTAAGAAGTTCATTATGTGTTCCAGTTTCTACTATGTCACCTTTATCCATTACTAATATTAAATCAGCATTTTTAATTGTTGATAAACGATGTGCTATTATGAAACTAGTTCGACCTTCCATAAGTTTATCCATTGCTTTTTGAATTAATATTTCTGTTCTTGTGTCTACACTACTAGTAGCTTCATCTAAAATAAGTATTTTAGGATCTGCTAATATAACTCTAGCAATTGTAAGAAGTTGTTTTTGTCCTTGTGATATATTATCACTTTCTTCATTTAAAACCATGTCATATGTGTCAGGAAGTGTTTTTATAAAATGATGAACACTTGCTGCACGACAAGCTTCTTTAACTTCTTCAAGACTAGCATCCAACTTACCATATCTAATATTATCCGCTATAGTACCACTGTAAAGCCATGTGTCCTGTAAAACCATACCAAACTGACTTCTTAGTTCACCACGCTTATATTCTCTTATATCATGGCCATCTACAAGAATATTACCACTATTGATATCATAAAATCTCATAAGTAATTTTACCATAGTAGTTTTACCAGCACCTGTTGGTCCTACTATAGCTATCTTTTGACCAGATTTTACTTTAGCATTAAAATCATTAATAATTGTTTGATTTTCATTATAACCAAAGTTAACATCTTTAAATTCTATATTACCTTTTACTTCTTCTGTAGATACAGCGTCTTTTATATCTCTAACTTCTTCATCTTCTTCTAAGAATTCAAAAACTCTTTCCGCTGCTGCTACTGTAGATTGTAACATACTAGATATTTGAGCTAGCTGTGCTATAGGTTGATTAAAGTTTCTTACATACTGTGTAAATGAAACTATATTACCTACAGTAATTTTTCCTTTAACGGCAAGATAACCACCTAATATAGATACCATAACATAACTTATATTACCTACAAAGCTCATTAAAGGCCACATAATACCAGATAAAAATTGACTTTTCCAAGCTGAATTAAACAACTTAGTATTAGATTTATTAAATTCTTCTAAAGCCTTTTCTTCACCATTAAAAGCCTTTACTACATCATGTCCACCATAAACCTCTTCAACAATACCATTAACATTGCCTAAGTATTCTTGTTGCTCTTTAAAGTATTTTTGAGATTTAGATACTATAAATATTACCCCACCTAGTGATAGTGGCAAGATTAATAAAGTTGCTAAAGTCATAGAGCCACTTATCTTTATCATCATTACAAGTACACCTATAATAGTTGCAACACTTGTAATTATTTGGCTTAAACTTTGTGATAAATTTTGTGATAAAGTGTCTACATCATTAGTTACTCTTGATAAAATTTCACCATGTGTTTTCTTATCAAAATATCTCATTGGTAATTTATTTATTTTTTTACTTAAATCTTTTCTTAATTCATATGATACTTTACAAGAAATTGAATTCATTATAAATCCTTGAATATAAGAGAAGATTGCACTAAGAACATATAATCCTAGTAATAATAATAAAGTCTTATTTATAATGCCAAAGTTCATTTCACCTGTGCCACTTACTTTTGCTATTAAACCAGTGTATATTTCAGTAACTACATCACCCAATATATCTGGCCCAAGTATTGAAAAAATAGTACTTAATATAGCAAATACAACTACTATTATTATACCTACTTTATATTTTTTCATATAGTTAACAAGTTTTTTAAAAGAACCTTTAAAGTTTTTAGGTTTCTCTACAACGCCTTGCATACCACCCATAGGACCTCCGCCCATTGGGCCATTTTTACGTTTATTTCCTTGATTAGACATTAGATAATTCCTCCTCACTAAGCTGTGATAGAGCTATTTCTTTATATACATCACAATTCTTCATTAATTCTTTATGATTTCCAATACCAACTACTTTTCCTTCATCAAGTACAACTATTTGATCAGCATTTAAAATAGTACTAATTCTTTGAGCAACTATAAATACTGTCTTATCTCTTGTAACTTTTGTTAATTCACTACGTAATTTAGCATCGGTTTTTAAATCAAGAGCAGAAAAACTATCATCAAATATATATATATCAGGATTAATTGCAATAGCTCTTGCTATAGATAGTCTTTGTCTTTGACCACCTGATACATTTGTACCACCTTGTGATATTTCTGCTTCATATTTACCATCTAAATTTTCAATAAAGTCAGATGCTTGCGCTATACTAGCTGCTTTTTTCATTTCTTTATCTGTAATTTTAGAATCACCATATTTTATATTACTTTCAACATCACCACTAAATAGCATACCTTTTTGTGGTACATATCCTATTTTAGTTCTTAAATCCTTAGTAGATACATCTCTTATATCTACTCCATCTATTAATATGGCTCCTTCAGTAACATCATAAAATCTAGGAATCAAATTAATTAGTGTCGACTTACCACTACCAGTAGAGCCAATAAAGGCTGTTGTTGTTCCTGGCTTAGAGATAAAGTTAATATCTGTAATTACATCATCATTGGCATCAGGGTATCTAAAGCTAACTCTCTTAAATTCAACAATTCCTTTTTTAGAACTATCAAATTTCTTTGAAACTTTATTTTCTTTGATTGCCACTTCTGTATTGATTATTTCAACTATTCTATTAGCTGAAACACTTGCTCTTGGAAGCATAATACTCATCATACCTATAAATAAGAATGACATTATTATTTGCATACTATATTGAATATATGCCATCATGTCTCCTACTTGCATTACTCCATCATTTATACCATATGCACCCTTCCAAACGATAGCAATACATACTACATTCATAAGAAGCATCATAACAGGCATCATGAAGGCCATTGTTCTATTAACAAATAAGTTTACTTTGTTTAAATTTGAATTAGCATCGTCAAATCTTTTTTCTTCATGTTTTTCATTATTAAAAGCACGAATTACTGGAATACCTGTTAAAATCTCTCTAGTTACTAAGTTTAATTTATCAACTAATGTTTGTAGTTTTTTAAACTTAGGCATAACTATAGTAAATAATCCAGTAATTATAATTAATAAAGCTGCTACTGCTAAAGCAATAATCCACCCCATTGAACCAGAAGTACTAGTAGTTTTAATAATACCTCCTACTGCAATAATTGGAGCATAAAATACTACTCTCATAAGCATAACTATTATTTGTTGTACTTGTTGAATATCATTAGTAGTTCTAGTTATTAATGATGCAGTACCATAACTTTTCATTTCTGTTTTCGAAAAACCTACTACTTTAGAAAATACCTTACTTCTTAAAGTAAGAGCAAGGTTGGCAGCAAGGCGTGAACCTAGTAATCCAACTGCTACTGCTAAGATCATAATTAATAAAGCAATAGCTAACATCTTAGCCCCACTTACTAATATATAATTAGTTTGTAAAGCCCCTGTATCTATACCAATATTTTTATATTCATCTTGTATTGCTAAGATAGCTGTACTAGTTAATATAGTTTCAGGCATAGCTTCCAATTTTTTATTAACATTTGAAAGCATATCATCAACTTGTTCACTAGTCATATATTTTAAGGCTGTGTAAAAATCAACATTTCCTGGCACTGCAAAACCATATTCGGCTGCCTTACCAGAAGTAATCATGTAATCCATCATAAGAGGTAAAGATAAAATATCACTTATTTTTTCTTTTACATCTTCATCTTTAGTATTTAATTTATATAAATTTTCTGTTTCAAGTATAGGATATTCATCCTTATAATCACTATAATCTTCATTAGTTAGTAAATCATAATAACTATCCAGATATTCTTTTTCATCATCTGATAAAAATAACTCTATATTATCATATTTTTTAGCAGTTATTACTGTAGCTGCAGCACTCTCTATACCATTTTGTTGTATACCTACATTAACTATCTTCGAAGTATATTCAGGTAGTTTTAAATCACAAATTGCTTGTGTTACAAGTAGCAGGATAATAACTATAATAGATAATATTGAAGATTTTAAATATTTAAATAATTTTAGCATAACTTCTCTCTTTCTATACCCTTTCTTATTATATTAATTTGCCTAATATAATGTTCTTTGATCTTTTCTTTTTGCTCTAGATGATTAAATGTATGGGCAACATTTTGAAAAAATAACGGCATTAAAATACTAAGTAATACATATATATCATCTTCTTTTAAGTCTAATGTATCCTTATTAATATTTGCAATTACCAATTTATCATTCTCTCTTTTACAGTCTTTTCTAGGAACAGATGACTCTAACCTTTTTGTATTCATATTTAAAAAGAATTTATTAATTAGCAAAGTAATATCTGAATCACTATTACTAATAATAAAATCATATAGAATTATATATGAATCGAAAATATTACCATCGTTTTCCTTTAAAATAGTAATAAATCTTTTAATTAGATTATCTTTATAAAAAGTAAAAATATAATTATATATATCCTCTTTATTTTCGAAATATAAATAAAAACTTCCCCTTGGCATATTTATATCTTTAATAATCTGATTAATAGAAGCATCTTCAAATAAGTTATTTGAAAATTCTTTTTTAGCTGCTTCGATTAGTTTAGTCTTTTTATCATCTGATAAATTAAAAAAAGCGCTTGTTGGCATACATCCATCTCCTTTATAGCAACCATAACATTATATCACTGACAACATGTCAGGTCAATAGAAAAATTAAACAAATTAATAGTTAACATAAAAAAAGTAAACTTGCTTGTTTACTTTATTTTAGCATTCCATTTGATAATAATATATATAGTATACAAAATGCACCGTACATAATTGTAAGTAGGCAAATGAATACTATACTTGTAAAACCATTATATTTTTTATTAAGATCCTTCATAGTTAATACTTTAACTTTTGGCTGAACTTCTAAAGTTTCTGGTCCCCTTTGAATTAATTGTTGTTTTTGTGCTTGTTTCCTTTTTTCAACAACACTTTTTAATATTTCTTTTTGCTCAGCAGTTAGAGAATCAAATCTGCTATTTAGTGTAAATTCAAGTTCATAATCATCCATATTTTCAAAAATTTGTTTGGCTGGATTTTCTACTTTTATATCTTCTTTATCACTTACTTTAAGACTAGTTACATTATCAGCATTAATACTTGTTTTATCAATTTTACTTTTGTCATAGTAATCTAGTATTATTGTGGTTAACTCATTTAAATCTTCAACATTATGTTCTATTCCATAAGATTCTAAACGTCTTAACATTTCAGAGTTATTTGCAACCATTTCCGGAATATTTTTTAAATATTGAGCTAAAACTTCCTTACTTTCAAATTCACCGTTATTAATTCTACCTTTAATGTCTTCAATAAACTGTTCATCATAAAATTTACTCATATCATCACCTATTATAATTATATCACAAATATAATCATTAACAATTTATATAATAAAACTATTTAATATATTTGTAATTTTTTTTCTACGTAAATAGAAAAATAATAAATAGCTCTAATGAAATTAAATATTATTATTTATTTATATAATATATGTCAATTTTCACCTTATTTTACACAAAATTTTACGCTATATTTACATTTTAGCAAGAGAAAATAATTGTAAATAAAAACAATAAAAGATATAATTGATTTATAAGAGAAAGGGGTCTCAAGTATGCGTATACTCAAAAAAGTAAGATTTATTTTAGTATTAATTTCTTTTTCTGTATGTCTTGGTTTAATGAGTAGCACTTATTCAAGATATGTTGCAGATGCTACTAGTAATATTGAAGTATTATTTGCTAAATGGCAAATACTAGTTAACAACACTGATATTACAAGTAATTCTAGTTCTACTATAACATTTGTACCGGTTATTGAAGAAAATAACTATGTTGAATCTAATACTGTTGCACCTTCTTCAAAAGGATACTTTGATATTGCCGTTGACCCTAGTAACGTAGGAGTTTCATTTAAATATACAATTAATTTAGCAGTTGCAAACGAAAATATGCCTGACTTGATGATTACAAAATATTCAATCATCCCTTCTACTTATGTTGAAGGAGATCCACTTGAAGTTACTAACTTAACTAATAATACTATAACAAACACATTAAATTTTGACAAAAATATTACGTCATTTAAATTTACACCTTTTACTATCAGAGTCTACTTTGAATGGTACGAAGGTACAGGCGAAACAATGACTGATACTGAAGACACAGCTGTTGGATTATCCGCTGTTACCGATAACACAAAATTTCAAATGACTGCTAACATTAATTTTGAACAAATCTTTGAATAGAAATACATATATTATATTTAAGAAGTAGATTAAATTTCTACTTCTTTTTTTGTAGAATAAAAAACAACATTTCGAATGTTGTTTTAATATGTAAATATATTTTCGTTATAGGTTGGCTTTTGGTGCTATTATTACTGGTACTACATTACAACTTGTTGTTTTTGCTTCACCATATATTTTAGAATTGATTTCATCAATCTTTTTAACTGCAAAGCTATTACTACTATTATATTCACTACTTGTCCAATAACAATTAGCTGAAGAAATATAATTGAATTTTTCATTTGAGAAATTATAGTGACCATTTGAACTAACTGCTTTAGCAATTTCTGTATTCATACGAGTACCATAATTTAATTTTCCTATAATTAAATCAGATATATTATCTCTAATTAAAGTTGATCCAATTACGTCTTTTGAAGTTATTTTCAATAAATCTTCAACCGTTAAGGCTCTTGTCCCTACCGTCCAGCCACTTGTTATGGACGACAGTGTCATAGCATAATCGTTAAAGCTGCCACTTAAGTAAGTATTTTTGACATTGGGTAACAAAGTAACTGTATCATTACCTAATGTATTATTTGTATCTATTACGTATGTTGTAAGACAGGTTGTGCTAATTTCTGTACACACTTCATTATTTACAACATCATATAAGACAACGTCTCCTAAATCATATTTAGGATCACTAGTTGTATCTGATTCTAAGTATTGTTCAGCTTTTACACTAATTACAATTTGAATTGATGGCTTAATCTGATAATTCGCATCATTATTTTTCTTTGTTATTTCACTTTGTTCAAATTTATAGGCTTCTGTTCCCCATAAACTATCTAAAGAATCAATGCCAGAATCTAAAGGCCAAGATACAGAAACCTCAAATGAACTTTCCTCACCTTTAGCTAAAATATAATTTTTACTTAAATTAATATTAATATGAAATGGATAATTATGTGATAATACATCTTCAACATATTCCGAAGTTGTTGTAGTATCATCAATTACATAATTATCTGCCTCATTACCTAAAATTCTAGCCGAAACAATTGAATAATTGAGTTGGGCATCAGAATCACCCAAATTCTTAATATTGACTATTTCATCTACAATATCCATTCCTGGATAAATATCAGTTAAAGATATAACAATATCATTAGAAACAGGTTTGCCATCTTTATCTAATTCTATATACCATGCTTTAACACCTATTTCAGTAGAAACACTTGATAAACCACTATAAGCAAACCAAGCAAGTGTTACAGATATAAATGAAATTACTATAAAGGTTAAAGACATTATATTTAATCTTAAATATAATTTATGCTTTTTTTCCAATTATATCACCTCGCCGTTCACTTATATTCTTTGTTTATATTATTACTAATTACTACTAATTTTTTTTCTTCTCTCGTCTTCTTTTTCTAGCATCGTTGAAAGTATTTCTGATCCTATAATGAAAAGCAAAGGAAGTATTATAAATAAATAAAATCCTATAGTTGTGCCAACAATTCTATAAATTATTGAAAGTATAATTGATCTATAAATAACAACGCCATATATCTGGCTTTCAGAAATAGTAGGATCTTCAAATAAATTTGCTAATCCTTTTGTTTGGAATAAATATTTTCCATCTTTATCAGTTTTAATACTAACAACCTCATGAGTAATAACTTTATCTTTGAAATCACCAGCTGTTCCTAGATAACTAACTGCATCACCAACTTTAATTGTAGCTGGATCAACTTCTTTTGAAATTAACACATCTCCAATTTTATACTTGGGCTCCATACTTCCTGAAATTACTGTAAACATTCTATAATTGAAAAAAGATATTTTATTGTCACTGAAGCGCTGCAAACATACAACAATTATAAATCCAACAAGTACTACAAAAAACATTATTTGTGCTATAGTTGCGACAATCTTATATGCTTTGCTGTTTTTAATTTCTATTAATTTTTTCATATAAATAACCTACAAATAATCTTGAGTCCTTTCTAAATATTCGTCCATTGCAGACTGAAATTTCTTTTTAATATCAGTACTGCCAATTGCTCTTTTTTCTTTTTCGTTTTTTATTTCACTAGTTATCATAGCAATTATTTCTTCATCTGTTATTTTAATACCACAATTTAGTAGTAAAGAAACAGCTCTTTGTATTTCTTTTTTTACCATAATAACAGCATATTTTGATAACTTTTCTTTTTGTTCTCTTTTGGATGAACTTATTGAATCAAAGACACAATAATCTATTAAGAAAGATTCGTCCAAAATTCCTTTTAGGACATCATTTCCTGTTGTGTCTAACCCATCTTTAGAGCCATCAGTATCGTCATAATCATAAGTTTGTAAGAAGTCCCACAATTTCATAGCAATTTGAAAATTAGGATTTTTTAAAATCATATTAGTTTTCTTAATTGGTGAAACTACAAATGCAACATGAGCTTTTTCTAATGATTTTAGCATCTCGCTTCTTTTCCAGCTCGCAATGTAATCTTTCATTTTTTTTACTCTTTTTTTAAGATCATCTAATTCTTTTTGAAAATCATTTTCTTTGCTTCCTTTTGGCATTTCTTTTGAACTAATTTTAAGTTCAACATTAACTTTTTCATAACCATTATTAGTAGAAGCAGCATATTCTAAAACTTTATCATTTTTTGTTTTAAAATTTTCTAATGCTACTTCTTTTCTCATAATAAACTTTAATAAATTATCAATTAAAGTATAAATAAATCTATTTTCATACGTGTTAAATGTTTCTTCATGATGCTCAATTAATATTTTTGATGGACGAACCTCATTGGTAGTTCTATCTATTTTTTCGATGAAATGAGTATGTTTAGATAAGTCTTTTACACTTGCAACAGTGATTTTTCGAGCTTTTTCTATTTTTACTACTTCTTCTTCTTTAATAAGAGCTACTTTTGGATTTCTAACAATATTATCAATATATGGGCAAGAAAATTCTATCTCATTTACCCAGTCGAAAGACATAGAATCATTAGTAACTTCAGATTTAAAAGACATATCCGAAGTTACATTTTGCATAAACAGTTCGCTTTTTTCTGCTAATTTTTCATCACTAGGAAACTTTTTGGCTCTAGCCATATATAATCACCACTATCTATACAGACTTTTTAATTCTTTCTAAGTATTCAATACATTCCTTCATATTGTCATCGCCAAATTCTTTTTTCAAATAGGCAATAAAAGGATCAATTTCATCACGAATTAATAATATATTTAATTGATCAAACTTACGGAAGATTTTCTTAGCGATAAAGTAATCAATACCATCAATTTCTTTACCACCACAAGCAACATAAACTGGTACAAACGTATTTAACTGTTTCATAATACGATTACCAAAAGCTACTCTGAAATGCTTAATAACATAATCATCCATTAATCTAATTTTATCTAAGTTTTTATCAGAAACCTTTTTGTTTTCAACTGCTGCTGCAAATAAGGATTCAAGATAACTTGAATTGACATCTATTGCATCTTGTTCTCTACATTTAAATGGTTCTATTTTTGTATTAATATCAATAGGCATTGCACGGTCATAAACTTTATCAGTAACCATAAATGTTGAATCATCATTGTTAATTGTACCAATGTACCATAAATTACCAGGCAATTTTAATTTGCCCTCTTTTATCCGTACTGGGTCACTAGGCCAGGAATTAGTTACTAATTCAATAATCCATTCTTCTCTAGAAGGCATTTCTAGAATAGATAACATTTCAGCAAAATAATATTCAACACGAGCGATGTTCATCTCATCCAAAATGATTGTATGTACATCATCATCAAGTCCAGAAACATATAATTCTGCTAAAACATCTGTTTCATTAAACTTTTTAGTAAACTCATTAAAATAACCTAGTAATTCAGTTTTATCACGCCATGAAGGCTCTACTGATGCTATACAAGAATCCTTTTTTACAAATTTTCCCCAAGCATATGCAAGTGAAGTTTTACCTGTACCTGATATACCTTGTAGAATTACTAATTTACCACAAGCTAAACCAGCAAAAAATGCTCTTAAAAGTGAAGCATCATAATACAAATGTAATTGACTTGCAGAATAACATCTAAAATTATCTAGCATTTCATCTAATGTAAAACTATTTCCATAATTTTTAGCCTTTATTGTCTTAAACTTTTGATCTATTTTATCTAGTTTAGGGAATCTAATGTCCCCAACATTTTCCTGTTTTTTATCTTCTTCTTTAGGCTCTTCTTCTGGATTTTCCTCATCATTAGGATTTAATCCTAATTGAGAAACTTTCATAGCCATAATTTCATTTTTTTCTTTCATTAGTTTCTTTACTTGACTATCTAAATCAGCAATTTCATCTAATAAATCTTCTTGATTTAATTTATTTTTTCTAAATCTTATTAACTTTCTAAGACTAAATAAAATTATAAATATAATTAAACCAAATATAATAACTAGAGTGGCTACTACTGAACCAACTAATAGCCACTCTGAACCTTTAAAACTATCTTGATAACTATTTATTATTTTCATATATTCTTTGTAATTAATCATTTGAGTTACGCCATTAACAAAACCTTTAATTATTAAAAGCATTCCATCAAAGAATATTGAAATAAACTCATAGAAAAATCTTAAAAAAGTATTCATTCTTGTTCCCCCCTGAAATCACCAATTTTATCAACTATATCTTCATAAATAACATTATCCAGAAGTTCATCTGGTATATATGAAGTTACATTTGCCATATTTGGAATTTTCTTATTAATAAATACATAATCAGCGATATATAAATCACCACGATTTTTTTCTTTAATTGTTGTTTCTTTGTTAAATACTAAAGCAAATTTATACCCCATCTTTTTAATTCTCTTTAAAAATTGTTTGTTTATTAATAAGTCTTCAAATGTTGTTAAAATCAAAATATTATCTTTAGCATATTTGTCATCAATAACTCTTAATAACTTTTCAAACTTTTTCTCTTTAGCATATAAACTTTTAGGAATATATAAAATATATTTTCTATTAAAATCAGCTAAAACCATATCTTTTATTAATTGCATTGATAATAAGTTTAACAGTACTGATAACTTATCTTCAGCAACAATGCCTTCGGTATAAGTCTTATCAATAACATAATCACTATAAACTTTGCTAAAAGAAATATTATGTTCAAGTTCTAATCCGTACATATCTTTTTTATTGCTTAATTTATTAAATTTCAAATTAAACATATTGGTTTCTAGTTTTTGTAAAAAATATTCTAATGTATCATCATATTTTTTCTGAATTTGTACTATTTTAGCAACTATTTGTGATTCTTTTTGAATATCCCAATCTTTATAAAATTTTGCTATTTCTTTTTTATAAAATTCATTTCTAACCTTAATTTCTTCTATAGAATCTTTAGCACTCTCTAAGTTAGCAATTAATATAAATATGTTATTATATGTATCTACAATTTCATTATATTTCTTGTTACTACCTTTATAATTACTAATTAGTTCGTTTGCAACTTTATTTATAACTTTTTTATTTTTTAAAATCGAACTCTTTCCTGTAGACTCAATATCATTATCACCAAAGTAATTATAGTACTTAGCATTGATGTATGTATTAATAAATATATTTTTAACTGTTATTTCCTTAGTACGAATTTTTTCATCAACTAAGATATCTATTAATTCATTTATCTCTTCTTTTTTTATAAACATTGATGTTTCAATAATATTTTTATGATTACCTAGTTTACTCTTTATTGATTCTAAGTTTATTTTTGTTAGAGTTTCACTATCTTCAACTGTAGGTTCTTCTTCTTTTTCAGAATTTAAATCAGCATTCTTTTTTTGCTTTTTTTCTTTTTGCTCAGATACTTTCATTTCATTTCTAGCTATTTCTAGTAAAGTGTCACCTATTTCAGAGGCATCAACTGGTATAACTCTAAATAATGAAGTTTTGTCTAAATCGTCTTCAATATCCACTTCTTCTTCTTTTGGTGGCGCTACTTTATATTTATCATCAACTTCATTAGAATCAACTGAAATTACTCTGAAAATGGATGTTTTTTCTAATTCTTCTTCTTTATGAATTTCTTCTTCAGATTTTTGAACTGAATGAATTAGTTTATCTTCTTCTTCCTCAGAATTAGATGATACAACTTTAAAAAGTGTATTTTCTTTTTCAGCTTCAATTTTCTTTTTTTCATACTTATGGGCATGATCTTTTTTATATTCCTCTAAACTTTGAATTTTACCACGATGTTTATTAATATACTTAATAACATCTTTCCTAATTTTGTTGAATAATATTCCGCCTTTTTTTACTAAAGATTCAAAAAGTAAGTACATATTTTCTTCTTTGATATCTTCACCTTTAGCTTTTTCTGCATCTATTTTATTTTTTTTGACTGCCATATTAAATAAGAATAAAGTGATTATAAGGGTTATCAAAACTCCTGGATTAAATAATGTTTTTCTAAGAATACCAAAATTGCCTAGTATATTTACTACTTTACCTACAATTTGACTTTGATCTATTGGGTCATCTTTTGCATTATTAGCATCACCCTTAGTAATATAAGTTCCATTGTAAACTTCAATGATTCTATGTGTTATATATTCCTTATCTAATCTATAAGTTACTATATCATCAAGTTTAACTTTTTGTGTTAATTTAACAACTATCCAATCGCCAGCATTAATTGTATCTTCCATACTTCCTGTTTGAACTTCAAATATAGAATACCCAAAAAAATCAGTGTAATCATTACCAAGAAGTTTAGTTTGAACACCAGTATATATAGAGACTATTAAAATAACACCAAATATAAAAATCAATATATTCAATAAAAAATCAATAATTTTCTCAATAAAATTCATATTTTTTAAATTCATATTTATCATTCCTAATCCATTTTTCGACCATATTCTATCTTATATAATTTTATCACATTAAAATACTATTTACAATAATATGAAACTTTTTTCTAATAAAAAATCAAATACAAAAATAAGCTTTATTTTAAAAGGAATAAGTGAAAAACTATAGTTATTTTGTTTTAATTAAAGTATATACTAAAATTAATAAAGACACATAATCATTGATCATGTGTCTTTAACTTATATTATTAATTGTTCTTATAAATACTGGCCTTGATTATTTTATATAATCTTCTTTACCATATTTAATTTCAACGACTAGAGCATAAAATTCATAGATAAATATTAAGAAACTTGGTACAAGAACTATAAATAGGAATCCCCATTTAGATTCTATTACAGATAAATAAGTACCTATATTGTTATAAACCTTACTAGCTTCTCCTATTACAAATTTTGTTGAATAAGTAGAACCATTTTCATAAGTAATCGCTTCATCAGCTTCATGAACCTCGCCTACTTTACCTAAATCAATACTTACGCTACCATCGCTAGCTACTTTATAAACAAATATCTCATCATCAACAGCAATTTCAGTTATTTTTCTTGATTCAACAAGTACTAAATCGCCTTTTTTAAAATTATCAGAAGTTATATCGCCTTTAATTAAAATTAGAGAAGTATCACCAAATTGAGTAACTCCATAGTCATTATAATTTAATAGCAATACTGTCATTGCTATTGCAAAACCAAAGAATGTTACTCCTAAAACTCCTATAACAATTTTTTTAATGATCTCTAGTATCTTCATTTTCTTTACCACCTATTCTATTTATATAATAACATAAAAAGATTCCTATATCAATGATTTAGTCAAAAATATGACATTAATTTCAAATTAACAACCGTCTGTTTCTTCAAGAGTAAATTCACTAACACTATACGTTGTATTAAAGCTTTTGCTATAAAAAATATAACTTAAACTATCTTTCGCATTGATATTAAATTTAATCTCATTTATGTAATTATTTAAGTCTGTATTAGCAGTACTATACCCGCTGCTATCTGCATTTATTATTAATTTACTAGCATCCCAAGTTACTTTAACACATTTCGTAGTTGAAGAAGGATTAGTAACAATTAGTCTGTCATAATTAGAATAATTTTTATAAGACAAAGTGACATCATTACTTTTAGTGCCAGCTTTATGAAGTGTAAAATCTCCACTTAAGGTTTTACTGTATGGCGTTGTGCTAGATACTGTAACATTAACTACGACATCATTAATTTCATAATTAGTATCAGTTAAAACGACATCAAAATAAAGATTTTTTGTTACAATTTGATTAACCCAATCATAACCATTTATTTCACAATCTGTTTTATTAAAAGAGCTAACATCTACTTGATCACCGGTTTTGTTACTACATGCTTGCAAACTAGATAAAACTCCATCCTGTGAATTAAAATTAGTACCGTTCATATGACATTCAGCATAAGCTGCTGCATCTCCTGTTACAGTACATGTAGCAGTATAACCTATATCATAATCTGTTATAACACTTTGATTAAGACTATTGTTAATACTAAAATTAACACTGCCACCATCCCACTGACTATCTGCATTCTTAACTACAGTACCAGAATCTAATTGTTCACTGCTAAAGTAAAAACCTTTAGATTTTAAGTAATAATTCCAAACAGAATTTGAAATATACTTTGCAGAAGTGATGCCATAAATAACTGCTAGGCTACAAACTAACAATATAGATATTAAAATTATATGTTTTTTCCTATTTTTCATAAACATCATCCTAATCTTCAAGTTTCTGCCAACTTCTAATTTCAATATTAATATAATCTACTAAATCAGAATATGATGTAGAATTATATTCGTTTGGAAAATCTATTTTTAATATGTAATTATCAAGTTCTTCAGTACTATGACCTATTTCCTCTGTTGGGGTTGTACACACTAACTCATTTGATGAGTTTCGTGTGTATGTTTCATCACAAGTCATTATTAATTCCTCAGTCTCACCATTTAATCTATAAAGTTTAATTGCAAGCGGAACTAAATGATATGTCTTGATTGTCATTTGATATTCAGCAGTAATGTTACTTTTACTACCAGAGGCACTATTGCTTACAGCAAAGGCATATTGTTTACTATCTCCAGGGTTTAAATCAATTAAAGGTAATTGAATTTGATTTGAACTTTCAGCATTAAATATAAATTTTGCTATACTTTGATCACCTGAACTAAGTGAAGAATTCGAATGGAAAATAGAATATGTTATACCAAAACAGAACACTATTGATATTAATATAAATAGAGTTATTAAAATTTTGTATTTTAATTTCATATCTTTACCTATTTAACAATAAAATGTTTTTCTATTGTCCCTATCTTTTTAGTATCATCATATAATTCAAAAACAAATTTATATCCTGTATTTTCAAAATTAGCTGTTATCAAATTTAATCCAAAACTGTTGTTTTCAGTTGGAGCAGTCGAAACATAATAAACATTTTGTGAAACACCATTTAAACTATCACTGACATAAGATGCTAAATCAACAATTGTATAATCTTGATTATATGCTGTTAAATTATTTTTCTTATATAATGAAACTCGTATATTTGGATTAATTAATAAACCATTTTGTGAGACATTAAATAAAACATTTACTGATTCACTAGTTTTATTTATTATACGATTTATATCGTTCATACTAGCGTTGAAACCATATATAGTATTCAAACTTGTTCTTGTTACATTGACTGGAATAAGTACAGTTTGCGCACCTAATTCGTCACAATATTCACCATCAATAGAAGTATAATTTGAAACTTTTAAATAATATGTTCCTTCTGGCAAATCATCATTATTGGCATATGTTGTTATTGTAAGGGTTTTAGTAACATCAGCAATACCATTATTTAAATTAATACGGATCATATTATCTGATTCAGGATAATATGTAGTATTTCCTATTTTAAATATAAAATTTTTCAAATGTGATTTTTCAATAGTATTGCCCTGGCTATCAACTAACTTTATTAATAGGCCAATTTCTTTATCTTCATAAGTTGTGTCAATTATTTTAAAATCATTTATAAATTTATAATTTAAGCCACTAGTTAAATTGATAATAGTTGTAGAATTACTATTAAATTCTATTGCATTTCCACTATAATCAGTTGTTAATGATAAAACTGCATTTGTATCAGTAGCATTTACTGTAGAGTATATATTAAATTTACTAATTGTATTATATAAAGTTGGTCTAACAGTAATATCACTTGGACTACGTAGTTCCATAGATAAACTAACATCATTATAATTTACAGCAATATCTGTATCAGCAAGATCCATAACAATTGTGAAATCCTCTGTGACTACACCATTATTATAATAAGTTGTTTCAGTATAATAATTATTAACTGTTGCTGTTCCAATTTCTTTAAATAAAGTAAATGGATATGTTGCTTTTTTAACACAATTTAAATCTTCAATGCCACAACTACTATTATAATTATAAATATCTGTAGCAGTTGCTATTTTATATTCGTAAACTTTTTTTGTAGCATTATCTATTAAGGTTAGCTTTGTCCCTAATGGAAGAAGCATATTTGCAACTAAGTTATGAGTATAATCTGTTAAATTAGTTGCTTCTGAATTTGAATAATTAAAGTCTATCGTAATAGCTGATTTATCAGTTATATAAGGATCTGCATTTAAATAACTTGAAGAATTTCTTCCAATTATTAAGTTTGATTCACTATAACCATCTAAATTAATGTAGTCAGTATTTATGTAAGTAACATAATCAAAACTATCAACTATTTTCACATATACAACTTGTTTGCCAGTTTTATCTATTAATATTCCATTAGAATATGTAGTCCATTTTTCATTAGATAGCGCATCTAATTCTGCAGTATTTAGTAAACTATTAGTAATGTAATATTTTATACTTGATACCCCTGAAATTTCATCTGATGCATCTACTGTAATAGTTTTTTGTCTATCAATATATATGTCATCCAAATTTGATTTTAAACTTGTCCACTTATTATCTTCAAGATTAACGCTAGCTTTTACACCAGGTAAATCTAAAACTAATACATCCGTATTTAAATATGTAACATTGTTATCATAATCCACAACTTTAACATATATAACATAAACACCTTCAGTTGTTATTTGCTCAATATCGCTATATGAAGTCCATGTTGTTATTTGAGATATTTCTGCATTTGTGAGAGGTGTACTAGAATTGCTAATATAATAATATTTTTCTTTAATAGGATTTAATTCATCAGCATCTTCAATACTAAAAGTAATATTAGAAGTTAATCTCAAGTTATTTAATTCATAACTTAAATTATTCCATGAATATGCACTTACATTTATATTTGCTATTGGTTTATTGATATCATCAATAAACAATATTGGTAATGAATCATTTTCATATACCCATGCATTTTGATTATTTGTTACGACATCTTGAAAATCCACAAATTCATTAAACTGTAGAACACTTATATCTACACTTTTTGTTTTCAAGTTATCTAAGGTAGTTAATACAAAATCACCATTTGTTACTCCGTCTTTTATAGCAGAAACGCCATTAACATAATAAGAATTAGTTATATTAACATTTGAATTATATACAGTTCCAATACTATAATCTGAAGCTGATGTATTAAATGTGCTACTTATTGAAATAACACCTGTATTATTAGATGCAATACCAATTAAACCACCAAAATTTGCCGAAGTTATAGAACCAGTATTATAACTTTTTACTATATTAATATTATTACTACTTTTTTCTATAATACCTACTAAACCACCGCTTATGTAAGTACTTTTAATATTACCAGTATTATAAGATTGATTTACACTAGTTGAGCTAGTAGTAACCCCTACTAAACCACCACTAATTGAATAGCCGTATATTGAACCTTTATTTATTGTATTTTCTATTGTTGTATTGTTAGAAATTGCAACTATACCTGCAGATACTGCATATTTATAAACAATGTTATAACTTAAATTAGAAAAAGTTAATGTGGCTCCTTCAGCTGCAGTAGTATATGTTAAAACAGGCACATTATTTAGTATATTAGTACCTAAATCAATTGAAAAACTTCCTCCTGTTACTACTTGTCCATTTATAGTAATCGTAGCTTCAGCACCATTTAAACCGTCAATAACATAGTTACCAGTAATTGATGTTGAAACAATCTCTGCACCTGTTAAAGGAATATTATTTGTTAAATCTATATAATTTGTTGTTTCATAATTTTGCATGTTTATTATAGGAGAAGTTGGAGTACTAGTAATATTCTTTGAACCTAAAGTACTTTTACCAACTACATCACCATCAAATAAAATATTACTTAGTGAAGCATTATTAGTTTTTGATGCTATACCCGCTGTTATTGTCCCACCATATATCATTGCATTTTCAACATATAAATTCTTAACTTCACCTTGTAAATTAGTAAATAAAGCTAGTTCATCACTAGTTTCATTAGACATATATAAACCATATATTCTAAATGAATTACCATCAAAAACACCTTTGAAATTATTTAATGAATTAAATAAATTCACTGTTCCTATTTCTGTACCACTCATATCTACATTATCGTAATATTTATTTGTATAAGGATTAACATAATATGTATGTCCGTCTAAAATATAGTTTATTTTATTATTTTCATCATAATTAAATACGCCATTATTTAATACAATGTCGTTACTTAAATTAAAATATGTGTTATCGTAATCATTAGTTGCAAGCTGAGAATAAAAATATGCTAACTCTGAACCCGAAGAAATTAAATATGGATCAATAGATGAACCAGTACCGCTCTTATAACTGCTAGCTACACTTCCATCCCACACAGGATTAGTTACTAAAGTATTTCTATTTTTATATCTTGCTAAAGTTGGTATACCTACGGATAATATTAAAGCAAATATTAATATCAAAACCAAACAAGTAATTTTTTTAGTTTTTGATAATCTATTAATAAAATCTATTATTACTTTCATAATTACCCTTCCTTCATAAAAAAATTATAGGACTTAGTATACTTTATATAAATTATTATATCATAATATGACATTTTTTGCACCACAAATATAACTTGTAATATATACAAAAAGAAACTCCTTTTTAAGAAGTTTCTTGCTCTTTTTTCTTTTCATTTACATTGATTTTTTCAACCTGAGCCATGAACCAAATCTTTTCAACTGTCGTTGAACTTTTCTCAATTTCATTTACTCTTAGTAAGAATAAAATCTTATTCAATAGTGTCTCTAATTCATCTGGATTTAAATTTTCTTCATTAAGATTAATATTATCCAGTCTATATTTATTCATAATGATTCTAGAAATATTTGTTTCTTCAAATACTGCTACACCATTCACTATTATATTTGTTGGATTCATTGCAAATAAATCAAATTCATCACTATATTTTACTATTTCCTCATGAACTGTAGTATCAAATGCTTTTTGTATTGCCATTTTTTTAAAGTAATCAAAACTATAATACAAATGTAATAGATCAGATACAGTTATAGAATCGTTTAATACTTCCATAACTTTTTCTTTAAAATATTCTTGTTCATGAACTTTATATAAATCATATAATTCTTTTGCAAGTTTTATTGAATCAATCTTTAGTTTTTTTACTGCTCCACCTTTTGTAAAATCAAATAGTAATGGCTCACCACCAAATATCTTTTTATTCATTTTTTCAAGTTGTGATTCTTTTAAAGATATTTTAGCTTGAGTTTCTTTTATGGTTTTATTAGGGTTATTTTTATCAGTATTACCTTTACTAGGCGCAACTTCAACTTTTGAAATTTGCTTTTCATATTCTTTTCTAAAATTCTCAATTAAAGGAGTGAATTTTATATAATTATTATATTCTTCAACATTATTTTTAAGTTTTCTTAGGGTATCATAGAATTTATTCATGAATACTTTATCTGTTATATTTGAAGAATTAATCATTAATGAGTTATATGCACCTATTCTTGTTTTGCTATCTTCAAAGTAATTATTTATATCAATAGCTCCTGATTTAGCTAATTTTATAACATCAGCTATACTCTCACTATCTACTTCATTTAATTGATTATAAGCAATTTTAAGTTTATCTAAGCAATCTTGATAACTAGTAACACTGTTTTCAACCATTACTTTCTTTTGTAATTTATTAATATAATCAACAAATTTTTTCTCATATTTATTAATTAACTTTCGAAAATTCAATTCAATGTGCTGAATTATTTCAGGATTAACCCAATAAATTCTTTCAAATACTTCTGATAACTTATCACAATTGCATTCTTTTGACTTATTTCCTTCTAAGAAACAAGTCATATATTCATGAACATAACATGTATAGTCAAAATCATCACTTGTAAGTTTAATTTCAGCTAATTCAAATTTAGTTAAGAATTGGTTAATTACTTCATTTAAAGAATCAAAATTGAAATTATAATAATTACTTATCTCATATAACAAATTATCGAAGCCAAGCTTTTCATTAAAAGTATTTGTTGGATTTAGAATAAATCTAACATGCTCGAGTTCAGTTACATTTTTATTTAGTTTTTCTAAACTTTTATCACTGTCTTTTACATTAAAACTTTTGCTCTTTGTATCAATATATTTTTTAACAGCTGCTTTATAATCAACATATTTTTCTGTAATTGAATCTATTTTCTCATTGAATTTCTTAATGTCTCTTTTCGTATTAGTCGGCATTGTAGAAATTAAAGTTGTTTTCATTTCGATATCTTCATCAATAAATTTCAAAAAATTAATCATTTTTTTCTTCCACCTTCTCTTCTTGTACTATTTTTTTATCTTCGAGAAATTGTAAGAAATTAGTTATATCTTCATAAACCTTAATTAATTCACTTAAGCTAAGTGTTGATATATCAAAATTTACTTTTTCTTCTTCTTTTTTCATTAAAATCACCCTTTTTTTTCTTAATTATAACCCGATAAATCTTTTATGAAATTAATTGCAATAGTAATAGCAGCACCTTTTGAATATGTTTCTAAACTATCTATATCTTGTCCCTCTATCCAAACATAAGCTCTTACTTTTGTTATGCCGCTTGGAATTTGAAAGATTGGGTTTGTAAATGTAGTAATTGTTTTTTGCAAGGCAAAATGCGCTGTATCAAGTGGTATACCAGTACCTTCTTGTCCATTTGAATGTTGAAGAGAACCTCCTTCATTTATAATGGCATATGTTGGATTGTATGTACCATCCACTAAAGTAATATCACTTTCAGCAGCTGTTTTGATAGATCCTTCAGAATGTACTGTGCTATTTGGCTCATATATAACCATTTCACAATTATTGTTACATACTATATTTTGAATATTATTAACACTTGATTTTAAAGGAACACTTCCAACTTTTATAAGACCTATTCTCATAGAATTCATAATTCCACTCATAGAATCAATAATATCTTCTTTTGTTTCTTCATCTGTGTCAGCATATTTATTATAGTCAAAATCAATAGCAGTATCATCATCGAAATACAGATTATCACTTAGTGGTGAACCACTAACATTTTTTAAAAATATATCAAATGCAATATAAACATTAGCAGCAGATGAATTATTTTGATCAACTAATGTCGTATTTAATAAACGTTCACCTGGAACTATCTTTCTTTTGTTCTTAACTATTTCTCCTACATAAATATCAAATTTATCATTGTTAGGATTGGCAATTCCAACAGTTGAAACAGGCCATAAACCAGCTGAAGCCCATTGATTTGTATTAGATGGATATCTTTCTTTTAGATCACTAATTACACTATCCATAGATATCTCAACTGAATCTGAAAAGTCAATACCATCAAGTGAAATGAATAATCCACTGTTACTAGATACGGACATATCAAGAAATTTAACTTTAACATTTAAGGATGCAGATAGCCAAGCGTATGAAGAAACTATTAACAAAATACCAGTAAAGAAAATAATAAATATTAATAATCTAGGATCTATTTTCTTTATTCTTATTCTTTGGCCTCTTAGTATTTTTCTAACACTCTTCTTCTTTCCTTTATTATTAATCTTTTTCTTGTTTTTACTATTAACTTTTTTCTTAACCTTCAAATTTTCTTTCGTATTTTGTACGGTCATAAAGCACCTCATTCAAAATATAAATAAAGAGTAACCAACTTTGATTACTCTTAATTATCTTAATAATAACTAATCACTAACATAACCACTAGTCAGTATTATTTAAATATTAAATTTTATCAATCATTATTATTTAACAATTACTGTTCTTGTCTTAGTGCCTACATTTCCTGCTACATCAGTTACTGTATATGTTATTGTATAAGTCCCTGCTTCTGCAGTATTAACTGTTCCAGTTGTTACAATACTTTCTGGAGCAATAACACCATCTTTATTATCTTTAGCAGTTGCTCCTTGTTCAGTATAAGTTCCGCCAACAGCTAAAGTTATAGGATCTGAACCATTTAATGAGATAACTGGTCTTTCAGTATCTGGAATAGTTGGTGTTTCATAGTTGATATCATCCTCAGTATATCTTTCTTTAGTGAATCCAAAGTTTACAGAAATTTTCTTGCCAATTGAAGCAAAGTCATAGTTATCTATATCTTGACCTTCAATATAAATATAAATTCTAATTTTTGTAATACTATTTGGAGCTAAAGTCATAAATGTTGGACGACTTGTTCCTGTTAATATTTTCATACTATCAGTGAAATATGGGAATGCTGTTAATTTAGCACTTGATGTGTAAGTGTTATATTCAGCACCATCATAAACATCTACATTGTCAGCTGAAGTTATATCAGTACTAACAGCATATGTAGGATATGAACTACCTTGTGCAACAACACCACAACCACCAACATTATAAGAACCTGTTTCTGTAACAAGTGTTCCAGTTGGTTTTCTTGAATCACAAGAAGTGTTGTACCAACTAATTGCATTTGAAACATGATTTTTATCATTTGGTTCCCAAATTTGAGCTGTTCTACAAATGCCTGTTGTACCATTAACGATTGTTGGTTTAGATTCAGCATTTGCATTACAATTAATACCTGTAATCTTTGCTACATCAGTAGTAGTTCCTGCAACACGTCCTATTTGAGCAAATGCTACTCTTACAGAGTTTTCAATACCTGTATTTGCAACTCCACCTGCACCAGCAGAAGCCACGTTAACTGCAGAATCTGTAGTTAAATAAATTGCCTCTTCATCTAGTTGATCTAAAGCTTCTAGATATTGTGTACCTGAAAAGTTTTTAACAAACAAGTCAAATGCAACGTATCCATCTTGTTCAGCAGGTAAAGCTTCCTCACCTACTTTATAGTTTTTAACACGACTAGCCATAAGTCTATAACCACCAGGTGTTGTCGTTAAACTTGCTTTTTCAAACAATTGCATTCTTGAAGATTTAACATCCATAGTACCTATAGATGAAATTGGAAATAATCCTGCTCCACCCCAGCTATTAGTATTATCTGCATATGAAGCAGTTTTTACGGTTGCTTGTGAAATCTGCACTGTTGTATCCCATGTTTGGCCATTTAAAGATAGTAATAAACTATCTGTTGAAGCTATTTCAACATCAAAACTAGATACATTTACAGTTCGCATACCAATAAACCATGCATATGTTGAAACAGACAAAATTACAGCAGTTAAAGAAAAAATAAAAATAAGGTTTCTAATGCGTTTTCTACGCATTTTACTTTGCTTTGGCATAAATACATCTCTCTCTCTATTATTCAACAAATTCAGAATTAAAATCCATGTGAATTTTAATTTCTCCTCCCAGAATGTTATCTGTACATTCTGGATCAGTTCCTTCTAACCATAAGACTATTGTATATTTGTTTTTATCACCAGGTTTAAAGTCGACTACATGTTCGTGAGTAATAAGGGTATCCGTTTCAAAAGCAACCGTTTCTTTTTCTGGATTCCCATTACTAGACGCTTTAGCGTAGGTAATATAATTACCGTTCTTATATACTCTAATTCTTACAGCCTCATCAAGATTTTTTATAACATCATCAATAATTATTTCAGACCAATAATCAGATGGAGTATCGCCTAAATTTTCAATGTAGAAAGTGTAGGCAACATAATTATCACCGTTGTGAGATCCGCCTTCAAAATTGTCAATGTCTTCTGGAAGCCACTTATAGGAAATATTATCAAAGCCTTCAACAGTTGGTGCATACAGCTCTGTTCTAAATACTTTATAGTTAGAATCATCATAAATAACAATATTATTTTCTAAATATAAGTTTCTATCTAGTGTAATACTGAAATTACCATTATTGTAGACAACGCTAACAACAATATACAAAATAAGTAACAATAGTGTGAAGAAAAGTAATACTAATTTAACAATCTTCGTTATTTTTTTCTTGTGTTTTCTTTTGCCAGCTCTAGCTATAATTTCATTATTCATTTCCTACCCATGTCCTTCGTACGTAACTTCACAGAATATTCATATGCATATATAGATACCCTACTCTAATATACATTATTATTGTAACATAGTCTAAAACATAATTCAACATTTTTTGCGTTACAATTTTAATTTAATTTACATAAAAATAAAAGAGCAATCAATTTGATTACTCTTTAATATTTTAACAATAATTAATCATATGATAATTATTCTGTTACTATAACTGTTCTAGTTTTAGTTCCTACATTACCAGAAGCATCAGTTACTGTATAAAGTACTCTATATGTTCCAGGTACAGCTGTATTTACTGTTCCTGTTGTAACAATACTTGCTGTCAAATCTGTTACTACGTGGTTTACAGTATCTTTAGCTGTTGCGCCTTTTTCTTCATATGTAGCATTTTTAGCCAAAGTAATTACACTTTCATTATTTAATGTGATTACTGGTACAGTTGTATCAGCTGCACTAGGTCCATCACCTTCATTTAAATCTTCACCATTATAATTGATATCATCTTCAGTATATCTTTCTTTAGTGAATCCAAATTTAACAGAAATCTTTCTACCAATTGAAGCAAAATCATAGTTGTCTATATCTTGACCTTCAATATAAATATAAACTCTAACTTTTGTAATACTATTTGGAGCTAAAGTCATAAATGTTGGGCGACTTGTTCCTGTTAATAATTTCATAGTGTCTGTAAAGTATGGATAAGCTGTTAATAAAGTTCCTGATGGACCAGTAGTATATCCATTATATGTACCACCATCATAAATATCAATGTTGTTACCTGAAGTTATATCATTATTTATTGCATATGTTGGATATGCTATACCATCTGTTAAAACTCCACAGCTTCCAGAATAAGAGCCACTTGATGTAACAACATCACCAGTTCTTTTTTTACAAGAAGTATTGTACCAACTAATAGCATTTGCTACATGGTCAGTATCATTTGGTTCCCAAATTTGAGCTGTTCTACAAATACCAGTTACTGATCCAGCACTAGTACAAGTAATACCTGTAATTGTTGAAGCAGTAGTAGTAGTACCTGCAACACGTCCTATTTGTGCAAATGCTACTCTTACAGAATTTTCAATACCTGCTCCATCAACTCCACCGTTTAGACCAGCTTCTGCTACTGTAACTGCAGAATCATTTGTTAAATAAATTGCTTCTTCATCTAGTGGTTCTAAAGCTTCTAGATATTGTGTACCTGAAAAGTTCTTAACGAATAAGTCAAATGCAACATACCCATCTTGTTCAGTTGCACCTGTATTGTTAACACGACTTGCCATAAGTCTATATCCACCAGGTGTAGAAGTTAAACTTGCTTTTTCGAATAGTTTCATTCTTGAAGCAGTTGAATCCATAGCACCTACTGAAGATACTGGAAATAAACCAGCTCCACCCCAGCTATTAGTGTTACCTTCATATACAACAGCTGGATTATTAACGGTTGATTGTGAAATGGCAACAGTTGTATCCCAAGTTGATCCATTCAATGATAGTAATAAACTGTCTGTAGAAGCTATTTCAACATCAAAGCTTGATACATTAACGGTTCTCATACCGATAAACCATGCATATGTTGAAACAGATAAAACAACAGCCGATAAAGAAAAAATAGCGATAAGATTTCTTAGGCGTTTTTTGTTTTGTTTTGGCATAATTATTATCTTCCCTTCTTTTTTGATAAATTTCAAATCAAAATTCAAGCAAATTTTAACTTTCCATCTATTCCTTACCAATAAAATAAACCTGTCATCTTTGTAATTTCACGGTATACATATGAAAATTTCATATCTATATTTCGCTACCCTATACAATTTATATTGTATCATAAGCAAGTAAATTGTCAATACAATTTATTTTTTTTGTCAAAAATTGTCATATTAGATGTACTGATTTTCAAAAGCTTTTTATGTGAAATATATCATTTTATAATATAAAATTGCTTTATCTTTACATTATGAATGCAAAATAAAAAGATAGTAACTCTTTAGAGATACTATCTTTAGATTGTTTTATATTAAACTTTATTGTTTATTATAATTATTGAACAGTTACTGTTCTAGTTACTTGATCAGCGTAGTTACCAGCCCAGTCACTAACATTGTAAGTTACAGTATATACACCTGCTTTACTTGTGTCTACTGGATTAATAACATGAATTTTTGCTGTCATGTTTGTATCTTCATTATCTGTAGCTGCAGCACCAGCATCTTCATAAGTACTTCCTAAATCAACTGTTATAGCACTATTACCATTTAATGTAATTACTGGTTTAACAGTATCTGTACTTGGATTTAAAGGTGGATTGCCACTGTAAACATCAGATTCAGCATATCTTTCTTTAGTGAATCCAAATTTAACAGAAATCTTTTTACCAATTGAAGCAAAATCATAGTTATCTACATCTTGACCTTCAATATAAATATAAATTCTTACTTTTGTAATACTATTTGGAGATAAAGTCATAAATGTTGGTCTATTTGTTGATGTTTTCATCTTCATAGTATCAGTAAAATATGGGAATGCAGTTAAGTATGCACTACTTCCTGTATAAGTATTATAATCTGCACCATCATAAATATTTACATTATTTGCAGAAGTAATGGCACTACCTATAGCATATGTATCATAAGCATTAGTATCTGTTACAGGTAAGCAACTTCCTTCGTAAGATTCTGCTTTTGTAACATCGCTTATGTCTGGTTCTACAACTGCTTTTCTTGTTTTACAAGAAGTTGTATACCAAGTAATAGCATTTAATACGTGTTTAGTATCATTTGGTTCCCAAATTTGAGCTGTTCTACAAATACCTGTTACATCGCTATCAACAGCTGGATTACAAGTAATTCCAGTGATTGTTGAAGCATTGGTAGTAGTTCCTGCAACACGTCCTATTTGAGCGAATGCTACTCTTACTGAGTTTTCAATTCCTGTTTCAGCAACTCCACCAGCTTGTGCTACTGTTACTGCAGAATCTGTAGTTAAGTAAATTGCTTCTTCATCTAATTCATTTAACGCTTTAATATATTGTGTACCTGAAAAATTCTTAATGAATAAGTCAAATGCAACATATCCATCTTGTTCAGGTTCACCTGCACCAAAATTGTTAACACGACTTGCCATAAGTCTATATCCACCAGGTGTAGAAGTTAAACTTGCTTTTTCGAATAGTTTCATTCTTGAAGCTGTGTTATCCATAGCACCTATTGATGAAACTGGAATTAATCCGGCTCCCCCCCAAGTATTTGTGTTTCCTTCATATACAACATTTGTATCATTAACATTTGCTTGTGAAATGTTTACTGTTGTATCCCATTTTTGACCATTAAGTGATAGCAATAAACTATCAGTTGATGCTATTTCAACATCAAAGCTAGAAACATTAACAGTTCGCATACCAATAAACCATGCATATGTTGAAACTGATAAAATTATAGCTGTTAAAGAAAAAATAACAATAAGATTTCTAACGCGTTTTGAGCGTAGTTTCTTTAGTTTTGGCATAAATACATCTCTCTTCCTATTTTCGAATATTTTGGATCTTACTTCTTACTATAAGACATGTTGTAGTTTAATTTTATTACCTATTTTAAGTTCATCTAAATACTTTTGTATGACAGGTTTAATCAGTTCAAAAGAAATTATATCTTTTTCAAGAATCAATTATTAGAGGATTTGAAATAAATAACTTAATTACGGCTTTCGTGAATTCTTTTTTCTTACAGTTCATTGACTATTTTTTAATATCACCAATAATTTTCGCAATTATTATTGATTGTAATAAAAAATTGTCACTATTATAAACAATACAAACGACAACAATATGGTCTCGTTATTCACGCTGTGCTTGTGGCGATTTTTTATATCACCAATTATTATATTTTTATCGTAGTATACAATCACATTTTATCATAAATAGGCAAGTTGTCAATATGATTTAACATTTTTTGTCAAAATTTGTTGATGTGTATTTTTTGAATTTTTAGTATTTTTTTAATGAAATTTTTATGAATAATTGATATCGTAAATAAAAAAAACAATCAATAGATTGTTTTTATAATTCAATATTTCCACTGATAATATCACCAAGATATCTAAAATATAGTTTAAAGATATTTATTTTTTCTACATTTTCTTTTACGGTTATAGCGACTTCTCTTATTACTTCATCATCTTCGTATACTTCGATCTTCCCTATTTCATCACCAAATTTAAGTGGTGCTTTTACTTTGTACATTTTAACTTTGTATGTAGCATTGGTTTTTTGGGCTAGTTTTTTATTTAAGAATGTTATATCTTCTTTTGGTACTACTTCTATATATCTAGTTTTACCTTTATCTACTTCAGTAGTTCCTAGAACACTATCAGTTGTAAGAAGAGTTTCCAGTTCATACTGTGCATATCCATAATCAAGCATTGAAGATACTTCACTGTTTCTTACTGTTGCATCTGCTTCACCCATTACAACGGCGATTAAACGCATGTTATTCTTACTTGCCGTTGCAGTTAAGCAATAACCTGCCCCTTCTGTAAAACCTGTTTTAAGACCATCTACACCACTATAAAATCGCACTAGTTTATTTGTATTAACTAACCATATTTTAGTATCGAGATTTTCTCTTAAATATGTTTCATATACAGATGTATATTCTAGAACTTTTTTGTGTTTAACTAGTTCTTTTGCTATAAGACTCATATCTCTTGCTGTTGAATAATGATTAGCTGTGTCTAAACCATGGGGATTTTTAAAATAAGTATTAGTTAATCCTAACTCAGTTGCTCTTTCATTCATCATTTCAATAAACATTTCTTCAGTACCTGCTATTTTTTCAGCAAGGGCTACAACGGCATCATTACCACTAGCAATAGCTACTCCTTTAAATAAGTCTTCCACACTCATTTCTTCGCCAGTTTCAAGTAAAATTTGTGAGCCGCCCATACCTGAAGCATTAGCTGATACTGTTACCATTTCATCCCAGCTAATGACACCTTTCTCAATAGCTTCAACAATTAAAAGCATAGACATTATTTTTGTCATTGAAGCTGGTGCTAATTTTTCATCAGCATTGTTTTCAAACAATATTTCTCCTGTTGAAGCTTCTATTAAAATAGCACTTTTAGCACTAGGAGCCAAAGCAATATCTAAAGCTTTTACGTTGCATGGAATAAATAATAATATACTAATAACAATTATAACTACTTTTCTCATATTACACCTCTAATAGATAATATGAAAAAAGACATATTTCTATGTCTTTTATTAAATTACATTTAATAGTTCTTTTATTATCTCACTTGATCTATGAGCGGCTTTATCTTCAAAGTCATCTTGCCCGTCAGCAAAATCAGATATAGTTCTTAAAATAACAAAAGGTATGTTATTAAGAGTAGCAATATGACCAATACTAGCACTTTCCATATCTACTACATCTGCTTTTGTTTCTTCATATATTCTATCTCTTTCAATACTGTCGGTTACAAAGTGATCTCCACTTGCAATTATGGCTTCATGATAATTAGTGATTTTAAGGTCATTTAAGACTTCTTTCACTTTTGCAATTAGTTTATCATCAGCAAGTATCTTGCCATTATTAGGTGTACTATACTGCATAATTCTTAACGGTCTAAAGTCATGGTAAGTTACATAACTAGATATTACTACATCCATTACTTTTACTTTGCTTGTTAAACTCCCAGCACAACCTGTATTAATTATCATTTCTACATCACATTTATTTATCAAGTACTGAGTAGTAGCAGCAGCATTAACTTTACCAATACCGCTTTTTACAATGTATAACTCTTTATTTTGATAATTACAATTATATATATTATATTTATCATCTATCTTTTTTAAATCAAACATATGGGTAAACTTTTCTATCTCGTTATCCATTGCACCTATTATACCTATTTTCATAATATCCCCCATAAAAAAGAGTGAATTATTTTTCACCCTTTAATACATCTATAGCAGCCCTCATTGTTAAATCATATTTAATCATTTCCATACCACCAAATGCTTTTAAGAATTCATCTTTTGTCATTTGATATTTTTCTGCTAAAGTTGTTGCTTCTTTTTCAGCATCTTCTTCACTTATTGATAATTTTTCTGCTTTTACTATTTCTTCAAGCATTAATCTATAAGTTACTCTATTTTTAGCTTCATCATGCATTTGTTCCATTAAAGCTTCTTCATTTGAATTAGTAAATTTGAAGAATTGTTCTAATGTAATTCCTTGCATTTGTAAATGTTCTTCATATTGATGAACCATTCTATGTGCTTCTTCATGAATCATAGTATCTGGTACTTCAACTTCTACTGTTTTAGCAGCTTCAGCTAATAAGTCATCAATATACTTATTATCTGCATCTGTTTCTTTTCTTAATTTAATAGTTTCTTCAACTTGTTTTATTAAGTCAGCTTCTGTTTCTAAATCAGTCATTCCTAAATCTGCAAAGAAATCTTTGTCTAAATCAGGTATTTGAACTGTTTTAACTTCTTTTACTGTTACCTTAAATACAACTGGAGCACCTTTTAAATCTTCAGCATGGTAATCTTCTGGGAAAGTTACATTAACATCTTTTGTTTCTCCCTTTTTCATACCTACTACTTGTTCTTCAAATCCTGGAATAAATGTATGACTACCAATTGTTAAATCGTAGTTTTCACCTTTTCCACCATCAAATGCTACACCGTCTTTAAAACCTTCAAAATCGATAACAGCAATATCGCCATCTTCTACTTTATCAGTTTCTTTAACAACGTTTTCAGCATATCTATTACGCATTTCACTAATTGTTTTATCTATTTCTTCTTTAGTTACTTTTACTTCTTCTTTTTTTACTTTTAATCCTTTATACTTACCTAATTTAACTTCTGGTTTAGTAGTTAAAGTAAATACAAATTCAACAGCATTTTCATCAACTGATTTTAAAGCGATGTCAGGTTGTGCAACTAATTCTAAGCTGTCTTTACCTTCAAATGCTTTTTTATAAGCTGATTCAAGTACTAAATCTCCAGCATCCATAAATAATGATTCAACACCATATTTCTTCATGAATACTTCTTTAGGAGCTTTACCAGGTCTGAAACCATCTATTTTTGCTTTTTTACTTGCTTTGTCATAAGCTTTTTCTAAAGCATCTTTCCATTCTTGTCCATCAATTTTAACAGTTACTTCTGTTACATTTTTATTTGCCATAAATTTCCTCCCTCAAAACATATCTAGTATATAATAAATCGTTTTTTTTTACAAGTTTTATAAAGAAAAAAGCACTTATTGTGCTGAAATTTCTAATATTTTTACATCATAATCATCGGCATCACATTTTACAGTTGCTATATCGCCAACTTTTTTACCAAGTATAGCTTGTGCTATTGGTGATTCATTTGAAATCTTATTTTCAAATGGGTCAGCTTCAGTTCTACCAACAATTAAATAAAGTTCTGTTTCTTTATCGTCTACAAATTCAATTTTTACAGAAGTTCCAATTGAAACACTTTCAGTATTAATTTTATCTTCACTAATTACTTCGGCAGTTTCTAATATTTTCTCAAGTTCTGTTATTCTTGATTCTATAACAGCTTGTTCATTTCTAGCAGCATCATATTCAGCATTTTCTGATAGATCTCCTAGAGCTCTAGCATCTTTTAATGCTTGAATATTTTCAGGTCTTTTTACTGTTTTCAAGACTTCAAGTTCTGCTTGTAATTCTTGTAAACCTTTCCCTGTCAAATAAGTTTTTTCTGCATTTGCCATATTTATTCACCTCAAATTAATTTTATTTATTTTGTAAACCTACAAAATAATACTATACTTTAGTAGTTTTGTCAACTATTTTTATACGCATCATATCATTTTGATTTACTGGTTTATCAACATGCATTTTAACTATTTGTTTTGGATGTCTAACTACTGAAATAGCGTTATCATCCTCATCAATTATTTTATCTATAGTATATGTAAATGTTTCAGTTTTAGGACCAAAAAATTCTACTATATCACCTGTTTTAAAATAGTTTCTTTGTTCTAAAGTAACTATTTGATTTTCTTTGTCATAATCAAGTACTATTCCTAAAAAATCTTGATTAGATATTTCTACTCTACCATTATAATATTGACTTTCTTTACCATAGTTTCCTAAGAAGAACTGACTAATACTATCTCTATTAGCACATGCTCTAAGTACTTTCTCATAATCACTATTATATTCATAGTTTTCCATATTATCATAATATTCGTCTATTACTTTACGATATATTCCTACTACAGTAGCTATATAGTAAACTGATCTCATTCTTCCTTCAATCTTGAATGAAGATATACCCATATCACACATTTCAGGGATATATTTAAGTTCTGATAAGTCTTTAGTACAGAAGGTAAAATCTTTTTCACCTTGCAGTGCTTCTTCTTTATCATTTAATAAATTAAAATCCCATCGACATATTTGAGCACAGCCACCACGATTAGCATCTCTAGCAGTAAAGAAATTTGAAAGTACGCATCTACCACTAAATGATGAACACATAGCTCCATGAATAAATGTTTCTATTTCAATATCAACATTATCAATTATTTCTTTTATATTTTCTTTTGATGCTTCTCTACCCATTACTATTCTAGCAACACCTTGTTTTTTCCAAAACTTAATGGCTTCTATGTTTAGAGTTGAAGCTTGAGTAGATACGTGTATTTCTAAATTAGTATTATCTTTTGCTATTTTAATTATAGCGGGATCACTAACAATAATAGCGTCTACGCCTGCTTTTTCTAGTTCTTTTAAGTAATCTACTAAAGCATCTATTTCTTTATTATGTAGTACTATATTTACAGTAACATGAACCCTTTTATTTAAAGAATGTGCAAAATCACATCCTTCTTTTATATCCTCTAATGTAAAATTGATAGCATTAGCTCTAAGACCAAAAGCAGGTCCTCCTATATAAACAGCATCTGCTCCATATATTAAAGCTATTTTTAATCTTTCTAAGTCTCCTGCTGGAGATAATAATTCTGGTTTCTTAATCATTTTTCTTCACCTTGTAGATAGTTTCTTTATATAGGAAACCTAAATTTGTTTTAAACATACTATCAATTTTTTCTTTATAATCATTTACATTATCAGTGGTTACTGTTTTAAACATATATACTACTTCTTTAAATTTTCCATCATCTATACTAAAACTATTTAATACCATATAGTCTACTTTAGTATTTAATACCTCAGTAATACCATTTAGTATATGTGAAGAATAAGCAACTGTGCCATCTTCAGAATCAATAATTTGGTATTTGTTACCTTCTTTTTCTAGTATATTAATTTTACTATCATCTTTAAGATCAAAAGTATCTAAATAATTTTTAACTAGATGTCTTCTACTTACAAACATAGGTAAATATCCAAATAAAGTTACCATTAATTTTGCTGATGCTTTTTCCTTTATTTCATTTATTTCTTCGATAGTTATTTCACTAGAAAGATATGTATACTTAGCACCAAAATCGTACCAATAATTACTTGTTAAATAATTAGTAGTTAAGTGTTCTTGATTCCAAACAAGAGCTGTTTTTAGTCCTAACTCTTCTTTCATATTTACTATGGCTATATCATAATACATTATTCCATTTATTTCTTTTTTATCTAATTCTAATAATATTTCTTTTAAATAATCTAAATCACTATTAAACATATTTTTATTTAATGATATAAATATTTCTTTATTATTTTTATTACATATATCAATTATTTCAAATACTTCTTTTTTAGTGAAATTAACTGGCATATTGATACAAAGTTTATTAAGTCCTACAATAACCCCATCAATATTATCAATTATTTCATTTATTTGTTTTATACTACTAGGCATTATTAATAACTTCATATCATCACTTCCTTTTCTAAGTTATACATCATATAACTAATTATTATATATTAGTTTAATGTATAATGCAAAACATTTTTATCTTTTTTGCAATTTTTGTATTTCTCTTAGTGATTCATCACGTAATTTGCAATAATCACTCGTTATTTTTTTTATCATTTGAGTTGGCTTTTTGCCTAACTCACTATCTTTTTTGTATAAACCTTTATCTAATATTTCTTCTAAAGATTCCATTATTTTAAATTTTGTAAAATCTGAATATATAGCATTATTTACTATTATTTGATTAGTAGGTTCCGTTATAAATTCAACACTCTCTATTTTTGATTTGTAACCACTTTTAATGGCTTTTAACATTGCAATTAGATTATCTCTTGTTATATCCTTTTTATAGTATAGGATGGTTAGAATATTAAATAAATTAAGCCATTCATTTCCTATACCATATCCTCCACCAGAAATACGTCTATCTACTCTTTCAATTATTTTACTGCCTTTAGTCTTGTCACTATTATATTCATAGTTTTCCTCAATTAATTCTATAAAATTAGAATCAATCAAAAATCTAAGTGATTGTAAATCACTTACCTTTTCTGAACACGCTATATCTTTAATTACTTTTTTATAAAAATCAGTGTCTGCTAAATTTCTATTACTTATTACTAGACCCTTTTCATCAAATACCATCTTATTTATAAATTGTCTTAATCTTTTAGATACAAAATATTTATGATGTTCGATACTTTTTGAAAAATAAGTATAATGATTAATTTGTTCTACCTTGCAAGTATCACCCTGTATATTAAAAGAAGGGTAACTATTACCTCCTTGAAATCTGTATAGCATACTTGCTTTTTGTGAATCTATATTTTCTAGCATACTATGTTCAAATTTCATAATATCCCTCCTTAAATTTCACAATATAATAGCACATTTTGAATAATAAATCAAAAAGAATAACTAATTGTTATTCCTTTTGCTTATCATAAGACCATCGCCTATATCAACATACTTGGAATCATACTCTTTATTGCTATCAAGCCACTCTAAATACGTCTTTATTTTTCTTATTAATTGTCTAACATTACGACTATCTATTTTGTCATCTGTAAATGTTAAACCATGGAAATTTATATTATCTGTAATTATTGTTCCATTATCATTTAAATTCTTTTCATATTTTTGAAAGAACTTTATAGATTGGGCTTTAGCAGCATCTATAAATATTAAATCATAATGGCCTGTTATTTCTACTTCTAAAGCATCACCATATATAGTATTTATTTTATCTTCTAAATTAAATTCTTTTATATTTTTAATTGCTTCTTCATATCTTTCTTTATCTCTTTCAATGGTCGTTACTGTTATATCCTTATCCATCATTGTCATTCTTATAGCTGAATAACCTATAGCAGTTCCTATTTCTAATATATTTTTTATATTATTTTCTCTTACATATTTAGTAAGAAATTCTATACCATCATGTTCCATAATAGGAACGCCATGAAGTTTGGCATAATTCTCTATATCTTCTATGCGCACCAATTCCCCGCCGCCTTTAACTGATTGATTGTGTTATTATGTCCTGCACTATTGTAATTTAAATATGTTTTACCACTACAATCTGCTACAAAGTAATAGTAGTTATGACTTGTTGGATTAATGACTGCTTTTAAAGATTCTTCACCAGGATTATCAATAGGTCCTACCGGAAGACCAGCAAGTGAAGTACATCTTGTATTATAAGAATTTGAACAATCATCTAGTTCTTTACTAGTTAATGAATATGAAAAATCATCAATTTTAGAACCATAATATGTCGTTACATCACTACCTAGTGACCAACCAGCAGCTAGTCTATTATAAAATACCCCAGCTACTCCTGCTCTATCATCAGCATTAGCAGCTTCTAGTTCAACAATAGAAGCAAGTGTCATTAGCTGATGAATAGTATAACTACTACTTTCAATACTTGATTTATATTTTGTTAATATAATATTTGTTTGATCAAGCATTATTTTAAATATCTCTTTTACTGTGTTTGTTTTTGATACTTGATATGTTTCTGGAAATAAATATCCTTCTAAAGGATAATATATATTACTATTTAAAATATCATTTGTTAAAAACCAATATGTATTAATTAATTCATTTATATATGTTGTATCTTTTAAGGTATTAAGTACATCATCATAAGTATTATTAGTATTTTTGGAGATAACTGTTGCAATTTTACGTATGTTATAACCTTCTTTAAAAGTTAGGTTAACTGCGTTAGGATCACTACTAGTACCACCTTCTAATATATTAATAATTTGTTTTACCGACATGTTCTTATTTAAAGTATATGTACCAGCTTGTAATTTTGTTGGCCTTGTTAGTTTAACATATACCTTATACCAAAACTCTGATCTAATTAATCCTTCGCTATAAAGCAAGGAACCTAATGTATAGTAAGTTGAATTTTCTTCAGCAGTAAATTCAACTTCAACACTTTCATCACTTACAGAACTTATATTTATATTGAAATCTATTAATCCTACTACAATAATTGCTACTAGCATAAATACTAGTATAAGTGCTATTTGAAATATTTTCTTCATAATGCAAGAAAAAAGTGCTTATTCTTCAGAAGCACTTTCTTTAACTTCAGCTTGAATTTCTTCTAGGATTGTTTCAATTATTTTCCATTCTGATTCTGACTCAATAGGTATTAATTCACTCTCTGGTTTGTCAGGATTATAAATAGATGCATATACTCTTATATTCCCTGATTCGTCAGTTGTATTGTCAGTATAAACCATATAATTTTTCTTAGTTTCATCTGATTCAAATGTAAATAGTACTTCACATTCTACTTCGTTACCTTCCTTATTTATTGCTTTAAATGTCATTTTTTCTTCCATTTTTATCTTCCTTTCTCTATATCTAAATATGTTTGTAAAATTATATTAGCTGCCATCTTATCTACAACTTTTTTTCTCTTTTTTCTAGACATATCAGCCTGTATTAGATAATTATGAGCTGATACAGTAGATAATCTTTCATCCTGTAATATAACTTCTATATTTAATAATTTTTCTATGTTTTCTTTAAATACAATTGTTGTTTCTGCTCTTTCACCAATTGTATTATTCATATTTTTAGGGAACCCTAAAATTATCTTTCCTACTTTGTATTCTTTTACTATTCTAACTAATTCATCATATAACTCTTCATATGCACTATCATTAAAACGTAAAGTAGTCAGACCTGTTGCAATAGTTTTAGTTTCATCACTAATAGATATCCCAAGTGTTCTCGTGCCTAAATCAAGCCCTAAATATCTCATCTATTAATGAACTCTTTAACTAATACTTCTAGTATTTTAGCTCTTTCATATCTAGTTAGTTTCTTACGCGCTTCTTTATGACTAGATATATATCCAGGATCATCGCTCATAAGATAACCTACTATTTGATTAATAGGATCATATCCCTTATCTTCTAAAATTTCTGCAACTTCTTTTATAACTTCTGATATAGCAGCTTCCTCAATATCCTTAGTATTATAAATTTTTGTTTCACTCATTTTATCACCTACTTTATGAATACACTTATATTTTAACATTATTTTATTTTTTTATCAACAAAAAAGATAGAAGTATTATTCTATCTTAAGATTGTGTTTTATATGTTTCTATGTAATCAAATATATATGTGTCATCATATGTACCCATATATATATAATATAAGTCATTATTTTTATCTACAAAAAGCCATTCTTCTGAAATCCAACCATCTTCATGAGCCGCTAATATAGTATAAGCATTATAACCATCTACAGTTTCATTACCTAATTTTACAGTTGCGCCACTTTTTTCATAATCATCAGCATAATATGCTATATAATCTGCTACTGTATACTCAGAATTTTTAATACATGATAATGTGATTAATAACGTCTTGTTTGCGTTACTATATTGAAGAACATCATCATTAGTTGGTGTACTATAATATCTTTCTACAGACTCTGGAACGTCCATAAAACCATAACCAGTCGCACCTACACGAATTGTCTTTCCTGTAGGTTCTTCTTCTGTTACATAGTCATCTATATCGCCACTTGATTTAACATAATCAAATACAATTGTATCATTTGCATAATCTTTATTAGCGTAAACAAATATTAGTTTTCCTGAATCTGCTGATTCTTTTACATAAGTATATGAGTTAGCATCATCATCTACTGAAGAAAAGTCAGCATCTTCTAAATTAGTAAAATATTCAAGTATTTCTTCATCTGTAAAATCATCAGCATAATACGCTAAAGTAGTTACACGACCATTACCATTGATTTGGGTATTAAATGAAACCAAACTCTTTTGTCCTATAGCACTATATACAGTTGGTATTTTATCACTGCCAAATTCAATATATTCTTTTGTTTCATATTTATCTTTAAATGAGAAAGCAAAAGCAACAATTCCTACTACTATTGCTACCATTACAGCTATAGACCCAAATACTATTCCTAAAATCAAACCTGTTTTAGGTTTCTTTTTATTTCTATTTACTTTCCCCAAATTAGGTGATGGCATAGAATTAACATTCATATTAACATTAGTTCTAAGTGGTGTTCCACAATCAGCGCAAAATCTCTCTCCAGGGTTAGACTTTCTACCACAATTTTCACAAAACATATTTTCAACTCCTATTATTACTATATTAAGTATAACATATTTTTAACAAAAAAAAGCTATATTAATCTAATATAGCTTTAATTCTTCTTACACCTGCACTAGAAGCTTCTTCTTTTTGAATATGGAAATGTCCTAATTCACTTGTATTTTTTACATGTGGTCCACCACATAATTCCATAGATACATCACCTATAGAATATACCGTTACTGTATCTGGATATTTTTCAATAAACATACACTCTGCTCCGGATTTAACTGCCTCTTCTTTTGGCATCTCAGTTGCTATTACATCTAAACCTGCACTTATCCATGTATTTACTAAATCTTCAGTAGCTATTTTTTCTTCATCAGTAAGTTTATGATCACAAGAAAAATCAAAACGCATTCTTTCTTCTGTAATATTACTTCCCTTTTGATGAACATCTTTACTTACTACAACTTTTAATGCAGCATTAAGTAAGTGAGTTGCTGTATGATATTTAGTTTCCATTTCACCTGTTCCAGCTAAACCACCTTTAAACTTAGCAGTAGAACCTGCTCTTGATAATTCTTGATGAGCTTTAAATTTTTCAGCAAATCCTTCTGTATCAACAGCAATTCCTTTTTCACTAGCAAGTTCCATAGTAAGTTCAATTGGGAACCCATAAGTATCATATAATTTAAATGCTAAATCTTTGTTCAATTTACCATCTGTTATATCACTTGTTATTTTTTCAAATTCTCTTAATCCTTTTTCTAATGTTCTATTGAATTTAACTTTTTCGTTAGAAAGAACTTCAAGAACAGTTTCTCTATTAGATTCTATTTCAATATAATATTTTTTATATTCATCCATAATAGTAGAAGCTATTTGTCCTTCCCAGTTGCTATCAATATTAATATCTAGTTTTTTAGCATGTCTAATAGCTCTTCTTATTAATCTACGAAGTATATAACCTTGATCAGTGTTAGATGGTTTAATACCTGCTGGATCAGCTGAAATAAATACAGCTGTTCTTATATGGTCTGCTATTATTCTCATACTAACTTCATTACCTTCGTAGGACTTATTTGATACTTCTTCTATTTTTTCAATAACATTTTTCCAAACACTAGTTTTGTAATTGTCATCTACTCCTTCAAGTACAGCAACTACTCTTTCTAGTCCCATACCTGTATCAACGTTCTTTTTAGGTAGTTCTGTAACATTACCATTTTCATCTTTGTTATATTGCATAAATACATTATTCCAAATTTCAACCCATCTACTATCATCTGGGTCAAATTTAGTAGGTACTTCATCATTACTTCTCCAGTAGAATATTTCTGTATCGCCACCACAAGGTCCTGAAGTTCCAGCAATCCAAAAGTTATTTGATGCATCTAAATAAGCAATTCTGTCATCACTAATACCTAGACTTCTCCAAACACTAGCACTTACTTCATCTCTTGGAATAGCATTATCCCCTTCAAAAACAGTAACAGCTAGTTTTGAAACTGGAATATTAAGTACTTTAGTTAAAAATTCAAAACTATAATTAATGCTTTCTTCTTTAAAGTAATCACCTAAGCTCCAGTTACCTAACATTTCGAAGAAAGTATGATGAGTTTTATCACCTATTTCTTCTAGATCATTAGTTCTAATACACTTTTGATAGTCACAAAGTCTTGTTCCATATGGATGAGGTTGTCCCATTAAATATGGAATAAGCGGTTGCATACCAGCAGTATTAAATAAAACACTTGGATCATTTTCTGGTACTACTGGACTACTTGGAATTTGTTTATGTCCTTTACTAATAAAGAAATTTATATATAAATCTTTTAAATTCATTATTTTACCTCCTTGAATATTTCATCTGTTATCTCTTCTAATTTCTTTGTATATACATCTAAATCATCATTGTTTAAAATAAAATAGTCAGCAAAAGCTATAGGACCACCTTTAGCAAGATTCTCTATTTCAGTTATATCTCTTGTTTCTGCTTCTAAATTAGTAAGTGGTCTAATTTCTCTTGTCTCTAATCTACTATAACGGTGCTTTTTATCTACAACGATAGATATGACTACTAACTGATCTTTAAATTTTTCTTTTAAGATTTTAAGTTCATCCCAAGAATATAATCCATCAAGAACAACATTGCCTTTGCTAGCATATTCTTCTATTTTAGGAAGTAGTAATATAGCGTATGCCCCCATACCATATTCTTTACGTAGTCTTTCACGGACTGTTCTTTCATTAACAGGATTAATTTCTAATCCCTCTTCTTTCATTACATCCATTGTAACGCCACCAAAATAAACTTTTGGCCAACCTAAATTTTCATAATATTCTGATGCGATAGATTTACCACTACCACACATACCAACAATTGCTACTATTTTATTCATTAGTTATTCTCCTTTATTATGTCTTGTACTTTAGTTTTTAACTGCTCAAGCGTTCCACTATTATCTATATCATAATCATAATTGTTATAATTATCTAAAGATGTTTCTGTCGCATGATTCTTTTCTTTATTTGTTAAATTATTCTTATCCTCTAACCCATGTATATGTATAATTACTACATTAGAAAAATTTTCTCTAATAGTTTCTATTTCTTCAGGAAATCTAGCATCTGATATAGTTATTACATCATAAAAATATGAATAAACATTAATATCTTCAACAATTCTTTTAACAAGCATTCTACTATCTATTGTATTTTTAATAAGTTCTACTCCAATTTGTTGCAAAAATTCTCTAGGTTTTGTTTCTTCATTACCATCCCAACCTAAAATGTTTTTTGCATAGGCTTTTAAGTAAGAAGCATACGATAAATTAATAGTCTTCTTATTATAATTGTCATAAATATTACCTATATAACTAGCAACTTTATTTTTTCCATTACCAGCTTTACCACTTAAAACATAAATCTTAGGATTTTTATTTTTAAATTCCATATTTATTCCTCCTTAATTCATATACATTTATTGTTTATTAAGATTTTCTATATACCTTATATACAAGAAAAACCGCGGGAATCTTTCTAGGAACGAAAGAGCCGCGGTACCATCCTAATTATTACTTAATTTAATAACGAGTTTCCCCGGCATAATTTTTATGCACTCAGAAGTAGCTTTCAATTTTATTAACTCCTAATTTTCACCAAACACTAGGTCTCTACTAATTAATATAAATTTACTTTTCTTCGTCTTCGTTTTAATTGAAATTTAATATATCATATTTTTCATCAAAAAACAATAGAATTGCCTTAAATGACGCAATTAATGGAGTAGCTATTACCATTCCAAATATGCCCCAGAAATATCCAAATACAAGTAAACCTAATATTATAGATACTGGATGTAATTTTGTTGTTTTAGAAAGTATTACTGGTTGTAAGAAGTTTCCTTCTAGTAACTGGATAACACCTATTACAATCATTGTAAGAATACCAGTTGTAATTCCTTGTGAGAAACCTACTATTATAGCTGGTATACCACCAATATATGGACCTGCATATGGAATAATATTTGTAATACCACAAAACATACCAAATAATAATGGAGCTTTTAATCCTACAAAATATAACCCTATTGAACTAATTACAAATATAAATAAGCAGTCAAGTATTGATCCTGTGACAAAGGCTCTTAAAGCCATATCAATTTCTTGTAATAACTCTCTTGTAGTCTTTTGAATTTTTCTAGGTAAGAAATCAATTATTGAATCTGTATTATCAAAACTGATAAGTAAGAAAAATCCTATAACCAAACCTACTAATATTGTTCCAATACCTGATAACAATGATGACATTATACTTAATAATAATTCAGGTAATGTTGAAGATAAACTTGAACCAAATTCTTCTATTTGATTAAATAAATTTTCTTGAGCAGCTGATGCATCAAAGTTGGCTATTCCATCTAATGATTGAAATATGTTACTTCCCCAATCTTGTACTTCGTCAAATATATCTGGTATAACTTTTGCAAACTCTTGAACTTGCGTATACAAAGTTGGCATAAGTGCTCCCATAAATAAAATAATACTCCCAAGGAAAACTATATATATAATAACAGCAGCAAGTCCTCGTCTTATCCCTTTTTTAGTAAACCACTTAACTAAAGGATTAAATAACCAAGCAATTACTATTCCTATAAATAGTGGTGCAATTATCTGAAGTAATTTTACTATCATAGCAAATAAACCAGATTCCTTACCAAGTACTATAAATGTATATATACCCAATATTACAGCTATATATAAACTTATTTTTAGTAATTTTTTAGTTAGTTTTATGATTGCATTTATGCTCTTTATATCTAGTTTAACTTCTGTATTAATTTTCCCCTCTACTTTATTTTCTATTTTTATTCCTTCTACTTTTTTAGTATCAGTTTTCTTTTCTTCCATATTTTACATCCTTTCTATATTATTATAACAAAATAGTGCTTATTTACAAGCATTATTTGTAAAGATATTTACAGATATGTTAATATGCAAATTTTATAGATAGTCATTTTACAAAAAAGAACAAATAATTATTTGTTCTTTTTAATTTATTAAATTTTTATTTACTTTCAGCAGTTTTATAATCGCCACATACTAAGTGATTTTCAACTTTATAATCACCTTTTTGTAATCCATCATCGCCTGTTGAGTATATAACTAAAGCATATGAATCTTCTTCATTACATTTTTTATCGGTGAATTTTGTTATATCTACTCCGCCACTTTTTAAAGCTGTTAAAGTTATTTTTTGTTGTACTGTGTCTTGTGCTCCAGCCATTATAACCTTATCTTTAATGTTTGCCTCATAAAACTTTCCTGCATCGTCTGTTAATTGTTTTTCTAATGAACTGTAATCTTTCTTACCACATCCACTTACTACTAGTGTTAGTAGTAGTAATGGAAGGATTAATAATTTTGCTTTTTTCATTTTTCTTTCTCCTCTTCTTATAATAATTTTCTTAATATTAGCTACCCATATAAGTTATTTTAGCATAGCCATTTCCTAAACGTCCTGTCATAGTTCCACCAGTTGGGTTTGGCATTGAAGCATTACCAGCAATCATTTGGGCATTACTTAGATAGTAGCTTGAGTTTAGTAAATATCCTGATGGTAATGTTGCTGTGCTCGTATAAATAAAGCCTGAACCACCACCGCCACCGCGGTCATCATCACCACTACCATCTGGATTTGCTCCACCGCCACCGTACCAGCCACCACCGCCGGCACCTCCGTATCCGCCACTAGCAGCAAGACCGCTACCACCGACTCCGAAAGCACCACGATATGTACCACCGGCTGTTTGAGTAGCACCATTTCCGCCAGTACCATAACTGTCTGTTCTACTTTCACCTGTTGCACCGCCGGCATAACCACCTGGTTTACTAGCACTACCTACTGAGCCGCCGCCACCAGCAACTATGACACGATTATATAAGCTTGTACCTTCAATTCTAATATCGGTAGCACCGCCTCCGTATACATTAGTATAACTTGGAGCACCTCCACCATTAAAGCCTTTGCCATTCGCATCGCCTTTGCCACCAACATAAACATATATTGTTTGACCTGCAGATAACTGAACTACGCCTGTAGAATATCCACCTTTGCCTCCGCCAGTAGAACGGCCTCCACCTTCTGCACCCCAAACTTCTAATTTATATAAACCTGTTGTTGGAATAGTAAATGTTTGAACATCACCGACATAATCAAATTCAACTGGATCATTAATAGCAACGACTTTAACTGTTCTACTTACAGTTGTTGCAATGTTGCCACTACTATCTGTTACATTATAGGTTATAGTATATTTTCCTATAACAGCTGTATTTAAATCTGTTGTAACTACAATTCTTGATGTTATGTCACCATCTATATTATCTGCTGCCGTTGCACCAGCATCATTATATGAATCATTAACAAATATTACTTCATTTATTCCGGTAACTGTTATAGTAGGTTTTATATTATCTAAATTAAATGAATTTGTACGCTTAATTGCTGTACTTCCTCTATTATCTTTAGCAATTACCCATAAATAATATTGTCCAGTTACACCATTTGGAGTATTAATAGTATCACCACTTGTGAATGATGTTGTAAAACTTGCTTCAGTAGGTTGTGTTGTGCTTGTTGTCCACTGATATTTAAGGCTGCTAGCTTCAACTCCAATATTATCTGTTACATTTATTGTTGTTGAAGAACTTTTTGAATAAGTTGAATTACCATTTGTTCCAAAACTGATGTCTGGCGGAGTATATTCAGTAATTTTGGCATAACCGTTTTCTAAACGTCCTGTCATAGTTCCACCAGTAGGATTTGGCATTGAAGCATTTCCAGCAATCATTTGGGCATTAATTAGATGGTAGCTTGAATTTAGTAAATATCCTGATGGTAATGTTGCTGTGCTCGTATAAATAAAGCCTGAACCACCACCGCCACCACGGTCATCATCACCACTACCATCTGGATTTGCTCCACCGCCACCGTACCAGCCACCACCGCCGGCACCTCCGTATCCGCCACTAGCAGCAAGACCGC